>Ga0335075_10000084_pt1 | contig 183801 bp, 163 predicted proteins | sample Lox_Sample_24_FD_206723 | JGI IMG/M metagenome (GOLD analysis project Ga0335075, IMG submission 206723) | Soil microbial communities from Loxahatchee National Wildlife Refuge, Florida, United States - Lox_Sample_2.4 | ecosystem: Environmental > Terrestrial > Soil > Wetlands | place: USA... | reverse complement strand
GCTTGGAGTTGGTTCCAGGGGAACCAGGAGAGGTAGGTGTTGGGGTAGTCGTTGTCGAGTTCTTGGGGCCAGGGGTTGGTGGGGAGGTTGACTGGGTCTTGTCCGTAGAAGCTGACGGCGCCGGCTTTGTCGCGGACGACGATGCCGTAGGTTTGGGCGGCTTCGGCGATTTCGCGGTCGAGGGTGGGGAGGTGGAGGCTTGAGATGTTGAGGTTGGGGTTCAGGCGGAAGCGGGTGCCTTCGGGGATGGGGGTGATGCCGGGGGTGAAGTAGCCGCCGTCGGTGCGTTGGGCGGGCCATGACCAGATGGCGGGTGCGGTTTCGACGAGGCTGATGGCGAGGGCGTGGTTGATGTAGCCGCGTTGGAGGTCGGCTTGGGTGATCAGTCCGCCGAGGAGGGGGAGGCCGGTGGCGGTGGCGCCCCAGTTGTTGGTTTGGCCGGTGTGGGTGAAGTAGCCGGGGTTGGTGGAGACGTTGTTCATTTCGCCGCCCCAGCGGGCGTGCCAGCCGTCGGGTTCTTTGTGCATTTGCCAGAACTCCCACATCTTGTCGGTGGAGGGTTGCCAGACGACCATGTGTTCGTCGGTTCCGGCGGCGGCTTGGGCGTTGGCTGGGATGGGGACGGCGTCGAAGGCGGCTTGGAGGTCTGGTCCCCAGGTGTCGAGGGTGACGTGTTGGGTGGCTTGGTTGGCGGCGACGATGTATACGGGGACGCTGTAGGAGGTGGTGTTCAGCCATGGCCCGTAAGTGTCGACTTGCCGTACGAGCTCTTTCACATACGCGCGGGAGTGGGGGGAGACCCGGGCTTCCGCGGCGAGTGGGGCGTTCCAGAAGCTGGTCGGCGAGAAGGGATTCCCCGGCCACGGCATCGAGGTATCAGCGGACGTGCCGCCGGCACCCGAAGTTGCGGTCGTGGTCGTGGGGGAGGTGGCGCCCGCAGTCACGCCGGTCGTGGGAATCGCGGGTGCCGGCGCCGCCGGGGCGCCCGGGACCGACATCGTCGCTGAGCCAGGATGCGCAGCACCCGCGGCGGGCACCTTCAAAGCAGGCGATGGCTGCCTTGTGGCTTTGCGCACGACGAGGTCTTGGCAGGTCTGGTGCTTCTTGGCACCGTGTGCGGTCGAACGGCGGCATGCTGGCTTCGTGTGGCGGCGAAGGCCGGAGCGATGAGCTGCCAGGCCAGTGGCGGGATCGGCCGCCAGTGCCAGTGTGGCTAAGGCGACGCACGGCAACAGTGCTGTCTTGGCGTTCAAAGTCATTGCAGAACCAGTCGCTCGAGGGTCGACGCTGGACACGTCTCTCTGACGGCATCGACCAGGAGGGGGCGCCGCATGAGTCGACCGACCCGGATTCGACGTCAGCGCACTGACCGGGCGCGGTGCGCCAGCTTCGTCGAAGGCAACCGCTTCTGTGCCGTCGCCTGTTACCAGGAATGTCGCGCGTGGTAGATGTACGTAGTGCCGCGCATCACGTATGTCGTCATGGCCCATTCGCGCGAGCGGCAACTGTTGCGACTCGTGCGGGTGCTGCGCCGCGAGAGTCCGAACTCATCGGTGGTCATCCACTGGGACCGCCAAGCGCCACCGCTCGACGCGGCGCCGTTTCTGGAACTCGGCAACGTCTTCCTGGTCGAGCATCCGGTCCATCCCGAGTGGGGCGGGTTTCAGGTGGTCGCGGCTCTGTTGGCATCGATGCGGACGGCGATGGCTGTGACGCGGTTCGACTGGATCGTCTTCTTATCGGGTCAGGACTATCCGATTACGCCCCTCGAGCAGACCGAGGCGGAGCTTGCCGCGTCGGGCTGTGACTCTTTCCTCGACGCTGGCACGATCGCGTCCGGACGGATGGCGTTTCGTTGGCGGCGCTCGGGCGACACGCGCCTGGGTCGGCGCTACTACTTTGGTTACGTGGCGCTGCCGGCGATTGGACGTCGGCTCCCACGACGGCTCCGGGGCGCCATGCTTCGCTGCGCATTCCTAGTCGACGAGTCCCAGCCGTTCGTATCGCTGTGGCCGATGCCCGCGGGGGTACGCTGGCGGCTTGGCGTGCGTCGTCTCCGTACGCCATTCGGGCCGGGTCGTCCGTGCCGAGTCGGCTCGATGTGGTTGAGCCTGTCGCGGCGCGGAGCCGAACGGGTCCTCGACCGAGCCGGCGACGCTACGCGGCTCGTGCGCCATTACCGTCGAACGATCATCGCCGACGAGTCCTTCTTCCAGACCGTCGTTTGCGCAGACCCCAAGCTCACGACCGCGCCCGACAACGGCCGCTACGAGATCTGGGAGGACAGCGACTCGCCTCTGCATCCCGTCACGTTGACCGTCGATCGATTGGAGCAGATCCTGAGCTCCGGCAAGCACTTTGCGCGGAAGTTCGACGAGCAGCTCGACAGTGAAGTACTCGACCGGATTGACGAGCACCGCCGCGCGCTGGCGGTCATCGACCGCGAACGGACCGAGAGCCATGGGGCTGAGCAGTTAGCCTCATGAGCGTCGTGAACAGAGCTCCCGTCGATATCGTTGTGCCATTTTTTGGAAGTGACGCGGGCTTGCACTCGCTCGCAGCGCGGCTCGCCGGGTTGAGTGTCACGCCCAGCGATTCGCTCACGATCGTCGACAACCGGCCAGGCCCTGGTCGCTCCAACCGCGCCTTAGAGGGCGTCCGCGTGATCCCCGCCCCCGAGCGTCAATCGTCGTACTTCGCCCGCAACGTCGGAGCGAGCGTCGGCAGCGCGAGCTGGATCGTCTTCCTGGATGCGGACGTCGAACCGGCAGCGGACCTCGTCGAGCGTTACGCGGAGGCCGATCCGGCACCGCGGACTGGCCTCCTAGGCGGCACCATCGTGGATGGTCCCCCGCTGGATGGAGGCGAGAGGAGCATCGCCGCGCGGTACGCGATTCTCCGCGGCTCGATGGCGCAGGGCAACACTCTCGGCGAGGGCCCCTGGGCGTACGTGCAGACCGCGAACTGCGCTGTGCGGCGGGAGGCATTCGAGCAGATCGGCGGATTTCGAGACAACGTTCGGTCGGGCGGGGACGCGGACTTCGGCTTCCGGCTACGCGCGGCCGGATGGAGCATCGAGCCTTGCTACGGGGCTCACGTTGTTCATCGGAGCCGCCCGAGTGTCAGGCGCATGCTCGCCCAGCGCGCTCGCCACGGCTCGGGAGCCGCGTGGCTCGATCGAGTGCACCCGGGATCGTTCCCGCCGGCACGCTGGTCGGGGCTGATTGTGTTCGCCGTTCGCGGCTGGATTACGGCGGCGCGGGAGCTTGCCGCGGGTCGGCGTGACCAGGCGCTGCTCGCCTATATGGAGCCGCTGTCCGCCTGGGCGTTCGAGCTCGGACGAGCGATTCCCAACGAATGGGATCGTCCGGCGACCGGCGTACTCGCACGATCACTCGAACGGATCCTGCTCGGGTGAAGCGCGCGAGCGTCGTGATCCGCGCGAAGGACGAAGCCGCCAGCATCGGCCGCACGCTCGGCCTGCTTGCCGACCAGGACGTCGGCGATGCGCTCGAGATGATCGTGGTCGACTCGGGGTCGAGCGACGCGACGGTGAAAATCGCCCGCGATGCTCAGGCGCGCGTCGTCGAGATGACCGCCCACGAGTTCACATTCGGCCGCGCCCTGAACCGTGGCTGCGAGGCCGCCACCGGCGACATCGTGATTGCGCTGTCGGCGCATGCCTTCCCGCCCGATCCAGCCTGGGTCCGGCGCATGATTGAAGCATTCGAGGACGAGCGCGTGGCGTGTGCCTGTGGTTACGACACCGACCCCAACGGCTTGACGCTGAGCGAGCGCCGGGTGCAGGACGCCGACGATCTCGAGCGCCACCCGATGTGGGGATACACCAACGCGAGCGGCGCGTTCCGCCTCGATCTCTGGCGCGAGAGACCATTCCGAGAGGACATGCCGGGTACCGAGGACAAGGAATGGGCCGCCTACTGGGTGAACAGGGGACGCCTTACGATCGTCGATCCGGCGCTTTCGGTAGACCACACTCACCACCACGACGGTCCCGTCCTCACTTATCAGCGCAGCCGCCGCGAATGGGAGGGCTTCGCGATGTACCTCGATCTTCCGCCGTATGGGCTGAGACAACTGATGCCCGACTGGTGGAACGTCGAGGCTGGGGCACGTCGCCTCGGCTGGCGGCGCGCAGTCACGCTCGGGGGTGAATGGAGTGGGCGCAGGCGTGGCCGAAGACGTAGACGTTGACGCCGGCCGGGCCGTGCCGGTGTCCGTTGTTATCCCGGCTTACAACCGGCCGGATATGGTCGTCCGTGCGGTCAGGAGCGCCCTGGAACAGCGGCCGAGCCCCCCGACGGAAGTTATTGTCGTCGACGATTGCTCGACGGACGGGACCGGCGAGGCAGCGGCTCGCGCTGGTGCGCGCGTCGTGCGGCACGAGGTCAATCGAGGTGAGGGCGCCGCGCGCAACACCGGGATCGCCCACGCCCGCGAGACGTGGGTGGCCCTCCTGGATTCCGACGACGAATGGCTTCCTCATCTGCTGGCCATGCTCTGGCCCTTGCGCGATGGCCACGTGCTGGTTGGCGGCGCGTCTCTCAACTGCCCCCCCGAGCCGGGGTCCGATCGCTACGCCGGGGTGCTAGGCCGCCGTTCGGTCGTGCTCGGCTCCCCGACTGCGCTGATCTACCCGGAGAACTTCGTGGCGGCCAGCGGCACGATGGTCCGGCGCGACGTGGTGCAGGCCGTAGGCGGTTATCTGCCCGAGTTGAAAGGTGGCGCGGACATGGATCTGTGGATCCGCGTCCTCGAGCGCGGCACGGGCCTCATCGTTCCGTGGCCCGTGGCCCTCTATCACCTGCATTCCGGACAGGTCACCAGCGACGCCACGATGATGTCCGGCGCCCACGGCGCCGTGGCGCGTAGGTATGCAGGGCGACCCTGGTGGAGCGAGGCCGCGTTCGAGCGCTGGGAAGGCTGCGCCGGGTACGACGCGGCGCGCCGCGAGTGGGCGGCGGGGCGGCGAACGGAAGCGCTCTCCCGAGCCGCGGGCGTCCTGCGCTCGCCGACGCGCACGCTCGGCGCCGCGGGGATTCTGCTGAGGCGGGCTCGCTTGCGCCGGCAAAGCGGGACGGTCGACCGTAGAGGGGCGCCGACAGTGGCGTTCATGCCCGGCGCAGCCGGGCCGGCCGTTGACGGGGCACGTGACCTTCGCGGCATGTCGAGCCTCGCCGCCCTCGCCGCGCTCGCGGTGCGGCCGGCGCATCGCGTGGTCGCCGCTTCGGCAGCCCAGGGTCTGACCGCCCGATTGCTCGGAGCTCGCCAAGTCACGCGAAGCTGATGGGCTGCCGGCGAGCCCGTCATCGGAGGCGCTAACCGGAGCCCATCGCGCCCTCGATCTGCTGCTCGTACACGTCGCGCAGTCGTCTCGCGTTGGCTTTAAGCTCGAACTCGGATGCCACGCGCGCCCTGCCGGCCGAGCCGAGCCGCCGACGGCCGCCGGCGTCGGCCGCCAGTTGTGACAGGGCGTCGGCCAGCTCCGGGAGGGACCCGGGAGCCACGAGCCGACCGCTGACTCGGTCTTCGATCAGCTCCGGAATCCCCATCACGCGGCTCGCCACCACCGGCAGCTCCATCGCCATCGCCTCCATCAGCACGATCGGCACCCCTTCGGCGAAGCTCGGCAGACAGAAGACGTCGCTTCGCCGAAGGAGCTCGTCGACGTCGGTGTGCGGAACGGCGCCGAGGAACTCGACCTGATCGGTCACTCGGAGTTCCGCCGCGAGCTCCTCCAGTGACGCCCGCTCAGGACCGTCGCCGGCCAACGACAGTCTTACGGCTGCGCCGGTTTGGAGTAGCAAAGCAACGGCCTCGATCAGCAATCGCTGTCCCTTCTCCGGGACCAGCCGGCCCACGCACGCGATACGCACCACGTCGTGATTCCCCTCGTGGGTCACGGGTGCGAAGCGCTCGACGTCGACGCCACAGTGGACCACGCGGAGCTTCTCCCAGTGCTCGGGGGCGATCATCGCCATCAGCTGGCTGCGCGCGAAGTCGCTGATGCACACCACGAACAGCGCGTCACGGGCCTTATCGGCCAAGTGGTAGTGACGCGCGTCGTAGAACTCGGTCGGGCCGTGCATGGTAAAGCTCCAGCTGAGCTCATCGCCTCCGAGCGCACCGGCTATCGATGCCACGTCGCTCCCGACGTTGGCCAGGTGAGCGTGCACGTGTTTGATCCCCGCCGCCCGGCAGCGGTGCCATACCACCACCCCCTGCAGGAAGTAGGCGACCTGGTGACCGAGATCCGGAGCGGACCGGGCGCCCAGGCGCAGCGCGCGGACGAGTGCCCGCCAGTACCGCGAGGGACGTCGCAGGAGACAGGTCAGGTGCGCCCGAACGTAGTCCCAGGGGCGGGGCGGACGCAACGCATAGGTCGTCGCGCGGGCGTCCCGGTCCGCCTCGGTTCGACACTCCGACACCGGGGCACGGCGGATCGCGAACGTCTCGATCTGCACTCCGAGCCCGCGGAGTGCGGCCACCTCGTTCTGGATGAACGTGTGCGAGACGTACGGATAACCCGATGCGATGTAGGCGAGGTGCAGAGGTCGATCAGGCAACTGATTCGATCGATTCGGCCACCCGCGCAGCGAAGTGCTCGATCGTGCGTTGCTGCTCTACCGTGTCGCGGCCCGCCATGCCCAGACGCGCGGTCTGAGCGGGGTCCTCCCACAGCTCCTCGATGAGTGCTCGCAGTGCCGCAGGATCTCCAGCGGGCACTCGCCTCCCGTCGTGGCCGTCCTCGACGTAACCGGCCAGGCCCGGGGTCTCGGATGCCACCACGGCTCGTCCGCACGCCATCCCCTCGAGAATGGCGTTGACGCCGGCTGCATAGTCGGTCTGCGGATTGACGGGGACGACGACGACGCGGGCTCGCCGGTAGAGTCTGCGAAGTTCGGGGTAGCTCAAGGACTCGCGGATTTGGATGTGTTCGGGTGCGCTCAGCGGCGCCAACGACCGGTGCGACCAGCTGCTGCCCGGCACGACCACGCACGGTATCGGCACGTCCCGCAGCGCCTGCACCAGCGTCGCGTAGTCGCGCTGCTCGCGGCCCACGCTGAGGATGTACTCCCCGGGCTCGGGGTCCGGCGCCGGCCTGTAGAAGCGGTGATCGACCTTGTCCCAGATGAAGCGGGCGCGCTTCGGCGCGACGCCGACCTCTTCTCGCAGGTAGCGTTCCTGCGGGCGGGAGAACACGAGCGTGAGCTCTGTACGTCGCAGAAACCTCGTGGCCTGCTCCATGAGGCGCTTCCGCCTCGAGGTGAGCAGGTGAGCGATCAGCACGTGCGGCGTGGCGCGGGACAGGAGCGACAGTGGGATCCCGGCGCGCTCGGACAGGGAAACATACACGGACGGCCGCGCGCGGACCGCTCGGACGGCTTGGCTTAAGTCGAGCCTCAGAGCATCCTCCGCGATCGCCACCGGCTCGGTGCTCGCCCCGGGATACAGAACCCGGCCCTGGAGCCCGCGCGACATCACCTCGAAGTCGGTCCGAGGGGCGGGTCCATCGTTCGAGGCCGGACCGGGCGGACGACTCGAGGTGAGGATGAACGGGCGCGCGAAGGGTCGCATCGTCACCGAATTGCTAACGCCGCGCCGGCCGGCGATCCTGTGGTCGACGCGTGGTTGAGCGCGCCGTCCCGCGGTCGGATCGTTGCCAGTGCTCCGGCCACGATCCCGGCGAACAGCCAGACGACGTAGTTGTCGAATGCGTAATCGAACGGGGTGAAGTTCGCCTGGACGAACCAGGCGGTTGCGATCGCGATCAGGCCGAGACGGTAGAGCTCGATCTCAGGCGGCGCCCGCCGAACCGAGGGTCTCACGATCGCCGCGAGCAGGATCGCAATCCAGAGGGCCAGCCCGAGCAGGCCGAGTTCGGCGGCGTTCGACAGAGGCACGTTGTGTGCGTCGGTCACACTCGTGAGCGGGTAGCTCTTGGCTAGCCGGTAGTAAGGGACGCTGGCCTGCCCGAACATTCCCCACCCGAAGCCGAGCGCCGGGCGGGCCTCCACCATGCGCAGCGCGGCAGCGTCCGAGTTCAGGCGGTCCCACAGCGGGCTCTGGTCGGTGGTCCGCTGATCGACATTGCTCGACAGCCCGGGAATGAACGCCAGCGAGAGAGCCACGACGATCGCTCCGGCCGCGGCTGTGAAGGGGATCCACACGCGCAGGCGACGATCGGCGAGCATCGCCACGAGGATTCCGGCCGCGCCGCCGGCCCACACCTGTCGCGTCAGCGTGTAGAGCATGCCGGCGGTGCACAAGATGATCACCGCGATCGCCCCTGCGCGAACGCGGCGGTCGCGCCACCAGGACAGTCCGATCGCGGCTGCCACTAGGCAGGCAAACATTGCAAGCCCGTTGGCTCCCGCTTCCAGGAACGGACCTCGTCCCCGGCCGGCATGGATGCCGAGCGCTGGGTTCGTGATGTAGTGCGGCACAACCAGGCCCTTTGCCCCGACCGCCTCGAACAGCGTGATTAAGCCGAGATATGCGCCGAGGAGCGTCAGAGCACCGACGAGGATCCGGCGCTCGCGCTCGGTCGGGAAGGCAGCCGGTGCGACCAGGAACAACAGGAACGGAACCACCCCAAGCCGATCGAGCAGCGCGAAGAGGGGGCCGTGGGTGGTCAGCGTGCCCGACCAGGCGGCTGATCCGACCGCGTAGAGGATCAGCAGCACCATCAACCAGTGCACCCGGCGAACCTCCAGCCGAGGGGTGTCCTCGCTCAGCAGTGAGCGCAGGACTGTGACTGCGATGCCGCCAAAGATCGCTACGCGATCAAGCGGGACGTGTACACCCAGGTTGCCCCAATTCCCCGAGAACACCGAGAGCAGCATTCCGATCGTCAGGATCCATACCGGCTCGACCACGAGCAGGCATGCGGCGGCGCAAACCGTGCCTGCCATCGCGAGCGCGACGACAGCGAACGGATCCAGCCGGTGGACGTGAGGCGCCGCGGCCAGGCCGATCGCCGCGCCGGCAAGCACCACCAAGCCGCCGACCAGCAGGGGCGGAAGGCGCTGAAGACGCGCGGTCACGACGATCTAAGCCGGGAGGCGGTTCCGCCGAGTGTCTCGCCGAGCTTCCAGGCCGCCTACGAGCGCAGCGAGAGCGACGCCCAGGACCAGGCCGGCCACGGCTCCCACGACCGCGTATTTCTCGATGTTCGTGGTGCGATTACTGGTTGCGGAGGCGGCTGGGGCGAACACGTCCAATACTGGCGCAACGCCGTTCTCCATGAAGGTCGAGTAAGCATTGCCAGCAGCCTGGGCCTGGAGCGCCGCCACCTGGGCGGCCACCTGCGTGCGGGTCACCTGTTTTTGGGTGACTCCACCCTGGCCCGAACTCAGCTTCCCCGCGAGCGAGGCGCTCTTGGAGTGCAGGCTGTCCGCGAGGCTCTGATCGTGCGTGTATTGACTGAGGAGCTGGGACGGACTGCCCTGCTGGGTTTGTGAGACATTCGCAAATTTAACGACCGCATTGACGGCGGCGTTGTCAAGTGCGATGGCCGCCTGCGAGGAGCTGCCGGTAGCCGTGATCGTGAACGTCGGCTCGTCGGGAACCGGGACGGCGACGATGCGGCTGCTGACGGCGGTTACGGGTACGCCCAACGCCTTCGCGGCGGGAATCCAGACATGCTGGCTCATCGCCACGCGGCTGTAGCTGGTCGCCAGTACCTGGGCGGCCTGGACGTACCCCGGCGTGGCCTGAGTGATGATGTCGGACTTCCCGACATTGATGGTGGCGCTCGCCGAGTAGGTCGGGTGCTTCTTGGTGCCCGCCACAATCCCCGCTGCTAGCAGGAAGATTGCCGGCAGGATGACGAGAAACGGGTGGCGGGCGATCGCCCGACCTAGGCTTATCGATGACGGCGGGCGAACATTGACGCCGGAGCTCGGCGGTGCAGTCCAGTGAGGATGCCCAGCCGTGTCTCTGTCCTCGAGGGCCTGGTTGGTTGAATTTGCGCGGTAATCGTTCTCAGACATAGTTAACTCACGGTAGGTGATGACCCGATGGGCAGGGTGAAGGTTTCGCAAACAAGCACTGTCCTAAAAGAGCAGTGCCACGCACAGGGACGGATGGCCAAATCGACGAGCACGGTTAGGGACCCAAGGCCTACGTCCAAGCGGAAGCGCGGCAGTTCAACGCGCCGGCGCTGAGCCTATTTCCAAGAGTCCGCGTTATTCCGCATAAGCCCCGCCGCTCATGCCGACTCTGCTCGATGCTCCCCACTGATCAGCGGAACGAAACCAAGAATTCGGCGGCGCCATTCAGCGGGCAGGCGTGTAAGTGACGACTGTCACAAGCTCTAGGCTGGAAGCACCGCCACAGGCGTTCTTCGCAGGTCGCGCATGAACGCCCGCGACGATGTCCAACCGTTCTCCCGCTTGGGGAAAGATAGACAGAGTCGATCCGCCCCCAAGGCCCACCTCTGAGCCGACGAAAAGTACGTCAGCTGTTACGGAGGGCCTGACCGCTCGTGAGGAAGTCGCCATCCGAGGGCGGATTGATCGACTTGATCCTGAGGGTCAGGTCGTGCACTGAGCCGACCTGCCGAAGAACTGGCGGCTGGTACGGCTTCTTGGGTGTGGACGGTTGCTTCATCGTGGGCACTATAGCGGGGAGAAGTATGACCGCAAGAACGTGACATGCGATACCCGAAGACTCACAAAGAATGGGGAAATATCATCCCGGATGGCGAGCTTATGCAGCTGAATCAGGGTCTCTACGGTCTTCGTTTTACGGACATCAAGTCAGATCCCGAGCTGTTCGTTGCCCCCCCGGCGCAGTGGCAACCGTGGACGATCGTGCGTCGCGAGGGGCCGGGCGAACCTGTCGACGGGTTGGTAGGTAGCGACAGCGCGCGGCTACGGCTCGCGCCGCATGGGAGCTTGGTAATCGATCGCACCAACCGCACGTCCGTGTTCACCATGCGGACTCCGCCCTCTGATGCACAGTTGGCGCACCCTTACCTCGCCGCAACCGCCGCCATCGCGGCGCGGTGGGATGGCCGGGAGAGCTTTCACGCCGGTGCTTTCGTAATCGGTGGCCGAGTGTGGGGGGTGCTCGGAGAACGCGAAATGGGCAAGAGCTCCCTGTTGGCGGTGCTCGCGCGCCTTGAGTTGCCGGTCCTCACCGACGACGTGCTCGTGTTGCGAGACGGACTGGCACTGGCCGGGCCGCGCTGCATCGACCTGCGCGAGGAGGCGGCGCGGCGACTCCGTATGGGGCGAACGATCGGACCGGTGGGGACGCGCGAGCGGTGGCGGATCATGTTGCCGGCGGTGGCGCCCGAATTGCCGCTTGCTGGTTGGATCAGCCTGGAATGGGCCGATCGCACCGGCATCGAGTCGGTGCCGCCCGGCGAGCGCTTTCCGCGACTGCTCGACAACCTCACGGTGGTACTGGATCCGCTCGATCCACCCATCGTCCTGACGCTCGCCGCGCTACCGATGGTGACCTTACGCCGTCCCCGAAGCTTCGATGCGCTCACTGCTTCCGCGCAGTTGCTCGTTGCCGAGTTGGAGCGAATGTGATCTGAGCCATACCGCTTGCAGCAGCGTGTAGACGAACGGCGTCGCCGGGTCGCGATCCCATTCCCGGCGTAGACCGGGGATGTTCACAAGACCAGGATCGAGTCCCTCCTCATCCCACCCTTCGGCGACTCGGCGGGCGTGCCCAGTCCAGAACACCCGATCGAACCACGATTTGTCGGTCCGTTCGAGAAGGCTGGCCGGCAGAAGCTCGCCGCCGGTCGACTCAATCGCGGCTCGCCGGCTGGGCGGGCCGGCTCGACCCCAGGCGCGTGCCACCGTGGTCAGCACGTCGGGCTCGCACAGAGGATGGATCATCTCGACGTCCTCGGCGCGGGCGAGCGCCTGCTTGCCGGCTCGGTTGCTCTGGAGCGTGCGACTTCGCCACCACCACGAACGCAGCGCCACATCCCACCGCCATGGATCGTGTGATTCCCAACTGGCGTAGGCGAGGGCGATCCGCCGGCGAGCCGTGGGGGTGAGCCATCCGAAGGTCCTGAACGTCTTGCGCCGACGGGCGATCACCGCGACGCGGACGGGATGCGGTGCAAGCGCCAGCCCAAGCGGGGCGAGGTCCCGCGGCCGCGGGCGTCGTCGCCCCATCAGAATGGCGGCGGCGACGTCACGGGAAACGGGTGAGAACAGCTCGTCGCCGCCGATCCCCGTCAGCATCGATCCGCCCCGGGCCGCCTGGATCAGGGGCAGGTGGAAGTGCGAGTTGAAGGGAGTGAGGATGCCGTGAGCGCGGAGGAGCAGCTGCGCGTACGGCCCGACTACGTCCAGTTCGTCGGTCCACTCGAGCCGCACCCAGTCCTTGATGCCGAGGTGGGAGACGACAAGCTCTTGCCACGCCGACTCGTCGGTCTCGGGACGGCCCGGAAAACGGTTTGTCGCGGGAATCGGCAGGGGCAGGCCGTGGCGCCGCGCCGCGTCCGTGGCCAGTGCCAGCACAAGCGAGGAATCGCGTCCACCCGAAAACGAGACGAGGCACGGCGGCCGTGCCAGCGCGCGCAGCACGACTGCCTCGAGCGCGGCGCGTGGCGAGTGGTGAGCCGGCGCGTCGGGCAGCGGTGAGCGACCCTGGTCGGGGCCGAGCGGCATCCCCCACAACAATTCCAGTGGCGTAAGCCGGTAGCGAGCTGCGACGGCTTCGCTCATCGGGGGTCGATTCGCACCAGTGGCGCGAAGCCCGTGACGTCATCGCGATCGTGTCCCTCGAGCCAGGCGTGCGCGACGAAGGGCTCGTCGCCCCGGCGCGGTACACCCACGATGAGGGTATATCGCCGGCCGTGGGCCAGCAGCCACTCTTGCAGCAGAAGCGATCGCTCAAGGCAGGTGGCATGCAAACAGCGGGCCGTCGCTTCCACTCCGCGTACGGCACTGTCGGGTAGTCGTGGGGGAGGTATGAGCTTGGCCTGCAGTCCGCGATCACGCAACTGAGCTCGCAGGCTCCGGATGGATCGCGCCGCCCACCATGCAGCTCGGAGATCCGGGACACGCATCGCGCGGGCTCGTCGAAGTGTGGCGCGCACCTGCGAGAGCGCCGCGATCCCGGTCACCCCCCGGCACCGTCCGGGACACCCGTCGTGAGCAGATCGCGCTCTGACAGCAAGGTCAGGAACGTGTCAACGTCACCGGCGGCGGTCTCCTCGTCGACGTCGTATTGTCCGATCAACGATGACACCAGATCGGCGCGATTGGCGCCGTCGAGGAGCCTGTTCCACAGGATCGCCCCAGTCTCGTTGACGGTCAGGTACTGCCAGTCGCCCCGGTGAAGGATCACGATTTCGTTGTCCACCAGCCGCCAGACGATTTCATCGTCCTTGAGCCGCAGAACCTCGTTTAACCGATTCATAGTGTGACTCCAGCGTAGAGGGGCTAGGGTAGCGGACGATTTCTGCTGCAATAGGTGGTCTATGTTCCCGCGTGCACGCGGCGCTCCGAACGCGCCGCGGAACGTGAGCTCCCGCGGGCTCACTACGAGATCACTTACCCGATCCTTCCGGGGTCGGCGCGTTCTTGACGAAGTGGAGTTTGCCTGTCCGGCGGGCCGGGTGGCGGTGGTATTGGGCGAAAACGGCGCCGGCAAGACGACGCTGTTGCGAATTTTCGCCACCGTCCTGTATCCGGACTCCGGCTCCGCCAACGTCGACGGCTACGACACCGTGCGCGACGGGGCGGCGGTACGCGCCCGTATCGGCATCGCGCTGGTGAACGAGCGCAGCCTGTTCTGGCGACTGAGCGGCCGGGACAACCTACGCCTTTTTGCGGCCACGGCCGGGGTGCGGCGGCGTGTCCGCGATAGCTACATCGCCGCCGTGATGGAGGAACTTGAACTCGGGGGGATCGCCGACCAGCGGGTGGCGAACCTGTCGGCCGGGCAACGGCAGCGGCTGATACTCGCCCGGGCGGCTGTGGCGCGGCCGCCCGTGTTGCTGCTCGACGAGCCGCTTCGAGGACTCGACCAGCGTGGCGTGGATCGCGTGCTGCAGTTCATCGCTGGACAAGCGCAACGCGGCACGACCGTGCTGGTGGCCGCTCCGCTCGTGCAGGAGCTCGCCGAGGTCGCCGACGAGCTCTGGGAGCTGCGGGACGGGCGCCTGGTCAATGTCACCGCGCTGCCCCTGCAGGCGGTGGCTCGATGATGTACTTCGAGGTGGTTCGGTCGTTCGCGCGCAAGGATTTCCAGGTGGCGTGGTCTTACCGAGGTACCTTCATCGTGGGTGCGATCGGAACCTTCTATCAGCTGTTGATCTTCCGGTTCGTGTCGAAGCTGATCGGAGGCGGACGCCTGATCGGGACGCCCGACGAGTACTTCCAATTCGTCGTCGTGGGCATCATCCTCACCGGCGTGCTCCGGGCTGCGACCAGCTCAGCGGCCGCCAACGCCCGCCGCGATCAGGTCGAGGGCACGCTCGAGGTGCTGGCCGCGCAGCCGATGCCCGTCGCGATGCTCGGGCTCGGCTGGTCCGCCTGGCCGGTTTGTGAGGCGCTTGTGGACGGCGCGCTCACCCTGGTGATCGCGATCCCGCTTGGCTTCACGCAAGTCTCGCCTGACTGGCTGCCGCTGCTGACCACACTCGTGCTCTCCGTCATGGTGTTCCTGGCCATCGGCTTCGCCGCCGCCGCAGTCGTACTCGCCACCCAGCAAGGCGCGCAGATGCCGGCGCTGATCGCCGCGGGATTGACGCTGCTGAGCGGCGCGTTCTTTCCCCTCACCGTGTTCCCGGGCTGGCTTCGGGCGATCGCCGAACTGTCGCCGCTGACCTACGCCCTGCGCGCGCTGCGAGCCTCCACTCTGGCGGGATCGGCCCCCACGTCGATCGTGCAAGACTTGGCGATCGTCGCCGGAAGCGCCGCCATACTGCTTCCGCTGTCGGTGCTGTGCTTAAGGCTCGCGCTGCGCCGGGCCCGGCTCACGGGTCGCCTTGCGACGTTCTAGGCGGGTGAGGATGTGTCTAGAGCGACGGTCGAGGATGAGCTGACCCTTGGGATAGCCGGAACTGCGCTTCGGCGCGAGCGTTGCACCGCGCGGCTGCTGGAACTAAGCCACCGGACCGAGCCCGCGCGGCTAATCGAGGTTCTCGCTCGGCAGCGCCTCATCCATCTCGGCATCGCCCGGCTGCGCGAGTTGGGCGCGGAGGTTCTCACAGCGGACATGACCGGCCGCATCGAGCAGCGACTGCGGTCGGTGCGGTGGAAGGCGGTAGAGCAGGAGATGCTCACGCATTCGATCGCCGGCACACTCGAGGAACATCGGATCGTGTCGGTCCCACTGAAAGGGGCCGTGCTTGCGCGCCGGCTGTTCGACGACCCGGGTCTGCGCGAATCCGAAGACGTCGACCTGCTCGTCGAAGCTGGTCGGCTCGAACAGGCGGTCGCCGTCGTGCGGGAGCGGTTCGGGTACGACGACCCGCGCGACCCGCGCGACCGCAGGGGGCGCCCCCTGCTCCATTACCGTCTCAGGCACCCGCAGGGGCTGCCCACCGTCGAGCTGCATTGGCGGGTGCACTGGTACGAGGAGCGGTCGGGACCGGCGATGGTCGCGCGGTGCGTCGTCGATAACGGACTTCGCCGGCTCGCTCCGGCCGACGAACTCGCCTGCCTTCTCCTCGTCTACGCCCGAGATGGGTTCGCCGGGGTCAGACCCCTGGCAGACCTCGCGGCGTGGTGGGACCGAAACGGCGAGCGCCTCGAGGCTGGCGGCGTTGAGGAATTCGCACGCGAGTTCCCTGAGCTTGCCCCGGCGCTGACGGTCTCGGCCGCCCTGGTCGGCGCGTTGGCCGGAACGCCGCAGTCGAAGCTCGCGGTCACGGGTCGGCCGTGGTCGCATCGCATGCGCCGGGCGGCCCGGCTGGCCAACTGGCGCCTCACGGGTGCCGATGAGCAGATCTACGCCGACATCGCGTTGGTCGACCTGCTGTTGACCCCCGGGCCACAGGCCTGGGCGTCGCTTCGGCGTCAGGTCCTGTTGCCGTTCGACGTCGTCGCCGACCGGCTCGTGGAGGCCGAATCGGCGCCGCTGTCCCTACTGCGCGCGGTCGCCCTACACGTTCCGCGTATCCTGGCTCGGTTCGTCCTGGCGCTGATGGCGACCCGAGGATCGCGGACGCGCAGTTTGCTGCGGGCGCCGTTCGGGTTTGCCGGCCTTCGCCGGCCGGGCGCATAGATACGCTCCGGGCGTGAGACTGGGCGAGCTGATCCCTGGTGCGCCGTTCGCCGCTGGCGACGTAGAGATCACGAATCTCGCCTACGACACCCGCGCGGTGAAGCCCGGGACGCTGTTCTTTTGCGTGCCCGGGTTTACTCGAGATGGGCATGAGTTCGCGTCCGAGGCGGTCGCCCGGGGCGCGGTGGCGCTTGTGGTCGAGCGGCCGCTGAACCTGGGCGTGCCGGAGATAGAGGTGCCGAGCGTGCGGGCAGCCATGGCGCCGGCCGCCGCCGCGTTCTACCGCGACCCCACGAAAACGCTCCAAACCGTGGGAACAACCGGCACCAACGGCAAGACGACCACCGCCTTCCTGATCCACGAGCTGCTCGAGGCCGGTGGGCGCCAGGCCGGGCTGCTCGGGACGGTCAAGAGCGTGATCGGTGGCGAGGAGCGGGGGGTCGAGCGGACGACGCCCGAGGCGATCGACCTTCAGCGCACGTTTCGGGAGATGCTCGACGCGGGTGACGTGGCGTGTTCGATGGAGGTCTCCTCGCACGCGCTCGAGCTTCATCGCGCCGACGCGATCCACTTCGCCGCGGCGATCTTCACCAACCTGACCCAGGACCATCTCGACTTCCACGGCACGATGGAGGCGTACTTCGACGCCAAGCGGCGGCTGTTCGAGCCCGGGCGGGCGGCGCACGCGGTGGTCAACGTGGACGATCCGTACGGCCTCCGGCTGGCCGCGGAGCTGCCCGCCGTGGTGACGTTCGCGATCGACCGCGAAGCCATCTACCGGGCCGCCGACGTGCGCACCGACCTGACCGGCTCGCGCTTCACGGTCCAGGGCCCCGATGGCGCGGTCAGACTGAGCTCGCCGCTGCCCGGGCGCTTCAACGTCTACAACGTGCTAGGCGCGCTCGCCGCCGTCCGCGTTCTGGGCGTCCCGCTCGACGTGGCGGCGAGGGCGATCGAGACGGCCGGGCACGTCCCGGGCCGCTTCCAGCCGGTCGACGCCGGCCAGGACTTTGCCGTGCTGGTCGATTACGCCCATACGCCCGACTCGCTCGAGAACGTGCTGCGGGCGGCTCGGCAGCTCACCGGGGGTCGCCTTCACGTGGTGTTCGGCTGTGGGGGGGACCGGGATCGCGGTAAGCGCCCGATGATGGGCGAGATCGCCAGGCGGCTGGCCGACCGGGTGATCGTGACCTCGGACAACCCGCGCTCCGAGGATCCCGAGGCGATCATTGAGCAGATCCTGGCCGGCAGTGGGCGCGAGGTGGAGCACGACGCCGACCGGCGCCGGGCGATCGCGCACGCGATCGCCGAGGCCGGCCCGGGGGACGTCGTCGTGATCGCCGGCAAGGGTCACGAGCAGGGCCAGGAGTTCGAGGGGGGACGGAAGATCCCGTTCGATGACGTCACGGTCGCCCGAGACGCCCTTGATGAGTTACAAGGGGCGCCCGCGGCTCACTAAGTGGTCGACCGTTTTCGATAGTCGCCCGCCCCGCCAAGTACTCTGCAATCGGAGCATGAGGACCTGGACACCCGAGCAAGTCGCGCGGGCGGCAGGAGCACGGCTCATCTCGCCCGCGCCCACCGCAACGGGACCGGAACGCGCGATCATCGACTCGCGCCAGGCCGGGCCCGGGGCGCTGTTCGTGGGGCTGGAGGGGCAGCACGCCGACGGCGGCCGGTACGCCCCGCAGGCGCTTGCCGCCGGCGCGTGGGGGGTGCTGACCACGCCCGCACACGCCGAGGCGGCCCGTTGTGCGGTGCCGGGAGCGTTGATCGCCTCCGATGACCCACTGAAGGCGATGCAACGGCTGGCCACCGCGTGGCGGCGCGAGCTGGGCGCCCGCGTCATCGGGGTCACCGGATCGACCGGCAAGACCTCGACCAAGGACCTGCTGCTCGCGCTGCTCGCGCCTCACCGGCGGACCGTCGCCTCACGCGCGAACTACAACACCGAGATCGGGTTGCCGCTCGAGATCCTCGCCGCGCCCGCCGGAACAGAGGTGCTGGTGCTCGAGATGGCCATGCGCGGAGCCGGTCAGATCGCTGAGCTGGCCGCGGTCGCCGAGCCCGACGTCGGCGTGATCGTAAGCATCGGCCCCGTCCACCTCGAGCAGCTGGGGACGATCGAGGCGATCGCGGCGGCCAAGGCGGAGCTGATCGCGGGGCTGAAGCCCGGAAGCACGGCGATCGTGCCGGCCGGCGAGCCGCTGCTCGCGCCGCATCTGCGCGCCGATCTGGAAACGGTCACCTTCGGGGAGGCCGGAGACGTGCGGTTGGCGGGCTCCGACGGGGATCGAATCGAGATCGATCTGCGCGGGCAAACGATCGAGCTCGAAGTGCCGTTCCTCCAGGCGCACTTGCGTCGCAACCTGCTCCCAGCCGCGGCGGCCGCGCAGGCCGTCGGAGTGATCCCGGAGGGACGGGTCACGCTCGAGCTCACCGCCGGTCGCGGTCAGCACGTCGTGCTGCCCGGTGGGGTGACCTTGATCGATGGCTGCTACAACGCCAACCCCATGTCGATGCGCGCCGCCCTCGAGGATCTGGCCGACACCGTGGCCCGGGCACCCGGTGCTCGGTCGGTTGCGGTGCTCGGCGACATGCGCGAGCTGGGGCCGGGTGGGCGCGACTATCACCGCGAACTGGGCGAGCACGTGGCCCGGGCCGGCGTCGAGCTGCTCGTCACCGTGGGTTCCCTGGCCACGGCCATCGCGGAGCCGTTCGGGGGCGAGCTGCACTCGGTTGCGGACGCGGCGGCGGCCGCCGAGATCGTGCCGGGGCTGTTGCGCCCGTCGGACGTGGTGCTCGTGAAGGGTTCGCTCGCGGTCGGGCTCGAGCTCGTGTGCCGCGCGATCGGGGCGCGCGCGGCCGTTGCCAACGGGGCTGGGGCCAGCGCCTGATGGGCTCGATCTCCGGCCGGGTGCTGATCGCGGGGACGGCGTCGCTGATGCTGTGCCTGTTCCTCAGTCCCAAGTTCATCGAGTTCCTGCGCCGCCGCGCGTTCGGCCAGAACATCCGCGAGGAGCTGCGGGAGGGCCACAAGACCAAGGCCGGCACCCCGACGATGGGTGGGATCATCATCATGCTCGCGGTCTCGATCCCATTCCTGATCCTGTCCAAGCGGGACTGGGCCTCGGTCGGGGTACTGGGCACGGCGGTGGCGTGCGCGCTGCTCGGCTTCGCCGACGACTACACGAAGATCGTCAAACGCCGCTCGCTCGGCCTGCGAGCGCGGACCAAGCTCGCCGTGACGATCGCGATCTCGCTCGGCCTGTGGTGGGTGGCGACGCGCAAGGCGGGGGTGAGCTCCACGATCGATCTGCGCTTCGTTCACGCCTCCGTTGACCTCGGGCCGCTGTTCCCTGTGTTCATCTACTTGGTGGTGGCCGGCACGACCAGCGCCGTGAACTTGACCGACGGCCTGGATGGCCTGGCCGCCGGATGCGCCGCAATCGTGCTGCTGGCCTACATCGGGATCACGTTCATCACCTACACGCAGTCGGATCTCAGCCTGCTGGCCGCCTGCCTGGTCGGGGCGTGCATCGGCTTTCTCTGGTTCAACAGCTTCCCCGCCAGCGTGTTCATGGGCGACACCGGCTCGCTCGGGATCGGCGGCGCGATCGCCGGTCTGGCCGTGATGACCGATACCGAGGTGCTCCTGATTCTGCTCGGCGGAATCTTCGTGATCGAGGCGCTTTCGGTGCTCATCCAGGTCGTCTCCTTCCAGATGTTCCGCAAGCGGGTGTTCCTGATGGCGCCGATCCACCACCACTTCGAGCTCCAGGCCTGGTCTGAGACCAAGATCATCCTGCGCTTCTGGATCGTGGCCGCGGCCTGCGCGGCGATCGCGTTTACGGTGTATCGCCTCAGCATTCGTGGGTAAGCCACGGCCCCCGCTTCCGGGAGGGCCATATCTCGTCGTCGGACTGGCCCGTTCGGGCGTGGCCGCCGCGCTCGCGCTCAGGGCCCGCGGGGAAGCGGTCACCGGCGTCGACGCCGGCGCAGCCGACCGGCCGGGATTAGCGCAGGCGGCGGGAAGGCTTCGCGAGGCCGGCGTCGAAGTACGGCTTGATGCGTCAGGCGTCGATCTTGCCGCCCGCGCCAGGACGCTCATCAAGAGTCCCGGCGTACCCCAGGACGCGCCCGTGGTCCGGGCGGCGCGAGCCCGCGGAGCCACGGTGCTCGGTGAGCTCGAGCTGGCCTGGCGGCTCATCCCCAACGAGTTCATCGCCGTGACCGGGACGAACGGCAAGACGACCACGACCGAGTGGATCGGCCACGTGCACCGCGAGGCCGGCCTGGCGGTGGCGGTCGCCGGCAACGTGGGAACGGCCGCCACCTCGCTCGTCGACGAGCTTCCCGACGACGTCACGGTGGTGTGCGAGGCGTCGTCGTTCCAGCTCGAGGACACGCTTGCCTTCGCGCCCGAGGCCGCGGTGCTCTTGAACCTCTCGCCGGACCACCTCGATCGCCACGGCACCTACGAGGACTACGTCGCGGCCAAGCTGCGCGTCTTCGCCAACCAGGGCAACTACGACCTGGCCGTCGCGCCGGCTGATCTGGGCGTGGACGATTTGGATCCCACCCTCCCCGGCTGCGCCCGCCGGGTGACCTTCGGCCCGGGTCCGGGTCCGGATCTGTCTCAGCGCGCGGACTACCTGTGGTGGGGGGAGGAGCCGCTCATTCGCGTCGATGAGCTCGCGCTTCCGGGCGCACACAATGTTCAGAACGCGATGGCCACTGCCGCGGTGTGCCTGGCGCGCGGGGTCGACGGCGACGCGGTAGCCACCGGTCTGCGGACGTTCGCCGGGGTCCGCCACCGCCTCGAGCGGATCCCCACCGACGACGGCGTGACCTGGATCAACGACTCCAAGGCCACCAACGTGGCGAGCACGATCGTCGCCCTGAAGGCGCTGCCCGGCGACATCCACCTGATCGCAGGCGGCCGGGGCAAGCAGCAGGACTTCTCGCCGCTCGCCGGGCCAGTATCCGAGCGCTGCCGTGCGGTGTACCTGATCGGCGAGGCGGCCCCGGACCTGGCCGCCGCGCTCGCGCCCGCGGGCGTGGCGCTCCGTCAGGCGGGTGACCTCGAGCACGCGGTGGCGCTCGCGCGGGCTGCCGCCGTCCCCGGCGAGACCGTGCTGCTGTCGCCGGCGTGCGCGAGCTATGACCAGTACCCCGACTTCGAAGCCCGCGGCGAGCACTTCCGGGCGCTCGTGGAGCGCGCCTGATGGCGCGGGCCGCGGCGGTCCGCGAACGTAGTCGCAGCGGCGCTCGCGACTCCACGCGGAACTCGGATCCCACCCGCCCCGAGACGGCAAAGCGCTCTCGCCCGGCGGCGCGCAGGACCCCGCCGCCGCTCGAGCATCGAATGCTGATGACGGCGACGTTGTGCCTGCTCGCCTTCGGTGCGGTGATGGTGTACAGCGCCTCCTCGCCGCTCGGCGTGCTTTCGAGCGGTGGTACCGGGGCCGGCGAGTTCGTGCGCTATCTCCTGTTCGGCGGGCTCGGCCTGGTCGGGATGCACGTGCTCTCGCGGCGAGGCCTCGAGATCATCACCCCGCGCCTGGTCACCGCACTGCTGCTCGGCTCGTTCGCGCTGCTCCTGCTCGTACTCGTGCCCGGCTTCGGTGTCGTGGTCAACGGCGCCCGGCGCTGGTTCTCGGCCGGCCCGATCCAGTTCCAGCCCTCCGAGGTGATGAAGCTCGCGCTCGTCCTCTACGCGGCGCGCTACCTGGCCGATCACCCCAAGCGCATGCGGAGCTTCCGTGCCGCGGTGGCCCCGATCGCGATCGTCACGGGTCCGGCCTGCCTGCTGATCGTCGTCGAGCCCGACCTCGGCACGACGATCGTGGTCGCGTTGACCGTCGCCGCGCTGCTGATCGCGGCCGGTATGCCGCTGCGCTACGTCGCGGCGCTCGCCGGAATCGTCGCGCTGTGCGTGGTGCTGCTCGCCACGGCGCAGCCCTACGAGCGGGCGCGGCTGACCTCGTTCCTGCACCCGTGGGCGTCCGCCACCAAGTCCGGCCCCGGCTACCAGGCCGTTCAGGGTCAGATCGCGCTCGGCTCGGGCGGGCTACTCGGCGTCGGCCTGGGGCGCGGGGTGCAGAAGATCTTCTACCTGCCCGAGGCGCAGACCGACTTCATCCTGGCGGTGATCGGCGAGGAGCTGGGGGTGCTGGGCATCTTCGGGGTCGTCTGCCTGTACGGGATGATCGCCTACGCCGGCCTGCGCACCGCCCGGCGCGCCACCGACCGGTATGCCAAGCTGCTGGCCACCGGTCTGACCTCGCTGATCCTGTGCCAGGGCATCCTCAACCTTTTCGTCGTGCTGGGCATCGCGCCGCTCACCGGCGTGCCTCTGCCCTTCATCTCCTACGCCCCCACCAATCTATGCGTGATGCTGGGCGCCGTCGGCCTGTTGCTGAACATCGCCCGTCCCCGAACACGGTTGCAAGTCGTCCGGAACACGAGAGTTGACAGCGCCGCGGATCGTGATCGGCGCCGGCGGGACCGCCGGGCACGTCGTGCCGGCGCTGGCGGTGGCCGACGCGCTGCGGGCTGAGGGGGCCGAGGTAGCGTTCGTTGGGGGCGATCGCGCCGAGGTCGAGCTGGTGCCGGCCGCGGGCTACGAGCTGCATCGGGTGCGCGTTGCGCCGCTCGAGCGCGGGCATCCCGTCAAGGCACTGCGCGCCGGTCTGATCGCCGCCGGGGCGGCGCGCCAGGCGCGCGCCGTGCTCGCCCGGGCGCGTCCGGTGGCCGTACTCGGAGCCGGCGGCTACGTGGCCGGACCGGTGGGGGTCTCCGCGGTTGTGTCCAGGGTACCCCTCGTCTTGATGGAGGCCGATAGCCATCTCGGCCTGACCAACCGGTGGCTCGCGCCGTTCGCGCGACGAGTCTGCTTGGCCTTCCCGATCGAGGGACGGGACGGCCCGCGCTACCGGCTCACCGGGCGCCCGGTGCCGGCGCCCGCCACCGACTGGCGCGCCGCTCGCGAGCGGTTCGGGATCGGTCTGCGCGAATCCTGCGTGCTCGTGTTCGGCGGCTCCCAGGGCGCGCGGTCGATCAACTACGCGGCGGTCGAGGCGTTCGCCGGCGCTCGCTTCCGAGTGCTGCACGCCGCCGGCGAGCGCGACCTGCCCGACCTGAAGAACCTCCGGCCACCCGGGATGAGCGGGTCGCACTATGACCTGCGCGGATACATCTCACGCTTCGGTGAGGCGCTCTTGGCCTGCGACCTGGTGGTGGCGCGCGCGGGCGGTTCGATCTTCGAGATCGCCGCGCACGGCAAGCCCGCCGTGCTGATCCCCTATCCCCACGCCACCGCCGACCACCAGACGGCCAACGCTCGCTACATGGAGCGCGCCGGCGCGGCCGTGGTGATCCCCGACGACGAGCTGACCCCGGCCCGGCTCGCCGGCGAGGTGGGACGGCTGCTTGCCGACCGGGGACGGCTGGCCGCGATGGCTCGTGCCTCGGCCGCCCTGGCCAGGCCACACGCCGCGCGTGACATCGCCCACGAGCTGCTCGCGGCGGCCCGCCATCGCCCGCAGTGATTCGTGTGCGGGGGCCGGTCGGTTTGTATAGCCTCGCACCTTCACAAAACTTGGAAACGAGGTGGACTGATGCTGTTCGGCCAGGAGCACGTCAGGCGCTATGTACAGACCGACGGCGCCGAGGGACACGACTGGCAGGGCACAAGCGTGCTCATCCTGACGACCACCGGACGGCGCTCCGGTGAGGCGCGCAGCACGCCGTTGATCTACGGCAAGCGGGGTGAGGACCACGTCGTCGTCGCCTCCAAAGGAGGCGCCGAGGAACACCCGGCGTGGTACCTGAACCTGTCCGAGCAGCCCGAGGTGACCGTGCAGGTGCGCGGCGACCGTTTCACGGCCCGCGCCCGGACGGCCACCGACGAGGAAAAGCCGCAGCTGTGGGGGATGATGACCGAGCGCTGGCCCGCCTACGAGGAGTACCAACGCAAGACCCGGCGCGACATTCCGGTGGTCGTGCTCGAGCGCGAGGAGTGACGGCGCCGCGCGGCGAGAGCGCCGCCGGCGAGGACTGGCCGGCTCGCAAGCTGCACTTCGTCGGCATCGGCGGCGCCGGCATGAGCGGGCTCGCGCTACTGGCGCGGGCGCTGGGAGCGTCGGTCACGGGCTCCGACCGGGCCGAGTCCTCCTACATGGCGCGCCTGCGATCGGTCGGGATCGAGCCGGTCATCGGCCACGCCGACGAGAACGTCCCAGACGGGTCGGAAGTGATCTACTCGACCGCGATCCCGCCCGAGAACCCGGAACGCCAGGCGGCCGGCGGGCGCGAGCTGCACCGCTCGGAGCTGCTGGCCCAGATCGCGGCGTCCAAGCGCTGCCTGGCCGTCACCGGCACCCACGGCAAGACCACCACGGCAGCGATGATCGTGCAGATCCTGCGGGCGGGTGGCCTGGATCCGGCCTACGCAGTCGGAGGCGAACTACGCGACACCGGCGCCAACGCCGGGTGGGGGAGCGGCGAATGGATCGTCGTCGAGGCCGACGAATCCGATCGGTCGCTGCTGGCCCTGAGCCCCGAGATCGCGGTGTTGACCAACGCCGAGCTCGACCACCACGCGACGTACAGCTCGCGCCTTGACCTCGAGGACACCCTGCGCGAGTTCATGGCGCGCGCGACGGTCGGAGCCGCGGTCTGGGACCGCCCCGCGCTGCGGGCGCTGTGCCCGCCCGACGCGCTCGCCTACGACGCTGCGGACGTGGTGGTCTCGACGCACGGGTCACGGTTTGCCTGGCGCGGGAGCGAGGTCGCGCTGTCGGTGCCGGGCGTCCACAACGCGATCAACGCGGCCGGGGCGCTCACCGCCGCGGCGCTGGCGGGCGCCGATCCGGCCCGGGGGATCGCCGCCCTGGCCGGGTTCAGAGGCGCTCGACGGCGGTTTGAGCTGCTCGGGTCAACCGAAAAGAACATCCCCATATACGACGACTACGCCCACCATCCCACCGAGGTCGCCGCCACGATCGCCGCCGCGCGCACGCTGGCGCCGGAGCGACTGGTGGCCGTGTTCCAGCCGCACCTCTACTCGCGCACCCGGGCGCTCGCCGGCGCGTTCGGTCGCGCGCTGGCCGGCGCCGACGTGACCGTCGTGCTGCCCGTGTATCCCGCCCGCGAGCGGGCCGAGGATTTCCCCGGCGTCGACGGGCATCTCGTCGCCGCGGCAGCCGCGGACGCCGGATCCGGCGTCCCGGTGGCGTGGATGCCCTCGTTCGACGACGCTCACAGCTTCCTGCTCGGGGCGTTTCGTGAGGGCGATCTGTGCCTGTGCATGGGGGCCGGCGACATCGACGCGCTGGCTCGCTCGCTGGTTAGCTGACCGACCCCGCCGGAGCGCGTTCTAGCCTCCTGGCCATGTCAGAGGTGCCTCGCGGCGTCCAGCGGGATTACCCGCTGGCGCGACTGACCACGATCCGCACCGGCGGGCCCGCCGAGATGTTCGCCCGCCCCGGCTCGGTGCAGGGGCTCGAGCGGCTGCTCGCCTGGGCCCAGGCCGAGGGGCTCGAGGTAGGTGTCGTCGGGTCGGGGTCGAACCTCCTGGTGGCGGATTCAGGCGTCCGCGGACTCGTCTTGAAGCTGGACAAGGAGCTGAGCACGATCGAACTCGACGGAACCCGGATCCGCTGTGGCGGAGGCGCGCGCCTGCCGTCGGTCTCGGCGCGGGCGGCCCAGGCCGGGCTGACCGGAATCGAGTTCGGGGTGAACATCCCCGGAACGGTCGGTGGCGCGGTGCGGATGAACGCCAACGCCTACGGCGGCGAGCTGGCCCGAGTGCTCGAGTGGGTCGACGTGGCGGGTCCGGCGGGAACCGAGCGCCGGACGCCCGATCAGTTGGGGTTCGCCTACCGCCGCTCGGGCCTGGCTTCTGGCGAGGTGGTCGCCCGCGCCTCGTTCGGACTGCACGAGGCGGCGAGCGCGGAGGTCAAGGCGACGCTGGCCGACATGCGGGCCCGGCGCAAGGCCGCCCAGCCTTCGGGGATCAAGACGTTCGGCTCCACGTTCAAGAACCCCGACGACCCGCGGGCCGAGGGGCGCACCGCGGGTCAGCTGCTCGACGAGGCGGGTTGCCGCGGCCTGCGGATCGGGGGCGCGGGCTTCTCGGCCAAGCACGCCAACTTCATCGAGAACCACGGCGAGGCGAGCACTGCCGACGTCGTCGCCGTGATGGCCGAGGGGCGCCGGCGGGTGCTCGAGCGGTTCGATATCGCGCTCGAGCCCGAGGTCCAGACGCTTGGCCCGGTGCAGCTGCCCGCCGAGTGGAGGCGCGCGTGACGGTCAAGCGGGGGGTGGGGCTGCGCGTTCGCGTGGCGATCGTCCTGGCCGTCGTGGTCGCGCTGCTCGCAGGAGGCTGGCTGTGGGTCCGCGAATCCTCGCTGGTTGCCGTCCGGCGCGTGAGCATCGTCGGCGTATACGGCCCGGACGCCGGCCATATCCGCTCGGCACTCCGGCTGGCGGCGCTCAACATGACCACGCTCGACGTCCGCCAAGCTCAGCTACAGAGCGCGGTGGCGCCCTATCCGATCGTGAAGCACGTGGGCGTGAGCACCCAGTTCCCGCACGGGATGCGGATCGACGTCGTCGAGCAGCTTCCGCTCGGGGCACTGGTGGCGGGCAAGCAGGCCGTCGTGGTCAGCGGCGATGGGACGCTGCTACGGGACGTGGCCCCGGGGTCGCTGCCGTCGATTCCGGTGCCTTCGCTCCCGGGCGGCTCGAAGGTCACCAATGGCTCCGCGCTGGATGCGCTCGCGCTGCTCGTGGCCGCGCCGGCGCAGTTCGAGACGCGGATCGCTCAGGTGACGACGAGCTCGGCCAACGGCCTGGTCGCCGAGCTGCGCTCCGGTCCCAGCCTGTACTTCGGCGACGACACCGACCTCGCCGCCAAGTGGGCGTCGGCCACCGAGGTGCTGGCCGATCCGAGTTCCGCCGGTGCGAGTTACGTCGACGTCAGCGACCCGGCACGCCCGGCTGCGGGCGTCAGCGAGCAGGCGGTTGCCGCGGCCGGGCTGGCCACGACCGGATCATCGGACGCGTCCGGCGCGGACGGGGCGTCCGGCGCGGGCGGGGTCGCCACCGGATCCGCCGGCGCGACAGCGTCTTCGGATGGGTCCACCTCGCCATAGGAGAAGACTAACCCTCAAGTACAGCTTTACCGTCCGAAATCGCCAACTCTGCCGCCTCGATCGAGGGTTCCTCGATTTGCAATAGCGCTTGCGTTCCGGCGTTTGGCGTTGACTTCCCGCAAGTCCTGCGCTTAACGTGCGAAACTCCCGCTACGAGCGACTGTTCTCAAAACGCTCAACACTAACTCTAGGGTCGGACGGTCACGAATGGAAAGCGGCAGTTATCTCGCAGTCATCAAAGTCGTCGGCGTCGGTGGCGGCGGTACCAACGCGGTCAACCGGATGGTCGACGCAGGCCTGCGCGGCGTCGAGTTCATCGCGTGCAATACCGACGCCCAGGCGCTCGCGATGTGCGACGCCGACATCAAGCTGAACATCGGCCACGAGCTCACCAAGGGCCTCGGCGCCGGCGCCAACCCGGAGATCGGTCAGGGCGCGGCCGCCGAGTCGCGCGACGAGATCAAGGAGGCCCTGAAGGGCGCCGACATGGTGTTCGTCACGGCCGGTGAAGGCGGCGGCACGGGCACCGGCGCGGCGCCGGTGATCGCCGAGATCGCCAAGAACGAGATCGGTGCCCTGACCGTCGGCTGCGTCACGCGGCCGTTCGCGTTCGAGGGCACGCAGCGGGCCCGGCAGGCTCAGGAGGGGATCCAGAAGCTCCGCGAGCACGTGGACACGCTGATCGTGATCCCCAACGAGAAGCTGCTCGCGATCGTCGAGCGGCGCACGACGATCCTCGACGCGTTCCGCGAGGCCGACAACGTGCTCCGGCAGGGCGTCCAGGGCATCACCGACCTGATCACGATCCCCGGACTGATCAACCTCGACTTCGCCGACGTGCGCACGATCATGCACGACGCCGGCACCGCTCTGATGGGCATCGGACTCGCCGGTGGCGAGAACCGGGCCGCCGAGGCGGCCAAGGCCGCGATCTCCTCACCGCTGCTCGAGGAGTCGGTCGAGGGCGCCACGGGGATCCTGCTCAACATCACCGGCGGCCACGACCTCGGCTTGTTCGAGGTCAACGAGTCGGCGGAGATCGTGCAGAGCGCGGCCGATCAGAACTCGAACATCATCTTCGGCGCGGTGATCGACGACTCGATGGGAGACGAGGTCCGCGTGACCGTCATCGCCACGGGCTTCGACCATCGGTACTCGCGGCCCAGCACGGCGCGCGAGACGACTCGCCGGGCCAGGCGGGACCGCGACGTGACGATGGACGAGGACCAGCGCTCTTCGCTCGAGATCCGCGACGACGAGATCGACATCCCGTCGTTCCTTAAAGATCGCTAACCAAGGGTCCGCAACCCTCGGCCCTCGGGGTTGTTCTAGGGCCGTCAGACGTTACGGCCGACAACCGATCCGGGGGGGATTTAGGGCGCGAGCGGGCCGGCTCGCGCTCGCGTCGCTGCTCGCGGTGATGCTGGGGAGCGCCGGCGTGGCGGCGGCCCAGCCCTCGCCCGGGCCGCCTCAGGTGATCGACGGCCCGAGTGCGGCGATCGACTCGCTCGGCGGCTTCTCCGTGGCGCGTGACGGCACGGGCGGGCTCGTCTACCTGAAGACCGTGGCCGGGCTCCCGCGGGTGTTCGTCTCGCGGCTGGTCGGAGGGCAGTTCCAACCGCCGGTGCAGGTCGACGGCGGACTCGTCGGCGCCTCGTCGCAACCGGTGATCGCGGCCGGCAACAACGGCGTTCTGCTCGTCGGCTTCATCAACGCCGGAGCCCTGTACGTGGCGGATGTGACGAGCAGCTCGGCTGCGTTCGGCGCGCCCCAGGAACTCGCCGCCGGCGCGAGCAACCCATCGCTCCAGATGACCAACTTCGGGAAGGGCTACCTGGCCTTCACCGTCGCCGACGGCGCCGGCTTCGACGTCCGGGCGGCCTACTACAACGTAGGCGGCCCCTGGGCGCTCGAATCTACGCCGCTGAACAACTCGCCGGCCGATGACGCGGGCACGGGCAGCGGCGCCCCGGCGGTCGCCGCGGCCGGCGACGGAGTGGCGATCGTGGCCTGGGGGGAGAACGGCCACATCTACTCCCGGCGGGTGTGGGGGACGGCGCCGAGCGTCGTCGACGAGCAGGCCGACCCATCCTCGGTCGGTGGCTGCAACGAGGTGTCGGCGGGAGAGCCGTCGGTGTCTGCCGGCGGGGACTCCTCCTACGCCGATGTCGCGTTCCAGGAAACGGTCTCGTGCGGCGGCGTCCAGCAGTCCCGGGTGCTCGTCAACCGGCTACAGGCCTCGGAATTCGACGGGTTCACAGCGGCCGACGCGGGCGCCGGGGACGCCGACGAGCCGCATGTCGCGATGACCGAGTACGGGGCGGGGTGGGTGACGGCGGCGCAGGAGAACACGGGCGGCGTGATCGCGATGCAGCTGGGCACCAACGGCACCTACGGCACCCCGGAGCAGATCAACGCCGTCGCGGACGGATCGGCGCCGTACGCGGTTGCGGCCACCGCAGGGCTGTTCTCGAACTTCATCGTCTGGCAGCAGGATCCGGGAAGCACGGGACCGGCCGAGATCCGACTGCGCTACCAGCCGAAATCGTCAGCCCTCGGTCCGGAGATGGTCATCTCCTCGCCCGCTTCGGGGCCGACCGACGCCGCGCGCGGCCTGGCCGCCGCGGGCGACGTGGGCGGCGATGCCGCGGCCGCGTGGGTCCAGGGCACGGGCTCCTCGAGCGAGATCGTCGTCGATCAGCTCTACGAGCCGCCCGGTTCGGTCGCGCCGGCGAAGGGGCTCACCTACGCCCGGAGCCACGAGCCGCTCCTGTCCTGGTCGCCGGCGGCGGGCCGGTGGGGCCCCGACACCTACACGGTCACCGTGGACGGCCGCCTGGTCGGGCAGACGACGTCGACCTCGCTCCGGGTTCCGGTTTCGCTGCGCGACGGCGTGCACAGCTGGCAGGTCACCGCGGTCAACCCGGCCGGCGTTACCGGCAAGTCGGGCGTGGCCAAGGTGTTCATCGACACGGTGAAGCCGACGCTGTCGGTCGCCGTCAGCGGGGCGCGTCGTGCCGGGTCGGGCGTGGCGGTGACGATGCGCTACCGCGACGCGCCGCCGGCCGGGCTGCCGGCCCGCGACGCGTCGGGTGTCGAGAAGCTCACGGTCAGGTGGGGCGACGGCACCGTGACGCACCTGAAGCCGGGCGAGCACCGGGCGGTCCACGCCTACCGCCGGGCGGGCCGCTACAAGATCACGGTCTTCGTCACCGACCGCGCCGGGAACAGCCGGAAGGTCGTCAAGGTCGTGCGGATCGCCGGGGCGTAGGCGGTGAGCGGTGAGCGAGCACCCATGATCAGGCGTGCCCTGCTGCGATCGGTCCTGCTAACGGCCCTGATCTCGCTCGGCGCCGCCGGCGTGGCGCAGGCCCAAGGCCCCGCTTACACCGCGTCGCCGCCGAGCAAGAACGTCTGGTACCAGGACGGTCAGACCGGCCGGTACCTGCTGGGCGGCGAGTGGCTCTATCAGGCCGACCCCGGGAACGTCGGGCTGAGCGAGGGCTGGTGGCGGGACGTCGCCTCGACCGACGGCTGGACGCCGGTGACAGTCCCCAACGCCTATAACGCCGGCAACTTCTCGCAGGCGAGCATGAACGGGTACGTCGGGTGGTACCGGCGGGACTTCACGCTCCCGGCCGGAGCGTTTGACTCCTACGTCCCGAGCTCGGGCCGGCACTGGATCATCCGGTTCGAGTCGGTGAACTACCGCGCCACCGTGTGGCTCAACGGCCACGAGATCGGTAGTCATGCGGGGGCCCAGGTGCCGTTCGAGTTCGACCTCAGCTACTTGCACAAGGGGGTCAACCGCCTGATCGTGCGGGTCGACAACGAGCGCACCGCGGCCGACCTGCCGCCCGGCCCGGGCGGGCAGTGGTTCAACTACGGTGGGATCCTCCGCGAGGTGTACCTGCGGTCGGTGCAGGACGCCGACCTGCAGCGCGTCGTGATCCGCACCCTCCATCCGTGCCCCAAGTGCGCGGCGACGATCCAGGAGCAGGTGCTCGTGCGCAACGTGACGGGCTCGCGTCAGCGCGTCTCGCTGCGGGGCGCCTACGGCCACGCGCCGATCGACTTCGGCTCGGCCACGATCGCGCCGCACGGCACCTGGACGGCCAACGCGTCGACCAAAGTTCCCCACCCGAGCCTGTGGGCGCCGGGTCACCCCAAGCTGTACGCCGCGACGTTGACCCTGTCGGATTCGCACGGCCGGCGCCTCGGCGGCTACTTCACCTACAGCGGTATCCGCACGATCAAGGTGGTCGACGGCCGGTTGCAGCTGAACGGCCGCTTCCTGAACCTGCGCGGCGTCGACCTGCACGAACAGACGCTCCAGACCGGGGCGGCCATGGATCCCGCGCAGATCGCACAGCTGATGAGCTGGGTTCGCGACCTCGGCGCGACTGTGATCCGCGCCCACTACCCGGTCGGGCCCGAGATGGAGGAGCTGGCGGACAAGTACGGGATCCTGATCTGGTCGGAGGTGCCGGTCTACCAGGTCAAGAACGAGTACCTGAGCCAGCCGGCCTGGCTGGCCCAGGCGCACGCGATGCTCGAGGACAACATCCTGTCCAACGAGAACCATCCGTCGATCCTGCTCTGGAGCATCGGCAACGAACTGCCCTCGCCGGCCACGCCAGCCGAGGGGCGCTACATCTCGGGTGCGGTGGCGCTCGCGCACCGGCTCGACCCGACCCGCCCGGTGGGGATGGCGGTGAGCAACTGGCCGGGCCTCGGCTGCCAGCCGGCGTGGAAGGCGCTGGACGTGATCGGCGACAACGAGTACTTCGGCTGGTTCGACGCCGGCGGCGGGCTTGACGATGACCGCGACGCGCTCAGCCCATTTCTGGACACGGTCCGGGCCTGCTACCCCAAGCAGGCGATCATGATCACCGAGTTCGGGTTCGACGCCAACCGCGACGGGCCGGTCGAGGAGCGGGGCACGTACGCGTTCCAGTCCAACTCGGTGGCGTTCCACCTCGGCGTGTTCGCGAGCAAGCCGTGGCTGTCCGGCGCGATGTACTTCGTGCTCCAGGACTACGTGGCGTTCCCGACCTACTCGGGGGGCAACCCGCTTCCCGATCCCCCGTTCAACCAGAAGGGCCTGCTCGACATCAACGGGAACCCCAAGCCGGCGTGGTCGGTGGTGTCGCAGATCTACCACTCCACGCAGCAGATCGCTCCTTAAGGGCCTCGCTGCGCTCGGCGTCCGTGGGGCCGTCCAGCCCGTCCTGTCGGTGGTCGCGCGGCGCCGGGTCAGCGGTCTGCGGGCGCGACCCGCCGCGACCGCCATGCAAAACGTGACAAGGCGCCCGCCCCTCTCCGCCCTTGGCGACATAAGCATGGAGGCAATGCTTATGTGTACGCGGTGGCATGACGGCGATCGGCTTTGGCGAGTTTTACAGGGCCGGCGGGCGGTGGACCCGCGCCGGGCGCCGACCCTGCCATGCCCGGCCGGACGGGGTCGAGTGGCCCCATGGACGCCGAGCGCAGCGAGGCCCATTCTGGCCGGGACGATGCTCGATCCCCACCTGTGGCGCGTGTACTAGCCTGCATGGGCGGTGACATCCACCGCCGAACTGCGCCGCACACCTCTCTATGACCGGCACGCCGCCGCCGGCGCCAAGCTCGTCCCGTTCGCCGGCTGGGAGATGCCGGTCCAGTACGGCGGCATCCGCGAGGAGCACATCGCGGTCCGGACGGGCGCCGGCGTGTTCGACGTCTCGCACATGGGGCAGGTCGAGACCCGCGGGCCCGACGCGGCGCGGTTCCTTCAGCGCGTGCTCTCCAACGACATCCGCCGGCTGCCCGAGGGCGGGGCGCAGTACAGCGTGATGTTGCGCGAGGACGGTGGCGTGCTCGACGACCTGTTCACCTACCGGCTGGCCGACTGCGAATTCCTGACCGTCACCAACGCCGCCAACCACGAGAAGGATCTGGCCTGGCTCCAGGGACATGCGGGCGACTTCGACGTGGACGTGCTCGACGCCCACTCCAAGTTCGCGATGCTCGCCGTCCAGGGCCCCAAGGCGCGCGGGCTCGTGCACGGGCTCACCGACGGGGACCTGCCGTCGCGCTTCCACGTCTGCCAGCGCGCGGTGGCGGGCGCTCCGATGCTCGTGGCCGGCACCGGCTACACGGGCGAGGACGGCGTCGAGCTGCTGCTCGACCCGGATCGTGCCGCCGACGTGTGGGACGCGCTGACCGAGGCCGGCGCCACGCCGGTCGGGCTGGGCGCGCGCGACACGCTGCGCCTGGAGGTGTGCTTCCACCTGTACGGCAACGACCTGAGCGAGGACCGCGGCCCGATCGAGGCGGGGCTCGGCTGGTGCTGCAAGGAGGCGACGGGGTTCATCGGCTCCGAGGCCGTGGCCCGCGCGCGTCGCGAGGGCACGGACGAGAAGCTTGTCCCCTTCGTCGTCGAGGGCCAGGGCATCGCGCGTCAAGGCAACCCGGTGATCGGTGGCGGCGTGGTGACCAGCGGCACGTTCTCGCCCTGCCTGGAGCGGGGCATCGGGATGGCGTACGTTTCCAGCGCGCGGACCGAACCCGGCACGCAGATCGAGATCGACGTGCGTGGCCGGAAGCGGCCCGCGGTCATCCAGCGCAAGCCTCTGTACGAAAAGGGAGCGTAAATCTCAATGGCCGACCCGAGCTATCCGGACGACCTGAAGTACCACGCCGAGCACGACTGGGCGCGGATTGATGGGGACACGAATTCAGCCACGTTCGGGATCACCTGGTATGCCCAGGATGCGCTGGGCGAGGTGGTGTTCTACGACGCGCCGGCGGTCGGAGCGACGGTCAGCAAGGACCAGGCCTACACCGAGGTCGAATCGGTCAAGGCGGTCTCCGACGTGATCGCGCCGCTGTCGGGCGAGGTGGTCGCGATCAACGACTTGCTCGCCGACAAGCCCGAGACGATCAACGAGGATCCCTATGGTGAGGGCTGGCTGATCAAAGTGAAGCTGTCGGATCCATCCGAGGTCGACTCGTTGATGGACTCGACCGAGTACCAGGCGACGCTGGAGTAACGGCCCGCCCACCCCGCCACCGCCATGACGCGTTACACCTCCGCCACCGACGCCGACCGCGAGGAGATGCTCGCGCAAATCGGCGTCGGCTCCGTCGATGAGCTGTTCGGGGACATCCCGGGGAGCCTTCGCCTGGGTCGGGAGCTCGCGCTGGGCGACGGGCTCTCAGAGCAGGAGGTGTTCGAGGAGTTCCGCGCGCTGGCCGAGCGCAACACCTCGGCCGAGGACGAGATCAGCTTCCTCGGCGCCGGTATGTACGACCACTACATGCCGGCGCTGATCGACTCGATCATCTCGCGCTCGGAGTTCCTAACCCCATACACGCCCTATCAGCCCGAGATCTCCCAGGGCGGCCTGCAGGCGATGTTCGAGTACCAGACGGCGATCTCCGAGCTGACAGGCCTCCCCGTGTCCAACGCCTCGGTCTACGAGGGACCGAGCGCGGTGGCCGCGGCGGGGTATGTGGCCAAGGCCACGAACAACCGCCGGCGGTTCGTGATCTCGCGCGGCGTGCACCCGCACGCGCGCGAGACCCTCCGCACGCACGCGCACGCGTGGGGGATGGAGGTCGTCGAGGCGCCGCTGGCCGGCGGCGTCACCGAGCTGCCCGAGCTGGGCGAGGACGTGAGCGCGGTGATCGTCCAGCAGCCGAACTTCCTCGGGGCCGTCGAGGACCTCGCGTCGATCGCGCGGCTCGCACACGATGCCGGGGCGCTGGCGATCGCTTCGTGCGATCCGCTCCCGCTCGCCGTGCTGAAGACGCCGGGAGAGTGCGGCGTGGACATCGCGGTCGGCGAGGGCCAGTCGCTGGGCAACCGCCTGGACTTCGGCGGGCCGTCGTTCGGGTTCTTCGCCGCGAGCGACGCGCTGATGCGCCGGATGCCCGGGCGGATCGCCGGCGAGACCGTCGACGTGGACGGCAAGCGCGGCTTCGTGCTCACGCTCCAGACGCGCGAGCAGCACATCCGCCGGGAGAAGGCGACGTCGAACATCTGCACCGCCCAGGCGCTCAACGCGCTGGCCGGGGTGATCTATCTGAGCTGGCTCGGCCGGCGCGGGGTCGTCGAGCTCGTCGAGCTGATGCTCCAGCGCACCGCGTACGCCCGGGATCGCCTGACCCACCTCGCCGGCGTCACCCCGCTGCACGGGCGGCCGGTGGTGCGCGAGTTCGCGGTCGAGCTCGGCGCGCCCGTGGGGGAAGTGATCGAGCGCTGCCGCGAGCAGGGCGTCAATCCGGGCTACCCGCTGTGGCGCGACTATCCCGAGCACGCAGACGGTCTGCTGATCGCGCTCACCGAGCGCCGCACCAGGGCCGACATCGACCGACTGGCGGACGTGCTGGGCGCGGCGGTGAGCGCGGCGCGGGAGTCGGTGGGGGCCTCGACGTGATCCGCGAAGCCGACGACACGCTGACGATCTTCGAGCGCTCGAAGGAGGGACGGCGAGCGTTCGTCGCTCCCGTGCTCGACGTCCCGCCCCGGTCCATCGATGAGCTCTTGCCGCCCGAGCTCCGGCGGACCGAGCCGGCGCGCTTGCCCGAGGTGGCCGAGCCCGAGATCGTCCGCCACTACAACCGGCTGTCCAAGCGCAACTTCGACCTCGACACGGGCTTCTATCCGCTCGGCTCGTGCACGATGAAGCACAACCCGAAGCTGCACGAGCGGATCGCGGCGCTGCCCGGGCACGCCCGGATGCACCCGCTCCAAGACCCGCGTCGCGCCCAGGGCGCGCTCGAGTTGATGTGGCGCCTGCAGGACGCGCTCGGGGAGATCGCGGGGCTGCCGCACGTCACGCTGCAGCCGTCGGCGGGGTCGCAGGGCGAGCTGGCCGGGGTGCTTTTGACCCGCGCCTTCCACGAGGATCGTGGCGAGCACAGGACGAAGGTGCTGACGCCCGACACGGCACACGGCACCAATCCCGCCACCGTCACGATGGGCGGCTACGAGGTGGTCAAGGTCGTCAGCGATGCGCACGGCAACGTGGACCTCGACGACCTGCGGGCCAAGGCCGACGAGGACGTCGCCTGCCTGATGCTCACCAATCCTTCGACGCTCGGTCTGTTCGAGACCGGGATCGAGGAGATCGAGCGGATCGTGCACGGCGTGGGGGCGACGCTCTACTACGACGGCGCGAACCTCAACGCGATCATGGGCATCAGCCGGCCCGGCGATATGGGCTTCGACATCGTGCACTTCAACCTGCACAAGTCGTTCACCCAGCCGCACGGCGGGGGTGGTCCCGGAGCCGGCCCGGTGGCCGTGTCGGACCGGATCGAGCCCTACCTGCCGCGGCCTCAGGTGGTCCGCCGCGAGGTGACGGGCAACGGTGCCAAGGCGTTCTTTGACCTCGACTACGATCGCCCCAAGTCGATCGGGCGCCTGCGCGGATTCCAGGGCAACTACGGCGTGTTCGTCCGCTCCTACGCGTACATCCGCTCGCTCGGCGCGCCCGGGCTGCGCGATGCATCGGAGACGGCGGTGCTGAACGCCAACTACCTGCTGGCGCGGCTGCGGCGCGAGGGCGTCATGGAGTACCTGCCGGCCGCCTACGACCGGCTGTGCATGCATGAGTTCGTGCTCTCGGGTGAGCCGATGCGCCGCCGGCTCCAGGTCAAGACGCTGGACCTGGCCAAGCGGCTGCTCGACCACGGCGTGCACCCGCCGACCGTCTACTTCCCGCTGATCGTCGAGGAGGCGCTGATGGTCGAGCCGACCGAGACCGAGACCAAGGAGACGCTCGACCACTTCGCCGAGATCGTGGCCGAGATCCTGCGCGAGGCGGCCGAGGACCCGACGGTGGCCCAGAACGCGCCGTACACGACACCGGTTCGCCGGTTGGACGAGGCTGCGGCCGCGCGTCGCCCGATCGTCCGCCAGGCGATGTAGCGGGACGCCGGCGGTCTGAACGGCATGAGGTTCGTGATCTTCGGCGCGGGCGCGATCGGCGGCGTCGTCGGCGCGCGCCTGCACCAGTCGGGCCGCGAGGTCGTGCTGATCGCGCGTGGCGCTCATTACGAGGCGATCCGCGAGCACGGGCTGACGCTCGAGACGCCGGCCGAGCGGGTGGTGCAAGAGATTCCGGTGGTCGACTCGCCCGGCGGTCTGCGCTGGAGCGGTGAGGAGGTCGTGCTGCTCGCGGTCAAGAGCCAGGACACAAGCGGAGCGCTCACCGCTCTGCGCGACGCCGCGCCGGTCCACACGCCCGTGGTCTGCCTGCAGAACGCCGTCGAGAACGAGCGGGCCGCGCTGCGTCTGTTCGAGAACGTGTACGGCGCGGTGGTGATGTCGCCGACCTCGCACCTCGAGCCGGGGATCGTGCAGGCGTACGGGACCTGGATGACCGGCGTGATCGACCTGGGGCGTTATCCCTCGGGGATCGACGAACCCAGCGAGGAGATCGCCGAGGCGCTCGAGGCCTCTCACTTCAGCTCGCAGCCGCGGCCCGACGTACTTCGCTTCAAGTACGCCAAGTTGGTCAGCAACCTGCCGAACGCGGTCGATGCGATCGTCGAGCCGGGGCCCGAGGCCGACGAGCTGAGCCGTCTCGCGCAGGAAGAGGGGCGAGCCGTTCTCACCGCGGCCGGCATCGACTTCGTCGCCGACGAGGTCAACGACGTGCTGGGCCGCTGGAAGCGCCTCGACGTCCGGCCGATCGCCGGACGCGAGCGCGCCGGATCCTCGACCCGGCAAAGCGTGACCCGCGGCTTGCCGGTAGAGACGGACTATCTGAACGGGGAGATCGTGCTGGTGGCGCGGCGGTACGGCGTGCCAGCGCCGATCAACCAGGCGCTGTGCGAGCTGTCGGCGCGGCACGTACGCGAAGGCCGGGCTCCGAACTCCGTACCCCCGGGTGAAGTGCTGGATCGGGTGCTGCCTCACGAGCTAGCGCCTCGAGAGGGTTAGGAGTACATGGACGCGTTCGTCGCTGACGCCGCGGCCGAGATCGCGTCCCGGTCAGAACGCGAGCTCGAGGCGCTGGTCGGGGTGTCCTCGCCGTCGGGCGACGTCGACGGGGCGGAGGAGGCGATCGCGCTGTGCGCGGCTTTTCTGCCGCCGCAGGCGTCGATCGAGCGGATCCCGTGCTCGACTCCGGGGAGCGCACCGGACATGCTCGCCCGCATCAAGGGGCGGGGATCGGGTCGTGTGCTCCTGCTCGGGCACGTGGACACGGTCATCGGCCACTCCTCGCACGCCCCGCTCCGGCGAGAGGGCGAGCGGCTATACGGTCCGGGTACGGTCGACATGAAGGGCGGCGACGTGCTGGCGATCGGGGTGGGGCGGGCGCTCGCCGCGCGCCCCGACGCGTTTGATGAGGTCGCGGTGCTGTTCGTGACCGATGAGGAGTGGCGGGTAGAGCCGTTCCGGCACGTCGAGCGCTTTGCTTCCTTCGATGCCTGCCTGTGCTTCGAGGGCGGCCAGCTCGCGGGCGACGGCGAGGAGGGAGTGGTCGTCCAGCGCAAGGCGGCGGGGACGATGCGGGTGACCGCCACCGGGCGCGCGGCCCATTCGGGGAGCGCCCCCGATCAGGGCCGCAACGCGCTGCTGGCGCTGGCGGCGACCGCGATCGAGACGGCCAAACTGCACGACCCGGCCGGCGCCGAGCACCTCAGCGTCGTCCCCACCGTGACGCGCTCGGGGGACGCGTTCAACGTCGTGCCCGCCGCGGGTGAGCTGCTGTTCGACATGCGGGCCGACCGCAGCGAGTCGTTCGAGGCGGTGTGCGCCGCGGTTCCCGCCGAGCTCGACGGCGTCGCCCTCGACGTCGCGATGCAGCGAGTGTGGCCCGGGATGAACTCTCGCGAGGCGACGCGGGGGCTGATCGAGCGGGCCGCCGCGCGGCTTGGGCGGCCGATCGCCGGCGTCTCCCGGGGCGGAGCAAGCGACGCGAGCCATTTCGCGCCCAGCATCCCGCTGACCGTCGACGGGCTGGGGCCCCGCGGTGGCGCCGCCCACAATCCGGGCGAGTTCGTGCTCGCGCCGTCGTTGCGCGAGCGGGCCGAGGTGGCGCTGGCGCTCGCGGCCGAGGTGCTGCGCATTTCTTAGCGCAACCTTCACCGCGTGGGCTGGCCACCTGCGATCCTTTGCGGTTGTGAGCACGACGGCGCCAAGCCCACCTCAGAGTTCGACCCGCAAGCCCAGCCAGCCTCGTAAGGGCCAGCTTCAGCGCGAGGGGGTCACGGTGCTTGTCGGCATGGTCGCGCTGATGTGGGTAATCGAGGCGATCAACACGCTCGATTCAAATCGCCTGGACAACGACGGGATCTGGGCCCGAAACGTCGATCACCTGTGGGGGATCTTCACGGCGCCGTTCATCCACCTGAGCTGGGCGCACCTGATCGCAAACACGATCCCGTTCGCGTTCATGGGGCTGATCATCGCGCTGCACGGAGCCCGGCGGCTGATTCAGGTGACCCTGATCGTGATCGTCGTCGGCGGCCTCGGGACGTGGCTGGTGTCACCCTCAAGCTCGCACGGCATCCCGGTCGTGACCGACGGCGCCAGCGGCGTGGTGTTCGGCTACGCCACCTACCTGTTCGCGCGCGGGTTCTTCAACCGCAGCGCGCTCGAGCTCCTCACCGGGTTGATCGTCGGCGTGATCTGGGGTGGGGCGCTCGTGTCGAGCATCGTGCCCCACACCGGGATCTCGTGGCAGGGACACGTGTGCGGGGCGATCGGTGGCGTGGTGGCGGCCTTTCTGCTCCGGCGCGATCGGCCGGTCAAGACCGGGTCCGGGCCGATGAACCCGCTGGATCGCGCGATCGCGCCCTGACCGCCCGAACCCACCCCGCCGGGGAGGGAGGGCGGGGCGAACCCACCCCGCCGCGGGAGGGCAGGGCGGGGCAATTTCCGCCATTTCAGATTTGGTTCGCGTGAAATTCCGGATTTCTCCTCGCCAACAGTCGAAATCCGTCACCAGCGCGAAGGCGCGCGCGAAATGGCGGAAATTGCCCCTTGGGGGGGACCGGCGACCAGACTGGGGCGGCGGGCCAGCGGCTAGGCTGCAAAACAGTGCGTATTTTCTCCGGCATCCAGCCCACCGGCCGCAAGCATCTGGGCAACTACATCGGCGCGATCGTCCAATGGGTGGCGGGTCAGGACCGCGGGGAGGCGATCTACTGCCTGGTCGATCTGCACGCGATCACGGTCCCGTACGAGCCCGCCGCGCTGCGCGACGCGGTGTACGACACCGCGGCGACGCTGCTCGCCGCCGGCCTCGACCCGGAGCGGTGCATCTTCTTCCGCCAGAGCGATGTGCGGGAGCACAGCGAGCTGTGCTGGCTGCTGTCGGGCGTTACGTCGTTCGGCGAGCTGAATCGGATGACCCAGTTCAAGGACAAGGCTGGTTCCCAGCGTGACCTCGTGTCCGGTGGGCTGTTCTTCTATCCGGTCCTTCAGGCGGCCGACGTGCTCGCGTACCGGGCGAACGAGGTACCCGTCGGCGAGGACCAGCGCCAGCACGTCGAGTTGATGCGCGACGTGGCCGAGCGCTTCAACGGCCGCTTTGGCGAGACGCTCGTCGTCCCCGAGGTCCGCGTCCCCACGGTCGGCGCCCGGATCATGGATCTCCAGGCCCCCGACAGGAAGATGTCCACCACGGGCGGCAGCCCCCAGGGCACCGTGCTGGTACTCGACGAGCCCGATGTGATCATCAAGAAATTCCGCTCGGCGGTGACCGACTCGGGGAGCGAGGTCGCCCGCAGCCCCGACAAGCCGGGAATTTCCAACCTGATCGACATCCTGGCCGCGGTTCGAGGCATCGCGCCCGAACAGATCGAACAGACGTTCGATGGGGCGGGCTACGGGGCGTTCAAGCAGGCGGTCGGCGACGCGGTCGTCGAGTACCTGGCGCCGGTCCGCGAGCATTATCAGGCGCTGCGCGCCGACGAGCCGGCGCTCGAGCGGATCCTGGCCGCCGGCGCCGAGAAGGCCCGCGAAATCGCGGCCGACACGCTGCTAGACGTCCGCGCGGCGATGGGCGTCGGACCGGTCCGGCTCCGGCAAGGCGCCGCCGTCAGGCGCCGCCGACCATCCCAGTAGCCTGCGCGAACCATGCGGATCGCCGATCTGGAGCTGGATCTCGACGTGTTTGCCGGCCCCTTCGACCTGCTCCTGACGCTCATCCTGCGCGAGGAGATTGACCTGCTCGAGGTCGATCTGGCCGAGGTGGTGATCGCCTACATCGACCACCTGGAGAGCCGCGGCGAGCTCGACCTCGAGGCCGCCACGGAGTTCCTTGTCCTGATCGCCGCGCTGCTCGAGCTGAAGTCACGGCTGCTGCTGCCCGGTGAGGAGATCGAGGAGCTGATCGAGCTCGAGCCGGGCGAGGCCGCCGAGGAGCTCCTGGCCCGACTGCTCGACGCCCAGCGCTACCGCGCGGCGTCGGCTCACCTGCGCGAGCGGCTGGCAGCCCAGGAGGGCCACCGCTTCCGGTCCGCGCCATTGCCGTCTTCGCTCAGGCGAGCAGCGCTGCCCGAGGCCGACGCCGTGTACGACCCGACGCAGCTCGCCACAGCCATCGGGTCGCTGCTCGTGATCCCCGAGCCGGTCGACGTGCGCCACATGGTGGGCTCGCGCGTCACCGTGGCCGAGCGACTGGCCCATCTACGCCTGCTGCTGCGACGAGGGAGCTTCAGCTTCGACGACGCGGTCACGCAAGCCGACCGCATCACCGTGGCGGTGACGCTGTACGCCGTGCTCGAGCTCTACAAGCAGGGCGAGCTGACCTGGAGCCAGGATGAGCCGTTCGCCGAGATCACGATCGAGCCACGTGAGGCCGGTCGCCTGAACGGCGCGGCGGCCCCGGAGAGGCTGACCGCGTGAGTCTTGACGGCGTGAGTTCTGACCGCGTCAGTTCTGACGGCGGGAGTACCGGCGGCGCCGGGCTGCCGCTCGAGTCGACGATCGAGGCGCTGCTGTTCCTGAGCGCCGACCCCACCGAGGCGGAGGCGCTGGCCGGCGCGACCGGGGCCGAGCTGCACGAGGTGGTCTCGGCGCTCGAGCGGCTGCGGGAGCACTACGAGTTCGAGCGCCGCGGTCTGATGCTCCGCGAGCTGGCCGGGGGATGGGTGCTCTCCACCCATCCAGAGGCCGAGCCTGCCGCCCGGCGACTGCTGGCCAAGCCCCGCACCCCGGCGCTCACCCCCGCGCAGGCGGAGACGCTTGCCATCGTCGCCTACCTACAGCCCGTCTCACGCCCGGAGATCGCACGGATCCGAGGGGTCAACGCCGAGTCGGCCGCCGCCATCCTGCTCGAGCGGGGCCTGGTCGAGGAATCCGGCCGCTCCCAGTTCGGCGCGGTCCTGTACCGGACGACCGACCTGTTCCTGCGCCTGTTCGGGCTGACCTCGCTCGACGACCTGCCCGAGCTCAGCGAGTTCGATCCATCGCCCGAGCTCGAGGCCGAGCTGCGCGAGCGGCTGCTCCAGGCCGGCGAGGCCCGCGCCGCGGGGTGACCTGAACTGGGCAGCGGCCCGTCTCGATCTAGACGACGTGTAGCGGCGTGCCGAGCTTCAGATGCTCGGCCAGCCAGAAGTCGTCCGATACGGCCAGGCGGATGCAGCCGTGGGAAATCCGGCCCGGGATGCCCTGCGGGTCGTAGTAGGGGCCGTGGATGCCAACCACCCCGCCGCCGGGCCAATCGGTCAGCGTCGAGTAGTCGGTGGTGCCGAACGCGTATGGGTAGTAGCCCGAACTTGGGTTGGCGATCTTGAAGCGCTCGTCGATCCAGAAGTGGCCGGCCGGGGTTGGGGTGCTCGGCTTGCCCACGCCGATAGGCGCGCTCCAGATCTCGCGGCCGCGGTCGTACAGGTACATCCGCAGGCGCTCGCGGTTGACGACGAGCAGCTCGTGGGTGAGGTGAAACGGGCCGAGCGCGCCACGCTGCACCCAGCCCGTCCGCCCGTTCGGGCGTCCCGGGACCCGCAGCTCCACCCACTCCTGACCGGTCGCGTTCCAGGACGCACGCAGGACCAGGTAGATCGAGGAGAAGCCATCCGGCGTGTACCAGGTCAGTCGCCCGATGCGCGTCGACGAGGCGCTCGCCGCCCGATAGATCGAGGCAATCTGGTCCACATAGGCCCAGCGGGTAAACGTGGTCTCGTTCGAGAGCACCTGACTGCGGCCGGCGGAGCCCGCCGAGGCGACCCCGGCAATGTGCGCCGGGTCAAGCGAGCGAATCTCCGTGCCGCCCCACGCTCGCGGGGGACCGTACGTATGCGGCGCTCCCGGCGGCGCTACCGAAGGGGCCCCGGGCGACGCGGCCGCGGTTGCGCCGCCCGCGGCGACCACCGCGCAGACCAGTGCCCCGATCCGCCTGAGGAACATTGCGTAGGGAAAGTCAAGGTTCCACACGTACGTCCGCCACGCAGCGTAGCGCCGTCGCTTACCGCGCCGAGTGTCGCCCGAATGCGCTGCCGACTGTCGCTTCATGCGGCGGTTGCGCAGTTCGTTTGGGTTGCCGCATTGATTGACGTAACGAGCGTTCTGCATCTGGTTGACACGAGGACTCCCGCGTCATACTCTCTCCCTGTTCGGGGTCCGGGGAATGGGGACCGGGCCGAAGGTGGCTGGAAGCCGAACGGAGAGAGAACGTTCATTGGGGAGGCTCCAATGACCAGCGGGTGCTGGGACGGTTCGCGTTGCCGTCATTTCCGGTGGGTCGGGCGACTTGTGTGCGGGCTTGCGGCCGTGACGGCATTGATGGCGGCGGTCCCGGCGGTCGCGTCGGCGGCGCTTTCGATCACCGGTGTCAGTCTGCAGAGAACGAGTGGACCGCCCGGCGCGGTACTCATCGCCGGGATCAATAGCAGCGGGTCGGGCGCCGTTACGAACTCAACCGTGACGGTGGATAGAGGGTCACCTGTCACCACCCTCGGGGGCATTGGATACTCGTACACCCCAACCCCGGCGGTCGGCGGGTCTGGGTGTGTAGCCGTGAGCAATTCGAACGGGACGAAGAACGTCAACCCGGTACTGCCGCGGGCGCCAGGCACGTACACGATCTCCTTCAGGGCGTATTCCAACGGCCCGTCGTCTAGCGGCACGGGCGGGTGCTCAACGAACGGTAGTAGCACGGTCACGCGTACCGTGACGGTGACTTCACCGGCGACCAACCCGACCAGAGAGCTCCGGTGCGGGCTGAGCGTCGCGCTCGTGCTGGATGAGTCGCTCTCGATCAACGCTGAGGATGTCGTGAAAACTAGAGACGCCGCCAAGGCATTCGTGGCAGCGCTGGACGACACGGGTGCTCGCGTGGCGGTTATCGCGTTCGCGCAGCATGCGCGCACGCTGGTCCCATACACGGAGGTCACGGGGACGACGATCGATAGCACCTTCAATCCGGGTCTGAACAGTTACGCGACGATCAGCAGCACGGCGCGCTCTGGTACGAACTGGCAGAGCGCCTTCTCGGCGGTCTCCGACCTGGACGGTGGCATCCCGGAACTCGTTGTGTTCATGACCGACGGTGATCCCAACGGGACGAACTCGACGACCAGCTTCACTACGAGTTTGGACGGAGGAGCCGACGTGATGACGCCCGCCGTGGCCGCGGCGGATGCGGTCAAAGCGGCATCCCGTGTGTTCGCAATCGGTGTGGGGGCTGCCGTGAGCGGCGTGGGAAGCATATCTCGCCTCACGGCGGTCTCCGGGCCGCACGAGGGCACGGACGTCGAGGACTCCGACTACACGACGCTGGCAGACTTCCAGGACTTGGAAAACAAGCTGAAGGCGATCGTCGCCGGGCTTTGCGGTGGCTCACTTACCATCACCAAGTACGAGCTCGCTCCAGACGGGTCGCGCGCGACGGCGGCGGGGTGGACATTCACGGCGACCCTGACGCCGCCGCCAAACCATGAATGGCTGACGCCCAGTGTGGGCACGAGCTCGTCGGCCAGCCTCACCACTGCAACCAATGGTGAGGCCGAATTCCACTGGAAGCTCACGACTGTCGGCGACGCGAGGCTCAGCGTCGTCCGCGAGGATTCCAAGCCGGGCTTCGAGTTGGTGCTGGCCCAGTGCACCGTGGTCGGCCCCAACGGCATGGTCAGCGAAACGCTCGACCGCACGACGGAGCCGATTGCCGAGGGACTGGTCGTGCCGCCCAAGGGCCACGCCACGTGTGTGGTCGAGAACCGGCAGAAGGCGGCGCACCTGACGGTCATCAAGCGCCTGAATCCGGCCAACGACCCGGGCCGTTTCGACCTGCTCGTCAACGGCACCGCCGAGCGGATGGGCGTTGGCAACGGTGGGACAACGGGCAGGCTGACCCTCCCGCTCGGCACGTACGGGGTCAGCGAGAGCGGGGCGGCAGGAACCGACCTCGCCGGCTACGACATCAGCACGATCTGCCTCGATAACGGCCACGAGGTCGCGTCTGGCACGGGACCCGCGCCCGTTTCGGTGAGGCTTGAGAACGAGACCGACGACATCGTCTGCACGATCACGAACACCAGCACGACGCACGGGAATCTGACGGTCGAGAAGCACCTCGTGCCGAGCGACAACCCGGGACGCTTCGATCTTCTCATCGACGGTTCACCCCCAAATCCAGGGTCGGTGGCCGTCGGCGACGGCGGGTCGACGGGCCCGATCCGCCTCCCGTTCGGTACCTACGACGTCAGCGAGAGCGCCGCGGGGGGGACGGACCTGTCCGACTACGACACCAGCATCACCTGCATCGACGAGGCGACGGGCAGGGAGGTCGTCAGCGGCCCGGGCTCGTCGATCTCGGTCACGCTGGATACCGCCGACGTCCTGTGCACGATTGCGAATGTGCACATCCCGCCACCCTTGGTGGCGCGCCTGACGGTGGTCAAGCACCTGTCGCCGAGCGACGATCCCGGACTCTTCAACCTGCTTGTCGATGGCAAAGCGTGGGCTGAAGGCGTCGGGGACGGCGGGTCGACCGGACCTCTCGTATTCGAGCTCGGCACGTACAAGGTCAGCGAGAGCGCCGCAACTGGGACCAACCTCGCCGATTACGACATCAGCACCAGCTGCGTCAACGACGGCAAGCAGGTCGTGACCGGGACGGGGAGCGCGCCGGTCTCGGTAAGGCTGGAGCACGAGACCGACAACATCGTGTGCACGATCACCAATACGCGCAAAGCCTCTCCGACCGAACCAGGGGGCGGTGGCGAGCAGCCCGAGATATGCAATGACGTGGTCAACGGCGTCCCCGAGTGCGGTGACGTGGCCGCTGCGCCGCACCTGTTCGTCGTCAAGCAGATGCCCGCTCACGCGCGCGTTGGGGATCGGGTGCCGATCACGATCACCGTGAAGAACGTCGGAGGCGAGACGGCACATTCGGTGGTCCTGCACGAGACGCCGCCTCCCGGCGGGCGGATCGTCGCCGCCGCGAACCACGGCTCGATCCAGAGCGACGGCACCGTCATCTGGAATCTCGGGGACCTCGTGCCCGGGGCTAGCCGCACGGTCCGTGCCACGTTGCTCATCACCGCGACGGGTTTGCATACCGACACGGCGGTCGCCAGCGCCGGCAACGCCGACCCCGCGTTCGACGTCGCGTCCGTGAGCGCCGCCCCAGCGGTGCGGCCTCCCCCGTTCACGGGTTGAGCTGATCCGACCGCCATCCGCCCGGAACAGGGACACGGGTGGCGGTCGGCAAGCCGGCCGGGATCAGGCTGGCACCGACTCCGAGCGCGCCGCGAGCTGACCGCACGCGGCCTTGATGTCACGTCCCCGGGTCAGCCGGACCGTGGCGCCGACGCCGCGCCGTTCGAGCTCGTCTCGGAAGGCCGCGATCGCCTTGGGACTCGATCCCGCGAAGCCCGAGTCGGTCGGGTTGTACGGGATCAGGTTGACCTTGAACTTGCGCGGGTCGAGGACGGCGGCGAGCTGCGCGGCCTGGGCGAACGAGTCGTTGATACCGGCCAGCATCACGTATTCGACGAACACCATCCGGCGCTTGCGCTCGTAGTACGCCTCGCAGGCTGCGATCACGTCAACCAGCGGATAGCGCTCGTTGACCGGCATCAGCTCGCTACGGAGCGCCGGGTCGGCGGCATGCAACGAGAGCGCGAGCCGGATCGGCATCGGATCGGCGGCCAGCCGCTCGATCCCGGGTATCCACCCGATCGTCGAGATCGCCGTGCGCCGATGGGTGATGCCGAGGTCGGGAAGGCGCCGGCACGCGGCCAGGACGTTGTCGAGGTTCATCATCGGCTCGCCCATCCCCATGAACACGGCGTGGTCGACCTCGCCGAGGCGGCGGAAGTGAAGCGCCTGATCGAGGATCTCGAACGGCGTCAGGTTGCGCGCGAACTTCATCTGCCCGGTGGCGCAGAACGTGCAGGTGAGCGGACAACCCGACTGCGACGAGAGGCAGATCGACCGCCGACCGTCGCGGTACACCATCAACACGGCCTCGACCGGGCGACCGTCGGTGGTGCGGAACAGCGCCTTGACGGTGCCGTCGCAAGCGCGGGCCTCGCGCTCCACGACGAGACTCGAGAACGGGACCTCGCGGTCGAGCGTCTCGCGCAGGCTGAGCGGGAGGTCGGACATGTCGGAGAAGCCCGTGGCGCCGCGCGCTGCCCACTTCCACACCTGGCCGGCGCGGTAGCGAGGCTCGCCGAGACCGGAGAGCGTGCTGTCGAGCAGCTTCAGATCCATGGGAACTATGGTGGCAGCAATATGAGACTCGCCAAATACCTGGCGAACGCGGGCGTCGCGTCTCGACGCGGGTGCGACCCGATCATCCGCGCTGGGCGGGTGAGGGTGAACGACGAGACGGTGAGCGATCCGGCCCGGGACGTGAGCCCGGAAGACAGCGTGGCGGTCGACGGCAAGCCGGTCACGACCACCCACGAGCGGGTCGTCTACGCCCTCAACAAGCCGGCGGGCGTCGTCTCGACCGCGCGCGACCCCCAGGGTCGGCCGACCGTCGTGACGCTCGTGCCACAGACCGAGCGGCTGTACCCGGTGGGGCGGCTCGACATCGACACCACCGGTCTGATCCTGCTCACCAACCAGGGTGAGCTGGCCCACCGGCTCACCCATCCCAGCTTCGAGGTCGAGAAGACCTACCGGGTGCTGGTGGGCGGGCCGGCGGTGGAGAACCGGGCGCTGCGGCGGTTGCGCGAGGGGATCGAGCTGGAGGACGGGCGCACCGCGCCGGCCCGTGTCCGCCGGGTGTCCGCCGACACGCTCGAGATTACGATCCACGAGGGGCGCAAGCGACAGGTCAAGCGGATGTGCGAAGCGGTGGGTCACCCGGCCAAGCGGCTCGAACGCATCCGCTTCGGCCCGCTCGAGCTGGGCGACCTGCCGCGCGGGCGGTGGCGCAAGCTGACCGACGCCGAGATCGACGCGCTGATGGGCGCCAGCGAGGCCGCCAGCGCCAAAGCTAGCGCTGGGTCAGCAGCTCGTCGTTGACGAGGTGCGTGCTCGTCAGCACGCGGGAGATCTCGCTCTGGGTCAGGACGACGGGCTTTGCCGCCACCATGCGCAGGATTGAAAACTGCAGGTCATGACGTAGCGACACGACGTGGAACCCCGGCACGGGATAGCTCGCCTGCATTCGCGACGGCCACAGGTTGCACGCCGATCCCCACCAGCAGAAGCCGGCGCTGACCGGTGAGGTGAACGACACCACGTCGAGCTCGCTCACCCGCTCGGTCTGGTGGCCACGCCAAAACGCGAGGCCCGGCTCATACAGCGACAGGGGAAGCAGGTCCTTGTAGTGCTGGACCAGGAGCACGCGCCCACCCGCCGGCGGATGAGTGCCTAGTGCGCTCGCCACCACGCGCCAGTCCGGGCGTTCCAGGTTGCGGTCAAACGCGACGGCGCCCGCCGTGATCAGGCCCATCACGCACAGGACCACCGCCGCGACCAAGCCGAGCGCGCGCGGACGCGGCACGGCCAGGCCGCCCGCGACGAGCAATGCGCAGGCCGGCCACAGCGCGAGCATGTTGCGCGTCAACAGGTCGTCGAAGCCGACCGCGACGAGCGCGAGGCTGAGGACGAACCCCGCGAGCGCAAGGCCGCCGGCCAGCAGCGCGCCTCGACGCGGTCCCGGGGTGGCGCGGAACAAGACCAGCACGAGCGCGAGGACCACGATCGCGATCGACACCGGCTCGAACACTCCGTGCGCGGGCCCGTCGAAGCCGGCCGCGAACTGGGGGACGATCTGCCCGAGGCGGCGCCAGAAGGGGGAGTTGTGAATCCAGTTGCCCCGCCCGGTGCCATGCTGGCTGATGGCGAGCGGAATGAGTCCCAGCCCACACAGCCCGACCACGGCAAACGCGATCTGGACCGACCGGCGACGCCGGTGAACGACGAGCAGCCAGATCGCCTCGGGCACGACGGCGAGCACGGCGTAGTAGTGGGTGGCCAGCGCCAACGCCGACGCGATCACCCAGGCGACGAGCACGCGCGGTGTCGGGCGGGCACGCGCGTAGGCGAATGCGAGCAACGAGACGGCCGAGAGCAGCGCGAGCATCTGGTACGAACGCGCCTCCTGCGAGTACCAGATGAGCAGGGGGCTGCAGGTGGCAAGTGCAGCGGCGATCAGCCCGGCGCGGCGCGAGACGAGCTTCGCGCCGCTGGCGTACACGACGGGCACGAGCAGGACTCCGCACACCGCCGAGAGCGAGCGCAGCGGCGCCTCGGTATACCCGAACACGCGGACCCAGACCCACGCCACGCAGTAGTAGAGCGGGGGAGTGGACTCGGTCTGTGGGATCAGCCCGAGCATCTTGCCCGGCGAGAAGTGCACGAGCAGGGCGGTGTTGGCCTCGTCAAACCAGAAGCCCTGATGTCCGAGGCGATAGAACCGCAGGACCGCGGCGAGTATCGTCAGCGCCGCCACCGCGGCTACGGTGGGATCGGCCAGCAGCGCCCGGGCGCGTGCGGGCGCACCGGCCGCGGGACCGCGCAGGTCGGGAACCGCAGCGCCGACGCTCACGCGCGGGATCTTAGGCCCAAGTAACTACGCTGCAGTACTTGGTCGGCGGCGAGCGCTTAACAAGATTTCAACCCGTGTCGACGGCGACCATACCCAGCGCAGGGCAGTATTTCTGAGTGATGCGACAGGACTCGAGCCAGATCGAAGCAGCCAAGGCACTCGCGCCGAGCGCGAACGGCGCGGGCATGCTGACCGCGACCGCGGTTGGCGCGGGCCAGGCGGAGGCGACGGTGGCGCTGCGCGGGCTGCCGTCGCTGCCGTTGCCGCGTGGTCTGCACGTGCCCCGGAGTCTGCGCGAGCCGCGGGCCGGACGGATCGCGCTGGCCGCGATTGTCGTCTGCGTGCTGGCGATGGTCGTCTATGCGTCCGGCGCTCCAACCCTGCTCGTGCCGCGCTCGAGTCAGATCTTCGCGTCGTGGGAGGCCGGCCCGCTGTATGGCCTGGTGAAGGGCCTGCAGCCAAGCTCGACGGCGCTTGGCTACGCGCTGAGCACGCTGATCCTGATCATGCTGACCGCGTACGGCGTCGCACTGGTCGCTCTGCGAACGCTCTCGATGCGGATGATCGCGGCGTGCATCGTGGTCGCCCACGTGATCCTGCTGCTGGGCCCGCCGTTCCAGCTCACCGACATGTTCAACTACCTCGGGTACGCGCGCCTGGGTGGGCTGCACGGGCTGAACCCGTACACGCACGTGATCGGCCAGGAGATGCACGACCCGGTCTATCACTACGCGACGTGGTTGAACCTGCACAGTCCGTACGGCGAGCTGTTCACCGCGCTCAGCTATCCGCTCGCCTGGCTGCCGGTGCCGGTCGCCTACTGGATCGTCAAGGTGGTCACGGTGGCGCTCAGCCTCGCGTTCATCGCGCTCGTGTGCGATTGCGCGCGGCGGCTGGGCCGCGATCCGCGCTATGCGGCGGTGCTCGTCGGGCTGAATCCGATCTACCTCGTGTACGCGGTCGGGGGATTCCACAACGACTTCTTCATGCTGGTGCCTTCGACGGCGGCGATCGCGCTGCTGCTCGCGCGGCGTGACCGCTCCGCCGGCGCCGTGCTGATGCTTGCGGTCGCGGTCAAGTTCACGGCCGTGTTGCTTCTGCCCTTCCTGCTCGTGGCCGCGCGCACGTCCCCGCGCAGGCGGGCGATGATCGAGGGAGTGGTGCTCGCGGCGATTCCGCTGATCGCCATGAGCCTTGCGCTGTTCGGACTGTCGCTGCCCAACCTGTCCCAGCAGGGATCGCTGCTCACTCCGTTCAGCTTCCCGAACCTGTTCGGCTACGCGATCGGAATCGGTGGCGGGTCGCCCGCGCTGCTGCGACTGGCCGACGTCGCGCTGGTGGTGGCCGTGGTGTGGCTGGCGCGCCGCCGAGGCGACTGGCTGAGCCATGCCGGCTGGGCGACGCTGGCGCTGATCGCGAGCTTGGCCTGGCTGATGCCCTGGTACGTGATCTGGCTGCTGCCGCTGGCGGCCCTGGGATCGAGCCTGCGCCTGCGGCGTGCGGCACTGGCGCTGACCGTGTTCCTCGTGCTCACGTTCCTGCCGTCGTCGGGCAAGCTGTGGGGACTCATCCACTTCAACCCGCTGAATGGTTCGGCCGGCCAGGCCTCGCAGACCCTTCAGGGCAAGCTATCTTGGTATCCGTGAGGCGTCGTCCGCGCCTCTCACGCCGCGCGAGAACGCGTATCGCTGGAACCTCCACGACGTCCAGCCGTCCGACTCCGAGCTAGCGCACCCCACCCCACCGGGTGGGTTTATGCCGTGATTATTAGCATCCTGTTAGCGTCGCGCGACGATGCGCCTTGAAATCGACCTGATCGACGGTGGCGGCGGTGGCGGCGCGGGTCCCGCGTCGGGCCTTCCGCCGCTCCGGATCGAGCCGCGCCGGCGTCGTCGGATCGACCGCTTCGAGCTCGGCGTGCTCGCCGCGTTCGGTGCGCTGTCGGTGTGGGTGCTGGCAATCGATCTGTGGCGGGTGATCTTCGACGGCGCCGTGTGGACGGGGACGGACGGCGTCTACATCGTCGACCAGATGCAGTACCTCTCGTGGATTCGGGACGCCTCGAACCACTTCCTGGTCTCGAATCTGTTCGTGCTGCGCTCCTCGCCGCACGATTACTTCCAGCCGGCGGTCGTCATCTCTGGCGGGCTGACGGCGCTGGGCGTCCCAGTCTGGCTGTCGCTGCTGCTGTGGAAGCCGGTCGCGGTGTTGAGCTTCTTCTTTGCCGTGCGGGCGTACGCCAGGCGCAGCCTGGCCGGAGTCTGGCAGCGCCGCGTCGTGCTCGTGCTCACGCTGTTCTTCGGCTGCTTCACGTACTTCTACGGGAACTGGACAGTGATCGGAGACCTGTTCCCGGGCTTCCTCACGTGGGGCTACACGTTCGGTGTGATGGCGCTCGCGGCGATGGTGTGGGCGCTCGTCACCTACGACGAGGCGCGCCTGGGCGGGGGACGGTGGTGGCTGCCGGGGCTGCTCGGCGGCGTCGCCACCCTCCTCCATCCGTGGAACGGCGAGCTTCTGATCGGACTTGTGCTCGCGGCCGAGGCGGTGATGCTGCTTGGGCGACACTACCGGCGCGAGTACGTGAGGCTGACCGCGGCCACCGTGATCGGAACGGGCTTGCCCCTCCTCTACTACGCGATCCTCGGCAAGGCCGACATCAACTGGAAGCTCGCCCAGATCGCCAGCAAGCACTCGTTCCCGTTCACCGCGATCCTGATCGCCGTCCTGCCGCTGCTGCTCCCGGCGCTCGTCGCGTACCGGACTCGGCCGGCCACGTTCCTGGCCGCCGCGACCCGCGTCTGGCCGGCCGCCGCGTTCGCGATCTTCCTCCTGTCCGGCACGAGCCTCGGCGCGACGCCGCTGCACTCCTTCCAGGGGATCACCCTCCCACTGAGCGTCCTCGCGGTGGAGGGACTGCAGATGCTCGGTTGGCGCCGGCTTCGTCACCCGATGCTGATCGGGGCGGTCGCGATCGGGCTGTTCACGATCCCGACGACCATCGAGGAGCTGAAGGTCGCGCACGGTCTCGCCGCGCCCACTCCGGGCAATGCGAACTTCATCAAGGGCGATGAGAGTGACGCGCTCAACTATCTGGCAAACGTCAAGACGCCGGGCAGCGTGTTGACGCGAAGCTACCTCGGCGCCGCGGTTCCCGGTCTGACAGGCCGCCAGACGTACGTTGGCGACTGCCTCTGGTCGGAGCCGAATTGCCTGGGGCTGACCGCGAACATGCAGGCCCTGTTCTACGGGAAGCTGTCGGAGTCCGCCGCGCGCCGGTTTGTGCTGTCGAGCGGCGCTCGGTTCGTGCTGGCCGACTGCAGCACCACGGCCGACATGCGTACGCTGCTCGGCCCGATCATCCGCTCGGCGCACACGTTTGGGTGCGCGGCGGTATATGAGGTCGAGTAAGCCGCCTCCGTCAGGCGCCGCCGGCAAGCGGCTCAAGAGCCGCCGGGTCCTCGGCGGGGTGGTCTCAGCCCTGGTCGGCCTGTCCGTGGCCGGCTGCGGGTCGAGCGCGCGACTGGTCACCGTGTTTCCGATCCCCGGCGGCCGCGTCGCGTCGCCACAGACGCAGGTCGTCTTCCGCGGTATCTCGCCGGGAAAGATCGGGCGGGTCGTAGTCACCGGCTCGCGGAGCGGACGTCACACCGGCCGGCTCGAGGCTGACTCGGACGGTCAGGGCGCGAGCTTCTTGCCCACCAAGCCGTTCACGCCCGGTGAGGTGGTCACGGTCAAGACGGGGCTGCGCGTCCGCGGCGTCCGGGCCGGCACATTTCACTTCACGGTGGCCACGCCCGCGGGCGCCGTCCCCTCGATGCCGCTGGCGCCGGCCGCACGCGTCCCGGGCGACGAGCTGACATTCCAGAGCCGTCCGGACCTCACGCCCGCTTCGGTCGAGATCACCAAGCAGTCCGGGCAGACGGCGCCCGGAGACATCTTCGTCACCCCTCAGCAGGGGCCCACGCAGAACGGCGCGATGATCCTCGACCCGAGCGGGAACCTCGTGTGGTTCCACCCGGTGCCGACCGGAGACATGGCGGCTGACCTCCGTGTTCAGAGCTACCAGGGAAAGCCCGTGCTGACCTGGTGGCAGGGTTACTCGGGGGCGGGCATCGGCGATGGGGAGGACGTGATCGACGACTCGTCCTACCGGCAGGTGGCGGTGGTCCACGCCGGCAACGGCCTGTACGCCGACCTGCACGAGTTCCGTCTGACGTCGCAGGGAACCGCGCTCATCACCGCCTACTACCCCGTCTACTGGAACGCCTCCTCGCTGCACGGGTCCAAGCAGCAGATCGTGCTCGATTCCGTCGTGCAGGAGATCGACATCAAGACCGGGCTGGTGCTGTTTCAGTGGGACAGCCTCGACCACGTGCCGCTGTCGGACAGCTACGAGACGATGCCGAAATCCGCGGGATCGCCCTTCGACTACTTTCACGTCAACTCGATCCAGCAGGCGCAGAACGGCGACCTGATCGTCTCCGCGCGCAACACGTGGGCGGCGTACGAGATCGACCCGCGCACCGGTGGGATCGTATGGACGCTGGGCGGCAAGCACTCGACGTTCAAGCTCGGGGCCGGGGTGCAGTTCGCGTTCCAGCACGACGTGGTCGTGCACACAAAGGACCATCTCACGGTGACCCTGTTCGACGACGGCGGCGGCCCGCCGAGGCTGCACGCGCAGTCGCGGGCGATCCGCGTGGCGCTCGACGGCAAGCACAAGACCGCGACCTTGGTCACCCAGGACCTACACGCCCCGGCGCTCACAGCGAGCTTCGAGGGGAACGTCCAAGCGCTTGCCGGCGGCGACGAGTTCGTCGGCTGGGGCCAGCAGCCGTACTTCAGCGAGTTCGACTCCTCGGGCCAGATGGTGTTCGACGCCCGGTTCGTGGGGGACAACTCGAGCTACCGCGCGTACCGTTACGAGTGGACCGGGACGCCGACGGCGCCACCGGATGTCGCGGCCGCGACCAGCGGCGCCATGACGGACGTCTACGCGAGCTGGAACGGCGCCACCCAGGTGAGCGATTGGCGGGTCCTCGCGGGCGCCTCGTCGAACTCGCTGCGCGCCGTCGAGACCGCACCCAAGCAGGGGTTCGAAACCCAGATCGAGATCCCGTCGGAGCCCTACGTGCGCGTCCAGGCCCTAGACCACGCCGGCGGCGTGCTCGGCACCTCCGAGACCGTTCAGGCCAAGTGAGCGAAACCGGGCCTTGCCCGAGCGGCCGCCTCTGGCACACTGCCGCTCCCATGCGGCTATTCGCGCTGCGCGGCGCCAACAGCGTCACCGCCAACGAAGCCGCGGCGATCCTATCCGCCACTGACGAGCTGATGCGCGAGCTGATGCAGCGCAACCGGCTCGAGCCGGAGGCGATGGTGAGCTGCATCTTCACCCTGACCGACGACCTGAACGCGGAGTTTCCCGCCGTCGCCGCGCGCAACCTCGGGTTGAGCCGAGTGCCGCTGCTGTGCTCGCGCGAGGTTCCCGTGCCGGGGTCTCTGCCGCAGGTGATCCGGGTGCTCGTTCACTACTACGCGCCGGAGGACCACGAGCCGCGCCACGTCTACCTGGGGGACGCCCGGGTGCTCCGGGCCGATCTCGAATCGGCTCAGTAAAGCCGCCCGGTTAATCTAGAAGCGCCAATGCCGATCGAGTTCGCCGCCCGCACGCGCCGGATGCCGGTCTACCCGCTCGCCGCGGGCTACGACCTGGGCGCCGACGTGGCCATGCTCGCGTCAAACGAGGCGTGCTTCCCGCCGCTGCCCTCGGTGGTGGAGGCGGCAACGCGGGTTCTGGGCGGGGCCAACCGCTACCCCGATCCGGCCTACGCGCTGTTGCGCCGGGCGCTGGCCGATCGCTACGGGATCCCGCCGCAGCGGATCGCGCTCGGCAACGGATCCTGCGACATCCTGCTCGCCGCCGGGGAGGCCCTGCTCGAGCCGGGGGCGGAGGTCGTCTACGCCTGGCCCGCCTTCAGCGTCTACCCGCACCTGGCCGCTGCCTCGGGCGCCCGCGCGATCGAGGTCCCACTCGACGACCAGGACCGCCACGACCTCGACGCGATCGCCGCTGAGATCACGGTGGCGACCAGGCTCGTGCTGATCTGCAACCCCAACAACCCCACCTCCACCGCACTCGGCATCGAGGAGATCGACGCATTCCTGGGACGGGTTCCCGGGCACGTGTGCGTGATCCTGGACGAGGCCTACTGCGAGTTCTCCCTGACGATCGGCGACACCTACGCTTCGCTCGATTTGCTGCGCAAGCACCCCAACCTGGTGCTGCTGCGGACCTTCTCCAAGGTGTACGGGCTGGCTGCGCTGCGCGTCGGGTACGCCCTGTGCGCGAGCGAGGACTTCCGGATCGCGGTCGATCAGATGCGTCAGCCGTTCTACCTGAACGCGGCGGCTCAGGCGGCCGCCGTCGAAGCACTGAAGCACCAGGACGAGGTCGAGCGGCGCGTGACCGAGACGATCGCGGAGCGGCTCGCGATCGAGGATCGGGTTCGCTCGCTCGGGCTGTGGGTGGCTCGCTCGGATGCGAACTTCATCTGGCTGCACCTGCCGGAGACGGTCGTCGAAGCTGAGGTGGTCTCGGCGCTCCGAGACCGTGGCGTCCTGGTCCGAGCCGGAGCCGCGCTGGGCCGGGAGGGGTCGCTGCGCGTGACTCTGGGAACTCCGGATGAGAACGAGCGCTTCGGCGACGCGCTGGCCGCGGCGCTCGACACCTTGGCATCCCGGCGCCCGTCTGGTACAACACGCTCGCGATGAGTACCGGTGGCCGCAGCTTCGACGCACTCCGCGGCTACTCGTACGCCTACGCCTGGCGATTTAGCTAGGCGCTCGGCGACCCAGTCCTCGCCCGCGAGGATTTAGGACCCACCACCCCCGCTCCACCGCCGAGCCGAGCGCCGAAAAACCCCCCGGTCGGGTGTGAAACCCGCCGCCCCCGCTTTCGTACAGTTCCCAGGCACCAGAGAGGACAGCAGATGATGATCGTGATGAAACCGACGGCCACCGAGCAGGAGGTGGATGCCGTCGTCGAGCGAGTCAGAAGCGTTGGAGCACGAGCTCACCTGAGTCGTGGTGAGGAGGTCACCGTGATCGGCGCGATCGGGGACCGCGAGCACGTCGCCCGGCTCGAGCTCGAGGGCTACGCCGGCGTCGACCGCGTGGTCCCCATCCTCAAGCCGTACAAGCTGTCATCGATCCAGTTCAAATACGGCGAGCGAACCGTGCTCGACATTGCCGGGCGCAAGGTGGGCGGCCCGAACTTCGCGATGATCGCCGGCCCTTGCACGGTCGAGTCGCGCGAGCAGACGCTGGAGACCGCCCGGATCGTGCGCGACGCCGGCGGGACGCTGTTCCGCGGCGGCGCCTACAAGCCTCGCACGTCGCCCTACGCCTTCCAGGGGCTTGGTCAGGAGGGCCTGCGTCTGCTGGCCGAAGCCAAGGCGCAGACGGGCCTGCCGATCGTCACCGAGCTGATGGACCAGCGCGATCTGGACCAGGTGCTCGAGGTGGCCGACGTGATCCAGATCGGCGCGCGCAACATGCAGAACTACTCGCTTCTGGCCGAGGTCGGGCGCTCCGGCCGCCCGGTGCTGCTCAAGCGCGGGTTCTCCTCGACGCTCGAGGAGCTGCTGATGGCCGCCGAGTACGTCCTCAAGGAGGGCAACGACGCCGTCATGCTGTGTGAGCGCGGCATCCGCACGTTCGAGACCGCCTACCGCTTCACGCTCGATTTGATGGCCGTGCCCGTGCTCAAGGAGCTCACCCACCTGCCCGTGATCGTCGACCCGAGCCACGCCGCCGGCCGGCGCGATCTGGTGCTGCCGCTGTCGCTCGCCGCCGCCGCGGCCGGAGCCGACGGCATCATCGTCGAGGTGCACCCGCATCCGGACCAGGCCGTCTGCGACGGGCCACAGCAGCTCGTGGCCGACGAATTCCCCGAGTACATGGCGCGCGTACAGGCCGCTGCCGAGGTAGCGGGCAAGGCGCTCGCTGCCGTCTAGACGGGGCCCTTGCGGATCGCGCTTGTCGGGGTCGGGCTGATCGGCGGCTCGATCGGGCTCGCCGCGAGGCGGCGGCTCGACGCGACGGTCGCGGGTTACGACACCGATCCGGGCGCCCTCGAGGTGGCGCGCGAGCGAGGCGCGATCGATCGACCGGCCGGCAGCATCGCCGACGCCGTGAGCGACGCAGAGGCGGTGTTCGTGGCCGTCCCGGTGGCACGACTCCCGGAGGCCGTGAAGGCCGCATTGAGCGCTGCGCCGGAAGGATGCGTCGTGACCGACGTCGGCTCGACCAAGCGCGCGATCGTAGCCGCGCTGGACGCGGGTGGGGGGCAATCCCAATTCGTCGGCGGCCACCCGCTGGCCGGGGCCGAGACCGCCGGCGTGCGGTACGCGCGCGAAGACCTGTTCGAGGGGGCCACCTGGTATCTGACCCCGACGCCGACCACGTCGGGCATCGCGTACGAGCGCCTCCATCGGTTGCTGCGTGCACTCGGAGCGCGCCCGGTGGCGATCGAGCCCGAGGCGCACGACACGATCCTGGCCACGGTCAGCCACCTGCCTCACGTGCTCGCCAACGTGCTGGTGGCCCAGGCGGCCCAGACGCTTAGATCCGGTCCCCACCCGCCCGAGCGGCTCCCCGCCACCGGTCCCAGCTTCCGCGATGCGACGCGGGTGGCGGGCGCCCCGAGCGCGATCTGGACCGACATCTACGTGTCAAATCGCGACGCGCTCGTGGCCGGGATCGACGACACGATCGAACGGCTTGGCGCGGTCCGGGACGCGCTCGCGTCCGCCGACGCCGGGCGCATCACGGGCTGGAACGACGCCGCCGCAGCCGACCGGCGCCGCCTGCTCGAGGCCCAGCTCGCCGGCGGTCCGCTGTTCGAGCTGCGGGCATCGGTGCCGAACCGACCCGGGGTCGTCGCCCAGCTCGCCCTCGAGCTCGGTCGCGCGGGGGTCAACATCACCGACATGGCCCTCTACCCGGCCCCGGACATGAGCGAGGGCGTGGTCGCGTTGTGGATCGCCGGCGAGCGCGAGGCGGAGCGCACCGAGGAGCTCGTGGCCCAGCTCGGATTCCCGGTGGCGCGAGCATGAACCTGCGCTTCGAGCCGTCCGGGCCGTTGCGGGGAACGATCCGGGTTCCGTCTGACAAGTCGATCTCGCACCGCGCGGCGATCCTCGGCGCCATGGCCTCCGAGCCGGTCCGGGTTCGCAACTATCTCGACGCGGCAGACACCCGCTCGACCCTCACGGCCATCCAGCGGCTGGGCGCGATCGTCGAAGAACGCGGCGAGGAGCTGGTGATCCGCGGCTGTGGGCTGCGCGACGCACTGTCGCCGACCAACCCGATCGACGTCGGCAACGCCGGCACGCTGATGCGCCTGCTCCCGGGCTGGCTGTCCTTTCAACAGGGACGGAGCTTCATGCTCGACGGCGACGCGTCGATCCGCCGCCGTCCGGTAGACCGGATCGCCGAGCCGCTGCGACGGATGGGCGCCGTGATCGAAGCGCGCGAGGGCCGCTACCCGCCGTTCACGGTCCACGGCGCGGCGCTGGGCGGGATCACCTACGAGCTTCCGGTGGCGAGCGCGCAGGTCAAGTCATGCGTGCTGCTGGCCGGGTTGGTGACAGACTCGACGACGGTCATCGAGCCGGTGCCGAGCCGCGATCACACAGAGCGGATGCTGGCCGCGGCCGGCGCCCCGGTACTGCGTGAGGGCTCGCTCGACACCGGGTATCGCACCACCGTCGGTAACACCGACGAGCTCGAGCTGGACATGGTTGACGTGCCCGGGGATCTCTCCTCGGCGGCGTTTCTGATCGCCGCCGGCGTGCTGGTGCCCGATTCGCGGCTCGTGCTCGAGGGCGTGGGGATCAACTGGACGCGGACCGGGTTCCTGCGCATCCTCGAGCGGATGGGTGCGATCGTCCTGTCCGACGCCGAGCCGCCGGGCGAGTTCGCGCCCCACGAGCCGGTGGCCGACGTCGACGTCCGCAATGCCCCGATCGAGGGAACGACGGTGGAGGCCGACGAGGTGCCGCTCGCGATCGACGAGCTTCCGCTCGTGGCCCTGCTCGGCTGCTTCGCGGACGGGGAGACGCTCGTGCGGGGCGCGCAAGAGCTGCGCGTGAAGGAGTCAGACCGAATCGCGTCGGTGGTCGATGGTCTGCGCGGCCTGGGGGCTCGTATCGAGGCGCTGCCGGATGGGTTCGCGGTGACCGGAACCGGCGGCCTGCGGGGCGGCGTGCTCGACGCCGGTGGCGATCACCGGCTGGCCCTGCTCGGCGCGGTGGCCGGCCTCGCGTCCGAGCAGGGCGTCGAGGTTGTGGGCATGGAGGCGGCCGACGTGTCCTACCCCGGCTTCGCGGGCGACGTGTCACGGTTGGCGGCGTGACCGTCGTGGCCATCGACGGCCCGGCCGGTGCCGGCAAGTCGACCGTCGCGCGGGCGCTGGCCGACCGGCTCGGCTTTACCTATCTCGACACCGGTTCGATGTATCGCAGCGTGGCGCTCGCCGCCTCCGAGCGCGGGGTCGAGCCGGGGTCGATCGCGGAGTCGTTGCAGATCGAGCCGGGCGAGCGGGTCATGCTTGACGGCCGCGACGTGACCGACGCGATCCGCACGCCGGCGGTGTCCGAGGCCGCTTCGCGGGTGGCCGCCGATCCAGCGGTCCGGCGGGCTGTCGTGGCGCAGCAGCGACGCCGGCTCGAGCACGGCGATTGGGTGGCCGAGGGGCGAGACATCGGCACCGTCGTCGCGCCCGACGCCGAGCTCAAGGTGTTCCTGACCGCCACCGCGGAGGAGCGCGCGCGTCGCCGCGCCGCCGAGCTGGGCGTCGACCCGGCCACGGTCTTGGCCGAGCAGACAATCCGCGACGAGCGCGACCGTACGCGCGAGCACTCACCGCTGATCCCGGCGGCGGGCGCGGTGGAGCTCGACACGACTGGGATGACGCTCGACGAGGTCGTCGAGCGGATCGCCGATCTCGTGCGGGCCGTACGTACCGGATAGCCTCGGTTTCGCCCATGAAAGTCGCGATCGTCGGATATCCGAACGTCGGCAAGTCCTCGCTGGTCAACCGGCTTACCGAATCGCGCGAAGCCGTCGTCCACGAGCAGCCCGGGGTCACGCGTGACCGCAAGGAGCTGCACACCGACTGGAACGGCCGCTCACTGACGCTGATCGACACCGGCGGCGTCGACCTGGACGACCGCGCCGAGCTCGCCACCCAGGTGCACGCCCAGGTGCGCGCGGCGCTCGCCGACGCCGACATGGCGGTGCTGGTGGTGGACGCGCGCGCCGGTCTGAGACCGGGGGACCTCGAGGTGGCGGACCTGCTCCGTCGGGGCTCGAAACCCGCCGTGGTGGCGGCGAACAAAATCGACTCGGTACGCGACCTCGCGCTCGCCGCCGAGTTTCACCGGCTCGGGCTGGGCGACCCGATCGCGGTGTCGGCGGCCCAGGGCCTCGGCACCGGCGATCTGCTCGACCGGATCGTCGAGCTGGCACCAGCCGACGCGGTTGACCCCGACGAAGACGACGATGTCGTGCGGCTCGCGGTGATCGGCCGACCGAACGTTGGAAAGTCCTCGCTCGTGAACCGGTTCGCGGGCGCCGAGCGGGTGATCGTCTCGCCCGTGGCGGGAACGACTCGGGACGCGATCGACCTCCCGATCGAGTTCGAAGGCCGGCGGCTCGTCATGGTCGACACCGCAGGTCTGCGCCGCGCGGCCAAGGTGGGAGAGTCGATCGAGTACTACACGTCGCTGCGATCGCGGCGGGCGGCCGAGCGGGCCGACGTGGCGCTCGTGGTGTGCGATGCGACCGACGGGATCACCGCCCAGGATCTGCGTGTCGCCGAGCTTGCCATGCGCAGCGGATGCGCCACGGCGCTCGTCCTCAACAAGTGGGACATCGCCGACGCCGTCGACCTCGATCACGAGCGCGCGCGGGCGAACCAGAAGCTTCGCCTGCGCCCCCGCGTGGTGACCGCGAGCGCGAAGACCGGGCGCAACATCCAGCGGCTGCTGGCCGAAGCGATTGCGTTGGCCGACCGCCGCGCCGCCCGGATTCCCACCCCGCAGCTCAACCGCTTCCTGTCCGACGTGACCGCGGCCCGGCAGCCGCCGGCCGGCGGGCCGGCGCGCGGCGGTCATCGCCTCAAGCTGATCTACATGGCGCAAACCGGCGAGCGTCCGCCGCGGTTCTCGATCCAGGTCAACTCCCGCGCGCGTGTGACACGTGACTACGCCTACTTCGTCGAGAACCGCCTGCGCGAGCGCTACCACTTCGAGGGCGTGCCGGTGATCATCGACTTCGTCGAGCGCAGCGAGCGCCGTGCTCCCGGGGGGCGCCGGCGCACGGCGGCCGCCTGATTCCGTTCCGAGCTGCGCTGCGCGCGCCGGGTCTCGTCGGGAACCGGCGCAAAAGCTCGCCAAAAATGCTTGATTGACGGACGCTATGTCCGCCGTCACGCCACCGCGCCAGACGCCCACCACCCGGACCCACCGTCGATGGGTCCAGCGCCCGTCGGTGCCGCCCGAGCCGGTGGCCCGCCGGCGGCGGCACCTGCTGGCGTTGGGCCTCCTCGGCGCGGTGCTCGCGCTGGCCGGCGCCGGCTGGCTCGTGTTCGGCGGATCCGGCACGGAGCCGCCGGCCACGGGAGCGGCCCGGGTGGTTCCCGCCAACGCGCTCGCCTACGTCCACCTGTCCACCGATCCCTCTCGACCGGCCGTCCAGGCCGCCGGTCGGCTCGCGACCCGCTTCCCCGACTACCCGCTGGTGTATGCGGCAGTCGTGAACCGCGTCGACAGCGTTCTGGGTGGCGCCACGAGCGTCGACTTCGACCGTCAGGTGCGACCGTGGCTGGGCAAGGAGGCGGCGCTCGCCGTGCTCCCGAGCAACGGCGGCTCCGCCCCGACCTTGCTCGTCCTCGGCGTCTCGAGTCGCGCCCGCGCTCAGGCCTTCCTGCGCTCCGTCGGCGCGGCGCCCGCCGGCGCGTACGAAGGGGTCGAGCTCCTGGCATATCCATCGGGCAGCCAGGTCGCGCTCGTCGGCCAATACCTGGTGGCGGGCCCCGCTTCCGGCGTACGGGCCGCGATCGACGCCGCGCGGGGACTTGCGCCCTCGCTGGCGCACAACGCGACGTATGAGCGGGCGGCGGCGAGCGAACCCGCCGGCCGGGTGCTCGACGCCTACCTGCCGGCGGCCGGCGTGTTACGACTGCTCGCCGGCCGGACCGGGCTGGCCGGTGCAGTCGGCGTGCTGCTCGACCGGCCGGCGACCGCCGGCACCGCGATCTCGGTTTCGGCGGTCTCGGGCGGCGCACAAGTCCAGATCCACAGCGTGATGAGTGGGGGCGCCAAGGCGCGGGCCAGCTCGCTCGGGTTCACACCCACGCTCCAGTCCGTCCTGCCCTCGGGCTCGACGCTGATGCTCGACGTGCGCGGCCTCGCGTCCTCCGCGCCCGAGCTCCTGCGCGCCGCCGCCGCGGCCGGGATCGGGGCGAACCTCGAGTCGCTGCTGGTGCGGCTTGGCTCGGCGCTCGCTTCGCAGGGCGTGAACGTCGCGGACGTGCTGTCGGTGTTCCACGGCGAGACCGCGGTCGCGCTCTCGCCGGGACAGTCGCCCGCCCTGCTCATCGTCGGGCGGGTGAGCAACCAGGCGGCGGCCCGGAGCGAGCTCGCATCGCTCGAGGCGCCGCTCACCTCGCTGTTCTCGCCGTCGAGCAGCACTGCCGCCGGACAGGTCCCGGAGCTCGCCAACACCGAGGTCGACGGCGCGACGATCGACGAGGTCCAGCTCGGCACCGGACTGCAGGTCAACTACGGCGTGTTCAACGGGCTGGCAGTGGTGTCGACGAGCATTCAGGCGATCGACGAGGTGGCGCAACGCAGTCACGCGCTGGTCGACGACGCGAGCTACCGCGCCGTGCTCCCGAACGGGACCGGCCCCGTCTCCTCGCTACTCTTTGGCGACTTCACCCGACTGCTGAGCCTCGCGGAGCAGACCGGATTGATGGGCGGCGCGACCACGCACGAGCTGCTGCCTGATCTCTCGAAGGTCTCGACGATCGGTATGAGCTCCACGAGCGGCAAGCGCGACACGACCACGGAGCTGACGCTCGAGATCCGATGAACATGCTGGCCGACAACGAGTTCCTGTTCACGTCGGAGTCGGTCACTGAAGGGCATCCGGACAAGGTCGCAGATCAGATCTCGGATGGGGTGCTCGACGCGGTCTTGCGTGACGACCCGACCGGTCGCGTCGCGTGCGAGACGCTGGTCAACACGGGACTGGTGGTGGTCTCGGGGGAGATCACGACGACGACGTACGTCGACATCCAGGACATCGCGCGGGAAACGATCAAGCGGATCGGCTACACGAACGCGGAGTACGGCTTCGACTACCACACGTGCGCGGTGATCAACGCGATCGACAAGCAGTCGCCCGACATCGCCCAGGGCGTCGACCGCGCTTGGGAAGCGCGCGTTGATCCCGGCGACGACGATGAGCTCGACCTGGCCGGCGCGGGGGATCAGGGAATGATGTTCGGGTACGCGGCGAGGGAGACCGACGAGCTGATGCCGCTGCCGATCTCGCTCGCGCATAAGCTGGCCAAGCGGCTGGCGGACGTGCGCCGGGCGGAGATCCTGCCCTACCTGCGTCCGGACGGGAAGACGCAGGTGACGGTCCGCTACGTCGACGGCCGGCCGGTCGAGGTCGAGAAGGTGCTGATCTCGACCCAGCATCGTGACGGCGCCGAGTCGCTGCTCAAGGACGATCTGTGGGAGCACGTCGTCCAGCCGGTCGTGCCCGAGGAGCTCTACGACGCCCGCAAGCTGCACCGAGCGTTACTCGTCAACCCCACGGGCCGGTTCGTGATCGGTGGCCCGATGGGTGACTGCGGGCTGACTGGGCGGAAGATCATTGTCGACACGTACGGCGGGATGGCGCGGCATGGGGGTGGCGCGTTCTCCGGCAAGGACCCCTCGAAGGTCGATCGCTCGGCCGCGTACGCGGCGCGCTACGTGGCCAAGAACGTGGTCGCCGCCGGATTGGCCGACCGGCTCGAGGTCCAGGTCGCTTACGCGATCGGCGTGGCGCATCCGGTGTCGGTCATGGTCGAGACGTTCGGGACCGAGAAGATCGGGCGCACCCAGATCCTTGAGCTGATCCGCCAGCACTTCGACCTGCGCCCGGGGGCGTTCCGCCAGTACTTGCGGCTGCACCGTCCGATCTATCAGAAGACCGCGGCGTACGGCCACTTCGGCCGCGAGGACCACGACTTCACGTGGGAGCGGACCGACAAGGCCACGGCGCTACGAGCGGCCGCCGGGCTGGGCACCGCGGCCGTGCAGGCGTAGCGGCTCCGGCGCGGCTCGCCACCTCCGAAGGTCAGGGGTTAGGGGTCAGGGGGCAGAGGGCAGGGGGTAGGGGGTTAGGGGGTCAGGGGGTCATTTCCCGGAACTCGTCACCCTCCCGGCGGTGAATGCGGATTCAGCGCCACATGTGGCTCGGATGGCGTAACTCGGCCGTCGTGGATCGCCGAGTTCGGGCTTATGACCCGGCGGTGCTCACACCTGCGGGTGCGTCAGGCGCAGGTCGTGCAGCGCGCGGTCGACCGTCCGGACGATCTGACGCGGATCGTCGACGCCGCGGAACCTGAAGTCGTAAGCGGCGCCGCCGGCGGTGTCGAAGTCGACGGTTCCGACCCCGAGACATCGCTCGACCAGACGCTGGCGCGAGTTCACGTTCTGGACGCGCTCGAGCCGGGTCTCGTGCATCTCGCGCGAGAGCAGGCCGGAGCTGATCGTCAAGCGACGGTTGGTGATCGTGTAAGTGGTACTGACACGCCTGAGGAGGCCCCAGAGCAGCACGACGATGAAGACGACGGCCACGGTGGCGCCGACCCAGCCCGCCTGGACGCGGCCGCTCGCGATCCTGGTGACGAGGCCGGCGACGACGCCGGCCAGCACTGCGGCGATCAGGCCGCGCACGTAGAAGGCGGCCATCGAGCGCCACGAGGGATGGCCGTGGAAAAACACCTGTTCTCCGGAGTCCAGGTCCACCGCGCGAGAGCGTAGCGGTGCGCCGTCAGATCCCGATCAGCAGCGCGAGCAGCGCAATCGCGCCGGCGAGGAGCGCGAGCAGGGCGGCCAGCGGCGCGGGCTCGACTTGCGCCCGCTCAGCCCGCGAGGAGAGCGCGAACGAAACCACGACCGGCGCTCCGCCCAGCGCGCACGCACACGCCCAGCCGCGCTCGCCCGCGCGCTCTGCCGCCGCGGTGCCGAGCCCCCGGGAGCACGCCTCGAGCGCGATCGCCAACCCGAGCAGCGGCCGGCCTGCCTGCAACCCGACCGCCACCACCGCGAGGTAGATCTCGGCGAAGAGCACCACGGTGAGGATCAGTCCGGCGATCACGCCAAGCGCCTGCTCGACCGCGGGCGCCAGCGGCGTGCGCTTCACGGTGACGGGGGTCCATTCCGCGCGGCGATCGGGACGCGGTTCGCGCGGCGGCCGCGACGCTGGTGGCGGAGAGTGCTTGAGATCGCCGATCCTGCGCGCCAGCGCGGCCTGCACCACGGCTGCGTCGTCTCCCAGCGCCACCGGATTGAGCGTCAGGAGCCCAAGCCCGTGCGCCGGGATCCGCTCGCGGTAGAGCGCCTCGTACGGTTCGGGCGAGGATCGGCACATGACGACGAGGCGCGACCGCGGGTAGTACGCGTCGACCGCCAGCCATTCGTCCTGGCCGGAGTCGGGAACGCGCAGCCAGCCGAACATGTGTGAGCGCCGCCCGACCTCGCCGACCAGGTGGTCGCACATCGACAGGATCGCCGTGGCTTCGAGACCGTCGTGCTCACGGTCGCTTTCCGAGCCTTCGCGCAGACCCTCGGGAAGACGATCGACCGCCATCCTGCCCTGACTTTACCCTCAGAGGCACCAGTGCACTCCCAGTTTTCCAGTGGATCAAGGCGGCAACCGCCGACCAACCGTCAATCGTTGATCGCGCGCGTCGAGCCGCTGACCCGCACGCGCGCTGTGCGCGGGCCGTTCGACTACCGACTGCGCCCGGATCAGAGCGACGTGGAGGTCGGAGCCCTCCTACGGGTCCCGTTCGGGCACCGGACCGCGCTCGGCGTCGTGCTCGAGCTGGCGCGCGAATCAGAGCTCGAACCCGAGCGACTCGTCGAACCGGATGCGGTGCTGCCGCCGGGTGTCGGCCCCGATCTGGTCGAGCTGGCCGGCTGGATCGCCGAGCAGTACTGCTCCACGCCGGCGCGGGCGCTCGGCCTCGTCTTGCCCCCGGGCTTCAACTCCGGCCGCAAGCGCCAGCGTGTGCTGATCGCCGAGCTGACCGAGGCGGGCCAAGCCGCGCTGCACGACGGCTCGCGCCTCACCGATCGCCAGCGCGCAGCGCTCGCGCAGCTCGAGCTTGACGGCCCGTCGCCCGCGGCCGCGTTCGGGAACGGCACGATGCGTCGTCTGGAGGCTCGCGGCCTGGCGGCGCTCCGCCGCGACGCCAGCATGCAGCGCCCGGCGACGGTGGCGGTGGGGCGGCGCCTCGACACGCCGCCGGAGCTGACGGCCGACCAGCGCGACGCGCTCGCCACCGTGCTCGGCGCGTTGCGCGATCGCAGCGCGCAGCGATTCCTGCTTCACGGGGTGACGGGCTCGGGCAAGACCGAGGTGTACCTGCAAGCGGTGCAGGCCACGCTCGATGCGGGGCGCGGGGCGATCGTGCTCGTTCCGGAGATCGCGCTTACCCCGCAGACGGTCGGCCGCTTCCAGGCCCGGTTCGGAGACGTGGTCGCCGTGCTTCATTCCGGGCTCGGGCAGGGCGAGCGCTACGACGAGTGGCTTCGGCTCCGCACCGGCGAGGCCCGGGTGTGCGTCGGGCCGAGATCGGCCGTGTTCGCGCCGCTGGACGACATCGGGCTGATCGTCGTCGACGAGGAGCACGACGCCTCCTACAAGCACGAGGGAGACCCTCGTTACGACGCCCGGACGATCGCGAGCCGGCGCGCCGAGCAACATCGGGCGGTGCTCCTCGCCGGCAGCGCGACGCCGCGCCCCGAGAGCGCGGTCGAGCTGACCAAGCTGCGGCTCCCGAGTCGCGTCGACCGTCGCCCGCTGCCACCCGTCGAGGTGCTCGACATGCGGGGCCTGCACCACTCGCTGCATCCGCGGACCCGGATGGCGCTGGCCGACGTGCGCGCCACCGGCGGCAAGGCGATCGTCTTGCTGAACCGTCGCGGCTGGTCGAACTTCCTCTCCTGCCGGGGCTGCGGTCACGTGTGGATGTGCCCCAACTGCGAGGTCGCGCTGGTGCTCCACCGCGCCCAGGGCACGATCGCCTGCCATCACTGCGGTCACCGCGGGCGTGTTCCCGAGCGCTGCCAGGAGTGCGGCTCGATCGCCGTGGCCCGCCACGGGGCCGGCACCGAGAGCGTGGAGCACGACCTGCGCGAGGCGTTCGGGCCCGAGCTGCCGGTATTCCGCCTCGACGCGGACGTCGCGTCGAGAAAGGACCGTCTGGCCGGGACCCTGGCCCGGTTCGAGGCGGCCCCGCGCGGCGTGCTGCTCGGCACGCAGATGGTGGCCAAGGGCCACGACTTCGCCGAGGTGGCGCTCGGTGTCGTGCTCGACGCCGACCAGACGCTGCGCTTCCCGGACTTCCGCGCCGAGGAGCGCACGTTCGCGCTCGTCACCCAGCTCGCGGGGCGAGTCGGACGGACCGAGGGTCGCGGCGGGGGGCGGGTGCTCGTGCAGACGCTGGCGCCCGATGCACGCGCGCTCGCGCTGGCCGCCCGCCACGACTCGGACGCGTTCATCGCGCAGGAGCTCCTTCGGCGCGAGGCACTCGGCTACCCGCCGTTCGGGTCGTTGATCCGCGTGGTGTGCTCGTGTGAGGACGCGACCGAGGCGCTCGCCGTGGCGACCCGTCTGCACGGCCTGATCGCGCCGGCCGGGGCGGTCGTGCTCGGGCCGGCGCCGCTGTTCCGGTTGCGGGGCCGGTCGCGCAGCCAGCTCGTCATCAAATGCGCAGAGCGGCTCCCGATCGTGCGCGCGGTGGGTGCGGCGGTCGACGCCTGCGCGGTCGAAGCCGGCCGGCGCGGAGTGAGCGTGAGCGTCGACGTGGACCCGCAGTGAGAGACCCAGGCGCCGCCGTTAGGCGCCGCCGAAAAATGCCATTAAGCTGAAGGTGTGTCCTCTGACAGCACTTACACCGAGGTAGAGCCCGAGCCCGAGGCGGGTGTCGAGCCGCAGCCCGAACCCGAGGCGGGTGTCGAGCCGCAGCCCGAGCCCGAGGCGGGTGTCGAGCCCGAGCCCGAAGAGAAGCTCGATCCCGAGACCGCCGCGCGGCGCGACGCCGCGCTGGCCCGGATCCGGAGCTTCGGCGACCCCGTCCTGCGCACCAAGGCCCGCCCGATCGAGCGCTTCGACGATGCGCTCCGGGAAGAGGTCGGGCGCATGGGCCAGCTGATGGACGACGCGATCGGGGTGGGGCTTGCGGCGACGCAGGTGGGCGTCGTGCACCGGCTGCTCGTCTACCGAGTCCAGCCGCAGGGCGAGCTCGCGGCGCTGATCAATCCGGAGATCGAATGGTCGGGCCGCGAGTCCGAGACCGCCGAGGAGGGATGTCTCAGCCTGCCCGGCGTGCTGGTCGAGGTCGACCGTCCCGTGCACGTCCGGGTGCGGGCGCTGAACGAGTTCGGAGAGCCGATCCTGATCGAGGCCTCGGGACTCGAGTCCCGCGTCATCCAGCACGAGATCGATCACCTCGACGGGGTGCTGATCCTCGACCGGACCTCGCGCGACCAGCGCAAGGAGGCGATGCGCGTCCTGCGCGAGGGCGAGCAGTCCGCCTAGCCGGCCGGCACGGGTGCGGACGGTCTACCTCGGTACCTCGGAGTTCGCTGCCGTGGTGCTGCGTGGCCTGGCCGACTCGGAGCACGCACCGGTGCTGGTGCTGACCCGGCCCGACCGTCCCCGAGGCCGGGGTCGCAAGCTGGCCTCGCCGCCGGTGGCCGACGTGGCGCGCGAGCTGGGCATCGCGCTCGAGCAGCCGGCCTCGGTCAACGACGAGGCCGTTCTGCGCACGATCGAGGCGGCCCGGCCGGCGGCGGTCTGCGTGTGCGCCTTCGGAGCGCTGATCACGGAGCCGTTGCTGTCCGCCTTCGAGATGCTCAACGTGCACCCGTCGCTGCTGCCCCGCTGGCGCGGTGCCGCGCCGGTCGAGCGGGCGATCATGGCCGGGGACGAGCAAACCGGCGTCTCGATCATGCGGGTCACGGCCGGCCTCGACAGCGGACCGGTCTGCGCCCAGGCGACCGAGCCGATCCGCCCCGATGACACCTACGGGACCCTCGCGGCGCGGCTCGAGGTGCTCGGGGCCGAACTGCTCGTGCGGACGCTGGACACGCTGCCTCCCTGCGCCGGGCAGGACGAGGCGGGCGCCACGTACGCGTCGAAGATCGAGCCGACCGACCGCGAGCTCGATCCGAGCCGTCCCGCTGCCGAGCTCGAGCGCGTCGTGCGAGCGCTGACGCCCCACATCGGCGCGTACGTCGTCCTGGAGGATGACAGCCGCCTGGGCGTGAGCGCCGCGCATGTACTCGTGGAAGGCCCGGCCCCCGGGGTGGTGTCGTTCGCCGGATCGCGCCCGGTGCTGGGGTGCGCGCAGGGCGCACTCGAGCTGGTCACGGTGCAGCCGCCGGGACGCAGGCCGATGAGCGGCGAGGACTACCTGCGCGGGCGGCGCTCCTGATATCCCCGGCGCGCGCGTGTGCTCTGCGCGTCGTCCGGCGGGTGTTCGAACAGAGTGCCTACGCCGACCGCGCGCTCGCGTCCGAGGCAGCGGATCTCGATCCTCGGGATCGGGCGCTCGCCATGGCCCTCAGCTACGGGACGGTGCAGCGGCGGGCGACGCTCGATCACGTCGCGGCCCAGCTCGTCGAGCGCCGGCTGCAACGGCTGGACCCGCCCGTGCTCGACGTGCTTCGGCTTGGCTTGTTCGAGCTCTTATTCATGGGGGGCGCGGCGGACTATGCGGCCGTGAACGAGGCGGTCGAGCTGGCCAAGCGGGCCAGCCCGCGCGGCGCCGGCCTGGTCAACGCGGTCCTGCGGCGAGGCGCGCGCGAGGGACCGGGCATGCTCGAGCAGCTCGACGACGAGACGCCCGAAGCGGCGGCGCTGCTCCATTCCGTGCCTGGCTGGCTGGCCAGCAAGTGGTGGGATGAGCTCGGCGCCGAGCAGGCGCGGGCCCTGCTGAGGACGGTGAACGACCCCGCCGAGTCGGCCCTGCGCGCCAACACGCTCGTGTCGAGCGCGGGCGAGGTCGCGGCGGCGCTGCCGGTGGCGAGCCACGCCGCGCCCGGGTTCTCCGAGGCGCTCGGTCTGCCCGAGGGGCTCGTGCTCGACGGCCCGTTCGACGTCCAGGGCTCGGAGCTGTGGCCCACCGGCGCGGTACAGCCGCAATCGCGCTCATCGATGCTGGTCTCGCGGATGCTGGGCCCCGAACCGGGGGAGCGGGTGCTCGACCTGTGCGCCGCTCCCGGCGGCAAGACCACCCATCTGGCCGCCCTGATGGGCGATCAGGGCGAGATCGTCGCGGTCGAACGCCACCCCGGCCGGGCGGCAGCGCTCGAACGGACGGCGGCCCGCCTGCGGGCGACGAGCGTCGAGGTCGAGGTCGGAGACGCCGCCGCGGGTCGAGGCGACGCCCCGTTTCACCGTGTGCTCGTCGATCCCCCGTGCAGCGGCCTCGGGACGCTCCAGTCGCGGCCAGATCTTCGATGGCGAGCAACTCCCGAGGCGATCGGCGAGTTGGCCGGGTTGCAGGGCCGGATCCTGGCCGCCGGCGCCGGCGCGCTGGTCTCGGGCGGGACCCTGATCTACTCGGTGTGCACGATCTCGCGGGATGAGGGGCAGCGGGTGGTCGAGCGGTTCCTGGACGATCACCCTGACTTCAGTGCCGAGGCGGTTCATCAGCTGCTGCCCCACCGGGACCGGACCGACGGGTTCTTCATCGCCCGCCTGCGACGAGGGTGAGCCTCGCGGGCTTAGATATGTCGACCGCCCGGCGCGCCGGTTAACCTTCAATTACGTTGACCGAATCTTCGCATTCGCACAAGCTCGGTCCGGAGTGCCCCAATTGCGGCGAGCCGTGGTTGCGTCCGACTGCTGCGCCCGGACGGTACCGGTGCGTCTACTGCCTCCAGCGCTACGAGCTCGTGTCCGTGTGCCCCAACTGCGGCGAGCACTCCACGATCGTGCGGATGTCCAGCACAGCGGTGGTTGCCTGCAACCACTGTCACGGCAGCATGCTCCGGGCCGTCTAGGTGCCTGACGAGGCCGGCGCACCCCCGGAGGGCACGCTTCGCCTGCTGCGCGAGCGCCGTATCGCTCCGTCGATCCTGTCGGCCGACTTCGCGCGGCTCGGTGAGCAGGTGGGCGAGGTCCTGGCGGCCGGCGCGCGCGTCATACACGTCGACATGATGGACGGCCACTTCGTGCCCCCGATCACGTTCGGTGCGCTGATCGTCGAGGCTCTGGCCGATCAGGTCCATGCGGCCGGCGCGGTCATCGACGTGCACCTGATGATCGAGCGCCCGGAGCGCTACGCGGGCGACGTCGCCCAGGCCGGCGCCGACAGCATCACGATCCACGTCGAGGCGACCCCCCACGTCCATTACGCGCTCCAGACGATTCGTGAGGCGGGCTGCTCGGCAGGAGCCGCGATCACCCCGGCCACGCCGGTCGGCAGCCTGGACGAGGTCGCCCACGAGATGCTCGACCTGGCTCTGTGCATGAGCGTCAACCCGGGCTGGGGTGCCCAGCAATTCATCCCGTGGTCGCTCGACAAGCTCGCGCGAATGCGCGCGGCGCTCCCCGATCACGTCGCCCTGGAGGTCGATGGGGGCGTGCACGCGGGCACGGCCGCCGCGTGCGTGGACGCGGGCGCGAACCTGCTCGTTACCGGCTCGGCCGTGTTCGGCTCGCCCGATCCCGCCGCTGCCTACGCCGCCATCGCCGCGGCCGCGGGCGTCCGCTGAGATACCACGCGGCCCCGTGGACGCTAGGCTGCCGATGGTGCATGCGGGCATTCTTCGCGGGGCGATAGGGCTGCTGGCCGCCCTCGCCCTGTGTGCGGGGTGTGGATCGAGCGGCTCGTCGAAGGTCAGTACCGGGACGTACGTCAAGACGGTCTGCTCGGCAATCTCACCGCTCGAACACGATGTGATCACGCGTACCCAGGCGCTGAGCGGGTCGACGGCGGCGAGCGCGGTCCAGGCCAAGTCGACGCTCGAGGGCTTCCTCGCGGCCGTGTCGGGCGACGCCGACCAGGCGGTCTCGAAGATCAGCGCGGCCGGAACGCCCGACATCTCGAACGGGAAGGCCGTCGCGAACGAGATCGTCAGGGCGTTCACCCAGTTGCGGGATGCCATGCACGCGGCTGCTGCCAAGGCCAAATCCCTCCCGACGAACTCGGCGTCGGCCTACAAGACCGCCGCGCAGGCGCTGAACGCCAATGTGCGCGCGTCGCTCAACGACATCGACGCGAGCGGCCTGAGCAACCCGGACATCGAGGCAGCGGCGGCCAAGGAGCCCGTCTGTAAGTCGCTAAGCAGTGGCTGAGCTCACAGCCACCGGACCTCGGCGGTAGAGCGCCGAAAGCAGACAGCACAGCACGAGCGTCGCGGTGAAGTAGGCGACTTCGACCCGCGTCACCTCGGAGGCGATGGTCGGGCTCGCGACGAACGCCACGAACAGCGCCGCGGCCGACAGCCAGGCGATCGCCGCCTGGCGGGCCCGGCCGCGGGCCAGCGCGGCCTGATTCAGCGTTCCCGAGACCAGGTGCAGGCCCATCCCGAGCCCCACCACGGCCAGGCCGAAGCGGCCGTAGTGATAGCCCTTGTTGCCGAGTAAGGCGCTCATCACGAACGGCCCGATCGCCAGCAAACCGATCGCCACCGCGCCGGCGAACGCCGCGATCGCCAGCACCGTGATGCGGATCGCGCGGCTGAACTCCTCCGGGCTCTCGCGGGCTTCCAGGCCGGCCAGGTGGGGGAGGATCGAGGTCTGGATGGCCTGGAAAAGCTGCAGCGGCGCCCGCACGATCAGCATCACGTTGAACACGAAGCCCGTGTAGCCCGAGGTGATCGATCCGCCGCCCGACCGGGCGGCGATGATGAGTACGCCGGCGTTCAGCAGCGTCTGCTCGGCGAGCATGATCCCCACGACGGAGGCCGCGAACCCGGCCCCGCGCTTGAGGCTCAGGTCGGCCGAGGCCTCCTCGATCTCCGCGTGTGCCGGACCCTCTCGCGCCGCATCCGCCGCTGGCACGCCGGGAGGCCCGCCGACGCGGCCCCGGATGCGGGAGAAGGCGAACGGGATCACGCACAGCGAGGCGAACGGAGCGACCGCCATGCCGAGCCCCACCGCACCCTGCCCCGAGCTGATCCCCACCGCGGCCGCGAGCGCGAACAGGAACCGCGAGGTCGACTCGAGGAACACCAGTCCTCCGTACAGGGCGAAGAGCTTGTGGCCCGCCAGCCAACCCCGGGCGAAGTAGCTGGCCGCGTAGGCCATCACGCCGACCACCAGAATCCAGTAGAGCGCGCTCGACCCGTCGAAGATGCCGTACTCGATGTCGTGGCGCAACAACAAAGCCGTGACCAGGAACGCCGAAGCGAAGCTGAGCTGGATGGCGGCGGGAATCCAAAGCGGATGACCCTCCAGACCGCGCGCACGCCGGTCGGCGATCGTCCGGGAGAGCAGCTGCTCGATCGGCCGGTAGATCACCGAGAGGATCACGAACATGATCGCCCAGCACAGCGAGATGCGGCTGTAGTCCGCCTTGCTCAGCACATGGCTGGCGAGAGCCAGGTATAGGAAGGTGAAGATGCCGGTGCAGGCGATGCCGATCGACAGCACCCGGGCGCCGGAGGCGAAGGAGGGCTCTGCCGGGCCCCGACCGCCGCCGTTGGGGCTGCCGGCGACGGGATCCGTGCCCTGCGGCGGCCCGGCCGCCGGCGGCGCGGGCGGTCTGGCCGCCATCAGGAAACCCGGACGAGCAGCATCGTCCACGGAAACGGCGAGCGTGCCTGGACGACCTGGCCGTGGCGTGCGGCCGCGTGGATGAAGCCCCGCTTGGACCAGTGGTTCACGTGGCCGGGGGTGTTGCCCAGATCGCGCAAGTAGGCGCCTCGAGCGACGTTGAGCGCGCGCCAGAGCGGCTCGCGGGGGACGGAGACGAGTAGATATCGCCCCGCCACCCGGGCCATTTCGGCCAGCGTCGCTTCCGGGTCGGGCACGTGCTCGAGCACCTCGATCGCCGCCGTCAGGTCGAACGATCGATCCGGGAACGAGCGTAGGCCGTCTACGTTCATCGGGCGGAACTGGAGGTTTTCCCGCCGTCGGGTTCGCCACTGGGCCTCGAGCTTGGGATCGGGCAGGTCAATCCCGACGATCGGCTTCTCCCCGAGTTGCTGGGCCCACCGGTAGGTGAGGACGCCCTCGCCACAACCCACGTCGAGGACGGATCGTGGTGCTGCCGCCTCGAACAGGCGGTCGAGGCTTGCCTCGAAGCCGGACATCAGCCGCCGGACGACCGGGTTGGTCGATCCGTACTTGTCGAACGTGTTGCCGGTCGGCACGACGGCCGAGCGTTCGCCGGCCGGCGCGACGTCCGGACTGGAGCTCATACCTCGAGCGCCCTGCGGTCCGGGGGGCCGGACTCCTCGCGGGCCCCGCCTGGCTGCCCGCGCACGGCGCCTGGCTGTCCACGGACGGCGCCTGGCTGTCCACGGACGGCGTCCGGCTGTGCGCGCACGGTGCCGTTATCGGGTCCGGCCGACGGATCGCCGGGCTCGTAGTGCGATGGCTCGACTCCCAGCTGGAGCTCGATCCGGCGCACCCGCTCGAACGTCCGCTGCGAGAGCGTCCGCTGGGCGTCGAGCAGATCGCCGATCACCCCGAGCGCCCCGAGCAGCATCGCCGCGTTGAACAGCACGCCGCCCGCGATCAGCTCCTGGATGTGACGCGTGCCGGCGTCTGGGTGCTGCACGAAGAAGATCAAGAAGCGGACGAAGATGGCCAGCGCCACCGTGCCGAGGATCGCCGCGCCGGCCCAGAACACCCTGAGCGGCTGGTACTGGGAGTAGACGCGGAAGATCGAAAGGGCGTTGCGCCGCACGTAGGACGCGGTCGAGGGGAACAGGCGCGACTCGCGCGTCTTGGGGTTGGTCCGGATCGGGACGTGGTCGACGGCCACCTGTAGACGACCGGCCTGGATGATCGTCTCCAGCGTGTAGGTGAACTTCGAGACCGCCTGGACCTGAAGCGCGGCCTCGCGGTTGTAAGCCCGGAATCCGGAGGTGGTGTCCGGGATCTCGGTCGACGATGCGTGCCGGACGACCCACGAGCCGAGCTTCTGCAAGAGCTTCTTCCCCCCCGAGAAGTGATCGATCGTCGCAACCTGGCGGTCTCCCACCACCATGTCGGCCTCTCCACGCAGGATCGGGGCGACGAGCTTGGGGATGTCCGCCGCCTCGTACTGGTTGTCGGCATCAGTGTTGACGATCACGTCCGCGCCCAGCTTGAGGCCGGCGTCAAGGCCGGCCTGGAACGCCGCGGCCAGGCCCTTGTGGTTGGTCAGCCGCACGATGTGATCCACGCCGTGCTCACGCGCGACCTCCACGGTCCGGTCGGTCGAGCCGTCGTCGATGATCAGCCATTCGACCACGTCGATGCCGGGCATCTCGCGCGGGAGGTAGCCGAGGGTCGCCGGAAGCTGCTGTTCCTCGTTGAAGCAGGGGATCTGAATGATGAGCTTCATGGGGCTGGAGCCGGGCTGTGGGTCTGAAAACGAGCTGACCGGCAAAACGGAGCGCTCCCTGCGCACGGGTGGCTGACACACGGTAGCGAGATGACCGGCCGGCCGAGGAGCGATTTACGGAGCGCCGAGGCGCCGCGGACAAGCTTCAAACTTCTTTATCGAGGGTCATATCCTGGATAGCCGCCATGTCCGCCACCACGGAGACCGATCGCCGCCACCTCGCCCGCGCGATCGACCTGGCTTCAGGGGGTCGCGGGATGGTGAGCCCGAACCCGCTCGTTGGCGCCGTCATCGGCCGCCACGACGAGGTGCTCGGGGAGGGCTTTCACCAGAGGGTGGGCGGCCCTCACGCCGAGGTCGAGGCGATCCGCGCCGCCGACGGCAGCGACCTGACCGAGGCCACCCTGTATGTCTCGCTCGAGCCGTGCTGCCACCACGGGCGCACGCCGCCGTGCACCGAGGCGATCCGGCAGGCCGGCATCGGGCGGGTGGTCGTCGCCTCCGATGACCCCAGCGAGCACGCCTCTGGCCGGGGGCTGGGCATCCTGCGCGACGAAGGGATCGAGGTCGTGGTGGCCGAGGGCGAGCTGGCCAGCCGGGCCCGGCTGCTTAACCAGCCGTTCCGCAAGCATGCCCGGACCGGACGGCCGTGGGTCCTGTTCAAGTCGGCGATGACACTGGACGGCAAGGTGGCCACGCGCGGGGGCGACTCGAAGTGGATCTCGGGCGAGGAGAGCCGGGAGCTCGCCCACCGGTGGCGTGCCCAGTCCGACGCCGTGGCCGTGGGCATCGGCACCGCCCTGGCCGACGACCCGCAGCTGACGGCACGGGTATCGGACCCGGGCGCAGTGGGCGGCGTCAATTTTCCGCGCCAGCCGCGCCGGGTCGTGTTCGACTCGCTCGCGCGCCTTCCCCTGAACTCGCAGCTCGTTCGGGACGCCCGCAAGGTCGCGCTCACCGTCGTCGTTTCGCGCGCAGCGCCGCGGGCGTCCACCGACGCGCTGGCCACGCACGGAGCGGACGTGATCGTGGCCACGGGCGAGAACGAGACCGCTCGGGTGCGCTCGGCGCTCGACCAGCTCGGGGCGGAGGGAATCAACTCGATCCTGCTCGAGGGCGGCCCCCACCTGGCCGGGTCGTTCCTCGACGCCGGCGAGGTCGACGAGATGCGGCTGTTCCTGGCCCCGATGGTGCTGGGCGGGCGAACCGCCCGCGACCCGCTCGAGGGCGAGGGCGTCGACGCGATCGCCGACGCCGCGCGGGCACTGACCCTCGAGTGCGAGCGGGTGGGTGTGGACCTGCTGGTCTCCGCGCGCATCAAGGAGTGGTAGGGCCAGGTATGTTCACCGGACTCGTGCAGGCGATGGGCCGCGTCACGACGGTGCAGCGCGGCGACGCAGGCGCGCGGATCACCGTGCAGACCCGACTCGTCGCCGAGCTCGCGCCGGGTGACTCGATCGCCATCAACGGTGTCTGCCTGACCGCGGTGTCGCTGAACGACGGATCGTTCGACGCCGACGCGATGAACGAGACGCTCACGCGGTCCTCGCTCGCCGATCTGGCTCCCGACGCGATCGTGAACCTCGAGCTGCCGTTGCGCGCCACCGATCGCCTCGGCGGCCACGTCGTCCAGGGGCACGTCGACGGGGTCGGGACGATTGCGGAGGTGGAGCAGGACGGTTTCGCACGGCGCGTTCGCGTCGAAGCGCCGGCCGACCTCATGCGTTACGTGATCGAGAAGGGATCGATCGCGGTTGATGGGGTATCGCTGACGGTTTCGGCGCTGGACAACGGATCGTTTACTGTCTCCCTCATACCGGAGACGCTGGAGCGCACGAACCTCGGAAACGCGGTCGCGGGCAACCGAGTGAACCTGGAGGTGGATGTGTTGGCCAAGTACGTCGAGAAGTTGATGGCGGTGGGTCGATGAGCTCGATTCAGACGGCGTATTCGACGATCGAAGATGCGCTCGAGGACATCGTCGCCGGCAGGATGATCGTCGTCGTCGATGACGAGGACCGCGAGAACGAGGGGGACCTCGTGATGGCGGCGCAGTTCGTCACCCCGGATGCGATCAATTTCATGACCCGCCAGGCGGGCGGGTGGATCTGCCTTGCCCTGACTCCCGAACGTTGCGACGAGCTCGGCCTGGAGCTGATGACGCTCAAGAACGAGAGCTCACACCAGACGCCGTTCACGGTGACGATCGAGGCGCGCGACGGCGTGACGACGGGCATCAGCGTCTACGACCAGGCCCACACCATGCAGGTCGCCATCGACCAGACAAAGGGTCCCGAGGACATCGTCAAGCCTGGTCACGTCCGACCCTTGAAGGCGAAGCCTGGCGGCGTGCTCGAGCGGACCGGGCACACAGAGGCGTCGGTGGACCTCGCCCGCCTCGCCGGGCTGAACCCGTCCGGCGTCATCTGCGAGATCCAGAACGAGGACGGCTCGATGGCTCGCGGCGAGGACCTCGCGTCCTATTGCTGGAAGCACCAGCTCAAGATGATCACGATCGCCGACCTGATCGCCTATCGCCGGCGGCACGAGAAGCTGGTCGAGCGGGTCGTGTCCACCAGACTACCCACCGCGTTTGGCGATTTCGACGCGGTCGGCTACCGCTCGCTGGTCGACAACAAGCATCACGTCGCGCTGGTCAAGGGTGATGTCGAGGGCCAGGAGGACGTGCTCGTCAGGGTCCACTCGGAGTGCCTGACCGGCGACGTCTTCCATTCGCTGCGCTGCGACTGCGGCGAGCAGCTCGAGTCGGCCCTCTCGATGATCGAATCCGAGGGCCGCGGCGTTCTGCTCTACCTGAGCCAGGAGGGCCGCGGCATCGGCTTGCTCAACAAGCTGCGGGCCTACAAGCTCCAGGAGGAGGGCCTCGACACGGTCGACGCCAACCTGCGGCTCGGGCTCCCGGCCGACCTGCGCGACTACGGGATCGGGGCTCAGATCCTCGTCGACCTCGGGCTCACGAGCATCCGAATCCTGACCAACAACCCCAAGAAGATCTCGGGCCTGGCCGGCTACGGGCTGTCGGTAATCGACCAGATCCCGATCCAGCACGTCCCCAACCCGCACAACGAGGCGTACCTGCGGGCCAAGCGCGACCGGCTCGGGCATACCCTGCACCATCAGGGGCTGGCGTTCGACGAAGAGATGCTCCGCAACGAACACGAGCACGATCGCCGGCGCCACGATCGCTCCGAAGAATGAGCGGGCCGCGCGTCGCGCTCTGCATCGCGCGCTTCTACGTTGAGCTGGCCGACAGGCTCGAGTCGGGCGCGCGATCGGCGCTCGAGGAGGCCGGCGTCAATTGCACCGACATCGACCGGTTCGACGTGCCGGGGGCGTTCGAGCTGCCCGTGGTGGCCAAGTTCGCCGCGGAGTCGGGGAGCTACCGCGCGGTCGTTTGTCTGGGCGCGGTGATCCGTGGAGAGACCGATCACTATCAGTGGGTGTGTGCCGAGGCGGCCCGGGGAATCCAGGACGTGCAGCTTCGCACCGGCGTGCCCTGCGGGTTCGGGGTGCTCACCGTCGACACGATGGCCCAGGCCCTCGAGCGCGTGGCCGGCGGCGCCAAGCGCGATACGGGCCGGAGCGCCGCAGAGGCGGCGCTGGCCGCGGTGGCGGTCAAGGACAGGCTGGCTCGCTTGGGATAAAACTACCGCTATGCGGGAGTTTTATCCCAACGGTTGCGTCAGTTAGTCGCCCTGGTCGTCGCCGGCGCCCGGGCCGCCTTGCGCCGGTCCGGGCCCTGGACCACCAGCCGGCCCACCGGGCTGCTGCCCGGGCGTTCCCGCCGGGCCCGGCGCGGGCGCTGCCCCGCCGTTGGCCTTCTGGCCGAGCGCCAGCAGCGCCAGTTGCAGCTCCTGCCTGACCACGCCCGTCTGGTTGGGAATCTGGAGACGCTGCCAGAGCACTTGGACGGCTTCGCGCGGATCCCCGGCCAAGCGCAGCGAACGACCCAGGTCATACAGCGCGTAGGCGTAGGTCAGGCTGTTCGGCGAGGCGTCGGCGATCGCCTGGCGCAACACCGGAATGGCGGCCGTGTAGTTGCCCGCGGTCATCAGCTGGTGGCCCTGCGCCTCGAGCGTCTCGGCGGTCGGGGGTGGCGTGGTGGCGGCCGCCGACGTGGCCGTCACGGTCTGAGTCTGGGTCGGGTGCGGCTTACGGGTCTTCACGGGCTTCGCCGGCGCCGTCGAGTGCCGAGCGGTGGTTGTTTTCGCCACCGCCGCTTGTTGGTCGTGAACGGAGGACCGCGTGGCCCTGCTACCGCCGCCACCGAGCGTGCCGGCGAGGGCGACCGCCACCACAGCGGCGGCGGCCAGGGCGGCGAGGGCGGATACGCGAGGACCGCGCCGCCTCCGTCTGCGCCCGGGGGCCGGGGGCGACGGCGAGGGCGCGGGTCGGCGGGGTGCGGATTGCGCGCGGGGCGCCGGCGCGGCCGCGGCCCGGAGCGGCCTCGTCGCGGGCTCCCGGAGCGCGGATTCGAGCGCCTGGGCGAATTCGTGCGCGCTCGGCCAGCGGTCCTCCGGGCGCTTGGCCATGCCGCGCGCCAGGACCGCGTCGACCGCGGGCGGCAGCCCGCGGTTGCGCAGGCTGGCGGCCGGCGGCTCATCCTCGACGTGCTGGCGAGCCTGGGCGGTGAAGTGGGGCGCGGTGAACGGTCGCTCGCCGACGAGCAGCTCGTAGGCGACCACGGCGAGCGAGTAGCGGTCGCTGGCGTCGGTGGCGTCCCGGCCCAGCGCTCGCTCCGGGGCCAGGTAGGAGGCCGTCCCGAGCACCTGTCCGGTGGCGGTGATGGTGTCCTCGGCGCCCAGCCGGGCGATGCCGAAGTCGGCCACGTGGAGCGTGCGATCACGGGCGAGAAGCAGGTTGGCGGGCTTGATGTCGCGGTGCAGGACGCCGCGGCTATGGGCGTAGTCGAGCGCGGAGGACGCCTCGTGCAGCCATTTCACGGTATGGACCCGCCGTACCGAGTCGACCCGGAGCGCGTCAGCCACCGTCCCGCCGGCCAGGTATTCCATCACGATGAACCCCCGCGCCGGTTGGATCCCGGCCGGATGGGTCTCGCCGACGTCGTAGATCATGACCACGTTGGGGTGGCCGGACAGCCGCGCGGCGGCGCGCGCCTCGCGCATGAAGCGCTCGGCGGCGGCGTCGTCGTGGGCGAATCGCTCGGCCAGCAGCTTGATCGCGACGTTACGACCGAGCGCCTGATCGCGGGCGCACCACACGGAGGCCATGCCTCCGGTGGCAATGTGGCGGAGTGGCTCGTAGCGCCCTGGGAGCCCCAACTCCGACTGGACGCGAGCGTCCGCGTGGGATTGATCACCCATCGAAACGCCTCATTACCCGTCGCGAAGAATACGAATCGTCGGGGACTCTCACAAAAAAAGCGCCCAGAGGCGCAAGATCGCGACCGCTTCGCGCCTGGGAGCGCGGACGCATTCGTGCCCGGGGCGCGGACGCGCGTGAGGCTATACTCGCCCGCCATGGCCAAGGTTTGTCACGCATGCGGCAAGGCGCCGGCTTTCGGCAACAGTCGCAGCCACTCGATGGTCGCCACGCGGCGGCGCTTTGACCCGAACCTCCAGCGGGTCCGGATCGACGACAACGGCACGCCGCGCCGCGTGTACGTGTGCACGCGCTGCCTGAAGGCCGGCAAGGTCACCAAGGCCGCGTGACGGCCTCGGATCCGGCGCCCGGGTCGGATCCGAGTCTGCTGCGCTTCCGCGCCGTGCTCGAAGCCGGCCTGGCCGCGCTCGAGGCGCGCCGCGAGGAGGTCAACGAGCTCAACGTGTTCCCGGTGCCCGACGGCGACACCGGCGACAACATGGTGCTGACCCTGCGCGCCGTGCTCGACGAGCTGGACCGGCTCGCCACCGCGCTCCCCGACGCCACCGTCGCCGGGATCAGCCGGGACGAGATCGTCGCCTCGGTGGCGCGCGCCGCGCTGCTCGGCGCCCGTGGGACATCCGGCGTGATCCTCTCGCAGCTGATCCGCGGCGCGGCCGAGGAGCTCGCGAGCCGCCCGGGCGAGCTGGTCGATCCGGTCCTGATCAGCGCCGCCCTGGCCCGCGCGGTCGACCAGGCGTACGGCTCCGTGCGAGAGCCGGTCGAGGGAACGATCCTGACCGTGGCCCGCGAGATGGGTGTGCAGATCGCCTCGGATCTGGCCCGCATGCGGGACGCGAGACTGCCGGACGATGCGAGCGCTGAGGTCCAGAACGCCGTCATCGCTGCGCTCGTCGAGCGCGCGCTGGAGGCGGGGGAGGCGTCCCTGCGGCGCGGCCCGGATCTGCTCCCGGTGCTTCGCCAGGCCGGGGTGGTCGACGCCGGCGGGTACGCGCTGACGCTCGTCTTCGCCGGCTTCATCGGCGCCCTGCGAGACGGCGAGCACCGGCCGGTCGAGCATCGGACCGGACGGGCTCGAGTCACTCGGCCGCAGCATTCATCGACGACGTACCGATACTGCGCGAGCTTCGCGGTAACCGGCACCGAGGTCGAGCCACAGCGATTTCGCGCGGCGCTCGAGCGGCTCGGCGACGCCGTCCTGATCGTCGGCGACCAGAGCACGCTCAAGGTCCACCTGCACACCGACGACCCCGACGCGGCGACGGGCCTGTTCTCCTCACTCGGCGCGATCTCGCATCTGGACGTAGCCGACATGCGGGCGCAGGTGGAGCGGCGCGAGGAGCGCATGGTCGCGCCCGGGCCCGCGGTCTCCGACGCGATCGCGGTGAGCACCGGCGCGGGGATGCGCGCGCTGTTCGAGAGCCTCGGGGTGCGCGCGCTTGACGGCGGCCCCGCGCTCGATCCGAGCAGCCTGGACTTGCTCGCCGCGATTCATGCGTCTCGAGCCGAGCAGGTCGTCGTCCTGCCCAACAGCACGGCAGCGCTGTCGGCCGCGCGCCGGGCCGCGAGTCTCTCCGACAAGGCGGTGTCGGTCGTGCCCTCGCTCTCCCCTCAGGCGGGACTCGCCGCCGCGGTGACGCTCGACCCCACGATGGACGCGGCGCACAACGCGCAGGCGATGCGCCGGGCGCTCGAGCACGTCCGCACGGGGGCGGTGGCACCGGCGCGGCTCGACGACGAGGAGGGCCGCTTCCGGGCCGGCGACGCGGTCGGCTACATCGAGGAGGAGATCGTCGCCTGGGGCAGGCCGCGCGAGGCGTTGCGCGAGGTGCTCGAGCAGCTCGCGCACGACGCCGAGCTGATCACCTGCCTGCGGGGCGCCGACGCGCCGCTGGACGACGGGACGGTGCAGGCGCTGGCCCACGGAGATGTCGAATTCGAGCTATCCGACGGAGGCCAGCAAGGTCAGTGGTGGCTCCTGTCGGCCGAATAGCGGACGCGCCCCGGTCGTCGAAGTCGTCGTGCGTAAGTAGCGCCTCGAGCTCCCCGGGCGCGAGCGGATGGGCGAGCAGGAAGCCCTGAACGCGTTCGCATTCGAGCGTCCGGAGCGCGATCAGCTGCTCCTCGTTCTCGACTCCCTCGGCGGTGACCGTGCACCCGAGCGCGCGGGCGAGGCCGATCAGCGATGAGACGATGGCCTGATCGCGCGAATCCTCGGCCAGCCCGGAGACGAAGCTGCGGTCGATCTTGATCGCGTCCACCGGATGCTCCTTTAGCCAGGAGAGCGAGGAGAATCCGGTACCGAAGTCGTCGAGTACGATGCGGATCCCGGCCGACTCGAGCTCGCGCAGGGTCCGCGCCGCGATCGTGTCGGCGCGCACCAGGGCGGTCTCGGTGATCTCGAGGGTCAGCTGATCGGACGGCCACTGGGCATGGGCCAGCGTCTGCGCAACCGACCTGGCGAACCCGGGGTGCGAGAGCTGGTCGGCGGACACGTTGACCGACAGCTCGACCGCACGGCCGACCCGCGCCACCATCTGGCTCATCGTCTCGCAGCTCTCGCGCAGCACCCAGGCGCCGATCGGCACGATCAGGCCGGAGTCCTCCGCCACCGGGATGAACTCGGCCGGCGACACCGAACCGAGCTCGGGGCTATTCCAGCGGAGCAGCGCCTCGACGCCCACCAGCTCCACGCCGTCCAGGTCGAACACCGGCTGGAACGCGATCGCGAGCTCGCCTCGCTTCTCCGCGCCTCGCAGCTCGCGAACCAGAGCCAGGCGCCGGCCCTCGTGGCTGCGCCGGCCACCGCCGAAGAACGACAGGCGATCTCGGCCCGAGCGCTTGGCCTCGTACATCGCGCTGTCGGCTTGGCGGAGCGCCTCGCGGGCGTCGGACTGGGCATCGGTCAGGAGCGTGATCCCGATGCTGGCGGTGACAACGGTCGTGTCGATGCCGGGAAGCGGACGCGAGATCGCCTCGAGCAGACGGAAGCCCAGGCTGGCCGCCTGGGCTTCATCGGCCATGTCCTCGGCCACCACGACGAACTCGTCTCCGCCGAAGCGCCCGACGAAGTCGCTCCCGCGGACGGCGGTGGTGAGTCGCTCGCCGACCTCGCGGATCATCTCGTCGGCGTGGTCGTGACCGAGCGTGTCGTTGAGTGTCTTGAGCCCGTCCAGATCGATGAACAGCACTGCGGCGGCGGAACCGGATTCGGATTCCGCCCGGCCCTGCGCCCGCTCCGCGCGGACGATCGCATCGTCGATCATCTCGAAGATGGCCGTGCGGTTGGGCAGTCCGGTCAGTCCGTCGTGTCGGGCATCGTAGATCAACTGCTCGAGCGCGCGGTGGCGCTCGATCGCGATTCCGGCCAGTCGCGCTCCGTCCTCCATCAACGTGATGTGTTCGGGCAGCGGGGCGCGCGCCTGCGCTCCGTACAGGGCGAGCGTGCCGAGCACCTCCCCGGATGACGACTTGATCGGCATCGACCAGCAGTGACGGAGGCCCACACCGAGGACGAAGTCCCGGATCGGCGCCCACCTGGGGTCTTCTGCGATGTCCTGCGAGATTGTCAGTTGCCCCGACCAGGCCGCCGAGCCGCACGCGCCGACATTGGGACCAATCACGACGCCGTCGATCGCCGCCAGGTAGTGGGGCGGAAGCGACGGCGCCGCACCGGGTCGCAGGACCCCGGCGGCGTGATCGAGCAGCACGACACAGGGGATCAACGACGGATCGTGGCGCTCGATCCCCTCGGTGAGCTCGACCAGGACTTCCCGGAGCGGAGCCCCGCTCGCGATCAATTCGTGCACGCGGTGCTGGGAGCCGACGAGCTCGTGGAAGCGCTGGGCCTCGTAGCTGGCCAGCCGCAGGCGGATCTCGGTAGCGACCGCCGCCGCCACGTCCTCGAGCACCCGCCTGTCGCGTTCCTCCCAGGCCCGAGGCACGGCGTCAGCCACGCCGAGCGTGCACAGCACGTGACCATCGATCACGACCGGTGCCTCGAGGTAGGAAGGCAAGCCGGAGGGCCAGGAGAGCGCCTCGATCTTGCCGGTGAGGAACCGTTCGAGTGTCTCGCCGGGGGGCAGCACGGCCTGTTGCGGCTCGGCGACGTCGGCGACGCTGAGACCCTTGACGTGATTCCGATCGCCCGCCGCGACCGACAGGGCCGCGACCGACGAGCCGGTGTCGCGTCGTAGGGCGGTCGTCCAACGGCCGAGCTCCGGACCGAGGTCGGCATCGAGCAGCCCGCTGCGCGCGAGCAGTCCGAGCCGGACCTGCTCGCGAGGGTCCTGCGTTGCGCTGGGATTGGGGGCGGTGTGAGTCACGGAACAGTGTCGGCGGCCGCTGCGCCGGCGCCTTGGATTGCCCCTGGTCGGTGGCGGCTGCGGTCGCGCCTTGGGCGGCACGACCGGGTTAACCTCGTTCGCGTCCGCGCATACGTTGATCATGCGGCGGTCTCCTCGACGAATCTCCCACTTGCCCGCCCGATGGTCGCCACCGCATTCGCGAGCCCCGTTCCGATCGCTGAGCTCGATCTGCGGGATGCGCCGGTCCGCTATCCACGGCCTTCGAAGCTGAGTGGCGAACTGAGGCTCGAGGGGGCCAAGGCGCAGCGGGGCGCGGATGCGCTCGGACTGCACACCGTCGCGGATCTGCTGATGCACCTGCCGCGCGATCGGCGCGAGGCGCGGGCGGTCGCTGAGCTCGTCCCCGGCGACAGCGCGACCGTGGTGGTACAGGTCAAGAGCATCGCGTCGCGATCGGTCCGCCGGCGTGGGATGCGCCCGCTGGTCGAGGCGACGGTCGCGGATGAGAGCGGCGCGATGAAGGCGACGTTCTTCAACCAGCCCTGGCTCGAGCAGCGCTATCCAGTCGGGACGCGGCTCGCGCTGCACGGCAAGTTCGAGGGCCGCCGGGGGAGCGGGGTGGGTGGCAGCTTCCGCGTCCAGGCTCACGCGCGGACGTCGGACGCGGTGAGCGGCGACGGCGCCGTGGCGCACTATCCGGCCACCGAGGGCCTGTCCTCGACCCAGATCCTCGCGCTCGTGCGCGAGCATCGCCGCGCCTTCGATGAGGTGCTCGAGCCGCTCCCGGCGCGGGTCCGAGAGCGGGAGCGATTGCCCGATCGAGCCGGCGCGCTGCTGGGGGCGCATTTCGGCGACTCCGACCCGGCGATGGAGCTCGCGCGCCAGCGCCTGGCCTTCGACGAGCTGCTTCTGGTTCAGCTCGCGTTGCTGCGCCGGCGGCTACAGCGCCGGTCGTCCAGCAGCGCCCCAGTGCTGGACGTGGACCGGGAGTTGACCGCACGCTGGCTGGAGACGATGCTGCCTTTCCGGCTCACGGGCGACCAGCAGGCGGCACTCGCGGCGGTCGACCGCGATCTCGCTCGGCCCCAGCCGATGCAACGACTCCTGATGGGCGAGGTCGGCTCTGGGAAGACCGTGGTCGCGCTGTACACGCTGCTACGCGCGGTCGAGCACGGCTACCAGGGCGCGCTGATGGCACCCACCGAGACGCTGGCCGAGCAGCACTTCGCGACGATCCAGAAACTCATGCCTGGCGCGGTGGTGCCCATCGGGCTGCTCACCGGGTCGACCCCGGCGCGCAGGCGTGGGGATCTGCTCGGCAAGCTGTCGACCGGCGAGCTGCCGCTGATCGTGGGGACGCACGCCCTGATCGAGGATGCGGTCTGCTTCGCGCGGCTCGGCGTCGTGGTGGTCGACGAGCAACACCGCTTCGGGGTCCGCCAGCGCGCTGCCCTGGATGCGAAGTCCACGGGCGATGAGCGTGCGCACGTGCTCCACCTGACCGCCACGCCGATCCCGCGGACGCTGGCGCTGTCCAATCACGGCGATCTGGACTACACGGTGTTGCGCGACCTCCCGGCCGGACGGCGCCCGATCAAGACCTTCCTGTGCTCCACCGAGCGCGAGCGCGGGCGTGCGTATCGCCGGATTCGCGAGGAGCTCGGGGCCGGCCGTCAGGCGTTCGTGGTCTGTCCGCTCGTCGCCGAGTCAGACGTGCTCCAGGCCCGGGCGGCCACGGCCGAGTTCGAGCGGCTGCGTGCCGGGGAGCTGCGCGACTTCCGGGTCGTGCTGATGCATGGGCAGATGGCGACGGGGGCCAAGCAGGAGGCGATGGCGGCGTTCGCGTCGGGCGAGGCCGACGTGCTCGTGGCCACGTCGGTGATCGAGGTCGGAATCGACGTGCCGAACGCCACCGTGATGCTCGTCGAGGACGCCGACCGCTACGGCATCTCACAGCTTCACCAGCTGCGGGGTCGGATTGGGCGAGGGACGCACGACTCGATCTGCCTCCTGTTCGGCTCCAAGGAGTCGCCGCGTCTGCGCGCCCTCGCCGAGCACATCGACGGTTTCAGGCTGGCCGAGATCGACCTCGAGCTGCGCGGGGAGGGGGAGCTGGTCGGCACCCGCCAGCACGGTGAGGCGATCTACCGGGTCGCCGAGCTTCCGCGCGACTCCGAGCTGCTGGAGCGGGCGAGGCGCTACGCCGAGGAGGTTGTCGCGCAGGATCCCGAGCTCGCGGGCGCCGAGCACGCCCTGCTGGCCGATGCGCTCATGAGCGTGTTCGGTGCGGAGGCGCTGGCTCCGATCCGGGCCTAGGGTTCGCCGGTGCGCGTGGTCGCGGGGCGATTTGGCGGTCGTTCATTGGTTGCTCCCCGGGGTCGGGCCACCCGGCCCACGTCGGACCGTGTCCGCGAGGCGCTGTTCTCGATCCTGGGGGATTTCGTCGCCCGGGCCCGGGTGCTCGACCTGTTCGCCGGGTCGGGCGCCCTGGGGATCGAAGCTCTGTCGCGGGGGGCCTCCGAAGCGGTGCTGGTCGACTCTTCGGCGACCGCGGTGGCCGCCATCCGGCGCAACCTGGCGACTGTCGGCGCCGAGGCCGAGGTGCGGCGCCAGGACGCCCTCGCGTACCTCAGAGGAGCACCTCGCGACGCTCGTCAATACGATTTGGTCTTCCTCGATCCCCCATATCGGCACGCGAGCGCCCTCGGGCGGGAGCTTTCGGTAGCGCTTGCTGCGTTGCTTGCCCCCGAAGCGCGGGTAGTGGCCGAGAGCGACCGGCGAGCGCCCCTCGAGCTCGATCTGGAACTGCTCGACGAGCGCCGCTACGGCGACACCCTGATCCGAATCCATGGCCCCCGATAACCGCATCGCGCTTTGTCCCGGCACGTTCGACCCCGTCACCAACGGGCATCTCGACGTGATCACGCGGACCTCGGCGATGTACGACCAGGTGATCGTGGCCGTCGTGAACCTGCCGTGGCGCAAGGGCTCGACGGTGTTCAGCACCGACGAGCGCGTGGGGTTCCTGACGCGTGCCACGCGGGATCTCCCGAACGTCACCGTCGAGCCGTTCAGCACGTTGCTCGTCGACTTCGCACGCCAGCGCGGCGCGATGGCGATCGTCAAGGGGCTACGCGCGATCTCCGACTTCGAGTACGAGCTCGAGATGAATCAGCTCAACCGCCGGCAGGACCCGGAGATCGAGTCCGTTTACCTGATGGCGTCCGCCAAGTACAGTTTCCTGAGCTCGAGCGGCATCAAGGAACTTGCCACCTTCGGCGGGGAGATCGACGATCTGGTCCCTGCAGACGTGGCCGAAGCCTTGAAGGATCGGCTCGGCCGCTAACGAAACAGAGGTTCTTAAAGATGGATGTCTTAGTACTGATCGACAAGCTGGACGATCTCGTCCACAACGCACGGGCGGTGCCGTTGACCGATCAGGTGCGGGTCGACAAGGAGGAGATCTACGACATCCTCGACCAGATGCGCGCCACGATCCCCGAGGAGATCAAGCAGGCCAGGTGGATCGTCAAGGAGCGCCAGGAGATGCTGGCCGAGGCCAAGCGCGAGGCCGAGCGGATCGTCAAGGAGGCTCGCGAGCGCCAGGAGCGGATGGTCTCCGAGGAGGAGATCACCAAGCAGGCCGAGCGGGGCGCCGAGGACATCATCGAGGACGCGCGGGCCCGTGAGCGCGAGATCCGGCTGGGCGCCGAGGACTACGCCGACGAGATCCTGAACACGCTCGAGGTGAATCTGTCCAAGTTCATCGCGGCGGTCCGGCGAGGCCGGGAGCGGCTCGCCGGCAAGGAAGAGCCCGCCGAAGTCTCTTAGCTTGCCGCTCGCGCGGCGATGCAGGCGCTGATCATCCAGCACGATCTGAACGGGCCGGCGGGACACGTCATCGACTGGCTGGCGGCGCGCGGAGCAGATCAGGACGTCTGGCTGATCGGGCGCGACTCGGCCGGTGCGCGCGACCCCCTGACGTATGACCTGATCGTCTCGCTCGGGTCAGAGCACGCTGCATATGACGACGCGCTGCCGTGGCTGGAGGGCGAGCTCGGGCTGCTGCGGGCAGCCTTTGATGGCGACGTGCCCGTGCTCGGCATCTGCTTCGGCGGTCAGCTGCTGGCCAGGGCGCTGGGCGGACGTGCGATGCGCGGCCCCCACGCGGAGATCGGCTGGGTGGCGATCTGCCCGCGCGACCCGGCATTTCTCCCCGCCGGTCCATGGCTGCAGTGGCACTACGACACGTTCACGCCGCCCCCTGGTGCCGTGCTCCTGGCCGAGAGCCCGGCCGCGCCGCAGGCGTACACGATCGGGTTGAGCCTTGGCCTCCAGTTCCACCCGGAGGTGACGCCGGACATCGTCGGCGACTGGGTCGCCGGCGGCTCCGCTCAGCTTCTCCGCGCCGGCCTGGACGGCGAGCGCCTGATGGCCGAGACGCGTGAGCGTGATGCGGAGAACCGCGCTCGTGCGTGGCGTCTGCTCGACCTGTTTCAGGAACGCGTCGCGGCGGCTCAGCGAATCTCGAAGCCGGTGAGACCTTCCGGCTCCTCGTCGCGCACGTCGACGCTCTGGACCTCTGCCTGAGGCGGGCCGGTCTCGGCGTAGCGGACAAGCTGCTCGACGTCGTAGGGCTTGCCCTCGAACACCGCCTCGACCGTGCCGTCGACCCGGTTGCGCACCCACCCGGCGACGTCACGGGCATGGGCTCGCTGCCGAATCGAGTCGCGGAAGAACACGCCCTGAACCCGCCCGCGGATGACCACCCGGCGGCGTACCCGATCGTCGGCCATTGCAACGATTCTTGCAACAAAAGGTCTGCGTGAGCGGGCGAAACGTTCCGTCCGAGGGCCGCGCCATCCTGGATGGTCCTATGAATGCCCTGTGGTTGCTGATCGGTTTGGTCGCCGGCGCCGGCGTGGTGCTCGTCGCGGTCCGTCCGCGGCTGCGCTCGCTCTCGCGCGAGGCGGCGCGAGCCGTCGAGCTCGACCGCGAGCTCGTCCGGGCGCGCGCGGAGGTCGAGCACGAGCGGGCCGTGTCGGCCGAGCGGCTGGCGGCGATCAACGACGCACAGGAGCGTCTGTCGGCGTCGTTCAAGGCGCTGAGCGCCGATGCGCTTCAGGCGAGCATGGCGCAGCTGTCCGAGCTGGCCCGGGCCCAGCTACGCGAGGTCCAGACTGAGGCGAAGGGAGACCTGGACAAGCGCCAGCAGGCCGTCGAGCAGCTGGTGGCGCCGTTGCGCGAGCAGCTCGGGCGGGTCGACACGCAGCTCCTCAAGCTCGACCAGGAGCGGCGGGAGTCGCGCGGGCGCCTGGAGGCGCAGTTGAAGACGCTGGCCGACACCGGTGAGCGGCTGCGCACCGAGACGGGCGCGCTGGTGACCGCGCTGCGCAAGCCCAACGCCCGCGGCCAGTGGGGCCAGATGCAGCTGCGCAACGTGGTCGAGCTCGCGGGGATGGTTCGTTACTGCGACTTCCTCGAGCAGACCCCGGTGGCGGGGGAGGAGTCGACGCTGCGGCCCGATCTGGTCGTCAGCCTGCCGGGCGGCAAGCACGTCGTGGTCGACGCGAAGGCGCCGCTCCAGGGCGTGCTCGACGCCTACCAGGCGCGCGACGAGGAGGAGCGCCAACGCCACCTGCGCGACCACGCCCGGCTGCTGCGCCGGCATGTCAAGGCGCTGGCTGATAAGGCCTACTGGGCCGGCCTCGACTCGGCGCCCGACATCGTCGTGATGTTCCTGCCGGGCGAGCACCTGTACGGCGCGGCGCTCGAGTCCGACCCGGCGCTGATCGAGGACGCGATGGCCCGGCGGGTGCTGATCGCCACGCCGACCACGCTGCTGGCCATGCTGCGCGCGGTCGCCTACGGCTGGCAGCAGGAGCGGGTGGCCGAGTCCGCCCAGGCCATCTCGGAGCTCGGCCGCGAGCTGCACGGGCGTTTGGTCAAGCTCTCGAACTTGCTCGGCACGCTCGGGACGCGCCTGAACAGCACGGTGCGGGCCTACAACGAGGCCGTCGGGTCCTACGAGGCGCGGGTGTTGCCGGCGGCGCGCCGGTTCGAGGACCACGGGTCGGTGGCGGGCGGACGCGAGCTGGGCGAGCTCGAGCACGTCACGGTCAATGCCCGGACGGTCCGCGTGGCTGAACTGGAAGCTGGCGAGGGTGGCGCCGGGGCGGCGGAGCGGGTGCCCGAGCAGCTCACCATGCGGCGGCTGCGGGCGGCCGACTAGCCGCGGCTGTCGCCGGCCGACCAGGCTCCCGCGTACGCTCTCTTCATGGCCAAGACGGTGGTGGTGCTCGGAGCGCGGAACTTGGGTGGCGCGATCATCGATCACTTCCTGGCCAACGGCTGGAACGCGGCCGGGGTCGCCCGCAGCGAGGACACGCTGGTTCGGGTCCGGGAGCGTGGCGCGCTGGCCGTCGGGGCCGACGCCTCCGATCCGGCGGAGCTCGGCAAAGCGCTCGCGACGGCACGCGAGCAGCTCGGGTCGGTGGATGCTGTCGTGAACGCGGTCACCGCGGCCCGCCCGACGGGTCCCGGGCCGTTCGGCGGAGGCGCGCTCGCGGAGGCGGATCTAGACGCGTTCCGCGGCTGGACGGTGGCGGTCGCCGAGCAGGCGTTCGTTTTTCTCTCGACGAGCCTGGTCGCGGTCCGTCAGAGCGGCGGCGGTGCGCTGATCCAGATCACCGGCGGATCGTCCCGGCGCGCCATGCCCGGCCGCGGGCTGTGGGCCGCCGGCGCATTCGCCACGCGCGCGCTGGTCCAGGCCGCCGCACAGGAGCTGCGCGGCGAGGGCATCCACGTGGCGCTGCTCGCCGTCGACGCGACGATCGAATCGCCCAAGACCGCGGCGTTTACCCAGGGACAGCCCACCGATGCTCTGGCCGACATGGCCGAGGTGGCCAGCGCGGTGCACTTCCTCGTCGAGCAGGGCGCCCGCGCGTACAGCCACGAGCTCACGGTGACGCCCGCCGGCGAGCGCTGGGTGCCCTGACCGGCGCAGGTAACCGAGCGTCTCGCGCAGTTGTCACCGACCTGTTGACTGGGACGGTGTTCAGCCCGGGCCGGTGACTGGGGCGGTGTTCAGCCCGGGCCGGTGACTGGGGCGGTGTTCAGCCCGGGCCGGTGACTGGGGCGGTATTCAGCCCGGGCCGGCGCCGGCTCGGCCGCGTTCCTCCCACCACCGCCGCAGATCCTCCCGCTGGTGAGGAAGCGGATCGGCCGAGGGCTTGCGCTCCCTGACGTAGTCGAGCGCTTCGTCGATGTCGCGCCCCGTGCGCAGCGCGATCACGCCGGCGGCGACCGCGGCCGAGCGCTGCCAGCCGGCACGGCAGTGCAGGTACGTGCGCGAACCTTCGTCGAGCCACGCGTTCACCTCCCGTACCGCGCCTTCCAGCGTCTCGGGCGGAAGGCCTCCGTAGTCGGACAGGCTGAGGCGGTGCTCCTCGATCTGAGCCGCCGCCAGCGCGCGCCCGACCAGGCTCCGTTCCCCCGGCCGGTACTCGATGTCCTCGGTGAGGTTGAGCACGCGGCGGACGCCCAGCCGCGCGAGCGCGTCGACGTCGTCCTGATCGAGCGGGTACGCGCCGACGAGCAGGTCGTCCAGCACGTCGGCGAAACCGTATGAGCGAAACCACCGGGACAGGCCTCAATGATCGCGGCTACATCGGCCGGGAAGACGCCGAGCGGGCAGCTGTTTGCCGGACGTTAAGCTCGTTCTCATGTCCCCGCTACGCACCGACACATTCGATCTGGGTGGCCTTCGCCTCACCTCCGGCGAGGGCCGCCGACTCGACCTGCACGTCGGGATCGAGCCCTTCTCGCTCGCCGGTCAGTCCTACGACGTGGCGCCGAACCCCGTTCCGATGCGGCTCGACATCTCGCGGACGACGGGAGACGGCTACGCGCTGCGGCTGCGCTTCGAGGCCTCGTTGACGGGACCGTGCATGCGCTGCCTCGAGCCGGCCGCGCCGACCTTCACGGTCGACGCCCGAGAGGTCTCGCAACCGTCGGAAGCGCGCGCGTCGCACGTTCCCGGACCCGTCCGCGGCCGGAGCAGGCACGAGGACGACGCGCGCGACGAGCTCACGTCGCCGTACGTCGAGGATGGCGTGCTCGATCTGCGCGCGTGGGCGCGGGACGCGCTCGCCTTGAGCGTGCCGGCGAACCTCCTGTGCCGGGACGATTGCGCCGGCCTGTGCCCGGTGTGCGGCGTGGATCTGAACGAGGCGGGCCCCGATCACGGCCACGAGCGCGCGCCCGATCCCCGGTGGGCCGTGCTCTCAGAGCTTCACTTCGAATGACCGCGCCTACCCCAGGCGCGGGCTTCTAGCGTCTGCGTGGCGGCTACACTGCCGCCATGGCCGTCCCCAAGCAGAAGCAGTCCCATGCCCGGACCACGCAGCGTCGCGCGCAGCACAAGATCACTGCGCCGACGTACAACGCGTGTCCCACATGCCACAGCCCGCGCCTCCCGCACCGCGTCTGCCCCGTCTGCGGCAGCTACAAGGGGCGCGAGGTGATCGCCCCGGACCGCGACGAACCGCTCGCTTAGGCTCCTACCGTGATCACCGTCGCCGTTGACGCCGGCGGAGCGGATCTCGGTCCCCGGGAGGTGGCGTCGGGCGCTGCCCGCGCGGCTGCCGCCGGAACCCGCGTTCTGCTGTTCGGCGCGGCCAGCGAAATCGGTGCCGTGCCGGACGGGGTCGAGGTCATCGACGCGCCGGTCTCGATCGCCAAGAAGGCCGATCCCGCCTACGCCGTGCGCACCACCCCCGAGGCGTCGATCGTCCAGGCCACCCGCGCTGTGGCCGACGGGCGCGCGCAGGCGTTCGTCTCGGGAGGGTCGACCGGGCCGGCGCTGGCCGCCGCGCTGTTCAACCTCCGCCGTGACCGCGGCGTGTACCGGCCGGCGCTCGCCCTTCCGCTGCCCAACCCGGGGAAGTCGCCCGTCCTGCTGCTCGACGTGGGTGCCAACGCGGTCTGCCGCCCCGAGCACCTCGTTCAGTTCGCCCACATGGGCTCGGCCTTCGCGCAGGCCGTGATGGGCGTGGCGTCTCCTCGCGTCGCGCTGCTGTCCAACGGCGAGGAGCCCGGTAAGGGGACCCCCGACCTGATCAGCGTGCATGAGCAGCTCGCCGGCGCGCGCGGCGCCGGCCTGAATTTCATCGGCAACGTCGAGGGAACGCAGGTGCCCGAGGGCGCGGCGGACGTGGTCGTGATGGACGGGTTCACCGGCAACATCGCCCTGAAGCTGATGGAGGGAGTGTCGAGCCGGACGCTGCGCCTCGTCAGCGATGCCGGCGAGACCTCTTCGCGCGGCCGCCTCGGCAACCGGCTGATCGCCCCTTCCGTGCAGCGCCTGCGCGACGAGATCGACCCCGAGGGCCAGGGGGGCGCTTACATGCTCGGGCTGCGCCAGCTCGGCGTGGTGGCCCATGGACGGTTCAGCGCTCATGGCTTCGCGCGGGCGATCGAAGTCGCGGCGCGCGGCGTGCAGCAGGACGTGATTGGGCGTACGCGGACCGCGCTCGAGCAGGCCGGCGCGCTGCGCCCGCCTCGCGGCGAAACGACGGGGCGGGTGGGGGCCCAGCCTCAAGAGCCGTCCGCCCCGTCCGAAACGACGGCTACCGTACCGATGTCGTGACCCGCGAAGAGATCTTCCAGGTGATCCGGGGCCACCTCGCGGATGAGCTCGAGGTCGATCCCGAGACGATCTCCGAGCAAACGCGCTTCAGGGAGGACCTCGAGGCCGACTCGCTGGACCTGTACACGCTCGTCCAGGAGCTCGAGGACACCTACGGCGCGCGGATCTCGGACGAGCAGGCGGCGAAGATCCAGACCGTCGGACAGGCCGTGGAGTTCGTGCTCGACATGACCGGGGGCGGGGCGCAGGCGTCGGCTCCGGCGAGCGCAGGCCGCGATGCTGAGTGAGTGCGATCCAAGTTCAACGTCAGGGTGACCCCGCCGCGCTGCTGCGAGGGCTTCTCGACGAGCTGCCCGAGGATCTGGCCCGGCCTGCTTTCACCCACGCGTCGTGGACGACCCGGCGCTCGGACTCCTACGAGCGCCTGGCCTTTCTCGGTGACAGCGTGCTGTCGCTGGCGGTCACTTCGCATCTGTATCCCCGCCTCGAGGCTGATCGCTTCGGCCCCGGCAGGTTGACCAAGATCCGCGCCCAGGCGGTCTCCGGTCGCTCATGTCGCGCGGTGGCCGAACGACTCGGCGTGCCCGAGCGGCTGCGAGCGGCGGCTCCGGCCGCCGCGGCCTCGACGGTTCCGGCTCTGATTTCGACCGAGCGGGTGCTCGCGTCCGTGATCGAGGCGGTGATCGGCGCGTGCTTTCTCGCGTTCGGCTATGAGCGGACGACCGGGGCGGTGGTCGCGGCGTTCTCCCCCGAGATCGAGGACGCCCTCGAGAATCCGGTCGACTTCAAGTCCGCCCTGCAGGAGCGACTGGCGCGGAAGGGCGCACTCGTGACCTACGACGTCGTCGACGAGGAGGGACCGCCTCACGACCGGGTGTTCTCGGTGAGCGCCACGATCGGCGGGGTCGAGGTCGGCCGCGGACGGGGCCGGAGCAAGAAGGACGCCGAGCAGGAGGCCGCCCAGGTTGCCCTGGAGGCATTGGAGTGAGCATCCCCCCGGGGACTCCGCATTAATTCGCCATGTATCTGAGATCGATCATCCTGAAGGGCTTCAAGTCGTTCCCCGACCGCACCCGGCTCGAGTTCGGTCCCGGCGTCAGCGTGATCGTCGGACCGAACGGGTCCGGTAAGTCGAACATCACCGACGCGGTGCTGTGGGCGCTCGGCGAGCAATCCCCGCTCGCGGTTCGGGGCCAGTCGATGCAGGACGTGATCTTCGGCGGGGCTCCGGGCCGCCAGGCCGCCCGCACCGCCGAGGTCGAGTTGGTGCTCGACGACAGCGAGGGGACGCTCGGCCTGGGCGTGCCCGAGGTATCGATCGTCCGGCGCCTCGATCGCGGTGGCGAGGGCGAGTACCGCCTGGCCGGCGCCCGGTGCCGCCTGGTCGACGTGATCGAGGTCCTGTCCGACACCGGCCTGGGCAAGGAGATGCACTCGGTCATCTCGCAGGGAAGGGTGGAGTCGATCGTGACCTCCAAGCCCCGCGACCGTCGGATGTTGATCGAGGAGGCGGCCGGGCTCGGCAAGCACCGTAAGCGGCGGCGGCGCGCGCAGCTCAAGCTCGCGCGGACCCAGGAGAACCTCGACCGGGCTCTCGACGTGGAGCGCGAAGCGCGCTCACGCCTGCGGCCGCTCAAGCGCCAGGCCGAAGCGGCCGAGCTGCACGCCCGCCTCGAGCGCCAGACCCTCGAGGCGCGGTGGGAGCTGTCCCGCGACGACCTGCGAATTCACGAAGCGGAACTGGCCGTCGCGCAGACCGCGGCGACGGACGCCCGGGCCCGGCGCCAGGAGGTCGAGCGCGCGCTGAGCGCCGTGCGGACTCGCCGGGAGGCGGCCGAGGAGGCGCTGGCCCGGCGCAGCGCGCACCGCGAGGAGCTCTCGCGGCGCTGCTTCGTCGCCCAGTCCGCGGCCGAGCGAGTCGGCTATCGCGCCGAGGCGGCCAAGTCGGCCAGGCGCGACGTCGAGGAGCGGCTGCGCCGGCGGGAGGAGCTCCTGGCCCAGCTCGAGGGGGCTGCCCAGGACGAACGCCCCGACCCCGAGGCCGACGCGCGCATCGCCGAGCTCGAGCAGGAGCTGGCCCGGCTCGAGCGCGACCGCGAGGCAGAGCTTGCGCGCCAGCTCGCCGAGCTCGAGGCCGAGCTCGCCGGCGCCGGCGCCGCCGTCCGCGATCAGGCCGAGGCCGTCGATCAGGCGCGTGCGGCGCGCGAACGCGCGCAGGAGGATCTCGAACGCCACCGCGGCGAGCTGCGCGAAGCCGAGCGCGCCGTCGAGGCGGCCCGGCGGGAGGCCGCGCGCGTGGGCGGCGAGCTGGCCGCCTGCAATCAGTTCTTGCGCAGCCAGACGATCGCGCCGGGAGGAGCCACCGTGCTGGCCGACCAGCTCGAGGTCGACCCGGGCTACGAGCTCGCGGTGGCCGCCGCCCTCGACGGTCGCCTGCGCGCGGCCGTGCTGGCCGATCGCGCCGCGGCGGCCGCGCTGCTCGACCGCGCCGGCTCGGACGGCGGCCGCGCTCTCGTCTTCGACGGCAACGACGGCACCGACGGCACGGACGGCACGGACGGCACCGACGGCACGGACGGCACCGACGGCACGGACGGCACCGACGGCACGGACGGCTCGATGCTCTCGCAGGCCACGCCCGCGCCCGTGCCCGGCGCCGAGCCGCTCGCGCGCCACGTGCACGGACCGGCCGAGCCGGCGTCGCTGGCGCGGCGGCTGCTCAGGGAGGCCTGGGTGGTCGCGAGCCTCGAACAAATCCCGGCCGGCTTCAACGGGGTCGCCGTGACCAAGGCGGGCCGGGTGTGGTCTTCGGCGACGCTTGAGCTTCGCCAGGCGCCGGCGGTCGGCGAGGAGCGCGTGCTCGCCGAGCGCAACCGCCGCGAGACGCTCGTGCGCGCAAGCGAAGCGGCCGTGCGGGCGGAGGAAACCGCCAAGCGGGCGCTCGAGCGCGTGACCGGGGCGATCGCGACAGCCGACGCGCAGTCCGCGCGGATGATCGACGCGCATCGCGCCGCGCTGGGCCAGCGCGATGAACTCGCCGAACGAGAGCGCCGTCTTCGGGCCACGATCGAGCGGCGGCGTGCCGCGCCCGACGACGGACCCCAAGCCGGGCGTCGGATGCAGGTGACGGCCGAGCTGTCGGCCGCCCGCGCCGAACGAGCGCGGGTCGAGCGCGACCGAGCCGATCGGCAGGCCCGGCTCGAGCGACTCCGGGCGGCGGCCGAGCGAGACCGCGCGCTGATTCCCAGCGTGCAGGCGCTGACCGGCGCGCTCGAACAGGTGGCGGCCGCGATCGCGGGACGCCGGACCCAGTTCGAGGCGGCGCTCCAGGCGGACCGCGAGGCGGGGGAGCACGTCGCGGCCGAGCTCAAGGAGTGCGCCACCGAGGAGGCGGCGGTGCACACGGGGCTGCACCAGGCCGGGGAGCAGGTGACCCAGAGCGAGGTCCGGCTCGAGCGCGTGCGCGATCGTCTCGACGGCTGCCGGCGCGAGCTCGGACAGCTGGCAGGCCGCCTCGAGCTCGAAGCCGGCCCGGCCGAGGCTCCGCTGCACGAGGAGGAGCGCGAGGCGCTGCGCACCCGGATCGAGCGGCTGGCCCGCCGCCGTGAGCAGCTCGGGCCGGTCAACCCGCTCGCCCAGACCGAGTACGAGGAGGCCCTGGCCCACGTCGAGGAGCTCGAGCACCAGCGCGAGGACCTCGAAACGGCGCTGCGTGAGCTGAACAAGCTGATCGCCGACACCGACCGCCAGATCCGGGAGGCCTTCGAGCAGACGTTCGAGGCGGCCGCCCGCAACTTCGAGCAGGTGGCGACCCGGCTGTTCCCGGGCGGTCGCGGCAGGCTGCGACTGGTCACCGAGCACGAGGGCGCGCCGGGTGGGCGGGCCCCGATCCTCGGCGGTGGGCCGGTGCCTCCGAACGGCAAGCCGGAAAGCGACGAGGGGGAAGAGGGCGATCAGGACACGGCCGCGCCCGAAGAACAGGAGGAAGAGGATCTGCTCGGGGTCGAGATCGAGATCACGCCCGCGGGAAAGGACATGAAGCGCTTGACGCTCCTGTCCGGCGGCGAGAAGTCGATGACCGCGCTGGCTTTCCTGTTCGCCGTGTTCCTCGCCCGTCCGTGCCCGTTCTACATCCTCGACGAGGTCGAGGCCGCGCTCGACGATCTCAATATCGACCGCTTCCTCGAGCTGCTGCGCTCGTACTCGAGTCACGCCCAGTTCATCGTGGTCACCCATCAGAAGCGCACGATGGAGGCCGCCGACTCCCTGTACGGCGTGTCGATGAGCGCCGACGGGATCTCCAAGGTCATCTCGCGCCGGCTGCCGACGGCGCAGGAACAGGCCGCCTAGCTCTCGGCCCGCCTAGCCTTCATGCCCATGGCCCGCGACTGGCGCGACCTGTTCATCGTCGACGGCGCTCTGCCGGGCGGGCCGGATCCAATTTCCGAGGCCGCCCCGGAGACGCAGGAGCGGCGGCGTGGCATGTTCCGCCGGCTGCGCGAGAACCTGCGCAAGACGCGCCAGGCACTCACCTCGGAGATCCAGGCCACGCTGTTCGAGGATCTGAGCGAAGAGACCTGGGAGCGACTCGAGGAGGCGCTGATCTACGCCGACGTCGGGGCCGGCACGACGGCGCGGGTGGTCGGGGAGCTCGAGCGCGAGGCGACCGCGGGGAGCATCACCGGCGGGGAGGCCCTGACCGAGCGGCTGACCGAACTGCTGGCCGACATCGCGCGCTCGGACGATGACCGGATCGATCTGCGGCCCCACCCGGCCGTGATCCTCGTGGCCGGCGTCAACGGCACGGGCAAGACCACGACGATCGGCAAGCTCGCCTGGCATCTACGGAACGAGCTCGACAAGACGGTGATCGTGGCGGCCGGCGACACGTTCCGGGCGGCCGGTGTTGAGCAGCTCGAGCTGTGGGCTCAGCGCGCCGGCGTCGGGTTCGTCAAGGGCCCGCCCGACGCCGATCCAGGCGCGGTCGCTTACGACGCGGTCGCCGCGGGTCTCCGCGACGGCGCCGACGTGGTGATCGTCGATACGGCGGGGCGCCTGCACACCCAGGATGACCTGATGGCCGAGCTGGCGAAGGTCAAGCGGGTGATCGCCAAGCAGATCCCGGACGCGCCACACGAGACGCTGCTCACCGTCGACGCCACCACGGGGCAGAACGGCCTGCGCCAGGCGCGCCTGTTCTCGGAGGTCGTGGACGTCAGCGGCCTGGTTCTCACCAAGCTGGACGGCACGGCCAAAGGCGGGATCGTGCTGGCCATCGCCCACGAGCTCGGCATTCCGGTCAAGCTGATCGGGATCGGCGAGCAGCTCGAGGATCTGCGCCCGTTCGACGCGACGGATTTCGCCCGCGCCCTGGTCGGCGCCAACTGACCGCGTCCGGACGGGGTACGCGGCCCCACGGACGCCGAGCGCAGCGAGGCCCATTACAGGCAGTACGCTGAAGTTCGGCATGTTTGACTCACTCGCCGAGAAGCTTCAAGCCACTTTGTCCGACGTCCGCGGGCGCGGAACGCTGACCGAGGACGACGTTAACGCGGCGATGCGCGAGATCCGCCTCGCGCTGCTCGAGGCGGACGTGAACTTCAAGGTCGTCAAGAGCTTCACGAGCGCGGTCAAGGAGCGCGCCCTCGGCGCCGACGTGATCGGCAAGCTGAACCCCGGCCAGCAGGTGGTCAAGATCGTCTCGGACGAGCTGACCGAGCTGATGGGCGGCGCGGCCGGCGACATCTCGTTCTCGTCGCGGCCGCCGACGGTCGTGCTGATGGCGGGGCTCCAGGGATCGGGCAAGACGACCGCCACGGCCAAGCTCGCCCGGTACCTGCGCGAGCAGCACGGCTCCTCGGTGGCGGTGGCGGCGTGCGACGTATATCGCCCGGCGGCGGTTGATCAGCTGATCAAGGTCGGGCACCAGGCCGGCGCGACCGTGTACGAGCAGGGCACCGATCAGGATCCGGTCAAGATCGCCGCGTGGGCGCGGGACCGCGCGCAGACCGAGGGCAAGGACGTGCTGATCATCGACACCAGCGGCCGCCTACACGTCGACCAGGAGCTGATGGCCGAGCTGGCCAACATCAAGAAGGCGGTCAAGCCCCACGACGTGCTGCTCGTGGTCGACGCGATGACCGGCCAGGACGCGGTCAACGTTGCCGAGCAGTTCGCCGAGGTGGTCCAGTTCGACGGGGTCGTGATGACCAAGCTCGACGGCGATGCCCGCGGCGGCGCTGCCCTGTCGGTCAAGGCGATCACTGGCAAGCCGATCCTGTTCGCCTCGACCGGCGAGAAGCTCGACCAGTTCGAGCGCTTCCATCCCGACCGGATGGCCCAGCGGATCCTCGGGATGGGCGACATGATGACCCTGATCGAGAAGGCCGAGTCGGCCTACGACGAGGAGCGGGCCGCCGAGCTCGAGCGCAAGCTGCGCAAGTCGGAGTTCGGCCTGGACGACTTCCTGGAACAGATGCGCCAGATCCGCCGCCTCGGTCCGCTCCAGTCGCTGATCGGAATGATCCCGGGGATGGGCAAGGAGCTGCGCGGCGTCAAGGTCGACGAGCGCGAGTTCGACCGGATCCAGGCCATCATCCTGTCGATGACCCCGCAGGAGCGCCGCCATCCGGAGCTGATCAAGGGCTCGCGCCGGTTGCGCATCGCCAAGGGGTCGGGGACCAACGTGCAGGCGGTCAAGCAGCTGATCAAGCAGTTCGAGCAGATGCGCAAGGTGATGCGCTCGGTGGCGCAGGGCCGGATGCCAGATCTGGGCGCGCTCATGCGCCAGGCACGCTAACCTCGTCGACGGATATGTCAGTACGACTTCGACTCACGCGCATCGGTTCGCGCAAGAACCCCATCTGGCGGGTGGTGGTCGCCGACCAGCGCGCCAAGCGCGACGGACGGGTGATCGAGATCGTCGGGCACTACAACGCGCAGACCAACCCGTCGACGATCGTGCTCGACGAGGAGCGCATTCGCGACTGGCTCGCGCGCGGCGCTCAGCCCAGCGGCACGGTCTCCAAGCTGCTGCGGACTCAGGGCATCCAGTAGCCGGCACGACATGACGAAGGACTTGCTCGAGTACCTGGCGCGGGGGCTGGTCGAGGATCCCGACCAGGTCCGTGTCAACCAGGTCGAGGAGGACGACGGCGCAATCGTGCTCGAGCTGTCGGTCGCTGACGACGACTACGGCAACGTGATCGGCCGCGGCGGCCGCACGGCCGCGGCGCTGCGCACGGTGGTCAAGACCGCGGCGACCAAGGACAAGCGCCGCGTGTTCGTCGACATCGTCGACGCCTGAGGTCCGGCGCTCATGGACTGGCTTCGCGCCGGCCGCGTCGGGCGTCCGCACGGGCTCGACGGCAGCTTTCACGTCACGCGGCCCAGCGGGCAGCTGCTCCAGAACGCGCAGACCGTGATGGTCGATGACCGCGAGCTCGAGATCACCAGGCGGGCCGGAACGCCCCAGCGGCTGATCCTGCGGCTCGAAGCCCACGAGAGTCGCGAGGACGCCGAGGCCCTGCGTGGCAAGGACCTGCTCGTGGCGCGGGTCGAGGCGCCCGAGCTCGGACCCGACGAATGGTGGGAGGAGGATCTCGTCGGTTGCTCGGTGCACGACGGCGACCGCGTCGTGGGGAGGGTGCGTGCGCTCGTCGAGCTGCCCTCGTGCGAGATGCTCGAGGTGGACCGCGCCGAGGGGGGCGAGCTGCTCGTTCCACTGGTCAGCGACGCGGTGCGCGAGGTCGATCTCGAGCGACGGGCGATCGACATCGATCTGCGCTTCCTCGGCGAGGATTAGCCGGTGGAGATCGACGTCTTCACGCTGTTCCCCGAGGCATTCGCGTGGTTCGAGCGCCAGCGTCACGTGGCCAATGCGCTGGGCGCCGGCCACCGTCTCGAGTACGTCAACTATCGGGACCACACTCCGCTGAGTGCCGGCCAGGTCGATGACACGCCGTTCGGCGGCGGCGCCGGGATGGTGCTGCGGGTGGACGTCGTGGAGGCGGCGCTGCGCGCGCGCTACGTTCGCGATCCCGTGGAGCTGCGGGATGAGCGTCGCGTGATCGTGCTGACGCCAGGTGGCACGATCCTCGACGAGGCGCTTGTCTCGGAACTCGCGCAGGAGCCCGTGCTGACGCTGCTCTCGGGCCGCTACGAGGGATTCGACCAGCGAATCGTCGAGCACTTCGCCAGCGACGAGATCTCGATTGGACGCTACGTCCTGGCCGGCGGCGAGCTCGCCGCGATGGTCCTGTGCGACACCGTCCTGCGCAAGCTCCCGGGAGCGCTGGGCGATCCGCGTTCGGCGATCGAGGAGTCCTTCAGCGAAGCGCTCGGCGGCGCTCCCGAGTACCCGCACTACACACGGCCGGCCGAGTACCGCGGCTGGCGGGTTCCGGACGTGCTGCTGTCGGGCCATCACGCCCGGATCCAGGAATGGCGCCTGCGACAGAGCGCGGCGCGCGGTCCGCTACCATAGCCCCTCGCGCATGCGCAGTCCGCGGTGCGCTACACCCCGACATCGAGCATCGCCGGGTGCTCGATGTGGCAGGGAACTGCCCCATCATGAGCACCGTGATCGACAGCCTGGAGCGCGCCCAGCTTCGCCGAGTACCGGCGTTCGACGCCGGCGACCGCCTGCGCGTGCACTTTCAGGTAATCGAGGGCACGAGGCGGCGCACCCAGGTGTTCGAAGGCGTGGTCATCAAGCGCCAGGGCCATGGCGCCCGGGAGACCTTCACGGTTCGCAAGCAATCGTTCGGGGTCGGCGTCGAGCGGACCTTCCCACTGCACTCGCCGAAGATCGAACGGATCGAGGTGGCATCACGCGGCGACGTGCGCCGGGCCAAGCTCTATTACCTGCGCGGGCGCGTCGGTAAGCGCGCCCGGGTCCGGGAACGTCGGAGCGTCGCCCCCGAGGTGGCCGTCGAGCGCGAGCTGCTGCACGCCGAGGTTCCCGAGGAGCCGCCTGCGCCCGAGGAGCAGCCAGAAGCCGTCGCCGAGGCGGATAGCGTCGCGGAGCCGGAGAGCGTCGCGGAGCCGGACACCGTCGCGGAGCCGGAGTCGGTTGCCGACGCGGAGGCGCAGGACGAAGCGACCGCTGGGCAAGCTGGGGAGTCAGACCCCCCGACGGCGCCGCAGGACGCCGGTCCGGCGGCCACGGAGGAACCCGCCGGCGAACAGCAGGAGTGACGAAGGCGCGCAAGTCGCCAGCCGCCACCCTGATCGAGCTCGCGGTGATCGTGCTGACCGCGCTCGGGCTGGCGCTCGCCGTGCAAGCGTTTCTCGTAAAGCCGTACCGGATCCCGAGCGGATCGATGCTCCCCGCCATCCGCATCAACCAGCGGGTGCTCGTGGATCGCCTGGCGTTGGATTTCTCCTCGCCCCACATCGGCGACATCGTCGTCTTCCACCCGCCCAAGAACTACGACCTCGGGTGCGCCGACCCCAACGAGGGCGAGAACCAGGACGGTCAGGACGCGCCCGCGGCCTGCCAGGTGCCGTGGTCGGTGCCCTCCTCGCAGACGTTCATCAAGCGCGTCGTCGGCCTTCCCGGAGACCACCTGTCGATCCGCAACGGCCATGTGATCCGCAACGGAAAGCAGGAGAGCGATTCCTACATCGTGCCCTGCAACGGTGGGGAGTCGTGCAACTTCCCGCAGACGATCACCGTCCCCAAGGGCTACTACTACATGATGGGCGACAACCGGCCTGACTCCGAGGACAGCCGCTTCTGGGGACCGGTCCCGAGGGCGTGGATCATCGGCAAGGCATTCCTGACCTACTGGCCGCCGGACCGGATCGGGTTCCTCTAAGGATGGTCCGCTAGTGCCGGTCAGCGGGGCGGTCCCGGGCCACAGGGGCCGGGCATGAGAGGGCTGATCGAGCTCGTGGTCACGGTCGCGATCGCGGTGGTGCTCGCGCTCCTGATCCAGGCGTTCATCGTCAAGCCCTACCGGATCCCAAGCGGCTCGATGATCCCCACGCTCGACATCAACCAGCGCATCCTGGTCAACCGGCTGAGCGGGAACCCGAGCATCGGCGACGTGGTCGTCTTCCACCCGCCGCACGGCGCTGACCTTCCCGGCGGCGTGTGCGGCGACCAGAATCAGGGACCGGGTCACGGGCAGGCGTGCGATACGCCGACGCCGCAGGAGTCCAGCCAGACGTTCGTCAAGCGCGTCGTCGGCGGTCCCGGCGACACGATCCAGATCATCGACGGTCACGTGTACCGCAACGGCGTCCGCGAGAAGGACCCCTACATCATCCCGTGTAGCACCGGCGATAGTGACTGCACTTTCCGGACACCGATCAAGATTCCGCCCGGCGATTACTTCATGATGGGGGACAACCGTCCGGATTCGGAAGACAGCCGATATTGGGGTCCCGTCCCGGGCAAGTGGATCATCGGTGTCGCGTTCTTCACGTACTGGCCGCCCGACCGTATCGGGTTCCTCTAGCCGGTCGGGCGCCCGGCGCAAGCCGGCTGCCCGGGCAGCCCGTCGGCTGTTCAAGTTCGATCGTGCGCTCGGCGTTCGGTTCGTCGCCGGGGCGGACGAGGCCGGGCGGGGGTGCCTGGCCGGGCCGCTTGTGGCGGCGGCTGTGCTGTTCGACTTCGATCGGATCGGCCCCGCCGAGGTACGAGCGCTGGGTGCGCTCAACGACTCCAAGCAGCAGACTCCGGAGGGTCGGGCCGAGCTGTTTCCGGTGATCCTCCGGATCGCGGCGAAGGTCGCGATCGTGTCTCGCTGCGCGCCCGGGATCGACGCGCGCGGGCTGCACAAGACCAACCTAGCCGCGCTACGCGACGCGCTCTCGCAGGTCGCTTGCCAGGGCTGCATGTGCCTGAGCGACGGCTTTCCGGTGGCGCCGACCGGCTACGACCAGCGCGCGGTCATCGACGGCGACGCCAAGAGCGCCGCGATCGCAGCCGCGTCGGTGATCGCCAAGGAGACGCGCGACCGCTACATGCGCCGCGCCGACGCCGCTCACCCCGGATGGGAGTTCGCCCAGCACGTGGGCTACTCGACGCCCGAGCATCGAGAGGCGATCGAGCGGCTGGGCGTCTCACCGCTACATCGCCTCTCGTTCCAGTCGATGGCCTACCAGCAGCTGGCGCTAGACGAGGCGGCGGCGCTGGAAGCGGTGAGCGTCGGCTGACGCGTCGCGGTCGGGCGCCGCGGTCGGGCGCCGCGGTCGGGCCCCGCGGTCGGGCGCCGCGGTCGGGCGCCGCGGTCGGGCGCCGCCCACCGTTTTACCTCAGCCTAGAAGGCACCCTCGAGGTGCTCGAGGCTGACGAGGCGGCCGGACCGGTCGACGGTCACGCCGATCGCGTCGAACCGCAGCAGGTCGGCGCGCGGTCGTTCGGTCCGCGCGATCAGCCAGCTTCCGGCCATCTTGCGCACGCGAGATTGCTTGAGGGGTCGCACGGCCTCCAGCGGGCTGACGCCCGCTGCCGGTGAGCGCCGTGTCTTCACCTCACAGAAGGCCAAAGTCCGGCCGTCGAACGCGACGATGTCAAGCTCGCCCCAACGGGTCCGGTAATTGCGCTCGACGATCTCGAATCCGCGCCTGATCAGGTGCTCGGCGGCGAGCTGTTCTCCGAGTTGGCCGAGCTCTGAACGGCGTCCTTCTGCCATGGCGCGAACGCTAGGGACGGACATGTGACAGGTGGTCGCAGCAGCGTTCCAATCCTGCGTAGGGGGGTCGCCGCCGGCTAAGGAGAATCGAAACGCCGCGCGACCCAACCGTGATGCGCGGGAGCGTAGGTTCAGACGATGCTCGCGCGCATCGCCACGTTCGCGATCGACGGCATCGACCCGCGGCACGTGTCGGTCGAGGTCGACATCCGCAGCGGCCTGCCCGCGTTCACGATCGTCGGCCTCGGCGACGCGGCCGTCCGGGAGTCGCGCGATCGCGTCCGCTCGGCCATCTTCAACTCCGGCTTCGAGTTCCCGCAGACGCGGATCACCGCCAACCTGGCGCCGGCGTTCCTGCGCAAGGTCGGGCCCGGCTTCGACGCCGCACTGGCGATCGCGATTCTCGCCGCGAGCGGCCAGGTACCAGTCGCCTCGCTGGGCCGCTACGCGGTGTTCGGCGAGCTGTCGCTGAGCGGCGAGCTGCGCGACTCGCCGGGCGCGCTGGCCGTGGCCGAGGGCGCGCGCCGCGCCGGCCTGAAGCGGCTGATCGTGCCCCGTGAGCGGGCGCTCGAGGCTGGCCTGGTCGACGGCCTCGAGATCGCCGGCGTCTGCACCCTGCGGTCGGCCGCCGACGTGATCGGCGGCGCCTCCCTGCCGGCGCTCCCGGTGGTCGCCGCCGTCGACGATGCCGCGGTTGGCGAGCCGGATCTGGCCGACATCAGGGGACACGCGGCGCCACTGCTGGCGCTCGAGATCGCGGCCGCCGGCGCCCACAACCTGCTGCTCGAGGGTCCGCCCGGAACCGGGAAGACGATGCTCGCCCGCCGGATCCCGTCGATCCTGCCCGCGATGACGCGAGCCGAGGCGATCGAGGTGACGAGGATCCACAGCGTGGCCGGACTTCAGGCATCCGGATTGATCCGCGCGCGGCCGTTCCGAGCGCCGCACCACACGATCTCTTCGGCGGGGCTCGTCGGCGGTAGCTCGCCCCCGCGACCGGGTGAAGCGACTTTGGCTCACCACGGCGTGCTGTTCCTGGACGAGCTGGCCGAGTTTCAGCGCTCGAGTCTCGACGCGCTGCGCCAGCCGCTCGAGGACGGATGCGTCACGATCGTGCGCGGCCAGCGCGCGCTGGTGTTCCCGACGCGGTTCATGCTCGTCGCCGCGACCAATCCCTGCCCGTGCGGGTTCGCCGGCGTCGGTGACAGGTGCCGGTGCGGCGACGCCGACCTGCGCCGCCACCAGCGCCGGCTGAGCGGACCGCTGTTGGACCGGATGGACCTGCTGATCAACGTCGAGCGGCCGGGCGAGGACGAGCTGCGCGCGCCGCCCGCGACGTCGTCCCAACGCGCCCGCGAGCGCGTCGCCCAGGCGCGCGAGCGCCAGCGCCATCGGCTCCGGGGCTCGGCGGCACACAGCAACGGCGAGATGGACGCGCGCCTGGTTCGGCGCCATGTACGCCTCGAGCCTGACGCCGAGCGCGCGCTCGCCCAGGCCTACGCGGTCGGGGCGCTGAGCGCACGCGGACGCCACCGGGTGACGCGCGTGGCCCAGACGATCGCCGACCTGGAGGAGCACGCCCGGATCACCGAGACCGATCTGCTGACCGCGCTCAGCCTGCGACAGCGCAGCGCGGCCGAGACGATGCTGGCGGCGTGATCGATGACTGATGAGCTCTCGCCGGCGCCTGATGGCGGCGCCTTAGCGGGCGCCTGCGATGAGTGCGTGGCGCGAGCCTGGCTGCTCTCGCGGATGGCCGGGCATCTCGAGCGAGCCCGGGGCCGGATCGAGTCGACGCTCGCGCTCGACTCGTCCGAGCTCATCGCCGCGCTCGGCGGGGGTGAGCGCGATCGCCTGCGCGAGGAGCTCGGCACGCTCGACGTCGGGGAGGTCCGGGCCCGGTCGCTCGCCGCCGGCCTGGGGATGATCTGCGCCTGCGACCCGGACTACCCGCCGGCACTTCGGGCGCTCGCGGCCCCGCCCGCGGTGCTGCACGTGGCCGGCGGCCTGGGACACCTGCTCGATCTGATCGGGCAGGACGCGGTGGCGGTGGTCGGATCACGCCGGCCGTCCGCCTACGGCTCCGAGACGGCGCGGGAGCTCGGGCGCGGGCTGGCCTGCGCCGGGATCACGATCGTGAGCGGGATGGCGCTGGGGATCGACTCCGCCGCCCATGCCGGCGCGCTCGAGGCGAGGGCGCGAACGGTGGCGGTGCTTCCGGGCTCGGCCGACCGACCCTATCCCGCCGGCAAGCGCGCGCTGTACCGCCGCATCCTCGCCGGCGGAGCCGCCGTGTCCGAGCTCGGCCCCGGCACGAGCGTGCGGCGCTGGATGTTCCTGGCCCGGAACCGGATCATCGCCGGCCTGGCGGCGATGACCGTGGTGGTGGAGGCCGGCGAGCATTCCGGCTCGCTCGTCACCGCCGGCGCGGCAGCCCGGATCGGCCGGCCCGTGGGAGCCGTCCCGGGACGCGTCACCACCCCACAGGCGGCTGGTGCGAACGAGCTACTCGCGGCCGGCGCATGCCTGGTCCGCGGGCCTCAGGACGTGCTCGACCACCTGTTCGGCGCGGGCGTCCGGTTTGCCGGCGGCGCGCGGGCGAAGCCCCCGGAAGCGCTCCGGCCCCTGCTGCACGCCATCGCGTCCGGTCATGAGACGGCTGGGGCGTTGACCCAGGCGGGATTCGAGCCCGAGCGGGGTCTGGCGGCGCTCGCGGCTCTCGAGCTCGGCGGTTACGTCCGGCGAGGTCCCGGGGGGCGGTTCACGGTCGTGCCGTAACTCCAGACGCCGACCTCGAAATTTCCCGGCTGGGCGGCCCGCGGGGGTTTCGCGTTGGGCGAGCGCGCCGATGTTTCGGGTTAGGCGGCCGGGCGAATTTCGAGGCGACCGGGGAGGCGAACTACTCTCCAGCCCGTGCCCGGTACGCACAACATCCCGCGTGTCCTGTCAATCGCCGGGTCGGACTCCGGCGGTGGCGCCGGCATCCAGGCCGATCTGAAGGCGTTTGCCGCATGCGGGGTGCATGGGATGACCGCGATCACGGCGATCACCGCCCAGAACACGGTGGGGGTGACGGCCGTCCACGCCGTCCCGCCCGGGATCATCATCGCCCAGGTGCGGGCCGTCGCCGCCGACATCGGGATCGATGCGGTCAAGATCGGGATGCTCGGCGACCGCCCGACGATCGAGGCCGTGGCACAGGCCCTGGACGAGCTGCCCGAGGGCACTCCGGTCGTGCTCGATCCGGTGATGGTGTCGGAGTCCGGCGCCCAGCTCCTCGACCCTACGGCGAAGGCGACGCTCACGGATGTGCTGCTGCCGCGCGCCACCGTGATCACCCCGAACCTGCCGGAGGCAAGGGCGCTCCTGGCGCAAGACGGCGCGCCCGACGACGTCGAAGAGCTGGCGCGGGCACTCCACGCCCTCGGGCCCGAGGTCGTCGTGATCACCGGCGGCCATCGCGACGAGGCCACCGACTTGTTCTTCGACGGCCGCCGGTTGGTCGAGCTGCCCGGCGCTCGACACCCCGACGGCGCCGCGCACGGCTCGGGCTGCACCCACTCCTCGGTGCTCGCGGCGCGGCTCGCGCGCGGCGATGATCCGCTCGTGGCGGCCCGCACGGCCAAGAAGCTCGCATCCCGCGCGGTGGCCAATGGGCTCGAGGAGATCGGCGCCGGCGCCGGGCCAGTGGACGTTCTGGAACTCGCCGCAAACCCGCCAAAAGCGATACATAACGACGCTCGGCGAGGCCGGAGGACGATGGGGTTCTGACATAATCCTGCGGTGCGTTTCCTGAGGATGAAGCCAGGCCATGGGGAGGTTCTGATCGCCGAGGGAGACATCGAGCGCGCCGAGGACGAGCAACGCCTGGTCGAGGAATTCCGCCGTCAGCTCGACGCGGGACTGTGGGCGGCTGTGCCGCTTGCCGACCCTGAAGGCCGGCGCGAGTCGATCATGGTGCGCTCGTTCGACGAGATCCCCTGGGACGCCGACCGCGTGATCTTCTTCCCGCGGGCCGCGGGCGGCAGGTAGGACGCCGGCGCGGTGGTGCTCGCGCTCGCAGCGACCGCGCTCGTCGCCCTTGCCCTGCTGTCTGATCTGATCATCCCCCGCGTCGAGGAACTCTGGTCTCGCTTCCGCGCCGGCCGGCAGCGCACGCCGACCTGGTCCTATGACCCCGGTCGGGAACGCCGGGCCGAGCAGCGCGCGCGCACGCTGTTGCGCTCGTGCGTGAACGACGAGGAGTGGGGGATGTACCGGGACCTGGGCTTCCTGCGCGTGTGGGGCACGCTGGCCGACGGTCCCGACGACGTCGGCGGAACCGGAGGAGCACCGTACGCCTATCTCATCTACCCCCACCGGCCGATCGTCGCCTACCTGGCCCAGACCCATCGGCTACTCAACGAGTACTGCGTCACGTTCCCCGACGAGACGCGGCCGTACGGCTCGAGCCGGCTGCCGGACTCCGACGACGTGCTGGCCAAGTGGATGGCGCTGACCGGCGACGAACGCAGGCTGATCTCGACGGCCAACATGCACCTGCCGGGCCGCCAGCTCGACCCGGCCCAGGTCCGCCGCGACCTGTGGCGCCTATCCCAGTGGGAGCGCGCCCGGATGCGCCAGCTGGCCGACAACGGGCAGACGCCACCGCCCGCCGGCGACCGCAAGAGCGCGGCCTAGCGGCAAGGGTGGTCGTGAAACGCAAGCCCACCTTGCGTTTCTCGACCAGGCTCCGACACAGCGCCACCGGCTAACGTTCCGCGCCCCATGGACCTCAAGCATCGAAGCCGCACGCTGATCGAGGGCCCAGAGCGGGCCGCCGCCCGCGCTCAGCTGAAGGGCATCGGCTATGACGACGAGGCGCTCTCGAAGCCGATCGTCGGCGTCGCCAACACCTGGATCGAGACGATGCCGTGCAACTTCCACCTGCGCGCGCTGTCGGCCAAGGTCAAGGAGGGGATCCGCGAGGCCGGCGGGACGCCGATGGAGTTCAACACGATCGCGATCTCGGACGGGATCACGATGGGGACCGAGGGGATGAAGGCCTCGCTGGTCAGCCGCGAGGTGATCGCGGACTCGATCGAGCTCGTCTCCTTCGCCCAGGCATTCGACGCCGTGATCGCGATCAGCGCGTGCGACAAGACGATCCCGGCCACGGTGATGGCGCTGTGCCGGCTGAACCTGCCGAGCCTCATGCTGTACGGCGGCTCGATCTACCCCGGCCACTACGACGGCCAGCGGATCACCATCCAGGAGGTGTTCGAGGCGATCGGCGCGCACGCCGCCGGCCGGATCACCGACGAGGAGCTGACCGCGATCGAAGAGGCCGCCTCGCCCGGCTCGGGTGCATGTGGCGGGCAGTTCACGGCGAACACGATGGCGATGGCATTTCAGGTGCTGGGGATCTCCCCGACCTCCTCGGGGGTCCCGGCCGAGGACCCGCACAAGGTCGAGGTGGCCAAGGAGGCCGGCCGGCTCGCGATGGACGTGCTGAGGCGCGGCCAGCTGCCCAGCGACATCATCACCCGCGACGCCCTCGAGAACGCTATCGCCGCGATCGCGTGCAGCGGTGGCTCGACCAACGGCGTCCTGCATCTGCTCGCCGTGGCCAAGGAGATGGGGATCGAGCTGGACATCGACGACTTCGACCGGATCAGCGAGCGCACGCCGCTGCTGTGTGACCTGAAGCCCAGCGGCCAATACGTCGCCCCCGACCTGTACGCCGCCGGGGGCATCCCGGTCGTCCTGAAGCGACTCAAAGAAGCAGGGATCCTTCACGAAAACGCCCAGACGGTGACCGGCAAGACCGTCGGCCAGTGCGCCGACGAGGCCGAGGAGACCGACGGGCAGCAGGTCGTCCGCCCCCTGAACGACCCGCTCAAGGACACGGGCGGTCTCGTGATCCTCAAGGGCAATCTCGCCCCCGAGGGATGCGTGGTCAAGGTCGCCGGCTACGAGCGCCGCCGCCAGACCGGGCCGGCGCGCGTGTTCGAGTCCGAGGAGGACGCGATGGCCGCGGTTCGCACCCAGGGGATCAAGGCCGGCGACGTCGTCGTGATCCGCAACGAGGGGCCGGCCGGCGGGCCAGGGATGCGCGAGATGCTCGCGGTTACCGCGGCGCTGGTCGGCGAAGGGCTCGGCGAGGACGTCGCGCTGCTCACCGACGGACGTTTCTCGGGCGCCACCCATGGGCTGATGGCCGGCCACGTCGCGCCCGAGTCGGTGCGGGGCGGCCCGATCGGGATCGTCCGGGACGGCGACGAGATCACGCTCGACGTCGACGCGCGCCGGCTGGACGTCAACCTGTCCGACGAAGAGATCGCCGCCCGGATCAGGGATTACCGCCCACCCGACCGGCCCGCACCGCCGGCCGCATTGGCCAAATACGCCAAGCTCGTCTCGAGCGCCTCGCTCGGCGCGGTGACGCGCTGACCCAAGCCCGCAGATCTGACACGGACCTGACGCCAGAGATCTGACACGGACCTGACGCCAGCGTTAAGGAACGCTGAAATCGGACGTGCAAAACCCCATGGAAGCTGCCCGTGATGCCTGAGTCCGCGTGCTCGATCTGTACCATCCAGAGGTAGAAAGGTGGATCGAGCTGGCACGAGTTACCTATCTACGCCCTGAGCGGGGACGGGCCGGGGCATTCGGTGGACGCCCCCGAGCGACCGCCGCGTCGCGGTCTGCCCGGCGCCGCGGGCCCTACGTAGCCCTCGGGTTCTTCGTGCTGCTGTTGGCCGCCGCCGGCGCCGTTGCCGTCACCGTGAAGACCTCCAAGGCAACGCTCAAGGCCGACTCGACCGCGCTGGCGAAGGTCGGGATGCCCGTCGGCGGCGGGACGATCGAGAGCGTCAACGTCACCAACGCGCGCACTAATGAGCAGATCCCCGCCTACGTTTCCGGCACCCAGATCTGGCCGAGCAAGCGGATCCCCGCCCACGAGCTCCTGTCGGTGTACGTGGTGGTCAAGCGCCCCGGCTCGGTCGCCTGGCTGACCGGCAAGACTGAGCAGCTCCATCTAACGCTGATGACTCCGAGCGCACACCTGCTCGCCCACTTCCTCACCGTCCCAGCGGGACAGCCGCTCAAGCTGCAGTTCGCCGACCCGGTGGCCACGGTCTCCACGGGGCTCTCGCCGACCACTCTGCATAGGCGGCAGTTCTCGAGCCCCGAGTCGACCGTGACGCTGCCTCGCACCGCGGCGGCCGGATCGATGTACATCGCCGCCACGCCGCGCTCGTGGGAATCGTCGTCTGCCTCCCTGATCAGCTGGTTCCCCACCGGCGCATCGACCAGCGCGATCGCGTACCCGTCCCCGGGCTCCAAGATCCAGGCCGAAACGCCGATCACGCTCACCTTCAACAAGCCGGTCTCGCAGGCCCTCCACGGATCGATGCCGGACGTCTCGCCTCAGAGCCAGGGGACCTGGCACCAGATCAGCGCGCACGCGATCCAGTTCGTGCCCACGAACTTCGGCTACGGGCTCGGCGCCACCGTGAGCATCGGCCTCCCGAGCAGCGTGAACCTCGTGGGAGCCAAGCGCTCGGGCAACGCGTGGGGCGCGTGGACAGTGCCGCAAGGGACGACGCTGCGCCTGCAGCAGCTCCTGGCCGTGCTGGGGTACCTACCGCTGCGCTTCCGTTACGACGGCACCGGCCCCGGGCCCAACACGGCCAACCAGCTGGCGGCCGCGATCAACCCGCCCAAGGGCACGTTCACGATGCGCTACCCGAACACGCCGAGCGCACTGTCGAACATGTGGGCGCCCGGCGACTTCGGCGAGATGACCACGGGTGCGATCATGGCCTTCGAGAACACGATGGGCATGAACGTCGACGGTCAGGTCAGCCCGGCTCTCTGGACGGCCCTCATCACCGCGGCGGTAAAGGGCCAGATGAACAGCTTCGGATACACGTTCGTGCAGGTGAGCGAGGGCAGCCCCGAGACCGAGTCGACCTGGCACAGCGGGAAGACGGTCGTCTCGGGCCTCGTCAACACGGGCGTCCCCGCCGCGCCGACCGCCCAGGGCACGTTCGCCGTCTTCGAACACGCGCCGTCGGTGACGATGAGCGGCACCAACCCAGACGGTAGCCACTACGTCGACCCCGGGATCCCCTGGGTGAGCTACTTCAACGGCGGCGACGCCCTGCATGGTTTCATCCGGGCGTCCTACGGCTTCCCGCAAAGCGACGGGTGCGTCGAGATGCCGTACTCCGAAGCGGAGTCGGTGTACCCGTACACGCCGATCGGCACGCTCGTACAGGTCACGTGAGCGGGATTGGCGGCGGCGTCCGCCGGACCGCGACTACGGCCACGGAGGGTTCAGTCTGAGCAGGCTTGATCGTCCGCGCGACGAATAGGGTGGCCTCGATGCCCGAGCCCCCCGAACACAGTGCCTGGGACGAGGCCGTGGCCGCGTTCGAGCGCGACCTGACCCGGCGCGCGGTGGCCGAGAAGACGCGCGTCGCGTACCTCGGCGACGTCCGGCAGTTCGCCGAGTGGGCCGACGCGCATCGATCCTCCCCACGCGAGGTCGACGTGCGCACGCTGCGCCGCTACGCCGCCGGCCTGGCCGAGCGCGGGATCGCGCCCGCCACCATCGCCCGCCGGCTCGCCGCGCTGCGCGGCCTGTTCCGCGTCCAGATGGAACTCGGCGCCCGTGAGGACAATCCGGCCGAGCTGCTCAGCTCGCCGAAACGTCCTCAGCGGCTTCCCCACGTTCTGAAGGCTGGTGAGGTGGCGGAGCTGCTCGACTCGATTCCCGCCTCCAGCCCGCTCGAGCTTCGCGATCGGGCGCTGTTCGAGCTCGCCTACGCGTGTGGCCTGCGCGCTGAGGAGATCGTCTCGCTGGACCTGGACGCCGTCGATTTCGACTCCGAGGCGGTTCGGGTCGAGGGCAAGGGCGGCAAGACGCGTCTGGTCCCCGTGGGCGAGCACGCCCTGGCCGCGCTCGAGCGCTACCTGGCCAGGGGCCGCCCGCTGCTGCTCGGCGGTAAGGAAAGCTCACTGTTCCTCTCGAAGTCCGGCCGGCGCCTGTCCACGTCGGATGTCAGGCGCCGGCTGAGCGGCTGGACGAGGCAAGCCGTGGCCCGGTCTCCCGGCCTCGCACGCGCCCATCCGCATGCCCTGCGCCACTCGTTCGCGACGCATTTGCTCGACGGCGGAGCCGACCTCAGGGCCATTCAGGAGCTCCTCGGGCACGCGACCATTTCGACAACTCAGGTTTACACTCGCGTTGAGTCGGCCCGCCTAAGGTCCACCTATTCGCGCGCCCATCCGCGGGCGTGAATGGGCGATCCCACCCACCCGAATATCGTTCCGGGGCACATTGGAAACCAACGTCAAGGCGATCGAGCTACAAGATCTGTGGAGGCGGTTCAAGGCCACCGGGGACGAGCGCGCCCGGGAGCGCCTGGTAGTCGCCTACTCGCCGCTGGTCAAGTACGTGGCGGGCCGGATGAGCTCGGGTCTGCCGGCCCACGTCGAGGAGTCGGATCTCATCTCCTACGGGCTGGGCGGTCTGATCTCAGCGATCGAGCGGTTCGATCTCAGCCGGGAGATCAAGTTCGAGACCTACGCGATCACCCGCATCCGCGGCGCGATCATCGACGAGCTGCGCACGCTTGACTGGGTGCCTCGCTCGGTTCGCGCCCGAGCCCGTGAGATCGAGCGAGCCAACATGAAGCTCGAGGCGCGATACCAGCGCGCCCCGACCGACGAGGAGATGGCCACCGAGCTCGGCGTCAGCGTCGAGGGCTTCCAGGAGGCTCTGCTCCAGATCTCCAACTCGACGATCGTCGCGCTCGACGAGCTGTGGAGCGTGTCGGACTCGACCGGCGACGCGATCTCGCTGCTCGACACGCTGCCCGACCGCGGCGCGCCCGACCCCGAGCAGCTGATGGACCAGTCCGAGCTGCGCGACCGGATCGCCGACGCGATCGCCGCGCTGCCCGAGCGCGAGAAGCTGGTCGTGGCGCTCTACTACTACGAGAACCTGACCCTGCGCGAGATCGGCGAGGTTCTGGGGGTGACCGAGTCGCGCGTGTCGCAGCTGCACACCAAGGCGGTGCTGCGCCTGCGGGGCAAGCTGGCCGGCGAGCTCGACTGATTGGGGCCGCCTGCGGCGGCGTCCATGGGGCCTTGTTCCCCGTCCGGACGGGGATTTGGAACCCGCCCATCCACCCCCAACCTCCCCACGGATGCCGAGCGCAGCGAGGCCCGGTATCGTCGGTTTCACAGGTCATTCAAGGAGAGGAGCTCGGCATGCACAAGCCCGCGGACCGCATCCGCAACGTGGCGCTCGTCGGCCACCGCGGTAGTGGCAAGACGTCGCTGCACGAGGCGCTGCTGTTCCAGGCCGGCACGATCAACCGGATGGGGTCCGTGATCGACGGCACGACCGTGTCGGATACCGACCCGGATGAGAAGGCGCGCCAGATGTCGATCACCGCGGCCATGTCCTCGTTCGAGTGGGAGGACCGCAAGGTCAATCTGCTCGACACTCCCGGGGACTCGAGCTTCATCGCCGACGCGCTCGGGGCGCTGCGGGTGTGCGAGTCGGCGATCTTCGTGATCAACGGCGTGATGGGCGTCGAGGTGCATGCCAACCGTCTGTGGCAGCGCGCCGCCGAGCTCGACCTGGCGCGCCTGATCTTCGTCAACATGCTCGACCGCGAGCGCGCCGACTTCTTTCGCGCGCTCGAGTCGCTCAAGTCCGCCTTCGGCCCGCACGTGGTGGCAACCGAGATCCCGATCGGGTCTGAGCACGAGATCCGCGGCGTAGTCGACCTCGTCGACATGAAGGCGTATGAATATGAATCCCCGCCCACCCCTGCCCGCGAGAACTGCAAGGAGATCGCGATCCCGGACGAGCTCCAGGCGCAGGCCCAGGAGTACCGCGAGAAGCTGATGGACGAGGTGGCCGAGAACTCCGACGCGCTCATGGAGCGCTACCTCGAGGGCGAGGAGATCTCCCACGACGAGATCGTCACCGCGCTCAAGGACGGCACCAACCACGGCCACATCTTCCCGGTCACCTGCGGCGTGGCCACGCGCAATCTCGGCACCAACCGCCTGCTCGACGCGATCGTCGACGACCTCCCGTCGCCGGTCAAGCACGGCGGCCTCGAGATCGGCGAGGTGACACTCGAGCCCGTCGAGGACAAGGAGATGTTCGCCTACGTGTTCAAGACCCGCGCCGACCCGTTCGCCGGCCGGATCAACCTGTTCCGCGTCTACCAGGGAATGGTCAAGCAGGACTCGCAGGTGCTGAACACGCGCACGCACACGAAGGAGCGGATCGGCACGCTGGTCAGCTTCGAGGGCTCGACCACGGGGCATCCCACCGAGTTCGGCCCCGGCGACATCGGCGCGGTGGCCAAGCTCAAGGAGACCAAGGCGGGAGACTGGCTGGCCGCGCGGGACGAGCCGATCAGCATGCCCTCGATCAAGCTTCCGGCGCCCGTCATGGCCTTCGCGGTCGGGGGGGCGGGGGCCGGGTCAAAGGGCGACGAGGAGAAGGTGTTCGCCGCCTTGCGTCGCCTTCAGGAGGAGGACCCGACGATCGACCTGCACCGCGACGAGCAAACCGGCGAGCAGATCCTCGCCGGGCTCTCGCAGGTCCACGTCGAGGTGATTGTCCAGCGTCTCAAGTCGCGGTTCAGTCTCGAGGTCGACCTCCATCAGCCGCACGTTCCCTACCAGGAGACGATCCGCAAGCCGGCCAAGGCCCACGGGCGGCACAAGAAGCAGACCGGCGGCCGCGGCCAGTTCGGCGACGTCCACATCGAGATCGAGCCGATCAATGATGATCCCGCCCACCCCGAGTTCGAGTTCGTCAACGCGATCAAGGGTGGCGTCGTTCCGTCAGGCTTCATCCCCGCCGTCGAGAAGGGCGTGATCGAGGCGATGCAGGAGGGTGTGGTCGCCGGCTACCCGGTCAAGGGCGTGCGGGTGCGGCTGTACGACGGCTCCTACCACACGGTCGACTCCTCCGAGATGGCGTTCAAACTGGCCGGATCGCTGGCCATGAAGCAGGCGATGGAGCAGGCCGGCGCCGTGCTGCTCGAGCCGATCATGCAGATCACGGTGACCGCGCCCGAGGATGCCGTGGGCGACGTGATCGGCGATCTGAACTCCCGGCGCGGGCGGCCGCTCGGGATGGAGCCGGTCGGCGCCGGGATGACCGAGGTCAAGGCCGAGGTGCCGATGTCCGAGGTGCTGTCCTACGCTCCCGACCTGCGCTCGATCACCGGTGGGCAGGGCGAGTTCACGATGGAGTTCCTGCGCTACGAGGAGGTCCCGGGCCACCTGGCCGGCAAGGTGGTCGAGGAGGCCAGAGCCGAAAAGGAAGCTGTCAAGGCATGAGCCAATCGGTACAGTCGGAACGCGTGGCCACCAAGGACATCCGGCCTTCGACGGCCTACACGATCTGCGACGTTTGCGGGCGAACGCTGCTGCGCGGCGAGCGCTCGGAGGCGTACATCGACGGCGGCGTTCGGCGCGAGGTGTGCGAACTGTGCAAGCCCCGCGCCCTGCACGAAGGCTGGCTGCGGGAGGGCACGGTACCCACCTACGACGGCTCCGAGGCGCAATCGAGCCGGCGTGGCTCGCTGTTGACCCGCCTGCGCCGGCGCCGGGAGCGCGAGAGCCCCTCCGAGACGTTCGACGAGGGGGTGCCCGAGGTCGAGCCCGCGCCGCCGCCGGTGGCGCCGCCACCCGACCCGCCGAGCTCGCCGCGCCGGCGTGCCCGCGAGACCGCGCGCGACCTGCGTAAGCGGGCCCAGGATTCGGCCCGCGAGCCGCGGCACGTGCGCGCCGTCCCGATGGGCGCCGGCCAGAGGATGGCGTCCGCCATCGAGGTGTTCAACAACTCAGAGCACCGGCGCACGGTGGCGGGGGTGGCAAGGTCGCTCGGCGCGCCCACCATCTCGATACACCCGAATGAGGGGCATTCAAGCCTGGTCGAGATCGTGGCCTCCTGGGAGCTGTGCTGGTACCGCTACGAGGTGGACCTGTCCGAAGAGGAGCCGGCCATGCGCGTCGCAGCCCAGGGCTACGAGCTGGACGAGCTGACCCCTCAAGAGCGGGAGTCCAACGCCGGTTATGACGAGCACGGCGCGTTAACGGCTGGCTAAGGCGCCGCCGATCAAAGGCGCCGTCGATCAACCTCAAAGCGGGCCGCCGGCCATCATCGTTCACCCACTAGACACACGTTCGATGGTGGTCCTCCGCGACCGCCTCTAGCATGGTTGCCGTGATCTATTGCGTCGTTCCAGAGGAGCTCGCCGACGATCTGCTGCCCAAGCTCGAGGATTACTACGCCGACGACCCCAACGTAGAGGTGATCGTCGACCGCCGCAAGACCTCGCGGCGGGGCCGCTCGTCGTCGGGTGGCGGAAACCGCGCCGTGCGCGATCGCCGCCGTCCGCGCGTAACCGGTGAGCTCCCCGAGCTGGCCACGGATTGACAGCACCGCCCGCGGGGAAAGGCGTCCCCACCCACCCTGCCGTCGTGAAGGCAGTGCTGCACGTCGACGGTGGCGCGCGCGGCAACCCGGGGCCGGCCGCCGTTGGCGTGGTCATCTCGACCCCCGAGGGAGAGGTGCTCGACGAGCTGGCCGAGACGATCGGTGTGGCGACCAACAACGTCGCCGAGTACCGCGGGCTGCTCCGGGGGCTCGAACGCGCCCGTGGGCTCGGTGCCACCGAGGTCGACATAATCAACGACTCCGAGCTGGTGGCGCGCCAGGTAAGCGGCGCGTACAAGGTCAAGCATCCGGCGATGAAGCCGCTGCACGCCGAAGCGATGGCCGCGCTGTCCGAATTCGACCGCTGGAGCATCCGCAGCGTTCCGCGGGCCGAGAACGCGCGCGCGGACGAGCTGGTCAATCAGGCGCTCGACGCGGAGGCCTGACGGGTAGTGTGTGTCCGGTGAACGGCGTCGCCGCAGGACCGGCGAGACGACTCGTCGAGCACCGCACCGGACACCCGGTCATCAGCCTTTACCTCGATCTCGATCCGGAGCGCTTCGCCACCGCCCCGGCACGAGCGGCCCAGATCCGCTCGTTGATTGACCAAGCCACGCGCGACCTCGAGGAAGCGGGCGGAGGCCTGAGCCACGACGATCGGATCGGCCTGCGCAAGGACCTTCAGCGGATCGACGATTTCCTGACCTCGCCGACCAACCGCGGGGGGTTCCAGGGCGCCCACGCAATCGCCGTGTTCTGCTCGGGGCGGGACGAGTTGTTCGAGGTGATCAAGCTGTCCCGGGCCGTGCCCGGACGCGTAGTGATCGGGAGCACCCCCTTCGTCGAGCCTCTGGTCGCGACGCTTCAGCAGCGTCGCTGGCTCGTGGCTCTCGTCAATCGGCGCCTCGGGCGCGTGCTCGGGGGACCGGTCGACCGTCTGGAGGAGGACGGAAGCTTCGCGGACTACGTCCGCGGACAGCACGACCAGGGCGGATGGTCGCAGGCGCGCTACGAGCGCAGCATCGAGAAGGACACCGACGATCACCTCCGCCGGGTGGCCGAAGCGCTCGATCAGCGCTGGCGCGCCGAGAAGTTCCACCGGGCCGCGATCGGCGGTCCCGTCGAGATCGTTCCCCGGCTCGAGGGTTTCCTCGCCGCCGAGGTGCGGGGAAACCTGGCCCCGGGACGAGTTGAGGTCGACCTGTCGAGCACGACCGACGACGAGATCCGCCACGCGCTGGCCAAGCTCGTCCTCGAAGACGAGAAGCAACTCGAGCGAGACGCTCTGGACCGGCTCGCGGCGGGGATCGGAAGCGGCGGGCGGGGGGTCGGCGGGCCGAAGGACACCGTGGACGCGCTTAACGCGCGGCGGGTTCAAACCCTGCTGCTCGAGCCGGCGTTCGACCGGCGGGGCTTCCGCTGCCTGAGCTGCGGACTGCTGATGCTCGAATCCGACGGAAAGTGCCCGGCGGACGGCGGGGAGGTCGAGGAGGTCGAGCACCTGCGCGAGGCCGCGATCGAGGCGGCGCTGGCCCAGGACGCCGAGGTCACGATCGTCCGCCACTACCCGGATCTCGGGCCGCTCCAGGGCATCGGGGCGCTGTTGCGATTTTGACCAAGGCGCCGCCGACAAATGTCATTCCCCGACCGCTACCCTTCCCGGGGTGAACGATCCCCTGACCGAGCTGAGCGCCCGGCTCGAAGAGGCGGCCGAGCAGCTTCGCGCTCCGGATCTCGAGGTCGACACCGCGCTCGCACTGATCGAGGAATGCGCGCGGCTGGCCACCGAGGCCAGCTCTCAGGTCGATCAGCGGACGCGGGCGGCGCTCGAGCCGCTGCCGGATCTCCCCGGCCAGCTGCCTCTGCCCGCGGCGTAGTGGCCCCTACGGCGAGCGAGCAGGACAGGGTGCCCCCGGCGCGCCCGGTCCAGGGCTACCCCGATCACCTTCGGTCGGCGGTTGAGCGCTACCTCGAGGAGCTGCGCTTCGTGACCAGCTCGCCCGAGGCCGCGGGACTCGAGCAGGCCATGCGCTATTCGCTGCTCGCCGGCGGGAAGCGGATCCGACCCGTCCTCGCGCTTGCCACCGCCTCGGCGATCGGCCACGATCCCGAGTGGGTGCTCCCGCTCGCGGCCGCGATCGAGCTGATCCACACGTACTCGCTGATCCACGACGACCTCCCCGCGATGGATGACGACGACCTGCGGCGCGGGAGGCCCACCTGCCACCGCGCGTTCGGCGAGGACGTGGCCATCCTGGCCGGGGACGGGCTATATGCCGAGGCGTTCCTGCTGCTGCTCTCGCGCCAGCAGGCCGAACCCGCGGCGCTCGTGGCGGCTGCTCGCGAGCTCGCCAGCGCCACCGGGGCCGACGGTATGGTCGCGGGGCAATACATCGACGTGGCTGGGACGGCACCGCCGAGCGCGGCCGGGCTGCGTCGGCTGCACGAGCTCAAGACGGGCCGGCTGATCGCCGCCAGCGTGGAATGTGTGCTGCTTTTGCACGAGCCGAACGATGCTGAGAAAATTCACAACTTCGCTGAGTTCGCCCAAGAGCTGGGGGTACTTTTCCAAATCGTGGACGACATCCTCGACGTGACGGGCTCGCAGGAGACGCTGGGCAAGCAGCAGGGAAGCGACGAGCGCCTCGGCAAGCGGACATACGTGACAGAGTTCGGGGTAGACGGCGCCCGTGAGCTCGCGTCGCAGTCGCATGAGCGCGCCCTCAATGCGCTGTCCGTGGCGGCGGGGCCGGCGGGGCGGGCGGGATCCAAATCCACGGTCGAGCTCGAGCAGATCACCAACTTCATCGCGACCCGATCATTCTGATGGCCGACCTACTTCCCCGGATCGATAAGCCGCAGGACCTCCAAAGCCTGACCGACGACGAGCTTCAGCTCCTGGCCCAGGAGGTCCGCGAGCACATCATCGACACGGTGGGGGAGATCGGCGGCCATTTCGGCGCCAACCTGGGCACGTGCGAGATCGCCGTGGCGCTCCATTCGATGCTCGACTCGCCGCGCGACAAGATCTTGTGGGACGTCGGCCACCAGGCCTACCCGCACAAGGTCCTGACTGGGCGCCGCGACCGTCTGCAAACGATTCGCAAGTACCGCGGTCTGGCGCCGTTCTGCGCCGTGCACGAGTCCGAGCACGACATCATGGGCGCCGGCCACGCTTCCACCGCGATCGGCTACGCGGTCGGGATCAAGGAGGCGATGCGCCGCGGCCACGGCCAGGACGGCCATGTCGTGGCGGTCGTCGGCGACGGCGCGATGACCGGAGGCGTGGCCTTCGAGGCGGTCCACCAGGCCGGCGGCGAAGGCACGCCAATCGTCGTCGTGCTCAACGACAACGGGATGTCGATCGCGCCCAACGTCGGCGCCCTCTCGCGCCACTTCAACCGGATCCGCCTGAACCCGAAGCTGTGGCGCGCCCGGGAGGAGTTCGAGGAGGGGCTGACCAAGCTGCCAGTCGGGATCGGCGCGGCGCTCGAGCATTTCGGGCCGCACGTGAAGGAGTCGATCAAGGCGTTCTGGGCCCCCGGGCTGTGGTGGGAGGAGCTCGACTTCGCCTACATCGGTGTGATCGACGGCCACGACGTCCGGGCGGTCAGGCGCGCGCTGCGTGAGGCGCTGACCGCCGAACGTCCGGTGGTGGTTCATTGCGCGACGGTCAAGGGCAAGGGCTTCGCTCCGGCCGAGGAGGGCGGCCTCGAGGGCATGGAGAAGTGGCACGCCGCCAAGCCCAAGTCGATCGCCAACGGCCAGCCGGCCGCCGCGGTTCGCAAGCCTTTCGGCGCCAAACCCGCGCCGCCGCAGTACACCCAGGTGTTCGGCCAGGCGCTCGTGGAGGAGTGCCGGCGCGACGAGCGGGTGATCGGGATCACCGCGGCGATGAACTCGGGCACCGGGCTCAACATCCTCCAGCGCGAGCTCCCCGACCGCTACTTCGACGTGGGGATCGCCGAGCAGCAGGCGATTCTGTTTGCCTCCGGGCTCGCTCTACAGGGATGCAAGCCCGTCGCAGCGATCTACTCGACGTTCCTGCAGCGCGCGTACGACCAGATCGTCCACGACGTCTGCCTGCAAAAGCTGAACGTGGTGTTCGCCATGGATCGTGCCGGGCTCGTCGGCGACGACGGTCCCACCCACCACGGCGCGTTCGACATCGCCTATCTTCGCTGCCTGCCGAACATCGTGCTGATGGCGCCGCGCGACGAGGCGATGCTCATCCACATGCTGCGCACCGCGCTCTCCTACGACGACGGGCCCGTGGCGCTGCGCTACCCGCGCGGCGAGGCGATGGGGGTGCCGCTGCCCGAGCAGCCCACCCCGATCGAGATCGGGACGGGCGAAATCCTCCGCGAGGGCGAGCGCGTCGCCCTGCTCGGCTACGGCTCGGGCGTCGCCAAGGCGCTCGAAGCGGCCGACATCCTGGCCGAGCACGGGCTGTCGGTGACGGTCGCGGACGCCCGCTTCGCCAAGCCGATCGACGTTGGCCTCGCCGCCCAGCTGGCCGCCGAGCATGACCTGCTGGTGACCGTCGAGGAGGGCGTGCTGGCGGGCGGGTTCGGCTCGGCGGTCTGGGAGCGCCTGTCCGATGCGGGGCTCGCGCCGCGCATTCTGCGCGTCGGTCTGCCCGACCGCTACGTGACCCACGGCTCACCCAAGCTCCTGCACGAGGAGATCGGCTTCACCGGGGCGAGGATCGCCGAGCGGATCGAGTCCGCGGTGGCCGAGTACAGCCACATTTCCGTGGCCTGAGTCCCGCCGGCCAGCGTCCTGAACCTATCCATCAAGCGTTGATCTGGGGGCGTTTCTCCTAGGGTGCTCGGCCGCCCGCGCCGAAACACGGTGGGTGACCACTCAGGGCCTTGACGTCGACTCCCGCTCGCCCAGGCGAACGCCCGGAGCGCCGGAGCTGTACGTCTCGCGCCAGCCCGTCGTGGACGGGGAGATGCGCGTCGGCGGCTATCGGGTCGCCTATGCGACGTCCGACGGGACCGACCCCGGCGAGCATCCGTCCACGCGGCTGCTCGGGGACGTCCTGAGCGGCGTCGGGCTGGAGGAGCTCGTCGGCAGCTCCCTGGCCCACCTACCGTTGTCCCGAGAGGTGCTGGTCGCGCTCGGCGTTCCGCCGGTGCGCCCGGACCGCGTGATGCTCCGGATCGCCTACGACACGGCGCTCGACCCGGACGTGGCAGCCACGATCGACGCGCTGACCGGACGGGGATACGCCCTGTCGCTGCACGAGCTGCCCGGGCCCGACTTCGACGCATCGCTGCTCAATCGGTTCGGGACCGTTGAGGTCGACTTCACGACCTGGGACGAGGACGACGCGCGCGAGGTCGTCTCGCGCATCAAGGGCGGCCGCGCGACCGCTCTGGGAACCGGGCTGCTCGACTACGACAAATTCGAGGTGGCCAAGTCACTCGGGTATGAGCTGTTCTCCGGGTCCTTCTACGCCAGCCGGCACCGAGCGCGTGTGCGCAAGATCCCGATCGGTGAGATGGGCACGCTCGTGTCGCTCGCCGCTCTGCAGGGAGGGTCGGCCACGATCGAGGATCTCGAGCAGGTGATCGATCGCGACGTCGGACTGAGCGTCAAGCTGCTGCGCTACATCAACTCCGCCTACGTCGGGATGCGGGGAAGCATCACCTCGATTCGCCAGGCGGTGATGATGCTCGGCTCCCGCGGGGTGTCCCGCTGGGCGCTCCTGGTTGCCCTGACCGGCGGCCCGAGCACGCCCCGTGAGCTGTCGGTGGTGGGCCTGACCCGGGCGCGCATGTGCGAGCTGCTCGGCTCCGAGCGCCAGGACGTTGCCGGCGATCAGCTGTTCACGGTCGGCCTTCTGTCGGTGGCCGACGCGCTGCTCGACGTGCCGCTCGAGACGATCGTCGACGAGCTGCCGCTGGCCGACGAGGTGTCGGCCGCGCTGCTTCGCCGCGCCGGGCCCGCAGGGGTCATCCTCGATGCGGTGGTGAGCTACCAGCAGGGCGACTTCGACGCCGCCACGCTCCAGTCCCTCAGCCGCGGCATCGCGAGCTCCTATCGCGATGCGCTCGGCTGGGCGGTCGAGACCGTCGCGGCGCTCAACTGAACGCGACCTGGTCCGAAGGCGTCGTCTTCGGGGGCCGCGGATTTTCATCTGTACCGTTCGCGCGGAATGACGCGCGTCCGGATCGACACGCTGCTGTCCGCGCGGGGCCTGTTCCCGTCGCGCTCGGCCGCCGCCGCATCGGTCCTGGCCGGTGACGTCCTGCTCCTGCCCGACCGCCGGCGGGCCGAGAAGCCCGGCCAGCTGGTGGCCGAGGACGTCGAGCTCGAGGTGCTCGAGGCGCCGCCGTTCGTCTCGCGCGGGGGGATCAAGCTCCGCAACGCGCTGTCCTCGCTGCACCTGCCGGTCGAGGGTCGGCACGCGCTCGATGTTGGCGCCTCGACCGGGGGCTTTACCGATTGCCTGCTGCAGGCCGGGGTGAGCCACGTGGTCGCCGTCGACGTCGCGTATGGAGAGCTCGATTGGCGGCTGCGGTCAGACGCGCGAGTGACGGTGATCGAGCGGTGCAACGCCCGGTCGCTGCGGGCCGAGCAGCTTCCCTACGCCCCCGATCTGGTCGTGATCGACGTGTCGTTCATCTCGCTCACCAAGGTGCTCCCGGCCGTGCTCACGTGCGCCGCTTCGAGCTTTGATTGCCTCGCGCTGGTCAAGCCCCAGTTCGAGGTCGGGCGCGGGCAGGTCGGCAAGGGCGGCGTCGTGCGCGAAGCGGCCGCGCGGCGCAAGGCGCTCGTGTCGGTTGGCTCTTTCGCCCGCGAGCTCGGCGCCACCGTTTTGGGCTATGCGTCGTCCGGGCTGCCCGGCCCGAAGGGCAACCTCGAGACGTTCGTGTGGCTGGCCGAGGCGGGCCGGGACGGGGGCGTTTCAGATCTCGAGTCGGCGGCGGCCGAGGTCGAGCCATGAAGGCGCCGCCGCCGGGCGCCGCCGATCAGTCGCCTATTTCGGTCCGCACCGCCACGGTCCTGACCCACCGCCGGCCGTCCGAGACGCGACCGGCCGTCGACGCACTGGTTGAGATCGCGCGGGCCGCCGGCGCCACCCTGTTCGTCGACCCGGACGAGACGCGCAAGCACCGCCTCGAGCACGGTCCCGGTCTCGAGGTCGACGTCGAGGGCCGGATCGACGTCGACATCTGCTTCGCGATGGGCGGTGACGGCACGATCCTGACCGCGCTGCGCCGGTACGCGGGCACCGGCGTGCCGGTGTTCGCGGTCAACTTCGGCGAGATCGGCTTCCTGGCCACGGTCGATCGCGAGGAGGCCGCCAGCGGGTTTCGGCAAGCGTTCGCCGGCGAGTTCGAGGTCCTGTCGCTACCGGGGATCGCGCTGGCCGGAGACGGGGCCGAGTGGCTCGCCATCAACGACGTCTCGATGCACCGCCAGCCGGGTAACCGCGTCGCCGATCTCGCCTACGCGGTGGGGCCTGACGAGATCGGGCGGGTCCGCTGCGACGGCCTCGCCGTCGCCACTCCGGCCGGGTCGACGGGCTACAACCTGGCCAACGGCGGCCCGGTCATGGCCTGGGGCGTCGCGGGCTTCGTCGTCTCCTTCATCGCCCCGCACTCGTTGACCGCGCGGGCGCTCGTCGTCGCGCCAAGCGATGTGCTCACCGTCCACAACCGCTCCCAGGAGGAGTCGGTCGACGTCACCGTAGACGGCCGGCCCGTCTGCACGCTGCCGCCCGGGGACGTGATCGAGGCCCGATTCGTCGACAACCAGGGGTGCCTGGCGCAGGTCGCCGGCGCGAACTTCTACCACCGCCTGCGCGAGAAGTTCGGCCGTCTCTCCTCGATGCGCTGAGCCGAGTGCCGCGTGGCTCGACGGTGCAAAACGCCCGAAACCAGCCCGACGCCCGGTTGGCGACATAAGCACGCTCTCGGTGCTTATGTCGACGAGGTCGACACGCGGCGGGGGACTTTGCCGGGTTTTACAGGGCGCGGCGAGGCCCGGACGGACGCCGGGCCCCGCGCGTATGTCGGTCAGGGGAGCGTGAAGTGCGAGCAGGCGAGCGTGAAGTGCACGTGCGCCAAGATTGTGATCGAGGTTACATACCCACGGGCGCTGCCGCTTATGCAATCGGTTGCAGACCCATTCGCAGCACCTCCGCCGTGTGGAGGGCGCGGCGGCCCGTCCCGGCTTGGATCTGGGTGCGGCACGAGAACCCGTCCGCCACGAGCAGGGTGTCCGCTCCGGCGGACCTGACTTGGGGCAGCAGGAACTGCTCCCCGATGCGCATCGACACGTCGTACTGCTCGCCGGCGTGGTAGCCGAACGAGCCGGCCAGCCCGCAGCATCCGGCCTTGGTCATCTCCGCCTCGACGCCGGCGCGCCTGAGCAGGTCCGGCGCGGCCCCGATCACCGCCTTCTGATGGCAGTGCCCGTGGACCAGCGCCCGGCGGCCGATGCTCGTGGGCGGCTCCCATTCGGGGGCGTGGCGCTCGAGCAGCTCGTCGAGCACGACGGTCTGGGAGACGAGCCGGCGGGCGTGCTCGTCGTGGGGCATCAGCTTGCGCAGCTCGTCGCGGAACACGGACGCGCAGCTCGGCTCGAGGACCACCACCGGCACGCCCGCCTCGATCGGCTCGGACAGCGCCTCGAGCGTGTCCTCGAGGGTTTTCCGGGCCAGCTTGAGCATCCCGAAGTCGTACAGCGGGCGCCCGCAGCAGACGCGCTTGGGCGGGAGCTCGACCGCGAACCCGGCCGCCTCGAGCACGTCAACCGCGGCCCGTCCGACATCGGGAGCGAACAGGTCGGTGAACGTGTCGGGCCACAGGACGACGCGCCCGTGGACGCTGCGCCCGTGGTCGCTGCGCCCGTGGTCGCTGCGCCCGTGGTCGCTGTGCCCGGGGCGGGGCGCAGGGGCGCTCCGGCTCGAATACCAGTCGCGGAACGTCTGCCGGGCGAACCGGGGCGCGTCGCGCTCCTCGGCGATCCCGAGCATTCGCTTGCCGGCGCCCGACAGCCCCGGCGCGTGGCTCACCGCGTTGGCCAGACGCGGCGTCCGCGCGGCCACCGGTCCCCACCACGGAAGCAGCCCGAGCACGTAGTGGTTGAGCGGGCGCCGGCGCCGCGCGTAGTAGTGGGCCAGGAACTCCGCCTTGTAGGTGGGAATGTCGACCTGGACCGGGCAGTCGCCGGTGCACCCCTTGCAGGCCAGGCACAGGTCGAGCGACTCCTTGACCGCGTCGTCGCGCCAGCCCTCGGTGACGACGTCGCCCTTGAGCATCTCGAACAGCAACCTCGATCGACCACGCGTCGAATGGCGCTCCTCGCGCGTGACGTGGAAGCTCGGGCACATCGTGATGCTGCCGAGGTTGCGGCACTTGGCCATCCCGAAGCAGCGCTCGATCGCGGTGGCGAACGATCCGCCGTCGTCGGGGAAGGCAAAGTGGGTGTCGAGTTGTGGCGGGCGGTAGTCGGGGCCGAGGCGAAGACCCTCGTCGAGCTTGACGTCGCCGATCAGCCGGTTGGGGTTCATCTTCCAGTCCGGGTCCCAGATGCGCTTGAAGTCGTTGAACGCGGCCATCAGCTCGGGGCCGAACATTCTGGGCAGCAGCTCGGCCCGCCCGTGGCCCTCGCCGTACTCGCCGGCCAGCGATCCCCCGTAGGAGACGACCAGGTCGGCGCACTTCTCCATGAACGAGCGGAACGTCTTGACCCCCTGAGCCGTCTTGAGGTCGAAGTCCATGCGCGTGTGCACGCAGCCCTGGCCGAAGTGGCCGTAGTAGACGCACCGGTAGCCGTGCTCGTCGAGGATCTGCTGGAAGTCGCGCAGGTAGGCCCCGAGCTTGTCGGGATGGACGGCCGCGTCCTCCCAGTTGCCCTCGGCGTCCATATAACCGGGCGCGCGGCTGTCGCCGACGGCGCTCTCGCGCACCTTCCAGGCGCTGACGTTCTCCGCCTTGTCGACGATCACCCGGGCGTCGATCTGCGGGCCGCCGGCGAGCGCCTCGAGGGCGCTTTGGGCTTCTTCGGTCGCGGCGTCGGGATCGTCCTGGCCGAACTCGACGTACAGCCACGCCCGACCCCCGGGCAGGACCTGGCGCTCGGCGGCCAGCCGGTGCTTGGCGATCATGTTCTTGATCAGCTGATCGTCGAATCCCTCGAGGCCGATCGGGCTCGTCTTCTCGAGGATCACCGGGACGTGGTCGGCCGCCTGGAACACGTCGGGGTAGCCGAGCAGCAGCGTGCGCCGGTGCTGGGGGCTCGGGACCAGGCGGACCGTCGCCTCGAGCACGTTCGCGCATGTGCCCTCGGACCCGACCAACGCGCGGGCCACGTGGAACCCGTTCTCGGGGAGCAGCTGGTCGAGGTTGTAGCCCGAGACGCGGCGCGGAATGTCGGGGAACTCTTGCCTGACGCGGTCGGCTACTCGATCGCGGAGGTCTCTCAGCGCGGCGTAGATCTCGCCCTGGCGCCCGCCGGCGGCGATGATCCGCTCGAGCTCGTCGTCGGGGGTCGCGCCGACGGTCATCCGCGTCCCGTCGTAGAGCACGACGTCGAGCTCGATCACGTTGTCCGACGTCTTGCCCGCCATCAGCGAGTGGGTGCCGCAGGAGTTGTTGCCGAGCATCCCGCCGAACGTGCAGTACTCGTGGGTGGCGGGGTCGGGGCCGTAGGTCAGGTGATGCACCTCGGCCGCGTTGCGCAGCTGGTCGCAGATCACGCCCGGCTGCACGCGCGCCCGCTGGTTGACGGGATCGATTTCGACGATCTGGTTGTAGTACTTGGAGTAGTCGAACACGACCGCGACGTTGGTGGTCTGCCCGCTCGGCGCCGTGCCGGTGCCGCGCGGGAGCACGGGCGCCTGGAATTCGCGGCAGACCGCGACGCCGGCAATCACATCCTCGGGTCCGCGGGGGATGACCACGCCAATCGGGACCGCCCGGTAGATCGAGAAGTCGTTGGCGTACATCGCGCGCGTGCCGGCGTCGAAGCGGACCTCGCCGGAGACGGCCTGCGTGAGCGCTCGCTTGAGTCCCGAGACGTCGACGTCGGACACGGCCGTGACCATTGCTCTCCTCTCCTCTCGTTCGATGCCTACCGTACATCCTGGGACCGGGGACCTGACGGCGGCGCGTCATGCGATCCGTCGGGTCCGGCTGGTAAACCGGATCCATGCTGCAAGAGCTGCGCGTCGAGAACTTGCTTTTGATCGACCGGGCCGAACTGCGCCTGGCGCCCGGGCTGAACGTGGTCACGGGCGAGACCGGCGCCGGCAAGACCCTGCTCGCGCAAGCGCTCGACCTTTTGCTGGGTGGCCGGGCGGGGAGCGGCGTGGTCCGGGGCGGGTCGGCCGAGGCGTACGTGGAGGGGGTGTTCTCGGTGCCGCCGTCGATGCGCAACCTCGAGATCTTGCCTACCGGCGCCGAGGAGATCGTGCTGGCGCGCCGTGTCTGGCCAGATGGGCGGACTCGGGCGTACGTCTGTGGCCGCTCGGCGACCGTGGGCGACCTGCGCGACCTGGGCGGCGCGCTGGTGGCCTTCTACGGGCAACACGAGCACCGCCGGCTGATGCTCTCGACCGTGCAGCTCGACGTCCTGGACGCGCACTGCGGGCCCGAGCAGGCCCTGTTGCGGGAGCAGGTTGGCGAGGCGCACGCGCGGGTCCGCGCGGTGGAGGAGCGGATGGGCGAGCTGAAGGAGCTCGCGGCCGGGCGCGAGCGCGAGCTCGACCTGCTGGCCTACGAGCTCGAGGAGATCGAGCGCGTGGCGCCGGATGAGGACGAGGCGCGCGAGCTCGCCGAGGAGCGTGAGCGCCTGCGTCATCTAGAGACGCTCCAGACCGCGGCGACCGGGGCGGCCGAAGCGGTGTCGGGGGAGGGGGGCGAGGGCGCCGCCGAACTACTCGCGTCCGCCGCCGCGCAGCTCCATTCGGCCGCCGGCATCGATTCCCAGCTCGTCGAGCTGTGCGAGCGGGTGAACGCGCTCGCCTACGAGGCCCAGGACGTCGGCGCCGGCCTGCGTTCGTACGCGCTCGGGCTCGAGGGATCGCCCGGGCGGCTCGAGGAGGTCGAGGAGCGCCTGGCCCAGTTCGCCCGGCTCGAACGCAAGCACGGCGGTGGAGTCGCGCAGGTGCTCGCCCACGCCGACCGCTGCCGTGCGCGGCGCGACGAGCTCGAGCGGGCGGAGGTCGCGCTGGGGGAGGTCGAGGCGGAGCTCTCACGGGCCGGGGCCGAGCTCGACCGGCTGGCCGGCGAGCTTTCCGAGCGCCGGCGGCGGGCTGCGCCGGCGCTGGCCGGGGCGGTGCGCGAGCGGCTGGCCGAGCTGGCCATGGCCGAGGCCGAGTTCAGCGTCGAGGTAGGTCCGCGTGAGGGCGGATGCGGACCGCGTGGCATCGACGCCGTCGAGCTGCTGATCGCGGCCAACCCGGGGCTGCCGGCCGGGCCGCTGCGGGAGATCGCCTCGGGTGGCGAGCTCTCGCGGGTGATGCTCGCGATCCTGAGCGTGGCGCACGGTTTGGAACCCGCCCACGCCGACGGCCCGCGTGCGAGCGAAGGCCCGCGTGCGAGCGCCCGCGGGTCGCGGAAGCGGGCGCGTCGGGGCGGCGCGGCCGAGAGCGGGCCGCTGCTCGTGTTCGACGAGATCGACGCCGGCATCGGCGGCCACACCGCCCGCGCGGTCGGCGAGCACCTGCGCGCGCTGTCCGCCGGCCGGCAGGTCCTGTGCATCACCCACCTGCCGCAGGTGGCAGCGCTGGCCGCGCGTCACTTCACGATCGCCAAGGACACGAGTGGCGTGCCGGCGCGCACGACGGTGTCGGCGCTTGACGGGGACTCGGCTGTGGTGGGCGAGCTGGTCCGGATGCTCGGGGCCGACGAGGGCGACCGCGCGGCCGCCCGCCACGCCCGGGATCTGCTGCGAGCGGCCTGAACCGCTGCGCGCCGGGTCTCGCCCGAGGCTGGTCGAGAAACCGGAAAATGCGGGCGGTTTCTCGACCAGGCTTCCCGGAGCGTCCGACTCGGTCGCTACCTTCAAACCGTCGGAACGCGGCTAGACTCGGGAAGCGACCACATGGCATCGGGCGAGACCAGGTTCATCTTCATAACCGGTGGGGTGGTGTCCTCGCTCGGCAAGGGAATCGCCGCCGCCTCGATCGGCCGGCTGCTGGTGGGGCGCGGGCTGGACGTCCAGCTCCAGAAGTTCGACCCGTACATCAACGTCGACCCGGGCACGATGTCGCCTTACCAGCACGGCGAGGTGTTCGTGACCGAGGACGGCGCCGAGACGGACCTCGACCTCGGCCACTACGAGCGGTTCACCGACGCCAACACCAACCGCGCCTCGAACGTCACCGCCGGCGGCATTTACAACACGGTCATCCGGCGCGAGCGCCGGGGCGACTACCTGGGCGCCACCGTGCAGGTCGTTCCCCACATCACCGATGAGATCAAGCAGCGGATCAGGCTGATGGCGGAGGCGACCGACGTTGACTTCGTGATCACCGAGATCGGCGGGACGGTCGGCGACATCGAGTCGCTGCCGTTCCTCGAGGCGATCCGGCAGTTCCCGGTCGACGTGGGGCGCCGGCGCTGCATGTTCATCCACCTCACGCTCGTGCCGTACATCGGGCACGCCGGCGAGCTCAAGACCAAGCCCACGCAGCACTCGGTCAACGAGCTGCGGCGCATCGGTATCGCCCCGGACATGGTGATCTGCCGGTCGGAGTCGATGCTGGGCGGCGACATCCGCCGCAAGATCGCGCTGTTCGCGAGCCTGCCGGTGGAGGCCGTCGTGTCTGCGTACGACGTGCCCGACATCTACCAGGTGCCGCTCGTGTTTCGCACCGAGCGCGTCGACGACTTCATCCTGTCCGAGCACTTTGGGGTGCAGGCCCCGCAGCCGGACCTCAGCGGCTGGGAGGCGATCACCCGCCGGGCCAAGGAAGCCGGCCGCAAGGTCCGGATCGCGCTGGTCGGCAAGTACGTCCGGCTCGAGGACGCGTACCTGTCCGTGGTGGAAGCCCTCCGCCACGCCGGCACCCACCACGACTGCAAGGTCGAGATCGAGTGGGTCGACTCCGAAGAGGTCGGCGACCCGGCGGTCGCGGCCCGCCTGGAGAAGGTGAGCGGGATCCTGATCCCCGGCGGGTTCGGAGGTCGCGGGATCGAGGGCAAGATCCGAGCTGCTCAGATCGCCCGGGAGAAGAAGATCCCCTATCTCGGCATCTGCCTCGGCATGCAGCTCGCGGTGTGCGAGTTCGCGCGCCACGTGGCAGGGATGGAGGGCGCCAACTCGACCGAGTTCGACCTCGAGACGCCGTTCCCGGTGATTGACCTGCTGCCCGAGCAGAAAGAGATCGCCGACATGGGCGGCACGATGCGGCTCGGCGCCGACCCGGTGAAGCTGCACGACTCGACCCGGATTCGTGCCCTGTACGGCGAACCGGTCGTGTACGAGCGCCACCGCCACCGCTACGAGGTCAACAACCATCTGCGCCGGCGCCTGGAGGCGGCGGGACTGATCTGCTCGGGAACGAGCCCGGATGAGCGGCTGGTCGAGGGGATCGAGCTTGCGGCCGACCAGCACCCCTTCTTCGTGGCCTCGCAATACCACCCGGAGTTCAAGTCGCGCCCCGAGCGGCCGGCGCCGCTGTTCCGCGAGTTCGTTGGGGCCGCGCTCGAGCACTCCGGCGCCGCGCCCGAGCACTCCGGCGCCGCGCCCGAGCGGGCCGGCGGCGCGCCCGAGCGGTCTGGCGCCGAGGCACCGAACGCAGCGGATGCCGCCCCGGCCGCCCCGGCCGGCGCCCACAGGTGAGGCGCGCGACCGAGGCCGAGCGCGAGCGGCTCCACGAGACCTTCGGCGCGCTCTGCCGAATCGAGAGCCCTTCCGGTCGTGAGCGCGACTGCGCGGCGTGGGTGACGCGCGAGCTCCGCGAGATGGGGCTCGAGGTCGAGGAAGATGACGTCGGGCCGAGCGTCGGCTCGGATGCGGGCAACCTGCTGGCCAGGATCCCCGGCTCGGGTCCAGACAGCATCCTCCTGTGCGCGCACATGGACACCGTCCCGCTGACCGCTCCGGTAGAGCCGGTGCTCATCGACGGCGGCTGGACGAACGCGGGGGAGGGGATCCTGGGCGCCGACAACAAGACCGCGGTCGCGGTCATCATCGAGCTGGCCCGCCGGCTCACCACCACCCGCGAGCCGACGCCGGTGGGGGTCGAGATCCTGTTCACCGTGTGCGAGGAGATATCGCTCCTCGGTGCCCAGGCGTTCGACTCCAGGCGGCTGGACAGCCGCTTCGGCTACGTGTTCGATCACGCCACGCCGATCGGGGAGATCGTCACCGCCGCGCCCACCCTTCACCGCATCGTGGCCGAATTTCACGGCCGCGCCGCCCACGCCGGCGTCCGCCCCGAGGCGGGACGGAGCGCGATCGCCGCGGCGGCTCGAGCCATCGCCACGATGCACCTCGGGCGCCTCGACGACGAGACGACCGCCAACGTCGGGACGATCGCGGGTGGAACGGCGATCAACGTGGTCCCTGAGCGCTGCCGGATCGAGGCCGAGGTGCGCAGCGTCGACCAGCAGCGCGTCGAGGCAATCGCAACCGAGATGATCGACCACATGCAGGATGCCGCGGACGCCGCCGAATGCGACCTCGACGTGACCGTGGAGCGGATGATCGAGGGCTACAGAATCCGTCCTCGAGCCACCGAGGTGACGGTCGCCGAGCGGGCGCTGCGCGCCTGTGGCTACGAGCCGAGCCACATCCTGACCGGCGGGGCCTCGGACGCCAACGCGTTTCGCGTCGCCGGGTTCCCGTGCGCCAACCTGGCCGACGGCACCGAGCACAACCACGAGCCGACCGAGCGGATCAGCGTCGACGCGTTGGAGAGCCTGCTCGAGCTGGCGATCGCACTGGTCGACGAGTCCGGTCCGGAACTGGGGAAAAGATCGGCGGCGCCTGATGGCGGCGCCTTGGAAGAAGGCGTCTCGTGAGCAACGAGATCGAGCCGATCGGCACCGACGTCAAGTGGGAGGGGAAGGTGATCAGCGCCGGTACCGAGCGCTTCCGGTTTAACGACGGCGCCGAGGTCGTGCGCGACAAGGTGTGGCACCCCGGGGCGGTCGGCATCCTGGCGATCGACTCCGAGCACGTGTGGCTCACCCGCCAGCCGCGCGAGGTGATCGGCGAACCCGATTCGCTTGAGATCCCCGCCGGCAAGCTCGACGTCCCAGGCGAGCCGCCGCTCGAGACGGCCAAGCGCGAGCTGGCCGAGGAGATCGCGATGCGCGCGGAGCGGTGGGAGGAGCTGTTCGCGTTCTTCACCAGCCCCGGCTTCAGCGACGAGCGAGTGTGGCTGTATCTCGCCACCGAACTGTCTGACGCTTCGGGCTACGAGCGTGACGAGGACGAGCGGATCGAGATCGTGCCGTGGCCGCTCGCGCGGCTCGACGAGGCGACCGCGCAGTGCGAGGACTCCAAGTCGCTGATCGCGCTGCTCTGGCTGGCGGCGAACGGCCGGAAATGACCGTTCACGATTCGGCCAGCCGCGGCTTTCAGCTGGGAGCGGACGCGTACGAGCGCGGCCGGCCCGGGTATCCGCAGGACGCGATCGACTGGCTGCGCGCCCAGCTCGACCTGACTCCGGGGCGCACCGTGCTCGACGTCGGCGCCGGCACCGGCAAGCTGACCCGCCAGCTCGTCGCCACCGGCGCCACCGTGCTTGCCGTCGAGCCGGTGCCTGGCATGCGCGCGGTGCTCGAGCGCGTCGTGCCGGAGGCCACGGCGATGGAGGGGACGGCCGAGGCTCTGCCGGTCGGCGACGGAGCGGTGGACGCGGTCACGGTGGGGCAGGCTTTTCACTGGTTTGACGTGCCGATAACCCTGGCCGAGTTTCACCGCGTGCTCCGGCCAACCCCGGCGGGCCGTTTTGGGCTGATCTGGAACCGCCGGCGGATGGACCAACCGCTTCACCGCGAGATCAGCGCGATCATCGAGCCCTACCACGGCGACACCCCCCGGCACCTGCATGGTGCCTGGCGCGAGCCCGTCGAGACGAGCGAGCTGTTCACGAAGGTCGAGGAGCTCGAGGTGCCGTCCGAGCAGGTCGTCGACGTCGATGGGGTCGTCGATCGGGTTGGGTCGACGAGTTTCATCGCGGCTCTTCCCGACTCCGACCGCGAGGCCGTACTCGGGCGAGTCCGCGCGCTAGCCGAGCGCCATCCGGCACCGCTGCGCCTCGAGTACGTGACCGAGGCCTACGTGTACGAGCGTCGCTAGGCCCGCCTGGCAGGAGGGGGTTCCCGGGCCTCGAATAACCGGGATATGGCCACGGTCCACTCCGTCTCGGACCACCGGCGGACCGCCGATCTGACCTTCGACTTCCTCGGCTACCTCGAACTCGAGCGCGGCCTGTCGCGCAACACGCTCGAGGCCTACCGCTCGGATCTTCAGCAGTTCGGCGAGTTCCTCGCGCGCCGGGGCCTCGACCCGCTCGAGGTCCAGACGACCGATCTCGCGGCCTTCGTATCCGAGCTGGCCTCCGGCAGCCCCGAGCGCCGCGCCGCGGCGCCGGCCACGCTTCAGCGCAAGATCGCCTGCCTGCGCTCCTTCTACCGGCATCTGCGACGCGAGCAGGTTCTCGACCGGGACCCCGCGTCGGAGCTACGCGCCCCGCGCTCGCGTGCGCGGCTGCCCAAGGTGCTCAGCCGGGACGAGGTCGCACGCCTGCTCGAGCAGCCCAAGGGCGGGGGCCCGGCGGCGCTGCGGGACCGCGCGCTGCTCGAGACGATGTACGCGTGCGGGCTGCGCGCGTCCGAGGCGATCGGGCTCGAGCTGTCCGAGCTCGACCTCCAGGACGGGATCCTGCGCGCCCGCGGGAAGGGCTCCAAGGAACGGATCGTGCCCGTCGGAAGCAAGGCGATCGAGGCGCTGAGCGCGTACGTCGAACGCGGCCGTCCCGCGCTCGTGGGGATCCGGCCCGAGCGTCGCGTGTTCGTGAACCTGCGGGGCGGCGGGCTCTCGCGCCAGGGGCTGTACAAGATCGTGCGCCGCCACGCCCGCAGCGCCGGCCTCGAGCAGCGGATGAGCCCCCATACACTGCGCCACACGTTCGCCACGCACCTGCTGTCCGGCGGATGCGACCTGCGCTCCCTACAGGAGATGCTGGGTCACGCCGACATCGGCACGACGCAGATCTACACCCACCTGTCGACCGAGCGGCTGCGCGACGTGTACTTCGAGGCGCATCCGCGGGCCCAGATCGAGCGGCCCTCCTAGGGCTCGCCGCCGCCCGTTCTACAGTCCCCGGGATGGGGATGACCCACTTCGACGACGCGCCGGCTCGCGAGCGCGATGTCGGCCACATCCGTGGCCGGTGGACCCAGCTCGGCGGAGCCGCCGGGTGCGTCAAGGTGGGCGTCCGCCGGATCCAGATTCCGGTGGGAGGCTGGTCCACGCCCGCCCACGAGCACGGCCGCCAAGAGGAGATCTTCTATGTGTTGGAAGGCCGTGGCGTCTCCTGGCAGGCCGGCGAGACCGCCGAGGTGCGAGCGGGGGACTGCATCGTGTATCTGGCCCGGGGCGGCGCCCACACTCTGCATGCGCTCGAGCCGCTCGACGTGCTGGCCTTCGGCGAGCGCCACGAGGACGAGAGCCTGGGCTTTCCTCGGCTCGGCTTGTCGCTCGTGGGTTCTCGTGCGGTCGAGTCGCTGCCGTTCTTCAGCGACGGCGTCCCGATCCAGTTCGCCCGCGAGTCCGCGCTCGGCCCGCCGCCACTACCTGACCCGCTCCCGGGCCCCGACGCGCCACGGCCACCAACGATCGCCAATGTAGATGACGTCGTGGCGGCGAGCGTCGAGCGTCCGCGCGTGGCACGCACGCGACGCAACCTGGGTCGCGCCGCGGGGTCGATCAGCACGGGCCTCCAGCACGTCGAGGTCGCGCCCGGCAAGTACTCGACGGCGCAACACTGCCACTCCGTCGAGGAGGAGATCTTCGTGATCCTGCACGGCGACGGCGTGCTCGTGCTGGGCGAGGAGGAGACGGCGGTAGGTCCCGGGCACGTGATCGCGCGCCCGGCGGGCACGGGGGTCGCCCACGTGTTCCGGGCCGGTGATGGCGGCCTCACGTATCTGGCCTACGGCATGCGCGACGCCGCCGACGCCTGCTACTACCCGCGGTCGGGCAAGATCGCGTTCCGGGGGCTCGGCCTGGTGGCACGGCTCGAGCGGCTCGACTACTGGGACGGCGAGGACTGAGACGGCGGGCCTTCGTGATCGTGCTCGACGCCTGTGGCGTCGGCGCGCTGCCCGACGCGGCCGACTACGGTGACGGCGCCGCGAACACGCTCGGGCACCTCGCGCAGGCGGTCGGAGGGCTCGACCTGCCCACGCTCGGGCGGCTCGGGCTCGGCTCGATCCTCGACCTGCCCGGCGTGCCGCCCGCGCAGGCGCCGGTCCTGCACGGCCGGCTGCAAGCGATCGGCCCCGGCAAGGACTCGACCGCGGGGCACTGGGGCCTGATGGGCGTCTCCGCCGCGCGGGCGCTCCCCACCTACCCCGACGGATTCCCGCCCGAGATCGTCGAGATCGTCACGAGGATCGCCCGCCGTGAGGTGATCTGCAACCGGGCCAGCAACGGGATCGAGGCGATCGAGCGGTGCGGACCCGAGCACGTCTGCACCGGCGCGCTGATCGTCTACACGAGCCAGGACTCCGTGCTTCAGATCGCCGCTCATGTGGACGTGCTCGACGCCGCCGAGCTGTACGCGATCTGCGCCGGCGTCCGCGAGGCGCTTCCGGCCGAACACGCGATCGGGCGGGTGATCGCGCGTCCGTTCGCCGGCGCCGACGGCGACTGGCGGCGGACCGACGGGCGGCGCGACTTCTCCGTTCCGCCGCCCGGCCGCAGCTACCTCGACGAGCTCCGAGAGGCCGGGGTGCCCGTCCACACGGTCGGCAAGGTTGGGGCGCTGTTCGCCGGCGTCGGGGTCGACGTTGAACATCCCGGCGCCACCAACGCGCGCGCGCTCGAGGAGACGACGGCGCTGATGCGCTCGCTGGACGCCGGGCTCGTGTTCACCAACCTGGTCGAGACCGATCAGGTGTACGGCCATCGCCACGATGTCGAGGGCTTTCACCGCGCGTTGCGGGCAATCGATGCGACCGTGGCGCAGTGGCTCGAGCTGCTGGGTCCCGGCGACATGCTCGTGCTGACCGCCGATCACGGATGCGACCCGACCGCTTCGCACACCGACCACACGCGCGAGTACGCGCCTTTGCTCGCCGCGTTCGAGGGGGACGGCTCGCGCCGGCACGACGGCGTGCTCGCCGACGTCGGCGCGAGCGTGCTGGCGTGGCTGGCCGGCCGGGGCGCCGACGCGTTGCCGGGCGAGTCGTTCGCACCGCGAAGTGACTGAACCATGCCCGAGCTGCCCGAAGTAGAGACGATCCGCCGCCAGCTGGCCCCGCACGTTGAGGGCCGGGCGATCGCCGCCGCGTGGATCCTGGACCCGCGCTGGACCCGGCCCGACGCGCGCGGCCCGGTCGAGGCCGCGCTGCGCGGCGCGGTCGTAGAGCGCCTAGGTCGCGCCGGCAAGTACCTCGTGTGGTCGCTCTCGGACGATCGCTACCTGCTCCAGCACCTGCGCATGACCGGGACGCTGCTGTACGACCCGCCCGCTCCGCCGCCGCATACCCGGGTGCTGCTCGAACTCGACGACGACCACCGCGTGGTGTACGTCGACCCACGCCGGTTCGGTACGGGTCATCTTGTGCAGGGCGCGAGCGCCCGAGACGAGTACCTGAGCGCCAGGCTCGGGACCGAGCCATTCACCCCCGGGTTCACGACCGCATACCTGCGCGCCCAGGGGCAGGGCCGGGCGGCTCCGGTCAAGGCATTCGTACTCGATCAACGCCACATCGCGGGCGTGGGGAACATCTACGCCGACGAGGCGCTGTTCCGGGCCGGGATCCATCCCCTGCGTCCGGCCGGGCGCCTGAGCAAAGCCGATTGGGACCGCCTGCGGCAGGGGATTGAAGAGGCGCTGAGTGCCGGCATCGCGGCCAAGGGTGCCTCGATCGACGACTTCCGGCACGTGGACGGGGCGCGCGGCTCCTTCCAGGACCTGTTCCTCGTTCACCGCCGGGCCGGCCTGCCCTGCCCGACCTGCGGGACCACGATCCGCAAGATCGCCGTCGGCGGTCGCGGCACGTACGTGTGCGAGCGCTGCCAGCCGCGCCCGCGACTTAAGCGGCCAACAGCTCCTTCAGCCGTCCAGCCCGATCCGCGGCCAGCAACTCGGTGAAGCCGCCGATCGGCTCGTCGCCGATGATGATCTGGGGGAAGGTGAACATGCCGGTCCGCTCCTGGAGCCGGGCCCGACTGTCCGGGTCCCGTGCCAGATTGATCTCCTCGTAGGCGATGCCGCGCTTGGCCAGAAGAGCCTTCGCGCTCGTGCAGAACGGACAGGCTTCGGTGGTGTAGAGCGTGACTCGGTGCATGATTACAAATTTGTCGGCGGCGCCTGACGGCGACGCCTTAGCTTCACAAAGTATAGCGAGCGAGGCATGCCGAGGTCGCTGAGGACCGAGGCGATTGTGCTGCGCTCGATCCGCTACGGGGAGGCCGACCGCATCCTGCACCTGTACACGCCCGGATACGGCCGGTTGTCGGCCATCGCCAAGGGCGCGCGGCGGGCCCGGAGCCGGTTCGGCGCCCGGCTCGAGCCGTTCTTCCACATTCGCGCGATCCTGCACGAGGGTCGCAGCGAGCTGCACACGGTCACGGGTGTCGACACGGTCGCCGCGCACGCCGGCCTGCGCGAGCATGCCGCGACGATCGACGCCGCCGGTCGCGCCTGCGACGCCGTGGCGCGGCTGTTCGAGACTCCGGACCCGCACCCGGAGGTCTTCTGCCTGCTCGCCAACGAGCTGACGCTGCTGGACCTCGACGTTACCCACGCGCGTGCTGCCACCGGCCTGGCCTTCCGGCTCAAGCTTCTGCTCGCGGCGGGGATCGTCCCCCAGCTCGGGTCGTGCGCCGGATGCGGCGAGTCAGAGCACCTGCGGGGCTTCTCCGCCGCCGCCGGCGGAGTCGTGTGCAGCTCCTGCGAAGCGGCCGCGTTCCCACTCGGGCAGGAATCCCACACCTTCCTGGTCGGCGCGCTCGGCCGACCGCTCGCTCAGGCGCCCGAGGCATCCGAGCTGGCGCTGGCGCAGGCGGAGCGCGCGATCACCGAGACCGCCGAACACCACGCGCACGTGCGGCTGCGGCCGCTCGTCGGCCGGCGCTGAGCACCGGCGCCCGCAACACGCGCCGGGAAACGTCACGTCTTCGTGACAACTCGCCTCGATCCGCGCGGCTCGCTGTCAGAATCGAATGACATGAGCGGTCAAATCCTCACCTCGGGCTCCGAGCATCCGGGTGGGCCGGTCGCGGCCGCCTTCGCCGACCGGATTCGCCAGCGTGAAGAACGCGAGCTCGCGCTGGGCGCAACGCGGTCCTACCCCGCGAGCCGGCAGCGTGAGGAGCCCGATTGCGGCCTGCGCACCCCGTTCCAGCGTGACCGCGACCGGATCGTCCACTGCAAGGCGTTCCGTCGGCTCAAGCACAAGACGCAGGTGTTCGTCGCCCCCGCGGGCGACCACTACCGCACCCGGCTCACGCATACGCTCGAGGTCACTCAGATCTCGAGAACCGTGGCCCGCGCGCTCGGCCTCAACGAGGACCTGGTCGAAGCGATCGGACTCGGCCACGACCTGGGCCATCCGCCCTTCGGGCACGTGGGCGAGGACGCGCTCGATCGCTGCCTGCGCGAACGGTTCGGCCTCTCATTCATGCATCACGAGCACTCGCTGCGGGTGGTCGACACGCTCGAGCGCGACGGCCTCGGCCTGAACCTGACCGAACCTGTGCGGGACGGGATCGTGGGCCACTCGGGCCGGGCGCGGGAGCCGAGCACGCTGGAGGGAAAGATCGTCCGCTTGATGGATCGCGTGGCTTACATCAACCACGACATTGATGACGCGCTGCGCGCCGGGCTGCTATCGCCCGACGATCTGCCGGCGGGTCCGATCGAGATCCTCGGCGGCACCGGCTCGCGGCGGATCGACATGCTCGTGCACGACCTGGTTGAGCACTCCGCTCGGGCAGACGACATCGTCCAGGGCGAGACGGTCGGCGCGGCGATGGCCGAGCTGCGCGCATTCATGTTCGAGCGCGTCTACCTCGGGCGCGAGGCGACGCGCGAGCACGCCAAGATCAGGCTCGTGATCTCCTCGCTGTTTGACCACTACTGCGCCCACCCCGAGGACATTCCGGCCTCGATCCCGCCGGGGGAGCTGCCGCGGCGGGTGACGGACTACCTGGCGGGCATGACCGACCGCTTCTGCATCCGTACGTTCGAGGTCCTGAGCGTGCCGGTAGCGTTCGCGCCGTGACGCGGTACACCGCCGACTCGCGCGACCGCGTACGCGATGCGGTCGACATGCTCGCGGTCGTCTCACAGCGCACCGAGCTGCGCCGGACCGGGCCCACCGAGTACGTCGGGCGCTGCCCCTTCCACGACGAACGCACGCCGTCATTCGGCGTCAACCCGGTGGAGAAGGTCTACCACTGCTTCGGCTGCCAGGCCTCGGGTGACGTGTTCAGGTTCGTGATGGAGACCGAGGGCCTGGACTTCCCCGGCGCCCTTCAGGCGCTGGCCGACCGGTTCGGCGTGGAGCTCGAGACCGAGGCCGAGGATCCGCAGGCCGCCGCCAGGCGCCAGCGCCGCGAGCGCCTTCATTCGCTGCTCGGGCGGGCTGCTACCTACTACGAGCGCTACCTGTGGGATGCGCGCGAGGCGCAGCCGGCCCGCGAGTACCTGCTCGGCCGCGGCCTGCGTGAGGAGACGCTCCGCGCCTTCCGGGTCGGGTACGCGCCGAGCGCGTGGGATCGGATGCTCACCGCGTCGCGCCGAGCCGGATTCGGCGAGGAGGAACTGCTCGCCACGGGCTTGGCCCAGCGCTCCAAGACGAACCCCGGCCGGATCTACGATCGCTTCCGCGAGCGGATCATGTTCCCGTCCACCGACGCGCGCGGCAACGTGCTGGGCTTCGGCGCCCGAGCGATGCGGGACAACCAGCAACCGAAGTACCTCAACACGGCCGAGGGCGACATCTACCAGAAGCGACGGGTGCTGTTTGGAATCGACCGGGCGCGCGCGGCCGCGGCGCGCGCCGGCCGAGTGATCCTGGTCGAGGGCTACACCGACGTGCTGGCGCTCCACCAAGCGGGGCTCGAGAACGCCGTTGGGATTATGGGCACGGCACTGACCGACGAGCAGATCGACCAGCTGCGACGAGTGGCCGACGTGCTCGAGCTGTGTCTGGACGCGGACCGGGCCGGGCAGGACGCGATGCTCCGCGCCGCTCAGCTGAGCGACCGGCGGGGTCTCCAGCTACGCGTGGTGCCGCTTCCGGAGGGCACCGACCCGGCGGACCTGATCGAGCGCGCCGGCCCGGAAGCGCTGCGCGAGCGCGTGGCCGCCTCCGTCCCGTTCGTCGCCTTCCACGTCGAGCGGATCCTCGAACGCAACGACACGAGCAGCGCCGAGGGACGCGATAGGGCGTTCCGCGAGCTCCAGCCAGCGCTCAAGAACTTGGACGCCGGCGTGTTCGGCGGCGAGCTGCTGCGGCGAATCGCCGGCCGCCTGGGGTTGACCGGGGCACAGCTCGCGACGCTAATCGAGGGGGCCGCGAGACAGAACGGCGCCGGCGCCACGCCGGCAGCGAGCACGGGTGCTCCGGAGCCAATCGAGCAAGGGGCGCGACAGGAGCAGACGTTCCTCGCGCTGTGTCTCGCGGTGCCGCGCGCCGGGGCCCGGAAGCTGTTCGAGATCGACATCGATGGGCTGATCACGAGCGGACTGCTGCGCCGCGCCGCCCGTCACATCGCGGGCCGGACGGATTCGCCGCTGGCCGACCTGCCCGCGGAGGATGACGCGCTGGCGCGGACTGTCGCCGCGCTTGTCGCCGAGGCCGGTCGGCGTGGCCCGGTGAGCGAAGATGAGCTCGAGCACGCGCGCCTGGTGCTCGACGAGGCCCGGCTCGACCGCGCCATCCGGCGGGCGACCGCCGACGGTGGCTCCGGCGTCCCGGAGCTCGCGCGCGAGCGGGAGACGGTCCGGGGCGCGCGCCGGGCGGTCACCACGCGCCTCGAACGCGCGGTCTGACAGGACCGCGCGGTGCCGCCGGCGCGACGCGTCAACGCGTCGCGGCGGCGACCGCGCGCTGGACGGCGGCGACCGTCGTGCCGTGGGCGCGCGCGATCTCGCGCACGGTCTCGCCGGATCGCAGACGGGCCCGCAGCTGGGCGGGCCGGATTCCGAGATATCTGGCCGCGGCACGCAGCTCGGTCGGCGTGAGTCCGGCCACCCTAGCCGAGCGCCGCTGGCGCTGCGGGAGCTGCGGCGGCGGGATCAGGTCGGTCGTCGGGTTCACGGGGAGGATCAGCGGCGGGCGTGGCGCCTGGTTGAAGTCGAAGTCGGCGGTCAGATTCCCGAGGATCGGGTTGTCCTCGCGCACGTCGGGGCGCGGATCGGGACGGCCGTCGGTGCGCGGATCGAGCCGTTGTCCGTTCAGGAAGTCGTCCTCGATGAACTTCACGTAGGCGTCGAAGCTGAGCGTCTGATGGTCGATGAAGCCCTTGCGCGCATACGGGCTGATGACCAGGCCGGGGACGCGCAGTCCGTACCCGTTCTGGTCCACTTGCGGCGGGTCGACGTGGTCGTAGAAGCCGCCCCAGTCATCCCAGGCGAGGAAGATCGCGGTGCTGTCCCAGTCCGGGCTGTTCATGATCGCGTTGATCAGACCGGTCACGTAGGTCTGGCCGGCGGTGATCAGCCCCGGAGGGTGCTCCGACACGGTTCCGTTGGGGACGATCCACGACACCTCGGGCAGCGATCCCGCCTTCGCCGCGGAGAAGAAATTGGACAGCGACTGGATGTTGGCCAGCTGGTCGTCCTGCTGTACGTCGGTGAAGTAGGGAAGCGGATTCCAGATCCCGGGGGTCTGGGCGCTCTGGCCGACCGGCGCGCACGACATCGCCGCGTTGTCATCGCAGTCCGGCTCGGTCCCCTTGAACACGTAGTACGCCCAGCTCACCTCGTAGCGGTGCAGTAGGTAGGTCAGGTCGGTCCACGCGTAGTTGGGATCGCTCGGGCTCTTGTTCCCCAGTCGGCGCTCGAAGTCCGGTGGGTTCTGGGGGTTCTGGAGGGCGTTGCGGCAGCTCATCGGGTCGCCCTGGACGCTGCAACGGGCCGACCACTCCGAGACCATGTACAGGTGGGCGGGCAGGCTCCAGGACAGGTTGGACTCGAACATGTGGTCCTGGAGCACGAAGTTGCGCGCGTAGGTCCAGTAGTTGGAGATGTCGGCGCCGGTGTGGTAGCCCATCACGTCGGCGATGCTGCTCCCGCTTCCACAGGCCGGGTTGAACGTCTGCGCGCAGCCGGCCATTCCGGCCTGCTGCTGGCGGACGAACCCATCCATGCTTCCCCCGTCGATGTCGGCCTCGGCGTTGTCGAAGCTGTGCGGGCCACCCAGGTTCTCGTCCTCCCGGTCGTGGAACGGGCGAACGCAGCCGCCGGTGGCCGGATCGGGGAGGCACGGCACCGTGCCCGGATTCCCCGCCAGGCCGGGGATCCCATCGGCTCCGGGATAGGTCCCGAAGTACGAGTCGAAGGACCGGTTCTCCTGCATGATGATCACGACATGGCGGATCTTGTGGATGCCCACAGCCGGCGGCTGGGGGCCGACGGTCTCGGTCGTGCTGAGCGGATTGGCGGTGGTGGAGCTCTGCGTCGAGCTCTGGCTTGCGCCGTGGTGCGAGGAGCCGCCACACCCGGCGAGCAGCAGTGCAGCGGCCAGCGCGCCCGCGGCCAGCCGGCCACCGCGCAGCCGTCGACGTGCGCGCCAGCGACCGGCGCCCCGGCCGGTCAACACCATTGCCCCATGCACTCACGTCGGCGTCGAGAAGACAACTCGGCGATCCTAAGCATCAAGACCTCGGCCTGCGTCAAGGCCAGGTAAAACGCGGGCCAGCATCATTGCCGGCGGTTGGCCGAACATGCTGTCGGCCTACCGTGGCGTTGAGCCCACGTTATGGATGGGCTTCATTTTCACCCGGCAAGGCCGATTATTAGGCGGGTCGCTTCCCGGTACAGTGTTGGGGCGAACCAGCCAGTTACCTGGCTTCTGGAAGGTCGTTACACCCTAATCCGGGGTAACTCAATCGGCAGAGTGTTCGGCTGTTAACCGAAATGTTGTGGGTTCGAGTCCCACCCCCGGAGCTGTTACTGCAATGGAAGTGAAACGTGGGTCCGAGGTGCGCGCCGGACTGACCATCGCCGAGCTCGAGGACTGGGAGCTTCACGGCGCCGTCTGGCGAGCACTCGAGGTGAGCGCCGAGCGCGCCGTGGTCGAATTGTGCAGCTGCTCCGGGGAGCCGATGGACGTCGTGTCGGGAGACGCTCCCGAGCTGATCGAGTTCGTGCGCGCGCGCCGCGACGATTGATCAGCAAGCCCCTCGACGAGTGCGGCGGCGCGTGAGGCGCCGTCGTGCGCGCCAGCCCACGCCGCCAGCTCGCGTGCGCGGGCGGCGAGCGCGGCATCCGACAACGCGCGGCGGACCGCCAAGCGCAGCGGCCCCGGGCCCACGAAGCGCCACGGTAGCCTGACGCCGGCGCCGGCCCAGTCCACACGCGCGGCGTTCTCGGCCATGTCGCCGCAATGGGGCGCCGCCACGACGGGGCAACCGGATGCCAGCGCCCGCGCCATCGTTCCGTGGCCGGCGTGGCAGATGACCGCGGCGCACGAGGGCATCGTCTGCGAATAGGAGACCCACTCGACGAGCCGGGTGTTGGCCGGCACGTCGATGGGCTCGGCCAGGGGCCGCCGGTTCCACGTCGCGAGCACGCGGATCGGCTCATCGCCGAGCCCGGCCAGAGCCGCGCGCAGCAGGCGGTGCTCGGGGTCCTGGGCGGTCGACGGCGCCACCAGCACCAGCGGAGCCTCTCCCGGCGGAGGCTCGACCGCGTGAAACGCCGGCTCCCACATGATCGGCCCGACGACCTCGACGTGGGGAGGCCACCGTCGCGGGTACTCGAGCTGCGGGAACGTACCCACCATGCACAGTCGCTCGCTCAGCCCGCCGTGTAGGCGCGCCACCGGTGGCAGGCCAACCTTCGCGCGGGCGTCGTTGAGCTCCGCGCGCCCCTGCCGGAGCCCGGCCTGCGTCGAGCGCTCAAGGGTCCGCCACAGCCCGCGACCGAGTCTCGTCCGCGGTATGCGTGCCCCCAGGGCGTAGGGCGGAAAGCCGTCGGCTCCGACCGGGTAGAGGTGCGGAACCAGCGTCGCCACCGGCACGCCTTCGAGCTCGCCGGCCAGCGCCGGCGCGAGCGTCAGGATGTCGTGCACCACGACGTCCGGACGCAGGTCGGCCACGGTCTGGCGGGTGTGGCCGCAGGCCATCACAACCGTCTCGTACATCTTGAAGGGCTCTCCGTGGGTGGGGAAGAGCGGGTATTCGGGCGCGGGCTCGAAGCGCATCCCCGTCGCCTCGACGTCTTCGCGCCACCGCGACCACGTCTCGAACGTCACCTCGTGCCCTCGCGCCGCCAGCCGCGCCCCGAGTGCGAGCATCGGGAACGCGTGACCGGGCTCGCCGAACGCTCCCAGGAAGAAACGACTCACGCCGCGAGCTCGGCCACCGTGCGCAACTGCTCGATCCGCTCCTCGGTGGTCCAAGCCGTGGGAGCGACGATCAGCGTGCCTACCCCGGCCTCACGGAACGCCGCCAGGCGGTCTCGCACGGCCTCGCGCGGGCCGCACAGCGTGACCATGTCGATCAGCTCGTCGGGCAGCACGGCTGCCGCCTCCTCCTTCTTGCCCTCCAGGTACAGGTCCTGCACCTCGCGCGCTGCGTCCTCGAACCCGTAGCGCTGGACCAGCTGGTTGTAGAAGTTCTGCTTGCGCGATCCCATCCCGCCGATATACAGAGCGAGGAACGGGCGCATCCGGTCGCGCGCCGCCGGCCGATCATCGGAGACGAAGGTGTTGACGGTGGGCGCCATGTCGAAGTGCTCGAGCGATCGTCCGCCGCGCTGCGCGCCCTGCTCGAGCAGGTCCCGCACATCTCCGACGTGCTCGGGCGAAAAGAAGATGGGCAGCCAGCCGTCGGCAATCTCGCCGGCCAGCGCCGTGTTCTTCGGCCCGATCGCCGCGAGGTAGATCGGGATACGGTCCTGCACGGGCGGGATCATCAGCTTCAGCGCCTTGCCCGGCCCGTCGGGCAGCGGCAGCTCGACCGTCTCGCCGTGGAACTCAACGCGCTCGCGGGCCAGCGCCATCCGGAGCACCGCGACGTACTCCCGCGTGCGCTGGAGCTGGCGCCCGAATCGCTGTCCGTGCCAACCCTCGGCCACCTGCGGCCCGGACGATCCAAGCCCCAGCAACATCCGCCCGCCCGAAAGAACGTCGATCGTAGCCGCGGTCATCGCGGTCATTGCCGGGCTGCGAGCGGGCATCTGGAAGATGGCCGACCCCAACTTGATCTTGGTCGTGCCGGCACCCAGCCAGGCCAGCACCGTCGCCGTGTCGGACCCGTACGCCTCCGCCGCCCACACCGAGTCGTAGCCGAGGCGCTCGGCCTCCTGCACGGCCGCGAGCTGGTCGGCGGGCGAGATGCCGGGGATCAGATAACCGAGGGACATGCCGAGCCGCATGGCGAGACAGAACCCTAAGGCAACTCGGCTGACCGCGGCGACCTCAGCCGTGCGCGGCCGAGTCGTAGCCGCTGCGCCGGGTAGTCAGAGATGCGGTGAGGCAAACCCTCGACGACCGCCGGATGAGAGGATGAATCCATGACCACCCACGCCAGGCTCGACCTCAACGGACCGATGCACGCTGGGTTTGACGAGATCCTCACCCCGGACGCGCTCGAATTCGTCGGCGAGCTCCAACACCGCTTCGGCTCGCGGCGCCAGGAGCTGCTCGAGGCCCGTGCCCGGCGGCGCGAGCGGCGGCGGGCAGGCGAGATGCTCCACTTCCTGCCCGACACGCGCGAGATCCGCGAGGGCGACTGGACGGTGGCACCCGTGCCGCCAGACATGGAGCAGCGCTGGGTCGAGATCACCGGGCCGACGGACCGCAAGATGGTGATCAACGCGCTGAACTCGGGCGCCGATGGGTTCATGGCCGACTTCGAGGACGCCAACTCGCCGACGTGGCGCAACATGGTCGAGGGGCAGCGGAACCTGCGTGACGCGATCGCGGGCACGATTACCTACCGCGACTCCAACGGCAAGCAATACGCGCTCGAGGAGAACGTGGCCACGCTGCTCGTGCGCCCGCGCGGCTGGCACCTGCCCGAGCGCCACTTGCTCGTCGACTCCGAGCCGGTGGCGGGCGCCTTCTTCGACTTCGGGCTGTACATGTTTCATTGCGCGCGGCGGCTCTTGCGCAACGGCAGCGGGCCCTACTTCTACCTACCCAAGATGGAGTCGCATCTGGAGGCGCGGCTGTGGAACGACGTGTTCGGCTTCGCTCAGGAGTGGCTGGGCATCGTTCCCGGCACGATCAAGGCGACGGTGCTGATCGAGACGCTTCCGGCCGCGTTCGAGATGGAAGAGATCCTGTACGAGCTGCGCGAGCACTCAGCCGGGCTGAACGCCGGCCGCTGGGACTACATCTTCTCTGCCATCAAGTGCTTCCCCGACCGGCGTGAGATGGTCCTCCCCGACCGCGGTGACGTGACAATGACGGTGCCGTTCATGCGCGCTTATGCCGAGCTCCTGGCCGCGACCTGCCACCGGCGCGGCGCACACGCGATGGGCGGGATGTCAGCGCTGATTCCGAGCCGGAAGGGCGACGAGGAGGCCAACCGCACGGCGCTCGACGGAGTCCGGGCTGATAAGGAGCGCGAGGTATCACAGGGCTACGACGGCACCTGGGTGGCGCACCCGGACCTGGTTCCGATCGCCCGCGCGGTGTTCGAGAACGGCCTTGGTGACGCTCCCAATCAGGTGTCCCGTCAGCTCGACGACGTCCACGTGACCGCCGAGCAGCTGCTCGACTTGGCCTCGACCCCCGGCGCGATCACCGAGAAGGGCCTTCGCGCCGACGTCAACGTTGGCTTTCAGTACATCTCGTTCTGGCTGACGGGTCGCGGCGCCGCGGCGATCAATTCGATGATGGAGGACGCGGCGACGGCCGAGATCTCTCGCTCACAGCTCTGGCAGTGGATCCACCACGGGGTCGAGCTCGACACCGGCCAGACCGTCACGCGCGAGCTGGTCCGCCAGGTGCTCGATGAGGAGACCGGGAAGATTCGCGAGCAAGTGGGCGACGAGGTGTGGCGCGCCGGGCGCCCGGAGGATACGCGGGAGATCTTCGAGGGCGTCGCGCTGTCGACCGACCTGATCGAGTTCCTGACGATTCCGGCGTACCGGTACCTCGAAGACTAGGTGGCGGGACGCAGGCGCCGGCCCGGCACCAGCCGCGACCGGCACGTGACGTGCAGGAGGATCACGGCGCCCAGCAGGATGATGAGGTCGCCGGCGCTCAGCACGTTGCCGATCGGCCACGGTCCGGGCACCGGGAACACGTCACCGAGGAAGGCGAGGTGCGGATGCCCCAGCGCGGCCGAGTTGTCGAACCCCGCGCGGGCGGTGATCCCGGCGACGCGCAGCGCCACTGGATTGGCCGGCATGACGCCCCCGTTGGAAGTGATTGCCAGCACGTTCAGGGCGGCGCCCGTCGCCACCAGCGGGACGCCGGCCAGGCGCCGGTTGGCGAAGATGAAGTAAGCGTCGAGCACATAGGAGAACACGTTGAGCGCGGCGTGCAGGGCGTGGCTTCCCCCCGGCGCGATGTTCGAGATCCCCACCTGGATAAAGGCCGCGAGGAGCACGGCCCACACGGCGCGGATTTGGATGTCGGCCAGACGAGTCAGCCGGCCGCCGGCGAGCGGGACGGTGCCGAGCAGCGCGATCGCTGCGAGCACGAGCAGCATCAGGCGACGCTCAGCTGAGGCTTGGCGACGGCGCGCCCAGCGCTCGACGGAGCAGCGGGCGCCTGGATTGGCGGGCCCGTGTGGAGATCCCACCAGCTGACCAGACCGCTGGCGGGAAGTGGCTCGCTCATGTGAAAGCCCTGGGCCAGTTCGCAGCCGAGTGCCCGCAGCCGCTCGAACGTGAAAGCGTCCTCGATCCCCTCGGCCACCGTGCGCAGGCCCAGGTTGTGGGCGAGCTCGATCGTCGAGCGGACGACGATCGCGTTGCGGGCGTCGGAGCCCATCGCGCGCACGAACGACTTGTCGATCTTCAGCTCGCCGATCGGCAGGTCGGTCAGGTAGGCCAGCGACGAGTAGCCGGTGCCGAAGTCGTCGATGGCCACCGAGACCCCGAGCTCGGAGAGATCGTGCATCGTGCGCTTGGCCACCTCGGGGTCGACCATCAGCGAGCTCTCGGTCAGCTCCAGCGTCAGCGAGCGCCCGTCGACCCCGTGCCTCGAGAGCAGCCGCTGAACCTCGTCGGGGAAGCGACGGTCGAGCAGGCTGCGTACCGACACGTTCAGCGATAGCGACAGCTTGCGGCCCTGCTCGTTCCAGGTGCGAAGGTCGCGCAGGCCGAGATCCAGTACGCGGTGGGTCAGGTCCTTGATCAGGCCGGTCCGCTCGGCCACCTCGATGAACTCGAACGGGCCGAGCATGCCCCGCTGCGGATGGCTCCACCTGACCAACCCCTCGGCGGCGACCGGCTGGCCGTGCCCCAGCTCGACCTGCGGCTGGTAATGCAGTAGCAGCTGATCGCTGGCCAGCGCGCGGCGGAGATCCGCGGCCAGGACAAGGCGCTCGGGGCTGTGGTAGTCGTCCTCGGCCCGATAGATCATCAGCGGGTGATGGCTGGCCTTGGCGCGGTACATCGCGACGTCCGCGCGCTGGAGCAGCGTGTCGACGTCCTCGCCGTGCTCGGGGTACCAGGCGAGCCCGATGCTGGCGTCGAGCTCGATGTTGATCCCGTCGAGGTCGACTGGCTTGTGCAACGCGTCCTGGAGGCGGGCGACCGCCCTCTGAGCGGCGCTCGAATCGGCACCCGGCATGAACACCGCAAACTCGTCACCGCCGAGACGCGCGACGAGGTCCTCGCTGCGGAACGACGCCCGCAGCCGGGGCCCGACCGCCTGGAGCACGAGGTCGCCCCGGTGGTGCCCGAGCGTGTCGTTGACGTCCTTGAAGCCGTTGAGATCGACGAGCAGGAGCCCGCCCGTATGCAGCGCGGGGTTCTTGAGGGCGGTACCGACCGATTCGAGGAACCATCGCCGGTTGGGCAGCTCGGTGAGGCTGTCGTGGTGGGCGAGGTGCTCGGCGGTCGCGGTGCGAACCGACTGGCGTCCGCTGATCCATACGCCGACGAGCGGGACGAGCAAGAGCGGGTAGAGGATGGGGCTGAACTGGAGCACCGTGACGACGATCGGCGCCAGGCAGAGCAGGACCGCGCTGACTGAGAGGCCGAAGATCAGATCGCTGCGCAGCGCCTCCGAGAACGGGCTTCCCATGTACAGCGTCGTGGCCCGGGTGACAAGCAGCAGGTTGACCACGAAGTAGCCGGCCGCGCTCCCCACGACCGCGAGTAGGTCCACGAGGCCGAACGCGGGGGTCCGGAGCGCTCCGTAAGCGCCGAGCCACGCGAGAATGCCGCCGGCCGCGGCCAGCGAAAGGGTGTACTGCCCAATGTTGAACCCGACCTGCCACCACGGCTTGCGCGCCGCCCGATCCTGGACGACCGACGCGAGCAGCTGAGCAGCCAGCGCGGGAACGAGCCCCATCCCAAGCAGCAGCGCGAACGAGAACATCACCGAGACGGTGATCTCACCGTCGCCGGATCGGCGCGGCGCTTCGATGGGGAACAGCTCACCGATCAGCACGCTGAGGGTGAGCGCGGCAAATTCAACTATCTGGCGAGGTCCGTGGAAGCCGAACGAGTAGCCGGCGACCACGGGCACCAGGACTCCCGCCCCCGCAAGCGCGACGACGACGCAGTAGAGACGAACTGACGCGAGGTTGCGGGGTTTCATGAGCTCGGTCCGGGCGCCCGGCGAATTGCCGGAGCGCCCGGCCATCGCCACTGCGGATTAGAACTTCCAGCTGGCCCCCGAGACCACGACCAGCGCGACCAGGGCCACGACCGTCAGCATGAGCTGAAGGGTGCGGAACTTGAACCGGGACATCCTTGTCCTCCTTACGACATCGTCGGTAACGAACAAGCGAGCCGGCGGCCGAGCTATCTCACCCGAGGCGAGACCTCTGGCTTTGCGTCCCCGCCTCGCGGCGGGTTTGCCCTTGTCAACTCAGTTGCCATCTATATCGAGCGCCCGCCTCGAGACCTTTAGCGCTTTCGCGAAGTTTTGTTACGAATCCGACCGAACACTCGTCGCCGGGCTGATCCGCTTAGTATCGGCGAGACCGTGACCGTGACCGACCGCCGTCGCTCCGGCCGCTGGCCCCGGGTGGCGGCGGTGGCGATCCTGCTCGTGTTTGCCGCGATCGTCGTGCGCCTGATCACGTTCCAGTCGCCGCGGCTCGTCCCGCGAGTGTCGTTCGCGCCGGTGCTACGGCTGCCCGGCTCCGCCCCTGCACCGGCGTGGCCGGCCGGCGGTGAAGCCGCGCTCGTCGTTCCAGGGCTCGGCTCGCTCGGATCGGCGGGCGGCCAGGATCCGACGCCGACGGCCAGCCTGGCCAAGGTTATGACCGCGTACCTGACGCTTGAGAAGTTCCCGCTCAACGGGACCGACGCGGGCTTCACGATCACCGTCACACCCGCCGAGGCGCAGGCCGAGGCGGACGACGTCAAGCAGGACCAATCGGTCGTCGCGGTTCGCGCCGGGGAACAGCTCGACGAGCGGCAACTGCTGGAGGCGCTACTGATCCCCTCCGGCGACAACATCGCCCAAATCCTGGCCGCATACGACGCGGGCAGCGTCTCGCGGTTTGTCGCGGAGATGAACACCACGGCGCGCGCCCTGGGCATGGCCAGGACGACGTACACAGACCCGAGTGGCTACGAGCCCACGACGGTTTCCGACGCGAGCGACCAGCTGCGCGTGTTCCAGCGCGCCATGCGCTTCGCGGTGTTCCGCCAGATCGTTTCCCTGTCCAGTGTCACCCTCCCGGTCGCGGGAACGGTGAGGAACTACGACCCGCTGATTTCCGAGGGCTACGACGGCAAGACCGGCTCGGATTCCGAGGCCGAAGGCTGTCTGGCCTTCTTCAAGTACCTCACGGTCGGCGGGCGCCGGCTGACCGTCATCGGCGTCGTGCTCGGCCAGGGCGAGGGCGGGGTGACCTCGGTCATTCTCGATGCGGCCGCCGCGGCGGCCCAGCGCCTCGTCGGGTCCGTGACGCCGGCGATTCGAGCCCGCACGGTCCTACCGGCCCACACCGCCGTGATGGTGGCCGGCTCCGCCGACGGGCACCGGGTCGCCGGCGTGACCGCCGGCCCGCTGAAGGTGATCGGGTGGGGAGGCCTCCACGAGCACGTCGCGATCGGCACCCGCCCGCTCGGGACCGCGCTCACTGCCGGCCAGGGGATCGGCGAGGCTGCCCTCACCGGAAGCCTGCCGACCGCAGCCGCCGAGCAGACGCAGACGATCGTGACCGCATCCTCGGCGCTCCCCACGCCCGGCATCCTGTGGCGGCTCGAGCACCTGCTCTGAGGCACTCAGGTCAGCGGCTGCCCGTAGGCAACCAACATCAGCCACAGGTCCTTCAGATGGACGAGGACCTCGCCCGGCGAGCCCCAGTCGATCCAACGTGAGGAGTCGCGGACGGCGCTGACGGCGGCGTGCCCGATATTCGCCGCGTCAAGGCGTGCTTGGGACCCGTATTCCTGGGCGACGCGCTCGGCGAGCCGGGCAGCGCACTGCGGTTGGCCCCGCTCAGGTCCGGCGTGTCTTCTCCGTTCCTCATCGCCTCGGTTTCACCGTAAACGGCGTGCGGCATCCTGGAAAGGATGACCGTGCGGCCCCTGACCCGTGATGACGCTGCAAACGCTGCGCGTTTCGTCCTGATGGCCGCCTTCCCCCCGGGGTCGGCGCCTCCGCGTGATGCCCTGGAACAGCCGGACGCTCGACGGTGGCTTCAGGACTGGGGAGAGGAGCTCGGAGTTGGATGGGATGAGAACGGAGAGCTCCGAGGCGCAGCGTGGGCTCGCCGGACAGAGCCGGGCCTGGTCTGCGACGAAGCGACCGGAGAGGCCCTGCCGGAGGTCATCATCAGCGTGGTGGGTGAGGCCCGAGGCGCAGGCGTCGGCCGCAGACTGATGGAGGCATTGATCGCGCGAGCCGAGGCGGCGGGGCTTCCCGGGCTCTCGCTCACCGTGAGCGAGCGCAATCCGGTTGCCCTCCGGCTGTACGAGAACGTCGGCTTCAAACGCCACGGTCGCACTGGGTCGGGGCTCGTGACCATGACCTGGCGCCCAGTTCGCTCAACCGCGTAACGACCCGCCGCTTTGCGCCGAGGAGTCCGCGGAAACGCCCCCAGAGGTGCCACACCTCCATGCGCAGCTCGGCGGCGGCCCCGGCCAGCACCACTCGATCGATGTCTCGACCGCGGATCTTGGCCGCGTTGCAGTGCAGATCCTCGGCGATGACCTGTACCTCTCGCCGCACTACCTCCCGGCGGTAGTCCGGGCGCGCGGTCGCGCGACGTTTCTGCGGAAACGCAACCAGAAGGTTGCGTATCGTCGAAGGCCGAGACGGATAGCGCTAGGTCGCCTTCGGTTGGCCGCGGGTGACGAGGACGATCGCGCTCGCCTCACCCAGCCGCCGTTGACGAGATACGCGCAACTCGTGTGGTGAGGTGGCGTGCGAGTGCTCGGGGTCCGCAACTCTCGGCCACCAGCGTGGCGCGCTCGGACCGGTCACCCGGCTCGGCTGTGAGAGCGGCAAGCGCCGCGGGCAGGTCCCGAGTGACACAGGCGATGCCGGGGCCGAGCACCGAGGTAGCAGGCCCGGCGGGATTCGTCGTGAGAACGGCGGCGCCGGTAGCCGCGGCGACGAGCGCGCGGCGCTCGTAGTGGTCGGAGGGGTCCGTCGCGAGGACGACATCGGCGCTAGCGGCGAGTTCGGCGAAGCGCTGCTCGTCTGAGCACGGGTCGAGTAGTTCGACGCCGCTGAGACGCTCCGCAATCTCGGTTTCGAGGCCGTGGGTCCGCACCGTCGGCAACAGGCGCACCGGGGTCGCCCCCGGGGTCGACCGCAGGGCGTCGATCACGGCGCGGGCAGCCCCGGAGTCGTGGGTTGGGAGGATGGCGAGGATGCCGGCCCCGCCGGCTCCGCGCGCGGGCAGCGGTATCGGCGGCGCCACCACGCGGACCAGGGAGGGGCCAAGGCCTGATTCGATCAGCGCACGCGCGACGGCCGGGCACGAGGCCCACACCTCTGACGCGTCGGCGACCGGGAGAGCGGTGCGTGCGCTGCCGAGCCGAATCAAGGATGCCGTTCCGATCGGCCAGGCGTCACAGGCACCCGACGGAACGTGGATCATCCAACGACAGCTCGCGAGCTGGCGCTGCCGCGCCGTCGACAGCGTCGAGGCGAGCGGTCCGGTCAGGCGAGCCTGGACGCGCGCCGGCGGAAGGTCGGCCGCGGCCACACAACAGCCGAGCTCAGACAGCACGGCCAACAGGCCGCGCGCCTCGGCGGCGGCCGGGCCGATCCCGCTGGGCTGACCGACGAGTCCCACGTTGGCCCCGGCGATAGAGCGCGGTGGTGCGCCGCGTTCGAGCACCGCGTCCCAGACGCGGGCGGCGAACTCGTCGTCCTGCTCGAGCGATTCCGCCCAGCGGCCCATCAGGCGCGTGGCGTTGTGCGCCATCGTCGCCCGCCGCTCCGGCGTCGACGACAGCTCGGCACCCTGACCGCGCGAGCGGCCCTCGTGATGGATCACCACCACGTCGCCGCGGTAGACGATGCGGCCGCCGCTGACGCGGATCCTCAGGCACAGGTCGACGCCCTCCATCCCGTTGCGAAAGCCGGTGTCGAAACCCCGGCCGGCATGGAAGGCGCTGGCCCTGACCGCCATGCAGGCGGCCGACACGCAGTCGAGCTCGTAGCTTGCGCGTGCCGCCGGCAGCTCGCCATCGTTGCGGAGGAAGATGTGATGCGGTACCGGGACGCCCAGCTCGTGATGGTTAAAGAACGCGACCCCGGCGTGTTGGAGGGTGCCATCGGGGTAAAGGAGGCGGGCGCCTGCGACGGTGACACCCGGTTCGAGCGCTTGATCGACGAGCGTCTCCAATGCGCCGGGCGGAACCTCGGTGTCGTTGTTGAGGAACACGAGCACCTCGCCGCGCGCGACCTCGGCACCCGCGTTACAGCCCCCGGCGAAGTTCCGATTCTCGCCGAGCAGTCGCACCGTCGCCACGTCTGACCAGGCCTGCAACAGCGCGGGCGTGTCGTCGGGTGAGTCATTGTCGACGAGCACCAGCTCCCAGTCGCGACCGAGCCGGTCTCCGAGCGCCGCCCTCACCGACTCGAGGCAACGCTCGGTGACCGCGCGCTGACCGTAGGTGACGATGATGATCGACGCGCGGATCAAAGGCGGCCCACCGGACCTGCCGCGGGCACCGCCGCCAGCCGGACGAGGGGAGGGCATCGGTCAGGTTGTCGGCACCGGTGGCGGCCGCTTGAGGTTTGGCCTTGAGCCGACGGGCCTATCCCGGGTGCTGCTCCATCGTCTACCAGGGCGTTTTCTATGGCCCTGCCAGGACTCGAACCTGGGCGCGACGGATTATGAGTCCGCTGCTCTACCGACTGAGCTACAGGGCCGCTCGCGACGCCGCGAATCGGGCGCGACGCTAGCAGTAAGGCTCGCCGGCCTGGGAGCGGTGGGATCCTCCGGGATCGGCGTCAGGTAGGCTCCAAGAGCGATGTTCGTCCTTGCCGGCTTCCTTGGGCAGAGCCCGAGCTCCCTTGGTCAGACGATCGCCCTGCTGCTGACGTTTCTCGGGATCGGCGTCATCGCCAACGTCCTGATCGTGTACATCGTGGCCCAGGTGCTCGCGGAGCGCAAGGAGAACCAGGAGGCCCGGCACCGGGAGATGTAGCGGCCGTGCCGCGATGAGCTCGCGGCAGTGCGCCGAAACTCGGCGTGAAGGACGCTGGCGGCAGGCGTCGAATCAGACGGCTGCCGATGAAGCAGTCAATTACTCCCACAGCGACGGCGCCGACCAACGGCCATCAGGCGCTGTCCTCCTACATTCGCGCCCGTTTCGATGAGTTCTCGCGCTCCCAGAAGGACGTGGCTCAATACATCGTCGATCATCTCGATGAAGCGGCCTTCCAGACGGCGGAGGAGCTCGCTCGGCGGGCCAGCACGTCGTCCAGCACGGTCGTGCGGTTTTCCCAGGCGCTCGGGTTCGAGGGCTTCCCCGAGCTTCAGCAGGCCGCCCGCGACGAGTACCGGCGCCGTCCGAACGGCGTGGCAACTGATGCGTCGAATGGCGTGACGCCGCTGTTCTCGCTCGATCACACCGAGTTCGAGGCGGCGCTCGCCGCGGACCATGTGAACGTCGAGGACACCGCCCACAAGCTCTCGCGTGGAGACGTCGAGGCCGCGATCGACGCGATCGTTTCGGCCGGGAAGGTGCTGATCGCCGGCACCGACCAGATGGCGTTCTTCGCCAGCTATCTACGGCACCTGCTGATGCTGCTCGATCTCCGGGCCGAGATCGTGGCCAGCCCGTCGCAGGAAGCGCTCGGCCGTCTCAGCCGGATCGATGAGCAGACGCTGGTCATCGGGCTGTCGGCCGGCCGGCCCCACCCGCTGATAACGCGCACGATGAAGCTCGCGCGGCATCGCAAGGCGCCGACGATGGCGATCACCGATGCCACGCTGTCCGAGGTGGCACGCCTGGCTCGGATCCGGCTCTACTACTCGTCTAACACGCCGGCGTTCGTCCGCTCGCACACCGCGCTGCTGTCGCTCATCCAGGCGCTGGCTTACGGCGTGTACTCGCGCGACGCGCAGCAGTACGACGTGCGGATCAAGGCATTCCGCCTCAAGTAGGGCCGCGGCCGATGCGGCTCGTGCACCACGAGCTTTGCTTCGGGTGCGGCCGGACCAACCTGTTTGGGTTGCTCGTCGAGGTCGAGAAGACCGGACCGAGCGCGGTGGCCGGGCGCTGCTTCATCAAGCAGGACCATCAGGGCCCGGAGAGGGGCAGCGCGCACGAGGGCGTGCTCGCGGCTGCGCTCTCCGAGGCGATGTCCCTGGCTTGTGGCCTGGAGGCTCGCGCCGTGTCATTCGAGATGTGGCTGACCGCGCCGGCGCCCGTGGGCGCGTTTCTCGAGGTGGAGGCGCTCGTGGAACGGCGCGACGGCGCGCTCGCATACGCCGCCGCCACGTGCACGGCTGACCAGCGCATGGTCGCGCAGGCGCGGGGTAGCTTCCGATCGTGACGTCGTCGTTGCGAGAGGAGCCGACCCGATGCCCGACAACCTGACCCGCCAGATCCTCAACGAGCACCTCGTCGACGGGGAGCTCAAGCCGGGCGAGCCGATCTCGATCCGGATGGACCAGGCGCTGCTCCAGGACGCCACCGGCACGATGGCGCTGATGCAGTTCGAGGAGCTCGGCGAGCCGCGCGTCCAGGTCGAACGAGCCGTCCAGTACATCGATCACAACGTCGTCCAGCTCGACTACAAGAACCCCGACGACCATCGGATGCTGCAAGCGCTGGCGCGCAAGTACGGGCTGCACTTCTCCCGTCCCGGGAACGGGATCAGCCACTACATCCACATGGAGCGGTTCGGCAAGCCGGGGGACACGATGCTCGGCGCGGACTCTCACACCGTCCAGGGCGGATGCCTGGGCATGATCGCGATCGGCGCGGGTGGGCTGGACGTGGCCGTGGTCCTGGGCGGCCACCCGTATGAGATCGCGTGCCCCGAGGTCGTCGAGGTCTACCTGGCGGGAGAGCTGAACCGCCCCTGGGTGCAGGCCAAGGACATCATCCTCGAGCTCCTGCGCCAGCGCAGCGCAAGCGGCGGCAAGAACAAGGTGTTCGAGTTCACCGGCCCCGGGACGAGCGATCTGAGCATCCCCGAGCGAGCGACGATCGCCAACATGATCGCCGAGCTCGGCGCTACCGCCGCCGTGTTCCCGCCCGACGCGAACACCCGGGACTGGCTGGAACGCCAGGGGCGCGAGGACGACTTCGTCGACGTCGCCCCCGACGAGGGGGCCGAATACGACGACCGGATGGAGATCGACCTGGGCGAGCTCGGGCCGCTCGTGGCCAAGCCGCACAACCCCGACAACGTGGTGCCCGTCGAGGAGGTGGCGGGAACCGAGATCGCGCAGGTGTGCATCGGCTCGTCGGTCAACTCGGGCTACAACGATCTCGCGCTCGCCGGCGCGATCCTGGCCGACAAGGACGGGCAGATCGTCCACTCGTCGATCACCGCCACCGCGACGCCGGGGTCGCGCCAGATCCTGGCCGCGATCGCCGAGTCGGGCGTCTACCGCCAGCTGTCGGACGGCGGCGTGCGGATGCTCGAGCCGGTATGCGGACCGTGCGTGGGGATGGGCCAGGCGCCACCGTCGGACTCGAACTCCCTGCGTACGTTCAACCGCAACTTCCCCGGGCGGTCGGGGACCCCGGAGGACTCGGTGTTCCTGTGCTCGCCCGCCGTCGCCGCGGTATCGCTGCTGAGCGGCAAGATCGCGGACCCCCGCGAGTACGGCGACGCCCCCGAGCTGCTGCCGATGCCCGAACTGAGGCCCTACGTCGATGATGTACACATCTTCGCCCCGGCCGAGCCCGACGAGGCCGAAGGCATCGAGATTCCGCGAGGCCCGAACATCAAGCGCCCGCCCGAGCACAAGCCGCTGGGAGACTCGCTCGAGGCGTGCGTGGCCACGGTTCAGCCGGACGACGTGTCGACCGGCGATCTCGCGCCGGACGGGGTGGAGGTCATGGCCTACCGCTCGAACGTTCCGGCGATCGCCGAGTTCACCTTCCGCCACCGCGATCCGGACTTCCGCAAGCGGCTGAAGGAGTGGGGGAGCGGGTTCATCGTGGCGGGCGACAACTATGGCCAGGGGTCCTCGCGCGAGCATGCCGCGCTCGCCCCGCTGCACCTCGGGGTCAAGGCGGTGATCGCCAAGTCGTTCGCCCGCATCCACCGTCGCAACCTGATCGCGCAGGGGATCGTCGCGCTCACGTTCGCCGACCCGGCCGACTACGACAAGGCCGAGGTCGGCCAGAAGTGGTCGCTGCCCAAGCTCCGCGAGGAGCTCGAGAGTGGCTTGGACACGATCACTGCCCGGATCGAAGACAGCGACGAGGATCTGGCCCTGAGCCAGGACTTCTCCGAGCACGAGCGCGAGATCCTGGTCGCGGGCGGCCTCCTCTCGTACCTGCGGGACGGCCAGTCGGGCAATAACCGCCTCTAGCGCGGAGCCACCAGCAGCGCCTGAGTTGCCCGCCCCACCCGGCCGCGCTCGTCATACAGGACGCTTTCGGCGATCCCGATCCCGCCCGCGGCGATCCGGGTCTGCGACTCCAGGCAGATCCACTCCCCGACCGGCTCGCGCTCCACGTACAGCGTGAGGTCCGGGTTGATGTAGAGGTATTCCTCCCACGACAGAGTGGCGCTGATGCCGTTGCCGAAGTCGCCCGCAGCGGCCAGCTGCTGTAGCGGTGTGGGCGTCTCGCCCTGCACCAGTGGACGGCTCAGGCGAAACCACGCCGTGGCGGGACCTCGTCCCCAGTTCCCGGAGACGAATCGGATCTCGACCGCGTCGAGGATGAAGATCGGACGAAACGGGAGGTCCAGAACCGGTGGACAGCCCTGATCGGGACCCGGCGGCATGGCCGGGCAGTTCGAGCCCTTGACAGCGGAGGCCGTCGTCTCGAGCTCCGCCCGGCGCACGCGGAGCGCCCGCGCGCGTACCACCTCGACCCCGTTCGCCACCATCGACCCCTCGAGCAGCTGCACCCGCCCGCCTGGCCGGACGATCTCGGCGCGGACCTCAACGGCTCCGACCGGCGCCGGTCGGAGCAGCTCGTACGTCACCCGGGCGATCCCCAGCCCGTCCCCGGCCGGCAGCTGTTCGAACGCCCGCATCAGCAGCGCAGCCGGCGCGCCACCGTGCTGAGCCTGCCGATCCCAAGGGCCACGGGCCGTCTCGGATGCGACGAATCGGCCATCGGACCCCTCGAACACTGGCTGGGCGGACATGGCTGGGAAACCTAGCGCCCAGCTAAACTCGCCCTGGATGGACGAGAATTCGCAGACGCCGCGGGACGAGGCGACGTTCACTGTCAAGGCCGGTCTGGCCGAAATGCTCAAGGGCGGCGTGATCATGGACGTGGTCACCCCCGAGCAGGCCAAGATCGCCGAGGACGCCGGCGCAGCCGCGGTGATGGCGCTCGAGCGCGTTCCGGCAGACATCCGCCGGGACGGTGGCGTGGCGCGCATGTCGGACCCCACGATGATCCAGGGGATACAGGAGACGGTCACGATCCCGGTCATGGCCAAGGCGCGCATCGGCCACTTCGTCGAGGCGCAGGTGCTCGAGGCGCTCGAGGTCGACTACATCGACGAGTCCGAGGTGCTGACGCCGGCCGACGAGGCCAATCACATCGACAAGTGGGCGTTCAGCGTCCCGTTCGTGTGCGGCGCGACCAACCTCGGCGAGGCGCTGCGGCGAATCGGCGAGGGGGCGGCGATGATCCGCTCCAAGGGCGAGGCCGGCACGGGCGACATCGTCGAGGCCGTGCGACATCTCCGCGTGATCCGCTCGGAGATTCGGCGGTTGACCACGCTCGATGATGCCGAGCTCGCGACCGCCGCCAAGGAGCTGCAGTCCCCGCTTCCATTGGTTCGCCAGGTCGCCGCGGACGGACGACTTCCCGTCGTGCTGTTCTGCGCCGGCGGGATCGCCACGCCGGCCGACGCGGCGCTGGTGATGCAGCTCGGCGCCGAGGGCGTGTTCGTCGGGTCGGGAATCTTCAAGTCCGAAGATCCCGAGCGGCGAGCTCGCGCGATCGTCGAGGCGACCACGCACTATCAGGATCCCGCCCGGATCGCGGCGGCCTCGACCGGCCTCGGTCAGCCGATGGTGAGCCTCGAGACGTCGAAGCTCGAGGCCGAGCAACTGCTCGCTCCGCGCGGCTGGTAGCCGTGCCCGCGACAGCGGCGGAAGCATCCAACGGCGGAGCGCCGGACCGGCGCAGGCTGGTCGGCATCCTCGCTCTCCAGGGCGACTTCGAGGCCCACGCCAAGCTGGTCCGCGCCCTCGGCGCACAAGCGCGCGAGGTCAGGCTGCCCGACGACCTCAAGAGCCTCGACGCCCTGATCATCCCGGGTGGCGAGTCGACCGTGATGACGCTCGGGATCGAGCGCGAGGGACTGGCCGAGCCGCTGCGCGCGGTCGTCCGCGCCGGGACGCCCGTGCTCGGCACCTGCGCGGGCATGATCATGCTCGACCGCGACCACCTCGGCGTTCTCGACATCCACACCCGGCGCAACGCATTCGGCCGCCAGGTCCGCTCCTTCGAAGCCGACATCGACGTCCAAGGGATCGACGGAGGGCCGATGCACGCCGTCTTCATCCGTGCCCCCTGGGTCGCTGAGCACGGCCCGGATGTGGAGGTCCTGGGGCGCGTCGAGGAGCACCCGGTGGCGATCCGCCAGGGCAACGTCCTGGCCGTCTCGTTTCACCCCGAGCTGGCCGGCGACGCCCGCCTGCACCAGCTGCTGCTCGCGTCCGTACGCAAATAATTTGCGTACATGGGCCTTCGGTCGGCTGGGCCGGGTTAGCGCCCGGCGCCGGCCGGCTCGCGCCGGCGGTCCGAATACGCCCGGAACTGTCGCTCGAACGCCGCCCAGTCGAACGCAGGCACACCGTCGGGGTCGTCTGGCGGCGGGCCCTCGCTGGGCGGATCCTGGCCGCCCTCGTCCGGAGGATCGTCGGGGTCGATGCCGCGCGAGAGCCAGGCCGCCAGGGCGCAGGCCGCGATCCCGGATGCGTAGACCACGCCGGCGAGCAGCGGGTGGTGGGTCAGTGAGGCGAACACGCCCACCGCGTACAGGGTCAGCGCCGCGAGCACGAGCCTTCGCAGCTCGACGCGGGGCAGCGGCCTCCGGGGCGCGCGGGCGCACGCGCTCACGAGAATCCCGCTGACCAATACGACGACCAGCGCCAGCTTCCACGCGATTGAGGGCGGCAAAGGCATCTGGAAGCGATCATCGACCGCTGCGGTGTTCAAATCAAGCCTACCGCCCGACAGAACGGTTGCGGGAACGAAATTAACGCGGCTGGTAGGACTTCAGACGACCAGGCCGTGGCGCATGGTGTTCTCGGTCACCACGTGCGGCTCGACGAACTGGCGCAGGTAGTCCGGACCTCCCGCCTTGCTCCCGGTGCCGGACAGCCGGTTTCCCCCGAACGGCTGCCGGGCGACCATCGCGCCGGTGATGCCTCGATTGACATACAAGTTGCCCACCGGGCTGCGCCGGCGGACATAGCGCACGGTGGCGGGGTCGCGCGCGAACAGACCGCCGGTAAGGGCGAACGGGAGGCCGTCGACGATGTCGCAGGCCTGCTCGATGTTCGCCACCCGGTCGATCGCCAGCAGCGGCCCGAAGATCTCCTCGTTGAGAACGCGCGAGTCCGGGCGAAGGTCGACGGCGACGGTGGGCGGGCAGAACCAGCCTCGTTCGGGCACAGTGTCCACCCGCGCGGCAATCCGGCCCTGTTCGGCAGCGAGGGCGGCGTAGCGGTCGATCCTTTCCTTCGCCGCGCGCTCGATCACCGGCGGGACATCGGTACCGAGCTGGTCGGCCTGCCCGACCACCAGCACCCCAACCGCGCCGGCCACGCGCTCGATGAGCTGGTCGGCCACCGCCTCATGGACCAGCACGCGTGCCGCGGCCGAGCACTTCTGCCCGGCATAGACGAACGCCGAGGTGACGATCCCGGGAACTGCCTCATCGAGATCGGCGTCGGAGTGGACGATCACACAGTTCTTGCCGCCCAGCTCCGACACCACGCGCTTGATGTAGCGCTGCCCGGGGGTGACGGTACCGGCGGCTCGCGCGATCTCCAGGCCGACCGGGAGCGAGCCGGTGAAGGCGATCGTCTGCACCCCGGGGTGGGCCACGAGCGCGGCGCCCGCGTCCCCCTCGCCGGGCAGCAGCGAGATCGCGGACCCCGGGACACCGCCCGCCCGGAGCGCCCGGACGAGCATCAGGGCGCAGCCGGGCGACTGCTCCGCCGGCTTCAAGACCACCGCGTTCCCGGTGGCGAGCGCGCCCGCGGTCATGCCGCAGGGGATGGCCAGGGGAAAGTTCCAGGGCGAGATGACGGCGGCCACGCCTCGCGGCGCGTAGTGCATCTCATTGCGTTCGCCCGGGACCTGGAGCAACGGCGCTCCCGCCTCGAGCTCGATCGCCCCGCGCGCGTAGTACTCGAGAAAGTCGATCGCCTCACAAACGTCCGCGTCGGCCTCGGGCCAGGGCTTGGCGCACTCGCGTACCTCGAGCGCGGCGAGCTCGAGCCGACGCTCACGCAGCCAGGCCGCCGCCCCGATCAGCTTCTGCGCCCGCTCGGCCGCGGGCATTGCGCGCCACGCCAGGAGCCCGCGCTCGGCCTCCTCGACAGCGGCGTCGACGTCGCGCTCGGTGGCGCGAGCGGCCGACGCCACGAGGCGGTCTGGGTCGCCGGGGTCGGTCGATAGAAGCTCCTGGCCCGCGCGCTCGCCGGTGCCGATCATCACCGGCACCTGCAAGGGCAGGGTCGGCATCAGGCGGGTCATTGCGTCATCGAGTCGTGCGCGGACGGGCGCACGACGCAGCTCGAGTACCGGCTCGTTGGCGAAGGGGGTAAACGCGGACATAGGCCCGCGACGTTAACAGGCGCTACCCGAAGCCCGGCGAGCCCGGCTCGTCCTCGCCGTTTTCGCCGTTCTGACCGTTCTCGGTGTTCTCGGCGTTCTCGGCGTTCTCGGCGTTCTCCCCCCACGCCGAGTCTGGCTGCGGCGGGATATCGGAGGCGGAAAGCCCCTCCTCGGGGCCTGACGGGGGCTCAGCGGGCGGCGGCCCCTCTTCGCCGGCGGGGGCTCCCTGGCCGGGGGACGGAACCCACCTCGAGTACGTCTGAGGGGTCGACTGGGCCTCGTGCGGCCATCCGGGCGCGGGTGAGGGCGCCCACTCGGGGCCGGCCACCGACTGCTCGGGTGCCGGATCGGGGGTGGCGTGCGCGGTCGGCGCTTCGTGCGGCCATCCGACGGTGGTCGGCGAGGCGGGCTGCCCGCCCCCGGCCTCGGGCTCCGGCGCGGCCCCGGGCCCAGATGACTCCCCGGCTTCCGAGAACGGCTCAGCCTGTGAGGGGGGCTCGGCCCAGGCCGAGGGAGCCTCGGCCGCCGAGAATGCCGGCTCGCTCCAAACGGGCGCGGGCTCGCGGATCTGCGCCTCCTGGGGCCAGGCCCGGCGAACCGCTCCCAGCGCGGACGGGTCGAGTCCGTTGGGCCAGACCGTGCTCTCGTCGTATACGGCGTTCAGGAGCACCGCTCCGCGCAGGTTCGACCCCTGCATGTTCGTGCCTTCGAGGTTCGCGCCCTCGAGGCCAGCTCCCTCGAGGTTGGCGCCGGTCAGGTCCGCGCGGCTCAGATCTGCGCTGTGTAGCCCGGCGTCCTTGAGGTTGGCGCCGGTCAGCCCCGCGCCCTTGAGGTTCGCCCCCTTCAGCGCCGCGCCCTCGAGGCTCGCCCCGTACAGGCGCGCGCCCTCCAAGTTCGCGCCCCACAGCACCGTGTCGTTCAGACTCGCGAGCAGCAGCCCGGCGTTACGAAGGTTCGCTCCTTCCAGGTCCGCGGCGTTCAGATGGGCCTTGAACAGGTCCGCGCCCTCGAGATTGGTCCCGGTGAGCAGCGCGCGTTCTAGGTGCGCGCCGGTCAGCGTCGCTCCGGCCAGCGCGGTGTAGGCGAGGCTTATGGGGGCGTCGGTATCGTGCTCCACGACGCGCCGGCCGAGGATCGTCACGGCCGCCTGCACGTCCGTCGACGGCCGGCGCCGACCATTTCCCCCCCGCACCGGCCAGGGAGCGTGCTCGCGCACGAACGCGGCGAGGATCTCGATGATCGGGACGTGATTCTCGGGAGACTCGCGGGCCAGGCGCTCGAGCGAATAGATCCCGCCGAGCCGGACGTCGAGGGCGGGGTGACCGAGCTGGTCGACGGCGCGCATGAAGCGCTCGGTCAGCACGCGCTCCCGGGTCTCGTCGCGGCGCTCGCGCACGGAGCTTCGGAACAGGTACACGGCCACGGCCGCCGCCAGCGCCCCGATCACCAGCACGAGCAGCGCGATCCGGACGCGACTGAGCTCCTGCAGGCGCGCTGCGCCCGTCAGGCCGCTGGTCGAGACGAGCCAGGGCGGCGCGAATCTGACCACAAGCGCGCTGACCGCCGCCACCGCGACCACGGCCAAGGCAAATTTGGCGAAGGCGGCAAGCCTCCTCCTCCAGCGTGTCGAGCGCTTCATCCCTGGGCGGAACTATGGCCCATCCTCCGAGGAAAACCGCGCGTGAATCAGCTCTTGCACGACTCCTTGCTCAGAGGGTCAGGCGCCCGCAGTAGTAGACGGCGAACCGCAGTTTGATCGCGGCGCTGCTCCCGCTCGTCCCCGTATTCAGGGGTATGCAGTGGCCGGCGATCCACACCAGGCGCGGATCGCTGGCGCCCCGCGCCTGAATCACGAGGTGGAAGTCGCCGTTGGCGACCATCGCCTTCAGGCTGGCGAGCGAAGGCTCAGGGATCGTCCCCGTGAAGCCGCCGATCGGGAGGACCTCCTGGCCCGAGCCGTAGATGAAGGGGGCGGCGAGAGCCGAGGTCTGCGTCGCCGCCAGGTCCGGCTGGAGGCCTTTGGCCCGCTCGAGCGGCTGGAGCAGTGCCTTGCTCTGCGTCGCGATCCGCCCCAACGCGCGGGCGAACGTGAACGCCGCCGGCGACTCGAAGGGGGTGTCGAACGGTCCCAGGGCGTTGGCAACCACCGAGGCCGAAGCGGCGGCTGGCACGGCCACGACGGCGACCGCCGCGAGCGCGACGGCGGTCGTGCGCCAGCCGCGCGCCCCGATTATCAGCAGCACCGTCGCGACGAGCGCGAGCGCGATCGCCACCTCGGGCAGGCCCGCGACCAGGCCGGCTCCCCGGCCCGGAAGCAGCCACGCGCCGTACGCGCCGGTGGCCACCACCGCGGCCACGGCCGCGATCCTGACCCGGATCTCATCGCGACGCTCCCACGCCAACCAGATCCCGGTTCCCAGCAGCGCCGCGATGGGAGGAGACAGCGCCGCCGTGTAGTACGGGTTGATGGTCGAGGAGGCGCTGAACGCGACGAGGAGAACGATCAACCATGTCCCCCACAGAGCCGCCGACGCGCGCAGCAGGCCGCTGTCGCCGTGCTCGCGGCGGGCCGCGACGAGGCAGCCGGCAAGCGCGATCAGCGCCGCCGGAATCAGCCAGCCGGTGTCGTGACCGAGCGCGCCGGTGAGCAGGCGGTGCCAGCCCGGCGAGGGCGAGGCGAACGGCAGGCCGATCGCCTTGGTCAACAGCTGATCGGGTGACAGCTGATCGAGGCGGCCGAAGCCGTTGTAGACGAACACCTGGTGGAAGATCGAGTTGTTGGCGCTGCCGTCGACGTACGGCCGGCTGGCCGACGGCCACAGGGCCACGACGACCATCCAGCTGAGTGAGACGGCGCCTGTCACGAGCCCCGCGATGCCGAGCCGGCCGGCGCGCCGCCACGATCCGCCGCCGGCGGCCACGAAGTAGGCGAGCGCAAGCGCGGGCAGCACCAGCCACGCCTCGATCATCTTGGCCTGGAAGGCCAGCCCCACCAGCACCCCGGCCCAGACCAAGCTCCGCAGCCGTCCCGAGATGGCGGCGCGCATCGTCGCGTCCGCGGCCAGCAAGAGCAGCAGGATCATCAGGGTGTCGGGCACGTTGCCGCGGTTGAGGGCGACCGTGGCGGGGCAGAGGACGAACACGGCGGCGGTCAGGATCGCGGCCGATGGACCGGCCAGCCGCCGAACGAGCCGGTACAGGACGAGCACGCTCGCCATCCCCTCGGCGACCTGTGGCGCGACGATCGCCCACGCGTGAACACCGAACAGGCGGACCGACAAAGCTTGCACCCAGAACGCGCCCGGGAGCTTGTCGACCGTGACCGTCCCCGCCGGGTCGAACGCGGCGAAGAAGAAGTTGTGCCAGCTCATCGACATGCTGCGCACCGCCGCCGCGTAGTAGATCTCGAGGTTGCCGGTGGCGTTCCACGCGTAAGCGACACCGGCGATCGCGGTCAGAACGAGGAGCAGGGGCCGCGCCCAGGCCGGCTCGCCCACGGCGGAACGCCACATCGGCGAGGATCGGGTTTTTCGGACCGGCAGCTCGGCAGGCGATTCAGTCGCGCTCATCGCTCGACTGCTCGCGGATGTCGTAGAGCGTGGCCAGCCCGGCACGCAGGCCGTGCAGCTCCCCGGCCGTGAGCCGCCGCTCGAGCTCGGCGTCGATCGCGTCGACCGCGGCCTGGATCGCGGCGGCGGCGGCGCGCCCACGGTCGGTCAAGCGCACGGTCATCCGCCTGCGGTCTTCGGGATCGATCTGGCGCTCGATATATCCCCTGAGCACGAGCGTGTCGATCAATTGACTCGAGCGCTGCTTGCTCCGGCGCAGAAACGCCACCGCGTCGGCCTGCGAGGTGAACTCAGACCCTTTCACGTCGAGGGCGGCGAGCACGAACCCCCCGTTCTGGGGAATGTCGTCACAGCCCGCCGCGGCGAGCGCGCGGCGTGAGGCGTCGCCGTAGGACCCGCGGGCACCCCACATCAGCGCCGGGATCGGCTCACTTTCGTACCACGGCCTCTCCGTCACGCAAGACACCGTACTGTATTTCTGTAGGACTGTCCAGTTAATTGATAGTCCAGTTCCGCGCGCGAGCTTGAGCCTGGTCGAGAAACGCAAGGTATTTGGTGGTTTCTCGACCACCCTTGGCCCCCTGAGTCTGCCGGCCGGTCATCGGCACACTCGCCGCGCGGCGAGGCCGACCGGTACGGCTACGGCGCGGCTAGCAGCACGTCGAGCGCCGTGCCGCGGGCCTGCTCGTGCAGGAACGACTCGTTGCTCGTGTTCTCGAGCAGGCGCCGGACCAGGTACGCCATGCCGGCGACCAGGTCGCCGACGGGGCAGTAGGCGCGCACGCGAAACCCACGGGAAGCGAGCGCGTCGGCCAGCTGGTCTCCCAAGCCGCGCAGGATCTGGAGCTCGAGGTCGCGATCCTCGCCGCCGATCATCCGGTTGTACGCGATCGCGTGCGCCACCGAGCGCAGGTTGTGCGAGGCCACGGCGACGCGGACGGCCGGCCGGGCGTCGAGCAGCCGCCGGGTGAGCACCTCGAAGTTCCGGTCGCAGTCGGCCTTGACGTCAAACACCGGCGTGGGCCAGCCGTGCTGGCTGGCTTGGACCAGTTCGTGGTCCCAGTAGGCCCCTTTGACGAGGCGGACGGTGAGCGGCGGCGTGCGGTCCGAGGTCCGGGCCCAGGAGAGGACCTGCTCGAGCTGCTCGGGTGAGTCGCGCAGGTAGGCCTGGAGCACGAGCCCAGCCGATGGTCCGCGTGCGAACTCCTCCTCGGACAGCACCTCGAGCACGAGGTCGAGCACCGCCTCGCGCGAGTCGAGCGACTCCATGTCGATGTGAACGTGCGCGTCCAGCTCGAGGGCGCGGCGCAGGAGCGGGCGCAGTCGCGCGGCCGCGTCGCGGCGCCCGCGTTCCGGCGCGTCGGGGCGCAGCAGGGGCGTCAGGGCGGAGATCTTCACCGACACGTTGGTCCGGGGGATCGGCCCGACGCTGTCGCGCTCGAGCACCTCGCGCGCTGGCCATCCTGCCTCGACGCGGGCCAGCTCGACCAGCGCCTCCTCGCACCGGGAGGCGTAGCGGTCGGCCTCGACCTGGGTCACGGTGGCCTCGCCGAGCAGGTCGACCGAGCTCGCCACGCCGTGGTTCCACAGCTCGCGCAGGACGCCAAGGGCCGCCGCCGGCGACTCGCCGACGATGAACCGATGTGCCATGTGACGCACGCCGGCCGCCGCGGCCGCCCCGAGCGCGGTGCGCCCCGCCCGGTTGTCGGCCATCCGCATCGCCGTGGCCAGGGGCGGCGGGGTGTCCGGGACCTCCCGCAGGAACTCCCGCAGGTGGCGCGCCAGATCGTCGAGCGAGCGGCAGGCCGGGGTGACGTCGACGAACCGGAACAGGGCTGCCTTGAGCTGCTGGTCACTCGATGCGAGATCCATCGCCCGCGCGTCAAGCGCCCTCAGCGGATGACGGGCGCTCGAGGGGAAAGCCGACGCCAGATCGCCGCCGATATCCCGGATCGACCGCTCGAGCGGGTCCTCGTCGGTGGACGGCTCCGCCGTCGCGGGCTGGTCCGAGAAGCTCACGACAGGATGTTGACAGCGCGGGCTACGACGAGCCCGACGGTGACCAGGGAGGCCAGCGCCTGGCCGCTCATCAAGAGCTTGGCCATCGCGGTGAGCGGCATCGTGTCGGTGGGGCTGAACGCAGTGGCGTTCGTGAACGAGAGATACAGATAGTCGACCAGCTGCGGTTGCCAGTTCTTAGGCGCGAACTGCGTCTTGTCCATCTGCACGAACATGAAGTCAGGAAGCTCGTGCTGGTGGGCCGCTCTCGCGAGCGGGCCGCCTCGATCCACCTGGTAGTACCAAAGGCCGAAGAGCAGCACGTTCGTGCACCACAGCACGACGCCGGACAGGATCAGCGCGTGACCATTCTCGTTGCCGCCGTGCAGCAGCTTGTGCGAGAGGAGAACGAGGGAGGCGATGTTGGCGGCGCTGACGAACCCGATCATGACCATCGCCACGTAGTGCCGGTAGGGCGAGTTGCGCGCCTTGGGATGCGGCGAGGCGATGACCAGGCCCAGGAGCAGCGCGCCCTCGAGCGCCGGGAACAGCCAGTTTGGGCCGATCGTGACGTCCTCGGAGAGCGAGAGCTGAAGTGCGATCGCGACGGCCACGACGAGCTGCGGCTCCCAGAACGGAAGCCATCGCTCGACCATGCCCAGCCGTCCTCGCTGGGGAGGACGCTTCGTCCGTCGGAGTTCCTCGCTACGGTCCATTGTGTTCAGCTGCCCGTGATAGTGGCACGCACCCGCTCCCGGCTGAGGCGCCGTCGTCAGGCGCCGCCGACCTTCCCAGTCGGAGCGCTTTCGACGCGATGCTCGAACAACGAAACATGAAAAAGGCGCTGCTCCTGCTGGCGCTTGCCCTCCTCCTGGCCGCCTGCGGCAGCGCCGGGGGCGGTGGGGCGAGCACGACGACGAGCGGCGCGGGGACGCCCGCGGCGAGCGCTCCCACCACGACAACCACGAGCACGAGCACGGCTCCGACCTCGACGTCGACCACCACCACGACTACGAGCACCACGACGGCGACGGGGTCCGGGGCGCCGCCCTGTGTTGCGTCCATGCTCGCCCTCTCCTTCCTCGGCCAGCAAGGGGGAATGGGCCACGGCGAGATCGGCTTCCAGCTGCGCAACACGAGCAGCGCGAGCTGCCGGACCTATGGATGGCCCGGCATCCAGTTCCTGGGCCAGAACGGCGCGGCGCTGCCGACGATCCCCCACCACGTGACCAACGACTTCTTCGGCTCAAATCCAGCCGTGCCGCTCGTCATCGCCCCCGGCGCGAGCGCATCGTTCCGGCTCGATGTCGGCCATGGCGTGGCCACCTCGAACGGCTGCGCGACGGCCTACGCCCTCCAGGTCATTGCGCCCAACGACACGGCGACGCTCCGCACGTCGATCCCGAACGGCGCCTACGAGTGCCGCGACGCTAACGTCTCGCCGCTGCGAGCCGGCGATTCCGCGTACCCGTAAGAGATCGGGCTAGCCCTCGAGCGCCGGCAGCCATACCGGACCGTGCTCGAGCGCATGCGTGATGTCCGCGGCGGGGACGGCGCGTGAGAAGTGATAGCCCTGGGCGAGTCCACACCCGAGCCGGCTGAGCTCGCGCACGTGCTCGGAGGTCTCGACGCCCTCGGCCACGACGTCCAGCGAGAGCGCGCGGGACATCGCGATGATCGTCTCGGTGATCGCGGTGTCGCGGGGCTCCGAGCCGAGTCCGTCCACAAACGAGCGATCGACCTTGAGCACGTCGAGCGGCAGGCGGGTGAGATAGCTGAGCGACGAGTAGCCGGTCCCGAAGTCGTCGAGAACGAGGCGCACTCCCAGGGCCTTCAGCGCCTGGAGCACCTCGCCGAGGCCGTCGGCGTCGCGCACCATCACGGTCTCGGTGATCTCGAGGCTGAGGCAAGCCGGGTCGAGCCCGGTGCTGCGCAGGACCGAAGCCACCAACTGCGGCAGCGAGCGCCGGGATACCTGGACGGCCGACAGGTTGACCGAGATCGTCATCGGGGCGGCGTCGGGGCGGGCGCGGTACCACTCGGCGCCCTGGCGGCAGGCCTGCTCGAGCACCCACCGTCCGATCGGCTCGATCAGGCCGTTCTCCTCGGCGATCGGGATGAACTCGCTGGGCGGGATCTCTCCGCGGGTGGGGTGGCTCCAGCGCAGGAGCGCCTCGACGCCGACGATCGAGAAGTTCCGCAACGACACGACCGGCTGATACTCGAGCCGCAGTTCGTCGCGCTCGAGCGCCCGGCGCAAGTCGTTCTCCATCCGTAGCCGCGCGATCGCCCGGCCTCGCATCGCCTCGTCGAACACCTCGTAGCGGGCGCGGCCACGGTCCTTGGCCCGGTACATGGCGGCGTCCGCGTCGCGGATCAGCTCGTCGGCCAGTTCGCCACCGCGGGCCAGGGCGATCCCGATGCTCGTGGTGACGAAGTGCTCGGAGCCGGACAGCACGAAGGGTCGGGCGAAGATCGCCGCGATCCGCTCCGCGCTCTCGATCGCGTCGCGCTCGGACGCGATGTCCTCGAGCAGGATCCCGAACTCGTCGCCACCGAAGCGCGCCACCGTGTCGCTGGAGCGGAGCGCCTGCTTGAGACGAGGGGCGGCCGCGGCGAGCAGCTCGTCGCCCACGTGGTGGCCGAGGCTGTCGTTGACGAGCTTGAAGTGGTCCAGATCCAGGAACAGGATCGCGCAAAGCGACTGCTGGCGCCCGAGCCGGGCCAGCGCGTGCTCGAGACGATCGACGAACAGCACGCGGTTGGGGAGCCCGGTGAGCGGATCGTGGACCGCCCGGTCCCGGATCGCGTCCTCGATTGCCTGCCGTTCGATCGCGTCGGCGAGCACGTTGGCCAGTGCCTGGAGGAAGTCCACGTCGCCGGGGGCGAACCGCCGGGCGCTCATCGACTGGACGACGAGCACGCCGAACGCCTCGCGTGAACGGCCCTCGATCTTCACCGACAGCCCGGCGCCGGTGCGCCGGCCGCGGAAGTCCGGCTGCTCGAACCGGCGCTCGGCGTCCCAGTCCTCAACCACGACGGGGGCGCCGCTGAGCAGGGTGTAGCCGGCCTGCGATCCAGCGCCGTCCGGGTAGCGGAGGCTGCCGAAAGCGGACGCCGGCCAGCCGATGCCAGCCCGCAGGACGAGCGCGCCGTCGGCCGGGACCAGCTCCCACACCGCCGAGATCTCAGCTGCCAACATCTGCGCCGCGCTCGTGACGGCCTCCTGCATCAGGTCGGCCGTGCTCGCACCCTCCAAGGCATGCTCGCCGAGCAGGGCCACGGCGGCCTGCTGGGCGGCACGCTGCTCGAGCTCGGCTTCGAACTGCTTGCGCTCGCTGACGTCGGAGAGCACCCCGTGCCAGCGCAGCATGCCCGACTCGTCGTGGACGAGAACGGCGTCATCGCGGATCCAGACCACGCGCCCGTCGCGGTGCACCATGCGGTATTCGAGCGCCGGGCCGTCGGGATCGGCTCCCGCCAGCGAGCACTCGCGGTCGACGACCCAGTCACGGTCATCCGGGTGTAGCCGCTCGAGCCACAGCCCGGCGTCGGCGCACCATTCGACCGCCGTGTAGCCGAGGATCTGCTCGATCTGGGGGCTGACGTAGTGCCAGCGCCCGATTTCGCCGGCCTCCGCGACGTACACGATCGCCGGAACGCGTTCAAGCAGCTCGGAGTAGCCCGGGACTCGCTCCTCGGGCATCCCGCCGTTGTCGCTCTCCCCGACCATGTCCCCTGCTAATCGGCACCTTGGGCGCCGGCCGACAGGCCGCCTGGACGCCAAATGTCCGAACGATTACACGGGTCTATGTAGCCTCGAACACCGACAAGCCGTCGGAGCCGTGCTCGACGGCCTGGCCGGTCGAGACGAGCAGGTCGAGGTGCCCGAGCACCTCCGACAGGGTCAGGTAGGCCTGGGTGACGGCCACGTTTCCCCACATCCGCACGGCGATCTCGTAGGCGCTGAGCGGCTGGGCGGCGATGATCTGATGGATCCGCTCGGCGCGCCGACGGTGCATACGCAGCCGCTCGTCGATCAGCTCGGCGTGGTCGAGGATCGGATCGCCGTGGCCGGGCAGGACGAGGCGGGCGGGCAGCTCGCTCGTGGCCCGCATCGAGTCCATGTACTGCAGGAGGGCCCGCGGACGCGGCTCCGACGGTCCAGCCAGTGGCCGCGACACCAACGGGTTGGAGGAGATGTGGGCGAGCAGATGGTCGCCGGCGATCAGGATCTCGCGGTCGGAGTCCCACAGAACCGTGTCGGAGGGACTGTGTCCCGGGCGGTGGAGGATGCGCAGCGTCCGGTCGCGCAGGCTGAGGTCCTCGCCGTCGAGCAGAGGGCGAGTGACGCGCCCGCTCGAGCCGAAGGCCCGCAACGCTGCGGCGAGTGCGCCGAGCGCGGTGGCGAGATCGTCGGGAACGCCGTGCCGGCGCATCACCGCCCGGGCGAACTCGTCGTCGGCGGCCGCGCTGCGCGAGAAGTCCGCCAGGTAGGACTCGAGCAGGTGCAGCGACGCGACCTCCGCCCCCGACCGGCGGGCCAGGATCTCGAGCAGGCCGAGATGGTCCATGTGCTGGTGAGTCACGACGATCAGCTCGAGGTCCTCGATCGTGCGTCCGTGCGCCTCGAGCGCCCGCTCCAGACCATCCAGCGACTTGCCGGAGTTGGGGCCGGTGTCGACCAGCGTGAGCGGGTCGTCTTCGATCAGGTAGCAGTTCACCCGGCCGACCAGGAAAGGGGTCGGCAGGTCGATCCGGTGGATCCGGGCGCGCTCGGCCAGAGCCAGCGCGTCCTCGGCGCTCGTGGCGCGCCGCTCCGAGTTACTCACGAACGGATCACTGCGAGCACTTCATCACGACGACGCTCCATGTCCTCCCGCGAGCGCAATGACTCCAGCGTTAGGCGCAGCAGCGGCTCGGTGTTCGAGGGGCGAACGTTGAAGTGCCAGTCGTCGTACTCGACCGACAGCCCGTCCAGGTGGTACTGGTTTGCGTCCCGGTAGCGCTCGGCGAGCTCCTGCATCTTCGCCTCGCCATCGGGGACCTCCGAGTTGATCTCGCCGGAGATGAAGTACTTCGAGCGGTAGGGCTCGAGTAGTTCGGACATGCGCTTGCCCCGCGTCGAGAGGAGCTCGAGGATCAGCAGCGCCGGGATCGTCCCCGAATCCGCGCAGAAGAAGTCGTGGAAGTAGTAGTGGCCGGACACCTCGCCGCCGAACACCGCGTGTTCCTCGCGCATCCGGGTCTTGAAGAAGGCGTGGCCCACCCGGTTCATCAGCGCTTGCCCTCCGGCGGCCTCGACGACATCCTTCACCGCCCAGCTCGCGCGAACGTCGTAGAGGATCGTGGCGCCCGCGTTTTTCTCGAGCATCGATTCGGACATCAGCGCGGTCAGAAAGTCCCCGTCGACGAACGAGCCCTGATCGTCGATGAAGAAGCAACGATCGGCGTCTCCGTCCCAGGCGATCCCCAGGTCGGCCTTCTGGCGGGTGACCTCGTGCATGATGAACTCGCGGTTCTCGGGCAGGAGCGGGTTGGGCTCGTGGTCGGGGAAGCGGCCGTCGGGCTCGAAGTAGTTCTCCTCGAGATCGAGGCCCAGGCGGCGCAGGATCGGCCCGACCATCGGCCCGGCCATGCCGTTGCCGCCGTCGACCACCACCCGCATCGGTTTGACCGCGGCGGGGTCGATGAACCCGAGCGCGAACTCGTGGAACCCCTCGTAGAGGTCGACGCGCTCGACCGAGCCGCCGCCGGGCGCATCGCCCAGGCCGGCCTCGAGCTTGTCGCGAATGTCGCCGATGCCGGAATCCCCGGACAGAGCAAGTGCGCCCCGCTTGATCAGCTTGGCCCCGGTGTAGCGCGCCGGGTTGTGCGAGGCGGTGCACATCAACCCGCCGTCCAGGTCGCGCGAGCCGATCAGGTAGTAGAGCATCTCGGTGGCGATCTCGCCGGCGTCGAGCACGGTGGCGCCCTCATCGGTCATGCCCTTGCGGTATGCCTCCGACAGCGCGGGGGCGGTCAGGCGCATGTCGTGGCCCAGGCCGAGGCGCAGCTCGGAGGTCGGCTTATCCTCGAGCTCGCCGATCACGCGCGCGAACCCCCGTCCGAGCAGCTCGGCGAGGGGAGCATCGATGTCCGAGCCGTACAGGCCCCGGATGTCGTAGGCCTTGAAGATCTCGGGGTTCGCGACCGTGCTCATCGCGGCGGATGCTACCCGGGAATAATCCGGTCCCGTGCCGTCAACCCTGCCGACCGTGGTGATCCTGTGTGGCGGGCGGGGCACGCGCCTGCAGGAGCATTCGCAGTCCGTGCCCAAGCCGCTGATCGAGGTCGGAGGACGCCCGATCGTCTGGCATGTGATGCAGATGTACCTGGGGCACGGGTTCCGCCGGTTTCTGCTGTTGACCGGATACCTGGCCGAGCAGGTCCGCGCGTTCGTGGACGGGTCGACCTGGCCGGCGGACGTGCACATCGCGTGCCTGGACACGGGCACCGACGCGCCGACCGGCGAGCGGTTGCGGTTGGCCGCCACGGCTCTGGATGAGGAGCGCTTCTGCCTCGCCTATGCCGATGGGCTCGCCGACATCGACCTCGCGGGATTGCTCGAGCACCACCGCGAGCACGGGCTCACCGCGACGATGGCCGTCGTCCAGCCCCGTCTCCCGTTCGGGGTGGCGCACCTGAACGGCGACGGGTCCGTCCTCGGGTTCAGCGAGAAGCCGCGCAGCGAGCTGTGGGTGAACGCCGGGTTCTTCTGCTTCGAACGCGAGGCGCTCGAGGTGATCGAGCGCAATTCAGTCCTCGAGCGCGAGCCACTCGAGCGGCTGGCGGCGCAGGCGCGGCTGCGGGCTTTCCGTCACGGCGGCTTCTGGGAGTGCATGGACACCTACAAGGACTGGATCACGCTGAACGAGCTGTGGGAGCGGGGGGAGGCCCCATGGGTTTCCAATCCAGCCGGATGACGCTTCACCGGCCCCACGGACGCTGCGCGCAGCGCAGCCCCAACCTAAGGCGCCGCCCTCAGGCGCCGCCGACCCTTGCAACTAAACTGAGAAGGCATGTCAGGTCACTCCAAATGGGCTTCGATCAAGCACAAGAAGGCAGTCGTCGACGCGCGCCGCGGCCAGCACTTCACCAAGCTGGCGCGCGCGATTCAGATCGCCGCGCGTGAGGGCGGCGGTGATCCCGAAGGCAATTCGGCGCTTGCGCTGGCCATCCAGAAGGCGCGCGACGCCTCGATGCCGAAGGACAACATCGAGCGCGCGATCGCCAAGGGAACCGGCGAGGGCGGGGATGCCGACCAGATCGAGACCGTCCTGTACGAGGGGTATGGCCCGGGTGGCGTCGCGCTGCTGATCGAGGCGCTGACCGACAATCGCAACCGCACCGGCGCCGAGATGCGGCACCTGCTGGGCAAGCATGGCGGCAACCTCGGCGAGCCCGGGTCGGTCTCCTACCTGTTCGACAAGCGCGGCGTGATCGTCGTCGACGCGAACCGCTACAGCGAGGATGACCTGATGCCGGCAATCGACGCCGGCGCCGAGGACATCTCACTGGACGAGGACGTATACGAGGTGATCACCGAGCCGGCCGACCTCACCGCGGCGCGCGAGGCGCTGGCCAACGCCGGGGTGGAGATCGAGAGCGCCGATCTCATGCAGCGTCCGCGTGCGCTCGTCCCGGTGGGCGAGTCTGACGCGGGCAAGCTGTTGAAGCTGATCGACGCACTCGAGGAGTCCGACGACGTGAACGCGGTCAATGCGAACTTCGACGTCGACAGCGACGTGCTCGAGCGCGTAGCGCAATAACGCGCCGCCGTCAGGCGCTGCCGATCGTTCTTATAAGGCACCAACGCGGTTTTTACATCGGCCCGCTAGCCTCGAACGCCGCATGCCAAAGTCAACGCGCCTCATACCCCTGCTCGGCCTGGCCGCGGTAGCGGTCGCCGGCTGCGGCGGGAGCTCCAAGGCCGCCGGCGTTCAGTTGGCTCCTCAAGGAGGTGCGACGGCGGCCGCGATTACGGCCGAGTCGACCACGACCACGGCCACGACGCCGACCTCGACCGTCACGACGCCGAAGCCGCCCTCGCCGCTGTCCAAGGAGCCGACGATCACCGTGCCCAAGACGCCGGCGCCGACCAAGCTCGTGACCAAGGACCTGATCACCGGGACCGGGACGACCGCCAAGGCGGGGGACACGGTCACGGTCAACTACGTCGGTGCGCTGTACAAGAACGGCAAGGTGTTCGACTCCTCCTGGAGCCGGAATCAGACGTTCACGACGCCGCTGAGCAACGGAAGCGTGATCCCCGGCTGGGTTCAGGGGATTCCCGGGATGAAGGTCGGGGGCCGGCGCGAGCTGATCATCCCGCCCGGTCTGGCCTACGGCAAGGCGGGGAGCGGGTCGACGATCCCGCCTAACTCGACGCTCGTGTTCGTCGTCGATCTGCTTTCGGTTTCCTCTTAGTCGCCTTTTCCACGGCGGGCGTCTGCTCACCTGAGTTCAACGGGCGGGCGCGGTAGAGCGGAACCGCCTCCGACATGCCCTTGAGCTTGTGCCGCCGAGCGAAGGACCAGTCGAACCGGTCGGGCGCCTCGTCGCGCACCTGCTCGGTGCACAGGACGCTGCCGGGCCGCGCCTCGCCGGTCACTCGGCTGGCCAAGTTGACCGCGTGTCCGTAGTAGTCCCCGGCGCGCTGGAGCGCGCTGCCGCTGGCCACGCCGGCGCGTAGGCTGGGCAGATCGGCCGCCTGGACCGCGTCGAGCAGCGATAGCGCCACCGCCACTACAGCCCCGGCGTCCGGGCTGACGAACATGGCGGCATCGCCGATCGTCTTGACCAGCCGGACCGGCGGCGCGGTCACGTGGGTGGCCAGCTCGGCCAGTCGGCTGGCCAGGCTTCCGAGCTCCTGAGCCTCGATCTGGGCCCCGAGCCGAGTGAACCCGACCATGTCCACGAAGCAGACGGTGATCTCCTGGGCGCCCCCGGCCTCGCCTGACTCGCGCTCGGCTCGGCTCAACACTCCGCGCCTGACCGCCTCGGCGAGATGCTGCTTGTAGGCGGCGATCAGCACCGGATCGATAGCCGGAATCAACTGTTCGGCCGCCGTGGCGAAACGCTGGGCGACCTCGTCCTCGCTGTCGCCGGGTTCGAGGAACGCGTCGACGAACGCGGCCGCCGTCGTTGCGGCGAGGCGGGCCATTCCCTCGCCGAGCACGCGCGTGATCTCGCCAATCGCCGCCTCGCTCAGGCCCGCGTCCATGAACAGGCGAGTCGATTCGGCCGCCCGGGCCTCCTCCTCGCCGAACACGATGTCGCTCGGGCCGGCCTCGGGCAATCCGAGTAGCCGACGGATCCGCAGCATCTGGCTCGCGGGCAGGCCGGTTCGCTCGGCCAGCTGTTTCGCGCTGTAGCGGCCCCCCAGCACGCGCTCGACCAGGAGCAGCGCGAGCCGGTCCTCCTTCACGGCCGCCTGTAGCTCCTCAACGCTGTAGCCCTCCTGCGCGAGGCGGTCCAGGAGCCGCTCGCGCGCGGCGCGGTCCTCGCCGTCGAGTCCGTCGAGCAGGCCGGCAGCGGCGTAGTCCATGGCCGGGATGGTGCCAGCACTACGGCGCCGCCG
>Ga0335075_10000083_pt1 | contig 186821 bp, 144 predicted proteins | sample Lox_Sample_24_FD_206723 | JGI IMG/M metagenome (GOLD analysis project Ga0335075, IMG submission 206723) | Soil microbial communities from Loxahatchee National Wildlife Refuge, Florida, United States - Lox_Sample_2.4 | ecosystem: Environmental > Terrestrial > Soil > Wetlands | place: USA... | reverse complement strand
CAACCGCCGCTGACGCGGCGGCCCCTCCACCACGCCGCTACGCGTCGCGGTCCCCCTCCCCGTGCCGGGGAGGACCTACAGCTAGCCCCGCCGCGCCCGTTTCGCGGCGATGCGGAGGCGCAGGGCGTTGAGGCGGATGAAGCCAGCGGCGTCGCGATGGTCGTAGCCGCTCTGGCCTTCCTCGAAGGTGACCAGATCCTGGTCGTAGAGCGAGAGCGGGCTTTCGCGGCCGATGACGATCGCATTGCCCTTGTAGAGCTTCACGCGGACCGTGCCGGTGACATGCGCCTGGCTCTTGTCGATCAGGGCCTGCAGCATCTCGCGCTCGGGCGAGAACCAGAAGCCGTTATAGATGAGCCTGGCGTAGCGCGGCATGAGCTCGTCCTTGAGATGCATGGCGCCGCCGTCGAGGGTGATGCTCTCGATGCCGCGATGGGCCGCGAGCAGGATGGTGCCGCCGGGGGTCTCGTAGACGCCGCGCGACTTCATGCCGACGAAGCGGTTCTCGACCAGGTCGAGCCGACCGATGCCGTTGTCGTGGCCGAGCTGGTTGAGCCTGGTGAGCAAGGCGGCGGGCGACAGGCGCTCGCCGTCGATGGCGACGGGGTCGCCCTGCTCGAACGCGATCTCGATCACGGTCGGCGTGTCCGGCGCGTCCTCCGGCGCGATGGTGCGCTGGTGGACATATTCGGGCGCCTCGACGGCCGGGTCCTCAAGCACCTTCCCCTCGGAGGAGGAATGGAGCAGGTTGGCGTCGACCGAGAAGGGCGCCTCTCCCTGCTTGTCCTTGGCGATCGGGATCTGGTGCCGCTCGGCGAAGTCGATCAGCTGCTCGCGGCTGACGAACTCCCATTCGCGCCAGGGGGCGATGACGCGGATGTCGGGCTCGAGGGCGTAATAGCCGAGCTCGAAGCGGACCTGGTCGTTCCCCTTGCCCGTGGCGCCGTGGCAAACCGCGTCGGCGCCGACCATGCGGGCGATCTCGATCTGGCGCTTGGCGATGAGCGGCCGGGCGATCGAGGTACCGAGCAGATACTGGCCCTCATAGACGGTGTTCGCGCGGAACATCGGGAAGACATAGTCGCGGACGAACTCCTCGCGCAGATCGTCGATGAAGATGTTCTCCGGCCTGATCCCGAGCAGCTCCGCCTTGCGCCGCGCCGGCTCCACCTCCTCGCCCTGGCCGAGATCGGCGGTGAAGGTGACCACCTCCGCGCCATATTCGGTCTGCAGCCATTTCAGGATGATCGAGGTGTCGAGGCCGCCCGAATAAGCGAGGACGACTTTCTTGGGCTTGGGCAATTCGGTCATGTCTTTTCCCTGATGTGGTGCTCCTGCGGAAGGAGCCCAGTTTTCCCTGGCGGCGCGGCTGGGCTCCTGCTTTCGCAGGAGCACATGCGCGCCATCATGCGTAGACTTCCTTCTCCCGCCCAAGCAGCCGCTCGAAGCGGGCCATGACCTGGTGGATGGCGACGCCGTCGCGGACGGCGACGAACATCGTGTCGTCGCCCGACACGGTGCCGGCGATTTCGGGGAGCTGGGCGGTGTCGATCGCCGAGGCGACGAGATGGGCCGAGCCCGGCGGGGTCTTGATCACGATGAGGGCGCCGGCGGCCTCGATCGACGCGACGAACTCGCGCAGGATCCGCTCGAGCCGGCCCGCGCTCCAGTCGGCGGCGCCGAGCTGATCGGGGAGCGCGTAGGAGAGGACGCCGCCGCGCTTCACCTTGACCGCGCCGAGCTGCTCCAGATCGCGGGAGACCGTCGCCTGGGTGACCGCGAAGCCGAGCTCCCTGAGCTTCTCGGTCAGCTCCTCCTGCGACACGAAGGCGCCCGAGCGGATCAGTTCGGCGAGGATGCGCAGGCGCCGGGTGCGGGTGTCGGTCATGCTGAAATCCTCCCCTTCAGGGGAGGGGAACCATGCAGAGCATGGTGGAGGGGCGGCGGTGCAACCGCCGCTGACGCGGCGGCCCCTCCACCGCACTGCGTGCGGTCCCCCTCCCCTGAAGGGGAGGATCTTACGGACCGCATCATCTGACCCCCGCCAGCCAGGCCAGGGCGCCGCGGGCGGTGTGCATGCGGTTCTCGGCCTGGCGCCAGACGGCGCTGCGCGGGCTTTCCATCACGCCATGGGTGACCTCCTCGCCGCGGCGGGCGGGGAGGCAGTGGAGGAACCAGGCGTCGCCCGCCCGCGCCATCAGCGCCTCGTTGACCTGATAGGGCGCGAAGGCCTCGAGCCGCGCCTCGGCCTCGTCGTCCTGGCCCATCGACACCCAGACGTCGGTATAGACGATCTCGGCGCCCTCCACGGCCTCGGCCGGATCGGCGACCTGCCGCACGCCGTAGGGCGCGTCGGAAAGGCGATAGCCCTCGGGGCTGGCCAGGGTCAGCTCGGCGCCGACCGCGACGCAGCCCTGGGCGAGACTGCGGGCGACATTGTTGTCCGCATCGCCGACCCAGGCGATCCGCGCGCCCTCCAGCCGGCCGAGCAATTGCTTGACGGTGAGCAGGTCCGCGAGCGCCTGGAAGGGATGATCGGTGTCGGAGAGCAGATTGGCGACCGGCACGTCCGCGGCGGCGGCCATGCGGACGAGATGGCGATGGTCCATCACCCGGGCGGCGATGATGCTGTGATAGCAGGCGAGCGTGCGGGCGACGTCCTCCGCGCTCTCGCGCGTGTCGATGCCGACCTCCTCCTTCTGGATGTAGACCGGGTGGCCGCCGAGCTGGACGACCGCCATCTCCGTGGAATTGCGGGTGCGCGCGGACGGCTTCTGGAAGACCAGGGCGACCCCCTTCCCCGCGAGCGGCGCGCCGAGATCGGTCCGCTCGGCGAGCGCGAGGATCTCCGCGAAGGCCCCCTCGGGCAGATCGGCGATGCTGAGCAGGTCGGCCATTGCGTCATCCGCCATTACCAGGGCTCCTTCCGGATCATCGTGCCGATGCCCTTGTCGGTCAGCACCTCGATGAGCAAAGCGTGCGGCACGCGGCCGTCGATGATGTGCGCGGAGCCGACCCCGCCCTCGACCGCGTCGGCGCAGGCGCGAAGCTTCGGGATCATGCCCTTGGACACGCTCTCATGGCTGATCCGCTGCTCGAGCTCGGCGACGGTGAGGCGCGGGACGAGGCTGGCCTCGTCCTTCGGATCCTCGAGCAGGCCGGGCGCCGCGGTCAGGTAGACGATCTTCTCGGCGCCCATGGCGACGGCGATCGCCATCGCCGCCTCGTCGGCATTGATATTATAGGGCTGGCCCGACGGATCGGCCCCGACCGTGGAGACGACCGGGACATAGCCCTGGTCGAGTTGGCCGTGCAGCCGGTCGGCGCGGACATGGGCGACATCGCCGACGAAGCCGAGCGCGGCGTCGCGCGGCGTGGTGATGAGCAGGCCGCCATCCTCGCCCGAGACCCCGACCGCGACCGGATCGTTCTGTGTCTCGCGGTTGATCGTGGCGACGAGATCGCGGTTCACCTTGCCGACCAGCACGGTGCGGACGATGTCGAGCGTCTCCTCGTCGGTGACGCGCAGGCCGTCCTTGAACTCCGGCTGCTTGCCGAGCTTGCGCATCATCTCGTCGACCTGGGGGCCGCCGCCATGGACGAGCACGCAGCGCACGCCGACGCTGCGCAGCAGCAGCACATCCTGCGCGAGGGCGCGGTCCAGCTCCTTGTCGATCGCGGCGCCGCCGAGCTTCACGACGACGGACTTGCCGGCGAAGCGCTGGATGTAGGGCAAGGCCTCGACGAGGATCTGCGCGGTAAGGGCCGGAGGCGTGCTCATGACGTGACCGAATTTTCCTTGATGTAGCCGGGGCCGAGATCGATGCCGATCACCTGCGCCGAGCCGGTGCCGGCGCCGAGATCCACCTCGATCTCGATCTTCTCGTTCTGCATGTGCTTGGCGACCGCCGGGCGGTCATGGTCGATCTCGATGCCGCCGCGCGACACGGTGATCCCGCCATAAGCGACAGCCGATTTGTCGCTGTCGAATTCGACGCCGGCCGAACCGGCCGCGCCGAGCAGGCGGCCCCAATAAGGGTCGGAGCCGTACCAGGAGCATTTGACGAGATTGTTCTCGGCGATATTCTTGGCGGCGGCGCGGGCTTCGGCGTCGGAGGCGGCGCCGGTGACGCGGAGCATGACCATCTTGGTCATCCCTTCCGCATCCTTCGCCATGAGCAGGGTCAATTCCTCGCAGAGCTTGTGCACGGCGTCGGCGAATTCGGCGAGGTCGGGCGGGCCGGCCCGGCCGTTGGCGAGCAGAATGACGCTGTCATTGGTCGAGGTCGCCCCGTCGACGTTGAGCGTGTTGAAGCTGCGGTCGGCGGCGTCCTTCAGGATGCGCTGCAGCTCCTCGCGCGGGACGTCCGCGTCGGTGGTGAGATAAGCGAGCATGGTCGCCATGTTGGGCGCGATCATGCCGCAGCCCTTGGCCATGCCCCCGAGCGTGAAGGTGGAGCCCCTGACCACCGCCTCCTTCGCCACATGATCGGTGGTGAGGATGCCCTTGGCCGCGTCATGCCCGCCCTCGACGGAGAGCTTCTTCGCGAGCTTCGGCGTCGCGGCGAGGATCACGTCCATGGGCAGCGGCGTGCCGATGATCCCGGTCGAGGAGACCAGGACATGGGCCTTGTCGATGCCCAACGCGTCGGCGGCCGCCTGGCTCATCGCCTCGGCATCGGCCATGCCCGCGGCGCCGGTCCCGGCATTGGCGTTGCCCGAATTGACGATCACGGCCGCGGCCTTGCCGCCGCTCGCCGCGAGGCGGACGCGGTCAAGCACCACCGGCGGGGCGACGAACTTGTTCTGGGTGAACACGCCGACGGCGGTGACGGGCTGGCCGTCATCGGTGGCGACGAGCGCCATGTCATATTTGCGATGCTTGATCCCGGCATGGCAGCCGGCGGCGACGAAGCCCGGGGCGGCGGTGACGCTCATGCCTCAAATCCTCCCCGGTACGGGGAGGGGGACCGCGGCGCGAAGCGGCGTGGTGGAGGGGGCCCGGGAGCGAGGCACTGGGCCCCCTCCACCATGCTGCGCATGGTCCCCCTCCCCGTTCCGGGGAGGATTTATCCGCTTCACGGCCACACTCCTACTTTTGACAGGCCCGCGGCCTCGTCGAGGCCGAGCATCAGATTGGCGCACTGGATCATCTGCCCGGCCGCGCCCTTCACGAGATTGTCGAGCGCCGCGAGCGCCAGCACGCGGCCGGTGCGCGCGTCATAGCGGGCGGTGAGATGGACGGCGTTGGAGCCCAGGGTCCATTTGGTCGAGGGCGCCTTGTCCGAGACATGGATGAAGGGCTCGTCCGCATAGGCGTCCCGCAACGCCTGCAGGGGATCGCAGGGGCCCCTGGCGATCGCGGTGCAGGTCGCGTGGATGCCCCGGTTCATCGGCGCGAGATGCGGCGTGAACAGGATGCTGCCGCCCAGCTCCATCTCCATCTCGGCGGTATGCCGATGATTAAGCAGGCCGTAGGCGTTCATATTCTCGTCGACGCTGTTGAAGTGGGTGATGTCCTTGAGGCCCTTGCCGGCGCCGCTGACGCCGGAAGCGGCATCGACGGTGATCGTGGCGGGATCGATCAGATCGAGCAAAGGCCGCAATGCGAGGATCGCCGAGGTCGGGTAGCAGCCGGCCGCCGCGACCGTCTTCGAGCCCGCGATCGCGGCGCGGTGCAGCTCGGGAATGCCGTAGACGAAGCGGCCCATCAGGTCGGGCGCCTGGTGCGGCTCATTGTACCAGCGCTCGTAGCTCGCGGCGTCGTTCAGGCGGAAGTCGGCGCCGAGGTCCACGAACGGGATGCCGCGGGCGATGATCTCCGGCGCGACCGCCTGGCTGTGGCCGTGCGGCAAAGCGGCGAAGACCAGGCCGGCGCCGTCCAGCGCCGCCGGTTCGAACCGCTCGACGCGGGCGCCGGGATAGGCCAGAGCGAGATGCGGGTGCACGTCCGCGAGCGCCGCTCCCGCCTGGCTGTCACCGAACAGACGCGTGGCGCGGATATGGGGATGGCCGGCGCAGAGCCGCAGCAGCTCCGCGCCCACGAACCCCGAGGCTCCAAGGATGGCGACGTCGATCATGGCGGGCCATATGCATATCTATGCATGAATATGCAATTACGATCTGCAATGACGCCGATAAAAAAACGCCCCGGCGAACCGGGGCGCTTTGATCCGGAATGTCCGGGATAGGGCTTACGGGCTGCTCGGGCCGTCATCATCCTTGGTCAGCTCGATCACGCCCCAGACGATGAGGCCGAGCACGACTGCGCCGATGATGTAGATCCCGATGCCGTTGCGATCGTCGAGCGCGCTGGCGTCCGAGGTGATCGCGCCCGCCGGCGCCACACTGGCGAGGCTCAAGGGCTGAGCGGACTGCGCGACGGCAGCGCTGCTCCCCATGAGCACCGATGCGGCGACGAGCGCCGACAACTTCTTTGAAAGCATTACTTCCTCCCAGCTAGAGTTCGGAGATACCACCGACCCCGCACCGTGAAATACCCAATATCCGTTCAGATTCCACGCCTTTTTTGTTACAAAGTAGATCAGGCGAGGCGGGCGCGCGTCCAATCGGCCACGACCGTCGCCAACACCTCCAGCGGCATATCGCTATTCGCGAGAACGACGTCGTGGAAACCCTTGAGATCGAAGCGGTTTCCGAGCTGGCGGCGCGCGTCCTCGCGGAGCCGGACGAATTCGTTATGGCCGATCTTGTAGCTGCAGGCCTGGCCGGGCCAGACCACGTAGCGCTCGATTTCGCTCGTCGAGCTGAGCTCGTCGAGACCGACATTTTCCATGAAAAACCGAATCGCCTGCTCCCGGCTCCATCCTTTTGCATGCATGCCGGTGTCGGTGACCAGGCGGGCCGAGCGGTACATGAAGCTCTGGATCATGCCGAGCTTGCCGACCTGGTAATCGGCATAGACGCCCATCTCCTCCGCGAGCTGTTCCGCATAGAGGCCCCAGCCCTCGCCATAAGCGGCGATGCCGATATTGCGGTGGAGGAGCGGGATCGACTGGTTCTCGATCGCGATCGAGCCCTGCCAGAGATGGCCGGGGATCGCCTCGTGATGGTTGAGCGTCGGCAGCGCCCATTTCGGCCAGGAGCGGGTGTCGCGCAGGTTGATGTAGAAGGCGCCGGCGCGCGAGCCGTCGAGGCTGGGCCCCATCGCATAACCACGCGGCGCGCCCAGCTCGATCGCCGGCGGCACGCGCTTGATCTCCATCGGCGAGCGCGGGATGGTCTGGAAATAATCCGGCATGCGCGCGCGCAGCCGGTTCATGGCGGCGGTGAGATCGGCGATGATCTGCGCCCTGCCCGCCTCGGTGTTCGGATATTGGTGCCGCTCCTGCCGGCCGAGCGCGGTGATCCGCGCGCCGACGCTGCCCTGGGTGAGCCCCTCGGCGCGGAGCAGCAGCTCCGCCTCGGCGCCGAGCTCGGCGAGCTGGCGAAGCCCGGTCTCGTGGATCTCGTCCGCGCTCATCCCGGTCGACGTATGGTAGCGCAGGCACTGGGCGTAGAAGGCCGGGCCGCCGGGCAGCCGGCCCGCCGCCGGGTTGCGGTTCGCGCCGCGGCGCAGCTCGGTCAGCAGAGCGAGCTGCCGGTCGAGCGCGGCGGCGAGGCGGCCGTCGACGATCGCCGTCGCCTGCCGGCCCCAGTCGCCCGCGATGTTTCGCTCGCGCGTCCGGCGCACCAGCGACTGGACCAGGCCCGCCTGCGCGCCGCGCTGGTCGCGGAGCGCCCGCGTCTGCGTGATCGTCTTGTCGAGGATGAAATCGGGCGGCACCACGCCGCGCCCGGCATCCGCGCGGGCATGCTCCACCTCCAGATCGACGTTGCGGGCGAAGGCCTCCAGCCTGGCGATATAGGCCTCGGCATCGGCGCGGCTCTCGACCTTGTGCTGGCTGTCGAGGAAGTCCGGCACGCTCTGATAGGAGCCGGTGAGCTGCGAGAGCACATAGGGAACGGGATAGCCGTCGAACGTGCCCCAGGGCGTGCGCGAGACGTCGTCGACCCGCTCGCCGAGCCACAGCACCGTATCGGCGAAGGCCTTGTCGCGGCCCTGCAGGCCGCCGGCGGCGAGCCGGCGGAGCGCCGGCAGCTGCGCGACCAGCGGACCGTAGGAGCCGGTCTTGCCGGCCGGGCCGGAGGGACTGAGCTTGCCCCGCAGATCGGCATTGGCGCCGGTATCGAGGCCGAGGCCGGTCGCCATTTCCGGGCTGCCGCGCAGCATCGCCTGGAAGATGCGGTCGTAGAGCAGCCGGGCATCGCCGGCGCCGGAGCGCGGCACCGCGGCACAGCCGGACAGCGCCAGCGCGCCGGTGGCGGCGGCGCTGCCGAGCAGGAACTGGCGGCGATCGAAACGCATCATCTTGGTCTCCCTGTTCATTCGAGTCGGTGCACGCGCCCCCGCGCCATGACGAAATCGATTCGCCGGAGCACGCCGACGTCGGTCAGCGGATCGCCGCGCACGGCGACGATGTCGGCGCTCTTGCCGGGCTCGATCGTCCCCGCCTCGGCGGCGATGCCGAGCAGGTCCGCGGCGTTCACGGTGGCGGCGACGATCGCGGACATGGGGTCCATGCCGTGCTGGACCATGAGCAGGAACTCGTCGGCGTTGCGGCCGTGCATGGAGACGCCGGCGTCGGTGCCGAAGGCGATGCGCACGCCGGCGGGCACGGCGCGGCGCAGCGCCTGGCCGGTGATCGAGATCCGCCATTCGATCTTGCGGCGGACCTCGCCCGTATAGGCATTGGGATTGGCGCGAAGCCGCTCGAGATAGCCGTTCACGGTCGAGAGGGTCGGCACGTAATAAGCGCGGGTCTGGCGGAACAGGCGGAGGCTCTCGTCGTCGAGCAGGGTGCCGTGCTCGATCGAATCCGCGCCGACGCGCAGCGCCAGGTTGATGCCGTCGGCGCCATGGGCGTGGACCGCGACCTTCTTGCCGTAGAGGTGCGCGGTCTCGACGATGGCGCGCGCCTCATCCTCGAACATCTGCGCGCCGAGGCCGAGGCCGATGCGGCTGTTCACCCCGCCGGTGGTGGCGATCTTGATGACGTCGACGCCGCGCGCGATCTGGCGGCGGACGGCGCGGCGGCAATCCTCGACGCCGTCGCAGGTCGTGCCCTCGCGGCGCAGCACGTCGTGGAAAGCCTCGTTCACGCCGAGCGTCTCGTCCATGTGGCCGCTGGTCGTCGACAGCGAGGCGCCGGCGTCAACGATGCGCGGCCCGATCGCCCAGCCCCGGCTCACCGCGTCGCGGAGCGCCAGGGTGATGCCGTCGGAGGAGCCGAGATTGCGGACGGTGGTGAAGCCGGCGTCGAGCGTCTTGCGGGCGTTCCAGGCGGCCTCGTACGCGTGCAGCGGCGTGCTTTCGGTGAAGGCGGCGAGCTGGCCCTCGATCCCGGCCCGGTCCGAGGTCAGATGGACGTGGCTGTCGATCAGGCCGGGCAGCACGAAGCGGTCGGAGAGGTCGATCAGGCGGGCGCCCGCGGGCACCGTGGCGAAGCCGTCCCGCACCGCCTCGATCCGGCCGCCGCGCACGATGATGCTGGCCTGCCGGCGCGGCGCCCGGCCAGGCCGGTCGAGCAGGGTGCCGGCATGGATGATCGTGACCGGCTCGGCCGGCGGCGGGGGCGCCTCCTGGGCCACGGTCGAGGCGGGGACGAGCAAGGCGAGCAGCAAGGGCAGCAGCGCGGACGGGCGCATCGGGATCCTCCGGCAAAGACGCCGGGACGATAGCGGATCGCCTGCCCCCGCCAAGGCCCAAACGACGAACGACATGCGGCGAAGTACCGGCGAAGATCTTTGCAAAGTCAAAGAGTTTTGTGGCGCGACGGCAACAGTGTGATCCAGATTGTTGCGCACCGGTTACAGCGCCATTGTCGGGACTCAGCGCGCGGGTTTATTGCAATCCCGTTCCGCCAAGAGAACAATACCGGAGAGGTCCATGTCCAGATTTACTTCCGCCCGCCGGGGCGCAACCTTCGCCGCCGCGTCGCTGCTGACCCTTGTCGTGGCTTCGCCGGCCATCGCGCAGGACGAGCCCGCGCCCGCCGCAGAGCAGGACGACCAGGAGATCGTCGTCACCGCGACGCTGCGCGCGACGAACCTGCAGGACATCCCCTTCTCGATCAACGCGCAGACCGAGCGCGACATCCAGCGCTCCGGCGCCACGACGATCGAGGATCTCTCCCGCAACGTCGCCGGCCTGCAGATCCAGAATCTCGGGCCGGGCCAGAGCCAGGTCGCGGTGCGCGGCGTCGCCGCCGGCCAGATCGTCCGCGACCAGCCGGGCGTGAAGGAGCAGGTCGGCGTCTATGTCGACGATTCGGTGATCTCGCTGTCGCTGTTCACGCCGGATCTCGACTTCTACGATCTCAACCGCGTCGAGACGCTGCGCGGCCCGCAGGGCACGTTGTTCGGCTCCGGCTCGGTCGGCGGCACGATCCGCTACATCACCAACCAGCCCAATCTCAGCCGCTTCGAAGGTTCGCTCGAGGCCAATCTGAACCTGCTGGACGGCGGCGATTTCGGCGGCGCGCTGCGCGGTATGATCAACGCGCCGGTCAGCGACAGCATGGCGATCCGCGCGGTCGGCTACTACACGCAATATGGCGGCTTCGTCGACGCGGTCGGCCCGGCGGCCGGCGAGAACGTCAATGACGGCCACCGCGCCGGCGGCCGCATCGCCATCCGGCTGCAGCCGGCCGAGAACATCACCATCACGCCGCGTATCATCTACCAGGAGATCCGCGCCAACGGCTTCAACCGGCAGGAGGTGTACAACGTCTATTCCAACGCCTTCACCACGCCGCCGCGCACCTTCCGCGAGCGTGAACATTATCTGCTGCTGCGCGAGCATTTCGCGGACAACACCTTCCTCGCCGACCTCAACATCAACGTCGAACTCGGCGACATCGCGCTGACCTCCATCTCCTCCTATGTGAACCGCGACATCAGCGTCAGCCGCGACGCCAGCGCGCTGACCGGCTCGGTCTCGATCGACCTCGGCTTCCCGACCGCGGCGGTGAACCTGCCGTCCAACTTGGTCGACACGACCGATCTCGAGACCTTCACCCAGGAGGTCCGCCTCGCGACGAACAGCGACGGGCCGTTCAACTTCGTGGCCGGCGTCTTCTACGCGCACACCAACCGCTTCTACCGCCAGCGCCTGCCCACCCCGGGCTATGACGCCTTCACCGACGCGACGCTCGGCGCCGGCACCTCGGCGGCGGTGGCGAACGGCTTCCCGGCCAATTCGCCCTACAATTCCGACCTGCCTTATTCGATCGACCAATATGCCGCGTTCGGCGAGGCGACCTGGGATATCACCGACCAGTTGCACCTCACCGCCGGCGGCCGTTTCTACGACTTCTCGGAAACCCGTCGGTTCAAGTCGGGCGGCCTCTTCGCCAATGGCGACAACCGCGTCGACGACACCTCGTCGAGCGGCTTCAGCCCACGCCTCATCCTGAGCTACGAGCCGGCCGACGACATCCGGATCAACGCCCAGGCCTCGAAGGGCTTCCGGCTCGGCGGCGTCAACGACCCGCTGAACCTGCCGCTCTGCACGCCGACGGACGCGGCCCTGTTCGGCGGCTTCCAATCCTATGACGACGAGACGATCTGGAACTACGAGGTGGGCGTGCGCGGCCGCCGCGGCGGCCTCAACTTCTCCGCCGCCGCCTTCTACACCGACATGAACAACCTGCAGGTGACGCTCGACGCCGGCTCCTGCTCGTCGCGCATCGTCTTCAACGTCCCCAACGCGCACAGCCAGGGCATCGAGGTCGAGCTGTCGGCCGAGCCGGTCGAGGGCCTGAACTTCTCGATCAACGGCACCGTCCTCGAGGCGGAGTTCGATTCGACGCTGCCGGGCGCCCTGGCCGCGACGACGGGCATCCGCGAGGGCAACCGCCTGCCGAGCGTGCCGAAATTCCAGCTCTCGGCGAGCGCGAGCTACGAATTCCCGATCGCGGACGGCGCCAACGCCTATTTCGGCGCCTCCTACCAGCATGTCGGCAGCCGCTACACGCAGCCGAGCGATCAGGAGAACAACCCACGCAGCTTCGTCTCCGGCCTGCCCTTCAACGGCGCGCCGGGCACGGGCGCGACGATCATCGACCTGAAGCTCCCGTCCTACGATTATGTGAACCTCTCGGCCGGGATCGACTGGGACAATGGCTTCGGCGCGATGATCTACGTCACCAACCTGTTCGACGAGAATGCCCTGCTCTCGTTCGACCGCGAACGCGGCGGCCGGGCGCGGCTCGGCTTCAACATCGGCCAGCCCCGGGTCATCGGCATCACGCTGCGCAAGCGCTTCGGCAACTGACGGCGCGTTGACTCCATAATCCAACCGGGCGACCCCTTCCTGGCGACAGGGAGGGGTTTCCTGTTTCGGGAGATGGCATGACGAAGCTCACCCGCCGCTCGCTGCTCATCGCCGGCGCGGGCGCCGCCGCCACCGCCGCTTTGCCCAAATCGATCTCGGCCCAGTCGCCCCGTCCCCGGCGCCACGACGTCATCGTCGTCGGCGCGGGCGTGTTCGGCGCCTGGACGGCGAAGAAGCTGCAGGAGGCCGGCAAAAGCGTGCTGCTGGTCGACGCCTGGGGCCCGGCCCATGCCCGCGCCTCCTCCGGCGGGGAATCGCGGATGACCCGCGCCGGCTATGGCGCCGACGAAATCTACACGCGCATGGCGTGGGAGTCGCTGGCGGACTGGCGGCGGCTGTCGGCGCGTTCGGGCCTGCCGATCTTCCACCAGACCGGCGTGCTGTTCTTCGCGCCGCGGATCGACGATTATTTCCGGCAGTCGATCGCGGTGCACCGGCGGCTCGGCTTCCCGATCGAGGTCCTCGACGGCGCGAGCTTGCGCCGCCGCTTCCCGATGATCGAGTTCGATGGCATCGACGCCGGCCTGTACGAGCCCGGCTTCGGCGCGCTGATGGCCCGCCGCGCGGTGCAGACGCTGGTCGCCCAATTCGTCGGCGCCGGCGGCGACTATCGGCAGGCCCGGATCGCGACCCCGCGCGAACGGACGCGGACGCTCTCCCACATCGTGACCGACGCGAACGAGCGGCTGCACGCGGACCGGTTCGTCTTCGCCTGCGGGCCCTGGCTCGGCCAGGTCTTCCCGGAGGTGCTCGGCCGCCGGATCTTCCCGACCCGGCAGGAGGTCTTCTTCTTCGCGCCGGCGGCGGGCGACACGCGCTTCCAGCCCGGCCGCCTGCCCGGCTGGGCCGACTTCAACGGCGGCGATATCTATTACGGCTTTCCGGACCTGGAGAGCCGCGGCTTCAAGATCGCGCACGACGCGCACGGCCCGGCCATGGACCCGAATACGGGCGACCGCATCCCCTCCGCCCAGGCGCTGGCGGACGTGCGCGGCTTCATGGCCCGCCGCTTCCCGGCCCTGGCCGACCGGCCGCTCAGCGAGGCGCGCGTCTGCCAATATGAGAACAGCTCGAACGGCGACTTCCTGATCGATCTGCTGCCCACCTACCCGAACGTGGTGCTGGTCGGCGGCGGCTCAGGCCATGGCTTCAAGCACGGCCCGGCGGTGGGGCGCTATGCCGCGGAGCTGACGCTGGGGACTCTGCGCGCGCCCGAGCCGCGTTTTTCGCTCGCCACCAAGGCGGAGACGGCGAACCGCTCGGTTCACTGAGCGATCAGCCGGTCCGCGATACGCTGCGCGAAGACGTCGAGATCGGTGCGGTTGGTGTTGGCGAGGAGGATGATGGTGACGCCCTCGTCGAGCAGCCGGTAGAGCACGGCATTGGCGCCGGCGATGCTGCCCGGCCGCTTGGCGACGCGGTAGGCGCGGCCGTTCCGCCTGACGCTGTAGCTCCAGAGGCCGTAGCCATAATCGTCCAGCCCGGGCCGGAGCAGCCGGGCGAGCAAGTCGGGGCGGAGGAGCCGTCCGCCGTAGAGCGCGTCGGCGAAGCGGGCGAGATCGGCGGCGGTCGCGTACATGCCGCCGGACGCGTCCCAATTCTCCCAGTAGACGGGCATGTCGGCGACCAGCCGGCTCTGGTCGTCGCGCCAGAAATAGGTCGGCGCGAGCCGGGGCACGATCCGGTCCCAGCGCGCCATGCCGCTGTTCGCTAGGCCGAGCGGGCGCAGCAGGCGGGTCTCCAGCGCCGCCTCGAAGCTCTGCCCGGTCAGCCGCTCGATCACCCGGCCGAGCACCAGATAATCGGCATTGTTATAGGCGAAGGCGGCGCCGGGCGCCCGCTCCAGCGGGCCCGAGCAGCAGCGCCGGAGCAAGGCGGCCGCGTCGAGCGGCGCCTGGTAATTGGGCAGGCCGTTGGCGAACGCCTCCTGATAGGAACCGACCCGATCCCATTGGGCGAGGCCGGACGTATGGTTGAGCAAGTGGTGGACGGTCACCCGGTCGGCGCCCTCGCCCGGATAATCGGGCAGGGCGGCGCGCAGCGGCGCGTCGAGATCCAGCCGCCCCTCCCCGGCCAGTTGCAGGATCAATACGGCGGTGAAGAGCTTGGTGACCGAGGCGACCCGATAGCGCGTCTCCGCGCCATGCGGGACGCCGAAGGCGCGGTCGGCCAGGCCGACGCTGCGCGCGTGCAGAATGCGGCCGCGCTGGCGGACGAGGATGGTGCCGCTGAAATCGTGCTGGCGGGCATAGCTGTCGACCATGGCGGGCAGCGGCGGCCGCGGCTGGGCCAGGGCCGGAGCCGGAGCCGGGAGGAGCAGGGCGACAAAGGCGGCGAGATGCTTGAAGCGGCGGGCGATGTGCAACATAATGCGCATATCGCTATGAGCAATATATTGCACAGTCAAGACGCCGCGCGGCCGGACATATTGGTCCATGTCGCCGGCAACGCGCGCGGGCTCCGGCAGGCGCAGGGCCTCAGCCAGGCGGCGCTCGCGGCCCGGGCCGGGATCAGCCGGCGGATGATCGTCGGCATCGAACGCGACGGCGCCAATGTCAGCCTGTCCACGCTCGACCGCCTCGCGGCCGCGCTGGGCACCAGCCTCGCCGCCCTGGTCCGAGCACCAGACGCGCCCGACAGCCGCCGCATCGAAAGCCTCGCCTGGCGCGGCGCGACCCCGGACAGCCGCGGCGTCCTGCTCGGCAGCGCCCCGGCGACGCGCGAGGCGGAATTGTGGCTCTGGTCGCTGGCGCCGGGAGAGCGTTACCCGTCCGAGGCGGAGTCCGGGACCTGGCACGAAATGCTGCTGGTGACCGAGGGAATGCTGGTCATCGAGGCGGCCGATGCCCGGCACGAGATCGCGGCCGGCGACTTCCTGATCTTCTCCAGCGCGGCGCCCTATGTCTTCGCCAATGGCGGCGACGGCGTCGTCTGCTTCGTCAGAAATGTCGTGCTGTAAGTGTGGGGGCAATCAGACGTGGCGCGGATCGGCCCAAAGGAGTCACCCTAGCGGAGGCCGGGGATAACTATTGGATCACATGCAAATCGGGTTTGACGAAATGAGCGCGGACCCCGGCGCCGCGATTTGACTCATCGGCTAAACCCGATATATTGCCCTCCATGCCGAGACCCGCCGCCGACGCCTCCCCCTTCAGCGCCATCGCCCATCCGACGCGGCGCGCGGTGCTCGACCTGCTGATGGTGGGCGAGCGGAGCGCCAACGAACTGCGGCTCGGCCTGACGCCGGGCATTTCCGGCACCAGCCAGGCGGCGTTTTCGGAACATCTTTCGATCCTTTCCCGCGCCGGTCTGGTCGAGGCGCGGCCGCAAGGGCGCGAGCGCATCTATTCGCTGAACGCCCGGCCGCTGGCCGAAGCCTTCGACTGGCTGAAGCCCTTCGAGGCATTCTGGGACGAGAAGCTGGCGAACCTTGGCGACTATCTGGACCGGAAAGCGAGGCCCCAATGAAATCGTTCCGACGGGTCAGGACCTACAAACACAGCATCGAGGACGTCTGGGCCGCGCTCACCGATCCCTATGCGCTCGCCGAATGGCTGATGCCGGTCACCGCCTTCGCGCCGACGGTCGGCAGCCGGTTCCGCTTCCAATATGATCCGGAGCGGCTCTGCCCGTCTGGAATCGCCGATTGCGAGGTGATCGAGAGCGACCCGCCGCACCGCCTCGCCTGGTCCTGGCAGCATCGCGCGGTCGAGGGCGCCAAACAGGCGCCGCCGATGCGGGTCGAATGGACGCTGACGGCGGTCGAGGGCGGCACCCGGCTCGAGCTCGTGCAATCCTATGAGGACCAGCCCTGGAGCATCACCTTCGCAATGGGCGTGGGCTGGCGCTTCTACCTGCGCATGTTCCTGCCCAAGGCGCTGAAGAACATCGAAGGCGGGGTCTTCGAGCGGGGCGCGATCCCGCTGAAGAAGCGCGCCTACAAGGCGACGAACCTGCCGCCGGACGTGATCGTCTAGCGGCGCCGCGCCGCCGACTGCTCCCGGACCGCGCGGAATTCCGAGCTCGCGCGCCAGGCGGGCCAGGCGCGCGAATTGGCCAGCTCCATGCCGATCCGGTAGGCCAGCGCCACGTCCTGCGCGGCGCCGGCCAGGTTCCAGCCCGGCGACCATTCGTCGCAGGTCTGGTGATAGCAGCGGGCGGTGAAGTCGCTGACCCAGCGTTCGCCCGCCTCGCGGCCGCCCTCGACCAGGTCGGCGCCGCCGCCCAGCGCCATGAGCAGCAGAACCGGCACGCCGCGCTTGGCGAGCGGGAAATGGTCGGCGCGGTAGAAGAGGCCGCGCTGCGGCTGCGCGTCCGGGGTGACCCGGCGACCCTGGCGCGCGGCCATGCGGGCCATCAGGTCCTCGAGCTCGCTCTGCCCCTGCCCGATCAGGATCACGTCGCGCGACGCCCCCGCCGACTGCAGCGTGTCGAGCGTCAGGTTCGCGGCCATGGTCTCCGCCGGATAGAGCGGATTGGCGGCATAATATTCGGAGCCGAGCAGGCCGCGTTCCTCCGCCGTCCAGGCGGCGAAGAGCAAGCTGCGCTCCGGCCGCGGCCCGGCGGCGGCGAGGCGGGCGATCTCGAGCAGGCCGGCGATGCCGAGCGCGTCGTCATGCGCGCCGTTGCGGATCGTGTCGCCGTTCGCGTCGGCCGGGCCGGCGCCATAGGCGTCCCAGTGGCCGGAGAACATCACCGTCTCGTTCGGGCGCCGCGCGCCGGGCAGGCGGGCGATGAAATTGCGGCTCTCGACGTGCCGGACGGTGGCGCCGAAGCCGGTCGAGAAGGTCGCGCCGAGATCGATCGGGCGGAAGCCGGAGGTCCGCGCCCGCCGCTTGACGACCTCGAAATCCATGCCGGTGCGGCGGAAAAGGTCGACCGCGACCGCGCGCTGGATCCAGCCCTGGAGCAGCACCGGCTGGCGCTGGCCGGGGCCGAGGCGCACCGCATAATTCTCGCCCGCCGGGGCCTGCACCGTGTTCCAGCCATAGCCGGCCGCCTCGGTCTCGTGGATCACCAGCGCGCCGATCGCGCCGCGCCGCGCCGCCTCCTCGAACTTGTAGACCCAGCGGCCGTAATAGGTCATCGCGCGGCCGCCGAAGCGGCCCGCCACCGGCTCGTCCGCGCCGGCCTCGAAATCGGGATCATTGACCAGGAAGACGGCGATCTTGCCGGTCAGGTCGACGTCGCCGAAATCGTCCCACTGCCGCTCCGGCGCGGTCACGCCATAGCCGACGAAGACCAGCGGCGCATTGTCGATGGCCACGCTCTGGGTGTCGCGAACGGTGCTGACGTAGATGTCGGCGGGCGAGCGGAGCGTGCTGACGCCGCCGCGCCGGGCGATCCGGAACTCCGCCCGCTCGGGCACCCGCGTGTTGATCAGCGGCACCGTCTGCGTCCAACTCCCGTTCTCGCCGCCGGGCTCGAGGCCGAGGGCGCGAAACTGCTCGGTGAGCCAGGCGATGGTCCGGGTCTCCCCCTCCGTGCCGGGCGCGCGGCCGAAGGTCTGGTCCGAGGCCAGCTGGCGTGTCCATTCGGAGAGGCGCTGCGGATCGACCGGGGCGTAGGAGGCGGGCGAGGCCGGGTCGGCATTCTGGGCGAAAGCGGCGGCGGGGAGCGCGAGCGCGGCGAGACTCAGGAGCAGCGTCTTCATGGCGGCGCTCATTGGCGCTTTTCCACGGGCTGACAAGGCTCTAGACCCCAGCCTCACGATCGATATCTGTCGGAGACACCTCCCTTATGCGCCTGCTCGCCGCATTCCTGCTCCTCCCCGTCGCCAGCGCCGCTTTCACCCAGCCCGCGCCCCTGCCCCAACCGAACATCGCCTATCCGGCGACCGCGCGCGGGACGGTGGCGGAGGAGCAGTTCGGGGAGCGGATCGCCGATCCCTATCGTTGGCTCGAGAACGACGTCCGGCAGGACCAGCGCGTCCGCGACTGGGTAAGCGCGCAAAATGCCGCCTCCAGCGCCTTCCTGACCCAGCTGCCGGCCCGCGCCGCGATCCGCGCGCGGATGACCCAGCTCTACAATTACGAGCGGCTCGGCATGCCGGAGAAAGCCGGCAATTTCTATTTCTACACGCGCAATGACGGCCTGCAGAACCAGGCCGGCCTCTATGTGCGCGAAGGCCTGAACGGCACGCCGCGGCTGCTGATCGATCCGAACGCCTGGGCGCGCGACGGGGCGACCGCGCTCGGCGAGTGGGACCCGTCCGAGGACGGGCGCCATCTGCTCTACGGCATCCAGGACGGCGGCACCGACTGGCGGACGCTGCGCGTCATCGACGTCGCCAGCGGCCGGCAGCTGCCGGACGAGATTCGCTGGGTGAAATTCTCCAACATCGACTGGGCGAAGGACGGCTCCGGCTTCTTCTATTCGCGCTTTCCGGAGCCGAGCGGCGCGGGCCAGTTCCAGTCGACCAACGAGAATCACGCCATCTACTTCCACCGGCTCGGCACGCAGCAGCGCGAGGACCGGCTGGTCTATGCGACGCCGGACCGGCCGCGCCTCTCGAACAACGGCCAGGTCTCGGAGGACGGCCGCTGGCTGATCGTGACCTCGACCGAAGGCACGGACGCGCGGCACGAGATCACGCTCGTCGATCTCGGCCGGGGGCGGGAACTGGTCGCGCCGCGCCGGATCATCACCGGCTTCACCAGCGAATGGGACTATCTCGGCAATAGCGGCGACGTCTTCTACTGGCGGACCAACGAGGGCGCGCCGCGCCAGCGCATCGTCGCGACCGACATCTCACAGCCTCTGCTGGCGATCCGCGAGATCGTGCCGCAGGACGCCGCGACGCTCGACAATGCCTCGATCGTGGGCCGCCAGCTGATCGGGCAATATCTGGTCGACGCGAAGAGCGAGGTGCGGACCTTCACGCTGGAGGGCCGCCGCACCGGCACCGTCCGCCTGCCCGACGCGATCGGCAATGCCGGCGGCTTCGCCGGCCACCAGGACGGCAGCGAGACCTTCTACAGCTTCACCAGCTTCGCGCGGCCGACAGCCATCTACCGCTATGACAGCGCGACCGGGCGGACGACCCCGTTCGCCGAGCCGCGCATCGCCCTCAACCCGCGCGACTTCACCGTCCGGCAGGTCTTCTACACCTCGCGCGACGGCACGCGGGTGCCGATGTTCCTGGTCCACCGGCGCAACCTAAGCCTGCGCCAGCCGCGCCCGACCCTGCTTTACGCCTATGGCGGCTTCAACGCGACCGAGCTGCCGCGCTACCAGCCGAAATGGATGACCTGGGTCGACATGGGCGGGGTGCTCGCGGTCGCCAACATCCGCGGCGGCGGCGAATATGGCCAGGCCTGGCACGATGCCGGCCGGCGGGCGAACAAGCAGAACGGCTTCGACGACTTCATCGCCGCGGCCGAGCATCTGATCCGCGAGCGCGTCACCAGCCGGCAGCAACTCGCCATCGAGGGCCGCTCGAACGGCGGCCTGCTGATGGGCGCGGTCGTCAACCAGCGGCCGGACCTGTTCGCCGCGGCCCTGCCGACCGTGGGCGTGATGGACATGCTGCGCTTCGACCGCTTCACCGCCGGCCGCTACTGGGTGGACGATTACGGCTATCCGAACCGCGAGGCGGACTGGCGGGTGCTTCGCGCCTATTCCCCCTATCACAACATCCGCGCCGGCGTGCGCTATCCGCCGATGCTGGCCACGACCGCCGACACGGACGACCGCGTCGTGCCCGGGCACAGCTTCAAATATATCGCGGCCATGCAGCATGCCGATCCGGACGGCGGGCCGCATCTGATCCGCATCGAGACGCGCGCCGGCCACGGCTCCGGCAAGCCGACCGACAAGCAGATCGAGGAATATACCGACATGTACGCCTTCATCGCCCATTTCACCGGCCTGCGGCCGCAGGCGCCCGGGCGGCGCAGGCGGTAGGAGAGAAAACTGTCATGAGGCTCGACAAACGCGTCCTGTTCATCGTCCCCGCGGTCGCGGCCTTGTCCGCCCCGCTGCTGGTCGCGTCCGGCGGCGAGGCCGAGGCGGCGCAGGCCGCCGGCGCGGTGCGGGGGAGTCTCTGCGCGCAGGGCGAGGTGGTGCTGTTCCATTGCGGCGTCGGCCGGAAGATGGTCTCCGTCTGCGGCAGCAATCGGGGGCCCGCGCGGGCGGAATATCGCTACGGCGCGCCGGGCGACCTCGAACTCGCTTATCCCGCGCCCGGCCAGACCCCGCTCACTTATGCGCGGGAAATCTATTCGGGCGGCGGGGCGCAGCAGATCCGCTTCACCAATGGCGGCTATGACTATGCCGTGTACAGCCGGACGGTGCGCACCGGTTTCGGCCGCGGCGGCAACAATCCGCGTGTCTCCGACGGACTCATGGTCCGGCGGGGCGATCGGCTGGTCTCGAACCGCAGCTGCACCACGCCGGTCCGCAGCGAGGGACAGATCGAGGATTATATGCGCGAGGGCACGATCCTCGACTGGGCGGACTAAGGAGGCGGGCGGCGGACGGGCATGAACGCCTATACCCCCAATCTGGCCGAGGAGGCCGATGCCCGCGCGGAGCGGCGGCGCGCGACCTTCATCCTCATCGCCTTGTTCTGGGTGTTCGCCTTCATCGTGTTGTCGGTCCGCGGCGCCCTGGTCGACACCGCGTCCTTCGCCACCATGGCGCCGCGGCGGCTGATCACCGCGATCATCGGCACCGGCATGTGCCTCGCCATGGCCTATGCGCTGGGCCGGCTCAGCAACCGCTCCTTTCCCGAGCGCGTGCTCTGGGGGATTGGCGGCGCGCTCATCGTCTCGGCCCTGCTCTCGCTGTTCGGCGCCCTGATGAACCGCGTGATCGTCCCGGTGCCGAGCCTCGGCCCGTTCGAGATGACCGACGCGATCCAGTGGATGATGGTCTGGCTCGGCTATTTCCTCGCCTGGACGGGCACCCATCTCGCCATGACCTATCATTGGGAGGCGCAGGACCAGACGCGGCGCATGGCGGCGATGCGCGGGCTGGCGCAGGAGGCGCAGATGGCGGCCCTGCGCTACCAGGTGAACCCCCATTTCCTGTTCAATGCGCTGAACTCGGTCTCGGCGCTGGTGCTGGAGCGGCAGAACAAGGAGGCGGAGGCGATGCTGCTCAACCTCTCCGCCTTCCTGCGCTCGACGCTGGACGCGGACGCGAGCGGCACCATCGCGCTGCGCGAGGAGATCGCCCTGCAGCGCGCCTACCTCAAGATCGAGGAGGCCCGCTTCGAGGCGCGGATGCGGGTGATCGTCGACGTCCCCGAGGAGCTCGGCCAGGCCGCGGTCCCGGCGCTCATCCTGCAGCCGCTCGTCGAGAATGCGATCCGGCACGGCGTCGACCGGTCCGAGGCGACGACCACGATCCGCATCGCCGCCGCGCGCGAGGGCGACAGGCTGCGGCTGCTGGTCGAGGATGACGGGCAGGCGGAGGGCGCGCCGCGCCCCGGCACCGGGCTCGGCCTCGGCAATGTCGGCGAGCGCCTGCGGGCCCATTTCGGCGAGCGCGGCCTGCTGCAGGCGGGACGGCGCGAGGAAGGCGGCTATCGCGCGGAGATCGCGCTGCCGCTAGAGATGACGACATGACCGCCTTGCGCGCGCTTCTGGTCGACGACGAACCGCTGGCGCTCCGCCGCCTCTCCACCTGCCTGAGGGAGATCGCGGACGTGGAGGTGGTCGGGGCCACGACGAGTTCGCGCCAGGCGGTGACCATGATCGGCGCGCTCGACCCGGACATGGTGTTCCTCGACATCGCCATGCCGGGGCTGGACGGGTTCGACGTCGCCCGCCGCCGCGACGCCGGCAACCGGCCCGCCATCGTCTTCGTCACCGCCTACGACCGGCACGCGGTGCGCGCCTTCGCCGAGGACGCCGCCGACTATCTGCTGAAGCCGGTCGCGCCCGAGCGGCTCGGCGAAGCGGTGGGGCGGGCGCGGCACTGGCTGGAAGGCCGCATCGTCCGCGATATCGCCGCCGGCGGGGACGAGGCGGCGAAGCTGTCGGACGAGGACAGCTTCTGGGTACACCGCCGCCGCGAATTCGCCCGGGTACGGATCGGCGACGTGCTCTGGTTCGAGGCCGAGGGCGATTATGTGCGGCTCCATGCGGACGGGGAATCGGGCGGGCTGGTGCGGATGACGCTGGGCGCGCTGGAGGCGCGGCTCGATCCGGCGACGTTCATCCGCGTCCACCGCTCCGCCATCTGCCGCAGCGCCGCGATCGCCGCCGTCCGGCGCGGCGTCACCGGCGCGGTCGCCGCCACCCTCGCCAATGGCGACAGCGTCCCGGTCGGCCGCGCCTATGGCCGCGGCCTCAAGGCTCTCCTCAAGCGGCTGGAGCAGGAGCGCCGCGCCTCGTCGTGACGTTCGCCGCAGGGAGTTGACGGCGGTCGCAGCGCGTTCGCCAGCGCGCGCCCGGCGCGCCTAATCCCGTCCGAAGGGGAGCGCGGATGCGCGACCGGGCCGGGAGCCCCACTCGCCGGACCGGATCGTCCGTGCCCCCGCCCGCAAAACGAGGAGTCACCATGCGTAAAACCCCCGTTGCTTTCGCTTTCCTGTCGGGTGCCGCGCTCGTCCTGGCCGCCCCGGCTTTCGCCCAGGAGACGACCCCGCCGCCGTCGAACAATACCGCCCCCGCCCAGCCGCAGGCCGATACCGCGCCGCAGGGGAGCCAGACGCAGCAGCCCGCCGGCCAAGGCGAGGCGTCCGCCGAGGCTCCCGCCCAGACCTCCCAGGACAATCAGGCCCAGCCGGCCCAGGCTCCGGCCCAGTCGCCGAACCGCTGACCTTATTCCTCTCCGGTAGGGCTCCTGGGGAGCCCTCCAGACTGAGCAGGCCGCGCAACACCGTCCCTCGCGCGGCCTGCTCATTTTTTTGGCGCCGGCGACCGCGCCTCGTGGCGGAGCCGGTCGAGGGCGAATGCGCCAGGCCCTGTCGCCGACAAGGCGGCCGGCCGAGCGGAAATCCCTCCATTTCGGATGCTTGCCAACTGGCGGAACGTTCAGGCCGCGGTTAGGTTCGGGATATGCGCGACGACAACACGGCCGTCCTTCTCGCCCGCTGGCGCGGCGGCGAAGACGATGCGCGCGACCGGCTGATCGCCCGCCTCCACCCATCGCTCGCGCAGATCGCCGCCGCGCGGCTCCGGGGCGAGCGCTATTCCTCCCTGTCCACCGGCGACCTGATCAACGACGCGGTGCTGCGCTTGATCGAGGCGGACGGGCTGGCGCTGACCGATCGCACCCATGTCATCGCGCTCGCCTCGCGGCTGATGCGGCACATCCTCATCGACCATGCGCGCCAGAAGGGCGCCGCCAAGCGCCGGCACGCCAAGGTCGAGCTCTGCACGCGGATCGACGGCGAGCAGCGCTTTGATCTGAAACAGCTCGATTCCGCGCTTATCCGGCTGGGGGCGATCGACGCCCAACTGATGGAGCTGGTGGAGATGCGCTATTTCGGGGGGATGACGATCGAGGACGTGGCCGCGGTGACGGGCCTGTCCGAGCCGACCGTGAAACGGCGCTGGCAGACCGCGCGCGCCTGGCTCACGGATGCGCTCGCCGATGTCTGATCTCGACATCGAGCGGCAGGCCATCGCCCTGTTCGAGCGGCTGCTCGACATTCCGGACGCGGAGCGCGACGCCTGGCTGGACGCGAACCTGGCCGACCAGCCGGTGCTGCAGAGCCGGGTCCGCGCCATGGTAGCGGGCGACCGCAATGCGCGGATGCGGACCGGCGCGGCCCTGGACGAGGTGGACGAGGAGCTGCCGCCCGAGCGGATCGGCGCCTACCGGATCGTGCGGCTGATCGGCCGCGGCGGCATGGGCTCGGTCTATCTCGGCACCCGCGCGACCGGCGACTTCACGCACGAGGTCGCGATCAAGATCATCAAGCCGGGCCTGCTCTCCGAGTCCCTGGTCGAGCGGTTCGAACGCGAGCGCCAGACCCTGGCCAGCCTCACCCACCCCGCCATCGCCCACCTGTACGACGGCGGCGCGACCGATTCGGGCTCGCCCTATTTCATCATGGAATATGTGGACGGGCTGCCCCTGCTCGACTGGGTGGAGGAGACGCAGCCGTCCCGCGCCGAGCGCCAGCGCCTGTTCGGCGAGATCTGCGCCGCGGTGGCCTTCGCCCACCGCAACCTGATCGTGCACCGGGACCTGACGCCGTCCAACGTGCTGGTGACGCCGGACCATCGGGTGAAGCTGATCGACTTCGGCATCGCCCGGCCCGCCGAGCAGCCGGCCGCCGCCGGCGAGCGCAGCTCGGCGTCGATCGACAGCCTCAGCCTGACGCCCGGCTATGCCGCGCCGGAGCGGATGACGAGCAGCGAGGTGACCACCGCCGCCGACATCTATTCGCTGGGCAAGCTGCTCAACCGGCTGATCCCGCCCGGCCCGAAGGATCGCGAGCTCAAGGCGATCGTCGCCCGCGCCACTGCCATGGATCCGCTCGACCGCTACCCGACCGCCGACGCGCTCGCCGCAGACGTCGCCGCCTGGCGGGACGGCTTTCCGATCTCCGCGGTGGCGGGCGGACGCTGGTACCGGACGAAGAAGTTCATCGGCCGGCACCGGCTCGGCGTCGGCGGCGCGACGCTTGCCCTGCTGCTCATCGTCGGCGCGCTGGCGCTGACCTTTACCGCCTATCGCAGCGCGGAGGCGGCGCGCCAGGCGGAGGCCGCGCGCTTCCAGGATCTGCGCAGCCTCGCGCGCTACATGGTGTTCGAGCTGAACGGCCGGCTCGCCCGCGTGCCCGGCAACACCGCCGCCCGGGTCACTCTCGCCGACCGGGCCCAGACCTATCTGTCCGCGCTGGCCGCCTCGCCGGACGCGGACGACGCGCTCAAGCTCGAGGCGGCGCAGGGGCTGATCACGCTCGCCAATGTCCAGGGCGTGCCAGCCCAGCCCAATTTCGGCCAGCCCGAACCGGCGCGGGCGAACCTGCGCAAGGCGATCGACCTGCTGAACGGGCTGGAGCTGCCGCCGGCGGCACGGACGCCGGACCTCGTCCGGGCGCAGGCCGCGCTCGCGATCATCCAGGCGCATATCGACACCAATGTCGAGGGCGCCAACCGCACCTTGGCCGCGACCGAGCGCCTGCTCGGCGCGGTGCCGGCGGCGGCGCGGACGCCGGCCTGGCACCTCGCGCGGCGGCAATTGCGCCACGCCCAGCTCGAGCTGACCGTGCTCGGCGAGAAGCTCGACGAGATGCAGCGCCTGTCGGGCGTGCTCGAGCGCGAGATAACGGAATGGCCGGCGGCCATGCGGAACGGCCGGGAGGCCGCCTTCGACCGGGCCTGGGCGATCTATTATCGCGGCATGCGCGGCTATTATACGGACGAGCTCGACCAGGCCGTGACCTACATCCTGCAATCGCAGGCGATGCTGCAGGCGCTGGACCGCGCTCTGCCCAACGATCCGGTGACGCTCTACGCTTTGATGTGGAACTCCTATGTCGGCTACGGCTCGTCGTCGGGCGTGCCGAGCCGCGCCGCGGAGATGCGCGCCTTTCTCGACCTCGCCGTGCGCACCAGCGAGCGCCTGGTCAGCATCGAATCCAACGACAACGCGCTCTTCGCCATGTCCGCGACCCTGCGGCAATCGCAGGCGCAGCTGGCGAGTTCCGAGGGGCGTCACGCGGAGGCGATCGCGATCCAGCGCGATGCCGTGGCCACTTTGGCCGCCACGGTGGGGCCGGGCCGGCGGACGAACGTCCTGAACCGGATGATCACCGCCAATGTGACTTTGGGCAATATCGCGCGCCGGGCCGGCCAGCGCGCGCTTGCCTGCGACAGCTACCGCGCCGCCCGCGACATCGTCACCGAAGTGGCGCGGCGCAACGCGCTGGTCGCGCCGACACGGCGCTATATCGCCGGGCTCGACACCAATCTCGGGCTTTGCGCGAGCGGCGCCCCGACGGCGCGGTTCACCAATCTGGAGTAGATTTTTCCGGGTCCTGAACTTTCCGGTGATCCGATTTTTCCCGTTCTCCCGCTGGACCTTGTGAGGGTTTGTTGCGGGAGAGTGTGATGTTGCGTAGGATTTCGGGCAAGGCGGTCGAGCTCAACGCGGACTCCAGCGGGCTCGGCGCCCTCTGGCATGCGGCGCGGGAATCGGGGCCAACGGGCCCGCAAGCCGGCGCCGCGGAAACGCTCGCCGGCGAGACGCTGGCCAATAGCTACCTGACCGGCAACCAGACCAATCCGGCCATCGCCCGCCTGACCGGCGGCGGCTTCATCCTGACCTGGGTCTCGGCCGGGCAGGACGGCTCCGGCGACGGCATCTACGCGCAGCGTTTCGCCGCCGACGGCACGCCCGCCGGAGCCGAGTTCCGGGTCAACAGCGTGACCAGCGGCGACCAGCGCAATCCCGCCGTCGCGGGCCTGGAGGGCGGCGGCTTCGTGATCAGCTGGGAGGGCCGGACCACGGCGAACAGCCTCGACGTCCATGCCCAGCGTTTCGACGCGGCGGGCGCGGCGCAGGGCGGCCAGCTCACGGTCAACACCACCCTCGCCAGTGCCCAGTCCCTGTCCAGCGTCGCGGGCCTGCCGGGCGGCGGCTTCGTCGTCGCCTGGCAGTCGCTGAACGCGCAGGAGACGGCCGACGTCTATGTCCGCCGCTACGACGCCGCCGGCGCGCCGCTGGACGGCGAGATCCGCGCCAACACCTATCTCACCTCCAATCAGGAGTTGCCCGACGTCACCGTTCTCGTCGGCGGCGGCTTCGTCGTCACCTGGACTTCGAACGGGCAGGACGGCTCGGGCGAGGGCATTTACGCCCAGCGCTTCAGCGCCGCGGGCGCGCCGGTCGGCGTGGAGTTCCGGGTCAACACCACGACCGCCAGCAATCAGCGCGTGCCGGACGTGGTCGCGCTGGAGGGCGGCGGCTTCGTCGTCGTCTGGGTCGGCAATGCGATCAACGCGCAGGTCTATGACGCGAGCGGCAATGCCGTGGGCGGCGAGATCATGGTGGCCAACGCCTTTACCGGCGCGGCGGTGACCGCGCTGGCGGACGGCGGCTTCGCCGTGGCTTGGGAGGTCTTTTCCACCGGCGGCTCGGGCGACGGCGCCGGCTACGGCGTGTTCGCGCGCGCTTATGCCGCGAACGGCGTGCCCCAGGGCGCGGCCTTCCCGGTCAACCAGACCGCGGCCGGCGATCAGCGCACCGGCGGCCCGAACAGCCTGGTGCAGCTGGCGGACGGCAGTCTGGTGGTCGCCTGGGCCGGCGCGGGCGAAGGCGACGGCAGCGGCATCTTCCTGCGCGGCTTCGCGCTGTCGGGCCCCAGTGCGCCGATCACCGGCACGGCGGGACCGGACGTCCTGACCGGCACCGGCGGCGACGATCTCCTGGAGGGCGGCGGCGGCGACGATTCGATCAACGGCCTCGGCGGGTCCGACACCGCCCGCTATTCGGGCCAGCAGGCGGATTATCAGGTCGTCGCGCTCGGCAACGGCGCCTACCGGATCAGCGACCTGCGCAGCGGGGCGCCCGACGGCATCGACACCCTGCGCAATGTCGAATTCCTGAGCTTCGCCGGCGGCGCGCCCGTCGCCATCGCCGATGCGGTCGATCCGCTGGCCGGCGATCCCCGGCTGGCGACGTTGGGCGGCGAGATCGCGCTCGACGGCATCTCCTATGCGCTGAGCGAGATCGTCGCCTTGGGGGGCGGCGGCTTCGCCGTGCTGCGCGTCGATGTCGGCGTCCAGTCCGGCCAGAACCAGCTCGCCATCCACGTCCAGCGCTATTCGGCCACCGGCGTCGAAACCGGCCCGGAGATAACGGTCACCGATCTCAGCAGCACGACCGAGGATACCGGCCTCGGCTTCACGGGCCTGTCGGACGGCGGCTTCGTCCTCGCCTGGCCGCGCGACCTCGGTACCGGGAACAACGCCTTGGTCGCCCGCCGCTACGATGCCGACGGCCAACCCGTGGGCGCCGAGTTCGTTGTCGCCAATTACACGCTCGCGGGCAGCAACGAAACCAACATCGTCGAGCTCGCCAATGGCGATATCGTCATCACCTATAGCCGCCAGCCGGGCGCCGGCACGCCGGACATCGAAGGGCCGCGCCTTTATGCCCGCATCTACGGCGACACTGGCGTCGGCGGCGCGGAGATCGCGATCACCACGCCGCCCCGCATCCCCGGCGACAGCGACACGGCGGCGCTGGCCAATGGCGGTTTCGTCACGATCTGGCGGGAAAGCACCAGCGGCGAATTTCGCATCGAGGCGCAGGTCTTCAACGCACAGGGCAATGCGGTTGGCTCCATCCTGAACCTGCAGGCGACCACCTCCAACCTCTTCAAGGTCGTCGGCCTTGAGGGCGGCGGCTTCGCCCTCGTCTATCAGGCCGGCGATATCTTCGAGGCCGACCTCTACGCCCGCATCTTTTCCGCCAGCGGCACCCCGCAGGGCGCGGCCTTCCCGGTCAGCCTGATGGCCGGCGCGCAGGAACTGACCGGCGCGGTGGCGCTGGACGATGGCGGCTTCGCGATAAGCTATACCTCCGGCACGGACGCCTGGACCCAGCTCTTCGGCGCGGACGGATCCCCAAGCGGCGGCGCCACCCTGATCGACGAGGTGCCGGGCGCGATCCGCATTTCCGGCGGCCTCGCCCAGCTGTCGAGCGGCGGCTTTGCCTTCCTGCTGGAGGAGCCGTTCGAGAGCGACAATGATTTCGACCGCACCCTGTCCGTGCGCGTGGCCCATCCGATCGAAGGCGGGGGCACGCCGGCGCCCGAGGCGCTGGGCGGCGAGACCCGCGTCAACTCCACCATCCCCGGCTTCCAGGGCAGCTCGACCATCGCCGCGCTCGAGGGCGGCGGCTATGTCATCGTCTATATCGACGGCATCGACTTGGACGATGAGGGGCTTTCCGCGCGGGTCTACAATGCCGCCGGCCAGCCGGTCGGCCCCGAATTCCTCATCGCGCGCATCGAGTTCGGCTCGGAGGAATATGTCCCGTCCGTGACCGGCCTCGCCGGCGGCGGCTTCGCGGTGATCTACCCGCCGGTCGACCAGCAGCAGGTTCGCGTCCAGCGCTACGACGCGCTCGGCAATCCGGTCGGCGCCTCGATCCTGGTCAGCGCGACCGAAGGCGGCGGCTCGGACGACCCCGTCATCATCGGCACCCCGGACGGCGGCTTCTTCGCCATTTACGAGCCGCCCGCCGCCGGCAACGACCCGACCTGGGGGCGCCGCTACGATGCGAACGGCAATGCGGTCGGCGCCGCCTTCGAGATCACCAGCCAGGCCGCGGAGAACCAGGCGGCGGCGATCCTCGCCAATGGCGATCTGGTGGTGGCGTGGGAGGGGTATCAGCCTACTACCCTCATCCCCACCGTGTTCGTGCGCCTTTTCGACGCGAACGGCGTGGCGAAGACGCCGGCTTTCGCGATGGACCTGCCCGACGTCGTGATCGGCCTGCCGTCCGTGGCGGCATTGGCCAATGGCACATTCGTGGTCAGCTGGGACGGCGCCGATGGCGACGTGCGCGCGCAGCTCTTCGACGCCAACGGCGCGACGCTCGGCGGCCGCTTCACGATCAACCAGAGCCTCGCGGGCGAGCAATGGTACGGTTTCCTCGAGCCGCTGGCCGATGGCGGCTTCGTCGCCAGCTGGACGGGCGAGGGCGACGGCAGCGGCTACGGCGTCTATGCCCGCATCTTCAACGCGGACGGCAGCCCGCGCGGCAACGAATTCCTGGTCAACCAGACCACCCAGGGCTTCCAGGGCAGCGCCCCGCGCAACCTCGCCCAGCTCGCCGACGGCAGCCTCGCCTTCACCTGGGAGCGCTTTGGCGACCAGCCTGGCCAGGAAGACGATGAGGGCGTGTTCATGCGCGTGTTCGACCGCCCGGCCATCGGCGGCGGCAGCGGCGACGATACGGGCCTCACCGCGCTCGGCGGCGAGACCCGCATCAATCCCGATGCCGCGCTGAACCAGGTCGGCACCAAGATCGCGGCGCTGGCCGACGGCAATTACGTCACCTTCTGGTATGAGCTCGTCAGCACCGGCGGGTCGGACTATTTCCTCTACGGCCAGATATGGTCGCCTTACGCGACCCGGATCGGGGAGGTGATCGCACTCGGCCAGGTCGCCGAAGCCGACCAGGGCGACGTCTTCGACGTGGCAGGGCTGGCCGGCGGCGGCTTCGTCGTGACCTATGCCCCCGAGGGCGCGAGCGGCCTCCGGCTGCAGCGTTTCGGATCGAACGGCACGCCGATGGGGGCACCGTCCGTGCTGCCGCAGAGCAGCGGCAGCGAGGCGCCGGACATCGTCAGCGAGCCCGGCGGCGGCTTCTTCGCCCTCTATGACGGCGTACAGGGCAACATCCTCGCCCAGCGCTTCGGCCCGGACGGCACCGCCATGGGCAGCTCGTTCACCGTCAGCGACTCGGCCCTGGAAATCGGCGCCGATCTGCTCGCCAATGGCGACCTGGTCATGACCTGGACCCAGGTGGTGAATGACGGGAGCGGCGTGCCCGTCTACGCCCGCATCATGGCGGCGGACGGCACACCGCGCGGCCCGGCCTTCCTCGTGCACGACGTGGCGACCCTCTCCCGCTCCAATCCGGCGGTCGAGGCGCTGTCGGACGGTCGCTTCGTCGTCAGCTGGTCGTCGGGCGGCGACGGCGCGGCGGTGTTCCGCATCTTCGGCGCCGACGGCACGCCGCTCAGCGCCACGATCATTGTCGATCCGGGCTTCGCGGGGGACGAGATCAACGGCACCATCGTCGAGACCGGCGATGGCGGCTTCCTCATCGTCTATGATGCGATCGGCAAGGACGGCAGCGATCTCGGCATGTTCGCCCGGCGCTACGGGGCGGACGGGCAGCCGATCGGCCCCGCCCAGCAGGTCGCCCAGACGAGCGCGGGCATCCAGACCGGCGGCAGCGCGACCCTGCTTGCCGACGGCAGCGTCGCCTTCGCCTGGACGGGCAACGGCACGCAGTCCGGGCAGGCGGACGATCTCGGCACCTTCGTCCGCATCTTCGCGGTCGACGGCGGCGGGCCCGTCCTCGGCGCTCCGCCGCCGCCGCTGGGCGACGAGGGGCTGATCGGCCCCGGCGGCGTGCCGATGATCGCGGCGCTGAGCGGCGGCGGCTATGCGGTCGGCTGGCTGACCGTGAACGGCGGCCTGACCGACCTGAACGTGCAGGTCTTCACGGGCAACGGCACGCCGGTGGGCTCGCCGCTGAACCTCGGCGGCCACGATTTCACCAGCGACTCCTGCTATCCCTCGCTGGCCGCGCTCGACAATGGCGGCTTCGTCCTTGCCTGGGTGAAGGAGACGCTCGGCTCGACCGATACGCCGATCGTCGCGCAACGCTTCGACGCGAGCGGCGCGCCGGCCGGCCCGCTGCTGACGCTTAGCGCCGACAGCGGCGACTATGATCCGGTCGTCGTTGCCATGCCCGGCGGCGGCTATCTGGTGATCCACGGCCAGAATGGCGCGACCGGCATGACCGCCACCGTCTTCTCCGCGAATGACGAGCCGATCGGCCAGTACGCGCTGCCCATGCTGGCCCCGAATGAGCCGGCGGCGGTGCTGCTGGCCGACGGCCGGCTGGTCGTCGCGCACGATCCGAGCGGCGGGCCGGTCGCCATCGTCGTCGTCGGCCCGACCGGGACGGTGCTCAACACGGCGACAAGCACAATGGCCGGCCAGAGCCTGTCGGCGGCCGCGCTCGCCAACGGCAAGGTCGTCCTGACCTTCGAGGAAGGCAATGACGTCTTCGTCCAGCTCTACGATCCGGCGACCAACGCGCTGACCGCGCCGACGCGCGTGGCGACCGCCAATGCCGGCGGCCAGGACCTGCCCACCGTTCATGCGCTGGCCGATGGCGGCTTCGTGGTGAGCTGGGAATCGCGCGGGAGCCAGGTGAACGGCTTCGACGTCTATGCCCGCCTGTTCCGCGCGGACGGCGCGCCGACGTCCGACGTCTTCCTCGTCAACCAGAGCACGACCGGCGACCAGCGCGGCCTGTTCGACAATGTCGCGCAGCTGGCGAACAACGATCTGGTCTTCGCCTGGTGGGGCGCCGGGGCGGAGGGCGCCGGCATCTACACGCGCCGCTTCGACCTGCCCGGACCGCCGCCGCCCGCCACCGCGATCACCGGCACGTCGGGCCCCGACACGCTCGACGGCACGGCCGCCGACGACCTGATCGAGGGATTGGGCGCGAACGACGTGCTGCGCGGGCTCGGCGGCAACGACCTGCTCGACGGCGGCACCGGCGCGGACCGGATGGAGGGCGGCGGCGGCAACGACTCGTTCCTGGTCGATCAGGCGGGCGACGTCGTCGTCGAGCTCGGCGGCGAGGGCGACGACCGCGTCTATGCGAGTGTGAGCTACACGCTGGCGGCGGGCGTCTCGGTCGAGACCTTGTCCACCGACTGGAATGCCGGGACGGGCGCGATCGACCTCACCGGCAACGAACTCGCCAATATGATCATCGGCAATGCCGGCGCGAACGTGCTGAGCGGCGGGGCCGGCGATGACGTGCTCGACGGCAAGGCGGGCAACGACATCCTCTACGGCGGCGCGAATGACGACACGCTCCACGGCAGCGAGGGCAACGACATCCTCCATGGCGGCGCCGGGACCAATTATCTCGCGGGCGGCGCGGGCGACGATCAATATGTCGTCGACAGCGCCACCGACATCGTCGTCGAGCTGGCCGGCCAGGGCAATGACCGCATCTATGCGAGCATCAGCTACCGGCTGGCTGCCGGCGTCTCGGTCGAGATTCTGTCCACCGATTTCAACGCCGGCACCGCGGCGATCGACCTGACCGGCAACGCGCTCGCCAACACGCTCTACGGCAATGACGGGGCCAACGTCCTGAACGGCGGCGGCGGCGCCGACTTCATGGACGGCAAGGGGGGTGACGACCTTTATGTCGTCGACCATGCGGGCGACGCGGTCGCCGAGGCGGCGGGCGGCGGCACCGACCGGCTGTTCGCCAGCGTCAGCTACGCGCTGACCGCCGGGGCATGGGTCGAGACTTTGTCGACCATGGACCATGCGGGAACGGCGGCGATCAACCTGACGGGCAACGAACTGGCCAACACCATCTTCGGCAATGCCGGGGCCAACCTGCTGACCGGCGGCGCGGGCAACGACCTGCTCGACGGCAAGGCCGGCAACGACATCCTCTCCGGCGGCGCGAATGACGACACGCTCTACGGGCGCGAGGGCAACGACCAGCTCTTCGGCGGGTCCGGCACCAACTATCTGGCCGGCGGCGCGGGCGACGATCTCTACTTCATCGACAGCGCCGCCGACTTCGTCGTCGAGGCGGCCGGCCAGGGCAATGACCGCATCCATGCGAGCGTCAGCTATATCCTGCGCACGGGCGTCTCCGTCGAAATCCTGTCGACCGACTTCAACGCAGGCACGGCGGCGATCAACCTCACCGGCAACGAGCTGGCCAACACGCTCTACGGCAATGCCGGCGCCAATATCCTGTTAGGCGGCGGCGGCGACGATCTGCTGGAGGGCCGGGACGGCAATGACCGGCTCCACGGCGGCACGGGCACCAACCTGCTCGTCGGCGGCCTAGGCGACGATTTCTACGTCATCGACAGCGCGACCGACACGGTGGTGGAGGCCGCCGGCCAGGGCGCGGACCGGATCCATGCAAGCGTCAGCTACACACTAGCGGCCGGCGTCTCGGTGGAAATCCTGTCGACCAACAACAATGGCGGGACCGCGTCGCTGAACTTCACCGGCAACGAGCTGGCGAATACCCTGTTCGGCAATGAGGGGGCCAATATCCTCAACGGCGGCGGCGGCGGCGACTTCCTGGAGGGCAAGGGCGGCGCCGACACCTATCAGTTCACCACCGCGCTCGGGCCGAACAATGTCGACATCGTCTCGGGTTTCCAGTCCGGCGTGGACAGGATCGCGCTGGACGACGCGATCTTTACCCAGCTGAACAGCCCTGGCGCGCTCAACTTGAACGCCTTCCACACCGGCACCGCCGCGGCCGATGCGAGCGACCGGATCATCTACGACAACTTCACCGGCCGGCTGTTCTACGACGCGGACGGCACCGGCGGCACGGCCGCCGTGCTGTTCGCGACACTGCAAGGCGCGCCGGTCCTGGCCGCGAGCGACTTCGTCGTGATCTGAACGAGATCGGGCGCCTGATTTCAACTGTGATCGAGGGTGGCGCGGCCGCTATCGGGCGGCGCTAACCTCTGACATCGCTTGGGGAAAATGGTGGGCGTGGCAAGGATTGAACTTGCGACCCCTGCGATGTCAACACAGTGCTCTACCACTGAGCTACACGCCCACGAGGGGGCGCATGTAGCGAGGGGTTGGACGGGGCGCAACCCCGATAACCCCCCTTTTGACAACTAAGATTCTTCCGCGACGGGGCCTTTCTCGGCAGCGGGTTCGGAGGGCGCCCGCTTCTCCTCAACAAGCTGATAAACGCGAAAGGCTATATTATGCCAATCGCCAGCGCTAAGGATAAGCCAGTCGATGAACTGGTCTGTTTCCTTGCGTTCGGGTCCATCGTCTCCCAAAGTCAGGTAGAATGCGACCACGTCCTTCAGGACTACCTTGGCCGGAAATCGGTCGCCATCGCGGAAGAGTGAATCGACGGTTCCCTCATAGCCGACAAGGCGGCCGTTCTCCTGAATTTTGGTCAGCACGTAGGCGGTAATGAATTTGTCGTCGCCTTTGGCACTTTCGATGACGTCGGAGATCGGGCCGTAGAAGCGCGACTTATCCTGCCATTTCAAGGCAGCAAGGCCAAACAAATATCCCAGAAACATCGCAATAAGGGTTAGAAAGGCGAGCCCAGAAAACAGAGCCCAAGCCGCGTCGAGCGCATGGGTTCGGATAGGCTCGACGAAGAGAAGATATGGGTTTGCCAAAGGCAAAGGAAGCAGCGGTGGCAACTGCTCGATAAGCTTGAGTAGAAGCACATAGACGACATGGACCGCCACACTGAGCGCGCCCACTAGCCAGATCCCGTTCGCCGATGATAGCGAGGGAATGGGGACTTCGACCTCGGGGGTCTCACCGGCCAGATAGAAGAAACGTGCTGCAACAATCCCAGGCAGCAGCAGCGCTGCAGTCAGAATTGCGACCAGCGTGAGGCCCACGGCAGCTCCGTCTAACGACTATTGTCCGCCGAATTACGCCGGCTTTCGTTTTCTAGATCGGCACGCCTGACGACGTAGACGCCGTTCTCATTGCGGCGAGCCGCCCGCTCGACGGTTGCCCAACTGTTGCCAGCCTCGCGGAGGACCCGAGTTGCGGTATTCATCGAACCGCGAGAATTGACGCGTCCTTTGCTCATGTCACCTATATAAGCGCGGGCGCCGAGGGTGCCAAGCAGTCCGGATCACAATCTTCCGTGCTGGTCCTCGGTCAGGAACATGCGTTCCACCTCGGCGACGAGGTCGCGCAGATGGAAGGGCTTGGAGAGGACCTTGGCGTCCGGCGTCTTGCGGCCGGCCTTGAGCGCGACGGCGGCGAAGCCGGTGATGAACATGACGCGGATGTCGGGCACGATCTCGGCCGCCTTCTGGGCGAGCTCGATGCCGTCCATCTCGGGCATGACGATGTCGGTGAGGAGCAGATCGAAGGGCTCGCTCTCCAGCAGCGGCAAAGCGGCGAGGCCGTTGTCGACCGCGACGACGTGATAGCCGGTCCGCTCCAGCGCGCGCGCCAGATAGACGCGCATCGAATCATCGTCTTCCGCGAGCAGGATTCTGATCATCATTGTCCCCTTGGCGGGCATCTATGCGCGAACCATGCACGTTTTGCCATATGGCGCGGCGAGGCCGATTGCACCTGTCCCGGAGCGGGCCTAATCAGGGCGCGGACATGACCGAGTCCCCTCTCCCCCCCTTCTTCCGGATCGGGCCCGAACGGCCCGCTTCGCCCGTGATTCTGTCGGTCCCGCATGCCGGGCGCGATTATGGCGCGCACCTGCTGAACGCGACCCGGCTGCGCAAGGACGTGCTGGAGACGCTGGAGGACCGGCTGGTCGACCGGCTGATCTGGCGCGCGACCGCGCTCGGCATGACCGCCTTCGTCGCCCGCGCGCCCCGGCTGGAGATCGACCTCAACCGCGAGGAGCGCGAGCTCGATCCGGCGCTGATCGCCCCGCCTCTGCCCTCGGGCGGGCTCGTCCAGTCGGCGCGGACCCGCGGCGGGCTCGGCCTGATCCCGTCGCGGATCACCGGCTCCGGCCCGATCTGGCGCGAACGCATCCCGCGCGCCGAGCTGGAGCGGCGGATCGGGACGATCCACCAGCCTTATCATGCGGCCCTGGCCGCGGCGCTGGCGGCGGCCAAGGCGCGCTTCGGCGACGCGGTGCTGCTCGACTGCCACTCCATGCCGCCGCGGCACCGGCCCGACAATGAGGGCAATAGGCCGGCGACGATCGTGTTCGGCGACCGGCACGGCACCACGATCGGCGCCGACCTGCTCGACGCGGCGATGACCGCCTCGCGCGCCATGGGCTACCGCACCGCCAGCAACGCGCCCTATGCGGGCGGCTATATCGTCGCCCGCCACGGCCGGCCGGCCACGGGCATCCATGCGGTGCAGCTGGAGATCGACCGCTCCGCCTATCTGGATACGAATCTGCGGACGCCCGGCCCCGGCTTCGAGGGCATGGCGCGGCTCATCGCGGGCGTGGCGCAGGCGATCGAGCAGAGGCTGCTGAACGGCCAGGACGCGCTCGCCGCCGAATGAGGCCGGCATCGCCCCCGCGGGGCTGAACTCAAAAAAATGACCGCCTCACATTTCTGTGAGGCGGCCAGGTTCAGGGAGGTGCCCTCCCCCGCTTGCGATAGGGGAGAGCGTAACGCCGGCGTAAAGGGGGGATACGGCGGCGTTGAAACCAAGATAAGCAGATGGATTCCCGTTTCAAGAGGAAACGGGAAAAAATCGTTCCGGCAAAAGCAAACCGCTCCCCGGCACAGGCCGGAGAGCGGTTGGATGCTCCGAAAAGGCCCCGGCCGTCGCCGGAGCCTTTATCGTCAGGCGTTGCCCTGCGGCTGCAGCACCGGGCTCTGCTCCGGCACCTTGCCCTGCTGCATCTGCCGGCCGAAAATCTCGCGGATCAGCGGCAGGGAGAAGAGATGGGCGGTGACCAGCGGCAGGATGCCGTTCTGGTTGATCTTGCGCAGCACGTCGCCGTTCAGGTCGCGGAACTTCTCCTCGTCGACCATGCGGAAGCCGCGATAGAGGAAGGGCTGCGGCGCGTCGTTCGGCTGGATGGTGACCTCGCCGTCGATCAGCAGGTCGAGATCCTGCAGCTCCTTGATGAAGGCGCTGGTGCGCTGGGCGGCGATCTCGAAATCCTCGCAGAATTTCAGGATGCCGTTCAGCACTTCGCTCGGCTTGTCGCCGTCGAACAGGGCCGGGCCGTCGACATTGTCGCCGATCATGTCGCTGGTCGGATCGTAGCAGAGCGACAGCTCCTCGGCATTCTGGTCGAGCCGGGCGAGGAGATAGGGATAGCGGCGGACATAGGCCGGGATGTAGACCGGATTGTGGGGCGCGCCCTCGTCATTGACGAAGACGTTGACGCCGTCGTTCAGCCCCATCAGCGCCAGCGGCACGGGATTGTCGCCCGCCGAGAAGACGATCGGATAGTGGCGCTGCGCCGAAATGAACTCGTCGATGGTCAGCGGGATCGCATTGGCCTTGGCGAGATAGGGCGCGCGATCGGCCGCGCGGACCTTGAAGCCGGCGTGGATCGAGCTCGAGAGCGGCGCGAGATTGTTGTAGAAGACCGGCAAATTGGGCGGGGGCGGCGGCAGGGTCGCCATAGTTCATTCTCCATGACTGTTCGGGAACGGCGCTTGCGCGGCCGCGGTGAATTCAGCGCAACCGTCTATTGGTGAACGGAACTTTGTGCAAGGCTCTCCGCATCCGTCTCGGACGGGACGAGCTTGCCCGGGTTCATGATGTTGCGCGGGTCCAGCGCCGCCTTGATCGCGCGCAGGGCGTGAAGCCGCGCCGGCTCGCCGAGCCGCGCCAGCTCCGCCCGCTTCATCTGGCCGATGCCGTGCTCGGCGGAGATCGAGCCCCCGGCCGCGGTCACCAGATCGTGGACAAAGCGGCTCACCGCCTGGCCTTCCTCCTCCACCCAGGCGGGCGCCGCGCCCGCGGGCGCGCGCACGTTGAAATGGACGTTGCCGTCGCCGAGATGGCCGAAGGCGTTGACCCGGGTGCCGGGGAAGCGGGCCTCCACCGTCGCCGCGGCCTCGGTCATGAAGCCGGCCATCGCCTCCACCGCGACCGAGATGTCGTGCTTGGCGGCCGGCCCGTCCTTCTTCTCAGCCTCGGAGATGGAATCGCGCAGCCGCCAGAAGTCCCCGGCCTGCGCCTCGCTGGCGGCGATCGCGGCGTCGACGACGATGCCCGTCTCCAGGGCCGAGCGCAGGCCTTCGTAGAGCAAGGGCTCGGGGCTCGGCGCCGACATGGGCGCGACCACTTCGATCAGGGCGTTCCAGGGCGCCGGCGCGGCGAGCGGCGCGCGAGTCCCGGGGACATGGGCGAGCACCAGGTCCACCGCGCTCGCGGGCACCAGTTCGAAGCTCTCGATCGCGTCGCCCATCGTCGCCTCGAGATAACGAAGCAGCTTCATCGCCTGGGGCGCGGCCTCCAGCCCGACCCAGGCCACGGCGCGCTCGCCGATCGCCGGCACGAGCTGGAGGCTCGCCGCGGTGACGATGCCGAGCGTGCCCTCGGCCCCGATCAGCAATTGCCTGAGGTCGTAGCCGCGATTGTCCTTCTTGAGCGCGGTCAGGCCCTCGTGGAGGCTGCCGTCCGGAAGCACCGCCTCGATGCCCAGGACGAGCGAGCGCATCGGCCCGAAGCGCAGCACCTGGGTGCCGCCGGCATTGGTCGAGACGAGGCCGCCGATCGTCGCCGAGCCGCGCGCGCCGAGCGTCAGCGGGAAGCGCCGGCCGACCGCCAGCGCCGCCTCGTGCAGCGTCGCGAGGATCACTCCCGCCTCGCAGACCGCGATCCCTGCCCCGGCGTCGAGGCTGCGGATCCGGTTCAGGCGGTGGGTGGAGAGCAGGAAGGCGTCGCCGGAGGAATCCGGGGTGGCGCCGCCGACCATCGAGGTGTTGCCGCCCTGCGGCACGAGCGGCGCCCCCGCCGCGGCGCACAGCCGCACCACGGCCGCCACCTCGTCGGCGCCGGCCGGGGCCAGCAGGGCCCCCGCCTTGCCGTGGTAGCGGCCGCGCCAGTCGGTCAGGCGCGGCGCCAGTTCGTCCGGATCGGCGCTGAATCCCTTCGCACCCAGCAAAGCCCGCAGGTTGTCGCGCAACGCGTCCCGATTATAGACCATGAGGCCGGGATAATATGGGGCGCCGGGGGGAGCAAATTAATCCCATGTTCAAGCTGGGCCATGAATCCCCGGTGGCGATGGAGGTCCAGGCATGATCCGGGCGGCCGGTGCCGCCCTCGTCTTGTTCGTTTCGCTCGGAAACGGCGACGATCAGGCGCGCGCGCCCGCCCAGGGCCGGGGCTTCACCGTCCAGCAGCAGGTCATCATCCGCGTCTCGCCCATGCCGCGCGCCGGCAACCGGATGGGCAATGTCCGGCAGAACATCGCCTGGGACGAGGAACGCGGCCCCCGCTGCATCCCGATCCGCCAGATCCTCGGCGCCGCCCAGATCGGCCAGGAGAGCGTCGATCTCGTGCTCAGGGACGCGACCCGCGTCCGCGCGCGGCTGGAGCGGCGCTGCCCGGCGATGGACTATTATTTCGGCGTCTATGTGCGGCCCAATCCGGACGGCATGATCTGCGCCGACCGCGACGAGATCCGCAGCCGGGCGGGCGGCTCCTGCGGCATCGAGCGGTTCCGCACGCTGCGCCCGCGGGAGCCCTGAGCGCGCTTTTCCCCGCCTGATTCCTTGACAACAAGGCCCCGCGCGTACAAGCGCTCGCGCGTGAAACGTCCGTGCGAAAGCGGGCGTCAAATCCCGGACAGCCAATGACCTTCGCCGATCTCGGCCTTTCAGACGAATTGCTCCGCGCCGTCACGGAGGCGGGCTATGACGAGCCCACGCCCATCCAGCGGCAGGCCATCCCCTCCGTGCTGATGATGCGCGACATCATCGGCATCGCGCAGACCGGCACGGGCAAGACCGCCGCCTTCGTGCTGCCGATGATCGACATTCTCGGCGAGGGCCGCAGCCGCGCCCGCATGCCCCGCTCGCTGATCCTCGAGCCGACCCGCGAGCTGGCGATGCAGGTGGCGGAGAATTTCGACAAATACGGCAAGTATCACAAGCTCAACATGGCGCTGCTGATCGGCGGCACCAACATGGCCGACCAGATCAAGAAGCTGGAAAAGGGCGTCGACGTGCTGATCGCGACGCCGGGCCGGCTGATGGACCTGTTCGGCCGCGGCAAGATCCTGCTTACCGGCTGCAACCTGCTCGTCATCGACGAAGCGGACCGGATGCTCGACATGGGCTTCATCCCGGACATCGAGGAGATCTGCACCAAGCTGCCCAAGCAACGGCAGACCCTGCTCTTCTCCGCGACCATGCCGCCGGTGATCAAGAAACTGGCCGACAAGTTCTTGGAGAATCCGAAGCAGATCGAGGTCGCCCGGCCGGCGCAGACCAACACCCTGATCGACCAGCGGATCCTGCGCGTCGACAGCCGCAAGAAGCGCGACACGCTGGCCCAGCTGCTGCGCGGCGAGGATGTCCGCACCGCCATCGTCTTCTGCAACCGCAAGACGACCGTGCGCGAGCTGGCCACCAGCCTGAAGCGCGGCCATCTCTCCGTCGGCCAGATCCATGGCGACATGGAGCAATCGGAGCGGATTCGCGAACTGGACCGGTTCAAGAGCGACGAGATCAACATCCTGATCGCGTCCGACGTCGCCGCGCGCGGGCTCGACATCAAGGGCGTCACCCACGTCTTCAACTATGACGTGCCCTGGCATCCGGACGATTATGTCCACCGCATCGGCCGCACCGGCCGCGCCGGCAAGACCGGCACCGCGATCAGCCTGGTGACCAGCGCGGACCAGGAATCTATCGACAATATCCAGAAGCTGACCAAGACGACGATCGCGGAGATGACCCTCGACGGCGTCAGCAAGCCTGCGCGCGAAGAGACCGCGGCGTCCGCGGATGCCGACCAGGACGACGATCGCCCGCGCCGCGCGCGCCGTCCCCGCGGCGGCGACAAGGCCGAGGCGCGTCCGCCGCGTGAACCTCGTGCGGAGCTTGAGCCGCGCGCGGAACGGACGCCGCGCCCCGAGCGCGAGCCCCGCTCCGAACGTGGACCGCGTCCCGCGCGCGACGCCCGCCCGCCACGCCGCGACCGTCGCGACGAGCCGGACGCGCAGGACGACGGCGGCTGGAACGGCCCGGTGCCGAGCTTCCTCGGCAAGGGCTTCGGCAGCTGAAGGCGCCAACCTCCGCGCTGCTCCTTGCCGCTGCCCTCGCGGGCACGACGCCGGCATCCGGCCAGCCGAGAGGCCAGAGCGGTCTTCACGAGCGCCTCCAGAGCGAATTCAGCGCGGAGCGCGGCGATCCCGATGCCCGCTATGCGGTGGCCTGGGCCGACCTCGACGGCGACCGGCGCCCCGAGGCGATCGTCTATCTGATGTCGCGCGGCTATTGCGGGAGCGGCGGCTGCTCGCTCTTCATCTATCGCGCGGCGGGCCATGGCTGGCGGCGCGTCGCCCGCATGACGGTCAGCAATCCGCCGATCCGCCTGCTCGACACGCGCAGCAGCGGCTGGCGCGACCTGGACATCGGCCAGCGCGAACTCCGGGGCGATCGCTATCGCCGCTACGAGGCGCGCCTCCGCTTCAACGGACGCGGCTATCCGCTCAACCCGAGCGTCCCGCCGGCGCAGCGGCTGACCCGGCAGATGCCTGGCCGCGTCCTGATCGGCGAGAACGACCGGGGCCGGCCGCTCTTCTAGACTACCCCCAAGTCGCGATCAGGGAGAGGGACCGCCAACTGCCGCGACCCCTCTCTCCATCGGCGGATGGTAGGAAATCAGAGCCCCACCACCCCGCCGTCGTCCTTGGTCACCACGATCGTCGCCGAGCGCGGCCGGCCGCTGTTCACGCCCGTCTGGCTGTTCGGCCAGTTGGAGGTGATGTTGCCCGGATTGCCGAGCTCGCCCGGATGCTGGATGTTGACGAAGAGCGTGCGCCCGTCCGGCGTGGTGTCGACGCCGGTCAGCTCGCACTCCTTCGGGCCGACCATGAAGCGCTTCAGCTTCGCGCCCGGCTGCGCGCCGACGAAGGTGGTCTGGGTCGCGGTGGCGCCGCCGGTGCCGGTATTGGTGATCGTCTTCGCGCCGCCGTCGCCGGTATGGCCCGGAATGCCGATCAGCATCTGGTTGTTGGTCACGTCGGTATAGGCGCCGTCGTCGGTCTGGATCCAGAGCAGGGGATAGATCTGGCCCGACGGATTGGTCGGCCGGGCGAACCAGATGCCGTCCGGGCTGGAGAAGTCGTTGGTCGCGTCGAGCCCCGACAGGTTGATGTTCGCCGCATCGAGATCCGCGCCGGCGCCGAACAGATAGATGTCCCAGGTGAAGGTCAGCGCCTCGCTATTGTCGCCGGCCTCGCGGAGCCTGAGGATATGGCCGTTCGGATTGCCGAGCGGATTGGCCGAGCCGGAGGTCTTTGGATCGGCATAGTGGCGCGGATTGGCCGCGTCGGTCGCGGCCAGCGGCCGCTCGTTGGTGCGGTTGTTGGTCAGGGTCAGGTAGATTTCGCCGGTCACATAATGGGTCGCGGTCCATTCCGGCCGGTCCATCTTGGTCGCCCCGACCGCGTCGGCGGCGAGCCGGGTGTAGAGCAGCACGTCATTCTGGTCCTGGAAGGGGAAGACCGGGCTGGCCGGCGTGATCCCGTTCTGGCCGAAGGTGAGCGGGATCCAGGTGCCGGTGCCGTTGGCGTTGAACTTGGCGACGTAGAGCGTGCCGTTGTCGAAATATTTGTCGCCGATGGCGAGCCGGTCGGCCGCCTGGGCGTCGGCCGGGTTCCAGGCGTTGTTCGAGATGAACTTGTAGAAATAGTCGTTGCGGGCGTCGTCGCCGGTATAGATCGTGACCTTGCGGCCCGAGACCCACTGGCCGTGCCAGGCGCCTTCATGGCCGAGCCGGCCCAGCGCGGTGCGCTTGCGCGGCGCCTTGGTCGAGTCATAGGGGTCGATCTCGACCACCCAGCCGAACTGGTTGGCCTCGTTGCGATAATCGCCGGTGCCGTCGGCGGGCTGGGCGGTGTCGACGCTGATGTTCCAGCGCCGGAAGGTCGTGTCGGAGGCGCTGGCCGGGGTGACGCTCGCCCAGCCGTAATTGCCGTTGGCGCCCTGCGGGATGCCGTAGCGGGCGAAGGCGGCCAGCTCGCGCGCGTTGCGATTGGCGTTGTCGCCGGCGGCGCGGCGGAAATAGCCCGCCCAATTCTCCTCGCAGGTGAGGAAGGTCCCCCACAGGGTGAAGCCGAGCGCGCAATTGTTGATCGTGCCGCGGCCCTGGGTGCCGTCGGGCGAGAAGGCGGTCTTCAGCGCCGGATGGCCGCGCAGGGGCCCGTTGAACTGGACCGGCGTGTTCGGCGTGACCCGGCGGTTGAAGCTCGAATTCTGGTTGTAGCTCCAGACGCCGGTCCCCGAGCGGGCGACCTCGACGACGCTGACGCCGTGCGCCTCGATCTCCTTGCGCGCCTCGTCCTCGGGGCGCGGCGTCGAGGTGCCGTTGCCGGTCGCGCCGGCGGCATGGAGATAGGTCTGGTTGATATTCTCATGGTTCATGGTGAGCAGGCCGCGCGAACTGCTATTGTCGTCGCGCGCGGTGCCGGCGGCGTTGAGGCCGTACCAGTACATGCCGTCATGATGATCGCCGGCGCGCTGCGCGAAATTGGCATCGCTGCCGTTGTTCGCATAGGCCGGCACGCCCGCCGCCAGCGGATCGCCGGTGCGGTACAGCACGGTGACGGTATAGCCCGCGGGCACCGTGACGAGATCGTTGAGGTTCTTCGCGACCGGATTGAAGTCGAGCGCCGCGACATCGATCGTGATCGTCGAGTCGGCCGAGATGATCTGCCCGTTGCTGTTGCGCGCCGAGAAGCGGAAGACGAGCGCCGTCGGCGCCGCGACGGCGGGGGCGATGAAGCTCGCCTCCGCGGTGCCGGCATTGACCAGCGACACGGCGGGACCGGAGACCTGCTCCCAGCCGACGACGCCGGTGTTGGTCCCCTCGACGGTACCGGTCAGGCGCACGATCTTACCCGCGCGGGAATTGCCGTTCTGGCCGGCGCTGACCCTGCCGTTGATGTCGCCCAGTTCGCCGTCGCTGGCGCCGCAGGCGGCGAGGAGGGAGCTGCCGAACACCGCCATGGTCGTCGCGGCGATCCCGCCCAGGGTCTGGCGCCGCGAATAGCGGGCCTCGACGAGGTCCCAGAGATGCGTGTTGTCGGTGGCGTTGGTGTCGATCTCGCCGTCGCTATAGGCGCCCGGCCGCGCGTCTTCGCTCATGTCTCTTCCCCTTGTCGCAAGAATCGGCGCCGGACGGCGCCGCTGCACCGACGTCCATGGCGGAGGTATTTGGCGGGGCGTTGAAAGCGCGGTGTCGGCGGCGAGACGGCGCGGCGACGGAAATGAGACGGACGCATCTCAATTCGGTGGCGCGCGGCGTCTCACGGAATAGCTGCCGCAGATTGTCAGTTATGGGCGCCTAGAAGCGGCCGCGACCGATCACCGATTCGAGGCCTTTCCGATGACCGATCCGCGCCAACCGTTCCCTGACGCCGCCCGCGACTTCGATTTCCTGCATGGCAGCTGGCGGGTCCGCCACCGGCGGCGGGCGCAGTGGCTGGCCGGCAATGAGGACTGGACGGAGTTCGACGGCACCTGCGTCTGCCAGCCGATGCTCGGCGGACTGGGCAATGTCGACGACAATTGGCTCGAACTGCCTGGCGGGGCCTATCGCGCGGTCACCCTGCGCGCCTTCGATCCGGGCGCGGGCCGCTGGTCGATCTGGTGGCTCGATTCGCGCCACCCCGCGCAGCTCGACGTGCCCGTCGTCGGCGGTTTCGACGATGGCATCGGCCGCTTCTTCGCCGACGATCTGTACGGCGGCCGCCCGATCCGGATCCGCTTCCTCTGGTCGGCGATCACCGGGACGTCCGCGGAATGGCGCCAGGCCTTCTCGCTCGACGGCGGCGCGACCTGGGAGACCAATTGGGAGATGCGCTTCACCCGCGCGACCTAATCCGGCGGGCGGCGCATCACGTGCATCGGGATGGCGCGCGCGAGGCTCGTGGCCGGGTCCACCTCGAAGCCGAACCGACGGTAGAAACGCAGCGCCCGTTCGTTGTGCCGGACGACGTTCAGCCACATCGGCCGGTCGGTGCCGAGCCAGGCCATGCCCGCCTCCATCAGCGCGACGGCGACGCCTCTGCCCTGGAAATCGGGATGGACCATCAGCCAGTCCAGCTCGCGATCGTCCTCGGCATGGAGGGTGGCGATGGCGAAGCCGGCGAAGACCCCATCGACGAAGGCGGCGATGAACTGCCCGTGCGCGCCGTCCGCGGCGGCGCAGGCGGGCGCGGCGAGATCGACTATGCGCGCGATCGAGGCATGCTGCTCCGCGTCCATCCAGTCCGCATAATAAGTGCTGCGCGTCGCCGCCTCGGTGAGCGCGGCGATCGCCTCGGGTCCGGTCCTCGCCAGAGCGGGCTGGCCCGCGACCAGCTCGGTCATTCGCGCCCTGCCGTGTAGCGGGCGCGGAAATCGCGGGCGAAGGCGGCGAGGCGCCGTTCGGCGATGGCCGCGCGCAGGCCCTCCATCAGCCGCTGGTAGAACCAGAGATTGTGCTCGGTCATCAGCATCGCCCCGAGGATCTCCCCGGCGCGGACGAGATGGTGGAGATAGGCCTTCGACCACAAGGCTGTCGGCGAGTCCGGATCGAGCGGCGCCTCGTCCTCGGCGAATTTCGCGTTGCGGATGTTGATCGGCCCGTCCCAGGTGAAGGCCTGGCCGGTGCGGCCCGAGCGGGTGGGCAGCACGCAGTCGAACATGTCGATGCCGCGCTCGACGGCGCCGACGATATCGTCCGGCTTGCCGACGCCCATCAGATAGCGCGGCCGATCGGCGGGCAGCTGGTCGGGCGCGAAATCCAGGCAGGCGAACATCGCCTTCTGGCCCTCCCCCACGGCGAGACCGCCGACCGCATAGCCGTCGAAACCGATGCCGGTCAGCGCCTCGGCGGAGCCGCGGCGCAGCCCCTCGTCCAGCCCGCCCTGCTGGATGCCGAACAGCGCGCCCGAATTGCCGAGCGTGTCGAACGCCTCGCGCGAGCGCCGCGCCCAGCGCATCGAGCGCTCCATCGCCGCGACTTGCGCCTCCCGGCTCTCGGTCGTCTTGATCAGCTGGTCGAAGCACATGACGATGTCCGAGCCCAGCAGGGTCTGCACCTCCATCGAGCGCTCGGGCGACAGCATGTGGCGGCTGCCGTCCAGGTGGCTCTTGAAGGTGACGCCCTCCTCGGTCAGCTTGGACAGCTCCGCGAGGCTCATCACCTGATAGCCGCCGCTGTCGGTCAGGATCGGCCGCTCCCAGCCCATGAAATCGTGCAGCCCGCCGAGCCGCGCGATCCGCTCGGCGCCGGGGCGGAGCATGAGGTGATAGGTGTTGCCGAGGATGATGTCGGCGCCGGTGGCGCGGACGTCGGCGGGCTTCATCGCCTTGACGGTCGCCGCCGTGCCCACCGGCATGAAGGCCGGCGTCCTGATCTCGCCGCGGCGCATGGTGAGCGTCCCGGTCCGCGCCTTGCCGTCGGTCGCGGCGATGGAGAAGGCGAAGCGCGTCATTCCGCGACCCGGAGCAAGGCGGCGGCGAGCCGGTTGAGCGGCGTCGGAATGCCGTGTTTCTCGCCGAGACGGACGATCACGCCGTTGCGCGCATCATATTCGCTGCGCCCGCCCGCCAGCCGGTCGGCGAGCAGCGAATTGACCGAGTCTCCCGGCGAGGCCTGATAGCCCTCGACCACGCGCCGGGCCGTCTCGTCGTCCAGCACCGCGCCCTCGGCCCTGCCGACCGCGACGCATTCCTCGATCAGGCCGCGCATGAAGGCGGCGATGTCGGGATCCCCGGCGATGCGGTGGGGCCGCAGCGCGATCCCGTTCACCGCGCCCGCGCAGTTCACGCAGAGCTTGCGCCAGAGGATGGAGGTGAAGTCGCCATGGGTCGAGACCCGGAGCGGCGTCTGCGCGAACAGGCGGACGAAGGCCTCGCCGTCCGGCCCGGCCGGCACGGTGAGCACGCCCTCGCGCCGCTGCCAGATATGGCCCGGCGCCTTTCGCTCGGCGGGGATGTCGACCATGACGGGCAAGATCCGCGCCGCCGGCACATAGGGGGCGAAGCGGGCGACATGCTCGACCCCGTTCTGCAGCACGGCCACCCGCGTCTCGGGCCCGACCAGCCGCTCCAGCCAGAGCGCGGCGGCGGGTGCGTCATAGGTCTTGGTGGCGACCAGCGCCCAGTCGGCGGGCCCGGCGGCGGCCGGATCGGTGAGGATCCGCGGCGCGGCCTCGATCCTGCCGTCCGGAGCGTCCACCACGAGCCGCTGGAACGGCGTCCGCGCGCAGACAATGAGGTCGAGGTCCGGAGACTGCGCGAGCCAGCCGGCGACGGTCGCCCCGATCGCGCCGGGACCGACGAGGGCGATGGAGACGAGCGCGGCCATGCGCGCCCGCTTAGCGCGTCACCCTTTCAGCGCAAGCTCCCAGATCTCCCCCTCGACCGCGTCGCCGAATTCGTGATGGACGTGGGTGGAGACGATGCGGAAGCCGGCCGCCTCGTAGATGCGGCGCGCGGGGGTGAGGACGGTGTGGGTCCAGAGGCGGACCGTGTCGTAGCCCGCTTCGCGCGCGAAGGCGACGCAGGTGTCGACGAGCGCGCTGCCGATGCCCGCGCCCCGCGCCCAGGGCTCGACGTGGAGCAGGCGCAGCTGGCCGACATTGTCGCCCGCATCGACAAGCATGATCGCCCCCGCCATCATCCCCGCCCGCTCGGCGACCCAGCATTGCTCGCGCCCCGGCTTGAAGTCGCGCAGGAAAGCGGTGGTGACCTCGCCCTGCAGGATCTCCATCGGCCGCTTCCAGCCATAGCCGTCGTAGAGGATCGACTGGCGCGAGGCGATCAAGGCGAGGTCGCCGGTGCGGAAGGTGCGCATGTGCCAGGGCGCCGTCCGGGCGCCGAGCAGGCTGGTGACCGTCTCCAGCGCGGCGATCAGGGTGTCCTGCTCGCCCGCGCTCAGCCCCTCGAGCCGCGCCGCCGTCTCCGCCCTGGTCCGGGCATTCAGCGCCTCGAAATAGGCGCGGCCGGCCTCCGTCAGGCTGATCGGGCGGCGGCGACCGTCCTCGCCCCTGCCCCGCGCGATCCAGCCCCGCGCCTGGAAACGCCGCAGAATGCGGCTCACATAGCCGGCATCGAGCCCCAGCTCGGCCTGCAGCGCGGCGGCGAGCGGGGCGTCGCGATTGGCGATTTCGTAGAGCAGGCGTGCCTCGATCAGCGACAGCTCGCTGTCCATATAATGGGCGTCCAGCGCGCCCGCGAAGCGCGTGTAGAAGCGGTTGAACGCCCGCACGGCGGTGATCGCATCCTCCATGGCGACATGGATGCGCAAAATTAGTTGACGTTGTCAACTATCATTCCATCGCCGCGGCCAATCCCTATCTCCGGGCTTCACTCCCGAAGGAGAGCCGCTTGTGGTGAAAGCAGTCTGGAACGGCGCCACCATCGCCGAGAGCGACGACACCATCGTCGTCGAGGGCAATCATTATTTCCCGCGCGAGGCGGTGGATCCGGCGCTGCTGCGCGAGAGCGACACGCACACGCTCTGCCCCTGGAAAGGCACGGCCAGCTATTATTCGCTGGTCGTGGACGGCGTGGAGAACCGGGACGCGGCCTGGTATTATCCCGAGACCAAGGCGGCGGCCGACGACATCCGGGACCGGATCGCCTTCTGGAAGGGCGTGCAGGTCGGCTGAGCCGGCTCAGACGACGGGAACGGGCTCGTCCTCGATCTCCTCGCGCAATTCCTCGTCGCGCCCGAACTCGCGCAGGATCGCGCGCGCCCGCGTCGTGGCGCGTCCAAGCTCCGCCCGGCTCAGATTGAGCCGGTTCATGGCGGGCTCGCTGCGCGAATCCCGGAGCATGGTGGCGACGATGAACCAGCCGGCCGCCTCGATCCGGTCGGTCGGGACCCCCTGGCCCAGCGCGTGCAGCACGCCGATCCCGTAGAAGCCGGCGCTGGCGCCGAGCTGGGCGGCCCGGCGATAATGGCGCATCGACGCGGCATAATCGACCGGCGTGCCCCGGCCATTGGCATACATGACCGCCAGGCTGGCATTGCCCTCCGCATGGTCCTGCGCGGCGGCGCGCCGGATCCAGGTCAAGGCCTGGTCGGGATCCTCCGCGACGCCTTCGCCCATGTCGAGCATGACGCCGAGCCGCCATTGCGCATTGGCATGCCCGCCCGTGGCGGCACGGCGGTACTGGCGGACGGCCTCGACCTTGTCCTGCCGGACATAGCGGCCGCTGTCGTAGAACCAGGCGAGATATTCGACGGCGTCGAGATCGCCCTCGCCCGCCGCCTGCTCGACAGGGCGGAAGGCGCTGGCGTCCTGACCGGCATCGAGCAGCCGCCCGGCCTCCTGCGTCCGCGGCGACGCCGCGACCAGCATGAAGGCGACAAAAGGCAGAAGGATCAAGCGCATGGTCACTCCCCCCGGGGCCGTTGTCCGGCCCGTTTCATGCCATGAAAGCCGGGCCTTGCCTATCGGGGCAGCAACAGGCTCGCATCCCCGTAGGAATAGAAGCGGTAGCCCGTCGCGATGGCATGGGCATAGGCCGCCCGCATCGTCTCCAGCCCCATCAGCGCCGACACCAGCATGAACAGGGTCGAGCGCGGCAGGTGGAAATTGGTGAGCAGGCCGTCCACCGCACGGAAGCGATAGCCCGGGGTGATGAAGATGGCGGTGTCGCCCGCGAACGGCCGGACCTGGCCATCCTCCCCCGCGGCGCTTTCGAGCAGGCGGAGCGAGGTGGTGCCGACCGCGACCAGCCGTCCGCCTCCGGCGCGCACGGCGTTGAGCCGCGCCGCCGTGGCGGCGTCGATCCGCCCCCATTCGGCATGCATCACATGGTCCGCGGTGTCCTCCGCCTTGACCGGCAGGAAGGTGCCGGCGCCGACATGGAGGGTCAGCGTCTCATGGCCGATCCCGGCCGCGGCCAGCGCCGCCATCAGCGCCGGCGTGAAGTGGAGCGCGGCGGTCGGCGCCGCCACCGCTCCCTTCTCGCGCGCGAACATGGTCTGGTAATCGTCGCGGTCGCGCGCGTCGGCCGCGCGCTTGCCGGCGATATAGGGCGGCAGCGGCATCCGCCCGGCGCGCTCCAGCAGCAGTTCGACGGGCTCCTCGCCCGCGAAGCTGAGCAGGAAGGAGCCGTCCGCGGCGCGGTCGCTCGCCTCTGCCGCGACGCCGGCGCCGAAGTCGATCCGGTTGCCCGCCTTCAGACGCTTGGCATTGCGGATGAAGGCGCGCCAGGCGCGCGGCCCCTCGCGCTTGTGCAGGGTCGCGCCGATCCGCGCCGCGCCGCGGCGGCCCTCGAGCTGGGCGGGAATGACGCGGGTGTCGTTGAACACCAGCACGTCGCCCGGCCGGAGCAGCCCGGGCAGGTCGCGCACGACATGGTCGGCCAGCGCCCCGCCCCCGTCGACGCGGAGCAGTCGCGCCGAATCGCGCGGGCTTGCGGGCCTCAGCGCGATTCGGTCGGACGGAAGGTCGAAGTCGAAGAGATCGACGCGCACGCGCCGCGATTACTGGCTGCGGCGGGGCGGCGCGCCTTCGCCGCGGACCGGCTCGAGCGGCCGGTAGGAGGGCGGCGCCGGCACGGCCGGGCCCGCCGCGCCGCGGGGCGCGGCCAGGGCCGCGGGCGCGGCCGAGGCGAGCCGGGTCGTCTCGGCCTGGATCTGCTCGGCGGTCATCGGCGGCACGTTCTCGGAGCCGAGGCTCGCCCGCAGGATCCGGCTGGGCTGCGAGGGCGGCTCGCCCCGCTCGATCCCGTCGATGAAGCTCATGCCGCTGACCACCCGGCCGAAAACGGTATAGTTGCGGTCCATCTGCAGGCGCGGGACGAACATGATGTAGAACTGGCTGTTCGCGCTGTTCAAATCCTGCGCGCGGGCCATGCCGACGGCGCCGCGCACGTGCAGCATGCCGTTGATCTCGGCCGGGACGTCGGCGAGCTGGGAGCCGCCGGTGCCGTTATTCTGCGGATCGCCGCCCTGCGCCATGAAGCCGTCGATCACCCGGAAGAAGGCGAGGCCGTTGTAGAAGCCCTGGCGGGTCAGGGCCTTGATCCGCTCCACATGCTGCGGCGCGACGTCGGGACGCAGCTGGATCACCACCCGGCCGCCCGTCGACAGATCGAGGTTCCAGGTATTGTCCGCCTCGAGCGGCGGCGGCGGCGGCGCCACGCGCGGACCGCTCGGCGCCGCGGCGGCGGGGGTTGGGGCGGCGGCGGGGGCCGGAGCGGCGGCGGGCGGCGCGGCGGCCGGAGCGGGCTGCTCGGCCGGCGGCGCCTCCGTCTGGGTCTGCTCCGCGGGGGCGGGCTGCGCCTCCTGGGCGGCCAGCGGCGCGGCGATGAACAGGCCGGACAGACCGGCGACGATAGCGAGCAGACGCGACATGATGCTTAAAACCCCGATTCCCGATTTCCCGTTTCTCTAGAACGGCTAGGCCTTGGTCTCAACCCTTGCGCCACCCTTCCGGCCTATCCGGTCCACGCGCTGCCGCACCTCCTCGGCCACGGTCGGCGTCACGAACCTGGAAATCTCGCCCCCGTAGATGGCGATCTCCTTGACCAGCTTGGAGGCGATCGGCTGCAGCGAGACGTCCGCCATCAGGAAGACGGTCTCGATATCGGCGTTGAGCTGCTGGTTCATCCCGGCCATCTGATATTCATATTCGAAATCGGCAACGGCGCGCAGGCCGCGCACGATCATCGAGGCGCCCTGCGCCTCCGCGAAGTCCATCAGCAGGGAGTCGAAGGCGACGACGCTGAGCGCCGCGCCGTCCTTCACCGTGGCGGTCTCGCGCTCCACCATGGCGAGCCGCTCCTCGACGGTGAACATGGGCGACTTGCTGGGATTGGTGGTGACCCCGATGACCAGCCGGTCGACCAGATGCGCGGCGCGGCGGATGATATCCATATGGCCGAGCGTGATCGGATCGAACGTGCCGGGATAGACGCCAGTCCTCATGTCCCCTCCCCTACCGCCTTCAATGGTCGCGTTCCACCGCGAAGCGCGCGACGGCCCGGAGCAGATCCGCGTCGGCGCCGAAGCCGTGGAGATGATCGATCGCCTGTTCGACCAGCATCGCCGCCTGCTGCCGCGCCCGCGCCGGCCCGAGCAACGAGACGAAGGTCTGCTTGCCCGCCGCCTTGTCCTTGCCGACGCGCTTGCCGGCTTTCTCCTCATGGCCCTCATGGTCGATGAGATCGTCGGCGATCTGGAAGGCGAGGCCGACGTCGCGGGCATAGCCGCGCAGGCCCGTGCGCCCCTCGGCCGCCGCCCGGCCCATGATCGCGCCCGCCTCGACGCACCAGCCGATCAGCGCGCCGGTCTTCAGCTGCTGCAGGCGGGTGACCGCGGGCAGATCGAGGCCCATCTCGCCGGCCTTCAGGTCCATCATCTGGCCGCCGGCCATGCCCGCCGGGCCGGCGGCGCGGGCCAGCTCGAAGACCAGGTCGGCGCGGACGAACGGATCCTCGTGGGTCGCCTCGTCGGCCAGGATCTCGAACGCCAGCGCATGCAGCGAGTCGCCGGCGAGGATCGCGGTCGATTCCTCGAAGGCCCGGTGCAGGGTCGGCTTGCCGCGCCTGAGATCGTCATCGTCCATGCTCGGCAGATCGTCGTGGATCAGCGAATAAACGTGGATGCACTCGACCGCGAGCGCCACCCGCATCGCCCGGTCGCGATCGACCTTGAACAGGTCGCAGGCGGCGATGACGAGGAGCGGCCGCAGCCTTTTGCCGCCGCCGATCGCGGCGTAGCGCATCGCTTCGTAGAGCCGGGCGCGCGCGTCTTCGGGAATGGGGAGCAGCGCATCGAAGGCGCGGTCGATCCCCGCGCCGACCTCTTCGAGCGCGGCATGGAGCGCCATCGCCGGCTCAGTCGGCGCCGAAGGGCGCGGTGCCGGACGGCGCGCCGCCAGGGCCGAACTGGATCTGCTCGATCCGCGCCTGCGCCGCCGCCAGCCGCGCCTCGCACTGCTGCTTCAGCCGGTCGCCCTCTCCGTAGAGCGCGATCGCCTCGTCGAGCGAGGCCTCGCCGCTCTCCAGCTTGCGCACGATCTCCTCGAGCCGCTTGAGCGCGGCCTCGAAGGAGAGGGTCGCGACGTCTTCCGGTGCCTGGTCAGCCATGGCCGGTGCTTTGGTCCCGTCGGGCCCGGGGGTCAAGCGGCGGTCACGCCGCCCGGAACCGATAGGCCCCGTCGCGGGTCTCGCGCACCGCCCGGCCGGTTACCTCCAGATGGCGGAGATGGGCCATGGCCTCGCCCGCGGCGAGCCCGAAATCGTCGTCGCCGATCTGCCGGCCGAAAAGGATGTGGAAGCAATCCGGCACGCGCCGCCAGTCCGCGAGATGGGCGTGGAGCGCATCCAGCCGTCCCTCGTGCCCGGCCGCGAGCGCGTCGAGGCGGGCATGGAGGCCGGTGAAGGGCTCGCCATGGGCGGGCAGGACGAGCAGGCTGTCCGGCAGCTGCTTGAGCTTGGCGATCGACGCCAGCCATTCGCCGAGCGGATCGGCCTCCGGCTCGCTCAGACCCAGCGAGACGTTCGAGGTGATCCGGGGCAGCACCTGGTCGCCGGACAGCATCAGCCCACCCTCGTCGTCGACCAGACAGGCATGTTCGGGCGAATGGCCGCTGCCGGTGACGATGCGCCAGTGCCGCGCGCCGATCCGGAGGCGATCGCCGTCCTGCAGGCGGACATAGGCGACCGGGAGCGGGCTGACCGCCGAGGCGAACCGCCCCCAGCCCTTGGCCGATTCCGCCGCGATCCGCGCCTCGCTCCAGCCGATGCCGCGCCAGTAATCGATAGCTTCGGCGGGCGGCGCATCGCGGACGTCCGCGGTCAGCATCCGCGCGAACAGCCACTCGCCGCGCGTCATCCACAGCCGCACGCCGAACCGCTCGCAGAGCCAGCCGGCGAGGCCGACATGATCGGGATGGAAATGGGTGCAGACGATCCGCGTGACCCGCCGCCCCGCCAGCGGCCCGGCGAACAGGACCTCCCACGCCTCCCGCGCCGGGGGGATGGCGAGGCCGGTATCGACGATCGCGATCCCGTCCCCGTCGTCCAGCAGCCAGAGATTGATATGCTTGAGCGAGCCCGGCACCGGCGAGCGCGTCCAGCCGACGCCGTCGGCCAGCTGGATCACCGCGCCATAGTCGGGCCCGGCCCGTCCGAGCGGATAGGTCAGGCCCTTGTGCGAATAAGCCGCATCGACCAGCGAGGCATCGGCCGATGCCGGCTCCGCCGCGCGCCCTTCGTCCGTGCCGAGAGCGGGCTCAGCTCTTGAAGAGGTTGTCAGCGTTCAGTTCCGTCTCGCCGCCGGTCTCGCCATTCTCCGCGGCCAGAGCCGCCTCGGCCTCGCGGGCATGGGCCTCGCGCTCGGCGCGCAGCTCCTCGATCAGCGCCTCGCGGTCGGTGTCGAGCGTCACGTCGGTCGGGGCGTCGGCGCCGCGCGCCTTCGCCGCCTTGGCGACGGCGGCGTCCAGCTCGCGCTGCGAGGTGAGGCCGAGCGTCACCGGATCCTTGGGCTGGATGTTGGCGATGTTCCAGTGCGTGCGCTCGCGCAGCGCCTGGATGGTCGAACGGGTGGTGCCGATCAGCTTGCCGATCTGGCCGTCCGACAGCTCCGGATGGTTGCGCAGCAGCCAGGCGACGCCGTCCGGCTTGTCCTGCCGCTTGGAGACGGGGGTGTAGCGCGGCCCCTTGGTGCGCACCGCCTGGTCCGGCTCCTTCTGCATCTTCAGCCGGTAATCGGGATCCGCCTGGCCGCGCTCAATCTCGTCCTGGGTCAGCTCGCCCGAGCGCAGCGGATCGCGGCCGGTCAGCTTCGTGGCCGCGGTATCGTCGGCGATCGCCTGGACTTCCAGGATGTGCAGGCCGCAGAATTCGGCGATCTGCTGGAAGGTCAGAGCGGTGTTGTCGACCAACCAGGAAGCGGTCGCGTGGGGCATGAGCGGCTGGGCCAATTGGTCCTCCAGAAATGATAAGGGCCGCCCCTTCACGGAGCGGCCAGCTTCGCAAAAGGATTTAGAGAAGGCGACGATCTTAAGCAACCCAAAGCTTTACGCGTTGCCGGATCGCGCCACTCCGCCTATTTCGGCGCGCAAGGAGTTATTCTGAATGCTGTTCGCCGCTTTGGCAGCCGTCCTGGGCCTGGCGGCGCCCGACACGCCGCCCGATCCGTTCGCGCCGCCCTTGCCCCGCCCGATGACGGTCGAGATCGTCCGCGATCCGATCACGGACGATCTGCGCGTGCAGGCCACGCTGCGCGACCAGGATCGGCGGCTGACGCTCGCCTGCGATCCGCACGATTTCGAGTTCATCCGGGTCACCTTCACCTCGAACCGCTGGCTGGTGCGCGGCAATTTCATCACCCGCGAGCGGCCGCTCCTCTACCGCTTCGACGACGCGCGGCCGGTGCGGCTGATCTGGATCGTGAAGGACCGCGAGGCCCGCCTCGCCGGCCGCAACCGGGTCGGCGATTTCCTGCGCGGCCTGGTGGACGCGGACGAGGTCGTCTTCCGCACGCGCGATGTCGAGAGCACGCGCATCCTGCTCCGCTTCCGCATCGTCGGCGCGCGCGAAGCGGTCGACCAGTTGCTGCGCCAGTGCGGCGAGAACGAGCTGCACAACCGCATCTTCAACCCGCCGCAATAGCCGGCCGGGCCCCTTGCGTTTGACAGGAGGCGCGCGGAAGCGGAAATGGCCTCCGCATGACAAATGATAAGAACCAACTGGGGGGTGTCACCAAAGTCCAGGACATCCCGCGCGTCATCGACGCGCTCCGCACGATCTATGACGAATCGGTCGCCAATCTCCGCAACGCGCTCGCCCGCTACCTGAAGACCGGCGAGCGGCCCGATCCCATGGCCCGGGCCGAGGGCCTGTTCGCCTATCCCGAGCTCAGGCTCGATTATCGCTATACCAGCGTCGATACCGTGCCCTCGCGGGCGTTCGGCCGGCTGAACCAGCCGGGCCTCTATGCGATCAGCATCTCGCGGCCCCACCTGTTCCGGAAATATCTGACCGAGCAGCTGACCTATCTGATCAACGATTATGACGTCGAGGTCTCGGTCGGCCGCTCGAACAGCGAGATCCCCTATCCCTATGTGCTGGACGGCACCGACGATCTCAGGCTCGACGGCGCGCAGGCGGCGGATCTGTCGCTCTGGTTCCCGACCACCGAGCTTTCCCACATCGGCGACGAGATCGCCGACGGCGCCTGGATGCAGCCGGCCGGCACGCCGCGGCCGCTCTCCCTGTTCGACGGGCCGCGCGTGGATTTCAGCCTCGCGCGGCTGCGCCATTATACCGGCACGCCTTCGGAGCACACGCAGCGCTACCTGCTCTTCACCAATTATGTCCGCTATGTGGACGAGTTCGTGCGCTGGGCCGTGGACGAGCTGAACAAGCCGGACAGCCCCTATCGCGGCCTGTCCGCGGCGGGCGGCGTCTACGTCACCAAGGATACGCCGAACGCGGTGGCCGCGGTCATGGAGGGCGGCTGGCGCCGCCACCAGATGCCGGCCTACCACCTCATCGCCACGCGCGGCGAGGGGATCAGCCTGGTGAATATCGGCGTCGGCCCCTCCAACGCGAAGACGATCTGCGACCATCTGGCGGTGATGCGGCCCGAAGTATGGCTGATGATCGGCCATTGCGGCGGCCTTCGCCCGAGCCAGACGATCGGCGACTATGTGCTCGCCCACGCCTATCTGCGCGACGACCATGTCATGGACGACGTGCTGCCGACCGAGGTGCCGATCCCGGCCATCGCCGAGATCCAGCAGGCGCTCTACGACGCGGCCATCGAGATCACCGGGGAAGAGCCGCAGGAGCTCAAGCAAAGGCTGCGGACGGGCACGGTCGTGACCACGGACGACCGCAATTGGGAATTGCGCTTCACCCTCTCGGCGCTGCGCTTCAACCAGTCGCGGGCGGTGGCGATCGACATGGAATCCGCGACCGTGGCGGCTCAGGGCTATCGTTTCCGGGTCCCCTACGGCACCCTGCTCTGCGTCTCCGACAAGCCCCTGCACGGCGAAATCAAGCTGCCCGGACAGGCCAATGCCTTTTACGAGCGGGCGATCAGCCAGCACCTGCGAATCGGTATCGAGACGCTACGCATTTTGAAGCGCGAGGGCGCCGCATTGCACTCCAGGAAGCTGCGTGCGTTCGACGAGCCACCGTTCCGCTAGGAGAACGAACCACCTCTGGAAAACCGTGGAATCACGGTACGTTGCGAAAGCTGCACTTCGCAGGTGCAGCATTCGTGCAACGCTTTGAAAAGATTCTGCGACCGCCAATGTCCATTGTCTTTGAACCGTAAAAAACGCGGCGCTATAGGCGGACGTCCAGACGGCATTTCCGTCCCTCGGGGGAATCAACCACCATGAAGAAAATCGCACTCCTTTGCGCAACCACCGCGTTCGTCATGCCCAGCATGGCAATGGCGCAGTCCTCCGGCAGCGTGGACTTTGAAGAAGAGTCGACTGTTGTCGTCACCGGCACCCGCACGACCGAGGTCGGCGGCGTCGAGGTTCCGCCGACCACCCGCGCGCGCGCCGCTCTGGACTCCGAGTTCATCCAGCGCCAGGCCCCGGGCCAGACCGTCAACGACGTGATCAACTCGCTGCCGGGCGTCAGCTTCCAGAACAACGATCCGTACGGTTCCGCCGGCGGCACGCTCACCATTCGCGGCTTCGACAGCACGCGCATTTCGCAGACGTTCGACGGCGTGCCGCTGAACGACTCGGGCAATTACGCGCTTTATTCGAACCAGCAGCTCGATCCGGAGCTGATCACCCAGGTCAACGTCAGCCTCGGCTCGACCGACATCGACAGCCCGACCGCGGCCGCCACCGGCTCGACGGTCAACTATCGCACCCGCCTGCCCACCGAGGACTTCCACGTCCGCCTGCAGGGCTCGATCGGCGAATATGACTTCTTCCGCGTGTTCGGCGTGGTCGATACCGGCGCCTTCGGCCCCTGGGGCACCCGCGCTTTCTTCGCCGCCTCGATGGCGCAGAACGACGTCGTCTTCAACGACTACGGCCAGGTCTACAAGCAGCAGTATAACGCCCGCATCTATCAGCCGATCGGCTCGAACGGCGACTTCATCTCGATCGCCGGGCACTACAACCAGAACCGGAACAACTTCCTCGGTTCGGTGCCGCTGCGGACCGATGGCAATTGGCTGACCTCGCCGGGCACGACGCCGCGTCGTTCCCCGCTGACCGACGACGAGCGTTTCTATTCGATCGCGCGCTGCACGACGAACCAGGTGGTGCGTCCGGGTCTCGCCGACACGGCCAACACCTGCGGTTCGCAGTTCGACGAGCGTTGGAACCCGTCCAACACCGGCAACATCCGCATCCAGTCGCGCTTCACGCTGGCTGACGGCCTGGTCCTGAACATCGAGCCGAGCTATCAATATGTGAAGGCGAATGGCGGCGGCACCGTGGTCGCCCAGGAGGCGCGCCGCGACGTCAACGCCGCCGGCGGCAATGCGAACTGCAACACCACGCCGAACGGCGCGCAGGTGAGCTGCCAGTCGGGCTATATCGGCGGCACGCCCTATTTCGGCCGCGACGTGAACGGCGACGGCGATCTGCTCGACACGATCCGCGTGGCGGCGCCCAGCCAGACCCAGACCGACCGCTATGGTGTGATCGCCGGCCTGCGCTGGGACATCAACGACCAGCACACCGTCCGTCTCGCTTACTCCTATGATCGGGCGAGCCACCGTCAGACCGGCGAGATCTCGATTGTCGCCATCAACGGCAGCGGGGATTATTTCCCGGTCAACAACCCGCTCATGGATGTGACCGGCGCGATCCTGCAGAAGCGTGACCGCCAGTCCTATGCGATCCTCAACCAGATCGCCGGCGAATATCGCGGCGAGTTCTTCGAGGGCCGCCTGGTCGTCAATGCCGGTCTGCGCGCGCCCTTCTTCACGCGCGACCTGACCAACAATTGCGCCACGTCGAGCGTGACCGGCTTCGTCGAGTGCTTCGACACCAATACCGCCGGCCTTGCCGCTTATCTGGCCGCCAACCCCACCCAGACCGTCAGCGCGGCGGCGGCGGCGGCGGCGGGCGCGACCTGCACCACCGTGGCGCCGATCGTCTGCACCTTCCCGACCCAGGGCGCGCAGCAGCGCACCTTGAAGTACGACAAGCTGCTGCCGAACTTCGGCTTCACCTACGAGGTGGCTTCGCGGGTGAACATCTTCGCGAACTATTCGCGCGGCCTGCAGGTGCCGGGCACCGACAACCTGTACAATTCCTTCTACTTCCCGGTGGGTTCGCCGAACGCGACGCCGCGCCCGGAGACGACGGACAATTTCGACATCGGCCTGCGCTACCGCTCGGGCCGGATCCAGGCGCAGGGTTCCTTCTGGTACACCCGCTTCCAGGATCGTCTGGCCTCGTCCTTCGATCCGGAGTTGGAGCGCTCGGTCTATCGTAACCTCGGCACGGTCGACAAATACGGCTTCGACGGCATGGTGTCGTTCCAGGTGCTGCCGCAGCTGCAGTTCTACGTGTTCGGCTCCTATCTCTGGTCGGACATCAAGGACAACGTCCAGGTCGGCAACTGCACCGCGACGGTCAGCGCCAGCTGCCCGGCCGGCAGCACTGGCCAGGCGATCTTCGCGCAGACCGCCGGCATGCGTGAAGGCGGCGCGCCGATCTACACGTTCGGCGCCCGCGTGCAGGGCACGCTCGGCCCGATCGAGATCGGCCTGCAGTTCAAGCGCACCGGCAGCCGCTACGTGAACGACATCAACCAGCCGATCGCGCAGTGCTTCACCGTCCTGCCGACCCCCGGCACGAACGGGACGACCACCGGCTTTGTGAACACGGTCGACTGCCCGACCGGTTCGACAAAGGTCGATGTCTTCCCGGCCCGCACCGGCGCCTACAACATCGTCGATCTGGACATCCGCGTCCCGCTCGGCTGGGCCGGCCTGAACGACCAGACCTTCTTCCAGCTGAACGTCAGCAACCTGTTCGACGAGCGCTATATCGGTGGTTTCACCTCCAACCTGCTCGATACGACGGTGCCGTTCGCCCAGATCGGCGCGCCGCGCGCGATCATGGGGACGCTGGTCGTCGGCTTCTAAGCCGGTCGAACCGACCTGAAAGAGGGGCGCCGCGGGCATGGCTCGCGGCGCCCCTTCTTTTTGCGCGGGATGCCACTAATCTCATTCGCATGAGCAACGACCCTCTCGTCCAGCACGCGCGCGACGCCGCGCTCAAGGCCTATGCGCCTTATTCCAGGTTCAGCGTCGGCGCGGCGATCGAGTCGGTGGACGGCGAGATCGTGCTCGGCGCGAACATGGAAAATGCCTGCTACCGGCTCGGCATCTGCGCGGAGATCAGCGCGCTGACCGCGGCGCGCCAGGCCTTCGGGCTGGACAAGGTGAAGCGCATCGCCGTGGCCGGCGGCCATATCGACGCCGACGGCCGCCTCGCCGGCGCCGGCGCCGTCACACCCTGCGGCGGCTGCCGCCAGGCGATCTACGAGGCGGCGGATCTCTCCGGCATCGACGTCGAGGTGGTCTCCGCGAACGGCGACGGCACCGAGACAATGGTCAGCACGATCCGCGCCCTCCTCCCCCACGGCTTCGGCCCGGCAAGCCTGGCCGACGCGGGCGACTGACCGCCATGTGGCGCGCCCTGCTGCTCGCTTATATTCTGGTCTGCGGCGCCCTGTCCGCCTTGGTCGCCGGCTTCGCGGCGGCGGTGCTGCTGACCTTGTTCACCGTGGGTCCCGTCTGGCTGTTCACCGTCGGTCCGTTCGTCGGCGCGATCGGCGCCCTGGCCGGCTTCAAGCTGGCGCTCCTGCCGGCGATCTTCCTCGGCGGCCTGCTCTGCTTCCTGGAGATCGAGCACAAATTCGTCTGGGGGGCGCTGGGCGCCGGGACGGGCCTGTTCATCCAGGCCATGATCGGCGCGATGGTCGCCGCGCCGGGATGGCTGGCCGTGTCGGGCGCCTTCGCGCTGGCCGGCATGGCCGCGGCGCTCACCTTCCGCGGGGTCATGATGGTGCTGACCGGCTTCAGCGAGCCGGCCGGCCGCTATTGAGCGCCCACTCTAGACCAGCTTGATCTCGCGCAGCCGCTGCTGGAGATAGTCGTCGGCGGTGATCGGCTCGGGATAGAGGTTCGGCCGCTCCGCGCTGATGCAATTGGGCAGGGTCTCGATGCAGAAATCCGAGCGGAAGTGCAGGAAGAAGGGCATCGAGTAGCGCGAGATGCCGCGCCGCTCGGGCGGCGGGTTCACCACCCTGTGGGTGGTCGATTTCATCACATTGTTCGACAGCCGCTGCAGCATGTCGCCGATATTGACGGCGAGCGCGCCGGGCGGCGGCGTCACCGGCACCCAGTCGCCGTCGCGGTCCAGCAATTGCAGACCAGCCTCCTCCGCGCCGAGCAGCAGGGTGATGGTGTTGATGTCCTCGTGCGCGCCGGCGCGGACGTTCGGCCCGTCGCCGGGGATGGGCGGATAATGGAGCAGGCGCAGCACCGAATTGCCGTCCCTGACCGTGTCGACGAAATAGTCCGGCGCGAGATCCAGATAGCGTGCGATCGCCTCGAGCAATTTGGCGCCGGTCTTGTCGAAGGCGGCGAACAGTTCGAGGAAGGTCGCCTTGAAGGACTCGACCTCCTCCGGCCAGAGGTTCGGCGCCATCGAGCTCTCATATTTGTGGCCCGGCGGCAGCTCGCGGCCGACATGCCAGAATTCCTTGAGATCGTAGGCGGTCGCGCCCTTGGCGGTCTCGATGCCGAACGGCGTGTAGCCGCGCGCCCCGCCCTTCCCGGTATGATAGCGGCGCTTCACCTCGTCCGGCAGCGCGAAGAACGCCTTCGCCTTCTCCTCGGCGCGCTGGATCAGCTCGGCCGGAATGCCGTGATCGGCGACCACGGCGAAGCCGTAGCGCGCGAACGAGCCGCCAAGCTCCTGGGAGAAGCCTTCGGGATCGCGGTCCGCGTCCAGCAGCGAGACGGAGGCGACGGATTTTTCGGGTGCGAGCGTGCTCATGTCCGAAATCTAGCGCTTCGGGCGGGTGAATCCAACCTCAGCGCTTCGGCGCGATCGCGCGGCGGAAGAAGCCGGCGATGCCGGCCACGTCGCGCTCGGTATCCCAGGCATAATCGGGCGCGACGTTCAGCCGGGCGACGAGATAGCCGAGATTGAGGCTCAGGAAGCTCTGCGCAAGCAGCGGCGTCGGCTGCGCGTCATCCACCTCGCCGGCCGCCTTCAGCCCGTCCAGGCAGGCCACCAGCGGCCGCCACAAGGCTTCGAGCCAGGACTCGCCGTAGCGCGCCTTGAAGGCGTCGTTCTGGAGGATCTCGAGCAGGAAGAGCCGACCCACCTCGGTGCGGGGCAGGGTCGCGCTCGCGCGCTCCTCGAGCATCTGGCGGTGCCAAAGCTCGAACGCGTCGAGCGTGCGCGGCGGATCGGAGAGGGACGCGAAACCCGATTGGGCCAGCTGCATCCGCGCCACATGATCGAGCACTTCGGTCAGCAGTCCTTCCTTGCTGCCGAATTGCTTGAAGAGGGTCCGTTCGGTGCTTCCGGCCCGCTCCGCGACCTCCCGAGTCGTCACCGCGGCGATGCCCTTTTCCATGATCAGGCCCGCCGTGGCCTGCAGGAGGGCCAGCCGTTTCGCTTCTCCACGCTTCAATTCGCTCACGAAAACAATCCCTTGCCAAAAAGTATAGTGCACACTTTACATTTCTTCCCAGTCAAGTATAGTGCTTGCTATACATTTCACAAGGAGGTCGTCATGTTTGCCGAACCGAGACTCGCGGCCCGCCCCTGGCTGACCGCGCCGTTGATCGACGAGGTCATCGAGAGCCGGCGCGCCATCCGCCGCTTCCTGCCGCAGGGCGTGTCCCCGCAGACCGTCCGCGAAATCCTGGCCGTCGCGCGGCATGCGCCCAGCGCGAGCAACATCCAGCCCTGGACATGCCATGTGCTGACCGGGGCCGCGCGCGACCGGTTGGTCGGCGACGCGCTCGCCGCCTTCCGCGCCGACGGCCCCCAGGCTCTGTCGAGCGAATATGAATTCTACCCGGCCGAATTGCCCCAGCCTTTCCTGGGCCGGCGGGCCGCCTTCGGGGCGAAGCTTGGCGGCGCGCTCGGCGTCGACCAGGCGGACATGGCCGCGCGGCTGCAGGTGATGGCGCGCAATTTCATGTTCTTCGAGGCGCCGGTCGGGATCATCTTCACGATCGACCGGCGGCTCGAGCGGGCCAGCCTGATCGATTATGGCTGCTTCCTGCAGAACGTCATGCTCGCCGCCCGCGCGCGCGGCCTCGACACCTGCCCGCAGCAGACCTGGGCGATGATGCACCGCGTGATCCGGCCGGCGCTCGGCCTCGGCGAGGAAGAGATGGTGGTCTGCGGCATGGCCATGGGCTTCGCCGATCCGGATGCACCTGAAAATGCGCTCAATCTCGCGAGGGAGACGCCGGAGCATTTCGCCGTCTTCCACGAGGAGGAGATGCTTTGCGCCGCCGCGTGACACTTCCGGGTCACGGCAACGATTCGAACTGTCACACACCGCCCCGATAAGCGCCTCAACCGGCGGCAGGAGGCGACGCATGCGGGCAGGGGCAGGCGATACGGGCGAGATCGCGAAGCGGCTTTCCAAGGTGGACAAGCGGGTCGGACCGTCCGGGGCGCCACGACGGCGCTACCGGACGATCTGGATCTCGGACATCCACCTCGGCACCCGCGGCTGCAACGATCGGCTGCTGATCGACTTCCTCGACCATGTCGATTCCGACACGCTCTATCTCGTCGGCGACATCATCGACGGCTGGCGGCTGAAGAAGCGCTTCTACTGGCCGGAGCGGCACAATGCGATCGTCCGCCGCTTCATGAAGCGGGCGAAGCGCGGCACCCGCGTGGTCTACATTCCCGGCAATCATGACGAGATGTTCCGGCAATTCTCCGGCATGAATTTCGGCGGCGTCGAGATCAGGAAGAAGGCGATCCACGTCACCGCCGACGGCCGGCGCCTGCTCGTCCTGCACGGCGACGAGTTCGACGCGATCATGCTCGCCCATCGCTGGCTCGCCTTCGCCGGCGACGCCGCCTACAATTTCCTGCTGAAGATGAACGTGGTGGTGAACGCCGTCCGCCGGCGCTTCAACCTGCCTTACTGGTCGCTCTCCAAGCACGCCAAGCACAAGGTCAAGAACGCCACCCAGTTCATCTCCCGCTTCGAGGAGACGGTGGCGCACGAGGCGGCGCGGCTCAAGGTCGACGGCGTCGTCTGCGGCCATATCCACACCGCCGAGACCCGCCAGTTCGGCGACGTCGCTTATTATAATGACGGCGACTGGGTGGAGGGCTGCACCGCCCTGGTCGAGCATCATGACGGCCGGATGGAGATTCTCCACTGGGCCGAGGAGATCCAGGCCCGCGCGGCCGCGCCGCTGCTGAAGGCCGCCGCCTGACCCCTCCCCTGCCCGAAAGGCGACCCATGAAGATATTGATCGTGACCGACGCCTGGGCGCCGCAGATGAACGGCGTGGTCCGCACCCTGCAGACGGTGCGCCGCGAGCTCGAGCGGGAGGGCTGCGCGGTCGAGGTGATCTCGCCGGACCTTTTCCGCAACATGCCCTGCCCGACCTATGGCGAGATCCGCCTCGCGCTGACCACGAGCCGGCGTGTCGGCCGGATGATCGAGGCGATCGCGCCGGACAGCCTGCATATCGCCACCGAAGGGCCGCTGGGCATGGCGGCGCGGCGCTGGGCGATCCGCCGCGGCGCGCGCTTCACCACCGCCTATCACACGCAATTTCCGGACTATGTCGCCAAGCGCACGAAGCTGCCGGCGCGCTGGTTCTGGAAATATATCTCCTGGTTCCACCGGCCGGCCCGCGCGGTGATGGTCTCGACGCCGACCATGGCGAAGGAGCTCGCCGCGCACGGCCTGCCCTCCACGCGGCTCTGGGGGCGCGGCGTCGATCTCGACTGCTTCACGCCCGAGGCCGGCACCCATCCGGCGATGGCGGACCTGCCCCGGCCGATCCAGCTCTATGTCGGCCGGGTCGCGGTCGAGAAGAATATCGGCGCCTTCCTCGACTGCGCCCATCCGGGCAGCAAGGTCGTCGTGGGCGACGGGCCGGCGCTGGCGGGCCTGAAGAAACGCTATCCGGACGTGCATTTCCTGGGCGCGCTGCGCGGTCGCGTGCTCGCCTCCGCTTATGCCTCGGCCGACGTCTTCGTCTTCCCGAGCCGGACGGACACGTTCGGGCTGGTGATGATCGAGGCCCTGGCCTGCGGCACGCCGGTGGCGGCCTATAAGGTGACGGGCCCGGTCGACGTGCTGACGCCGGCGACCGGCGTGATGCATGCCGATCTCGACGCCGCGATCGCCTCAGCCCTGCGCCTGGACCGGGGCGCCTGCGCGGCCTACGGGCGCGGCTTCAGCTGGGAAACGAGCGCCCGCCAGTTCCGCGCCGCGCTCGAGCCGCTGCACGTCGCGACCGAAGAGGTTGAGCAGCAGGGCGACTATCAGTGCGCCGCTGAGTAACAGCACGGCGCCAAGGCCTCGCAGGGCGTTGATCAGGGCCATCGTCTTTCTCCCCTTCGGGATGCCGATGGCCGGCCATTAGCAGGCTTTTATGTCAGTCCGGCGTCCGCCCTACGCCATCGTCATCGTCAGGATCAGCCCCGCCAAAGCCGCGCTCATCAGATTGGAGAGCGAGCCCGCCAGCAAGGCCTTGAGGCCGAGCTTGGCGATCATCGGCCGCTGGTTCGGCGCCAGCCCGCCGGTGACCGCCATCTGGATCGCGATCGAGCTGAAATTGGCGAAGCCGCAGAGCGCGAAGGTCACCACCGCCACCGTATAGGGCGAGAGCGTCGCGCGCGCCTGCCCCAGGTCGATGAACGCCACGAATTCGTTCAGCACCACCTTCGTGCCGAACAGGCTGCCCGCCGCCGCCGTCTCGTTGCCGGGCACGTTCAGCATGTACATGACCGGCTGGAAGACCTTGCCGATCAGCCACTGGAAGCTGAGCTCCGGCTGGCCGAACCAGCCGCCGATGCCGCCGAGAATGCCGTTGGCGAGCGCGACCAGGGCGACGAAGGCGAGCACCATCGCGCCGACCGCCACCGCCAGCTTCACGCCGGTCTGGGCGCCGTTCGCCGCCGCCATGATCACGTTGGCCGGCCGCTCCTCGCCATGATCGTCCTCGCCCAGCGCCTCCGGCTCGATGCCACGCGCGGCGGGATCGTCGGGCATCATGATCTTGGCCATCAGGATGCCGCCCGGCGCGGACATGAAGCTCGCCGCCAGCAGATAGGGCAGATAATATTGCGCCTGGTCCCCGAACATCGCGGCATAGGCGAGCAGGATCGTGCCGGCGACGCCGGCCATGCCGACGCTCATGATGCAGAAGAGCTGCGAGGGCGTCAGGTTGGCGAGATAGGGCCGGATCACCAGCGGGCTCTCCGACTGGCCGACGAAGATGTTGGCCGCCGAGCCCAGAGATTCCACCTTGGTGATGCCCGTCACCAGCCGGATTGCGCCGCCCACCCATTTGATGATGAGCTGCATGATCCCGAGATAATAGAGGATCGAGATCAGGGACGCGAAGAAGATGATCACCGGCAGCGCCGCGATCGCGAAGCTGTTGCCGCCGATCTCGGGCCGGGCGAGCGGGCCGAAGATGAAGTTGGTGCCGGCATGGGCATAGCCGAGCAGGTTGGTGACGCCGTTCGACATGGCGCCGATCACCTGCTGCCCCCAGGGCGTGCCGAGCACCATCGCGGCAAGCAGGGCCTGCAGCGCGAAGGCGGCGCCGACGACGCGCAGGCTGATCCAGCGCCGGTTGGAGGAGAACAGGACCGCGATGGCGAGGATCAGCACGATCCCGCCGATGCCGATCACATAGTGCATGCCCGCTTCCCCCCGGAGATTCTCGAATCTGTCACACCATGAAGCGGCGCGCGGATATTACCAGACCATTTTGGGGGCGGCCGCGCCGATCGCCGCATCGAGCCGGTCGAGCGCGTCCTCGATCGAGTCCGCGACGATTAGCTGGGCCCGGCGCGCGGGCGACATGAAGCCCGAGGCGGTAACCTTGTCGAGGAAGGCGATCATGTCGTCCCAGAAGCCGTCCGCGTTGAGGATGGCGAAGGGCTTGGCGTGATAGCCGAGCGCGTTCCAGCTCCACGCCTCGAACAATTCGTCCAGCGTGCCGACCCCGCCCGGAATCGCGACGAAGGCGTCGGTCAGGTCCGTCATCTTCGCCTTGCGCGTGTGCATGTCGGGCACGAGGTGCAGCTCGGTCAGGCCGGTATGGGCGACCTCCAGATCGACCAGCGCCTGCGGGATCACGCCATAGGCCTCGCCGCCCGCCTCCAGCACCGCGTCGGCGACCACGCCCATCAGCCCGAGCCGGCCGCCGCCATAGACGAGGCCGGTGCCCCGCCGCGCCATCTCCTGCCCGAGCGCGCGGGCGAGCGCCGCGAAATGCGGGCCGGCGCCCATCGAGGAGCCGCAATAGACCGCCAGACGCTTCACAGCTTCGCCACCAGTTCCTTGAGGTCCGCCTTGGGGCGGGCGCCGAGATGGGAGATCACTTCGGCCGCCGCGATCGCGCCGACGCGCAGGCTGTCCTCCAGGCTCCGCCCGCGGCACTGGCCGAACAGGAAACCGGCGGCGAACAGGTCGCCGGCGCCGGTCGTGTCGACCACGCCGGTGCCGAGCCGGGCGATCGGCACCGTGGCGCGCACGCCCCGCGCCACCGCCATCGCCCCCTCGGACCCGCAGGTCACGACGAGCAGGGGCACCTTGTCCTGGATCGCGGCGATGGCCGCCTCGCGATCGTCCAGGTCGGCCAGCGCCATGATCTCGTTCTCGTTGGCGAAGAGCAGGTCGATCGCGCCGGATTCCAGCATCGCGATGATCTCCGGCCGGTGCGGCTTGATGCAGGCGATGTCCGACAGGGTGAAGGCGACCTTGCGCCCCGCCTCGTGCGCGATCCGCATCGCCTCGTCCATCGCCGCGCGCGGCCCGGCCGAGCGCCAGAGATAGGCCTCCAGATAGAGGATCGCGGCGTCGCGGATCTGCTGCGGATCGAGCGCCGCCGCGCTGAGCTCGTGCGCGGCGCCGCGATAGGTGTTCATCGTCCGCTGGGCGTCCGGGGTCACCAGGATCAGGCAGCGCCCGGTCGGCGCGCCGCCGCTCTTCGGCGGGGTCACGAACTCCACGCCATGGGCGCGGATGTCGTGGACGAAAATCTCGCCGAGCTGGTCGTCCGCCACCTGGCCGACGAAGCCGGCCCGGCCGCCGAGCGCGGCGATGCCGGCCATCGTGTTGGCGGCCGAGCCGCCGCTGACCTCGTCCGCCTGCGGCATGCGCGCATAGAGCTTGGTCGCGCCCTCGGCGTCGAGCACCTGCATCGAGCCTTTGACCACATGGACGTCGTCGAGGAAGGAATCGTCGATATAAGCGAGCACGTCCACCACGGCGTCGCCGATCGCCAGCACGTCAAGTCGAGGCTCAGTCACCGGCGGGTCATGGCGGGAATGGCGGGCGACTTAAAGCCCCTTTTTACACGGCCCCAAAGCGGTTACGCATCGTCAATGAGCAATCAGCCCGCGCGCCCCCTGTCGCCCTCCCTCTTCTGGTTCTCGATCTTCTACGGCGGCATGGTCTGCATCGCCGGCGTGCTGGCGAACAAGCAGGTGGCGCTGGGGCCGCTGGCGGTGGAGGCGGGCATCTTCGCCTTCCTGCTGCTGGTCATGACCTCCAGCGCGGTCGCGGAATTGCACGGCCGCTCGGTCGCCAACAAGCTGGTGATCGTCGGCTTCGTCCCGCTCATCGCCTCGATGCTGCTGGCGATGCTGGTGCTGGCCTTGCCGCCCGCGCACGACATGCCGGCGGAGCGGCTCGGTGCCTTCGAGACGATCATGGGCTCGACGCCGCGCATCTGGATCGGCGGCCTGATCGCCTACGGCATCTCCCAGGTGCTGAACGTCACCATCTTCAGCAAGCTGCGCGGCAGCGGCGAAGCCGGCGGCAAATTGCTCTGGCTGCGCGCGGGCGTCGCTTCGGTGCTGTCGCAGATTCTCGACACCTTGCTGTTCATCAGCATCTCCTTCTACGGCGTGTTCCCGATCCAGGATCTGCTGCTCGGCCAGATGCTCGCCAAGGTGGTGCTGTCGATCGTCATCGTACCGCCACTCATCTATGTCTTTGTCTGGCTCGGACGGCGCCTCGACCGCGGCGCCTGAGACGGGAAGGATCCGGCCGGTGAAATCCAGGTTGCTCGCGGCCGCGCTGGCCTTGTTCGCCACGCCAGCCGCCGTGGCGCAGCCCACGCCCCAGCCCCGGCCGAAGCTGATCGTGATGATCTCGGTGGACCAGTTCTCCGCCGATCTCTTCGCTGAATATCGCAGCCTCTGGTCGGGCGGGATGAGGCGGCTGGCGCAGGGCGCGGTCTTCCCCTCCGGCTATCAGTCGCACAGCGCGACCGAGACCTGTCCGGGCCATAGCACCATCCTCACCGGCGCCCGGCCGGCCCGCACCGGGATCATCGCCAACGACTGGATCGACCAGAGCGTCGCGCGCGCCGACAAGCAGGTCTATTGTTCGGAGGACGAACGCGCGCCCGGCTCTACCTCCGAAGATTATAGTGTGTCGGACATCCATCTGCGCGTTCCGACGCTGGGCGATCTGATGCGCCGCGCCGATCCCCGGACCCGCGTCGTCGCGGTGGCGGGCAAGGACCGCGCGGCGGTCATGATGAGCGGCCATGATCCCAGTCAGCGCTGGTTCTGGAACGACCATGCCTTCGTCACCGACCGGCCCGGCGAAACGCCGGCCGCCGTGACCGCTGCCAACCAGCACAGCGCATTGCTGGTCGCCCGCGCGCGCGACGCGATGGCCCTGCCGGCCGCCTGCGAAAGCCGCAGCCGCGCCGTCGCGGTGCCGGGCCGCGCCAGCCCGGTCGGCACGGGCCGCTTCGCCCGCGCCGCCGGCGATGAGGAGGCGTTCCGCGAATCCCCCGACATGGACCGCGTGACCCTGGCGCTGGCCGAGGCGCTGCGCGAGGATCTGCGGCTCGGCGAGGGCGCGGCCACCGATCTGCTGATCATCGGCCTCTCCGCCACGGACCGGATCGGCCATGAATATGGCACGCGCGGCAGCGAGATGTGCATCCAGTTGCTGGCGCTGGACCGGATCCTCGGCGACTTCTTCCAGGAACTCGACCGGCGCGGCGTGGACTTCGTGGTCGCGCTGACCGCGGACCATGGCGGTCTCGATCTGCCGGAGCGCGCGGGTCAGACGGGCGGCGGCCCCGCCGCGCGGGTCGATCGGGCGCTGGGCGTGACCCGCATGGGCGAGGCGATCGGCCGCCGGCTCGGCCTGCGCGGCCCGGTTCTGCGCGGCGACGGCCCGTTCGGCGACATGTGGCTCGACCGCGGCCTTCCGGCCAGGCAGCGCGGCCGTGTCCTCGCCGAGGCGCTGCGCGCCTATCGCACCCATCCACAGGTGCACAGCGTGTTTACGCGCGCGGAAATCCTCGCCTCGCCCGCCCCGTCAGGCCCGCCGGACAGCTGGACGTTGCTGCAGCGGATCCGCGCCGGCTTCGACCCGCAGCGCTCGGGCGATTTCTACGTGGTGCTCAAGCCCCGCATCACCCCGATCGCGGCGCCCGTCACCGGCTCGGTCGCGACCCATGGCAGCATCTGGGATTATGACCGGCGCGTCCCGATCCTGTTCTGGCGCCGCGCCATGACCGGCTTCGAGCAGCCGCTGGCGGTGGAGACGGTGGACATCATGCCGACCCTGGCGGGCATTATCGGCCTGAGGCTGGCGCCGGGCAGCGTGGACGGGCGCTGCCTGGACCTGGTCGCGGGGCCGGGGACGAATTGTCCCGATTGATCGCTCCGCTCCCGTGCGCCGGCGAAAGCCGGAGCGTTGAGCGTTCCGCGCCTGATCCGTCCACCGCTCCGGCCTTCGCCGGAGCACGACCGGGAGCAGGCGCACCCGTTTTCGCCGCGATGGAGGGCATTGCGGATTGTTGGATACAAGTTGGATTTCGAATGAGATGCTGGCGGCGACCCGGGCTCCGGCCGGATCGCCGGCTCTTTGAAACGTCCACGTGTCTCAGCCTCGTCGGCTTGCCGGGCATCCTTGCGCGCCTCCGCTAACCGCGCCGGCCGCGACCCCCATGGCCAGTGCGAACATTGGGACCATTCGCCCGCGCTGACAGGCCCGGCGGCCTGCTTTCAAAGCCCACCGCCGTGCTCCGGCGAAGGCCGGAGCGCTGCGAGGTCCCGCACCTGATCCGCCCAACGCTCCGGCCTTCGCCGGAGCACGGACAAAGCGTTCAGCTGTTCACCGCCAGCCATTCGTCCACGGCCGTCGCGCAGTCCCGCCCCTCGCGGATCGCCCACACGACCAGCGACTGGCCGCGCCGGAAATCCCCGCAGGCGAAGATGCCCGGACGCGAGGTCTCGTAGCCGACGCGCTGCGTCTCGACGTCCGCCGCCTTCATGATCCCGTCCGGCGGCGAGCCGGTGAAGCCCATGGCCAGCAGCACCAGGTCGGCGTCCAGCGCGAAGGGCGCGTCGCCCTGGGTGCCGACCAGCTTCGTCACCTGTCCGTCCGCCCCCTCGAAATGGGTGGTGACGATCGAGAAGGCACGGTCCGCGCCCTCCTCCTGCGAGGAGGAGGTGCGCAGCTTCATCGGCCAGTGCGGCCAGGACAAAGCCTTGTTCTCGCGCACCGGCGGCTCCGGCATGATCTCGAGCTGGGTCACCGAGAGCGCGCCTTGCCGATGGGCGGTGCCGATGCAGTCCGAGCCGGTATCGCCGCCGCCGATCACGACGACCCGCTTGCCGGTGGCGAGAATCTCCTCGCCCTTATGTTCCAACCCCGCATTGCGGCGATTCTGCTGGGTCAGATAGTCCATCGCGAAGTGGACGCCGCCGAGCTCGCGGCCCGGTACGACGAGGTCGCGCGGTTGCTCGGCGCCGGCGGCGAGGACGAGGACCAGATAATCGTCCATCAGCCGCTCGACCGGGACGGTGACGCCGATCTCCATATTGGTGCGGAAGATGACGCCCTCCACCTCCATCTGCTGGATGCGGCGGTCGATCAGGGCGCGGTCCATCTTGAAGTCGGGAATGCCGTAGCGGAGCAGGCCGCCGATCTTGTCCGCTTTCTCGAACACGGTCGGCGCGTGGCCCATCCGGGCGAGCTGCTGCGCGCAGGCCAGGCCGGCCGGGCCGGAGCCGATGATGGCGACGCGCTTGCCGGTGCCGCGCAGCGAGAGCTCGGGCTTGATCCAGCCCTCCCGCCAGCCGCGGTCGACGATCTCGCATTCCACCGTTTTGATCGTGACCGGGTTATCGTCGATGTTGAGCGTACAGGCCGCCTCGCAGGGCGCGGGGCAGATGCGACCGGTGAATTCCGGGAAGTTGTTGGTGCGGTGCAGCCGCTCCAGCGCCGCCTTCCACTGCTCCCGGCTGACCAGGTCGTTCCAGTCCGGGATCAGGTTGTTCACCGGGCAGCCGGAATGGCAGAAGGGCACGCCGCAATCCATGCAGCGCTCCGCCTGCTTCGCCACCTCCGGCGCGGACAGCGGCTCGACGAACTCGAACCAGTCCTTCAGCCGCTCGGGCACCTTGCGGTAGCCGCGCTCGCGGCGCGCGATCTCGAGGAAGCCGGTGGGATTGGTCATGCCGCTTCGGCCTCCAGGGCCGCGAGCGCGCGGCGATATTCGATGGGCATCACCATGATGAAGCCGGCGAGGGCGCCGCTCCAATTGGCGAGGATCTCGGCGGCGCGGGCCGAGCCGGTGAGCTTCTGGTGCCGTTCGATCATCGTCCGCAGCCACTCCGGATCGTCGACCGGCTCCAGCGCGACACCGGCATGGTTGCACTGCGCCTCCAGCCGGCCCTCCGGATCCCAGACATAGGCGATCCCGCCCGACATGCCGGCGGCGAAGTTGCGCCCGACCTTGCCGAGCACGACCACGCGGCCGCCGGTCATATATTCGCAGCCATGGTCGCCCGTGCCCTCGACCACCGCGACCGCGCCCGAATTGCGCACCGCGAAGCGCTCGCCCGCGACGCCGGCGAAGAAGGCCTCGCCCGAGGTCGCGCCGTAGAGGCAGGTATTGCCGACGATGATGTTGGCGGCCGCCTCGCGCGGCGCCCGCTCCGGCTGGCGGACGACCAGGCGGCCGCCGGACAGGCCCTTGCCGGCATAATCATTGGCGTCGCCGGTCAGCTCCAGCGTGATGCCGGGCGCGAGGAAGGCGCCGAAACTCTGCCCCGCCGAGCCGGTCAGCCGCGCGGCGAGGCTGCCGTCGGGCAGGCCCTCATGGCCATAGCGCCGCGCCACCTCGCCGGAGAGCAGCGCGCCGACCGAGCGGTCGACATTGGTGACCTCCATCTCCAGCACCGCCGGCAGCGGGCCGTCGAGCAGCTCCTGCGCGGCAAGGTCGATGCGGGCGACCGGCTCGCGGCGCAGCGGCGCGTCATTGCGCCGCGCATCGCCCTCGGGCCGGTGCAGGAGGCGCGAGAGATCGACGCCCGCGGCCTTCCAGTGGTCGGCGGCGCCCGCATATTCGATCAGGTCGGTGCGGCCGACCATCTCGTCGAGCGAGCTTATGCCAAGCCCGGCCATGAGCTCGCGCAATTCCTCGGCCACGTAGAAGAAATAGTTGATCACATGCTCGGGCGTGCCGGTGAAGCGGGCGCGCAGCACATTGTCCTGCGTGGCGATGCCGACCGGGCAGGTGTTGAGATGGCATTTGCGCATCATGATGCAGCCGGCGGCGATCAGCGGCGCGGTCGCGAAGCCATATTCGTCGGCGCCGAGCAAGGCGGCGATGGCGACGTCGCGCCCGGTGCGCAGGCCGCCGTCCGCCTGGACGCAGACCCGTCCCCTCAGGCCGTTCAGCACCAAAGTCTGCTGCGTCTCCGCCAGCCCGATCTCCCAGGGCAGGCCCGCATGGGTCAGCGAGGTCAGCGGCGAGGCGCCCGTCCCGCCCTCATAGCCGGCGATGGTGACGTGATCGGCGAGACACTTTGCCACGCCGGCGGCCACCGTCCCGACGCCGACCTCGGAGACCAATTTCACCGAAATCCGCGCCCGCGGGTTCACGCTCCTGAGATCGTGGATGAGCTGCGCCAGATCCTCGATCGAATAGATGTCGTGGTGCGGCGGCGGCGAGATCAGGCCGACGCCGGGCGTGGAGTGGCGGACGGCGGCGATCTGCGCGTCCACCTTGTCGCCGGGCAACTGGCCGCCCTCGCCTGGCTTGGCGCCCTGCGCGATCTTGATCTGCAGCTCGTCGGCATTGACCAGATAATGCGCCGTAACGCCGAAGCGGCCCGAGGCGATCTGCTTGATCGCGGAGCGCTCGTCGGTGACGAAGCGGTCCCGCTGCTCGCCGCCCTCGCCCGTATTGGACTTGCCGCCGATCCGGTTCATCGCCTGGGCCAAAGTGGCATGCGCCTCGCGGCTGATCGAGCCGAAGCTCATCGCGCCGGTGGTGAAGCGCCGGACGATCTCGGCGGCGGGCTGGACCTCGTCCAGCGGCACCGGATCGCCGGCGGGGCGGAGCGTCATCAGCGCCCGCATCGAGCGGCCGTTGTTGATCTCCTCGGCGAAGGCCCGATATTTGTCCGGCAGCTGGCCGCGCACCGCATGCTGGAGGTTGGCGACGCTCGAATAGGTCCAGGCATGGGCCTCGCCGCCGAGCCGCTGGCCGTAGAGCCCGCCAAGGTCGAGCTGGTCGGCGCCCTCATAGGCGAAGGCGTGGCGCCGCCGCGTTTCCTCGGCCAGCTCCTCCAGGGAGATGCCCTCGATCACCGTCGCGGTGCCGGTGAAATATTCGTCGACCAGGCCCTGCGAGAGGCCGATCGCGTCGAAGATCTGCGCGCCGCAATAGCTCTGGTAGGTGGAGATGCCCATCTTGGACATCACCTTCAGGATCCCCTTGTCGATCGCCTTGATGTAATTGGCCTGCCGCTCCGGCGCGTCGGTGAGCGCGTCGATCGTGTCGAAGGCGAGCCAGGGGTTCACCGCCTCCGCGCCATAGCCGGCGAGGACGCAGAAATGATGCACCTCGCGCGCCTCGCCCGTCTCGACGACAAGACCGGTCTGCATCCTGAGGCCATGCTCGATCAGGTGATGGTGGATCGCGCCGCAGGCCAGGGCCGCCGGGATCGGAATCCGGTTCTTCGACGTCGCCCGGTCGGAGATGATCAGGAGGTTGATGTCCTTGAGCACCGCATAGGTTGCTTCGACGCAGAGCTTCTCCAGCGCCGCCGCGAGCGAGCCCGGCCCCTTGTCCTCCCAGGTCGCGTCGAGCGTCGTGGTCCGGAAAGCGCCGTCCAGCGTATCCTCGATCGCTTTGATCTTCTCCAGATCCTCGTTGGAGAGGATGGGCTGAGAAACCTCCAGGCGCTTGTGCGTGCCGGCCTGATGGCCGAGCAGGTTCGGCCGGGGCCCGATCATCGAGACCAGCGACATCACCAAAGCCTCGCGGATCGGGTCGATCGGCGGGTTGGTGACCTGCGCGAAGTTCTGCTTGAAATAATCGTAGAGCAGGCGCGGCCGGTCCGAGAGCACGGCGAGCGGCGTGTCCGTGCCCATCGAACCGATCGGATCGTCGCCCTGAGCCGCCATCGGCGCGAGGAAGAATTTCAGATCCTCCTGCGTGTAGCCGAAGGCCTGCTGCAGGTCCTGCAGGTCGAGCTCGCTCGTCCGCACCGGCGGATAGGCCGCGGTCGGCAGATCCTTCAGGTTGAACTGGGTCTCGCGCAGCCACTCGCCATAAGGCTCCGCGCCGGCGAGCCGCGCCTTCACCTCCTCGTCCTCGACGATCCGGCCCTGCTCCAGGTCGATGAGCAGCATCCGGCCCGGCTGCAGCCGCCACTTGCGGACGATCTTCTCCTCCGGGATGGGCAGCACGCCGCTCTCCGACGCCATGACCACGAGATCGTCGTCGGTCACCACGAAGCGCGCGGGCCGGAGGCCGTTGCGGTCGAGCGTGGCGCCGATCTGCCGGCCGTCGGTGAAGGCAATCGCCGCCGGCCCGTCCCAGGGCTCCATCAGGGCGGCGTGATATTCGTAGAAGGAGCGGCGCGCCGGCTCCATCTGCGCATTGCCGGCCCAGGCCTCGGGGATGAGCAACATCATCGCATGGGGCAGCGAATAGCCGCCGGCGAGCAGCAGCTCGAGCGCATTGTCCAGGCAGGCGGTGTCGGACTGGCCGTGCGGGATGATCGGCCACATCTTGTCCAGGTCCGCGCCGAGCAGGGGCGATTCCAGCGTCCGCCGGCGCGCGTTCATCCAGTTCACATTGCCGCGCACCGTGTTGATCTCGCCATTGTGGGCGAGGAAGCGATAGGGGTGCGCCAGCCGCCAGCTGGGGAAGGTGTTGGTCGAGAAACGCTGGTGGACCATGGCCAGCGCGCTCGTCGTGAGCGGATTGGCGAGGTCCGTGTAGAAGGCGCCCAGATGATGGGCGAGCAGCATGCCCTTGTAGACCAGGGTCCGGCTCGACATCGAGGCGATGTAGAAGTCCGCCAGCCCGGGCAGATCCTGCGCCCGCGCCTCGCGCGACAGTGGGTTCAGCGTCTGCTTGCGGATGGCGAGCAGCTTCCGCTCGAACGCGTCCCGGTCCTTCACGTTCGGCCCGCGCGCGATCACCGCCTGGCGGATCACCGGCATCGAGGCATGGACGGCCGCGCCGATCCCGCTCGTGTCGACCGGCACGTCGCGCCAGCCGACCAGCAATTGCCGCTCGATCCGCACGAAATGCTCGAGCCGCTGGATCGCGGCCACCCGGCTCGCCTCGTCGCCAGGCAGGAAGCACATCGCCACCGCATAGTCGCCGGGGGCGGGCAGGCTCAGCCGCTCGCCCTCGGCCCAGTCGCGGAACAGGCCGTCGGGGATCTGGATCAGGCAGCCGGCGCCGTCGCCGAGGGAAGGATCGGCCCCTACCCCGCCGCGATGGTCGAGATGGGCGAGAATATGGAGGCCTTGGGCAATGATCTCATGGGACGGCCGGCCGCCGACATGGGCGACGAAGCCCATGCCGCAGCTGTCACGCTCGTTGCGCGGGTCGTAGAGACCCTGCTTTTGCGGCCTATCCGCCAACCTATTCCTCCGCGTCTAAACGTACGAAACTCCGTCGTGCCGTTCGCTGTACCAGCGTGTTGGAACAAAAATGCTGCGCTGCGCAAGCGGATTCTATCGCCGCCCCTGCAGCGCGCCGATCAGCCGCGCCATGTTTGCGATATATGTCGCAGTCGAGATGCCGGTCGCCGGGCTGGGATCGGGAAAGGGCGAGGTGTCGGTTTCGTCGCCGACCTGGGTGGTGGCGAAGTCGCCCGGCGCGATCCTGCGGCGTCCCGGCCCGCGATAGGGATGGCTGGTCATGGTCAAGGGCGCGGGCCACCAGCCCTCCTCATTGAGATCGCGGACGATCGCGCGAGGATCGAGCCGGGCGGCGCCGGAGAAGTCCGACCCGGCGGCGAGGCCGTCCAGGATGAAGAAGCGCGGGAACGGCCGGCGCTCCAACAATGGCGAGCCACGCGTCGCCTCGGCCACGGGCATGGCGGCAAGCCGGTCATGCTCGCGGCGGAGACGGTCCAGGTCGATGCCGCGGAACTGCGAATAATGCGCGATCGGCCGGGCCGGATCGTGATCCTGCCAGTAACGGCCGTTGACAACGTTGGAGCCACGCCGGTGATTGTAGAGCGGCCGATTGGTGCCGAGTTGAACGAAGGTCGGGAAGCGCCGGTCGGCCGGGCCTACTCCATCCGGCAGGCGCACCGAGGCCAGCCAGGCCAGCGCGTCGGGCACGTGCTCCAGGAAGCGGCGCTCGCCCGTCAGCCGGTAGAACTCCATCAGCTGCTCGACATTCGCGGCGGTGGTGTGCGTGACCAGGGCGCGTGGCTCGTAGGTCCGGGCGCCGGCGACGTTGAGCCGCATGTCATATTGCAGGCCCCAGCCCGCCTGGGGCGCACGGCCCTGGGTGGCGAGGAAGATCTCCATCCCCCGCCGCGCCGCGCGCAGCAATGCGGGCCGCTCCAGCGCCTGCCCGGCCATGATCAGGAAGCGGATATTCTCCTTCGCGACATCGTCGTTGAAGGTGATCAGCCGCTGATAGGCCGGATACTGCGGACCGTAGGGCCAGCGCTGCGGCCAGCCGCCGTTCGGATATTGGCTGCGCAGGACGAAGGCGATGGCGCGGTCGAGCGGCGGCCGGAAGCGCGGCTCGTGACGGACCATGTAGAGGCGAAGCAGCAGCTGCATCGTCTCCGCGGTGCCGGCATCGTCGAAGGTCGCATTGTCCGAATAATGCTGGAATTCCTCCAGCCGCCAGCCGTTGCGGCCGATCGTCGCATACCAGCGCCGCGCCGCCACCGGGCCGCCGCGATGGATGAAATAATTCCAGCCGCCGCTGCGGTGCTGGCCGGCGACCAGGGCATCGGCGGCGCGGGCCGCGGCGTCGTAATAATAAGCGTCGCCGGTGGCGTTGAAGGCGTCGAGGAAGAGGTGGCCCATGGTCGCCGTGCCGGGCGCCTGCACCCAGAGCATCCCGGGCTCCGCCTCCATCTCTCCCCAGCGGCGGGAGAGGTCGGGCAGATAGGTCCAGACATAGCCGCCATGATCGGCGACCCGCTCGACCATATATTGGGTCGCGCGGCGCATCGTCCGCTCGATCTCGGCGCGGCCCTGGGCGAGCGAGGCTGACGGCAGGAGCAGGGCGAATAAGGCGAGCAGGCGAAAGATCATGGCCACAATCCCTGTCGGCGTCCCCAGGCGAACATCAGCTCCGGCCAGATCGCGACCGACCGGCCCCGCGCCAGCCGGATGCCGAAGCCGTGGCCGCCATCGGGGAAGAGATGGGTCTCCACGCCGACGCCGCGCGCTTTCAGCGCGTCGCGGAACAGCAGGCTGTTGGCGACGGGCACGGCGAGATCGTCCTCGGCATGGATGAGCAGGCACGGCGGCGCGCCCGCCGGCACGTGCAGGTGCGGGGCATAGGCGCGCTCCCGTGCCGGCGCGGGGTTCTGCCCAAGCAGGTTCACGCGGGACTCCGCATTGGCCTCGGGCGGGGTGAGCGCGATCACCGGATAGAGCAGGATGCCCGCCTGCGGCCGCGCGTCCGGCCCGGCCCGGGTCAGCAGGGACGCGCAGACATGGCCGCCCGCGGAAAAGCCCATCGCCCCGATCCGCGCGGGCGCATGGGCGCGGCGCAGGATCCGCATCGCCTGCTCCGCGTCGAGCCGCGACACGTCCGGCCCGTCCGCCCACCCGTCGACCGCCAGCCGGTAATAGAGGACGTAGCAGGTGATGCCCCGCGCCTTCAGCCAGCGCGCCGTCTCGAACCCCTCCTTGTCCATCACCACCCGGGCATAGGAGCCGCCGGGGATGATCAGCATCGCCGCGCCGTTCGGCCGCTCCGGCCAGAAGACCGCCAGGCGCGGGCGCCGGACGTGGAACATGGCGCGGTCGTTATAGGCCGGATCGTTGCTGCGCTCGCGTATCTCCTCGGCCGGCGGCGGCGTGGGCATGCCGGCCGCGTCCCCGGGCCAGAGATCCACCCACGCGTCCGGCTCCGGCTGCAGCGGGCCCGGCGGCGGCGCGGCGCCCGCGTGGGCAGCGAGGCCTGCCGCGAGCGAGCCCACGATCAGCGAGCGGCGGTCGATCCTCATGAGCTCCTCCCCGGTGAGAGTGCTTCATAGCGGAAATCGCGGAACCGCGCCTCGCCGCGTCCCGCCGCATAGAGCGCCGGGCGGAGGCTCAGGAAATCATAAGCGACATTATGATGGTAGCCGGAGACCTCCATCTGCACGTCGAACTTGCGCCAGCTCGCGCCGCGATCCGCGCTGGTATGGATGGTGAGGATGTTGCGGTCGTTGGTCAACCGCAGGCGCAGCGCGCGCACCGGCCCGGAGTCCTCCCGGGCGCGCTGGCCGGGGATCGCGCCGCGCGGGCGCTGCAGGCCGTAGCGGTGCATGACGAGGCCGTTGTCGCCGAAGCTGAGCCCCGCATAGAGCCGCCTGTTGTAGAAAAGTAGCAAACCGGCCTCGGCCCCGCGCTCCACCTCGACATCAGCCTCGATCCGGTAGCTATGGTCGCCGCAAATGCAGGTGACGGGGGAGCAGTCGCCGGGATTCGTTCCCTTGCCGCGCAGCACGAGGGCGCCGTCCCGGTAACGGACCCGCCGCATCTCGTCCGGCCCCGGATCGTAAAAGGCCCATTGCACGCCGAAGCGGTCGCGGGAGAAATCGTCGCTGAGCGGCACGCCGTGCGGCTGCCGTCCGAGCTCGACCGGCTTGCGCAGCGGCCGGGACAGATCGCCGCCGAGCGGCCGAATCCAGCCGTCGGCGGTCCATTCGACCGGCTCGAGCAAGGTCTGCCGGCCGAGCGTCCAATAGCCGTTCTCATAGCCGTGATAGATCATCCACCAGCGCCCGCCCGGCCCCTCGAACAAAGTGGCATGGCCGCGCGACCACCATTTCTCGGTCTCGGAACGGGTGCGGATGAGCGGGTTGCGCGGATCGTTCTGCCAGGGGCCGTGGATCGAGCGCGAGCGCGCCATGATCACCATATGGCCGGTGGGCGGCCCCGCGGTGCCGCCGACCGCGGTGGTCATGTAATACCAGCCGTTCCGGCGAACGAGCTTCGGCCCCTCCGGCGCGAAGGTCTCGACCGTCCAGTCCTCCGGATAGCGCCAGGGATCGTAGACATGCTCGACCGGCCCCGCCGTGGCGAGGCCGTCGCGGCGCAGCCTCACCCGGTCGCCGCCGGAGAGGAATAGATAGCGCTCACCATCCTCGCCGACCGCGTGGCCGGGATCGATATGGTTGGGCAGGTGAAGGTCGATGGGCTCGGACCAGGGTCCCTCGACCCGCTCGGCATGGATCACCCAGATCGAGCGGCGGTCGGGGACGCGGGCCGGGATGTAGAGGAAATAGCGCCCGCCATGCTTCACGAGCTCCGGCGCCCAGACCGAGCCGATCGGCGTACGCAGCGCCGCCGTCACCGGTTGCCAGTTCACCAGATCGCGGCTGTGCCAGATGACCAGGCCCGGATAGGCGTCGAAGCTGGAGAAGGTGACGTAATAATCCTCGCCGTCGCGCAGGATGGTCGGATCGGGATGGTCGCCGGCGAAGACGGGATTGAGGAAGCGGCCATTGCCGAGATCGGCGCGGCGCTGCCCTTCATAGCCCCTGCCCCAGCGCATCGCCGCCCAGGGATCGAGCGAGGAGGAGGCGCGAGAGCCCTGTGCCCGCGCGGCCACCGGCAGGGCGAGCGCGCCGAGCATCAGCGTCCGGCGATCGAGCCTCATCGCTGCACCGCGACGGCCCGGGCGGCGAGCCAGTCCTCCAGGTTCGTCATCCCGTCGCCATCGCGGTCGGCATTGCCGTCGGCGCGCCCGGGATCGAGGCCGTGCGCCCGTTCCCAAGCGTCGGGCATGCCGTCGCCGTCCGCGTCCGGCTGGGCGCGGCCGGCGGCGAGGAGAGGCCAGCCGCCCACCGCCTCCTGGCTGTCGATATGACGGCCGCCGCGGGTCCGCACGCTCGCCACCACGCGGGCGTCCGCGGCATCGCGGGGCCAGGCGCCCGCGCCGGCGAGCACGCGGGTCATCGCCGATGCCGCCGGGTCCGCCGCGACCGGAGCGACGTCGACGGGCCCCGTCAGCCGATAGCCTTCGGGCGGAGTGCCGGTGACCAGCGACCAGGGGTCGGCGGGAATGACGCCGTTCATGCTGTTGCCGGCGAACCAGGCCCGGGCCAGCCGGTTGCGCTCGCGAAAGGCCATGGCGCCGCCGCTGTCCGGGCCCGCGACATAGGCATTGTCGATGAAATTGTAGCGGATCAGGCTCGCCTCATCCTCATTGTAACCGGCGAAGCCGCGCCCCCAATTGTAGAAGAGGTTCGATCGGAACTCCATCAGCGGTCCCTCGGGATCGCGGTCCGGCCCGGCATAGTTGCCCGGACGAGGCATGCGCGCGACGTGGTGCGCCCACAGATTATGGTGGAAGCTGACGCGCGCGCCGCGCCCGCCGCGGATCAGGCTGCCATAGCCATGCTCGCCCTCGCTATGGTGGGAGCGGCGCAGGGATTCGGCGATGACCGACCATTGTACGCTGAGGTCCCAATAGCCTTCGCCACGGTCGTAACGGGCCGAGGCCGAGAGCGTCTCGTCGATCGACCAGCTCGCCGAGACATGGTCGAGGATGATCCGGCGGCCGCCTCGGATCCAGATGCTGTCGCCCTCCCCCGGGCGACGGTCGCCGCGGCGGACGCGCAGGTGCCGGATGACGACGTCGTCGGCATGGACGATCAGGGTCGCGTCGGCGAGCGCGATGCCGCCGCCCGGCGCGCTCTGCCCGGCGAGGGTGACGCGCGGCTCCCTTATGACGAGGTCGGACCGGAGGCGGATCGTGCCCGCCACGTCGAAGATGACGGTGCGCGGCCCTCGCGCCTCGATGGCGGCGCGCAGGCTGCCCGGCCCGCTGTCGTCGAGATTGGTGACCCGGATGACGGCGCCGCCGCGCCCGCCGGCCGCGAACCGCCCCGCCCCCTCCGCGCCGGGAAAGGCGACGGTCTGGGCGGTTGCGGGACCGGCAAAGGCCAGCAGGAAAAAGAGGGAGGCCGCCTTGGGGCGGCAGCCTCCCTTGCCCCCCGGCCTAGAAACGGACGCGCGCACCGACGTAGAATTGCCGGCCGGTGCGGTGGACGACCGACGGGCTGTTGCGGTCCCGGTCGACGAACTGGTCGTTGACTTCGTCGGTCAGGTTGATCGCCTCGGCGGTGAGCGTGATGCTGTCGGTGAGCTGGAAGGATGCGGAGGCGTCCACGTTGAGCGTCGAATTCTTGCCCTCGACGTCGTTCGCCACGTTCTGGGCCGGCACGCGCTGCAGATAGTCGCTGCGATAGGCGACCGAGCCGCGGATCGAGAAGCGACCGTCGTCATAGTAAAGCGTCGCGTTCCAGCTGCGCGGCGAGAGATTGACGAGATCGTCGCGGATCGGCGTCGTGTTCGTCGCCGAGGTTACATAGGCGATCCGCGACTCCACATAGGTGAAGTTCAGGATCGCGCCGAGATTGCCGAGGAAGCCCGGCAGGAAGCGGAAGGGCTGCTGATAGTTGATTTCGAAGCCCTTGAGCGGCCCGCCCTCCGTGTTGATCGGCGCCGTCACCAGGAAAAGCTCGTTGCCGGTGAAGTTGGACGGCAGCAGGCTGAGCGGCAGGCCGGTCTGGTTGAACGGGATCTCGGTCCTCAGATTCTGGATGTAGGTCCCGATATCCTTGTAGAAGAGGCCGAGCGACAGCAGCGAATCCCGCGCGAAATACCATTCGAAGCTCGCGTCCACCGTGGTGGCGCGGAACGGATCGAGCAAGGGATTGCCGGTGGTGATCGAGAGCTGGCCGGTGGTGTTGATCGAGCCGCCCGGCGACATGTTGCCGAGCTGCGGCCGCGCCATCACCCGCGCCGCGGCGAGGCGGATCACGAAATTGCTGGTGACGTCGAGGCTGAAATTCGCCGAGGGCAGCCAGTCGTCATAGGAGCGGTCGACGACGGTCAGCGTGCCGCCGCCCAGCGCCTGATAGCCCTGGGCGCGCAGATCGGTGCGGACGTAGCGCAGGCCGATATTGCCGCGGAACGGCCGGCCGAACAATTCGGTGCGCAGGTCGAGCTGGATATAGCCGCCCGTATCCTCCTCGCGGACCGCGCGGTTGTTGCCGCGGGCATTGCCGTTGGTGGTGCTGGACAAGGTGAAGTCGCCCGGCCCGCCGGCATTTCCGGACTGCAGGCAGTTGCAGTAGATATTGTAGAGGCTGGCGATCGCGTTGAGATCGGGAATCAGCCAGCTCGAATGGGCGCCGCCGCTGCTGAACCCGGTCAAGAGGGTCGTAATCTGGGCGAGCGTCGTCCCCGCCGGCAGCGCCAGGATCGTGTCGTTCTGGTTGACGCGGCGGAATTCGAACGTCTCGAAATCATATTCGCGGTAGAAGCCGCCCGCCTTCAGGACCAGGGTCTCCGGCACCACGTCCCAGGCGACGTCGCCGCGGAAGGTGGTGAAGCCGTTGTCCGCGCCCTGCGGCCGGATGCGGATCTCGGACGGGGTGATGTTGGAGGGCGTGACCCCAGCCGGCGTGCCGATGATCTGCCAGCCGCCCGGCGCCGTCGCGCTGGTCACGTCGAACGGATAGGTGATGGTCGGCTGGCTGCGGCTGTTGCGGAAGTCGATCGTATAGCCGTTGACGTTCGGCGCATCGAGCGTCGTCGTCGTCTGGAACGGGTTGCGGAAGTCGGAGGTCGAGCGGCCGGCGAGCCAGGAGAAGCGCAGCCGGTCGGTGACCTGCTGGTCCCACTGGATCTGATATTGCCAGAATTTGGTGTCGAGCTCGTCGTAGCGGGACTCCGAGCGGATATCGACCCCGTTGAACACGCCGTAGACCAGGTTGCCGTTGGCGTCGTAATCGGCCTGGACGACGCTGGTCTGCGGCTTGCCGCCCTGCGCCGCGGTGCGGCTGAACGAGATCGCCTCGAGGAAGTCCTCCTGCCGGGTCGCCTGCAGGCGGGCATGGAGGACGTCGACGGTGAACAGGGCGCCTTCCCAGGGCCGGGCCTGGAGCGCGAGGGTCACGCCCAGCCTTTGCTGGTCGTGGGTCAGCCGGCCGTAGCGCGGCAGGCGCGGGTGGACGTTGCCGGCCAGCGAGGCCTCGTCATATTCGGCCTGGTTGCCCGGCGTGTTCGGCAGGCGCGGCCCCGGCGTATAGCCCGGAATGTTCGGGTTGGCGCCGCAATTGGCGCCGCCCGTGGTCGGGTTGAGCGGGACATGGCCGACCGGCGAGCAGAAGCCGCCGACGCTGTTGCCGCCGTCCCAGCGGACCGAGCTGAACCCCTCTTCGTAGAGGCTGCGCTCGCTATAGGCGACCGAGGCGAGAATGCCGATCCGGCCGTCCGCGAAGGTGTTGGAGATCAGGAAGGCGCCGCGCGGGCTCCAGCTGTCGGCGAGGTCGTTATAGACCATCTGCCCGCTCGCCGACATGACGAAGCCGTTATAGTCGAACGGGCGGCCGGTCTGCAGGTCGACGGTCGCGCCCAGCGAGCCTTCGTCCACCTCGGCGGACGAGCTCTTGCGCACGGTCAGCCGGCTGAACAGCTCCGAGGCGAAGACGTTGAAGTCGAAGGCGCGGCTGCGGTTGGCGCCGCCCGAACTGTCGGTGCCGCCGGTCGTGGCCAGCGCCTCGAGCTGGTTGAGCCGGACCCGGGTGAAGTCGCCGCCGAGGCCGCGCACCGTGATCTGCCGGCCCTCGCCCGCATCGCGGTCGATGGCGACGCCGGGGATGCGCTGCAGCGATTCCGCGAGATTCTGGTCGGGGAAGTCGGCGATATCCTCGGCGACGATCACGTCGACGATGCCCGTATCCTCGCGCTTGGCGTTGAGCGCCGCGGTCAGCGACTGGCGGAAGCCGGTGACGACCACCTCATTCTCGTCTTCCGGCACGGCGGGCGCGCCGGCATCGGGCTGGGCGGCGTCGGCCGCGGGCGCCGGCGGCTGGGCGTCCTGCGCGGCGGCCGGGCTCGCCGCGGCAAGGAAGGCGGCGCTGCCGAGCAGGCCGATGAGAATGCGCGTGCGCGGCGTGATGTCGAGCTTCGAAATCATGTCCGATCCTTCCAAACCAGACGCGCTATGTCACGCGTCCCCCTCCCAGTTCACGGCCCGCACGGGCCTTGTCCCCAAGCCCCGAGGAGCTTGTGACACCGGTGTCTATACCGGACCGAAAAAAGCCTGCGCCATGCACGCGCCGAAGGATGGAGGTGTGAACGGGCTCTCGGGTAGCCGCCCCTTTCTCCCTCTCCCTCACGCTGCGTTCGCCGCAGTCGCCTTTTCCGGTTCCCCGATGAAGTAACCGGTGTCATAAGGACTTTGATCCGGAAGCGGCCTGCTGTCAAGACCGCCCGGCGGGAGGGTGGCAATGTTCCTGAAAGCCGTTCTTTTCCTGGCACTTGCACTGTTTCCGGCGGCCGCGGCCGCGCAGAATCCGGCCGTTGGCGCGGCATTTCCCGGGGCGCAGGGCTGGGCGGCGCAGACGCCGGGCGGGCGGGGCGGGCGGATCCTCCGGGTCACCAACCTCAACCCCGCCGGTCCGGGCTCCTTTCGGGCCGCCTTGGAGGCGCGCGGCCCCCGCATCGTCGTCTTCGAAGTGGGCGGCGTGATCGACATGGGGCTGACGACCTGGACGATCCAGGAGCCCTTCCTGACCATCGCCGGCCAGACCGCCCCTTCCCCCGGCATCACCCTGATTCGCGGCGGCATCGACATTCGCACGCACGACGTGATCGTCCGCCATATCCGCATCCGCACCGGCGTCTCCGGCCAGGGGCTGCGCTCGGGCTGGGAGGCGGATTCGCTCTCGACGGTGGGCGCCTGGAACGTGATCGTCGACCATTGCACGATGACCTGGGCGCTGGACGAGAATCTCTCCGCCTCCGGGCCGCGCTTCACCGGGTCGACGCCGGAGGAGTGGCGGCGCGGCACCAGCCACAACATCACCTTCTCCTACAATCTGCTGGCCGAGGGGATCGCCAACGCCTCCCATCCCAAGGGCGAACATTCGAAGGGGTCGCTGATCCACGACAATGCCACCGGCATCCTGATCTGGCGCAATATCTACGCCCACAATTACGAGCGCTCGCCCCTGCTCAAGGGCGGCGTCCATGCCGCGATCGTCAACAACCTCATCTTCAACCCGGGGGCGCAGGCGATCCACTACAACCTCATGGACCTGGAATGGGGCGACCATCCCCACCAGCTCGGCGAGCTCAGCGCCGTCGGCAATGTGTTGCGCGCCGGCCTCTCGACCCGCGCGGACATCGCCTTCCTCACCATCGGCGGCGTCGGCGACCTGCGCTATCACGGCCGCGACAATCTCGCGGTCGATCGCCAGGGCCGTCCCGTCCCCATGTTCGGCCGCTACACGACCAGCTCGGCGCGGATCGTCCCGGTGAACCGGCCGCTGGTCTGGCCCGCCGGCCTCCCGGTCCTGCCCGCCGGCCAGGTCGAGACCCACGTCCTGCGCTTCGCCGGCGCCCGCCCCTGGGACCGCGACGCCCACGACATCCGCGTGATCTTCGACGTGGTCGAGGGCCGCGGCGAGATCATCGACAATGAGACCCAGGTCGGCGGCTATCTCCGCGTCGAGCCGACACGGGCGCCCTTCGTCGAGGCGGAGTGGGATCTGGCGACGATGGAGCCGCGCTCGGGCCGCTATCCGGGCCAGCGCGCCGATTATGTGCAGCAGCCGACGACGGCGCGGGATGGCGAGATGCGGCGCTAGAATCGACTTCACCAAGCTTGAATCTCGCAACCGTTCGGGCTGAGCTTGTCGAAGCCCTCTCCTTCCTTTCGGCGATAAGTAAGGAATGCCCTTCGACAGGCTCAGGGCGAACGGAGAATGGTTCAATCGAACTGGATCACACTCTAAGTCCGTACCGAATTAGTCAAAGCGGATTTTCGTGTAATTTCATAGTCATCCCGGCGAAGGCCGGGACCCATGCACATCGAGGGTCGGGAAAATGGCGACCAACACGACCGCCTCTCCTTCGATTTTCCGTGTGCATGGGTCCCGGCCGTCGCCGGGATGACTCCTCTTGGTCGAGACCCGCCAAATCTGATTGAATCCCGATTTTCGGCTTGCAACCTCGCAACCGCTGCAAATGGATCGGGGGCCTCGTCGAGGCCGCCGAGCCACTTGTCGCAGATGCCGCAACCCTGACCGGTTAGGTCCCCGGCTGAATATAGGGAATGCGCGCGAACAGCGCGCGCTCCCAGCTGCGCGGGTCGTTTTCCACGCGCGGCGCGGCACCGAAGATCATCGTCGGCCGCCGCGGCAAGGTGTAGGGCGCCCAGCCCGGATCGCCGCTGTGGGCGAAGCGCAGGAAGGCCTGCGCCATCGCGTCGCTGACTGGCCGGTCCGCCGGATCGTCATGGGTGCCGAAGACGAGCGGGATGTCCGCGCCGTGCGGCGCCGGGGTCGGATGGTTGAGCTGGTAGACGAAGGCCGGGACCCCGGCCCGCGCGCGCTCCTCCGCCTCGATCAGCTGCGCGCGCCAGCTCCGCCCCGCCGTGGTCGCCGCGAAGAAGACCTGCTCGGGGCTGTAGGCGGGGAAGTGCCGCCGATATTCCGCGACCACCCATTCGGGATGCGCGTCGATCCTGAGCTCCGGCGCCATACGTTCGGCGAGATTCGCCCAGTCCAGCCCAACCAGCTTCGGATGGTCGGCGCGGTAGAAAGCGCGGGTCTCGTCGCGCGTGTTGCCGAGCAGCAGCGGGATGGCGTTGCCCTGCGGATTCGCATCCGGCCAGAATGGGTGGCGGACCAGCCATTTCATGTCGAGCACGGGGCCCAGATAGACGCCGCCGCCCAGATAGGGGTCGGTCGCGGCAAGCCCCTCGACCAGCCGCGCGACCGGCATGGCCAGCAGTTCGTCGACCGTCCGCGCGCGGACCGCCGCCATGAACGCCCGCGTTCGCTCCGTGGCGTGGAGTGGACCGGAGACCGTCACCTGCTGGCCGCTCATCGTCGCCGCGCGGTGGAAAAGGCCGCGCGCGGCGGGCGTGCCCATCAGCGTGGCGATCTTGGCGCCGCCGCCGGACTGGCCGAAGACGGTCACCAGCCGGGGATCGCCGCCATAGGCCGCGATATTGTCCCGCACCCAGCGCAAGGCGAGGATCAGATCCAGCTGGCCGTTATTGCCGCTGTCCGGGAAGCGCGGATCGAGCCTGGCGAGATAGAGATAGCCGAAGACATTGAGCCGGTGCCCGATTGTGACCACCACCGCGTCGCCGCGCGCGGCGAGGTGCCGGCCGTCCAGCAGCGCGCTGTTGGCGCTGCCGCTCGAATAGGCGCCGCCGTGGAAATAGACGAGCACCGGGCGCCGCCGCCCGTCCCGCGCCGGCGTCCAGATGTTGAGGAACAGGCAATCCTCGCTGATGGCGGTCGCCGGCCTGCCCTGTTGCGGACTCGACGGGCCGTAGGCGCCCAGCGGCGGATCGGAGACCGGGCGCGGCGCCCGGAAGCGCTCGGCGCGGCCATAGCGGATGCCGAGAAAGGTCTCGACGGCGCGGTCGGCGGGCGCCCGCTGCGCCATCAGCACGGGCCCCGCCACGAGCCCCGCCAGGACGGGGCGGCGGCCGATCAGCGGCCCAGCCATCCCCCGTCCACCGCGAGGATGTGGCCGTTTACATAGTCCGCGGCCGGGGAGGCGAGGAAGACGGCGGCGCCGGCAATGTCCTTCGGATCGCCCCAGCGCCCCGCGGGAATCCGCTCGAGGATCTGGCGGTTGCGGGTCTCGTCGGCCTGCAAGGCGGCGGTGTTGTTGGTGGCGATATAGCCGGGCGCGATCGCGTTCACGTTGACGCCCCTGCCCGCCCATTCATTGGCCAATGCCCGGGTCAGCCCCGCGACGCCGGACTTGGCGGCGGTGTAGCTCGGCACGCGGATGCCGCCCTGGAAGCTCAGCAGGGAGGCGATGTTCACGATCTTGCCGCTGCCCTGCGCCAGCATGTGCCGGCCCGCCGCCTGGCAGAGGAAGAACAGGGATTTGAGATTGGTGTCCATGACCGCGTCCCAATCCGCCTCGCTGAAGTCGGCGGCGTCGGCGCGGCGGATGATGCCGGCATTGTTGACCAGGATGTCGAGCCGCCCGAACGCGGCGAGCGTCTCGTCGACCACGCTCTGGACCGGCGCGGTCGAACCGAGATCCGCTTCGATCAGCACCGCCCGGCGACCCAGCGCCGCGACCGCCGCCGCGGTCTCGTCGGCACGCGAGCGCCCGGCCAGCGCCACGTCCGCGCCGGCCTCCGCCAAGGCCACCGCGATCGCCTGGCCGATGCCGGTATTGGCGCCGGTGACGATGGCGGCTTTTCCGCTGAGGTCGAAGATATTGGTCACTGCCTAATCACCCCCACTCCGTTCGCCCTGAGCCTGTCGAAGAGCCTTCCTTTCTTCAAGGCAGACAGGAAAGAAGGGCCTTCGACAGGCTCAGCCCGAACGGTTCGGGTTGGACCTCTTTCATTTCCTGGTGCCCGCCCACCTCACGCCAGCTGGCAGATGTCGAGGACGTTCATGTCCGTATAATCCTGGTTCTCGCCCGCCATCGCCCAGATGAAGGCATAAGCCTTGGTTCCGGAGCCCATATGGATGGACCAGGGCGGCGAGATCACCGATTCCTCGTTCTGGACGACGATGTGGCGGGTCGCCTCGCCTTCGCCCATGAAGTGGAAGACGCGATCCTTCGCGAGATCGTCCAGCTCGAAATAGAAATAGATCTCGCTGCGCCGCTCGTGGATGTGCGGCGGCATCGTGTTCCAGACGCTGCCCGGCTTCAGCACGGTCAGGCCCATGACGAGCTGGGCGCTGTCGCAGACGCCCGGGATGACGAGCTGGTAGATGGTCCGCTCGTTCGATTCCTCGAGGCTGCCGCGCTCCAGCGCATTGGCCTGCGCGATCTCCAGCTTGCGCGTGGCGAAGGCTTTGTGCGCCGGGCAGGAGGCGAGGTAGAAGCGCGCGCCCTCGCCCGAGAAGCTGACGTCCGTCGCGCCCATGGTGACGTAGAGGCAGTCCTTGTTTCCGAGCGCGAAGGTCTCGCCGTCGACCGTCACAATCCCGTCCACCGTGCCGATATTGACGATGGCGAGTTCGCGCCGCTCCAGGAAAGGATGGCCGGCGGCCGAGGGCGGCTCGGTCTGCGCCGGCAACTGCACCGCCGCCGCGCCGACCTGCACCCCGCCGATCACGAAGCGATCGGCATGGGTGTAGTTCAGCACGCACTCCCCCTCGCGGAACAGGCCGGAGATCAGGTAGCGGTCGCGCAATTCCTCGTTGGAGACGCACTCCATCATGTCCGGATGGGTGGCGTAATAGGTCCTCTCGAACATGCGACTCTCCTGAAGGCTTTTGCGGCTTGGTAACCGGTGTCAGTCGGCAGTTCAATCGCGACATGCTATTGGCGGGCGATGACCGAGACCGTGACCTTGTGGCGCCCTGTCGGGCCCGAAGAGCTGGCGCTGATCCGCGCGGCGGACATGCGCGCCTTTCCGCCGCGCCTGCCGGAGCAGCCGATCTTCTATCCGGTGCTGAGCGAGGCCTATGCGGTGAAGATCGCGCGCGACTGGAACGTGCCCGCGAGCGGCGCCGGCTATGTCACCCGGTTCGAGGTGCGCAAGGCTTTCCTCGACGGCTATAAGGTCCGGGAAGCGGGCGGCCGCGCGCATCTCGAATATTGGATCCCCGCCGATCGGCTCGACGCCTTCAACGCGGCGATCGTCGGGGAGATCGCGGTGGTCCGTACCTTCCCCTAGGCCGGCGGCGGCGCCACGCTGGCGCGCTTGACCAGGGTCGACGGCAATTCGCTCGGCTGCTCCGCCGCGGCCTGCCCGCCCACCATGTCGCCGACCAGCTTGCGCGCGGCGGCGCGGGCCATGGAGACGATCGGCCAGCGCACCGTGGTCAGAGGCGGCCAGATATGGGCGGCGATCGGCGTGTCGTCGAAGCCGATCACGCTGAGCTCGTCGGGGATCGCGATGCCGCGCTCGCGCGCGGCGAAGACGATGCCGGCGGCCATCTCGTCATTGCTCGCGAAAATGGCGGTGGGGCGCGGCGACAAATCGAGCAGCCTGTTGGCGGCGGTGACGCCCGTCTCGAACGTGTAATTGCCCTGCGCGATCAGGCTGCGCGGCAGGGTGAGGCCCGCCGCCTGCAGCGCCTCCTCGAAGCCCAGCCGCCGCTCGCGCGCGGAGCGGAAGCCGTCCGGCCCCTCGATCAGGCCGATCAGGCTGTGCCCCTGCTGGATCAGATAGTCGGTCGCCTCGCGCACCGCCTCGCGGTCGTTGGAGGCGACCATGTGGATGCCGTCGTCGAGCTGGGCCGAGCCCATGCGCACATAGCGGCAGCCGACCTCGTCGCAGAGCGCCGCGAGCGCGTCATTCTCGCTGATCGGCGGCAGGATCACCACGCCGAACAGCCGCTGCCGTTCGAGGAAGACGCGGACGTCGTCGAGCATCATCGCGCTGTTCCGGTCGACCGGCCGCACCACCATCTCGAATTCGGTGCCCTGCAGCGCCTCGAGGATGCCCTGCTGCATGTTGAGCACCATCTGGGCGTTCGGATTGTCGTGGATCAGGCCGACCAGGAAATTGCGGCGCAGCGCCAGCGCCCGCGCCTGCGGATTGGGCACATAGCCGAGCTCGCGGATCACCTTCTCGACCTTCTCGCGAGTCTCCTCGTTGAGCAGAGGCGAGCGGTTGATGACCCGGCTGACCGTCTTCTTGGAGACGCCGGCAAGGCGCGCGACATCGTTGATCGTCGCCCTGGCGCCCCGCTGCCCGTCCGCCTTCGCCGCCACCGTCTTCGTCGCTCCCATCACGCCCGATTAGCGCGCTCTTGCCCGCAAAGGCGAGCGGCTTTAATCTGACACCGGTTTCCATCATGCTCAAGTTTATCCGGCCCTCTCCCTCGATTGCGCTTTCGCGGCGCGCCTCTAGGCTCTGACCCCATGCGGACGATCGACGACATCATGGGCCTGGCGCCCGTCATCCCGGTGCTGGTCATCGACCAGGCGGAGGAGGCGGTGCCGATCGCCGAGGCCCTGGTCGCGGGCGGCCTGCCCGTGCTGGAGGTGACGCTGCGCACGCCGGCGGCGCTCGGCGCGATCCGGGCGATGAGGCAGGTGCCGGGCGCGGTGGTCGGCGCGGGCACGGTGCTGGATCCGGACCAGCTCGCCGCGGCGCTGGACGCGGGCGCGGAATATATCGTCAGCCCCGGCCTCACCGAGCGGCTCGGCCAGGCGGCCGCGGCGGCCGGCATCCCCTTCCTGCCCGGCACCAGCACCACCGGCGACGTCATGCGCGCCCGCGACCTCGGCTTCAGCCGCCTCAAATTCTTCCCCGCCGAGGCGGCCGGCGGCCTGCCGGTGCTGAAGGCGCTGAGCGCGGTGTTCGGCGACGTCCGTTTCTGTCCGACCGGCGGGATCACCCAGGCCAGCGCCCCGGCCTGGCTGGCCGAGCCGGCCGTCGCCTGCGTCGGCGGTTCCTGGCTCGTCCCGCGCGGCCAAGCCATTGATCCCGAAGCGATAACGGCCCGGGCCCGGGCCGCCGCCGCGCTCCGCGACAGCTGAAAATGCCGATGGGCACACAGCGCCGGTTGCTTATGACACCGGTTTCCGTTAGCACCCCAAAAAAAGCCGGGAGAGAGCGTGACCCTCGTCGATGAAACCAGCCGGATCGCCGGCCGCTTCCTCGCCGCGCGCCGCGCCGCCGCGGGGCTCGACGCCTATCCCGGCGATCTCCCCGCCGACCTCGCCGAGGCCTACGCGATCCAGGACGCGGCCATTGCCGGCTGGGGCCGGCCGGTGATCGGCTGGAAGGTCGGCCGCGTCGCCGAGCCCTTGCTCGGCCGCTTCGGCACCGACCGCCTCGCCGGCCCGATCTTCCACCAGGCGCATGACGGCGCCGTCATGCCGGTCTTCGCCGAGGGCTTCGCCGCCGGCGAGGCCGAGTTCCTGCTGCGGATCGGCGCCGCCCCGCCCCCGGGCAAGACCGACTTCACGCTCGCGGAGACCGCCGACCTGATCGACGCCGTCCATGCCGGCATCGAGATTGCGAGCTCCCCGCTCGGCGCGATCAACGAGATCGGCCCGATCGCCGTCGTCTCGGACTTCGGCAACAATAACGGCCTCGTCGTCGGGCCGGCTATCCCGGACTGGCGGGAGAGCGGCTTCGAGCAATGGGAGGTGACCTGCCGGATCGGCGGCGAACTGGTCGGCACCGGCCGCGCCGAGGCCTTCCCCGACGGCGCGATCGGCGCCGCCCGCTTCCTCTTCGAATTGATGGCCCGGCGCGGCATCGCGCTCTCGCCCGGCCAGTGGATCTCCTCCGGCGCCGTCACCGGCGTCCACCGCGCCCATCCGGGCGAGGCGGTGGCGGCCAGCTTCAACGGCGGCCACGAGGTGGCCTGCACCCTGGTGGCGGCGGTGCCGGAAGCCTGAGCTTTTTCACCGTCACCCCCGCGAAAGCGGGGGTCCAGTTTCCTTTGCCGGCAGGAAGAGAGCTGGCTTCCCGCGTTCGCGATAATGACGAGGATAGCCCGACTGGAGTCGAATTCACCAGGCTTGAAACTCGCAACCGTCCGGGCTGAGCTTGTCGAAGCCCTCTCCTTCCTTTCGGCTGCAAGAAGGTCCTTCGACAGCTCAGGACGAACGGAGAGCGGTTCGACCCATTGCATCACACTCTAATGCGCCCATTCCCGGTCGAGCACCGTGGCCTGCCGCCCGTCCCAGCGCACCTCCAGCTTCCGCTCGCCTTGGTAGATTTCGAAGATCACCAGCCCGTCCGCCTGCACGCTTTCGATCACCCGCGTCGGCGCCAGCGCCGCGTCGCGGGCGAGCGCCGCCGCGCGCACCGGTCCGGGGACGGCGGCGAAGGCGAGGTCCCGCTGGGTCTCGACCACGCGCCAGCGCCCGTCCGCCTGCATGATGTCGAACTCGATCTCGGTCCCGTCCGGCAGCCGCCCCTCGACGTCGTAATAGAGCCGGCCGTCGCGGGTCTCCGATTCGGCCTCCGCCGGCACGAAACCCGGCCGCGCCGCGCGGGCCGCCGCCAGCACCTCCGCCGGCACCTCGGCCAGGGGCACATCGACCTTGCCGGACGCGGCGACCCGGTTCGAGGCCGGCGCGGCTGGAGCCCGCTGCGCGTTTGTGGTAGCGCTCCCATTTTTCGCCCCCTGCCCGCAAGCCGAGAGACCAAGCATCACCATCGCCGCGATCTTCATCCGCATCTCGCTCTCCTTCCGTCTCTCGCGGGATTGTATATGACACCGGTTTCCCATACAAATCCCAAAACGCTGGACGAGAGCCAGGACGGGGAGAGGAAGAGGCATGGCCGACGCTGCTGAGACAGGTGCGACCGCGGGCAAGATGAACGTCGGGCGGGTCCGCTGGGGCATTTGCGCGCTGCTCTTCTTCGCCACCACGATCAACTATATCGACCGGCAGATGATCAGCGTCCTGAAGCCGACGCTGCAGGCCGAATATGGCTGGTCCGAGAGCGACTATGCGAACATCGTCTTCGCCTTCCAGCTCGCCTACGCGATCGGCTATTTCATCTTCGGCCACCTGATCGACCGGCTCGGCGCCCGCTTCGGCTATTCGCTCGCCGCCACCATCTGGGGCCTCGCCGCCATGGCCACCGCGGCCGCCCACGGCCTCTGGAGCTTCATGGCCGCGCGCTTCGTCCTCGGCCTCGGCGAATCGGGCAATTTCCCGGCCGGCGTGAAGGCGGTCGCCGAATGGTTCCCCAAATCGGAACGCGCGCTCGCCATCGGCATCTTCAACGCCGGCGCCAATATCGGCGCGATCCTGACGCCGATGCTGGCGCCGGTGCTGGTCCATTATTTCGGCTGGCGCGTGGCCTTCCTGGTGACCGGCGCCCTGGTTTTCGTCTGGCTGATCGTCTGGTGGAAAATCTACCGCAGCCCGCGCGAGAAGACGAACCTCTCCGCCGCCGAGCTCGCCCATATCGAGAGCGATCCGGCGGACACGCCCGGCAAGGTGCCGTGGCTCAGCCTGCTCCGGCATCGCCAGACCTGGGCCTATGCGCTGGGCAAGTTCATCATCGATCCGATCTGGTGGTTCTTCCTCTTCTGGCTGCCGTCCTTTTTCGCCAGCGAGCACGGGCTGGACCTGATGACCTTCGGCCCGGCCCTAGTCGCCATCTACATCATCTCCGACATCGGCTCGGTCGCCGGCGGCTGGCTCTCCTCGGCGCTGATCAAGCGCGGCTGGAGCGTCAATGGCGGACGCAAGATGGCGATGCTGGTCTGCGCGCTCTGCGTCCCGCCGGTGATGTTCGCGCCGTTCATCTCGAACGTCTGGGGCGCGGTGCTGCTGATCGGCGTCGCCACCGCCGCGCATCAGGGCTTCTCGGCCAATCTCTACACCCTCCCCTCCGATCTGTTCCCGCGCAAGGCGGTCGGCGCGGTGATCGGCATCGGCGGCACGCTCGGCGCGGTGGGCGGCATGTTCATGGCGAAGTTCACCGGCTGGGTGCTGGATTCGAGCGGCAGCTACGTGCCGATGTTCATCATCGCGGGCTGCACCTATCTGTTCGCTTTGCTGGTGATCCACCTGCTGGTGCCGAAGATGGAGCCGGCGAAGGTGGACTGAGGCACGGGTGGCATTAGAGCCTGACCCAATTGGGGTTGAACCGCTCCCCGTTCGCCCTGAGCCTGTCGAAGGGCCTTCCTTCTTATCGCCCGAAAGGAAGGAGTGGGCTTCGACAAGCTCGGCCCGAACGTGGTGAGATACAAACCTGGTGAATTCGACTCTATTGCCCTCGGACGATGCCGACCGACCCGATCTTTTACCTCTGCGCGATTCCGGCCGTGATCCTGGTCGGGCTGGCCAAGGGCGGCTTTGCCGGGCTCGGCGCGCTCGGCATGCCGATCATGGCGCTGGGCGTCGATCCGGTGCGCGGCGCGGCGATCCTGCTCCCCATCCTGATCGCGCAGGACGCGGTCGGCGTGATCGCCTTCCGCAAGAGCTGGGACCGGCGCATCCTCGCGGTCATGCTGCCCGGCGCGATCTTGGGCGTCGGGCTGGGCTGGCTGTTCGCGGCCTCGGTGCCGGCGGATGCGGTCCTGGTCGCGGTCGGCGCGATCGCGGCTCTGTTCGGCCTCTATCGCCTCTGGATCGAGCGTGGCGGCCGGATCCAGGCGGCACGCAACTCGCCGGCCTGGGTGGGCAGCCTGTTCGGGGTGGCGACGGGCTTTACCAGCCAGATCGCCCATGCCGGCGGCCCGCCCTACCAGATGTGGGTGATGCCGCGGCGCCTCGACCGGGACGTCTTCATCGGCACAACGGCGATCTTCTTCGCGGCGCTCAACTGGATCAAGGTCCCGGCCTATGTCGCGCTTGGCCAGTTCACCGGCGAAAACCTGTTGACCACCGCCGCCTTGCTGCCGCTCGCCATCCTGTCCAGCCTCGCCGGCGTCTGGCTGGTCCGCAAGGTGCCGGTCGAGCGCTTTTACACGATCGTCTATGTGCTGATGGTGGTGACGGGCGGGAAATTGCTCTGGGACGGGCTCGGGCTATAGTCGCCCGATGCGCATCGCCTCCGTCGCCGATTTCCGCGAGGCCGCCCGGCGGCGGCTGCCCCGCTTCCTGTTCGATTATATCGACGGGGGCTCCTATGGCGAGGTGACGCTCCGGCGGAGCGTCGAGGATCTTGCCGGAATCGCCTTGCGGCAGCGCGTGCTGCGCGATGTCTCCACGCTCGATCTGACCACGGAGATACTGGGCCAGAAGCTCGCCATGCCGGTCGCGCTCGGCCCGGTGGGCCTCTCCGGCATGTATGCGCGGCGCGGCGAGGTGCAGGCGGCGCGCGCGGCGCAGGCCGCCGGTCTGCAATTCACCCTCTCCACCGTGGGCTGCTGCTCGCTCGCCGAGGTCTCGACCGGGACGGAGAAGCCGATCTGGTTCCAGCTCTACGTGACCAAGGATCGAGGCTTCATGCGCGACATGCTCGCCCAGGCCGCGGATCTGGGTTGCCCGGTCCTGTTCTTCACCGTCGACCTGCCCGTGCCCGGGGCGCGCTACCGCGACGTCCATTCGGGCCTCAAGGCGGGCCCGGGCCTGCCGGGCCGCACCCGCCGCTTCCTGCAGGCTTTGGGCAAGCCCGGCTGGGCCTGGGACGTCGGCCTGCGCGGCCGGCCGCACGGGCTCGGCAACATCGCGCCTCTGCTCGGCAAGCAGGCCGGCATGCTCGATTTCCTCGCCTGGTCCGGGCGCAATTTCGACGCGAGCCTCACCTGGAAGGATATCGAATCCATCCGCGCGCACTGGCCGGGCAAGTTCGTGATCAAGGGCATCCTCGATCCGGACGATGCGCGGGAGGCGGCGGCCGCGGGCGCGGACGGGATCGTCGTCTCCAACCATGGCGGGCGGCAGCTCGACGGCGTGCTGTCCAGCGCGCGGGCGCTTCCCGCCATCGCCGACGCGGTGGGCGACCGGCTCACCGTGCTCGCCGATGGCGGCGTCCGCTCCGGCCTCGATGTCGCGCGGATGCTGGCCCTGGGCGCGAAGGGCGTGCTGCTCGGCCGCGCCTGGGCCTATGCGCTGGGCGCCCATGGCGGCGCGGGCGTGGCGAAATTGCTCGAGATCATCGAGGCGGAACTGCGCGTCGCCATGGCGCTGACCGGGGTCACGACGATCCCGGAGATAGACGGATCGGTCCTCGCCCGGACCGGATGACATAAAAACTAATCCAAATTGTAACATTCTTCTGCGATTCACCGCTGCGGGGAAGGCGCTCGGCGGGGAAGCCATGTCGGACGAAGTCGAGCTGAAATTCGACCTCGCGGCCGCTGATGTCGCGGCGTTGAAGGCCTGTCCCGCTCTGGCCGGGGCGGCCCCCGCGCTCACCGAGGCCGAGACCGCCTATTTCGATACCAAGGACGGCATCGTGCGCCGCGCCGGCTATTCGCTGCGCGTGCGCCGCGCCGGCGGGCGGCACATCCAGGCGGTGAAGCACAAGCCCGCGGGCGCCGCCGGCCTGTTCGTGCGCAAGGAGTGGGAGACGGAAGTCCCCGGCTTCAAGCTGGACGAGGCGGCGCTGGCGAAGACGCAGCTGCAAAAGGTGCTCGACGCCGAGCAGGCGGGGCCGTTGAAGCTGCAGGTCCGCTCCAGCTTCCGGCGGACGATCTGGCTGGTCACCCGCAAGGACAGCGTGATCGAGGTGGTGCTCGACGAGGGCAAGGTGCTTGCGGGCAAGGCGGAGACTCCGCTCTGCGAGCTGGAGCTGGAGCTCAAGTCCGGCAAGCCGCGCGCCCTCTTCGCCTTGGCCGGCGAGATCGGCGCGGCGCTGCCGCTCAGGCTCGGCGTGCTCAGCAAGGCCGAGCGGGCCTATGCGCTGGCGGACCGGACGCTCGGCCAGCCCGCCAAGGCCGATATGGTGGCCCTGGCGGTTCCGGTCAGCGAGGGCGCCGCCTTTCGCGCCGTCGCCCAATCCTGCCTGCGCCACTACCGGCTGAACGAGATCGTGCTGCTGGAGCGGCGCGAAGCCGCCGCGCTTCATCAGGCGCGGATCGCGTTGCGCCGGCTGCGCTCGGCTTTGTCGCTCTTCCGTCCGACCGTGCACGGCAAGGACTATAAGCGCCTGCGCGAGGAGATCGCCTGGCTGGCCGGCCAGTTCGGCGACGCGCGCAACCTCGACGTGCTCCTTGCCGGCGAGGAGGGTTTGCGGGACGAGGAGACGGTGCGGGAGCGGCTGCTGAAGGCGCGGGCCAAGGCCTATGACCGGGTCGACGAGGCGCTGCGCTCGGAACGGGTGCGGGCGCTGATGCTCAATCTCTCGCTGTGGATCGAGGCGGGCGCCTGGCGGTTCCGCGAGCGGGCCGGGCGGGATCTCGCCGGCCTCGCCGCCGACCAGCTCGAGCGGCAATGGCGCCGGGTGAAACGGCATGGCGCGAAGCTCGGCAAGACTTGCGCGGAGGATCGCCACCGGCTGCGGCTCGACGTCAAGAAATTACGCTATTCCGCCGAATTCCTCGCCGGCCTCTCCGCCAAACGGCCGAAGCTCGCCCGCCGCGAGGCCTTCGTGGCCGCGCTCAAGGCGTTGCAGGAGAGCCTCGGCGACCTCAACGACGCCGAGGCCGCGCAGGCGTTCACGACGAAGTTGACACCAGGTCTCCGCAGCCACGCCCACCGCCTGCGTCGCAAGGCCGTGGCCGCCGAGGCGATCGCCAGCGCGGAAGAGGCATTGCGGGCGGCGGGCGCCGCCGCGGGCTATTGGGAATAAGAAAAATCCTCCCGCGGGCCGGGGCCCGCCGGGAGGATCAGGATGCCGGACGGGCGGGGAGGACCGCCCCGCCCGCCTAGAAGTGGATGGTGGCGCCGAGGCTGAAGCTCTGGCCGACCGTATAGGAGTTGATGTCGACCCGGTTGCTCCCGACCTGCTGATATTCCTCGTAATCCTGGCCGGTGAGGTTGCGCGCCTCGAACTTGAACTCGACGCGCGCGCCGAAAATCGGAACCTCCTGCCGGAGCACGAAATCGAGCCGGAAGCCCGGCTGCTCGATGATGTCGGGCTGACGCAGCAGGCCCTGGATCGGACCGCGATTGGTGACCCGCTCGCTGGCGTAGGAGAGCAGGAAGGTCGCCTGGGAGACGCTCTCCGTATCTTCGATGCCGATCTGCAGGTTCACCAGATGGTCCGACTGGCCGGTGAGCGGGGCGCCATCCTGGAACAGGAGGTTGGCCGCCACGGGCTGCAGGTCCGGGCCGACGATGACGGTGTCGTCCGCGGTGATCCGCGAATGGGTGTAGGTATAGTTGCCGATGAAGATCAGGCGACGGCTGTCGAAGAAGGTGCCGCCGAGACCCGCCAGCGGGAGATGGGCCTGGACCTCGAGCTCGGCGCCGTACAGCTCGGCCTCCGGGGCGTTGGCGAAGCCGGTGCGCAGCTGGCCGCCGCCCGCGAAGAAGGCGGCCGCCTCGATCGGATTGTCGATCTTCTTGTAGAAGCCCGCCAGCGAGAGGCGCTGGCCGGGGGCGAAATACCATTCGTACCTGGCTTCCGCGTTGAACAGCTCGCTGTCCTGCAGGAAGGGGTTGCCGGTGAATTCGCGGTCGGACTCGAAATCCTGGTAGATTTGCGGCGCCAGCTCGCGGAACTGCGGGCGGGCGATCGTCTTGGAGGCGTGCAGGCGCAGCTGCATGTCCGGCACGAACTGCCAGGTGAGCGTCGCCGCCGGCAGCCAGTAGCTGTTGGCGATGGTCGTCGTGGCGAGCACCGCGCCCACCGTCTGCACATTCTGATCGCCATCCTCGTAGCGCACGCCGACCGTGGCGCGGAGCGTGTCGCTGAACTCGGCCTCGACCTGCGCATAGGCGCCGTGGACGGTCAGGTCCGCGGTATAGGCTGCCGCCCCCTCCGCGCCGGAAATGTCGCGGAGCTGGATGTTGAAATTGTAGACGTTGAAGTCCGACAGCAGAAAGTCGGGCCGCTCCTGCGCGATCGTGACCGGCAGCGCCCCGTCCGGACGAAAATATTGGAACTGGTAGCGGGAGGCGGTGCGCTCGGTGCGGTTGTAATTGTAGCCGCCCGAGATCGTGATCGGGATCGGCGCCTCGAAGCGGTAGGCGAGATCGATGCCGCCGGAATAGACGTCCTCGTTGAGGTCGCTGAACGCGATCGTCGCGGACTGGCCGCCCGAGGCGAGGTTGTTGACATAGTCGTCAACGTCGCCGGGCCCCGACGTGTTGGGATTGCCGTCGCCCAGATAGACGTAGGAAATGTCCCGCTCGTAGGGGGATTCGCGCTGCGAATTGGCATAGGCGCCGCGCAGGTCGACGCTGAAATTGCCGAAGCGGAACTCGCCGACGAGTTGACTGGTGATCAGCTGGCGCTCGAACCAATAGGTGTTCTGCTCCATGATCGACGGCGGCAGCGCCGGATTCTGGTCCTGCACGTTGCGGTTGAAGCCGGCCGCGAGCCGGCCCTGCTTCAGCGTGTCGCGGATGAACAGGTTGGTCCAGCGCAGCCGGTGCTCGCCGAATTCGGCGCCGAGGCCGAGCAGGCCGTTGACGATGATCCGGTTGTCGGTGGTCACGCGCTGGAAGCTGGTCTGCGGCGTGCCGGCGAGATCCGGATCGTTCGAGGTCTGCTGGAGCGCGTCGCGCGAACGCCAGCTGTTCGAATAGCCGGCCGCGGCGACGAAGCCGAGGCGGCCGCCGCGAATCTCGGTCGAGGCGCCGCCGCTGACCTCACCGGAGCCGTTGAACGGAGTGTCCCCCATTCGCTGCAGCAAGGTGGTCGGCGCGTTGATCAGGCTGGCCGCGAAGTCGCGGCGCTCGGCGTCGGTGGTCTGCGCGAAACTGCCGCCGACCGCGGCGTTGCGCAGCGCCCTCGGGAAATCCCGGGTGCCGTCGTCGAAGCCGGTCCAGTCGGTCTCGGAGCCGAAATAGGAATAGCCGAGCTGGCCCGACGTCTCGGTATCGCCACTGACGGAGGCGCCGATGTCGAGGAAGGCCTCGCGCGGCACCGCCGGGGTGGTGAGGTTGATCACGCCGCCGCCGAACTCACCCGGATAATTGACCGAGTAGCTCTTCTGGACGAGCGCCGAGGCGATCACGCCGGTCGGAAAGATGTCGAGCGGGACGACGCGCCGCAGCGGCTCGGGGCTGGGCAGCGGCGAGCCGTTCATCAGGGCGAGCGAGTAGCGGTCGCCGAGGCCGCGGACGAAGACGAAGCCGTTGCCGACCACCGAGAGGCCGGTGACGCGCTGCAGGGCGCCGGCGACATCACCCTCGCCGGTGCGGGCGATGTCCGCGCCGGAGAGGACGGAGACGACCTGGGGCGTCTGCCGGATGATGTTGTTCGGTCCCCGTGTGCCGGTGACGACGATGTCGGCGCCGGGAGCGGAGACTTCCACATCCTGGCTGTCATCCTGGGCCGCGTCGGCGGACGCGTCCGCGGCCTGGCTGTCGTCGGCCGGCGCTTCCGCGTCGGCCGACGGTGTGGCGGTGGCCTCGGGGGCCGGCTGCGAAGCCGGCTGACCCTGGGCGAAGGCGACCCCCGGCGCAACGAGCGCCGTCGTGAAAAGCAGGGCCGCATAAGTCATGTTACGGTTCATCTCGTCCCCCCGTCGGTGCGTGGCGCGGCGGTGGTCGCGATCAGAGAGCCGTGCAGGCGCGGCTGCCACCACCGATCGTCGCCCAGCTGACGGTGCAGGTCCAACCCTGGTACCAGCTGTCGGCCGCGTTCTGGACGGCGCCGATATAGGTGACCGCGCTCATCCGGTTCGGCGCCGCCGTGTTCGGCTGACCCGTGCCGGCATAGATGTCCGCATTGAAGGTCGTCGGATCGGTGACCGCCACCGCCGTTTCGTTGGCGCCGTTGATGAACACGCTCGCCAGGCTCGGCGTGTAGGCCGAGTTGTTGTTGTTCGTGCCCGTGCCGAAGGCGGTCGCCGTCTCGGCCTGGAGATTGCCGTCATTGGCGAACGGATTGGTGCAGCTCATCACCACCGAGCGGAACACCGGCGCGCCGAGGTCCTGCAGGGCGGCATCGGCGGCGCGGGCGGTGGTGCCGGCGGTACCGTCGATGTCGAGGCAGTTGTTGGTGCCGACCACGACGCTGTTGAGCAGCGCATAGTCCGCGCCGCCGCGGATCAGGATGGTGTTGAGGCCCTGCACCGTCGAACGCTGCACGAAGGTGGCGTTGGACACGCGGGTGTACTGGCGGGGCAGCGCATCCTCATTGCCGTTGGAGTCGGCCTCGATCATCGAGTCGCCGTTCGAGGTGTCGCGCTGCACGGCGAGCAGGAACTGGACGGTGCCGCGATAGCCGAGGTCGGTGTCGAGGCCGTCATCGTCCGCGCCGGTGATCACGATATGCTTCAGGTTCGGACGGCCGCCGAAAATCTCGATGCCGTCGTCCGAGCTGTTGTGGACCTGGATATGGTCGATCGTGGTGAGCTGGCCGACGCCGCCCATGGTGAGGCCCTGAAGCTCGTTGCCCGGCGCGATCGCGACGCCCGAATAACGGATCTGGACATATTGGAGGACGCCCGAATTGTCGTTCGGCGAGGCGCCGCCATAGAGCGAGTTGGTCGTGCCCTCGATCACCTGCTGACAGGTCGCCGAGCCGCCGGGGACCGCCGTGTTACAATCGGAGATCGGCGCACGGCCGAGCAGGATGACGCCGCCCCAGAGGCCCTGGCTCGATTCGGTCACGCCGGTGGCGCCCGTGTTGAGATTGGCGCGGGCGGTGAAGATGATCGGGTTGGCGGCATTGCCCTGCGCCAGCAGCCGCGAACCGCGGTTGACGACGAGGTAGGAGGTGGTGCCCTCGCCGACCAGGAGCGCGCCCGGCTGGATGGTCAGCTCGACCGACTGGCAGCCGGCGAGCGGCGCGGCGGTGTCGCCGCCGCAATCGGTGCCGACATTGACCGGGCCGGCGATCTGGTAGGCGACGCCGTTCACGCTGGTGAGCGTGGTGTTGCTGGTGAAGCGCGACGGCAGCTCGCAAACGCGCTTGGTGCCGGCGACGCCGCGGTCGATGAGGCTGTGCCCGGCAATGGTCGGGCAGGCCAGCGCCGGATCACCCACGCCCGGGGGCGGCGGGGGCGGCGGGGTGCTCGGCGGAGCCGGCGGAATGACGATCGTGCCCTCTCCCGGGGACGCCACGTCGGTCGGGCCGCAGGCGGCGAGCGGGATCAGGGTGCTGATGAGGAGCAGGGCACGGAATTTCGACATGATAACCCCCAAAGTGGCGTTGCGGGCGACTCGACTCGATGGCCGCCTTCGAAGGCGGAGCTAGGGGCGGAGCATGATGCTTTTGTTACAGGCGCGGCGCGAATATGCGTTTATTTTCCGTAACTTGACTGTAATTTTTAGGACTCGGTTCCGTCATCGATCGGTCACGAATCACGCTCTGCCCAGAGCGCGAGAGCGCGCCTCAGCGCGGCTGGAGGCTGAGTTGGATGCGGCGGCCGCCGCGCTCGACCTCGAACTGGGTCTGGCTCGAATTGGCGATGCTCCAGGCGAGCTCCTGAAGCCGTTCCTCGTCGAGATTGCCGCCGTTGACCGACACGATCACATCGCCAGGGCGGATGCCGGCGCGGGCCAGCGCGGGCATCTCGACATTGGGGCGGACAGTGTAGCCGTTCACCCGCCCGTTCGCCATGCGCGGCGCGAGACCGAGCCGGTAGCGCAACGTCTCCTCGCGCTGCGCCGGATCGCCGCCGGTGCCGGCTGCCGGGGCGCCCGGGGCGGCCCCGGGTGCGGCCTGGGCAACGCCGTCGAAGCCGAGCCGAACCTCGCCGGCGGGCCCGCGGAAGACGGCGTGATTCTGCTCGATCCGGGCCAGGGTCAGGCCCGGCAGCGCCTCGCGCCCGACCGGAACCAGCCTTTGCCCGCCGCTGGCGGTGCTGATCACCGCGCCGCTCGCGAGCAGCCCGTAGAGGCGGAGCTGCGAGATATCTCCGACAGGCGTCACCGGCTGGGCCGGCGCGGCGGCGACCGGCGCGGGCGGCGGCGCCGCGGGCACGGGCGCGGGCATGGGCGTGGCGACAGGCTCGGCGGGATCCGAGGCGGGCGCCCCTCCTCCGCCGCCGCGCAGCAGCAGGGAGACGAGCAGGACGATGGCGAGCACCCCCGCGGCCTGGATCAGGCGCTTCTCCCGGAGGCTGAGACTGCGTGCGGCCATGGTCGGTTCAGGCTAACAGCAAGCGCGGGCGGGATCACCCGCCATCGTCGTCCAGCGCATAGCCTGCCGAGCGGACCGTGCGGATCAGCTCCGGCTTGCCGCCGATGTTGATCGCCTGGCGGAGCCGGCGGATGTGGACGTCGACGGTGCGCAATTCGATGTCGCGGTCGCGGCCCCAAACGGAATCGAGCAGGCGGGCGCGGCTGAACACCCGGCCCGGATGTTCGAGGAAGTGGCGCAGCAGCCGGAACTCGGTCGGCCCGAGCGGGATGGTCTTGCCGGCGCGCTTCACCTTGTGGCTGACGATGTCCATTTCGAGATCGGCGAACTTCAGCAATTCCCCGGCCAAGGCCGGCCGCACCCGGCGCAGCACCGCGCGGACGCGGGCGACGAGCTCGCGCGGGGAAAAGGGCTTGGTCACGTAATCGTCGGCGCCGGTCTCCAGCCCGCGCACCCGGTCGGCCTCTTCGCCCCGTCCGGTGAGCATGATGATCGGCACATTGGCGGTCTCGGGCGCGCGGCGGACGCGGCGGCAGACCTCGAGTCCGGAAATCCCCTCGATCATCCAGTCGAGCAGGATGATGTCCGGCGGCGTCTCCGAGGCGAGGAGCAGGGCCTCGTCGCCGTCGGGCGTGTGCGCGACGTGAAAGTCCTCGCGCTCGAAATGCCATTTGAGCAGGTCCGCGAGCGCGGGATCGTCCTCCACCAGCAGCAGCTTGCCATTCATCATCAGGGCAGGTCCTCCCCCAACTTTCCGGACGCGTCCGCGCCGGCGGCGAAACCGACCATCTCGGCAATGCCGACGGCATGATCGCCGATGCGCTCCAGCTTCTGCGCGGCGAAGAGCAGGTGCGTCGCCGCGGTGATGGAGCGCGAATCCCGGGTCATCGCGTCGATCAGGCCGCGGGTGATGCTCGTGCGCCAGCGGTCGACGACGTCGTCCATGTCCGCCACCCGCGCCGCCGCCGCGCCGTCGCGCCGCGCGAAGGCGTCGAACGCGACCTTCATCATCGCCCCGACCTCCTTGGCCATGGTGCCCAGATTGGCGAGTTCGGACAGGCCGCGCACCGGGCCGATATCCTGCGTCCGATGCGCAATATTCTTGGCGCAATCGCCCATGCGTGCGATCAGCCCGGCGATCTTGAACGCGGCGAGCACGTCGCGCAGGTCGTCGGCGAGCGGCGAGCGGAGCGCGATCAGGTGAACGGCCGTGCGCTCGATCTCGGCGGCCAGCGCGTCCACCTTGCGATCGTCCCCGATCACGCGCAGCGCCCGATCCGGATCGCCCTGGACGAGCGCTGCGACGGCATCGGTGACGGCCGCCTCGACCCGCCCGCCCATCTCGCAGACGCTGGCGCGCAGCCGATCGAGATCGTCGTCGAAGACGCTCAACGTATGCGGCGCTGCCCTCAATCCTCGTCCCCTGTCGCACAATGGCTTAGCCTCGGCGCTATAGCGCTTTGCGGCAGGTTCCGTGACAGGGATGTGACAGTTTCGCGTAACGGCCGAAGACGGCGAATAAAGCAACAGATGCGGCTCGTTCCAGCCCGCGCCGTGATGACTAATGTGCCGATGCCTTCGCGCGCAGCCGGAAGGCGTGAAGCAGCGGCTCCGTATAGCCATTGGGCTGGACGGCGCCTTCGAAGACGAGCGCGCGCGCGGCCTGGAAAGCAAGACTGTCTTCCTCAAGACCGGACATCGGGCGGTAGCGCGGATCGCCCGCGTTCTGCGCGTCGACCCGAACGGCCATGCGGCGCAGTGCGTCTTCCACCTCCGCCGCCGCGCAGACGCCGTGAAGCAGCCAGTTGGCGATATGCTGGGAGGAGATGCGCAGGGTGGCGCGGTCTTCCATCAGGCCGACATCGTGGAGGTCCGGCACCTTGGAGCAGCCGACGCCCTGGTCGATCCAGCGCACGACATAGCCGAGTATGCCCTGGGCATTGTTGTCGAGCTCGGCGTGGATGTCCTCCGGCGTCCAGTTGCGGCCTGCGGCGACGGGGACGGTCAGCAGGTCCGCGAGGGGCGGCACCGCCTCCCCAGCCAGCGCCGCCTGGCGCGCGAAGACGTCGACCTGATGGTAATGAAGCGCGTGGAGGGTCGCCGCGGTGGGGCTCGGCACCCAGGCGGTGTTCGCGCCGGCCTTGGGATGGGCGATCTTCTGGGCGAGCATGTCCGCCATCAGGTCGGGCGCCGCCCACATGCCCTTGCCGATCTGTGCCTTGCCGGAGAAGCCGGCGGCGAGGCCGATGCGCACGTTGCGGTCTTCATAGGCCTTGATCCAGGTGGAACCCTTCATCTCGGCCTTGGGGATCATCGGGCCCGCGCGCATCGACGTGTGCATCTCGTCGCCGGTGCGGTCGAGGAAGCCGGTGTTGATGAAGACGATGCGGTGGCGAAGCGCATGGATGCAGGCAGCGAGATTGGCGGAGGTGCGGCGCTCCTCGTCCATCAGGCCAACCTTGATCGTGTGCCGGGCGAGGCCGAGCAGATCCTCGACCGCGTCGAACAGGGTGTTGGCGAAGGCCGCCTCGTCGGGACCGTGCATCTTCGGCTTCACGATATAGATGGAGCCGGCGCGGCTGTTGCGGTGGCGGCCGTTCAGGTCGTGGAGCGCGATCAGGCTGGTAGCGATGGCGTCGAGGATTCCTTCCGGCGCCTCGCCGCCATCGGGGAGCACGATGGCGGGCGTCGTCATCAGATGACCGACATTGCGCACGAACAGGAGAGCGCGGCCGGGAAGGACGAGATCGCCATAGACGCGGTCGGGGCTGAGCGCGCGCGAAACGCTGCGACCGTCTTTCTCGAACGTCTCCGCCAGGTCGCCTTTCATCAGGCCGAGCCAGTTGCGATAGGCGGCCGCCTTGTCCGCGGCGTCGACGGCGGCGACGCTGTCCTCCAGGTCGACGATCGTGGTGAGCGCCGATTCCAGCACGACGTCGGCGAGGCCGAGCGGATCGTCGCGGCCGATCGGATGGTCGGGGTCGATGACCAATTCGATATGCAGGCCGTTATGGCGGAACAGGATGGCGCCGTTTTTCCGCGCGATCAGGGCGGGATGGTCCGCGCCTTGCAGAACCGTCTGCCAGCCCGGGATCGTCTCGTCGAGGAAGGCGCGGGCGCGGGCGATGACCTGGGCGCCGCGTGCCGCGTCATAGCCTGGCCCCTGCGCCTTTCCGGGCAGCGCGTCGGTGCCGTAGAGCGCGTCGTAGAGGCTGCCCCAGCGCGCATTGGCGGCGTTGAGCAGGAAGCGGGCGTTGAGCACCGGGACGACCAGCTGCGGGCCGGCGATGCGGGCGACCTCGTCGTCGACATTCTCCGGATCGATGGTGAACGGGCCGGGGTCTTCGGCGAGATAGCCGATGTCGCGGAGAAAGGCAGGGTCGCCGCTGCGGGCCGGGGCGGCATCGATCTCCGCCTGCAGCGCGTCGCGAATGGCGAGCAGGCGCCTGTTCTCAGGCGCCAGCCGCGCGAAGATGTCCGCCGCGCCGCGCCAGAAGGCATCGGCGTCCAGGCCGGTGCCGGGAAGCGCTTCCTCCTCGAGGAAACGGGCGAGCGGCTCCGCGATCCGGAGCCCGTGGCGGTCGATCATCTGTTGCATCGCAGCAAACACTGATCGTACACGCTGCACCGCGCAATTGAAAAATCCGCAGCCGCGTCGCCAGGGAGGGAAGATGACCAGCTACGACGTCCTCATCGTGGGCGGTGGCCATGGCGGCGCCCAGGCCGCGATCGCGCTCCGCCAGCAGGGTTTCGCCGGGACGGTCGCCATCGTCGGCGCGGAGCCGCACCCGCCTTATGAGCGGCCGCCGCTCTCCAAGGATTATCTGGCCGGGGAGAAGGAATTCGAGCGCCTGCTGATCCGGCCTTTGTCCTTCTGGGCCGACAAGCAGGTCGAGCTGGTGCTGGGGCGCGCGGTGGTCGCGGTCGATCCGAAGGCGAAGACGGTCACGCTCGAGGGCGGCGAGACGCTTGGCTACAACATCCTGATCTGGGCGGCCGGCGGCAAGGCGAAGCGCCTTTCCTGCGCCGGCTTCGAGCGGGTGCACACGATCCGCGACCGCGGCGACACCGATCGGCTGCTCGCCGAATTGCCCGAGGTGAACAAGGTGGCGGTGATCGGCGGCGGCTATATCGGGCTGGAGGCGGCCGCGGTGCTGCGCAAGCTCGGCCGCGAGGTGGTGCTGCTGGAGGCGCTGGATCGCGTCCTCTCCCGCGTCGCGGGCGAGCCCATCTCCCGCTTCTACGAGGCCGAGCATCGCGCCAACGGCGTCGAGGTGCGCACTGGCACGGGGATGGATTCGATCGTCGCCGAGGGCGTGCGGCTCGCGGATGGCGAGATCGTCTCCGCCGACCTGATCGTCGCCGGCATCGGCATCGACGCCTCGGTCGGCCCGCTGGCCGAAGCGGGAGCCGAGACCGGCAACGGCGTCCATGTCGACGCACATTGCCGGACCAGCCTGCCGGACATCTATGCGATCGGCGACTGCGCGGCGCACGAGAATCGCTTCGCGAGCGGCCAGCGCATCCGCCTCGAATCCGTGCAGAACGCCAACGACCAGGCCAATGCGGTGGCGAAGGCGATCATGGGCGCGCCCGAGCCTTATGGCGCCACGCCCTGGTTCTGGTCGAACCAATATGACCTCAAGCTGCAGACCGTCGGCCTCTGCCAGGGCCATGACGATCATGTCGTCCGCGGCGATCCCGAGGCGCGCAGCTTCTCGGTCGTCTATCTGAAGGAAGGCCGGGTGATCGCGCTCGACTGCGTCAATGCGGTGAAGGACTATGTCCAGGGCCGCAAGCTGATCGAGACCGGGGTGGTGCCCGACAAGAAGGCGCTCGCGGATGCGGCTGTGCCGCTCAAGGAGCTGATGCCGACTTAACGCCTCCCGCCGTCACTGCGAGGAGCGAAGCGACGAAACAATCCAGCCGGCGGAGACACCGCACTGGATTGTTTCGCCATGCTCGCAAATGACGCGGAGGTGTCGTCAGAAGCCGAAGCCCAGCGACACGCGCATCGCCACGGCCGCGCGCCCCGCCTGTTCCTCGGCGCTGAGCTCGCCGCCCAGCACGAAGCCGTCGCTGCCGCCGATCAGGCGAACCGCGCCGGTCCAGCCGTCGGTTCGCGCGTCGGGCTCGAGGGTGAAGGGGTCGCCATCGTCGAACCGGGCGACGGTCGCGCCGAGCTCGCCGCCGAGGATCTGGCGGCGGCCGCCCTCGATCTCGGCGCGGAGCCAGGTCCGCCCCTCTTCGGTACTCCCGAAATTGAGGCCGGCGGCAAGCGTGAAGGCCCCGGCCAGCTCGTCGCTGTCGCGGTCCTCGACGATCAGGTTGAAGCCCTCGCCGCCGCCCGTCTCGGCATAGCCGTCCTCGGTCAGCTTGTAATAGTCGATCGAGGCGGCCGGACGCAGCGAGAGCCGGCCCATGCGCAGCTCGTAGGACAGGCCGGCCGAGGCCGAGTAGAGCTGCCCGTTCCAATTGCCGCTGGCGGTGCGCGTGACCGCCTGGCCCTGCTCGTCGATCCCGGCGAAATAACGCAGGCCGGTGAAGTCGATCATCGCTGCCGAAGCGCGGGCGAAGGCGTTGAAGCCGCCGCGCCGCAGCCGCCAATAGGCCGCGAGTTCATATTGGTCGGTCCGGACCTGATTGTCATTGTCGCCATTGGCGTCCTTGCCGGCCAGATAGGCGAGGCTCAGGCCGAGATGGCCCGCGCCGCCCAGTTGCAGCTCCGCGCCGCCGGACGCGCCCCAGCCGGAAATGTCGTAGGCGGCGGTGTCGCCGATATCCTTCGACGTGCCCCAGGCCGCCTGCTGCAGCCAGAAGCCCCAGCCGTCCATGTCGACGACCGCCGGATTGGGATCGGCGAGGAAGCGGGCGGTGGCGCGCGAGGCCACGGTCACCGTCTCGAACACGCCGCCGGCATGATCCGGCAGCATCTGCGCCATCGCCGCCTGCGCGCTCTCGCGATCGTGCATGGCGAGAAAGACCGAGGCGATATCTTCGTCATTGTCGAGCGATTCGAAGATCGCGTCATAGGCGCTGCTCGCCGAACGGTTGAGGCCGAGGTCGACGGCCGTGCGACGGCTGATGACCAGGGCGACGTCACTGGCGCCGGCCTCGATCGTGCCGCGGAACAGGATCGGCAGGCTGGCATCGTCGAAGGCGAGATTGGCGCCGCCGGTGATCGAGCCGGCCTGGATGAAGGAATAGCGGCCCGGCGCGTCGCTGATCCGGTCGAGGCGGACGCTGAGCGTCGAGCCGGTGCCGAAGGCGGCATTGCCCGCGACGACATAACGGGTGTGGGTCCCCGCCTCCCGGTTGATGTCGACGCCGATCCGGCTGTTCGCTCCCATGTTCAGCGAGGCGATGTGCACGTTCCCGGTCTGCGCCGCCCGGAAGGTGCCGCCGTTCACGGACACGGCGAGACCCGCGCCGTTCAGCAATTGCGCGTCGAAACGCGTGCCCGCGCCGATCTCCAGCACGTCAGCGCCGCCGCCGAAATCGGCCACGCCGGTGAACACCGACGTGCCGGTCAACGCCAGCCTGTCGGCGCCGGCGCCGAATTCGGCACGCCCCGCGAACGTCCCCGCGCCGCTGAGCAGCAGCCGGTCGTCGCCATTGCCGAAGCGGGCGGTGCCGGCGACGGAGCCCGCGGTCACGTCGAGCAGGTCGTTGCCGCCGCCGAACAGGATATCGCCCTGGATCTGCGGCGCCTGTGCGGTGTCGCTGACCCGGTACTGGCGGACCGTCGCGCCATTATTGTTGGCGGAAAGATCGATCGCGACCCGCTTCCCGGTGGTGCCGCCCGCCGCGAGATTGGCGATGATCCGACCGCCATTCTCGACCAGGCCGACGCCGCCGGAGCGGTCGACGATCGCGCCGACATCGGCGTCCTTGCCGCCTGTCGCCTCGATCAGGCCGGTGTTGCGGATCGCGGCGACGGTCGCGCCCTGATCGATCTGGATGCCGCGCACCACGTCCGCCGCGTCGGGGCCGCCGCCGGCGCGGATCGAGCCGCTGCTGCGGATTTCCGGCACGCTCGCGCCGCTGCCGATGCGGACCGCCTGCGCGCTGCCGCCATTGGAGAGGGCGTTGACCGAGCCGGTGAGGGTCATCCCGCCGGCGATGCTGACATTGCCGCCGAGGCCGCCGATGACGATGCCGTTCGCATTCACCCCGGCATAGACGCCGTTGCCGGCAATGGCGCCGTCGATGATCAGGCCATGGCCATTGGCATTGCCCGCCACCGCCCCGACGGTGACGCTGTCGGTCGCCGAGCCGATCTGCACGGCCGGCGCCGCGCCGTAGGAGGTGATCTGCGCGCTGCCCTCCTCACTGTCCTTGATGCCGTCCTTGTCCTCGTCGTCGTCGGTGGGGCTGTTGTTCGGCGGCGCGATCGCGAAGCGGATGCCGCCGGCGACGTCGCCCTGGATGCGCACCGCCGGGCCGCCCTGGAGCAGATCGTCGGCATCGAGCTTGGACGGGTCGGCCGGCGGGGAGAGTGAGCGGTAGCCGGTGGTGGTCACGACGCCCTGGAAGGTGAGCGCCCCGCCAATGTCGCCATCGAGCGAGACGCCGATCGCGTTCGCGCCGGTCACGTTGATCGTGCCGGCGACGCGGGCATTGCCGGTGATGTCGGTCGCGCGGATGCCGAAGCTGTTGTCGCCGGTGACGTTGATCGTGCCGCTGTTGACGAAGGCGCCCGCGAGCCGGCTGTCGAGGGCGATGCCGGCGCTGGTATTGCCCTCGATGGTGATGGTGCCGGAATTGGTCACGTTGCCGGTGAAGGTGCCGCCGGGCGCGATCCGGATGCCGAAGCGGTTGGCGCCCTGGGCGAAGGGCCCGTCCAGATCGCCGTCCTTGTCGGTGTCGGTCGGCGCGTAGGTTTCGTCGATGGTGATCGGGCCGCTGTTGGTGATCGAGCCGGTCAGGCCCGGCAGCGCGAGGATGCCGTTCGCGTTGCTCGCATTCTGGATGGCGAGCGCCCCCGCATTGGTCACCGTATTGTTGCTGTCCAGCGTGATCGCGGTGCCGCTGGTGAGTGTGATGCCGCCGGCCGAGGTGACGTTGATATTGTCCGGCGCGCCATTGGTGGCGGTGGAGGTGCTCAGCGGCGTGGTGATCTTCGTCTCGACCTTCCGCTCGGCCTGGGCCTGGCTGATCGCCACGAGCGCGAGGGGGGTGAGGCAGGAATAAGCAAGCAGGCGACGCATACGGGATATGTCCTTCTTCGCGGCTGTCCCCGCGCCCGGGCGGGCGGGGTTCATGCCGGAAGGACGACGCGGCGCGGAAAGACCCGCAGTTGATCCAGGTAAATTTGCGGCCGGCGCGAAAAAGCCGACGCGCGCGCTAGAAGGCGAACTGCCAGCCCAGGCGGACGGAGCGGGGGCGCAGCGGCGTGACCTGCGGATTCTGGATCAGGGTGAAGGGCGAGCCCATGGCGAAGCGGTTCCCGGCCTCGTCGAGCAGGTTGGTGAGGTTCAGCGTGAAGGCGTGCGGACCGTGCTCCAGCCGGGCGCCGAGGCTGACGTCCGTCACCTCGCCCTGCCGGTCGCCCAGCACCGGGCCGACGCCGAGCACGGAATCGCCGACATAGCGGACCGAACCGCCCAGCCTGAGGTCGAGGCTCGGCGAGAGCGCCATTTGATAGTCGACGGCGAGGCGCGCGCCGATGTCGGCGACGTTGGGCAGGGGGAAGTCGGGCTGGAGGATGATGCCCGGAAAGGGATCGACCACTTTGCTGTCGTTGACCAGCATCGCGCCCTCGAGGCTCAGCCCGGGCAGCGGCCGCCAGCCGGCCCGCAATTCGAAGGAATAGATCCGGCCGTCGCCGATATTGGCGGTGGTCGGGAAGCCGAACAGGGAGACGGTGTCCGCTTGGATGTCGTTCCAGCGCGTATAGGCGAGGGACGCGGAGATATCGAAGGCGCCCGCCCCGGAGCGGCCGTAGCGCACGCCCGCCTCCAGCGAGGACAGATTGTCGTTGCGGAAGCGGCGGATGATCATGTCGCTCGCCGCGGTGAGATCGCTGGTCGGCGTGCCCTGCGCGGTGACCCGGAAGACATTGCCCTCGACCGCGAGGCCGCCCGGCCGGAAGCTTTCCTGGTAGCGCGCGAAGAGCAGCAGCCGCGGCGCCGCTTCCCAGGCCAAAGCGATGGATGGGAGGAAGGCGCTCTCCTTGCGGCTGGCGTCGGCGGCGCGCGCCACGTCGATCGAGCCGAACAGGGGCACCAGCACCAGCGCCGGCGCGTCGATCGAGCTGCCGGAGAGATGGGACTGACTGAAGCGGGCGCCGGCGGTCAGCGTGACGGCGGGCGCGAGGCCGACGCTCGCCTCGCCGAACAAGGCGAGCTCCTCGATCCCGTTCTCGACGCCGGCGAGCTGCTGCGGATCGGCGACCGGTCCGGCCGTCCGGCGCTGCCGGCTCCGGTTGGAGATCATGCTGGTGCCGACCACCCAGGAGATGCCGCCCTCGGTCTGGCCCGCGAGGCGGCTCTCGGCGGACAGCAACCTGACCCGCGTGTTCTGCGCATAGAGCTGCGGCGGCAGGTTGAAGACGGTGGAATCGTAAAGCTCGTCAATGTCATGATCGACCCAGCCAAAGGCGGTGGTGAAGCGCGTCCGCCCCCAATCTTTCGAGACGACGAGATCGGCGAGCAGATAGTCGCTGCCGAAGGGCTGGGCGATGGCGCTGTCCCGGGTCAGCGGCGGCGCGCCGCGATCCGCATATTGACCGTCGCGGCCGCGGATGCGCTGGCCGCTGAAGCCGGCATCGAAGGTCCAGCCGCTGTCCGTCTCGAGCCGCAGCGCCGCGCGGCCGCCATAGGTGCGGACGCGGTTGACGTCGTCCAGGCCACGCCCCGTGTCGTCGATATAGCCGCCGTCCTGCGCACCGTAACCGACGAGGCGAAGGCCCAGCCGGCCTTCGACCAGCGGCAGGTTCAGCACCCCGGCAATGTCGCCGCCGGGATCGCCATGCTGGGTGGCGGTGGCGCCGACCACGAGCATCCCGCCGGTCGCGTCGGTGCGCGGCCGGTTCGGCATGATCCGGATCACCCCGCCGAGCGAGCCGGCGCCGTACAGCGTGCCTTGCGGGCCCTCCAGGATCTCGACGCGGTCGATGTCGAACAGGCGCAGGTCGGGGTCCGGCGCGTTATAGTTGAGCCTTGTCTCGCCCAGATACTGGCCGGCGGTCGCCTGGGTCGGGCCGCTGAAGCTGGAATCGGCGATGCCGCGGATGAAGAGCTTGTTGCGCCCCGGCCCGAGATGGGTGGAGGCGAGGCCCGGCAGGCGGGCGACCAGCGCCTCGCTGCCGCGCGGAGCATAAGCCAGTTCGGGATCGTCGCCGTCCACCATCTGGACGCCGCCCGGATAGAGGGAGAGCGGCATCGGCCGGCGCGCGGCGACGACCAGCACCGCCTGCTCCTCCTCCGGCGCCGGCGCGGCGGCGAGGATCAGCTGGGGCGCGGCGGGCCGGCGCGCGATCCGGACCTGCGGCTGGGGCCGTTGCGGCGGACGGCGGACGATCCGGTAGCTGCCGGGGGCGACGCGGATGAAGCGGGCCTCGCTGGCCGCAAGCAGCCGGGTCAGCGCCTGCTCGGCGGTCATCCGCCCGCGCACCGCCGGGACACGGCTGGCCGCCAGCGCCGGATCGGTGAGGCCGATGCTGACGCCGGCCTGGCGGCCCAGCGCGACGATGGCGTCGCCGAGCCGTCCGCCGGGCAGGCTCAGCTCCCGCGACTGGACAGCCGCCGCCGGCGTCGCGACGAAGGCGGCGGCGGAAAGGGTCAGGACACCGCTGGCCAGGATCGTGCTAAGGCGTCCCACTGCTCCCCACCGTCAGTAGCCAGCCATCCCCCGCGCGGCTGGCGCTGACCCCCAAAAGCGATGCGGCGCGGCGCACGGCCGTGCCCTTGTCGGCGTCGAGCATGATGACGCCGGTGAAATTCTGCCGCGCCACGGGCGGGCTCGCGCGCACGGCGACGCCGAGATTGCGCGAGAGATCGCTCGCCACCTGCGCGACGCTGGCCGAGCGGTAACTGAGCCGGCCCGCGCGCCAGCCGCCGATCGCGTCCGGCTCCACCCGCGCGACCACGGGCCGCGCGGTGGCGGCGGCGCGGCGCAGGCTCATGCCGGGCGAGAGGTCGACCGCGACGCCGCGCGGGTCGAACAGGACGCGGCCCTCGGAGACGCCGACCTCGACCGCGCCGCGCTCGGCGACGACGTTGAAGACGGTGCCGAGGTCGCGCATCTGCGCGCCCGCCGCCTCGACCTCGAACGGCCGGGCTTCGTCATGGACCACGGTGAACAGGGCCTCGCCCTGCTCGAGGCTGGCGAAGCGGGCATTGTTGCGGTCGAGCTGGATGCGGGTGCCGCCGTTGAGATCGATACGGCTGCCGTCGGCGAGATCGATCCGACGATGCTCGCCGGGGCCGGTCTCGACGGCATAGAGCGCGGCGCCGGCGGGAATGGTGGTGTAGGCGACGAGCCCCGCCACCGCGGCGGCGACGGCGCCACCGCCCCAGCCGAGGAAGCGGCGCCGGTTCGGGCGGTAGGCGGGCGCCTCGGCGGGCGTCCAGGCCGGCTGGACGGGGCGCGGCGCGGGGGCGAGGTCCGCCGCGTCGAGATCGGCGAGCGCGGCCTCGTCATAGGCATGCTGATGCGCGGCGTCGGCCTCCAGCCAGCCGGTGAAGGCCTCCCAATCGTCGGCGCCGGCATCGCGCAGTCGCACGACCCAGGCGATCGCCTCTTCCTCGATACGCTGCACGTCCCTGTCCGTCATTCACACCCCCTCGGGACCAAGACGCCGCCGCTCCGCTCAACCCGCATCGAACCGTCTCCTGAGTTCGATGAGCGCGCGATAGGCCTTCTGTAGATGCTTCTCGACCGCGCTCAGACTGATGCCGAGTTCGTCCGCGATGTCGCGCTGGCTCTGGCCTTCGACCCGGAACCGGCGGAAGACGAAGTCGGTCCTCTCGCCCAGCGCCCGCAACGCCTCCTCCACGGCCTGGAGCTGCTCGCGCGCGATCAGCACGCGCTCGCCCCCCGGGCTTTCGGAGATGCCGAGCGAATCGCCGGAGACGTCGTGCCAGTCATGGTCGCGCTTCTGTCCGCGCAGCTCCGCCCGGCGCCGGTCGAGCATCAGATTGTTCGCGGCGCGGTAGAGATAGGCCAGGGGATCGGCGATCGGCCCGCTCGCGCCCGCCGAGGCCTTGATCCACATTTCCTGGAGGAGATCCTCGGCATGATCGCCGGCGCCCCGCGCGCGCAGGAAGCGCAGCAGGGCGGCACGATTCTCCAGGAACACGGCTTCAAGGCCGCTCGTCGTCATTGTCTTGGCCATGGCGGGAAAGCGGAGCGTGGCCCCGTAATGTCGTTCGCTCCAACTGTCCATGTTCGGGCGCCGAAACTTTCGACGAAAGGGGGGTGCGGGTTCGGCGAAACGGCGGCGTCTAGGGTTACGAGCTCCCGGGAAGGTCCCCCACCAATCCCCACCGGGGGCTCAACCACCACCCCTCCCGTCCGCCGGATGCGTCGCTGTTCTCCCGGCGGACGGGAACCCCCTCGAAACCGACGCTCAGCCGAGCGACAGGCCGCCCGCGGTCAGCCGGCGCGCCGCCTCGCGATAGGTCTTGCCGACCGGCACGGCCGCGCCGGTCGTCAGGTGCAGGACGAGATCGCCCCAGCGCTTGCGCTCGACCGAGACGACCCGCGTCGGATTGACCACCGCCGAGCGATGCACGCGGACGAAGCCGAACGGCTCGAGCAGGGTCGCCGTCTCGGTCAGCGAGCCACGCTCCAGATAGGAATCCGCGCCGGCATGGATGCGGACATATTCGCCTTCCGCCTCCACCCGGTCGACCTGGCCGACGTCGAGCCGAAGGGTCTCGGCGCCGCGCCGGACCCAGAGATGGCGCTCGTCCTCGCCCCCGCTCCGCGCCCGCTTCAGCGCGTCGAGCTGCCCGGACAATTCCTGCAGCCTCCGCCCCGCCTCGCGCTGCGCCGCCGCCTGGCGCGCGCGGGCCAGCGCCTGCTCCAGCCGGCTGAGCCGCACCGGCTTGCTGATGAAATCGAGCGCGCCCGAATCGAAGGCGTCGACCGCCATTTCCGGATGGGCGGTCACGAAGACGATCAGCGGCGGCGTCGCCGGCGCCGGCCAGTCCATCCGGGACAAGGCCTCGACCACGTCGAAGCCGTCCAGCTTCGGCATCTCGATATCGAGCAGGACGAGATCCGGCGCCAGCGCCTCCACCTGCGCCAGCAAATCCTGCCCGGTCTGCGCCTGCCCGGCCAGTTCCACGTCCTCGCACTGCCCCAGCAGGCCGGCGAGCCGGTCAAGCGCCAGCGGCTCGTCGTCGCACATCAGGACGCGCAACGCCGTCATGCAGAGGTCCTGAGCGGCAGGCAGATCGTCGCCGAATAGCCTCCGCCCACGAGCGGCGCCGCGGCAAGGCTGGCCTCATCCCCGAAATGAAGGCGGAGCCGGTTGGCGACGTTGCGCAGGCCGGTGCTGGTACCCCCCGGCAGCGGCGTCTCGGCATCGCCGCCATCGTTGCGGATCTCGAGGACGAGCACGCCCCCTTCCGCCCGCGCGATCACGTCGAGACGCACCGGCGCCTGGCTGCGCGCCACGCCATATTTGATGGCATTCTCGATCAGGGGCTGGCTGATGAGATTGGGGACCAGGGCGTTCGCGGTCTCCGGCGGCACGTCGATGGCGACCTCCAGCCGGTTCGGGAAGCGGGCCTTCTCGATCTCCAGATAGAGCGACTGGAGCTGGACCTCCTCGCCGAGCGTGATCTCCTTGCCCGTGTCCATCTGCAAGGTGGAGCGCAGGAAATCCGAGAGGCTGACGACCATCGCCTCCGCCTCGCCGGGGCGCTTCGCGATCAGGCTGGCGACGGAGTTCAGCGTGTTGAACAGGAAGTGCGGATTGAGTTGGTAGCGCAACGCGCTCAATTGCGCGGCATTGGCCTGCGCCTGCAGCGACACGATCCGTTCCTCGCGCTCGGTCAGGTCCTCGCCATAGGTCAGCGCGAGCAGCATCACCGAGACGGCGACATATTGCCAGAGAAAGCTCAGCAGCGAGATCGGATATTCGGCGATGAGCACCGACCAGGGTGAGCTCACCGGCACGAATTGCATGAAGACCACGGGGTTGAGGGCGGCGTGCACCATGCAGCCGGCCAGGGCGAGGCCGGCGGCGATCAGCACCCGGCGGGCCGGTCCCCGCCCCCGCGCCCGGCGGAGAGCGGCGAGGATTGCGAAGGACAGCAGCATCGCGAGCAGGCTCATCAGCCCGCGCGCGGCGATCAGCGGCCAGCTTTCGCTGGCGCTGATCGCGAGGCGAGCGGCGGTGAGCGTGATGAAATAGGTCAGCCAGAAGCCGAGGATCACGCCGATGGCGAGCCGACGGAAGAAGCGCGCGCCGGGCTGCGCCGGCGCCGCACGCGGCGGTTCGGCCGCTCCGGCGGGCCGTTCATGGGCCGCGGGGGCGTTGGATGGGGAGAAGATGCTGTTCATGACATCCATCGTCCTTGCGCCTGTCACCGAGCCTATGGTGTCCTCCAATCACTGTCAAAGATGGTACGATGCGAAGCAAATTTGGCGAAGAGCAGACCCCGACCCGCGAGCATCCGGCCGAGACGGCCAGGGCCGCGGCCCAGCCGCGCCCCCAGCCCGCGCCGCGGGCGATGAAGCACGGCCTTTACTGAACCCCTTTTCCTGACCAGCGGGCTCATCGGAGCCCCGCCGGCGGCCGGCCCGATCCTTGCAGCCCCAAAATGCGGATCGCGGTCGGCCGGAGCGGCCCTTCCCCGGTCACCGCGCCGCCCGCCCCGAACCGCTCCCACTGGGCGTCGGCCACGTAGACCAGGCTGCCGTTCACGAGCGTACCGAGCGTCGGCTCGCCCCATTCCGGAGTGCCGCGCTCCAGCACCTCGACGCGCGCGATCGCAAGGCCGTCCCGGGACAGATGCAGGCGCACGATGCGCCGGGGGTTCACGCCATTCTGGATGGCGATGAGCGTGCCGCCGTCGGCGATCAACCCGTCTATCCCGTCGAGCATCGTTGGCGACTGGGCCGCCACGCGCCCGATCCGGCCGCTGGCGGGGTCGATCACCGCGAGGCCGTAGCCATAATCGGCGACATAGAGCCGTCGGCCGTCCCGCGAGAGCGCCAGACCCTGCGGGCTGCGCATCGTGCCCGGAGCGACGAGCGTGTCGAGGGCCGCGGCGCCGGGGCGGGCGCGATAGACGGCACCGTTCTGCGGGTCGCTGGCATAGATCGTGCCGTCCGTGGCGATGACCAGATCGCCGGGCGAACCGCCCGCCGGCGCCGGCACGCGGCGGACCACCCGCAGGCTGCGCAGATCGAGCGCGATGAGGCCGCGATAGGCGGTGTCCGGCCCCGGGGTCTGCTCGACCACGCCCGAGGTCAGCCAGAGCAGCTGACGCCGCGGATCGATGGCGAGGCCGAACAGGCTGCCGGCCTCGACGCCCGGCACGACGCGCCAGGCGCCGGCCTCGTGGACCAGCAATTCGCGCCCGGCCACGGACGAGGCGAACAGGCGCCGGCGCGGCGCGTCCCAGGCGACGCCTTCGATCAGGCGCCGCTCGGTCGGGACGGCGTGGAGCAGCCTGCTGTTGCCCGCCAGCACGCGATTGGCCTCGAACCGGGCGACCAGGGCGGGCCCTTCCGCGCCGGGCAAACGGGCCGCGATGGCCTGCAGACTGGCCGGCGAGAGCGCGTAGCCCATGGCCGCCAGCCGCTCCAGCGCCGCCCGCAGCCGGGCCTCGCTGCCCGGCTCAAGCGAGGCCGCGATGACCCGGCGGAGCAGCGCGGCGCTCTCGGGGAAACGCTCGGCCAGCGCCACGATGCCGGCGGCCTCCTGCGGCTGCGCGCGTGGCGGCGGCGTCCAGGCGCCGCCGGTCGTATCGGACGCGACCGAGGCGGAAAGAGAGGTGGACGCGACGAGCCAGAAAAGGCCGAACCCAAGGCGCCTTCGCGCCGCACCTGCACGCTGCAAACCCAATCTCCCTCGATCAGAAGCCGGCAATTTAGTACGAATCGTACCTCATGACAAGCCGCGACTTGAGGGACGGAAGCGCCCGATGCTATGCTTCGCACCATTTCAACGGCGATGGACTTGATCATTGGCAGACGCGCCCCACCAGCTCACCGACCATGAGGGCACTTTCCTCTCCCTCGTGCTGCGCATCCAGCCGACCACCGCCTATCAGGTGACGAAAATCTACGAGGCGAGCCCGGTCAACAATTTCAACACCTCCAAAGGCAAGATCTACCCATTGATCCGCCGGCTGACCGAGCGCGGCCTGCTCGCCAAGCAACTGGTCGAGGGCGACGGCCGCGGCACCGAGGCGCTGCTCTGCACCAAGGCGGGGGAGAAAGCGGTGCGCGCCTGGGTGGGCCAGATCCGCGACACCCATGTGCTGCTCGACGATCCGCTGCGCACCAAGGTCCAGTCCTTCGGCCTGCTGGACAAGGAGGAGCAGATCGCCTGGATCGCCGAGGCCAAGGCGCTGCTGCACGGCAAGCTGGCCCAACTCGAGGCCTATCGGTCCGAGGTCGACGTCCCTTACAAGGACTTCCTCCACGACAATGCGGTCAGCACGACCCGCGCCCGGCTCGACTGGCTCGACCGGATGCTGATCGGCGTCGTCGGCGGCTGATCCGCGCGGCACGGATAATCTCTTTCCCTCTTTGCACGATCTGATATGGTACGAATCGTACCTCTTTGGAGGATGCGATGCCCGGTTCCGCGCCTTTGCTACGCCACCCGCACGGCCCGCCGCTGGCGCGGCTCGCCCGGCGCGAGCGCGAGGTGGCCGAGATCGTCTATGCCTGCGGCCGCGGCATCACGGCCGACGAGGTGCGGCTCGCGCTCAGCGACCCGCTGAGCAACAGCGCCGTCCGCTCGATGCTGACCCGGCTCGCCGCCAAGGGGCTGCTCGCCACCCGCAAGGCGGGCAAGAAGTTCGTCTATCTGCCGGCCATCGCCGACGATGACGCGCGCGAAAAGGCGATCCTTCGCCTCGCCCAGGATTATTTCGCCGGCTCGCTGGCCGAGGCGGCGATGGCGACGCTCGCTTTGGCCCGCCGCCGCCGGCCCGCGACGCTCGACCGCGTCCGCACCTCGCTCGAAGCCAGCGCCGCCTGACCCAAACAAAAAAGGCGGGCCCGAAGGCCCGCCCTCTCCTTCCGGTCGACTGGCTCAGCGCCAGTTGACCAGCACGCCCGCGTAGAAATAGCGGCCGATCGCGTCGACGCCCTCGCCACCGCCGGTGCCGAGCAGGCCGAGCGGCGGCTGGCGATCGGTGAAATTGTCGATGCCCGCATAGAAGCGGAACTGTTCGTTCACCCGATAGCCCATGCGGATGCCGTGGATGAACAGGTCCGGGAACCACTCGCGGTCGCTGATGTCCGCATTGGTCGGCGGCCGGCCCTGGAAGCTGTGCTGCGATTCATAGAAGGCCGGGACGGTTTGCCGACCGATATAGTTGAGCGTGTAGCGCAGATCCCACGGCCCGGCCCCGTATTCGACCTGGAAGTTGGCCGCGAGGGCCGGATCGCCCACTTCGCCCAGCAGCCGGTCCCCGAAGGCCGGATCGGTCGGGTTCACGAAATCGGTCCGCTCCAGCACCACGGTCGCGATCGCGCGGACGTTCAGCACATGGCCATTGCCGAAGCGGTGGTGGTAGGCGAGATCGAAATCGATGCCGCGCGAATCCTGCCGGGCGAAGTTGGCGACCCGGGAGAGCAGGATGTCGTCCTGATTGGCGAACAGGCCGAAGCCGTTGCGCGGATTGATCAGAGCGCAATAGGGATTGTTGGTATTGGCCTGGTCGACGCACAGGTTGAGGATGTTCTGCGGGACCAGCAGCTGGATCAGGTTGTTCACCCGGATGCTGTAATAATCCACCGTCAAGCTGAAGCCCGGCAGGAAGCTGGGCGTGAACACCGCGCCGATGGTGAGCGAATTGGCGGTCTCCTCCTCGAGTGTGGAATTGCCCGCCTGGGTGAAGCCGATCGTCTGGGAGTTGGAGACGCAGTTGCGGAACGGGCTGCCCACCGGCGTCGCCGCGGTGATGCAGGGCGAACCCGCCAGCACCGTCGTCGGCACACCCAGGGCGGCGCAATTGGCGGCGCGATTCGGCCCGTTGTTGATGAAGGCCTGGTCGCATGGATCCTGGACCTGCGCGAAGCCCTGGGTCGCCGGCGTGAACAGGTCGCCGAGCGTCGGCACGCGCACCGCCCGCGAATAATTGGCGCGGAAACGGATGTCCCGGACCGGCGACCAGGTGCCGCTGATGTTCCAGGCGAAGGTGTGGTTCGCGTCGGTGTTGTAGTTGGAATAGCGCACCGCGCCGGTCACCGTCAGCTCGCGGGCGAAGGGCTGGTCGCGCAGGATCGGCAGCTCGAGCTCGCCGAAGCCCTCCAGCACCTCGAAATCGGGCGGCGAGAAGGTCGGGAAAGCGTTGAAGAAGGTCGCCCCCGACGCGGAGAGGGGATCGGCGCGCTGCGACGTCGTCTCCCGCCGCCATTCGGTGCCGACCACGAAGCGGATCGGGCCGCCCGGCAATTCGAACAATTGCGAAAGGTCACCGGCCATGAAGGCGGTGACGTTGAGCTGGGACGCCCGCTCGTCCAGCGTCGACGTGGTGTTGACGAAGTCGAGCGCGGCCGCGCTCGGCGCGGTGCCGAACAGGTTGATCGGCACGCAGTCCGGCCGGGTCACGGCGACCTGGTTCACGCGGCAGACGATCTGGCCCTGGGCGTTGCGGACGGCGTCGGCCGCCAGCGTGAAGCCGTCTGGATTGCCGTTGAGATCGGCGAGCACGAGATCGTTGAGCGCGTCCGTACGGCCCTTGTAGCGGCCGTAATTGACGGCGACCTCATAATGCCAGTCGTCGTTGAAATCGCCTTCAACGCCGGCGACCACCCGCCAGGTATCGCGGCTGATAAGCTGCTGGCGCCCACCGAAATCGACGTTGAAGCGCGACAGCGGGAAGGTCCCGGTGGCGGGATTGGCGCAGAGACCGAAGCTCTGCAGGGTGGCGAGGGACTGAGCGTTGAGGAAGCCGTTGTCGCAGCGCATCAGCCGGCCCTGGAAGAAGCTCGGCTGCCCCTCCTGCACCGCGTCGATATGGACATATTTGCCCTCGAAGAAGGGCTGGAAGGCCGGCGAGACCTCAAAGCGGGCGAGCAGGTTCGCCGTGTAGCGATCGAGACCGGCGGCCAGCTGGCCGGTGTCGCGCAGCGTGGAGCCGAAGCCGCCCTGCTGGTTGCCGCTGCCGACCGGGCGGAAGGACCGCGTCGGCACGTCGATGAAGAGATTGCCCGAATCGTTGAAGCGGAGAAAATCGCCGGCGGCGTTGATCTGGCCGATCGTCCCGCCGTTGGAAATGGTGGCGTTGCGAATGCCGCAGAGGAAGGTGTTGTCGGCGATCCCGTCGCCCGCCGCCGGCTCGCCGACCGTATTGTCGACCTGCTGGAACTGGCAGCGGCCGTCATAGGCGCCGGTCAGGCGCGGCCGCTCGGTGAAATAGAGCGGCTCGGCATTCACATATTCGAGGCTGACGGCGATGTTGCCGCGGCCGTCCGCGAAATTGCGCCCCCCGGTCAGGGTGATGAACTGGATGCCGCGATCGCCTTCGTCCGAGACGCCGGCCTGGGCGCGGGCGCGCAGGCCCTCGAAGTCGCGGCGCAGCACGAAGTTGACGACGCCGCCCATGGCGTCCGACCCATAGACGGCGGAGCTGCCGCCGGTGACGATGTCGACCCGCTCGAGCAGATCCTCCGGGATGGTGTTGATGTCGACGAAGAAGGCGCCGGCCACCGAGGTGACGTGGCGGCGGCCGTTGACGAGGACCAGCGTCCTTTCCGGCGCCAGATCGCGCAGGTCGAGGATGTTGAGGCCGGCCGTGCCGATGAAGCGGGTCGAATTGGCTTGGCTGAAGGTCGAGGCAAGCGCCGGCAGGTCGTTGAGCGCGTCGCCGAGGCTGACGTCGCCATGGCCGACCAGATCGTCGCCGCTGAGCGAGGTGATCGGCACGACCGACGTCAGGGTCGGCCGGCGGATGCGGCTGCCGGTCACCTCCACGACCTGGCCGCCCTCGTCGTCCTGGGTCTGCGTCTCGGCCGGCGGGCGATCGGCGTCGTCCTGGGCATGCGCCGGTGTCGCCAAAGCGAACGCCAACAGGGAAGCGGTGCAGAGAATCGTTGCAGGCAGTCGAGACATGGAAAACCCCCAAATGCAGTAGTACGTTTCGTACCTTTGCACGGGCGCACGCAAAGCGGATAGCCTGCTATAGTACTTTTCGTACCTTTTTATGAAAGCTGTGGCGAAAAGGGCACAGGACCAGGCTCAGCGCAGATGCTGGGCGACCTCCGCGACGGTGCCGGAGAGGCTGCTATACAGGGCGAAGGCGAGCAGCAGCGCGCCAAGGGCGGCCGCGCCGCCGACCGCGGCATATTGCAGGACGGCCGCCCTGGCGCGGGCGCGCGCGGCCCGTTGCGCGGGATCCGCCTGGGGTTTGATACCGATCGCGCCGCCTTGGTTCGTCGGCGGCGTGCCGCCGCCCGGACGCGGCACCTTGCGCCGCTCCAGCACTGCCGCGACGCTGATCCTGCCTTGCGCCAGGATCCCGAACTTGTGGTGCTTCGTCCAGACCACCCGGCCGGCGATCGCGCAGCCCGGCCGCAGGATCTCGACATAGGTGCCGCGCGGCGGCGGCGTGCCCGCCTGGACCAGCATCCCGCGCGACGAGATGTCGCGGATGCAGACTTCCATCTGTCCCGCGCCGGCCCGCATCTTCGCGGGCAGGACGACCTTCTGACGCGGCTCCCTCGGCTTGAAGGCATTCATCATATTCGCCTCAACGAATATTAACCATATAGTTGAAAACTAATCTGGTTTAAGAACGCGCGACTTTCAGATTCTATCCCGGATCCGAAACATCGTCCGCTTTTCTGACGCCCCGCCGAGGGCCGGCCGCTGGCAAAAGGCCCGTCCCGAAGGGACGCGGGTCTTGACGCAGGCGCGATATCCTGTGAACGCACCCGCAGCATGAGCACCGAGCTTCTCGACGGCCCCGAACTCGCCGGCCCCGGCCCGGAAGGCGCGCTTCCCGCCGATCAGGCGCGCGCGCTCGCGGAGCTCGAGCAGATCATGGGCTTCCACATCAGCCTCGCCGAGCTGGCCATCAAGGCGCACTTCCAGAAGAATTATGCCCATCTTGGCCTCACCCAGAAGCAGATCGCCGTGCTCTGGCTGGTCGATTCCTGCCCCGGCATCATCCAGGTCGACATCGCCCGGATGCTGCGCGTCCAGCGCGCGACCATCGCCGGCGTGGTGACGATCCTCACCGCGCGCGGCCTGTTGCGCCGCGCCGGGCCGGGCAGCGAGGACGCCCGGCACGTGCCGCTGGAGCTGACCGGCGAGGGCAAGGCCGCCCTGACCGAGTCCAAGACCGCGATCGAGAGCCACGAAAATTGGGTGAAGCAGCGGCTCAGCGCCGCCGACCAGCGCGCCATCGCCGCGCTGATGACCAAGATTTACGACAACGACTGAGCGGGGCGACCGCCCCTATTTCGCCAGGAACCGCTTGAGCGCCGCCCGGCTGTCGCGCCGCGCCTGCTCGGCGACGGCGGCGCCCGGCATCATGTCGAAGGCATGAAAGGCGCCCGGATAGACGTGCAGCTCGGTGGGCACGCCCGCGCGCAGCAGGCGCTGCGCATAAAGGATGTCCTCGTCGAGGAAGAGATCGAGCGCCCCGGTGCTGACGAAGCTGGGCGGCAGGCCGGCAAGGTCGGTCGCCCGGGCCGGAGCGGCGTAGGGCGAAACCCCCTCACCGCCCGGTTCACGGCCGAGCAGGGAGGTCCAGCCGAACCGGTTGTTGTGCGCATGCCAGAGGAATTCGCCGGCATAGGGATGCGGTTCGTCCGCGCAGGTGCGGTCGTCGAGCATCGGGTAGATCAGTTGCTGGAAGGCGAGCCGATATTCGCCCCGGTCGCGGGCGAGCAGGGCCAGAGCCGCGGCGAGCCCGCCGCCCGCGCTCTCCCCCATCACCCCGATCCGCGCCGGATCGAGGCCGAGCGCTTCGGCCTGGGCGAACGTCCAGGCGAGGCCGGCATAGCAATCCTCCAGCGGCCCCGGGAACGGCGTCTCCGGAGCGAGGCGATAGTCGACCGAGACGATCGCGCAGCCGAGCTCGGCGGCGAGCGGGCGATGGGCCGGCTCGAGGTCCTTCGCCTTGCCGCCGACATAGCCGCCGCCATGGATATGGTAGATGCAGGGCAAGGGCCGGGGAACGTCGCGCGGACGATAGACGTGGAGCAGGATTTCCGGCGCATCCTTCGGGCCGGGGACATAGATGCGCTCAAGATCGACATTGCTTTCCTCGATCGGCGGCAGCGGCAGCTCGCGCTTGCGCATGGCGTCCAGCGTCTCGAGCGAGAGCATCATGCTCGGGAACATCTCCAGGAACGGCGCGAGCTCCGGGTCGACGAGATGGCGGCTGTCCATGCGCGATCTTCTCCTCCGGGGCGATCAGCCGCCCAGTAACGCCTCATTGTCCGCCCCGGCAACGCCCGGGGGGCGCGGCGCATCGGTCGGGGTCGCCGAATAGCGCGGCGCCGGGGCGGGTTGGACCATGTCGCCCACCGCGACGAAGGCGCCGCGCGCCACATTGTGCGGATGCGCCGGCGCCTCGGCGAGGGAAAGGACGGGCGCGAAGCAGATGTCCGTCCCCTCCATCAGCGCGCACCATTGATCGCGCGTCTTCGTGCGGAAGATTTCGGTCAGGCGGTCCTTGAGCGCCGGCCATTGGCGCGGATCCATCTGCGCCTGGAAGGCGGGATTGTCCGCCAGCCCCAGCGTCTCCAGCAGCAGCGCATAGAAATGCGGCTCGATCGCGCCGAGCGCGACATATTTGCCGTCCGCCGTCGCGTAGCTGTCGTAGAAATGGGCACCGCCGTCGAGCAGGTTCACGCCGCGCTCGTCCCGCCAGCGCCCGGTCTCGCCGAGCCAGCGCAACATCCCCGCGAGCAGCGAGGAGCCTTCGGTCATCGCCGCGTCCACCACCTGCCCCGGTCCGCCCCCCTTCACCGCGACCAGAGCGGCGGCCATGCCGAAGGCGAGCAGCATCCCGCCGCCGCCGAAATCGCCCGCATAGTTGATCGGCGGCACCGGCTTTTCCCCGGCCCGCCCGACCGTGTGGAGCACCCCGGACAAGGCGATATAATTGATGTCGTGTCCGGCCGCCTGCGCCAGCGGCCCGTCCTGCCCCCAGCCGGTCATCCGCCCGTAGACAAGCTTCGGATTGTCGGCGAGCAGCACCTCGGGCCCCAGCCCGAGCCGCTCCATCACGCCCGGCCGGAACCCCTCGATCAGCCCGTCCGCCGTTCGGCACAAGGCCCGCGCGGCGGCCGCGCCCTCCGCCGTCTTGATGTCGAGCGTCACCGAGCGGCGCGAGCGCAAGGCCGGATCGGCGGGATCGAGCCGCGCCCCCGGCCGGTCGATGCGGATCACCTCCGCGCCATGATCGGCCAGCATCATCCCGGCAAAGGGCGCGGGGCCGAGCCCGGCGAACTCGACGATCCTGATCCCGGCGAGCGGTCCCGTCACGGGCGGCCCGGCGCGACGCAGCGGAAATTCTCGGCGTTATTCACACTACTGGTGCCGGACCAGCGCGCGACCTGCGGATGCGGGCAGAGCGGACGGGTGCGCGGCCCGCCCGGCGCGGTGCCGCCGCTGGCGATCAGTCGGTCCGGCGCCACGCCCCGCTCGCGCCAGGCCATCACCGCTTCGAGCGCGTCGAACCGGTCGGGCCCGACGCCGCCCCGGCAATGGTCGACGCCCGGCGCCATGAACAGGCGAAAGAAGCCGGACGTGTTGCGCGCGCCCATCCGCGCGTTGACCGCGTCCCAATAGGCGATGCTGTTCCAGGGCGAGAGCAGGCCGTCCGCCCAGCCATGATAGACGATCAGCTTGCCGCCCCGCGCCCGGAAGGCGCCAAGGTCCGGATTCCAGGCCCCGAGCGAGGCGCCGAAGCGCGCCTCCAGCGGGGGAATGTCACGGTCGCTGTCGAAGGTCGCGGCCGTCCAGCGCCGCTCGGCCGCCGGCAGCGCCAGCATCAGCATGGGCTCGTCGAGCTGGACGCCCGGCAGGGTCGCGATGGGCGGGACGCCATAAGCGTTGCCCGGATACAGAGCCAGGCCGCGCGCCGTGCGGCGCGGGCCGTAGACCAGGCGGGCGCGCTCCACCTGCGCCTGGCTGAGGCAGCGCGCGGGGCCGTCGGGACGGCACAGCAGGCCGCCGGGATCGAAGCCGCAGCCGCGCGGATCGCTCATGATCCCGTCGCGCACCCCGTCCGCCGGATCGCACCGGGCCATCGCCGCCGAACTGAGCAAGGCGATCTCGCCCGGGCCGAGATTGCCCGCGGGATTGGCGCGGGCCAGCGAATCCAGCCAGAAGGCGCGGGTCTGCAGCCGGACGAAATTGTTGGCGGGCGCGCCGGCGACGATCCCGTCATAATCGGCCGGATAACGCTGCGCCTCGGTCAGCCCCTGCCAGCCGCCCGAGGAGCAGCCCTCGTAATAGGCGAAGTCGGCGGGCCGCCCGTAATAAGCGCGCACGATCCTCTTCGCCCGATCGGCCAGCAGATGATGGGCGCGGTGGCCGAAATTCTCGACCCGCTCGGGATGGCCGGCCACCCAGCTGGCATCGAAGAAGCCGGTCGGCGTCACGTGGCCGGTATCGGTCGAGGCCGTGGCGAAGCCCCGGACGAGGCCCAGGCTCAGCGAGGGATAGTTGATGGCGCCCGTGTAGCCCCCATTGCCGACGCCGAGGAACCGGCCGTTCCATTCGGGCGGCAGCCAGAGCTCGAAGCCGATCTCCCGTTCGATCACGCCGACCACGCGGCAGAAGGGCCGGTCGGTGGCGGCGTTGGCGCCCATGAAGATGTTGAACGGCGAAGGTGGAAAGGCCCAGCGCGCGCCGCCGGGAATCGCCTCGGCGGTGGTAATGCGCACGTCGGGGAGGCTCAGGCGGGCGAGCGCCGCGCAGTCCCGGCTCTGCGCTTGGGCAGGCGCGGCCAGGCCGGCGGCGACGAGCAAGGCCATTGTCCAGGCGGCGGCGCGGCGGATGAGCACTGGCGGATCCCCTCTGTCTGTCGTCAGGGATACTGACAGAGCGTTTCGCCTCTTTGCAAGTCAGTCCCGCGGCCTGAGGTCCGCGACGCGTTGCGCCTTGCCCTGGGAGCGGGCGATGCCGCCGGCCTCGCACAGAACGATGCCGACGCTGATCCCGATCAGGCCCTTGATCCGCTCGCCCAGCGAGGCGGCGTCGCGCGCGATCTCGTCCGCGCTCGCATTTGGCCGCGGCTCGATCTGCAGCGTGACCACGTCGAGCCGCTCGGGGCGGCTGAGCTCGATCCGGAAATGCGGGGCCAGCGCCGGGCAGGCGAGGATCTGCTCCTCGATCTGGGTCGGGAACAGGTTCACCCCACGCACGATCAGCATGTCGTCGCTTCGGCCGGTGATCTTGGCCATGCGCCGCATCGGGCCGTTGGTGCCGGGAAGCAGGCGGGTAAGGTCGCGCGTGCGGTAACGGATGATCGGCATCGCCTCCTTGCTCAGCGAGGTGAAGACCAATTCGCCTTCCGCACCGTCCGGCAAGGGCGCGCCGGTCTCCGGATCGACGATCTCGGGGTAGAAATGGTCCTCCCAGATCGTGGGCCCGTCCTGTGTCGCCGCATATTCCTGCGCGACGCCCGGGCCGATCACTTCCGACAGGCCGTAAATGTCGACCGCCTTGATCGCGAAGGCCGCCTCGATCTCGCGGCGCATCGCCTCGGTCCAGGGCTCGGCGCCGAAAATGCCGATGCTGAGCGACGACGCGCGCGGATCCAGCCCCTGGCGACGAGATTCGTCGAGCAGGGCGAGCATGTAGCTCGGCGTCACCATGATGATGTCGGGCCGGAAATCCTCGATAAGCTGGACCTGCTTCTCGCTCTGCCCGCCCGACATCGGAATGACGGTGCAGCCCAAAGCCTCCGCGCCGTAATGGGCGCCGAGCCCGCCGGTGAAGAGGCCATAGCCATAAGCGACATGGACGAGCATTCCGGGCCGCCCGCCCGCCGCGTGGATGGAGCGCGCGACGAGGTTCGCCCAGGTCTCGATATCGGCCTTGGTGTAGCCGACCACGGTCGGCTTGCCGGTCGTCCCCGACGAGGCATGGATGCGCGCCAGCCGGGCGCGCGGCACGGCGAAGAAATCGAACGGATAGGCCTCGCGCAGGTCCGCCTTGGTGGTGAAGGGGAAATGGGCGAGATCGGCCAGCGACCGGAGCTGGTCGGGATGGACGCCGGCGGCGTCGAACTTCGCCCGGTAGCGCGCATTGCCCTCATAAGCGTGGCGCAGCGACCAATGCAGCCGCTCCAGCTGCAGGCCCGCGAGCTCCGGCCCGGTCAGGCGCGCATTCGCGTCTCTCTCCATGCGCTTGTCGTACCGCCGGGCCCAGTCCTCCGTCCAGTCGCGCGGCGCGCAACAACCCGGCTCGGGCGTGCCCCGACCCATACCAAAGTCTTATCGCTGCAACGGGTGCCGGCCTATAATCCGGCTGCCGAGGCGACCTGATTCCCCCTCGTGTCGCCCGGGCAAGGAGATCCGACATGGGCTACATCACCACGTAGGACGGCACCGCGATTTTCTACAAGGACTGGGGCCCGAAGGATGCCCAGCCGATCGTGTTCCACCACGGCTGGCCGCTGAGCGCCGACGACTGGGACAATCAGATGATGTTCTTCCTCCAGCAGGGCTTCCGCGTGATCGCCCATGACCGGCGCGGCCACGGCCGCTCGAGCCAGACCGACGACGGCAACGAGATGGACACCTATGCCGCCGACGTCGCCGCGCTGGTCGCCGAGCTCGACCTGCGCGGCGCGATCCATATCGGCCATTCCACCGGCGGCGGCGAGGTCGCGCGCTACGTGGCCCGGGCCGAGCCGGGCCGGGTCGCCAAGGCGGTGCTGATCGACGCGGTGCCGCCGGTCATGGTCCGCAAGGAGTCGAACCCGGGCGGGACGCCGATCGAGGTGTTCGACGGCTATCGCGCCGCGCTCGCCGCCAACCGCGCGCAGCTCTATCTCGATATCCCGACCGGGCCTTTCTACGGCTTCAACCGGCCCGGCGCGGTCGTGTCGGAAGGCCTGATCCGCAACTGGTGGCGCCAGGGCATGATGGGCAGCGTCAAGGCCGGCTACGAGTGCATCAAGGCCTTCTCCGAGACCGACTTCACCGAGGACCTGAAGGCCATCGACGTGCCCGTGCTGGTGATCCACAGCGAGGACGACCAGATCGTGCCTTATGCGGATTCGGCGCCGCTGACGGTCAAGCTGCTGAAGAACGGCACGCTCAAGACCTACAAGGATCTGCCGCACGGTTTGTGCCAGACCCATCCCGACATCGTGAATGCCGATCTGCTCGCCTTCATCCGTGGCGAGCCGGTGACCGACGCGCAGGAGGCCCGTCCGGCCATTCCGCTGAGCGCCTGAACCGAAGGGGCGCGGAGGCTCGTTCGCGAGCGTCCGCGCCGCCTGCGCTAAAGCGTCACGCCCCGCTTCCAGATCGCGATCTCGCGCTCGTCGTTGCGTTCCGCCGCCGTCTCCTCCCCCGAGGCGACGGCGCGGATCGTATCGAGCAGAGCTTCGGCGGCGGGCGCGAAGCCTTCCTCCAGGACGCGGCCGGCGTCGAAGTCGATCCAGCCGGGCTTGCGGCGGGCGAGCTCGCTGTTCGAGGCGATCTTGATCGTCGGCACCGGGAAGCCGAGCGGCGTGCCGCGCCCGGTGGTGAACAGGATCGCGGTCGCGCCGGCGGCGGCCAGAGCGGTGGCGGACACGGCGTCATTGCCCGGCGCCTCGAGCAGGGTGAGACCCGGCCGTCGGACGCGCCCGCCATAAGGCAGGACGTCGGTGACCACGGCATGGCCGCCCTTCTGCACGGCGCCGAGGCTCTTTTCCTCCAAGGTGGTGATGCCGCCCGCGATATTGCCCGGCGAGGGATTGTCGGACAGGCCCTCGCCATGATCGGTGAAGTAGCGCTTGAAGCCGTTCACCAGCCCGCCGATCTCGCGGAACACGGCCGCGTCCGCGGCGCGATCCATCAGCAAGTGCTCGGCGCCGAAGATTTCGGGGATTTCGGTGAGAATCGCGGTGCCGCCCGCCTCGGTCACCGCATCGCTCATCCGGCCGACCAGGGGATTGGCGGTGAGCCCGGAGAAGCCGTCCGAGCCGCCGCATTTGACGCCCAGCACCAAGTCCGACAGCGACACCGGCGCGCGCTTCACCTGCGCCGCGACTTCGACCAGCGCATCGACCAGCGCCAGCCCCTCCTCGATCTCGTCGCCCGCCGCCTGCGCGCCGAGCGCAAGCACATTGGCGCCCGCGGCGATGCCGGGCAGCAACTGGCTCAGCTGGTTGGACTCGCAGCCGAGGCCGAGGATCAGCACGCCGCCGGCATTGGGGTGGCTGGCAAGCGCCGCGAGCAGGGCGCGGGTGCCGTCCAGATCGTCGCCGAGCTGCGAACAGCCGAAGGGATGGGCGAAGCCATGCACGCCGTCGACCCGCCCGGCATGTTTCACCGCGGCCCGGGCGGCGATCTTCTCCGCGGTGCGCCCGACGCAGCCGACCGTCGGGATGATCCAGATCTCGTTGCGCGTGCCCACCCGGCCGTCCGCGCGGCGATAGCCGAGGAAGCCCGGCGGCGCGGCCCGTTCCCCCGACGCCGGGGTCGGCGCGGGCCGATATTGGTAATCGCCCCGCTCGCGAAGCGCGGTCCCGAGATTGTGGCTGTGGACATGCGTGCCCGCCTGAATCTCGCGAAGCGCCCGTCCGATCGGAAAGCCGAACTTGCGGACGATCTCGCCCGCCGCGATCGGGCGCAGCGCCACCTTGTGCCCCCTGGCCACCGGTTCGAGGAGCCTGACCTCCGCATCCTCGCCCGCCTCGAGGTCGCGCAGGGCCACGGCGACATCGTCGCGCGGATCGACCCTGAACAAAGGTGACGTCATGCTCTATCCCGTGCGCGGCGGCGTTCGCGCCCCGCTATACCATTTTCGGCGGCGCGGGTACGGCCGGGCTTCCTCAACTGAAGGAACGCGAATGAAATTGCTGCGATACGGGCCGCGGGGCGCGGAAAAGCCGGGCCTGCTCGACGCGGACGGACATATCCGCGACCTGTCCGACGTCATTCCCGATCTCGGCCCGGTGGCGCTCTCGCCCGGCGGCCTGGAGCGGCTCCGACGCATCGATCCCGCCTCCCTTCCGCGCGTCGAGGGGACGCCGCGCCTCGGCCCGCCGGTGGCCGGCTCGCGCAAGTTCATCGCCATCGGCCTCAATTATGCCGACCATGCCGCCGAATCCGGCCTGCCCGTGCCGGACGAGCCGGTCATCTTCACCAAGGCGGTAAGCTGCATCCAGGGGCCGGACGATCCGGTCGTCATCCCCCGCGGGTCGGTCAAGACCGATTGGGAGGTGGAGCTCGGCGTGGTGATCGGCAGCCGCGCCTCCTATGTCGCGGAGGCGGACGCGCTTGCTTGTGTCGCGGGTTATTGCCTGGTCAACGACATTTCCGAGCGCGACTTCCAGCTCAACCGGGGCGGCACCTGGGACAAGGGCAAGGGCTGCGACACGTTCGGACCGGTCGGCCCCTGGCTGGTGACGGCGGACGCGGTGGCGGACGTCCATGCCTTGCCGATGTGGCTCGAGGTCAACGGCCGGCGCGTCCAGGACGGCAACACAGCGACCATGGTCTTCGGCGTCGCCAAGCTGGTCTCTTATGTGAGCGAATTCATGACGTTGGAACCCGGGGACATCATCACCACCGGCACGCCGCCGGGCGTCGGCATGGGGCAGAAGCCGGAGCCCTGGTATCTGAAGCCCGGCGACGTGATGACGCTGGGCATAGACGGGCTCGGCACGCAGCGGCAGGCGGTCGTCGCCTGGTCGCCGGAGGCCTAGGCAGTCGCCGGTGGCTTGACGGTTTTCTCCCACGCCGTTTCGCCCTAGGTTTCGTCCAGGGGGAGGTGCCATGAGGGTTTTCACAACGGGCTTGCTGGCCCTCGCGCTCGGCGCGGCGCTGCCCGCCGCCGCGCAGGAGACGGCGTCGCGGGCGCTTCAGCAGCGGGTCGAGGCACGGCTCGCCGAAGCCGGGCCCGGCATCCGCTTCGGCCTCGTCGTCGCGACCGAGGACGGGCGCGAGTTGATCGCGATCGCGCCGGACTCTCGCTTCATCCCGGCCTCCAACACCAAGCTCTTCACCACCGCGGCCGCCTTCGCCACATTGCAGGGCCTCGACCGACCCGATACGGGCGGCGGCGCCTCGGTGGCGCTGGAGACCGAGCGCGGGCAGGCCCCGGACGTGGTACTCCAGGGCTTTGGTGACGCGCGCCTGTCGAGCGCTCCGGACTGCGTGACCAACTGCCTCGCCGCCCTCGCCGACGCCGTCGCCGCGCGCACCCGCCGGGTCCGCGACGTGATCGGCGACGACAGCTTCCTCCCTGACCAGCGCTGGAGCCCGGGGATGAGCTGGAACAACATCCCCACCGCCTCGGGCACGGCGATCTCGGCGCTGACCCTTGACGACAACGAGGTGCCGCTGCGTGTGACGCCGGCCGCGCAGGGCGAGGCGCCCGCGCTGGACGTCCTGCCTTATTACCGCATCGACAATCGCGCCACGACGCTGGCCCGCGGCCCGGCCGCGCTCGGCTATGACCGGCTGCCCGGCGAGATGGTGCTGCGCCTGACCGGCGGGATCGCCGGCAATGCGGCGCCCGAGCGGCTGCGGCTCGGCATCGACGATCCCGCCCATTATGCGACCTGGCGGCTCCGCACATTGCTTGAGGCGCGCGGCGTTCGCGTGACCGGCACGCTTCGGACCCGGCACCGCCCGCCCGGACCCGCCGGCGTGGCGGCCCCGGCCGCGACCGAGCGGGAGTTGCTGCTCCGCCTCACGCCGCCCCCGCTCGTCGAGGATCTGCGGACCATCAACAAGGTCAGCCAGAATCTCCATGCCGAACTCCTGCTCCGCCGGCTCGGCCGGACGGGCGTCGGCACCGGCACCATCGCCGACGGGATGACGGTGATCCACGCCATGCTGGAGCGTGCCGGTCTCGCCCGCACCGATTATGATTTCTCCGACGGCTCCGGCATGTCGACCTACAACCGGATCACGCCGCGCGGGATGGTGCGCTTCCTGCGCTGGGCCAACGGACAGCCCTGGGGCGCCGCGTGGCGCACGACCTTCCCGATCGCCGGCGTCGACGGCACCCTCGCCCGCCGCTTCCGCGCCACCGCGCTGGAAGGCCGGCTGTTCGCCAAGACCGGCTCGATCAACGCCACCGCCGCGCTCTCCGGCACCCTGACCGCGCGGAGCGGGCGCACCCTCTATTTCTCGATCCTCGCCAACGATGCCCCGGAAAGCGTGCGCACCATCCTGCACATGGACGCGGCCCTGGTCCTGATCGCCGAGAGCAATTGAGGAAACTGTTGCACCCGCGCCGCGCCGGGACAGTTTGTCCGCCAGAATGGCGGATGGGGGTGACAGATTTGTGATTTGATGCAACGTTTCGCGTTCTTGCTTTTGGGGGGCAATCCAAATGATTGATTCAAGGCTGAAGACCTGCCTGATTTCGGGCACCGCTTTCATCGCACTCACGGCCGCGCAGCCGGCTTTCGCGCAGGACGCGCCGCCGGCCGATCCGACGCTGGCGAGCCAGAATGCCGAGGAGCCGTCGGGCGAAAGCAACGAGGTGTTCGTGACCGGTTCGCGCCTGCGCCAGGATCCGAACAACAGCGCCCTGCCGCTGCAGATCATCACCAACCAGGAAATCCAGCGCAACTCGATCAGCAGCCCCGAGCAATTGCTGATGTTCCTGCCGTCGAACGCCAGCGGCGCCGACAACCTCGCTTCCAATGCCGACGTGGTCTCCGGCGCCCAGCGCGGCACCAACGGCCTGTCCTCGGCCAATCTTCGCGGCCAGGGTAATTCGTCGACCCTCGTGCTGCTCAACAACCGCCGCGTCGCCGCGCACGGCCTCCAGGGCTCGGCCGTCGACGTCAACCAGATTCCCTTCTCGGCGATCGAGCGGATCGAGGTGCTGAAGGACGGCGCCTCGGCCATTTACGGCACCGACGCGATCGGCGGCGTGATCAACTTCATCACCCGCACCGATTTCGAGGGGGTCAGCGTCCAGGGCTTCAGCGACATCACCGAAGAGGGGGGCGGCAACATCTACCGCGTCTCGGGGATGGCCGGCTACGGCGATCTCGACGAGCAGGGCTTCAACATCATGGGCGCGGTCTCCTACAGCTGGAACCGCATCCTGCGCGGCTCCGACCGGGATTTCGTCAACGGCAACCAGCCCAATCGCGGCCTGTCCATCGACACGCGCGGCACGCCGATCGCGACCGCCTTCAACATCGCCTCGAACGTCAACCAGACGCCGAACGGTACCCTGCTCAGCGGCCTGACGCTGACCCTGCCCAATGGGGCGAACGGGGCTGCGGGCGGCATCAACATCCTCGATCTTCCGGGCGGCGCCGGCTGCGATTCCGTCGACGGCGGCATGGCCTATGACGAGGTCCTCTGGGCGGTGCCGACGGCGCAATATGCCTGTTCGTGGGACACCGGCCGCGCGGCGGTGATCCAGCAGCCGATCCAGACGCTCACTTATTATGCCCGCGGCGTCGTCCGTCTGGGCCAGGCGCATAACGTCTCGCTCGAGATCACCGGCTCGGACGCCGATTCGTCCAAGCAATTCTCGGCCAACCAATATTCGGCCAACGCCACCAACCTGCCCTGGGCCTATCCGCTCAACGCGAACACTGCGGCCACCTACAACCAGGTCTTCCAGGCGATCCGCTCCGCCTTCGACGTGGCGAGCAACCCGAACCGGGCGGCGCAGGTCGCGGCGCTCGACGCGCGCTACGGCCTGCCGATCGCCGGCCGCTGGCGCTGCATCGCCTGCGGTCCACGCGAATATGAGACCAACACCAAGACGTTCCGCGCCGCGCTCGGCATTGACGGGCCGCTGTGGGAAGGCTGGACCTATCGCGCCGGCGCCTCCTATGCGCGCAGCGAATCCTCGTCGGTGCTCGGCACCGGCTATCATTTCCGCGGCGTCCAGATCACCAACAATCCCGCGACGCCGATCAACGACATCGGCGCCTATGATCCGCGCGCGCCCACCGCGCCCGGTGCCGTCGGCCCGGGCATTATCGGCCTGATCAACTCGGGCATCCTGAACCCGTTCGTCGAGGAGCAGACCGCGGAAGCGATGGCGGCCCTCGATGCCGTGTCGGCCGAGGGCACCGTGCTCTATGGCGGCCGCTACCAGGTCCGCCAGTTCGACGCGTCTATGTCCGGCACCCTGTTCCAGATCGGCGGTCGCGACGTGCAGCTCGCCTTCGGCGTCGATTATCGCCGCGAGAGCTACGAGTTCAACGGCTCGGCAGCGGCAGCGGCCAACCAGCCCGACATCTTCAACGTCGCGTTCGACAACATCAACGCCCTGACGCCGAAGCACCGCACTGTGCTGGCGGGCTATGCCGAGGCTCTGTTCCCGGTCCTGCCGGGCCTGGACATCATCGCGGCCGCGCGCATCGACGATTATACCGGCTTCGGCAACACGGTGAATCCGAAGATCTCGGCCCGCTTCCGTCCCGCGGACTGGATCATGTTCCGCGGCTCCTACGGGACGGGCTTCCGGGTGCCGACGTTCAACCAGATCTTCAACGGCACCACGATCTCGCCCAACCCGGGCAACACCTTGGTCGATCCGACCCTCTGCCCGACCGGCAACACGACCGGCCCGCAGCCCGCCTGCGCGCCGATCACGCCGGAATCGCTGAGCGGCGGCAATCTGGACCTCGAGCCGGAAACCTCCGAGCAGTTCACCATGGGCGTAGTCTTCCAGTCCCTGGCCTCGTCCCCGTTCCGGTTCAGCCTCTCGATGGATTATTGGAGCATCGCGGTCGACAACACGATCGGCTCGATCACCATTCCGCAGCTCCTTGCAAACATCGCCGCCTTCCCCGAGCGGATCCAGCGGACCAACGGGATCATCACCGGCGTCGATCTGAGGACCGGCAATTTCGGTTCGCGGCGGACGCAGGGGATCGATTTCACGCTGCGCGCGGCGTTTGACGGCCTTGGCGGCATCTTCAGCGGCGGGCTGGACGGAACCTACCTGCTTGAGAAGCGCGAGAAGCTGCTGCCCAGCCTGCCCTATTCCGACATCCTGGGCGTCTTCACCTTCACCGGCGACCTCGGTCTCCGCTGGAAGCACAATGCGTTCATCAGCTGGCGGAATGACGACTGGAACCTGACGCTCACGCAGATCTTCCGGAACGGCTATCGGAACTTCGCCCTGCCGGCGTCGGCCACGCGTCCGGACTATAATGCGCGGGTGAGCGACTACATCGTCTACAATTTCGCGGTGAGCTACAGCGGCCTTCCCTACACCCGCCTCACCGCGGGCGTCCGGAACATCTTCGACCGCGATCCGCCGTTCGCGATCACCTATGACAGCAATACCGGCGCCGGCAGCTCCTGGGAGCCGCGCGTCGCCGATCCGCGGGGACGGTCCTTCACCCTCTCGGCGGAGTTCACCTTCTAGGCGCTTTGCGCTTGCCTGAAGGAGGAAGGGGCGGTCGCCGGCAAGGCGGCCGCCCCTTCTGTTTTCAGGGTCTGTCCCGACGGCCGTGCTAGCGCGGCAGCTCGATCGTCGGGCCGAGCGATTCGATCACCTCGCGCGCGACGAAGCCCTTGTCGTCGCGGGGGCCGCCACGGGCCATGATGATCTCGGCGCTCGCCTCGAAATTCTGCACGGTGCGGACGTCGATGTCGTTGGCCCAGAACGGATCGCCATACCAGGGATCCCAGCGCCGCCAGCCATAGGCGCCGCGATAGCGCCAATAAGGCCGCCAGTAGCGGTAGCGGCCGGGGCCGAACGGATCCTGATAGACCCTTGTCTCGACCGTCCGGTCGGTCGCCCGATCGACGATGGTGAAGCTGTCATAGCCCTGCTCGCGGGTGAGCTCCGCGGCGCGGAACAGCAAATAGGTCTCGACCCGCTCGCGCGAGGTCATGCTGTTGCCCGCGAAGGTGACGCGATAGCGGGTCGGCGCGATCCTCACCTCGGAAAAGCCGCCGCTCGCGCCCGTGCCGCGCGCACCGAGCGGCTGGTAGGGCGTGGCGGTGGTGCAGGCGCCGAGCAGCAGGGCGCCGAGCGCCGTCGCGGCGAGGATGCGGAAGGATTTGACCTGGGGCATATGCGCCTCCGAGCGCGTGAGGATGTGTCTCCCAGAACACCCGCCCGCCACGCCAGTTCCGAAGCGCCCCCGTTTTTGCGTAAATCCATGAGAAAGCGGACAAAGTCCGCGTTCGGGAGCAGCCTCAGCCGCCACTCGCCCGGCGCTGCGCCAAGGGCGGCGCGGGCACCCAGCGGCCGCGCTCGTCCTTCACCAGCGGCAGGCCGCAATCCTCGCAGAGGCCGTCGAGCTGCGCCCCGCGCCGGGCGATCGAAACCAGTGACGGACGATGCCGCCCGAACATGCAGCCGAGGCTCATGAGCGCCCCGCCCGACGCACTCGCCGCGCCCCCGCCATCATCACGCCACTCCACGCTACAAGAGCCGCATTCTAGCCGCGCGCGGCCGCCCGGCCACCTGCGGTCTTCCCTGGGTGCGGCGATTTTGCGACGAATGGAGGGGCCCGGGCGCGGCCTGCTGCGTTGCGACCGCTGGACCAACGACCATGACCATCCTCAGCGACCTCCCGCCGGGCCCGCCGCCCGCGCCGAAAGCCGAGACCGGCTCCCGCCGCGCGATCGTCGCGGCCGGGATCGGCTCCGCCGCCCTGCTCGCCGCTTTGCTCTATTATCGCAACGAGCGTCGCCCCAAGGCGGGGCGCGACTGAGGCTGGCGCCCCCTTTCCCCGACGGTCTACTATCCGCGGCGCCGATCCTGCGGACCGGCAGCGAATGAGAGGCCCTTGCGAATGAACCTCCTGGCCAAGGCGCGGGACCTGCAGCGCCGCCACAAGATCGAGACCGCGGCGTTGCTGCTGGTGCTCGTGGTCGCCTTCGCTCTGCTCGTCTTCCTGAAGCTCGCCTCGGAAGTACGCGACGGCGAGACCTTCGCCTTCGATCGCTGGCTGCTGCTGGCGCTGCGGAGCGATGCCGATCCCGCCGTGCCGATCGGACCCCACTGGCTGCGCCTCACCCTGCTCGATTTCACCGCGCTCGGCGGCACGCCCTTCCTGACCCTGATCACCGTCGCCGGGGCCGGCTATCTGCTGTTCGCGCGAAAGCGGGCGACCGCCGTCTTCCTCGTGCTCGCCATTTCGGGCGGCGCCATCGCGAGCACTCTGCTCAAGGCGATCTTCGACCGCGCCCGCCCCGATCTCGTTCACCATCTGGTCGAGGTCACCAATGCCAGCTTCCCGAGCGGCCATGCGATGAATTCGGCGATCGTCTATCTGACGCTCGGCGCCCTGCTCGCGCGGACCGAGGAGAGCCGTGCGATCCGCATCTATCTGATCGCGCTCGCGATCACGCTCAGCCTGATCATCGGCTTCTCGCGCATCTATCTGGGCGTCCATTGGCCGAGCGACGTCGCCGCGGGCTGGTGCGTCGGCGGCGTGTGGGCGATATGCTGCTCGCTGCTCGCCCGCTTCCTGCAGCAGAGGCGGGCGATCGAACCGGAAAGCTGAGCGTCAGCGCGCGTCGCCTTTGCCGCCGCGCATGGCCAGCGCGAAGCCGATCGCCGCGACGACGCTGGTCGCCGCCATGGTGATGGCCAGCGCATAGCGCAGCTGGCTTTCGCCGCCGAGCAGGTCGCTGATCAGGGTGGTCGCGGTCGGCGCCACGCCGAAGCCGATCACCGCGCCCACCACCATGAAAGCGCCGAGGCAGACGCCGCGAATCTCATTGGGGACGAGCACGGCGATGGTGGTGGCGGTGACCAGGCCGGTCACGTTCCCGCACAGCATCAGCAGGGCGAGCAGCAGGGCGAAGCCCGGGACTCCGGGCATCAACGGGAAGAAGGCGCCCGGAATGGCCAGCACGGCCGCCGCGACGGCGCCGATCAGGATGCCGCGCGGCAGGCGGCTCCGGTGGCCGGCGTCCGCCGCGAAGCCGCCGATCAGCGAGCCGAGCAGGCCGGAGAGCAGGAAGGCCAGGCCCATCCAGCCGGCGAAATTATCCGGCGCGAGGCCATAGTCGCGGACCAGCACGGTCGGCGCCCAGTTCAGCGCGGCGACATCGGCCATCACCACGGTGACCTGGCCGATGAAGAGGGGAATGAGCAGGCCGCGGCGCTGCCAGATCGCGGCCATGGCGGCACGGAAACTGAGGCCCGCGCCGGTGCTCACCTCGCGGCGGGCCGGTTCCTTCAGCAGCAGCAAAGGCAGGATCAGGACGGCGCTCAGCAAGGCGAAGGCGATATGCACGCCGCGCCAGGCGGAAAGCCCGCCGGCGAGCGCCGTATTGGCGGTAAGCAGGCCGAACAGGGCGCCGCCCACCGCGAAGGCGGCGGCCTGACCGGCGATCTTGCCGATCGACAGGGGCAGGAGCGCTCGGCCGCGCTGCTCGGGCCGGCTGAGATCGGAGGCGAGCGAAATGGCCAGCGGGATGGCGAGGATGGCGCCGATATTGGCGAGCATGCGTGCCGCGAACAGGCTGACGAAGCCGGTCGCCATCGCGGTCAACGCCGTGCCGGCCGACCAGGCCAGGGCCATGCAGATCAGCAGCCGGACGCGATTCGACCGGTCGGTAAGCCGGCCGACCGGGATGGCGAGCAGGGCCACGGGAATGGCGACGGCAAGCCCCTGCACGAAGCTGGTCTGACGGTCGCTGAGACCAAGCTCCAGCTTGATCGCTTCCTGCACCGGGCTGATGCTGAACTGCATCGCGACGCCGGCGCAAATGGTGACGGCGAGCAGGCAGAGCGCGCCCCAGCGGGCGCTGCCCGCATCGGCGGGCGCCGCGCCGCCCAGCCGGGGCGCTTCACTCGCCACCGGCGCGGCCCTTCAGGATGTCGCCGATCGACGCGTCGAAATGGTCGCCCATCGCCATGGTCGCGACGATCGGGTCGCGCCGGCGGATCGCGCGGGCGACGGCGCGATGGCGCTCGATCGTGGTCTCGCGCTGGAAATCGGTGGTGCGGGTCCGCCAGGCGGTGGGCACGGCCACCTCCATCAGCGGGCCGAAGGAGGCGACGATCTGCACGAACAAAGCGTTGTGCGTCGCCCTGGCGATCGCCTCGTGGAAGGCGATGTCGTGGCGGCACATCGTCTCGAGATCCTCGACGGTATCGGCCATCTTCTCGGCCAGGGCCTCGATCTCGGCGGCCTCCTCGTCGGTGCGCTCGATCGCGGCGAGCTCGGCGGTGCGCAATTCGATCGTGCGGCGCACGTCCCAGATCTCGGGCACGCTGACCTGCGCGGTGGAAACGGCATGGTCGAGCGAGGCGGCGATCACCGAGCCGTCCATCGCGCCGACCCGCGGCTTGCGGCCATTGCCGACGTCGATCAGGCGCAGGGCCGCGAGCGCGCCGAACGCCTCGCGCATCACCGCGCGGCTGACGCCCAGCTCACCGGCGAAATGGGCCTCGCCCGGCAGGGTGTCGCCGACGCGGAGCCGTTGCTCGCGAATGTAGGCGGTGACCGCATCCATCGCCTGCTGGACGAGCGAGCCGCCCGGGGCGCGGCCGATGGCGAGCGAGGCGCTCATGCCGCCACCCCATAGGCCCGATAGTCGGACGGGCTGACCCCGAAGCGCCGGCTGAACGCCCGGGCGAAACTCGCATTGTTGAGATAACCGTTCTCGTAGCCGATCGAGGAGACCGGCTTGTCGGTGGTAAGCAGCGCCCGGCTCGCCTTGCCCAGCCTCTGCTCGGCCAGGGCCTCGGCGATCGTGCAGCCGAACAATTCGCGGAAGCCGCGGGTCAGCTTGGCGCGGTTGAGGCCGCAGGCCCGAGCGATGCCGTCCAGGGTGAGCTTCTCATGCCAGCGTTCGTCGATCAGCCGCCGCGCATTCATCAATTTGCCGGTGTCGGCGAAGCTGAGGTCGCCATCCGGCGCCAGCGGCACGAGCGCGCCCTCGGCCCACATCCGCACCGTCTCGCAGATCAGCTCAAGACTCTTGGCGAGCCGATAGACGTTGCGCGCCTCGCCCTCCATCGGGCAGTCGCGCAGCGCCAGGGCGATCGACCTCAGCTCGGTCGGCAGATGGTAGCCGGCGGCGTCCTCCGCGCCGGGATCCTCGCCGCCGAGCCGGTGCAGCGCGCTGCGTGCCACGAACAGGAAAAGCAGGTCCGCATCGTCGCCTTCAGTCGACCCTGGGATAGTCGAGGCGCCAATGCGGACCGCCGGCTGAACCCCCGCTCCGCCGAAATCGTAATGCAGAATGATCGGGTCCGGCGGCAGCGGCACGCCCGCCGCAAGCCCGCGCCCGATCGCGGCCGTCATTTCCGGCGAGACCTCGATCCACTCGAGCCTCTCTGTCCGTCCGGCCAACGGCAATTTCTGCCCCATCACCCGCTCTCCCTTTGCGGCCCCTCTAAACCTATCTGACAGGTTGTCAAGACCTATAAGATAGGTTTAGCCGAGTTGGAAGATCTTGCCCGGATTGAACAGATTCTGCGGGTCCATGGCGCGCTTGATCACGCGCATCATCTCGACCGCCTCGCCAAGCTCGGCGACCAGCCAGTCCTGCTTGCCGAGGCCGATGCCATGCTCGCCCGTGCAGGTGCCGTCCATGGCGAGCGCGCGCTCGACCAGGCGCGCGTTGAGGCGCTTCACCTCTTCCTCCTCCGCGGGCACCTTCGGGTCGATCACGAAGATGACGTGGAAATTGCCGTCGCCGACATGGCCGAGGATCGGCGCGGGGATGTGCGTCCCCTCCAGATCCTGCTTGGTCTGGGTGATACATTCGGCGAGGCGCCCGATCGGCACGCAGACGTCCGTCGCCCAGCCGACCGCGCCGGGGCGCAGCGCCACCGCGGCGTAGAAGGCCTCGTGCCGCGCCTTCCAGAGCTTCGAGCGCTCCTCCGGCCGATTCGACCAGGAGAAATCGCCGCCGCCATTGGCCTTGGCAAGCATCCCGACCATCTCCACCTGCTCGGCGACGCCGGCCGGCGAGCCGTGGAACTCGAAGAAGAGCGTGACCTGCTCGGGATAGTCGAGGCCGGAGCGCCGGTTCACGGCGCGCATCTGCACCTCGTCCAGGATCTCGACCCTGGCGAGCGGCACGCCGAGCTGGATCGACTGCACGACCGTGTCGACCGCGCCCTCGAGCGTCTCGAAGCCGCAGACCGCCGCCGAGATCTCCTCGGGGATGCCGTGCAGGCGAAGCGTGATCTCGGTGATGATGCCGAGCGTCCCTTCGGAGCCGATCATCAGCCGGGTGATGTCATAGCCCGCTGCGGACTTGCGCGCCCGCCGCGCGGTGCGGATGTCGCGCCCGTCCGGAGTCACCACACGCAAGCTCAGGATCGCCTCGCGCATCGTGCCGTAGCGCACCGCGTTGGTGCCCGACGCGCGGGTCGCGGCCATCCCGCCGATCGTGGCGTTGGCGCCCGGATCGATCGGGAAGAACAGGCCCTTGTCGCGCAGATATTCGTTGAGCTGCTCGCGCCGTACGCCCGCCTGGACGGTGCAGTCGAAATCCTCCGGATTCACCGCCAGGATCGCGTTCATCTCCGACAGGTCGAGGCTGATCCCGCCACGGACCGGCGTGATATTGCCCTCGACGGAGGTGCCGGCGCCGAAGGGGATGATCGGCACTGCGTGCGCGCCGCACAGCTTCACGATGGCGACGACCTCCTCGGTCGAGTGGGCGAAGACCACCGCGTCGGGCAAAGCCGCCGCGAAATGGGTCTCGCTCGAGCCGTGCTGGAAGCGGATCTGCTCGCCGAGATGGACGCGCTCGCCGACGATCTCCCGCAGCTTCTCGACGAAGCCGTCCGGCAGCGGGCGCCGCTGGTGGGCGGACGCGTCCATGGTTCAGAACTCGAACCGGACGCGGGCGCCGATGCGGCGGCGGTCGCCGATGATGCCGACGTCCGACGGCGGGATGCCGGCGAGCGCGAGCGTCGTCTGCTCGATATAGGATTCGAAATAATCTTCCTGTAAGATGTTGTTGGCGAAGACCGAGAGCTCGACCGGCCCGTGCCGATAGGCGATCGACGCGTTCACCAGGGTGTAGCCGTCGAGGAAGGTCGGGGTGGTCTGGTTCAGCGTCGCCGCGAGCCGGCTGCCCTTGCCGGTCAGGCCCGCGCTCAGCGTCAGCGTGTCCTCGGCGCCGAGCGGAATCGCGTAATCGCTGTTCAGGCTGTAGGTCCAGTCCGGCTGGAAGGTCAGCCGGTCGGAGGAGAGCAGCCGGCCGGTGACCGCGGTGTAGGCGGTCGAATCCGTGATCCGGGCGTGCATGTAGGTCAGCCCGCCGGAGACCGTCCATTGCGGCGTGATCCGGAAGCTCGCCTCCAGCTCCGCGCCGTAGCTCTCGACGTCGCCGGTGTTGAGATCGACCGTGACGAAGCCGCCAGCCGAGGAGGGCGCGATCGAGTTCAGGCCGATATAATTGCTGTAATCGTTGTAGAAGACCGCGCCGGAAATGTTGAACCGGCGGTCGGCCGAGACGTAGCGGCTGCCGAACTCATAGGTCCAGGCGCTGTCGCCCTGATAGGCGCGGACCGGGGCGGTCGGGGCGTTGAAGCCGCCGCCGCGATAGCCCCGCGCCACCGAGGCGTAGGACATGAACCGGTTGTTCCAGTGCCGGGTGACGGTGACCCGCGGCTCCCACTCGTCCGACTTGATCTGCGCGTCCGGCAGAGCGGCGCCCACGCCGTTGACGGAGACCGAGCCGATGGCCTGGCGGTTCTCGTGATCGTAACGAAGGCCGGCCGCGACCTCCCATTGGTCGTTCGGGCGCCAGAAGATTGTGCCGAAGGCGGCATAGGTGTCGGCGTCGGTATCGTTGAGCGAGCGGCCGATCCGGGCGAGCGGGACGATCACGGTCGTCGAATCCGCATGGGTCGTCTCGTTGCTGTAGAACAGGCCGAACAGGGTGCTGATCTGGTCGCTCAATTCGCTCTCGAAGCGGGCCTCCAGGGTCCTGGTGCGCAGCCGGTCCTCGCCGAAGGAGCGGGCGATATTGGCGGGGCCGAAGTCGACGTCCGAATCCGGGCTCTCGCCGTTGCGCGCGTCATAGGCGGCGGTCAGCGTCAGCGTGGAATTGATCGATTCCAGCGGCGCGACCAGGCGCGCGTTGATGCCGCGATAGCGATATTCGACGCGGCCGAGCGCGTTGGTCGGCACGTCGCGGCGATAGTCGGTCGGGCCGGTCACGCGGGAATAAGGCGTGTTCGTGCCGTTCACCCAGTCATAATAGCCGTTGATCGTCAGCACGACATTGCCGCCGCCCGGCGCGAAGCGGATCGTGCCGTTGATCGAATCGGTGTTGAGCGGGTTGGCGTCGCCGCCGATCACGCTGTTGGTCAGGAAACCGTCCTGCTCGCGGTGCGAGCCGGCGATGCGGATGGCGAGCTGGTCGGTGATGACCGGCAGGCTGATCGAGCCGGCGACCAGCCAGCTATCGTCGGGGCCGGCATAAGAGGCGATGCCGCGCACGGCGAGCTCGTTGCCGGGCGTACGGGTGATGACGTTGATCGCGCCGCCCAGCGTGTTCTTGCCGTAGAGCGTGCCCTGCGGCCCGCGCAGCACCTCGATTCGCTCCACGTCGAGCAGCGGGTTGTTCAGATAGGCGGTGCTCGGCCGGTAGACGCCGTCGACGAACAGGCCGACGCCGGGCTGGACCGACTGGACGAGGGTGACGCCGACGCCGCGGATCGAGACGAAGGCCCGGCCGGCGCCGTCGCTGGAGATGTTGAGGCCGGGCGACAGGGCCGCGACCTCGCGCACCGAATTGATGCCGCGGCGCTCGAGCGTGTCGCCGGACACGGCGGTGATCGCGACCGGCACGTCCTGCAGGGTCTCCTCGCGGCGGCGGGCGGTGACGACCACTTCGCCCGAATCCTCGTCCGGAGCGGCGGTCGCGCCCGCCTCGTCCGCTGGCTGGGCGGCCGGGGCCGCGTCCTGCGCGATGGCAGGCGAGGCGGTGGCGATGAAGGTGGTGCCGGCAAGCAGGGTGGCGATGCGCCGCATAGGTCAGTCATCCTCTTCCAAAAACAGATCATCCGCGACCTTGCCGGCCGTCTCTGTAGACCTGTCTGATAGGTCAGATCAAACCTATCTGAAAGGTAATAAAGCTATGCCCGCCCGCACATTCCCTTGACTTACCAGCAAGTATAGCCGCCGTCCGCCACCACGATCGCGCCCGTCATCAGGCTGGCGGCGTCGGAGGCGAGGAAATGGATCACCGAGGCGATCTCATGCGCCTCGCCCAGCCGCCCCATCGGCGTGCCGTCGATCCAGCGCCGGTACATCTCGCCTTCGCGGTCGGCGAAGGCGTTGATCGGCGTGTTGACATAGGTGGGCGCGACCGCGTTCACCCGCACGCCCCGCGCCGCCCATTCGGCCGCCAGCGATTTGGTCAGCTGGTGCACCGCCGCCTTGGAGGCATTGTAATAGCTTTGCGGCTGCGGCCGGTTGACGACGAGCCCGCTCATCGAGCCGACATTGACGATGCTGCCCGCGCCCCGCGCCAGCATGTGCTTCCCGAAGGCGCGGGCGCACCAGAAGCTGCCGTTGAGATTGACGTCGAGCACGTTCAGCCAATGCTCGTCCGTCACCGCCTCCGCCGCCGTCTCGCTCCGCGCGATGCCGGCATTGTTGACGAGGATGTCGACACGGCCATGTTCGCGCACAATGGCATCCGCGACCGCCGACACCCGCGCGGAATCGCGCACGTCGAGCGCCACGTCGGCACCGGAGAGATCGCCCGTGACCACCGTCGCGCCGGCTTCCGCCAGCGCGTCGGCGGCGGCGCGGCCGATGCCCTGCGCCCCGCCGGTGACGAAGGCGACGCGGCCGTCCAGCCGCAGCTTGTCGAGATACATTGCGATGGCCCTCAGGGAAGGAAGCGCGCGGCGGGCATGACCGGCTCGAACATCGTCTCGCCCCGGCCGAGCTGGTAGACCTGGCGCGTCGCCGCATCATATTCCTGCCAGGGCAGGTGGCCATGCGTCGCGAACTCCGCCCAGATCCTGTGGACCCGGTCGGCCAGATGCTGCGGCGGGTTCAGCCCCGCGAGGCCCGTCGGTCCGGTGACGCTCGCCAGCGTGTCGAAGACGAAGGGCAATTCCATGCCGTGGCTCGCGCCGAGCTGGCCGCCATAGGCGTCCGAACCCCAGTCCAGTTCGTAGAAATGGGTGCGGCCCTTATGCGCCTCCGCATAGACCCGAGCCGGCCAGCGGAAGACGAGGTCGTTCATCGCGTCGGTCAGCGCCTGGCCGGGCTTCTTCCCGTCCCTGCCGAGCCCATAGGCCTTCAGCACCTTGCGCGCGCCGGGCTGCGAACGACTCAACGCGAAGGTGGCGAGCAGCGAACCGATCTTGTCGCGGATCCCGGTCGGGACGAGGTAGAGGTTCATCTCCTGTGCGTTCGTGCCGATCAGCAGATCGACGGTCCCGCCCGCCCCCCGGTGCAGCGCGTCGACCGGCTTCACCGGCAGCACGTCGTCGCCCCAGACGGGGATGAAGCGGCTGATCCCGTAGACGGCGTCGTGGCCGTTGGCGTCGCGCAGGTTGATCCGGGCGGTCGGCAGCGAAACCTTCTCGACCGCGGCGACGCACTGCTCGAAGCTGGTCGAGCGGAAGCCTTGCTCGGTGGCCGGAACGCCGAGCAATTTCGCCATCTTCTTCACGAGGCGCTGGGCGACATCCAGGTCGCGGACCATCGAGCCATGGCCGCTTTCGACGATCGCCTTGGCGAACAGGCCCTCGGCCAAAGGCGAGGCGATCAGGTCCGCGATCGCCATCGCGCCGGCGCTCTCGCCGAACACGGTGACATTGTCGGGATCGCCGCCGAACGAGGCTGCATTCTCGCGCACCCATTCGAGGGCGAAGAGCATGTCCCGGAGACCGAGATTGGTCGGCACGCCCGGGATCGGCAGGAAGCCGTCCACGCCCATCCGGTAGTTGATCGCGACCAGCACGATGCCGGAGTGGGCGAAGGCGGTGCCGTCCTGGATCGCCGCATAGTTCGAGCCGATGACGAAGCCGCCGCCGTGGATCCAGACCATGACGGGACGCAGCGGATCGTCGGCCGCGCGCTCCGGCGCCCAGATATTGACGTTCAGATACTCGTCCCCCTTGCGCCAGCCGGAGCCGACGATCGGCTCGACGTCGAGGCCGGGGAAAGGCTTGATCGCGTGCGGCGCGTTCGGGCCGAGCGCCGAGGCGTCGCGCACCTCGCGCCAGCCCGGATGCGGAGCGGGCGCCCGGAAGCGGTGCGCGCCGACCGGCGCGGCCGCATAGGGGATGCCGAAGAAGCGGGAGACCCCATCCTCGGTCCGGCCCCGGACGGGGCCATATTGGGTCTGGACGACGGGCTCGCTCATCGTCCGCGCTCTAGCAGCCGCGCCGGCATGCGCCGACTCCCACCGCTTTGCCTCGCCGCAGCCTTGGCTTGCCGCCCGGGCGCTCGCGCGCGCTTATTCCTTGCCGCTGCCGGGCTCGGCCATCTTCCGGTGCTGCTCGGCGAGCATGGAGGCGGGCGTGACGTGCGCCATGGCGACGGTGAGCTTGTTGCTCCAGCCTGACACGACATGGCCCTGGCCGGCCTTCATTGCCTCCCAGCCGTCCTTCGCAACATCGGCGGGATCGGCTTTATCCGACTGGCCCACCTTGGTGTCGAGCATGTCGGCGCGCGCGAAGAATTCGGTCTCGGTCGCGCCGGGCATGAGCGTGGTGATGGTGACGCCCGTATCCTTGAGCTCGTTGCGGAGCGCCTCGGCGAAGCTGTCGATGAAGGCCTTGCTGCCATTGTAGACGGCCTGGAAGGCGCCCGGCGTGAAGCCGGCGATCGAGCCGGTGATCAGGATCTTGCCGTCCTTGCGCGACACCATCTCCTTCGCGACGCGCTGGATCAGCAGCAGGGTGCCGGTGATGTTGGTGTCGATCACGTGCCGCCAGTCGCGCGGCGCCTGGTCGAGGAAGCCATGGCCGAGGCCGTGGCCGGCATTGGCGCAGAGCAGGTCGATGTCGCGCCCGCCGGCCGCGTCGAGCAGCCGGTCGACGCCCGGACCGGTGGACAGGTCGGTTTCCACCGAGCGGACCTCGACGCCGAAATCCTTGAGCGCCGCGGAGGCGTCCACGAGCGGCGTGTCCGCGACGACCAGCAGGTCGTAGCCCTCTTGCGCGGCGAGCTTGGCGAGCTCGAGGCCGATGCCGGTCGAGGCGCCGGTGACGATGGCGAATTTACGCTGGCTCATGGCTGGGCTCCATTCCGGGCTTGAGGATGATCTTGGTGTAATCGTTCTGCTCGCTATGCCATTTCTTGTAGAGGGCGGGGCCGTCCTCCAGGCTGGCGCGGTGCGAGATCATGAACTCGGTGTCGATCTCGTTCTCCGCGATCAGGTCGAGCAGGAGCTGGCTGTATTTCTGGACGTGAGTCTGGCCGGATTTCACGGTCAGCCCCTTCTCCATCAGCGCGCCGATCGGGAATTTGTCGGCCATCCCGCCATAGACGCCGGGGATGGAGAGCCGTCCGCCCTTGCGGCAGGCGAGAATCGCCTGGCGAAGCGCGTGGGGCCGGTCGGTGCCGAGGAAGGTATGCGCCTTGATCGTGTCGACGATATTGTCGATCGCCATGCCGTGCGCCTCCATGCCGACGCAGTCGATGCAGGCGTCCGGGCCGATGCCGCCGGTCATCTCCCACAGCGCCTCGCGGATGTCGGTCTCCTCATAGTTGAGCACCTCGGCGCCGAGCTGCTTCGCCAGCGCCAGCCGGCGCGGATAATGGTCGATGGCGATCACCCGGTGCGCCCCCATCAACAGGGCGGACTGGACCGCGAACAGGCCCACCGGACCGCAGCCCCAGACCGCGACCGTGTCGCCCTCCTCGATCATCGCATTCTCCGCCGCCATCCAGCCGGTAGGAAGGATATCGGAGAGGAATAGGACCTTGTCGTCGGGAAGGCCGTCGGGGATCACGATCGGGCCGACATCGGAATAGGGTACGCGGACATATTCGGCCTGGCCGCCGGCATAGCCGCCGGTCAGGTGCGCGTAACCGAAGGCGCCGCCCATCGGATAGCCGTAGAGCGTCTCCGACGCGTCCGAGGTGGTCGCCGGATTGCTGTTGTCGCAGGCCGAATATTGCTCCTTGCCGCAGAAGAAGCAGCTGCCGCAGGAGACGGTGAACGGGACGACGACGCGCTGCCCCTTCACCAGGGTCGAACCCGGGCCGACCTCGACCACCTCGCCCATGAACTCATGGCCGAGGATGTCGCCCTTGCGCATCGTCGGGATGTAGCCGTCATACAGGTGCAGGTCGGAGCCGCAGATCGCGGTGGAGGTGACGCGGATGATCGCGTCCCGGGGATTGACGATCTCGGGATCGGGAACGGTGTCGACCTGGACCTTGTGCCGGCCCTGCCACGTGACTGCGCGCATTCAAGCTTCTCCAGTGTTGGCGTCATTGCGAGGAGCCGAAGGCGACGTGGCAATCCGCTGGATTGCTTCGCTTCGCTCGCAATGACGAAGGGGGTTCATCAGGGATGCTGTTCGGTGGGATCTTCGTCGCGGCCGGATGGGCTCGCGGAACTGGTGACCTCGCCGGTCTCCAGATATTGCTTCAGCCGCCTGAGATCTCGCCGCGCCTGTACGTTCGGCTCGCGCTGGAAGAGCTTGGCGATCCATTCGCCGAGCCCGCCCGCGGGCGGATCGTAGGAGAAAGTGGCCCGCACCATCGTGCCGCGCCCCGGCGCCGCGTCGAGGAACTCGATCCTGCCCGAGCTGGCGACGTCCGCCCCTTCCACCGACTGCCAGGCGATCAGCCGCCCGGGCGCGTCGTCGGTGACGACGGACTCCCATTCGACCGTCTTGCCGGCGGGCGCCTTCACCACCCAGAGCGAGCGGCGTTCGTCCATGACATCGATCCGCTCGACATTGTCCATCACGAGCGGCAGATTCGAGAAATCGCGCCAGAAGGCATAAATCTCCTCGCGCGGACGATTGATCGTGACGGTGCGGCCGATGACGGCATTTTCACCATCGCGGCCCATCTCCTCGGCGCGCCTGTCGGCATCGCGCGCGGCGGTCGCCGGCGCGTCGTCGCGAAGCTCGGACGTCATGAAGGGGTCTCCTGATCTGGCTGGCCAGCCGCTTGGCTGTCACCTCCTCAGAACCGCCGGGCCGGACGAGGGTTCCCGGCGCAAGATATTGACCTGTATCAGGATTCCATTCAGCAAGCGGCCGCCGAAATCGGCCCGGATCAGGGCATCCAGGCCGGCCGACGGCCCAGCCAGGCGGCGAGGTTGAGCATGTAGCGCCGCGTGTCCGCCAGCGCCTCGGGATTGGCGCGCAGGCCCTCGCCCGGCGGCTCGCTGACGAAGCTCGGGCTGCCCGCGCCGACGTCCCAATTATAGTCGGCGAAATGGTGGAAGGTGCTCTGCGCGATCGCCCGGCCGCCCTCCGGCCCGTTCGCGAACGCCACCGCGATGTTGAACGGCTCCCCCGTCGCCTTGCTCTGCCCGATGGCGATGACCCGCGCGTCGCTGCCCTCCGGCGCCCGCACGCCGCCCTCGTGCGGGTGGGCGGGGAGGTAGCGGATCGCGCTGGTTGGCGAGGCCGGATTGCTCAGCACCGGATGGATGGGGAGGACCGGCGAGATCGCCTGATAGTCGCCATTGGCGCCCGAGTGGAAGTTCGGCCAGGAGATGTCCGCCGTCCACGGATCGTCGCGCCGGTGCGTGGCGGGATCCGGGTTCAGGTTGCGCGTATGGAAGAAATGCGCCGCGCCGACGCCGCCCAGCGTGCAGATGGACGAGCCCAGGTCCATATGATCGCGGGTCACCATCAGCCCGCCGCCGGTCTGCCGAAAGCGCGAGATCGCCGCGCAATCCTCCGCGGTCAGGCCCTCCCCCGTGTCCACCGCGAACAGCCAGAGCTGGTCGAACTCGCTTTCGTCGAGCCGCGCCAGCACCGGATCGGGCGTCCCAGCCGGGCCCCGGTCGCGCGCGGTCACGTCATAGCGGTGGCGGCCGTCCTCGCCGCGCGCGTCGGAGAGCAGTTCGGCGAGCCGGCTGAACCGGGCGATCGACCAGTCGTCCTCGGTCGGCTCGATCGTGGTCTGGAGCAGGATGTTGATCGGGGCGGCACTCATCGCGGCTTCCTCGGCTTATGGGCGGGGAGCCGGACAGGTTGGATGCTCGTCTGCCATTTCGTCGGCCGCAGGGAGAAATCGGAAAAAGCCCTGCGTTCATCATCCCTGTCGCGTCCGATTGACACGGCTCGCCTGGGCTCTTTCTGGCGCCGGCCGAAGCGCCGCGGAATCGCACCTTGGTCCGGGTGGCTCGGCCTACCGGCCTGGCCCGTCTCTCCCCCGGCACAGGTCCGGACAGCCTTCCGCACGATGGTCCGGCGGCGATGCCGCGCCGATCTTGCACCCCGTCTTGTCGCGCCCGCCGGGTCCGAACATGAGGAGTTCACACATGCTGGATGGAAAGACCGTGTTGATCACCGGCGGCACGAGCGGGATCGGGCTCGCCATGGCGCGCCGCTTCGCCCGGGAGGGCGCCCAGGTGGTCATCTCCGGCCGCAGCCGGGAGATGCTCGACGAGGCCGTCGCGCAGATCGGCGAAGGCGCGATCGGCCTGCAGGGCGACGTCGCCGACCTGCGCCATCATGCGGCGGCGGCGCGCGAGATGGCCGATCGGTTCGACGGCCTCGACATCTATGTGGCCAATGCCGGGATCAACGCGATCCGGCCATCGGCCGAGGTCTCCGAGAGCGATTATGACAGCCAGTTCGCGATCAACGCGCGCGGCGCCTTCTTCGGCGTGCAGAAGATGGTTCCGGTCATGCGTGACGGCGGCGCCATCCTGGTGACCGGCTCGATCGCCAGCGAGAAGGTGCTCGACGGCCATGCCGTCTATGCCGGCACCAAGGCCGCGCTCGGCGCCTTCGTCCGCAGCTGGGCGATCGAGCTGAAGCACCGGCGAATCCGGGTCAACATGCTGAGCCCCGGTCCGACGGACACGGCCATCCTCGACAAACTGGGCGTGCCCGCGGACCAGCGTCCCTCGTTCGAGGCCGCCATGGCCGCGGCCATTCCGCTCGGCCGCCTCGGCCGGCCGGAGGAGCTCGCCGCCGCCGCCCTTTTCCTGGTCTCGGACGCCGGCAGTTTCGTCACCGGGATGAACCTGCGCGTCGACGGCGGGATGACGCTGGCCTGAGGCCGCGGGTCAGAGCTCGATGATGCCGCGCCTGGTCGCGACGGTCACCGCATGGGTGCGGTCGGAGACGTCGAGCTTGGCGAAGATGCTCTTGAGATGCGCCTTCACCGTCTCCTCGGAAAGGGAGAGCGCGCGGGCGACCTCCTTGTTCGCCTTGCCGACCGCGACCAGGCGAAGCACCGCCGTCTCCCGGTCGCTCAGGCTGTCGTCGACGATATGCAGCGCGATCTCGGCCGCGACCTCGCTGTGCACGTGGCGGCGGCCGCGATGGACGTTGTGGATGGCGTCGAGCATCTCGGTCCGCAGGCTGCTCTTCAGCAGATAGCCGGTCGCTCCCGCCTTCAGCGCGCGCACCGCCTGCACGTCGCCGGCATAAGTGGTGAGCACCAGGATGCGCGCGTCGGGATGCTCGGCCCGGATCGCGGTGATCGCCTCGACGCCGTTCATCACCGGCATCTGCAGGTCCATCAGGGTCACGTCCGGCTTCAGCGCGCGGAAGCGCGCGACCGCCTCGGCGCCGTCGACGGCCTCGCCGATGACCACCATGTCGGTGCGGTCCTCCAGGATCGAGGCGACCCCTTCGCGCAGCAGTGGATGATCGTCCACGATCAGGATGCGGATCGGCGGGGGACCTTGCTCAGGCACGGCTGGCTTCCTTCCTTGGACGGAACAGACCTGGGAAGAGGCGGGCGAACAGGCCGCCGCGCGGCGCCTGATCGGCGAAGGCCAGGCGCGCGGGGAGCGTCACCGTCACGGTACAGCCCATGCCGGGACCGCTGTCGAGCGAAAAGCCGCCGCCGATCCGCTCCGCCCGTTCGCGCATCCCGATCAGGCCGAAATGGCCGGGCCGGTGTCCCTCGGCGAGCACATTCCGCGCCAGCCCGACGCCGTCGTCGCGAATCTCGACGGCGAGCTGCCGGGGCACGAAGCGGATGGTGATCTCGACATTGCTCGCCTTGGCGTGACGGGCGACGTTGAACAGCGCCTCCCCGACGATCTGGCCGAGCTCGACCGACACGAGCGGATGGACCGGCCGCGGCCGGCCCTCGACGACGATGCGGATGGGGATGGCGGGATCGAAGCCCGCGGCGGCCGCCCGGTCCCGAAGCAGCTCCGTCAGGTCGCTGCCGCCGTCGGCGGCCCTGAGCTCCTGGACGCGGCCCCGCCCCTCGGCAATGACCTGGTCGGCCCGCTGCAACGCCGCCTCGAGCTGCAGCCGCGGCGCCCCTTCCGCCGGCATCTTGTTGGCGACCGACTGGAAGCGCAGGATCAACCCCTGGACGCTCTGCAGCAGGGTATCGTGCAGCTCCCGGGCGATGCGCTCGCGCTCGGCCAGCCGCGCCTCGAGCCGGTTGCGGATGCGGTGGGCGAGCTGGGCCACGCGCAACCGGTAGGCCAGCCAGAGCAGGGCCAGCGCCAGCACAACGCACGAGACGACGAACCACCAGGACTGGAAGAAGGTCGGCGGAATCTCGAACGCGACGGTGGCACCCTCCTCGTTCCAGACGCCGTCCTTGTTCGCGGCGATCAGGCGGAAGCGGTAGCTGCCCGGCGCGAGGTTTGTGTAGAAGGCCTGCCGCCGGGTGCCGGCCTCGATCCAGGCCGCGTCCTGGCCCTCCATCCGGTAGCGGACCCGCGCGGCGTAGGGGTTGGAGAAGCTCAGCACCGCGAAATCGATCTGGATGTTCGAGGTGCCGGCCGGCAGCGTGAGGCTGGCCGGATCGCGATAGACCCGGTCGGCCGTGACGGCGCCGACATTCACCCGCGGCGGCGTCCGGCTGATCGCGATGTCGCCCGGATCGAGCCACAGGGTCCCGGTCTGGGTCGCGATCCAGAGTCGGCCGTCGCCGCCCTGCACGATCGCGTTGCGGCTGTGCGTATGCGGCCGGCTGCGCAGACCGTCGGCCGCGCCGAAGACCTGCGCGGCAGGAACGTGGCCCGGCGCGGCGAAGGCGCGGTCGAGTTCGGCCGCGCTCAGGCGCAAGATCCCGCCCGGACTGGCGAGCCACATGTCGCCGGCGGGCGTCCGGATCATGCCCTTGAGATCGCTGAACAGCGGCATCCGGCTGGCGTAGATGGTCTGGAAGCGCCCGTCCCGGAGCCGCGCCAGCCCGAACCGCCCGGCGACGAACAACGTGTCCGGCGCCTCGGCATGGAGGACCACGTCATAGGGCGCATAGATACCGAACGGGATCGCGACGGGGCTGCCTCCGGGCCTGTCCAGCCGCATCAGGATGCGGTCGTTCCAGTGGACGGCGAGCCTGCCGCGCGCATCGGCGACCATCGATTTCGGGATGAAGCCGGGGCCGGCGGGACCGAACATCCGTTCCCAGCGGCCCGCGCGCCAGCGGGCCATGCCCTCGAGCGACGCGGTCAGCCAGTAAGCGCCGTCGGCATCGAACGCGCAGTCGTAGACCGTGAGATCGAGCGGCGCCCGCTGGTCAAGGCGGCGGACCTGCCCGTCGCGCCAGATCGCGACCCGATTGTCCATGGTCGCGATCCAGATCGCGCCGTCCGGCGCCTCGCAGAGCGCGCGCGGCTCGACATTGCCGGTGCGCAGGATCGGCTCGGGCCGGCCGCCCGGGCGCACCCGATAGACGGTCGAAGCCTCGCCGATATAGACGCTGCCGTCCGAGGCTCGGAGCAGGAGATCGCCGAACGCGGCCGGCCGGGTGAGTTCGGGCTCGGCGCGCAATGTCGCCGGCCAGAACCGGTCCAGGCCGTTCTCCGTCCCGGCCCAGACATTGCCCTCCGCATCCTGGAAGACCAGGGTTGTCGCGTCGGACGACAGATTGTCGCGCGCGGCGAAGCGCTCGACGCTGGCGGCGGCCTCCGCCGGCGAGGCGGCGCCGCGCGGATCCGGCCGGGTCACCCGTTGCAGCCCGGCATAATAAGTGGCGATCCAGAGATTTCCCTGCCGGTCGAACGTCGGCCAGCCCCGGATCTCGCCATTGTCGGTCGGATAGGCATGGCGCAGCAGCGGCGGGTTCCCGCGCCCGCCGGGACCGGTGAGCGGATAGCTTCCCCGCCGCTCGCTCAGCCAGACCCGCTCCTGCGGGTCGAGCGAGAGCCGGCCCAGGCCGCCCGGCGTCTGCCGGACGAGTTCGAACCGGGCGCTGCCGAGCGTCAGCCGCCTGACGGAGGCGGTGAACGACACCCAGACCGTGCCGTCGCCCGTCACCACCATCGAGAAGGGATTGTCGAGCGGCGCGCCGGCCTCGGCCCCGAACGTGGTCCAGCGGCCGTTCCGGTAGCGCATGAGCGGCGCGCCGATGCGCTCGGTCAGCACCCAGATCGTCCCGTCTTGCGCCTCGTGCATCGCCGCAACCCGATGCGGCGCCGGCGGCGCGTCGAGAAATTGCAGCCGGCCCTCGCGATAGACGGCGAACCGCCGCGAGCGCTCGAAATTGGTCCAGACCTCGCCGTTCCGCCGGGCGAGCAAGGCGGCCGGAGCGCCATGCACGACGAGGTCGACGCCGCCGCTGATCGGCTCGAAGCGAATGCCGTCGAAGCGGAACAGGCCCGCGGCGCTCGCGACCCAGAGGTAGCCGCGTCGGTCCTGGGTTAGGGCGACGACGGGTCGCGGCGCGTCGCTTTCGGCGCTCCAGCGCTGGTGGGTATAGTGAGCGAGCGACCGCGCGGCGCCGAGCGCCGACAAGGGTGTCAGCAGCAATGTCGCGACAAGGAGCGCCCGGATCAGCTGCATTGCCCGTCCTGCAAATTCCCCTGGGTTGCCGCCGCGGGTCTGGCCGACGCGCCCATTCGCCCGTGGACGGGAAAGGATGGTACCCCCGAACGGGGGATCGGAACATCCCCGGACAGAAGGCTGGCCCGGACCCCGCCTGCGGTTATCGCCTGTCCATGATTTCTCGGTTTCCGGATGGCGTGACGGGCGCCGCCTTGCTGCTGCTGCGGCTGTCCTGCGCGCTCACCGCCTGGCCGGCATTTGCCCGTTTGTGGCCCGAGACAAGTTGGTGGCCGTCGGCAATTCCGTCCACTCTCATAGCCTTGGCGCTCATCCTCGGGTTGGGCACGCGCGCTGCCGCGGCATTGCTCCTCCTGTCCCTGGCGGCCGGTCTGCTTACCGCCCAAGGAGAGGTCCTGCTCCTGCTGCTCGGTTCGGCCGGCTGCGTCGGCGCGCTTGCGCTGCTTGGGCCGGGTGCCTGGTCGATCGATGCGCATCGCTTCGGCCGACGTGTCATCCGGGTCGAGGCGCGTCCCCCCGACCGGGGCAATGCCGGCTGACCGGTTTCGGGATTCCCCGCGCGGAAGCGCGGTGAGACCATCGCCCGGTCCTCACGAGTCGAACGAAAGGACCTGCCGATGACCATGGCCGCCACCCTCGATCGCCCGCTGGTGCTGATCGTCGACGACGATGCCGCCGTGCGCGGCGCGCTCACCGATCTGATGGAATCGGTCGGCCTCGACGCGGCCGGCTTCGCCTCCGCGCACGAGCTGACCGAGGCCAGCATCCCCGACCGGTCGGGCTGCCTCGTGCTCGATGTGCGCATGCCCGGCGGCAGCGGCCTCGATCTCCAGCAGCAGCTCGCGGCGAACGGCAATGCGAAGCCGGTCGTCTTTCTGACCGGCCATGGCGATATCGAGATGACGGTGCAGGCGATGAAGGCCGGCGCGATCGACTTCCTCACCAAGCCGGTGCGGGACCAGACCCTGCTCGACGCGGTGACCATCGGCATCGAGCGCGACGTCGCGCAGCGGAGCCGGGCGCAGGCCGCCCGCCGACAGGTCGATCGCCATGCCAGCCTTACCCCGCGCGAGCGCCAGGTCTTCCGCGCGGTCGCGCTCGGCCGGCTCAACAAGCAGATCGCCTGGGAACTCGGGATCAGCGTCGTCACGGTGAAGCTTCACCGCAGCAGCGTGATGCGGAAGATGCAGGTCAGGACGATCAGCGATCTCGTCCGTGCCTGGGAGGCCTTGCCCGCTGATTTGCGGGAGGCCGAGCCAAGCTAGACCATGGTGTTATTACGGCGGGCGCGGGATCGCGCGACACTCGGGGCGGCCAGTCCGGCCCCGACTGCGAGGTTCCAGCCTTTGTCCGAACCGCCACTCATTGCGATTGTGGATGACGATGCCGCCATGCGCGAAGCCCTGGACGATCTTCTTCAGGTAGCGGGCCTTTCTAGCCGGACCTATGCCGGGGCGGCGGCCTTTCTCGACGATCATGCGCCCGGCCGGTTCGATCTGCTGATCACCGATCTCCGGATGCCGCAGATGGACGGGGTGGAGCTGCTGCGCCGCCTCGCCGCGACGGACCCTGGCCTGCCGGCGATCGTGGTGACCTCCGATTCGCCGAGTTGCGGGCAGGCGATCGAGGCGGGCGCGCTCGCCTGCTTGGGCAAGCCGGTCGACGATGACGCGCTTCTCCTGCTCATCGACGTCGTGCTCGGCCGGGAGCGGAGAGAGCGGCCGGAGCACTAGCATGACCGGGGGAGCGCCTTCCACGACCGCGCCCGTGCCGCCGCCTGGCGTCGGCCCCGAGTCCGCCGCCTGCTGGGAGGTCGACCTTTCGGACGTGCTGCCGCTGGTCGAGGCCGTGGCCACCGGCGGCGGCTGGCCGGACTGGGAGGCGGCCCTGCTGCACGGCGCTCGCATCGTCGACGTCAATGCGCGCGGCCTGGAGCTGGTCGGCGCGCCGGTCGGCCAGCAGGCGATGATCGGCCAGCCGGTCGCCAATTTCTGTCCGCCGGAAAGCTGGGCGATCCTCGCCGAACTGATCGTCGCGGTCGCGGCGGACCGGCCGGCCCACGCGCTGCGGACCAGCGGCATCCACTCCTTCATGTTCCGCAACGCGATCCTCAGCGTGTGGGGCGTTCCGGAAGACGGGCTGCCTGACCGGCTCTGGGTCGCCGTCGACGGCGACATGGCGGACGACCGCTCCTTCTGGGCGGTGCGGGCGAGCGAGCAGCGCTACCGCCGGCTCCTCCATCATCTGCCCGGCGCCCTGCTCCAGGTCGACGCCCGCGCCGTGGGCGCGATCTTCTACGAGCTGCGGTCGCAGGGCGTGACCGATCTCGCGGCGCACCTGCAGGGCCGGGAAGAACTGGTCGTTACCGCACGAAAGCTCGTCCGGGTGACCGCCGCCAATCATGGCGCCGCCCAATTGTTCGGGGCGGCCGACGCGGAGACGCTGGTCGGCCCGATCGACTATGTCTTCGCGGCGTCGCCCGACACGGCGCGGCGGGTGATGATCGCCCATTTCGAGCGGCGGCGCAGCCATGGCGAGCTGATGAAGGTGCGGACCTTCGACGGGCGGCTGATCGACGTTCAGCTGACGGTGACCTTCCCAACCCCGCCCGAGCGGCTGGACGTCAGCCTGCTCAGCTTCGAGGACGTCACCGAGCGCCTTCGAACGGAGGTGCAGCTGCGGCAGCTGCAAGCCGATTACAGCCGCGCCGCCCGCATCGCCACCCTTGGCGAACTGGCCAGCTCGATCGCGCACGAGGTCAACCAGCCGCTCTCCGCCATCGCCATGAACGCCGAGACCAGCCTGCGCTGGCTGTCGCGCGACGAGCCCAATCTCGCCAAGGTGGACGCGCTCAACCGCCGGATCGCCGACAGCGCCCGCCACGCCAGCGAGATCGTCCAGCGGATCCGGAACATGGCGGCGAAGCACGCGCCGGAGCGGGTGCCGCTCGCGCTCAACGCGGTCGTCGAGGAGGCCCTGCTCTTCGTCGGCCACGACCTCGAGGCGCGCGCGATCACCCTTTCGGCGGCCATGGCCGCGGCCTTGCCCGACGTGCCCGGCGACCGGGTCCAGCTCCAGCAGGTGATCGTCAACCTGCTCCTGAACAGCGTCCAGGCCCTGGCCCAGCATGGCGACGGCGGCGGCCGCCTGATCGAGCTGCGCACCGAGGCCGAGGCCGGCGGCGGCGTGCGCTTCGTCATTCGCGACAACGGACCGGGGATCGCGGCGGAGGATCTGGACCGGGTCTTCGACGGCTTCTTCACCACCAAGGCCGACGGCATGGGCATCGGCCTCGCCGTCTGCCAGTCGATCATCGCCGCGCATGGCGGCACGATCGTCGCCGCCAATCATCCGGACGGCGGCGCGCTGTTCCGCTTCTCGCTGCCCGGCCGGCCCGCGGCCGCCTGACCGCCTATCCCAAGGATCAGGTCCGCCTGTCGCCGGGCAGGCACCGGCCGCCCCTTCGCACGATAGTCCACCGACGGCGCTTCCGCGATCCTCGTGCCTGCAACCGAACGAACGAGGTGGAGAGATGAAGATCGTGGTCATCGGCGGAACCGGCCTGATCGGGTCGAAGGTCGTCGACATCCTGCGCAAACAGGGTCATGCGGCGGTCGCCGCGGCGCCCAATACCGGGGTCGACACCATCACCGGCGAAGGTCTGGCCGAGGCGCTCGCCGGCGCGGACGTGGTCGTCGACGTCGCCAACTCGCCGTCGCTGGAGCCCGAGGCGGCGATGGCCTTCTTCACCACCGCCGGCCGCAACGTCGCCGCGGCGGAAAAGGCGGCGGGGATCGGGCATCATCTCGCCCTCTCCGTGGTCGGGACCGAGCGGCTGCCGGAGAGCGGCTATCTCCGCGCCAAGCAGGCGCAGGAAGAGTTGGTCCGCGGGGCCGGCATCCCCTACACCCTGATCCACGCCACCCAGTTCTTCGAATTCCTGCGCGGCATCGCCCAGTCGGGCGCCGACGGCGACGTGATCCGCCTGCCCCACGCGCTGTTCCAGCCGATGGCGGCGCAGGACGTGGCCGCCGCCGTCGCCAAGGCGGCGCTCGGGCCGCCGGCCAACGCCACCATCGAGATCGGCGGGCCGGAGGCGTTCCGGATGGACGAGCTGGTCGCCCGGGTGCTCGACTATGACAGGGACCCGCGGCCGGTGATCCCAGATCCCGACGCCCTCTATTTCGGCGCCAGGCTGGACGACGCCTCGCTCGTCCCCGGCCCCGGCGCGACGCTCGGCGCCACCGATTTCGACTGGTGGCTCGTCAACGTTCCCCCGCCCCCGAAGAAATAGGAGGCCGCGATGCTGAGGCAGCTCTCGATCGGCACCGCCATCCTGCTCGGCGCGGGTGCGCTGGCGAACGGCACCTACATGCTCGTCGATCCCGCCAACTGGTATTTCTCGATCCCGGGCGTGACCAATACAGGGCCGTTCAACCAGCATTTCCTGCGCGACATCGGCCTGATCTTCCTGCTCGTGGGCGTCGCCTTCCTGTGGGGCGCCGCGAAGCCGCGGGATCGGGCGGTCGCCTGGGGCGCGTCGGCGCTCTGGCTTTCGGGCCATGCCCTGTTCCACGTCTGGGAGGTCGCGGTCGGGCTCTGCGCCCCGTCCGATCTGGTCCGCGATTTCCCGGTCGTCTCCCTCCCCGCGATCCTCGCCGCCTGCATGACCTGGTGGGCGATCGCCGACGGCCGCGCCCGCTCAACCCAAGGAGAAGTGCAATGACCCCCCGACTGAACATCTTCCAGGCCGCGCCCGAGGGCGCCAAGGCGATGATCGCCGTCGAAGCCGCGATCGAGCAGAGCGGCCTCGACCATGGCCTGCTCGAGCTGGTGCGGCTGCGCGCCTCGCAGATCAACGGCTGCGCCTTCTGCATCCACATGCACGTCAAGGACGCGCTGAAGCATGGCGAGAACGGCATGCGCATCGCCCTGCTCGACGCGTGGCGCGAGTCCCCGCTCTACACGGACCGCGAGCGCGCCGCGCTCAACTGGACCGAGGTGCTGACCCGGGTCGCCAAGACCCATGCGCCGGACGCGGACTATGCGCTGCTGCAGAGCCAGTTCGACGACAAGGAGATCGCCGCGCTCACCTTGCTGATCGGCGCGATCAACCTCTGGAACCGGGTGCAGATCGGCCTGCGCGGCGTGCACCCGGTCGAGGAGCAGGCGGCAGCCGCCTGAGCCCGGTGCTGCGGGGCGCCCCGCCCCCCTCCACGCGCCCCGCAGCACCACCCCTTCGAGGAAGAGCGGATGAACCTTCACCCGAACCCGTCGCCGCTGCCCCGGCCCGTCGCCACGCCGACCGGCGGCCCGAGCGCCGACGTCGCGGCCTGCCTCGCCGAGGTCCAGGCGCTGGCCCGGGCGCTGGCGGAGGAGCTGCTGGTCCACGTCCGGCTGGGGCCCGGCCTTCCGCGCGCCGCCTGCGACCCGGCGGACCTGAAGAGCGCCCTGCTCCACCTCGTCTTCAACGCGCGCGACGCGATGGCCGGCCGCGGCCTGGTCTCGATCCGGGCGATGCGCGCCCTGCACGGCGATGTCCCGGCGGTCGAGCTGCGCATCGCCGACACCGGCATCGGCATGGCCCCGCACACCCTCGCCCGCGCCCTCGACCCCTGCTTCACCACCAAGTGCGAAGGACTGGGCGGCGCCGGCCTGCCGATGGTGGAGCAATTCGTCCGCGACGCCGGCGGCGCGCTCGCGATCGAGAGCACGCCCGGCCTCGGCACCCGGGTCACCCTCCGCCTGCCCGCCACCGCCGTCGAAAGCGAACCCATCTCAAGGGAGTAGGAACGATGAAGCTTTATTATGCCCCCGGCGCCTGCAGCCTCGCCAGCCGCATCTCGCTCCACGAAGCCGGCTTCGACGCCGAGTTCGAACGGGTCGACCTCAGGACCAAGCGGACCGAGGCGGGCGAGGATTTCACCGCGCTCAACCCCAAGGGCTCGGTGCCCCTGCTGATCCTCGACGACGGCCAGGCCGTCACCGAGAATGTCGCGATCCTGGATCTGATCACCCATTTCGAGCCGACCTTCGAGCCCGGCAATCCGCTGGGCCGCATCCGCCTGATCGAGATGCTCTCCTTCCTGTCCTCGGAGCTGCACATCGCCTTCAAGCCCTTCTGGCACGCGGCGAGCGAGGCCGAGAAGCAGGCGGCCGCCGACACCGTCCTCAAGCGGCTGGAGCTCCTCGCGGACTATGTGCACGAGCTCTATCTGTTCGGCCCGCGCTTCACCGTGGCCGACGCCTATCTGTTCGTCATGCTGCGCTGGGCGAAGGCCTTCGACCTCGACCTGCCGCCGGCCTTGCTCGGCTATTTCGAGCGGGTGCTGGAGCGGCCGACGGTGCGCCGCGCGCTCGACGAGGAGGGACTGGCCTGGGAGATGCGGCACGCGCCGCTCCCGGTCCCCACCGCCTGACCTCAACCGCCCCATCCCCACGAAAGAACGATCATGCCGAAGCTTTTCAGAGCCCTTCTGCTCGCCCTCGCGCCGATCGAGGAGGCCGCCGCGGCGCGGTAAACCGGAAAGGAAGCCGAGATGAACATCGTCCAGCCGCGCCCGCCCGAGCCGCTCGGCGCCCCAACCAGCCCGATCGTCGCGCGCGCGATCGACCATGCCCGCCTGACCTGCGCGCCCTATCTCTTCAACCATGTGATGCGCTCCTGGCTGTTCGCCGCCGCGCTCGCCCGCATCCAGGGGATCGCGCACGATCCGGAGATCGTCGCCGTGGGCACGATCCTGCACGACGTGACGCTGAACGCGGATTTCGCCGGGCCGCGCCGCTTCGAGGTGGAGGGGGCGGATCTCGCCAGGCAATTCGTGCGGGAGGCGGGCTTCGACGACCGCAGGGCGCAATTGATCTGGGACAGCGTCGCGTTGAATTCGACGCCCTCGATCGGCCTCTGGAAGGAACCTGAAGTGGCTCTGTGCACCGCCGGCATCTGTCTCGACGTCGTCGGGCTGCAGGCTGAGTTGGTGCCGGAGGCGGAGACGGCGCGGATCGTGGCGGCCTTTCCCCGGCTGGAGATGAAGCGGCGCATGACGGAATGCTTCTGCCACATGGTCGCGACGCAGCCGGGGACGAGCTACGACAATTTCCTGCGCGACTTCGGCGAGCGCTTCGTGCCGGGCTACAAGGTGCCTTCGGCCGTGGACCTGGTGCTGAACGCGCCCTTCGACGGCTGAGCCGCCGGACGGCTTCATAGCCGGTTCGCCCGGGCGATGGCGCCGAAATGGCGGGCGCTCGGCTTCGGGCTTCGGCGGAAACTCTGGCGGTCGACCGCGACCAGGCCGAAATGGTGGCCATAGCCCGAGGTCCACTCGAAATTGTCGAGCAGCGACCAGTAGAGGTAGGAATGGACCGGAATGCCCTCGTCGAGGCAGGCGCGGACGCCGTCCAGCGCCCGATCGATGAAGGCGATCCGCCGCGTGTCGTCGTCGGTCGCGATGCCGCTCTCGGTGACGTAGATCGGCTTGCCGATCGCGCGGTGCGCCCAACGGATCGTGTTGGCGAGCGCTTCGGGATAAAATTCGTAGCCCGAGGCGGTGGTCTCGGCGCCGGCCGGCGGCGGGACCAGCCCGTCCGGGCCGACGCGGAAGCGGGTATAGGTCTGCACCCCGAAGAAATCGGCATGGCTGCGCGCGACTCCGACCCAGTCGCCGTAAAGCCGCCGGCGATAGCCCTCGGCGAGCGCCGGATCGCCCGCCGATTGGATGTCCTGCGTGGTCAAAGTGACGCCGACCGGGAGACCCGGCCGCGCCGCCTTGATCGCCGCATAGGCGCGGCGGTGTGCCTCCTGCATGATCGGCGTCGAGACGGCGGGATCGGCGAAGGCCAGGCGCGAGAAACGCGGCGCGCTGACGGCGCGTCCCGCGGCGGCGATCATCTCCCGCGCCCGGGGCAGCCCGGCGGCGAGCTGCGGGAAGAGGTTCACCAGCAGCTGGATGTTCGCCTCGTTGAAGGTGGTGGCGAGGTGCATGTGCGGGCCGAGCTGCCGCGCCGCCCGGCCGCAATAGCGGGCGAACAGGTCCGGTGCGTCCGCGACCTCGAAGCCGCCGCGCATGGCGAACCACAGGGGCACGGTGAAATGGTTGAAGGTGACGATCGGCTTGAGGCCGTGCGCGCGGCAGGATTCGAGCATCCGCGCATAATGGTCGAGCGCGGCGTTGGAGAAATGGCCCTCGCTCGGCTCGATCCGCGACCATTCGATCCCCAGCCGGTAGGCGTTGAGGCCGAGGCCTCGGGCGATGGCGAAATCCTCGGCGTAGCGGTGGTAGGAATCGCAGGCGTCGCCCGACCGCTCGCGGAACATGCTCGGGGTCATATTCTCCATCAGCCAGGCGTCGCTGTTGACGTTGTTGCCCTCGCTCTGGTGGCCGGAAATGGCGGTGCCCCAGAGGAAGCCGGGCGGCGCGGCCCGGCGGCGGGCGCGGCCTTGCGCGCCCAGGGCCGGTGCCGCGGCCAGCGCACCGGCACCCGCCAGCACCGCCCGGCGCGAGACGGCGGGGCCGCCGCCGGTCACCGCTGGACCGCCATGACCGGGGCGCCCATGCCGTGGCTGGCCAGCTCGCGTTCGGCCTGGGTGAAGCCATAGGCCGGCACGATCTCGCCCGCGCGGTCGGCGACCTCGTCCCACTGGCGCGCCAGCGCCTCGCCCGCTTCGTCGCCCGCGCCGAGGTGACGGCCCTGCGACAGGGTCACGCTCGCCGTCGCGAAATGGCCCGCGCCCGCGCAGAGGATGGCGCGCGTCGGCGCCGCCTCGCCGGTCAAGGCGAGCAGGCCCGGGCTCACCAGGGCCGGATCGAGCGCCTCCAGGCTCGCGCCGGAGAGCACCCCCTCGGTCATCTGCGTCGCCGCGGTCGGGGCGAGGCAGTTGACGCGGATCCCGTATTTCTCGCCCTCCAGCGCCAGCGTCTGCATCAGTCCGACCAGCGCCATCTTGGCGGCGCCGTAATTGGCCTGGCCGAAATTGCCGTACAGGCCCGACGACGAGGTGGTCATGACGATGCGGCCATAGGCTTGGGCGCGCATGATCTCCCACACCGCCTTCGTGCAGACCGCCGCGCCCATCAGATGGACTTCGACCACCAGCCGGAATTCGGCGAGCGTCATCTTCGCGAAGCTGCGGTCCTTGAGAATCCCGGCATTGTTGACGAGGATGTCGATCCGGCCCCAGCGCTCCATCACGGCCGCGACCAGCGCGTTGATCGCGGCCTCGTCGGTCACCGACGCCGGCGCGGCCATCGCCTCGCCGCCGGCCGCGACGATCTCGGCGACGACGCGCTCGGCCGCCTCGGCGGTCAGATCGTTGACCACGATCCGCGCGCCCTGCCGCGCCAGATAGAGCGCGTGACAGCGGCCGAGCCCGCCGCCCGCCCCGGTCACGATCGCCACCCGCCCGTCCAGACCATTCGCCATAATACTCACTCTCTTGTTAGTTAGTGTTTTAGATGGATGAACTTGCACGACGGGCCGCCTCAGCCCTTCCTCGCCGCCGCCTTCTGCCCGCAAATCTCCCGGAACCCCGCCGCCATGAACCGCGCCATGCGCAGCTTGATCGCGTCGAAATCGTCCGACTTGCACAGGCCGCCCGACAGCCGGTCGATGCGCCCGGTGCGGCCGAGGGTCAGCATCAGCGCGCCGGTCACGAAATGATAGCCCCAGAACAGATCCTCGTCCGGGCAGCCCGGAAGCGCCTTGCGCAGCAATTCGATCAGCCGCAGCACGACCGGATCGAAATGCTTGTTCATCAGCTCCGCGCCGCCCTCGGCCGAGTTGGACATCAGGGCGCCCAGAGCGGCATAGTTCATCCAGCCCTCGCCGCCTTCGACATAGAGGTCGAGATCGGTGTCGAGGAAGGCGTGCAGCGCGCCCTCGACCGTGGGCTTGCCCTTGGTGGCGGCGTCATATTCGTCCAGCGCCTTCATCCGCCGCTCGACGGTCACGCCCGCCCGGCGGCCCGAGACCGCGTCGAACAGCTTGGCCTTGTCCTCGAAATAATAGTTCACCAGCGTGTGGTGGACGCCGACGCGCTTGGCGACGTCCTTCAGCGTGACGCCGTGCAGGCCGTGCCGGGAGAACAGATATTCGGCGGCGTCGAGCATCTGCTCCATCATCTCCGCGCGCTGCTCCGCCTTGGTCGATCGCCGGCGGGGTTTCACGTCATGAGCCAAGCAGAAGCCTTTCCTTCACCTGCGGTTCGCGGGGGTGCATTCCTGCCCCTTAACCATTTCCATATTCGGATCGAAGCCGCATCTTGTCGATCTTCCCCGTCGGCGCCAGCGGCATGTTGGGCAGGCGGAACACCTGGTCGGGGATCCACCAGGGCGCCACCCGCCCTTGCAGCGGCTCGAGCAGCGCCTCGTCGCTCACCGGCAGGCCGTCGCGCATTTCCACCAGCAGGATCGGCCGCTCGCCCCATTTGGGGTCGGGCCGGCCGATCACCGCCGCCAGCGCGACTTCCGGAATGGCGCCGACCACCGCCTCGATTTCGGCGGGGTTGATCCATTCGCCGCCCGACTTGATCAGATCCTTGGCCCGGCCGGTGATGATCAGATTGCCCTCGGCGTCGATCCGCGCGAGATCGCCGGTCGGGAACCAGCCGTCCGCATCGGTCGCCCTCTCCTCATGGCCGAAATAGCGCTCGACCACGGCGGCGCCGCGCACCCGCAAATGACCCTCGACGCCGCGTTGCTTGACCAGCGCCCTGCCGTCCGCATCGGTGAGCAGCAGGTCGACGCCCACCGCCACCCGGCCGGACAGCTCCGCCGCGCGCGAAGGATCCTCGGGACGGGCGACCGTGCCCGAGGGCGACAGCTCGGTCATCCCCCAGCTGGTCTGGACGGTCACGCCCAGCCGGCGCTCGATCCGCGCCAGCAAGGCCGGGGCGATCGGCATGCCGCCGACCACGACCCGCGCCAGCGTCAGCACCTCGCCGCCGACCGCGTCGAGATGCTCGACCAGGCCGAGCCAGACCGTGGGCACGCCGACCCCGATCGTCACCGCCTCGCTATTGATCAGGCGGGCCAAGCTGGCGCCGTCGGTCTGGCGGCCGGGCAGGACCAGTTTGCCGCCCGCGGCAGGCACGGCGAAGGGGAGGCCCCAGCCATTGGCGTGGAACATCGGCACCACCGCCAGCACATTGTCCGTGCCGCGAAAGGCCATCACGTCCGCCTGCAGCGCCCGCATCGTGTGCAGGAAGCAGCCGCGATGGGTATAGGTCACCCCCTTGGGCGCGCCGGTCGTTCCCGAGGTGAAGCAGAGGCCGGAAGGCGCCGTCTCCTCGAAATCGCCCCAGACGATGTCGCCATCGGCCTCCGCCAGCAAGGCTTCGAGCGTGCCGGCATCGCCGTCCGGGGCGTCGATCAGCAGCACCCGCTCGAGCTCCGGCGACTGCGCCTGAATATCGCGCGCGAGCTGGGCCAGATCGGCGCTGGCGATCAGGATGCGCGCCTCCGACTGGCGCGTCATGGCGGCGAGATGCGCGGCGGTCAGGCGCGGGTTCAGCGTGTGGCAGACCGCGCCGATGCCCATGATCGCATACCAGCTCTCGACATGCGCCTGGCTGTTCCAGGCGAGCGTGGCGACATGGTCGCCCTTCGTCACGCCCAGCCCGGCGAGCACGGCCGAGACCTTCAGGCTGCGCGCGCGCAGCCCCGCATAGCCGATCCGCTCGACCCGCCCTTCCCCATGAGCGGTGACGACCTCCGCCTTCGGATGCCATTTGGCGGCATGGTCGAGGAACTTGTCGAGCGTCAGGCTGTAGGTCTGGATCTCACCGTGGACTATCGGCATCCGGGCCCTCCGGCGGGGAGCGGCGGGGAGACGATGCCGACGTTCCAGACCCAGGGAATGCCCCCCGCGGCGCGGCGGCGGCACATCACCTGCTCGTTCAGCTCGTACATGCCGGGCATCAGGTGCGTGCCAGGGCGCGGCGTGCCGGCGAAGGCCATGTAATGGCGCGCCGTGCCGTAGGGCTGCCAGGCCGGCTGGCCTTCGGCGCTCGGCGTGCCGCTGCGCGCGAAGCTCGTCCAATAGCCGAGCATCGCGTCGGACAGGGCCCGCTCCGCCGGCGTGTCGGGCGCGCGGGGCCAGGCCTCGGGCGCGCGCGCCATCGTGCCGAAGGCATAGGGGATTTCGGCGGCGTGGAAGCCGCGCAGGTTCAGCGCGTCCGCCGCCGGGTAGCTATGGTCGAAATAATAGAAATAGGCCGGCGTTCCGGCGGCGGTCTGCTTCGCCGCGAGCCGCTCGGCCGTCCAGCCGTAGAGGGCGTCGCGCGGCGGCAGCAGCACAGTCTCGGCGAGATTGCCCGCCGGATAGAGGCGCAGGAACTCGTCGGCGAGATCGCCGTACAGCCGGCGGATGGTCGCCTCGTAGGTCGCGGCGTCCGCCGGCGGCGGCGGCGCGAGCACGCGCAGCGACCGGATCTCGCCGCTGTTGAAGCCGGCGATGAGCGGCACCCGATGCTGCGCGCCGCGGTCGAAGAGCGTGACGAGCTGGTCGGGCACATGGCGGCCGTCGACCGTGACGAAGGGGAAATAGGGCGTCCGCGCCGCCGCATTGACCAGGGCCTCGGCGGGGGTCGCGCGCAGCGAGGCGAGGTCCGGCGCGCCGACCAGGCCCATCAGGATGGAGCCGACCTGCTCCGCCGAGGCGCCGCCGTAGCGGGTCGTGCGCAGCTCGGGCGCGGAGACCATATAGGCGCTCTGCAGGATCGCCTTGTGGAAGAGGCCGCGCGCCTGCGGCACCGCCATCAGGTACATGACGCTGAGCGCGCCCGCGGACTCCCCGGCGATGGTGACGTTGTTCGGATTGCCGCCGAACGCGCCGATGTTGCGGTTGAGCCAGCGCAAGGCGGCGACCTGGTCGAGCAGGCCGTAATTGCCCGAGACGCCCTCGCGCGATTCCGCGCTGAGCCCGGGATGGGCGAGATAGCCGAGCACGCCGAGCCGGTAGTTGATCGAGACGACGATGATCCCGCGCCGGGCCATGGCCGCGCCGTCATACATGGCCTGGCGGCTGGCGCCGGTGGTCAGCGCGCCGCCGTGGATCCAGACGAAGACCGGGGCATTGCGGGCATTGGCGGGCACCCAGATGTTGAGCGTCAGGCAGTCCTCGCTCATCGCGGGCAGTGCCTCGTAATAGATGCTGCCCGGCCGCGGCTGGGGCTGCACGCAGACCGGCCCGAAGGCGGTCGCGTCGCGCGTGCCCTGCCACGGCCTGAGCGCCACGGGCGGGCGCCAGCGCAGCCGGCCCACCGGCGGCTGCGCATAAGGCAGGCCCCGATAGACGCTGACGCCGTCCAGCGCCTCGCCGCGCGCGCTGCCCGCGGGGGCGTTGACGACGGGCTGCGCCATGGCGGGCGCCGCCAAACCGAGCGCGAACAATGCTGCCAGGATCCGGATCACTTTGCCTCCTCTTCGCGGCGCAGGGCCCTGGCGAGCAGCAGGAACAGCCCGATCGCCAGGAGATAGAAGGGAATGAGGGTGTAGAAGGCCATCTGCAGCGAATTGGTCGGATGGTCCGCGCGGAACCAGTCGCTCATCGCGCCGAGATAGGTGGGGCCGAGGCCGAGGCCGATCAGGTTCATCACGAGCAGCAGCAAGGCGCCGGAGAGCACCCGCTGGTTCGGGCGCACCTCCTGCTGGACCAGCGCGACCGCCGCCGAGAGATAGAAATAGTTGAAGCACATCGGCCCGACGAGGAAGGCGAGCGCCAGCTCCCAGCCGGGCGCCCAGACGAAGCCGATGAACGGCGGCACGGCCAGCGCCAGCCCGATCGCGGGGATGATGGCGTAGGCGCGCTTCGAGCGCGGCACGAAGCGATCGACCAGGCGGCCCGAAAGATAGATGCCGCCGCCGCAGCCGATCAGGACCACCAGGGCGTACCAGATCGCGACCTCGTTCAGGGTCATGCCCTTCTCGCGCATCAGGAACAGCGTCGCGAAGTTGAGCGTCGCATAGGTGACGATCTGGGTGATGCCGCTGCCCAGGGCGACGAGCGCCAGCACCCGGCGCGAGAAGAACATCCGGCAGGTCGCCCAGAACCGCGCCGCGTCCTGCGCGGCCTCGGGCGCGGCCGTGGCAGGGGCGACATCGAGCCCGCCGCGCACCGGCTCGCGGACGACCAGGTAGACGATGACGGCGGTGACGATGCCGACGATGCCGATCGAGATGAACGCGTCCCGCCAGCTATAGGTGGCGGCGATCGAGGCGCCGAAGGCGACGCCCAGCGCCTGCCCGATGGGCGGGCCGAGATTGTAGAGGCCGAGGGCCGTGCCGCGCTGGCCCGGCGGGAAATAATCGGAGATGATCGCATAGGAGGGCGGCACCCCGCCCGCCTCGCCGATCCCGACCGTCATCCGGGCGAGCACCAGCTGCGGATAATTGGCGGCCAGACCGCAGGCGACGGTGGCCGCGCTCCACAGGCCGCAGGCGAAGGCGAGCACCTTCACCCGGTTGGTGCGATCGGCCAGCCAGCCGACGGGAATGGCGAGAATGCAGTAGAAGAGCGCGAAATACAGGCCGCCGATCAGGCCGAGCTGGCCGTCGGTGACGCCCAGTTCGTCCTGGATCGGCTTGGCGAGGATCGACAGCAGCTGCCGGTCCAGGAAGTTCAGCACATAGACGAAGCACAGGATGGCGAGCACCAGCCACGCGCCCTTGGCGGGGCGCGCGGCGGTCAGCGAAGGCGCGGCGCCGGTGGCCATCGTCTAGAAGGCATAGCCGGCGCGGATGCCGATCGTGCGGGGCCGGAGCCGCGCATAGCGGGCATCGAGGAACGCCTCCGGATGGACGTAGGTGATCGACTCGTCGTCGAACAGGTTTTCCACATAAGCGGTGATGTTGAGATCGCCGATGATCGTCCCCGCATAGAGGTTCACGTTCGTCCAGGCATCGGTGAAATCAAAGGTCGCGGCGGGCACGCCCGGCCGGCCGGGAATGAACGGGAACTGGTTCGGGAACGAGCCGACATGGGAGATGTTCACCGCCGCCCAGCCATTGGCGCGCGGGCTCAGCGCGAAATCGTAGCGGAAGGTCGCCGAGCCCTGGAAGCGCGGCGAGGCAAGCCGCGTGCCGACCGTGGCGCCGGAGATCGCCGCCTCGGACGCGGTGAGATCGGTCACCTTGGCCTCGTTGATCGAGCCGTTCAGCGCGATGCTGAAGCCCTGGAAAGGCCGCGCGAGCAATTCGAATTCGAAGCCGTAGCTTTCCGCCCCGCCGATATTGGTCGCGAACTGGAGCGTGTCGGAGACGCGGTTCGCCTGCACCTGGATGTTGCTCCAGTCGATATAATAAGCGGCGAGATTGGCGGTGAGATCGCCGCCGAGCCAGCGGCCCTTGAGCCCGATCTCGTAATTGGTGAGCTTGTCCGAGGTCGCGCCGGCCGGGATCACGATGTCGTTCGGGTCGATCGCGCTGACCCGGCCGGCATTGGCGTTCACCACCGGCGGGCGGAAGCCGGTCGAGATGCTCGCATAAGTGGTGATGGTCGGCGACGGCCGCCAGGAGATACTCGCCTTCCACGACAGCCGGTCGTCCTCGACCCGGAGGCCGGTCGCGGCCGGGATCGGCGTGATCGTGACCGGGAAGTTGGAGATGTTGAACAGGGCGAGGGTCAGATAGTTGCTGTTATAGCCGCCCGCGCGGGTGAAGGACTGGACGGTGGTGTTGCCGTAGCGGACGCCGCCGGTCACCCAGAGATCGTCGGTGAAGCGGAAGGTCGCCTCGCCGAACCCGGCGATCTCGCTGATGTCGGTATAGGAATTGAACACGTTGTAATATTCGTTCGGCAGGCCGAACAGGTTGCGCGACGCCAGGAATTCCGGCGTCGAGCGGTAGCGGAAGTCGACCGTGCGCCTTTTGTCGAAATAGAAGAAGCCGGCCGTCCAGTCGAACCGTCCGCCGGGCGCGGAGACGAGCCGCGTCTCCTGCACGAAGAGATCGTCATAGCCGTAGGCGTCGAGCGCGAACGGGAAGGCGTTGGCGAACGTGCCCTGCAGGTCGACGTAGAAGCTCGCATCGTAGGTGGAGATGGTCGTCGAGCTGATCAGCTCGGCGAAGTCGAAATCGTAATTGGCGGTGATGTTGTAGTTGGTGAGCTTGCCCTGGAAGAGATCGGGCCGGTCGGAGCGGCGCACGAAATCGCCGCGCAGCGGATTGATCAGGCCCGAATCCGCCGGGTTGCTCTCCTCGTAGGAGGCGAGCACGCGCACCGAGAAGCGGTCGGTGGGCCGGAATTGCAGCATCGCGCGGACGCCGAACGCCTCCAGGCTGTTCGAATCCTCGACGCCCGTGCCGATATTGTTCACCCAGCCATCCTCGTTCCGGTAATAGCCGGTGGCGCGGAAGCCGATATTGTCCGCGATGATCGGGATGTTGATCATCGCGTCGTAGCGCTGGCGGACGGAATCGGAGCCGGTCAGGCCGAGATCGACCCGCGCCGAGGCCTGGAATTCGCTGACGTTCGGGCTGCGCGTGATGATCCGCATCGCGCCGGCGAGCGAGCTGGAGCCGAACAGGGTGCCCTGCGGACCGCGCAGGAACTCGACCCGCTCGACGTCGTAGAGGTTGGGATCGAGGATCGTCGAATTGCCGTTCGCCGAGATGGGCAGCTCGTCGACATAGATGGCGACCGCGCTCTGCAGGCCGGCGCTGTAGCCGTTGGTGTTGATGCCGCGGCTGGTGAAATTGTTGAAGTTCTGGGTCGGCCGGTTGATCACGATGCCCGGGGTATTCTGGGCGATGCCCTCGAAGCCGACGACGCCGAGATCGTTGAGCTGCTCCTGATTATAGGCGGTGACGGAGAGCGGCACGTCCTGCAGGCGCTCGGCGCGGCGGGTGGCGGTGACGACCACCTCATTGTCCTGGGCGGGCTGCGCCTCCTCCTGCGTCGTCCCAGACGCGCCGGCCGGCTCTTGGTTCTGCATATCGGCGGGGGCCTGCGCATGCGCGGGCATGGCGATGGCAAAGGCGGCGGCGCAGGCCGACGCGAGAAGAGCTGCCTTCATGTCTATCCCTCCCAGCGGCACCGATCATCTCGCCGGTGCTCGAGGCTGGAGACTGCACCCGCAGTTGGTGGCTGTCAATACTCACTATCGTGTGTGTGAATATAATCGGAATGGCCTGCCTCACATTCGCCCCGGCGCGGCTTTTACCGCACCGGGACGATCCGAAATCACGACGCCGGCCCAGGAACGGGAGCGATTCGGGCCGATGAAGCAGCGCGTCGGGCCGCCCCTTCGACGGCGTTCGAGCAACGGCCGCAATGCCGGCCCCGGCGCCGCCGGCTCGCGCGGCCCGTCGTCTTTGGCGCGCGAAGTCGCCTGCCCCCGACGCCTTGCAGCCATCTTTGCCAACACCTGACGGCCGACCTCCGACCTGCGTTCGCAACTGCATCGCATCGTCGCGAACCCGCTGCCCCTTAACCTGGATTTTGCTGCTCAATTGTCTTACGCCGGGACGCCGCAATGCCCCACAACCGATTGACAGAAATGCGTTTTTGCCTAGTTTCCCGCAACGAGGCGGCGGCCACCGCCTCGCTCTCAAGACAGCTATGGTGGCCTTGTAGACTGTGACTCACGCCCCCGGCCTACCGGATGCGGCGACTGCGTTCACGTCGCGAATCGGTGGGAGTGCTTCATGGCACGGGGTAAGAATGGTGCGCGTGTTTCGTCGGCGATCAATCCGGTTGCCGAGGAGAAGCTGAGCGGCGACGCCTATGCCGTCGCACGGGCCCTCGCCGTTTCGATCGGCGCCGACGCACCGGTCATCCCCGCGGCCACCGACGCCACCTTGGTCACCGATCTCTTCCGCCGTCTCGGCGGCGAGACCCCCGTCAACACCACCAACTTCACCGGCGTGCAGAGCGGGCCGCAGATCACCAGGCTCACCGGCGGCGGCTATGTGATCATCTGGCGCGATGATACCGCGACCGACCTCCGCGGCCAGGTCTTCAACGATGCCGGCGGCAAGGTCGGCGGCGAGTTCCTGCTGAACGGCACCGGCACCGGCACCGAATTGGCGCCCAGGGTGGCCGCGCTCTCGGACGGCGGCTTCGTCGCCGTCTGGGGCGACACCGTGGGTGATTCCGGCGGCGGCAGCGGCGGCGCCACCGGCATCCACGGCCAGCGCTTCGACGCGACCGGGGCGCCGCTCGGCGAATTCCAGGTCAATACGGTGACCATCGACGGTGCCCAGACGAACCCCAACGTCGCCGGCCTGGAGGATGGCCGCTTCGTCGTCACCTGGACCGATCCCGCCTCGTCGAACGAGATCAAGGCGGCGATCTTCGCCGCCGACGGCACGCCGGAGGTGGCGGAAATCGCGGTGACCAACGCCGCGGCGGCGGCCAACAATTCGACCGTGACGATGCTGGACGACGGCGACTTCATCGTCGCCTGGGCGAGCGGCAACAGCATCTACGCACGTATTTACTCTCCCGCCGGCGTGCCGGAAGGCACCGAGTTCGTCGTCAACACCACCGGCGGCTCGCAGGGCCAGGCATCGGTCACCGCCCTCGTGGGGGGTGGCTTCGTGCTGACCTGGACCGATCTGACCCAGACCGGCGCGCCGGTCGGCAACGAAATCCGGGCCCGCATCTACGACGCGGACGGCGATCCGCTCGGCAATGATTTCATCGTCAACACGCGGATGCTGATGAACCAGATGACGCCGAACGTTTCGGCGCTCACCACCGGCGGCTTCATCATCACCTGGGACGACGGCAGCGGCCAGGAAGGCGAGACCAACGATCAGAGCTCGCGCGGCATCAAGGCGCAGGTCTTCACCGCTACCGGCGAGAGAGTCGGCAACGAGTTCCTCGTCAACACCACCGTCGCCCAGAACCAGGTGACGCCGGTCGTCACGGGCCTCGCCAATGGCGGCTTCGCCATCGCCTGGCAGGATTTCGGCGGCCTCGACGGCAACGGCGCCGGCATCGTCACCCAGGCCTATGAGCCGGGCGACACGGCGATCACCGACCTCATTCCCTCGACCGTCACCATCAGCGAGACGCCGATCCAGGGCAATCCTTTGCTGACCCTGGCGGGCGTCGGCGCGGCCAATGCGAGCTTCACCTACACGATCGTCGGCGACTCGACCGGGGGCGCTTTCGAAGTGCGCGGCAACCAGCTCTACGCGCGCGACGTCGCCAAGCTCGATTTCGAGACGGCGCCGAACCCGCAGGTCACCGTCCGCGTCACCGACCAGGCCGGCCACAGCTATGACGAGGTCCTGACCCTCACCCTGACCGACGTGCTCGTCGAACGGCCGATGCAGGCCGGCGAGGAGATCCTCGTCAACACGGCGACGGCCAACGGCCAGATCCAGGCGGAGATCGGCTCCCTGGCGAACAATGCCGGCTTCGTCGTCGTCTGGACCGACCAGAGCGCCGATGCCGGCAGCATCAAGGCGCAGCGCTTCGACAATGACGGCAACAAGGTGGGCGTCGAGTTCAAGGTCAACACGACCGACGGCGCCGGCGCGACCGCGACCCAGACCGCGAGCAACGTCGCGGGCCTCAACGACGGCGGCTTCGTCGTCACCTGGACCCATTTCCTGGTCAGCGGCTCGGAGACCACGCAGGAACTGCGCGGCCAGTTCTACAATGCCGACGGCAGTGTTCGCGGCGGCGAGTTCCTGATCGGCCAGCCGGTCAACGGCAGCGGCGCGATGTCCGTCATCGCCGTCACCAATGACGGCGACGTCGTCATTTCCTGGCGCAGCGGCACGCTGAACACGCCGTCCAACCAGGGCGACGTCTATGCCCGCATCTACGCGCCCGACGGCAGCGAGGTGAAGGCGCAGTTCATGGTCAATGCGGGCCCGCCGGGCGGCAGCACGACCGGCGGCCAGGGCGAACCCGCGATCGTCGCGACCGATGACGGCGGGTTCGCCGTCGTGTGGCGCGACGATGTCTCCCCGAACACGATCAAGCTGCGTCTGTTCGATGCGGAGTACAATCCGCTCACCGGCGACCTGCAGGTCAACACGATCACCGCGAACCTGCAGAGCGCGCCCTCCATCATCCAGCTGTCCAACGGCAATTTCGTGGTGAGCTGGACCACCCAGATGCTGACTCCGGTGCTCAACAACGAGATCCATCACCGCCTGTTCGACGCGAACGGCGTCGCGCTGTCGGCCGAGCTCGAGACGAACATCCCCGTGGCCGTCGCGCCGACCACGATCGAAAGCGAGTCGCGGATCGTCGCCGTCGACAATGGCGAATTCTTCGTCTTCTGGACGACCAATCCGGGCAGCGGCTTCTCCGAGGTCATCGGCCGGCGCTTCGGCGCGGACGGCCAGCCGCTCAGCGCCCCGTTCGTCGCCAACCAGGAGACGCTCTACGCGCAGGGTTCGCCCGGCGTCGCGTCGCTCGGCGGCGACCGCTTCGCCCTGATCTGGAACGATACGAGCACCAGCACCATCGATCTGTCCGGCAGCGCCATGAAGCTGCGCATCTTCGAGCCGGCGGAGGCGCCCGTGAACGAAGCGCCGGTCGTGGCGGCCTCGGCCGGCACCGCCGCCTTCGTCGAGGGCAAGAACGGCCCGAGCGTCGCGGTGGCGGTCGATCCGGGCCTGACCGTCAGCGACCCCGACAACACCACCCTCGCCGGCGCCACCGTCGCGATCACCGGCAATTTCGTCGCCGGCCAGGACGTCCTCGCGCTGTCGGCGACGGCGGGGATCGGCAACATCGTGGCGGCTTATGATGCCTCGACCGGCATTCTGCAGCTCAGCTCCGCCGGCGGCACCGCGACCCTGGCCCAGTGGCAGACCGCGCTTCGCAGCGTGACCTACAGCAACGCCTCGAACCAGCCCGACGAAGCGCTCCGGACGATCGGCATCACGGTGAACGACGGCGAGGATTCGAGCGTCGCCGCCACCCGCGACGTCAGCGTCGCCGCGACCCTCGACGCCAACTTCACCAGCGTCACCAGCCCGCTCGGCATCCCGGCCAATACGCGTCTGCTCTGGGGCGATTTCGACGCCGACGGCGATCTCGACGCCGTTTACGACAATCCCGCCAATCCGGGCCGGATCGGCTATCTGCAGAATGACGGGAGCGGCGGCTTCGCCGACCAGAGCTACGGCGACACGCCCTTCGCCAATATCGAGCCGGACAGCTTCCAGCTCTATATCCCGGCCAGCCTGACCTATGCCGTCGACTACGACAATGACGGCGACACCGACCTGGTCGACCTCGCCTACGGCAACGCCCTGCGGAACGACGATGGCGTGATGACCCTCGTCGCCAATCCGCTCGGCCTCCCGACGAACACGCGCGTGCTGTGGGGCGATTTCGACGCCGACGGCGACCTCGACGTCCTTTACGACAATCCCGCCAATCCGGGCCGGATCGGCTATCTGCGGAATGACGGCACCGGCGTCTTCACCAGCCTCGCTTATGGCGACACGCCGTTCGGCGCCATCGCTCCGGACAGCTTCCAGCTCTTCGTCCCGGCGGAGCAGGTCTATGCCGTCGATTACGACAATGACGGCGATACCGACCTGGTCGACCAGAGCTACGGCAACGTCCTGCGCAACGACGACGGCGCGATGGCCCTGGTCGCGAGCCCGCTCGGGATCGCGAACAACATTCGCCTCGTGTGGGGCGATTTCGACGCGGACGGCGACCTCGACTTCGTCTTCGACGACCCGCAGGCGCCCGGCCGTCTCGGCTACGGGCAGAATGACGGCACCGGCGTCTTCACCGCGCTCGCTTATGGCGACACGCCGTTCGGCGCCATCGATCCGAACGACCTCCAGCTCTTCGTCCCGGCGGAACAGGCCTATGCCGTCGATTACGACAATGACGGCGATGTCGACCTGATCGATCAGGCTTATGCCCGAGTCTATAATCAGGACGACGCGCCGCCGAGAATCTCCGCGACCACGCCCGGCGACAACGGCCTCGACGTCGATACCGACGCCAATATCGTCGTCACCTTCACCGAGGCCGTGACTCCGGGCAGCGGCAATATCTACATCCACCGGGCCGACAACGACGCCCTGGTGGAGACGATCGGCGTCACCAGCGGCCAGGTCACCGGCTCCGGCAACGTCTGGACGATCGATCCGGGCGTAACCCTGGCCTTCGGCACCGATTATTATGTGCTGTTCGACCGCGGCAGCTTCGTCGACGACAGCGGCGCGATCTTCCTTGGCGTCTTCGATCCCGAGACTCTGAACTTCACCACCGAAGTGGTCTTCCCGCCGGTGCTCACGCCGTCGGACGGCAGCGCCGCCTTCCTCGAGGGCGCGGGCGTTCCGGGCACGCCGGTCGCGGTCGATCCGGGCCTCGTGCTCGCCGACAGCGACAGCGCGACGCTCGCGGCGGCGACCGTATCGATCACCGGCGGCTACCAGGCCGGGGAGGACGTGCTGGCGCTCGGCACCGCGACCGGCATCGGCAACATCGTCGCCAATTATGCCGGCGGCGTGCTGACCCTGACCTCGGCCGGCGCGACGGCGACTCTGGCGGAGTGGCAGACCGCGCTGCGTGCGGTGACCTATTCCAACAGCTCCGACACGCCCGACACCGCGATCCGCACGATCAGCTTCCAGGCCGATGACGGCGACGTGCCGAGCACGCCCGTGACCCGCGACGTCACCGTCACGGCGGTGAACGACGCGCCGGCCATCGCCAATCTGCAGGGCGACGCGATCACCGCGACCGAGAACACCAACACCCAGCCATATTACGATCTCGGCCAGAATGCCGTCGTCACCGATCCCGACAGCGGCAATTTCAATGGCGGCAGCCTGACCGTTGCCGTCACCGGCGGCCTCGTATTGAGCGCGGACCGGGTGGCGATCGTCCAGACCACGAGCGTTACCCTGACGTCGACCGATGGCTTCGTGAATTCAAATGTTCTGGTGAACGGCGTCGTGATCGGCACCGTTCAGAACAATTTCAGCACGAACAGTCTCGTCATCAATTTCACGAGCGATGCCGCCACGCCCGCCGCGGTGCAGGCGTTGCTGCGCCAGATCGCCTATGTGAACACGTCCGATAATCCGGTGGCGGGCATCCGCACGATCACCACGACGCTCGTCGACGGCGACGGCATCGCCAATGGCGGCTCCGACCGCAGCAGCTACACGACCACTGTCAACGTGATCGCCACCAACGACGCGCCGGTGGTCACCGCCGGCACGGGCCAGGCCAGCTTCAGCGAGGGCGTGAACGTCCCCTCGACGCCGGTCGCCATCGCGTCCGGTCTGACGCTGACCGACGTCGACAACACCAGCTTCGCCTCGGCGACGGTGCGCATTTCGGTGAATTTCGAAGCCGACGACCGGCTCGCCTTCACCAACACCAGCAGCGCGACATTCGGCAACATCGTCGCGAGCTATGACGGCGCGACCGGCATCCTGACCCTCACCTCCGACAGCGCGAGCGCGACCCTCTCGCAATTCCAGGCGGCGCTTCGCGCCGTGACCTTCTCCAGTGTTTCGGAGGAGCCGGGGACGGGCACGCGCACCATCTCCTTCACCGTCAATGACGGCGAGGCGGACAGCGCCGCGAGCACGCGCCAGGTGCTGGTGCAGGCGCAGAACGATGCGCCCGCGGGCACCGACGGCGTTCAGACGATCTCCGAAGACCAGGTCGTCGTCCTGAACGAGACCCATTTCGGCTTCAGCGACGTCGACGGCGATGCGTTCGCCGGGGTGAAGCTCACCTCGGCGCCGACCGGCGGCATCCTCTATTTCGACGCGGACGGTGCCGGCGGCGCCGCGCCGGTGGCGATCACGACCTTCGGCAACGGCACGATCTACACGGCGGCCGACATCGCCGCGGGCAAGCTCACCTTCGTGCCCAATGCCAACCTCAACGGCGCCGCCGCCGCCGCGATCAATTTCGCGGTGGTCGATGATGGCGGCACCGTCGGCGCGGGCGCCAACACCGATCCGACGCCCAACACGCTCACCTTCGACATCGCCCCGGTCAACGACGCGCCGACCAGCGCGGATTCCGGCGCGACCCTGGCCGAGGACGGCACCTACGTCTTCACCGTCGCCGACTTCCCGTTCAGCGACGTCGACGGCGACGCCATTCAGGGGATCATGGTCGACAGCCATCCCGCGGCCGGCACATTGTATTTCGATGTTGACGGACCGAACGGCAGCAACCCCGTCGACCTCACGACCTTCGGCACCAATTTCCTGGTGCTGGCCTCCGACATCGCGGCTGGCAGATTCTTCTACATTCCCGACGCGAACGGCACTGGCGACGATTATGCCAGCTTCCTGTTCCGCGTGCGCTCCGACAACCATGCCGGCGGCGCCTATGATTCCGCGCAACAGACCTTCACCTTCGACGTCACGCCGGTGAACGACGCGCCGGCGATCGGCAACCTGCAGGGCGACGTTGCCAGCTACACGGAAAACAGCCCGACGCGGGTGGCGCTGGACCTTGGGGAGAACGCAACCGTCACCGACATCGACAGCGCCAATTTCAACGGCGGCTCGCTGACCGTGACGATCACCAACGCGATGGCCGGCGATCAATTGTGGTTCGGCATGCGCGGCGGCATCGCCAATACCTCCTCGCAGGTCACCTATAACGGCGTCGCCTTCGCGTCGTTCAACCCGGTCGGCAGCGAGCGGGTCTTCAGCTTCAATGCCAACGCCACCCCGGCGGCCGTGCAGGCGCTGCTCCGCGCGATGGACTATATCAATTCCACCGCCGAGGTCGGCACCGACCGCGCGATCTCGTTCGTGCTGACCGACGGCGCCGGCGGCAGCGTCACCAATTCGACCAGCGTCACCTTCGTCAACGTGAACGACGCGCCGACGCTCGACCTGAACGGAGCCGCCGCGGGCATCAACAACACCGCCAATTATACGGAGCAGGCGCCGGTCGTGACCTTGGCGAGCGGCATCGTGCTGGCCGACGTGGACAGTCCGAACCTGACCGGTGCGACGATCCGGATCACCGGCGGCTTCGTGCCGCTGGCGGGGGACGGCGCCGATTATCTCGGCATCAGCGGCTCCGGCGCCGGCCAGATCCTGGGCATCACCTACGGCTATAGCGCGCTGACCGGCATCCTGACCCTGAGCGGGACCGCGTCGCTGGCCAATTATCAGGCCGTGCTCGCGCAGGTGACCTTCCAGTCCACGACGAACAATCCGGGCACGAGCCGGACGATCAGCTGGACGGTGACGGACGGCAGCGCCACCAGCGTCGCCGCGACCACCAGCATCGCCGTCACGCCGGTGAACGACGCTCCGGTCTCGACCGGCTTCGACAACATCACCTATGTCGAAGGCAGCGGCGTGCAGCAACTCGACATCGGCTTCGACCAGGTCCTGACCGACATCGACAGCACGAATTTCGACGGCGGCACGCTCACCTACCGGATCACCGACAACAAGGCGGCGGGCGAGGATATCCTCACCTTCCTGACCGGAGGCACGAGCTTCCTGTCGGTCAGCAACGGCACCATGTCCTATCATGGCGTGGCGTTCGCGACCTACAATCCGAGCGGCGCGGGGGTCGACCGGGTCTTCACCTTCAACGCCAATGCGACGGTCGAGGCCGTGCAGACGCTGATGCGCAACCTGGCTTATTTCAACCAGAACCAGATCGATCCGTCGACCGCGACGCGGACGGTCCAATATGTGTTGACCGACGGCGATGGCGGCACGCTGACGCTCACCTCCACGATCGCAATCGTCGGCGTGAACGACGCGCCATCGGGGCTTGATGCGACCATCGCGATCAACGAGGACAGCGCCCGGATTCTCACCGGCGCGGACTTCGCCTTCGTCGATCCGGAGAACGACGTTTTCGGCGGCGTGGTCATCGCCACGCTGCCGGTCGGCGGCACGTTGCTGCTGAACGGCGCGGCGATCGCCGTCGCCGGCACCTTCGTCAGCGCCGCGCAGATCGCCGGCGGTCAGCTGGTCTTCCAGCCCGACGCCAATGCGAACGGCGCCGGCACCGCGAGCTTCACCTTCCAGGTGCGCGACGCGGGCGGCACGGCCAATGGCGGCCAGGACACGGACCAGAGCGCAAACACGCTCACCTTCGACGTCACGGCGGCCAACGACGCGCCGACCGTCACCAATCTGGCCGTCGACAACGCGACCTGGGTTGAAAATGGCGGCCCGGTCTTTCTCGACCTGGGCGGCAACGCCGTGGTCGGCGACATCGACAGCGCCGATTTCGACGGCGGGGCGCTGGTCGTCAACATCCTCAGCGGCGGCGTGCCGGCGCAGGACGTGCTCGGCATCGACGAGAGCGGCAATGTGACCACCGCCGGCAATGCATTGCTGGTGGGCGGCGTCCAGATCGCCACGTTCAGCGGCGGCACGAACGGCACGCCCCTGGTCTTCGTCTTCGACGCCGATGCGACGCCGGCCACGGTGCAGGCGCTGGTGCGGGCGATCACCTACACCAACGTTGCCGGCGACAATCCGGCCGGCGGCACGCGGCAGATCAGCTGGCTGTTCAGCGACGGCGACGGTGTCGCCAATGGCGGCTCCGACACGTTCGCGACCAGCAGCTTCGTCACCGTGCAGGCGGTGAACGACGCGCCGTCTGGGACGGATGGTTCGGTGTCGGTGAGCGAGAATGATGCCTATCCGTTCACGCAGGCGGACTTCGGGTTCAGCGACGTGGCCGAGGGCCATGGCTTCTTCGGGGT